>Ga0207874_1000099_pt1 | contig 125732 bp, 100 predicted proteins | sample HigsolmetaAR201D_FD_184833 | JGI IMG/M metagenome (GOLD analysis project Ga0207874, IMG submission 184833) | Ionic liquid and high solid enriched microbial communities from the Joint BioEnergy Institute, USA - AR20-1-D (SPAdes) (version 2) ... | reverse complement strand
GACAACTCGCCACCTATACGCGCTACAAAGCGGAAGAAGCTGGTAGAAGGTATATCGAGATTGACCCACGCGGAACATCGCAACACTGTAGCCGGTGCGGAGCGGTGGTCAAGAAGTCTTTGAGCATTCGTGTGCATCAGTGTCCTCATTGCGGTCTTGAGATAGACCGCGATCTCAATGCCGCATACAACATTTTGAGACTGGGACTACAGTCTCAGGGGCTACGGCTCCAAGAAGCCCCCAGCCTTTCGGCGGGGGAGTAGTCACAAATCAGATGCGTATAACGTCTTAAAAGATGTAGCCAACGTTTGGAACAAAAGAAAAGCAAACAACGTCATCTGCATTTGGTACAATATTGTTCAATCGCGTCTGACCCTATTCACGGGAGTAGCGACCAACATGAATCGCAGAATTACCCTGGCTATACTTACTCTCCTTGCCCTGCTGTCGTTGCTGAGCGCTTGTGGCACCTCGAGCACAGCCCAGCAAGAACCGCCGACACCCACACCTCTACCGCCCGACCCCGCACTTGAACGACCAACCTACACGGTCGAGCGCGGCACGGTCGAGCGAGTGCTTGAGATCAATGGACGTATCACGCCCGTCGATCTCGTGCGCCTCTCCTTCCACCGTTCAGGACGGGTGAGCACAGTCAATGTGGCACGTGGCGATATCGTGCAGGGCGGCGATGTGCTGGCCGAACTCCAACAAGACGAGGCGCTCGAAGAACTGCGCGAGGCCGAAGACACGCTTGTGCAGGCCCAACGCGACCTGGCCGAGGCACAACAGGCCCAAGCCAAACAGATCCGCCAGGCCGAGTTAGCGCTCAACAATGCCAACGAAGATCTCATGCGATTGCTGCCCGGTGGCGAAGATGACCCCATTCGCGCCGCGCAACAAGCGCTGGAACTCGCGCTACGCGAACGCGCCCAAGTCGATGCGAGTGGCTCGGAGGCGAAAACTGCCGCTGAACACGCGCTCCTCACTGCCACCGAAGCAGTGCAAGATGCGCAGAAAAACTACAGCCAAGCCTGGTGGGACAACGATTGGGTGGAGCGTTATGGCACCGATCCCGTCGCCACTGAGGTGATCTCGGGCAGCGATAAGCTCGGCCACCGCAAACTGACCGATAAAGAGAAGGAAGAATTCAAGGAAAAGCTCATCCAAAGCGAGCGCGCCCTGCGTGAAGCCGAGCGTGCCCTGGTACAAGCCCAACGCGATCTGGATAAAGCGCGCCAAGCCGAAATCGACGGCAACAACGATGCCAATAAGAAGGTCGAGGAAGCCCAGCGCGAGCTTGATAAATTGCTAGCAGGCAATAGTAAGGAGATCACCGCCGCTAGGAGAGCGGTAGAGGAGGCGCAACTCAATCTTGAGGAAGCGCGCCAAGAGACCTTCAACAGTCAGCGCAAAATGATCGAGAACGCCCAGCGGGCACTCGAAAAAGCGCGCAAAAAGGTCGAGGATGGCCGCGTGATCGCCCCGCAGGCTGGCGAAGTGCTGGCTATTTCGATCCGCGAAGGCGATCAGGTCGAGGAGTTTGAATCGGTGATCGAGATCGCCGACCCCTCTAACCTCGAGGTCGCCGTCGAGATGAGCGGCGAGCAGATGCGCCAATTGGCCGAGGGCCAGCCAGTCGAGGTCTCGCTGCTCTCGCGGCCCGATGTGATCATGCCCGCGGTCATCCGTCGGATGCCTGCACCCTACGGCTCGGGTGGCAGCGGTGCGGTTCAAGAACAAGATCGCACTACTCGATTCCATATCGAAGATACCAAAGGCCAAGAACTTGTGCCCGGTACAGTGGCCCGTATTCGGATCGTGCTCGAAAGCAAACAAGATGTGCTGTGGCTCCCGCCAGAGGCCATCCGCTCTTTCGAGGGCCGCCGCTTTGTGGTGGTGCGTGAAGGCGATCGCGAACGTCGGGTGACAATCAAGGTCGGCATCGAGACACAAGATCGTGTCGAAATCCTTGAGGGATTGGAAGAAGGCGATATCATCGTCGGACAGTAGTGCAGGTACTTGTGATTGTAGTCAACTTTCTCCTTAGAACGATAGCGGTCTTCACCACCGCACTCAAGCGTTTGCGCGCCAACGCTGGGCTCGCGCTCTGCGCCCTGATCGCGCTGATCGCCGCAGTAGCGCTTTCGGTCAGCATCCCGGTGTACGCCGAGGGCGCGAGTTTGCGCCTGCTGAAGGCCGAGATCGCGCGCCAAGAACAGCAGAATAACCGCTCGCCGTTCTCGCTGCTGTTTCGCTACGTGGGCGCTTGGAATAAGCCGCTTGAGTGGGAGCAGGTCAAGCCCGTCGATGAGTTTATTCGGGGGGTCGGGCTGCGCAGCCTCGCACTCCCGCTGAATGGCTTGGCGCGCCACGCACGCACCGACCAACTGCGGCTGTTCCTGCCACCTTCGAGCGGTGCGCAGAACCCGTTCCTCAAGAACGTCACGCTCGGCTTCCTCGACGGCATGGACGAGCGCATCCAACTGGTCGATGGGAGCGCGCCCAAGCCAGCGCAAAGCCTCTCGCAACCGGTCGAAGTGATGCTGATGCGCGAACTCGCCGACGAGATGGGCATCAACGTTGGCGAGGAGTTCAGCCTGGTGGGGCAGGCGGGCAGCCAAGTCGTCTCGATCCCCATCCGCATCAGCGGATTGTGGTCGCCGATCAACTCCCGCGATCCGGCGTGGTTCTTCCCGCCCTCGTCCTTCAAGGATGTCATCCTCACCAACGAGGAGTCGTTCGGTGGGCCGATCGCCAGTGCGCTGCGCAACGAAGTGGGCCAGATCGTTTGGTTCGCACGCCTGAACGGCGACAACTTGACCGCTACCCAAGCGACGCCGCTGCTCGGGCGCATCAACGCACTCAACGCGCGGCTCGGTGGTGCCATCCAGGGCCTCAAGCTCGAACAGAGCCCCGCCGAAGCACTCAACCGCTATCGGAGCGGCTCCGCTGCGCTCACCTTCCAACTGTTCGTGTTCAGCGCGCCGATCTTGGGCCTGGTGTTCTACTTCGTGGCGCTGGTAGCCGGATTACTGGTGGCCCGCCAACGGGGTGAGATCGCGCTGCTCAAGACACGTGGCGTGCGCAACTCGCAGATCCTGGGCATCTACCTGATCGAATGGCTGATCATGGGCGGACTAGCGCTGTTGGTCGGTCCGGCGCTGGGACTGGGCTTCGCGGAGTTTATGGGCCGCACCCGCTCGTTCCTGCAGATCGCCGAGGCCGAGAGCATGGAGCCGCTGCAACTCGCGCTCACCTCGCAGAACCTGAACTACGGCATCGCTGCCGTGGTGCTGGGTGTGCTAGCCGCGCTGATCCCCGCAGCCGTCGCCACGCGGCGCACGCTGGTGGACGAGCAGCAACAGGCTGCGCGCGCCATTCGCAAGCCACTGTGGCAGCGCTTCTACATCGACTTTTTGTTGCTCATCCCGCCGGCCTACGGCATCTACCAACTCGACCGAACGGGTGGCATGCAACTCTCGCTCGGCGGCAACCGCGTCATCGGCGGCTCGATGCAGGGCGCCAACCCGCTCGATAACCCGCTGCTGCTGGTGGTGCCGATGCTGTTCTGCTTCGCCTTGGGCCTGATCGCCGTGCGCATCATCCCGATGATCCTGGAGGTGTTGGCACGCCTCGCTAGCCGCCCAAGTTGGGTGTCGCCGCTGATCGCCCTGCGAGCGCTCGCTCGCCAACCGAGCAGTTATCGCGGCCCGCTGCTGCTGCTGATTCTCACGCTCAGCCTGGCCTCGTTCAGCGCTTCGATGGCGGCCACACTCGACGGCGCGCTTGACCAAGCGATCACCTATCAGGTCGGTGCGCCAACCCAACTGCTCGAAACAGGCCAGAGCACCGAGCAACGGGACAACAACAATCAACCCCAGACGCCCGTCGACATTCGCGACGAAGCGCGCTGGCTGTTCGTGCCCGTCTCCGACCATCTGGAGGTGGAGGGCATCACCGCCGCCACGCGCGTCGGCACCTACGACGCAACCATCCCGATGGGAGGTGTCAATCAACTCGCGCAACTGGTCGGCATCGATCGGGTCGATTACCCCAAGGTGGTCACCAATTTCGACCGCCGCTGGGCCGACGGTCTCTCGCTCGGCCACCTGATGAATATGCTGGCCCGCAGTCCCGATGGCGTGCTGGTGAGCCGCGATGTGCTCTCGCGGGGCTACAAGGTCGGCGATCTGATGCCCGCCACGCTCTCGCTCTACGGCGACCGCCGCGAAGTGCGCTTCCGCATCCTCGCCGCGGTTGACCTGTGGCCAGGTTATTATCCGCAGGATGGCCCGATCGTTGTGGCGAACCTGAACTACATCTTCGATCAGATGGGTGGCCAGTACCCGTACGATGTGTGGATCAACCGCACACCCGACTCCGATGTCGATGCGATTGTCAGCGGCGTGCGTAAACTCGGCATCGCAGTGGTCGATGCGCGGGACGCCCAAACGATGATCGTGGAGGAGCAGATGCAGCCGCGTCGCCAAGGCTTGTTCGGCCTGCTCTCGGTCGGCTTCATCGCCTCAGGTATGCTGACGCTGTTGGGCTTTCTGATCGCCGCGCTGATCAGCGCGCGCCGCCGCGCCATCGATCTTGGTGTGCTGCGGGCGCTGGGCATGGCGGGCTGGCAGGTCGCCATCGAGTTGACCATCGAGCAGGTGTTGCTGGTCGCAGCGGGCATCGGCGCGGGCACGGGCATCGGCCTGTTGGCCGCGAAGTTGGTGGTGCCCCTGCTGCAAGTCGGCGCTGGGCCGCACCCAGGCACACCCGCTTACCCGCCGCAGATCGCCTGGGATCAGGTGATGCTGATCTATGCCGTATTCGCAGTGGCGCTGTTGCTCACGCTGTTCGCGCTCTCGTTCACACTTGGCCGTATGAAGCTGTTCCAAGCTATTAAGCTTGGCGATGCCAATTAACGCCGGAAACGACGATGACCACAAACAACAACGAGCCATTTATTTCGGCCACGGGCTTGGTCAAAATCTTCCAAGTCGCTGATCTCGAAGTGCAGGCCCTCCAAGGCCTCGATCTCGAAGTCAGCCGTGGCGAGATCCTCGCGCTGGTCGGCCCGTCCGGCTCCGGCAAATCGACGCTGCTGAACGCGCTGGGCGGTCTCGACCGACCCTCGGCGGGCAAACTCCTTGTGAACGGCCAAGACCTGCTCAAATTCAACCAGAAACAGCTTACGACCTATCGCCGCGAACGAGTCGGATTCGTGTGGCAGCAGACCGCCCGCAACCTGCTGCCCTACCTGACCGCTCGCCAAAACATCGAACTGCTGATGACGTTGGCCGGGCGCGGTTGGCGCGAGCGCCGCGCTTGGACCGACGAGTTGCTGGAGGCGGTCGGTATGACCGAGCGCGCCAAGCAGAAGCCGCCGCAACTCTCCGGCGGCCAGCAGCAGCGCATCTCGATCGCCTGCGCCCTCGCCAACAAGCCCGACATCCTGCTGGCCGACGAGCCGACGGGTGAGGTCGATTGGCCCACCGCGCAGATGATCCTGAAACTGCTGCGCGAACTGCGCGAGCGCTACGGCCAAACCATCGTGCTGGTCACGCACGACCCGCGTGTGGCGGAGTGGGCCGACCGCGTGGTGGCGATCCGCGATGGGCGCACCAGCACCGAGCGCGTGCGCACCAGCGACGAGCATGCCGACGAGAACACCGAGAAGCCGACGGTGGAAGAACTGGTGGTGCTCGACCGCGCCGGGCGCTTGCAACTGCCGATCGACCAGCGCATGCTGGCGGGCATTGGGCGGCGCGCGCGGGTGGAGTTGGTCGATGGCGGCATCCTCATCCGCCCCAGCGACGATGATCGGGGCGCGCAAGCCGAGGAGGAGGCGACCGCCGAGCCAGCCGAGGAACTGCCGCTCTACAGCACGATCTACAGCACCGAGCCACCCGAGCAGGCCACACCCAAGCAGCGCAAAGGGTTGTTTGGCAAAAAGAAAAAGAAGTAGCACCACCAGATGGAAACGAACCACAGCATGAGCGAACAGAGCGAACAAGAGTTAGCCATCGATATCAACGGCGTCGAGCGCACCTTCAGCGTGCGCGAACGCAGCGTCAAGGCGTTGCGCGGCGTCGATATGCACATCGCACGGGGCGCGATGGTGGTGCTGATGGGTCCGAGCGGCAGCGGCAAGACCACGTTGCTCAATATCGTCGGCGGGCTCGACCGACCGACGAACGGCTCTGTGATGCTCGAACAGCAGCCGATCAATAAACTGAGCGAGCGCGAGCGCGCCAACATCCGCCGCCAGATCGGCTTCATCTTCCAGAGTTTTGCGTTGATGCCGACCGCCTCGGCCTACGAGAATGTCGAACTGGGCCTGCGGCTCTCGCGCAGTGTGCCACGCAACGAGTGGGATACTCGCATCCGCCGCTGCTTGGCTGCGGTTGGGCTGAGCGCTTGGATGGACCACCGCCCCTACGAGATGAGCGGTGGCCAACAGCAGCGCGTGGCGATCGCCCGCGCCCTCGCGATCCGTCCGCGCATCATCCTGGCCGACGAGCCGACCGGCGACCTCGACACCAAGACCGGCGAGCAGGTTTTGACGCTGCTGCGCGGCCTCGCCGATCACGAGGGTGTCACGCTGCTGATCGCCACGCACGATCCGGCGGCAGCCGAGTTCGCCACCGATGTGTACCAGTTGCGCGACGGCCAGATCGTCTCGCACGAGCGTAAAGTGTAGCCTTGCCACTTGCCGAATCAGAGGGTTGACCAATGCTGTTCCCGACCAGCGCGCTGTTGCGCCACGCCCAAGCCGAGCGCTATGCGATCGGCGCGTTCAATGTCTACAACCTCGAAGGTGTGCGAGCGGTGATCGCCGCCGCCGAGGCCGCCGATAGTCCGGTGATGCTCCAGGTTCACCCCGCCGCGCTGACGTTCGGCGGGGCACCGTTGATTGCGCTGTGCCAGGCCGCCGCGCAGGCTGCCAGCGTGCCCGTGGCCGTGCACCTCGATCACAGCAGCGATGCTGGGGCGATCGAGCAGGCGCTGGCGGCGGGCGTGAGTTCGATCATGGCCGATGGCTCGCACCTCGATTACGAGGCGAATGTGGCCTTCACCCGCGCCATGGCCGAGCGAGCCCACGCGGTGGGCGCGGCGGTCGAGGCGGAGTTGGGTCGCCTGAGCGGCACCGAGGACGGCTTGACGGTGGCGGAGTACGAGGCTAAACTGACCGATCCGCAGCAGGCCAGCGCGTTCTTAGCGGCCACTGGTGCGGATATGCTTGCGGTCTGCATCGGCAATGTGCACGGGCATTATCGCAGTTCGCCACAACTCGATTTCGAGCGGCTTGCGGCGATCGGGCGGGCGGTGGAGGTGCCGTTGGTGCTGCACGGCGCGTCGGGGCTGCCCAGCGAGCAGGTGCGCCGCGCGATCGAGATGGGCATCTGTAAGTTGAACGTCAACACCGAGGTGCGCGAGGCGTATGTGGCGGCGCTCCGGCAGGCGTTGGACGCGCCCAAGCCGCCCGATTTGGTGGCGCTGATGCAGCAGGCGGTGGCGGCGATGCAGGCGGTGGTGGCCGAGAAATTGGCGCAGTTTGGCTCGGTGGGGCGCGCGAGTGGACTCAGATCATCGCAGTGAGTAGCGGCACCACTCCCCCGTAGCGTCACGAGGCGTGTTGTCAGTCGCCACGCGCTTGGGTATCGCTGAGGCATGCCAGTACAGCGCGGCGGCTGACAACGCGTTCTTTTTTCCCCAAAAACAACAGCCTAATCAACGAGAGACACGCTGACACCTGGATGCGTAGGCGGCGGCGCGGCGGGATCGAGGAACAGCCAGCGCAATAGCTCTTGGTAGAAGCTAAAGAGCGGGATGCGCTCGGCCACTTGCGCCCGTACGCGCTCGCGATTGAGCTTGAAGCTGACGTGACTCTCGCTCGTGAGGCGTTCGCGCTCGCTGAGGAAGTTGCGCAACGGCTGTATCTGGATCTCGATCAGGCGATCCGACCAGCGCACCACCGATTTCAGCGCCTCCCAGCCCGAGCGCTTGCGTTCGCCCTCGGCGATGTAATCCTTCACCTCGACCCATTCGAGCCGCCGTGTACTGCGGCTCGGCGTCACCGACCATTCGCGCAGTGCCTCGTCGGACCATTCAAGCTCCTGAAGGATGCGCTGCACGCGGTAGATATCGTCGGTCGAGCCGATCACCAGTTTGATGCCGAAAATATCCTTGACGTACTGGCTGAGGTGGCGCAGTTGCTTGTCGTTGCGCACGATGTGGTCGAGATCGAACAGTTCATCGACGACCTTGTTCCAGATCTGCTCCTCCGCTTTGATGCGGGTGCTGATGCGGTGGATGCCGAGCGGGTTCGGCTCGGTGGGCTGATAATCGACGGTGTTCGCCACCAGCGACGCGCGGCTCCAGTTGGTGCCGTCGAAGAATTGCAGCTTGCTGAGTTGGCGGTTGCCGAGATCGATGTCGGTGGTCGAGAACAGATCGGCGGGCGTGATTGTCTGGCTGAGCGTGAAACGCTCCTGGGTGGTGTCCACTGCGCCGATCACGACGCTCTGCAATTGGTAGCCGTTGAGGAAACGGTTGGCGAGCAGCAACGAGAGTTGATGCAGAGCCTCCTCGCCATGGCGGATCATACGGCTGAAGGCGGCGCGAATCGCCTCGATACGGGCGCGCGAAAAACGCAATTCGGCACAGACGAGCGGCGCTTGAGAGAGTTCTTGTTGCAGATTCTTGAGATCGAGCACGAACTCATTGAGCAGCGGCTCACTCGTAACCATCCAGAGCGGCGAACGTGTGGCCGGATCAAGCGCATCGTTGGGCTGCGTCCCGTAGCTTCGAAAATCTGAGGTAGGGGAGATGATCGCGGACTCGGCGAGCTTAGAAGATATGTGTTTCATGTTTTTGTTTGGGGATAACCCGATCAACGCCTGCACAGGCCTGATGACGGTTGCTTGCCGATAGTCGTGTGGCCCTATCATACCACGATTCGCCCGCCGACGCGAAGAGGATGGGCGATTGTGCCCATCCTCCACAGTATCGTAACTATGTGTGTTGGTGAAGTTATTGCGCTCGAGCTTTGCGCAGCACGAACCCGCCAATCATCAGCGCGAATGCTGCCCAGAGCATCAACGTGGCAGCGGTCGACTCGCCGCCGGTGCGGGGCAGTTCGGCGGGTGCGGGAGCAGGCTCTGGCGTAGCTTCGGGCGCGGGCTCCTCGGCGGGCTGCGGGCTAGCAAACGCGAGGTGCTGCACCACATTTGCGCCCGCCTCAAGCTGCACAACCAGCGGCTCCTGGGCGGCGACACCCTGCTCGGCGCTCAACACTAGCGAGACGGTGTAGGAGCCTGCGGGCAAATCAACGCGCTCGTAGTTGCCGTTGGCATCGGTTTGCACCTGCATATCGCCCACCAGCACGGTGATGCCGGAGACCGGCGCGCCGGTGGTCTGATCGATCACTGTACCAGTGATACGACCCAGCGGAGCGGCGTCATTATCATTCTTGTCGTTACGTGGGCGCGGCGTCGCAGCAGGCTGTGGTGTTTCCGTCGGTTCGGGGGTGGCAGTGGGCACAATTGTTGGGCGAGGTGGCTGCGCATAACTTGCGCTTGGCGTCAACACCAAACTCAGTGCGAACAGGACACAGCCACTCACGAACATCAGGGTCGATAGAAACGATCGCATGCGCATCTCCTCATAAAACCAGATTCCCGAATAAGACTGCAATGCAAGCACGGCAGGCGATTATTTTTCCAATGCGTTCAACGTCTTAAGCGCATTGTAGCCGCCATACAAACCAAAAAGGGCAAAAGTGTGAAAACCAAGATTGAGCCAGCTTTGCGCTGCCAGGGCGATAAACGAATCACAGATGTACAACGCCATACCGATGATAAACGCCCAAACCAAGCGTTGACGCGCAAAATAGCCAAATCCGACGAAGAGGATCACTAACAGAAGGTCGAGCACAATAGCAAGTGCAATGATCAGCGTACGAATAGGAACAAAACCTTGGTCGATGAGGACCCAAGCGAATCCATCGATCAATTGCGTGATTCCCAGGCCAATCACAAAACCCCAACTCCCGTTCAACCAAAAGATCACAGAGTTAACTACCGACAGGCCTGCGATCCACCAAAACCAATTCGCGCCGTTTTTAAATTGATTGATGAGCTCCACGCGCCGTTGCATACGCGCCATTGAAGCTTCATCGACCGAAGCCACAGATTCATTCTGCATACACCCTCCCAACCGCATTACACTCTTTTCTTTATACCACCAATTGTAACGTTTCAAAGAACCAGTTTTATCGCATTTTATTCAAGATGTGACACACCGCACGATAAACAGGCCAAAGGGCTAGGGAAGAACAGCCTTTAGCAAGCTGAAAGCAGTGTTGCCTGAGCCTGGGCAAGCAACTGAAGTTCATGGGAATCGAAGGTCGTGGAGATGAGGTGAAGAAGCTTCTCGCGCCATTCGGTCAGCACCGCCTCGCGCAGATCGGGCCGCTCAACGCGCTCAAGCCAACTAAGATCGCGATGCATCAGCGCTAACTGATGCTCAACCTCCGTATAGCGGCAGGTCACCAACGGCAAACGCTCAGCCTTCGCAACCGGATAATTCGTCCCCTCCACAAACTCATGCGGCTCAAAACCGAATAGACCCGCCAACAACACCACCGTGCGCTCGCTCGGCATCGCCAAGCCCATCTCAAAGTGCGACACGGCCACCCGCGAGGCCGCTAACCGTTCCGCTAGTTCCTGCTGTGTCCACCCCCGCTGCGCCCGCAGACGAGCGATCCGTTGGCCCAGCACTTCGGGCGAGCTAGGAAGTTGTGCTATCATACACGCATTGTAACGGAAAACAAAAACACTATCAACGCCTGTATTGTGCCACGCGCGCCACGTCACATCCGCTAACTCACTTAGCAGACGGCTCGCCGTGCTTGCACTATACTCAGCATACCATACCGAGCGGTGCGTGTTGTTGCACTGCCCTAAGAGGAGCATTCCATGGCGAATAGAAAACGAGCGCTCATTACCGGCATCACCGGGCAGGATGGTAGCTACCTGGCCGAATTTCTGCTCGAACAAGGCTACGAAGTGATCGGCATGGTGCGCCGTTCGAGTACCGTCAACTTCGAGCGCATCTCACACATACAGGATCGCATTACTCTCGTCTCGGGCGACCTGCTCGATGAAGTGTCGCTGATCAACATCCTGCGTGAACACCGGCCCAGCGAGGTCTACAATCTCGCGGCGCAATCGTTTGTGCAAACCTCGTGGTCGCAGCCAGTCTTTACGGGCGAAACCACTGCCCTCGGCGTAACGCGTATGCTCGACGCCATCCGCATCGTCGATCCCGACATTCGCTTCTACCAGGCGAGCTCCAGCGAAATGTTCGGTAAAGTCGTCGAAGTGCCGCAGCGCGAAACGACCCCCTTCTACCCGCGCTCGCCCTACGGCGTCGCCAAAGTCTACGGCCACTGGATCACGGTCAACTACCGCGAAAGCTACAACATGCACGTCACCAGCGGCATCCTCTTCAACCACGAATCGCCCCGCCGCGGCATTGAGTTCGTCACCCGCAAAGTCACCAACGGCGCGGCCCGCATCAAGCTCGGCCTCGACCGCGAACTGCGCATGGGCAACCTCGAAGCCCAACGCGACTGGGGCTTCGCAGGTGATTATGTCAAGGCAATGTGGCTGATGCTGCAACAGGACACTGCCGACGACTTCGTGATCGCCACGGGCAAGACGCACTCGGTGCGCTACCTGTGCGAGCTCGCCTTCGGCTACCTCGACCTCGACTACCGCGACTACGTGGTGCTCGACGAGCGCTTTATGCGCCCCGCCGAAGTGGACCTGCTGATCGGCGACCCGAGCAAGGCCCGCGAAAAGCTCGGCTGGGAGCCAGAGACCAGCTTCGAAGAGTTGATCAAGATGATGGTCGAATCCGACCTCAAACTGCTGAGCGGCAAGTAATACTAAATCCGGTTGGACAGTGTCAGTAACAAACTCGTTTTAGCCTGCGGCAGCAAGGTACTTTCTTCTTTTTGTGATGTCGAGGCGCTGCGCGTAGCAGCGCCTCGACATCACGTTTTCAGGAAGTGTGCCTTTTTGCCATTCATCATTCGGATTTGGTATAAAACAAACAACGTGCTGAGATCGCCTTGAGAGCTATCCCAGCACGTTGTTCCATTTCAAAATACCGTCTGCTTTGTGGGAAGATCAGCGCAGCCGCATTCGCAACCGCGCTCCGTTCGCGTGAGCGGCGTTAGCTCGCCAAAGCCGCCTCGAAGATCGCCACCGCCTCACGCACCTGCTCCTCTGTCACCACCAGCGGCGGGATAAAGCGCACGACATTATCGTACGGCCCACAGTTCAACAGTATCAAGCCGCGCTCAAGCGCGCTCGCCAACACACGCTTCGCCAGCGCGCCATCGGGGGCGTCGTTCGCGCCGACCAGTTCCACGCCGATCATCAGGCCCAAGCCGCGCACATCGCCGATGCGCGAATCGCGGGAGCGCAGCGCGCCAAGCTCGTTCTTCAGCAGCGCGCCCTGCTGCGCCGCATTCGCGACCAAGTTCTCCTCGCGGATCGTGGCGATCGTGGCGACCGCCGCCGCGCAGGCCACCGCGTTGCCGCCATAGGTACCGCCGTGCGAACTGGTATGCCAGCGCTCCATCAACTCGCGGCGCGCCACCACACCCGAGAGCGGCAAGCCGGAGGCCAAACCCTTCGCCATCAACAGAATATCGGGCGTAATGCCGAAGTGCTCGATCGCAAAGAACGCGCCAGTGCGGCCAAAACCCGTCTGCACCTCATCGGCGATCAGCAGAATCCCGTACTCGTCGCAGATCTGGCGTAGACCCTGCAAAAAGCCGATCGGCGGCACCACGTAGCCACCCTCGCCCTGCACCGGCTCGACCAGGATCGCCGCCACATCCTCGGGCACCGTCTCGGTCTGCAGCATATGGCGCAGCTGCGCCAGCGGCTCCTCGAAGCCCTCCTCGACGAACGGCGCGGCCCACGAGAGCGCGGCCACATCCTTGCCAGCCGCCCGCAGCACCGCGCTGCGGTACAGCGACGCGTAGGGCGCGAAGTGCACACCCGATGGCATATTGCCGTAGCCACCGCGATATTTGCCCTTGCTGCTGGTCAGCGCCATCGCGCCCGCTGTGCGGCCATGGAAGCCGCCCTGGAATACGACCACATCGTTACGGCCCGTCGCGTGGCGAGCGAGCTTCACAGCGCTCTCCACCGCCTCAGCGCCGCTGTTTGTGAAGAAGAAGGTGTCGAGGCTCGGCGGCAGCAACTCGCGCAGCGAACGCACCAACTCAAGCATCGGCTTGTGGTACACGATATTGGCCTGACCGTGCAGCAGCAAGCCAGCCTGCTCGCGGATCGCCTCCACCACCTTCGGGTGGCAGTGCCCCGTATTCGTCACGCCAATGCCGCAGGTGAAGTCGAGGTACTTCCGACCATCGGTGCCGTAGATGTACGCACCCTCGGCACGCTCGACAAGAATATTCGTATACCGACCCCATACAGGCGAAAGATGACTAATCTGCTCTTGAAGCGACATAGCTTCCTCTTAATTCTACTGCGAACCTAACCGAGCCAAAGCTGCACGCGCATCGCTAGCCCACGGGCTAGAATCGCTCTGCTCCAGTGCAACTCTAAACGATTCCAATGCCGCATCGCGCAAGCCAAGCTGTTCCTCGGCGATGCCCTGGTAGAAGCGAGCATCGGGGAAGTTGCCATCGCGCTGCGCCACCGCCAAGCCGAACTCCTCGCGAGCGAGTTGCTGGCGATTCTGGGCCTGATACACGCGCCCAAGCCAATAGTGCGCCTCGGGGAAGTTGGGCCGCGCGCGGATCGCCATCTCCAGATCGCGTTCGGCATCGCTCATCTGATCCTGGCGAATGTAGAGGCGCGCCCGCTGATAGCGCGGTTCGGCCAAGCGCCCATTGCTCGAGATCGCCTGACTGTACGCATCGAGCGCCGCCTGATCGCGCCCCGCCGCCTCCTCAAGCTTGCCCTTTTCGAGCCACGCCTCGGCGTAATCGGGCCGAATGAGCAGCGCCAACTCGATGTTCGAGCGGGCCTGCTCGCGCTGCTCGACCTGGCTGCTGCGCAACTGCGCCATCGCAAGGCCGTAGTACGCCTCGGCATATTCGGGCCGCAAGCCCAACGCCTGGCGATACTCGCTGATCGCGTTGTTGATGTCGCCCTGCTCGACCAGAGCCTGTGCCAACCAGTAGTGCGCCTCCGCCGAGCCACTCTCGTGCACGATACCGCGCTGGAAGTGCGCAGCCGCCACCGACCAGTTGCCAGCATCGGCGGCCAAGCGCCCCAGGCCGATATACGCGCTGCCCTGATCAGGATTCTGCTCCAACGCCGCGTTGTACTGCTGCGTGGCTTGCTCCGGCTGATTGCGCAGCCGCGCGATATCGCCCAACGTCACAATCGCGGTGGGATTATAGCCGTTGCCGAGATCGATCGCGCGACGGGCCGCCGCTTGGGCCTGCTCGTAGCGCGCCAACGGGATGTACGCCTGGGCCAAACGCTCATAGCCAGCCCGATCCTCGGTGTTGCGCTCCGTCAAGCGCATATACGCCTGCGCGGCACCTTCGTAATCGCCCACGGCCATCAGGTGCTCGCCGATCTGTCGCAGGCTCGTCGCATCGCTCGCGCCGACACGGTACGCCGCCCGATACTGATTGGTCGCCGCGTTGATATTCTCGATGTAGCGTTGAAGGCGTTGCTGGCGCTGCTGCGTCGCCGTCGAGGTCGAAGCAGCCGTATCCGTTCCTTCGAGCAACGCGTTATTGGCCTGCTCTTTGTAGAAATTCGCAAGCTCTAAATAGGCCCGTACAGGCTGCGGGTCCTTCTCGATTGCGAGGCGAAACTGCTCGGCAGCGGCGGAGCTTTGGCCGCGCGCCACCAACACGCGCCCCAACTCGTACGCCACATTAGGATTCTCGGGCGCAGCGTTCTGGGCACGCGTCAAAATCTCGTGGGCGCTATCGATATTGCCGATCGTGTAGTACAAGCGACCCAACGCGGTCAACGCGGGCACCCGTTGGCTCTCCGTCAACGAGGGATCGTTGATCACCTCCAGTAACTCTTGCTCGGCATCGGCGTAGGTCGAATTGCCGTTGTTGTGCAGCGCCTCGGCGAGCGCCAGCGTGGCAGCCGTGCTTGGCCGATGATCCGCCAGCCAACGCCGTTGCTCCACGGCTAGCGGCCAATCCTCCAGACGCTCGGCCAACTCGGCCAAGCGCTGACGAGCCGGAAAATAATCGCTATTAAGCGAGATCGATGTGCGTAGCAACTCAACCGCACGGGGCAGTTCACCCTGCGCATCGGCGACCAACGCCTGCCCGAACACCGGCTCGGCGCGCACTGGAGCAACCGCAGCCGCCTGGTCGAAGATCTTCGCCGCCGCCGACGGACCCGCCGTCAGCATCAGCGATTCGCCATAGAGCATCGCCGCATCAATATCGTTGGGCTGCAGATCAACGCGGCGCTTCAACTCGTTCTGCATTTGGGCCAGCGCCGTGCGGCTGCCGAACATGCGATTCCAGATCACGCCGATACCCGTTGGCGGCTCGACGCCGCGCATCCGCGCCAACTCGATCTCCAGCGCCGACAACCCCAACGAGCGCTCGCTCAACAACTGGCTGGCCCGCTGGAACTGATGCAGCGCCAACAGGCTATCAAAGGTCTGATTGGCAGATTCTTCGCTGGCCGAGCGACGATTCCACGATTGCGCCAACACACTCGTCTGCTCAACAGCCTTCGCGAATTCATCGCGGATCTCCTCAAGCGCAGCCGCATCGTAGACATCGCTGCCCTGCAGTTCCCACAACAGATTTTCGTGCGTGTTCAGCAACTCGGTCAAACGCACCAGCGCCTGCTGTTGGCTCACATTCGCCTGCAAGCGCTGCTCGACCAAACGATTCAAATTCGAAGGAGCCAGTTGCGCTTCGTACTCGACCTGCTGCGATGCAGAGTTGAGGGCCGTTCGCGCACGAGCGAGCGCATCATCGACGTTGTGCATCCGCCGATACGCCTCACTGAGCGCCAGTTCAAGATCGACCTGCCGAGGCAACAGGTTGCGGGCGATCTCGAGTGACTGCACCGCCTCCTCGACACGGCCACTGCGCAGATACTCCAAGCCGAGGTTGTAGCGCAGCGCCCCAAGATCGCGATTCGCGGAATCGCGCGCCTCTAGCATGCCGACCGTCTGCAGCAACACCGCCGATGCCTCCGGCGCGTGAGCATCGTACAGGATCGCGCCGAGGTTGTTGTTGAGCTCCGCCCGTGGGTCGCCAAGCTGCGCATCGAAGCGCGCAACATCGTTGATCGCACGGCGATACTCGCCAGCCGCCCGATCATACTCGCCGCGCGCCCACAGCAGGTTGCCACGCAACGCGGAAGGCAGCGTAGCGATCAGCGCGGGATTCGACTCGACCAGATCACCCAGCGCTGTAAAGGCCTGTTCGGAGCGGCCCGCCCCGTAATCACCGAGCGCATACAGCAAACGCGCTAACACATCCTCGCCATTGATCGGAGCATCGGCGATCGCGAAGAACTGCGGCATCGCGAAGCGGCCAGTGTAGCCATCCCAGGCGTACGGGGCATACGTGCCATTTGGCCGATACAACAGCGCAGGGATCAGCGAATCCTGGTTGAGCATCGCGCCGGAACTGACCGTGCCCCATACCAGCACATCGGCTCCGGAGTTCTCCAGCATCTCCATCGCTTGCGCCAGATCGGTGGGGCGAGATTCGGCGCGCACCGCCTGAACGCCTCGTCGCGAATCGTTCAACAACTTCACCAACTGATCGGCCATCGCCGAGCCAGTGGCGCTCACCTGATTATCAGCATCGTTGAAAGGGGCAACCAGCACAATGAAGCGGTTCATGCGGTTGGGCAACAGATTGGGCAACTGCCACAAGGCCAGCAGACCGATCAGAATCACCACAACCGACACGATTGTACGGCGATTATCCTGTATCGACCACTCGCGCTGCCGTCGTACACGCAGCGTCTCACCCGTGTGAGCGGTAGGGGCATCTTCAGGCGGATCAAGCGGAACGACATCTCCGTTCTCGTCGATCAACGCCGTTTGGCTCTCGTCCTGAGGTGCGGGCTTCGGCGCCATCCGAGCACGCAGACGATGATACTGCCCAATCAGCACACTACGGCTAGAGGGCAAGAGGAAGGCAATGGCAAGGCCAAGAAGCAGAACAACCAACACCACAACATACGCATTCGGCATACTACTCTCCAGGCCGGACGAGCTGAGAAACAGCATCAAGAACTTGTTGAATTTGGAACGGCTGGCGAATGATGGCGTTTACGCCATGGCTCAAAGCGACTTGTTCATCTTCGACGCGTGTGGTAAACAACAACAACGGTATATGCGGCGAAGTGCTGCGCAGCGAATCGAACATATCCCACAGCGGCTCACCGAGGCGCGCATCCCCAATAATCATCGCGGGCTGAGGCTCTTGAACTAGCAGAGCGTTTGCCGCGAGCACATCGGATGCTTCGAGCACACGGTACAGCCCCGATTGGAGCGCAGTGTACAACATCGCACGCAATTGAGCATCACCGCTCAGCAGCAAGATCGTGGGTAGGGCGCTGCCGCGTCGCTCGGTTGGTATCGCGACCGTCTGCCCATCGCGGGCATCGAGCGCATAGTAGCTGTTCGCTTGCTGCTTGGCGAACTGTTTCATCTCGGCAGCGACGCGCACCATCTCCTCGTGATCGGTGAAGGTGCGCTGTGCATTCGAGACAGCTCCAATCGACAAGGTCATGATCGGGAACTGGCGGGTCATCCCCTGGCGGTCGGTGCCCGGAAGATACCCCCGTTCGAGATCGCTTGCATCGTACAACAGCCGCACACGTTCATCAAACGCCTCGATAATGAGTTTGCTGATCTGTTCGGCATTGGCAGGGCTGGTGATCACCACAAAATCATCGCCGCCGATATGGCCAATAAAATCGGTGCTGCCGCCCTGCCCACGAACTTTCTCGGTAAGAATATCGGCGAGCAGGCGAATCACCCGATCGCCACGAGCGGGACCATACGTATCATTGAACGCTTTAAAATTATCGAGGTCAATATACATGAAAACAAACGGCTCGGGTTGCTTGAGCCGATATTTGATTTCTTCTGTAATCAATACATTCCCGGGCAGATCGGTGAGCGGGTTGCGCACAGGGCGCTGAGAGGCGCGGCGCAGATGGCTTTTGATCCGCGCCAACAACTCGGGGATATTAAATGGCTTCGTCACATAATCATCCGCGCCTGTCTCAAAGCCCGTGACGAGATCATCGGGGGCCGACTTGGCGGTCAAAATGATCATCGGCAGGTGCGCAGTACGAGTATCGTTGCGCAACTGCCGAATAGCTTCGTAGCCATCTAGATAGGGCATCATCAAATCGACCAAGACCAAATCAGGAACCCGCTCCTGAGCCATTCGTACTAACTGATCTCCATTGTGTGCCTGCAACACTTCGTAGCCTTGACTCACAAGCACAACTTCAAGGAGTTGGCGCACCGCAGGTTCATCATCGGCAATCAGGATACGCTTTATCATACCATTGGAGTTTCGTTCTGTTTGCACAGACTGTTATTTCTTTTCATGAGAAGCCACCACCTTCGCAGACCCTCCTGGAGGCTGCAACAAGGTATAATCGCTCTCCATAACCCAATCGGACGCTGCACGAATAGCTCGAATCACCACTTCAGGTGTGATCTCAACATTCGATTCACGCAAGGCACGCACGATCGCCTTCACGCGCTCGGCCTCAGCATTCACCTCGGAGTTCAGCACTTGGCGTATGCGCATCGCCTCTATCGTTGCCTGATGCTCTGCCTCGATCACTTCTATTTTGCGCCGCTCGGCAGGATTGCGGAAGCGTTCAGCATTAACCTCGAAGTAATTCAACTCAACATCAACAACGGTGGCGCCCCATTCGGCGAGCAGATCATTCAGACGACCACTGATGGTTTCAGCGAGTTCCTTCCGCTCCTCGTAATGTGTATTGGCTCCACCGGGACGCTCAAACACCACCTCACGCACCGCCTTATCCACATCGACGCGCAACAGGTATTTCTCAAACAAATGCTCCCAAAAGGAGACATCGAGTTTCGCTTCCTCAAGCGGCCTATTGTACGACTTCGCCGCACTATCGAGCGTGACCTGTGGCGTTTGCAGATACGCCGTCACCGGATCGATGATCTGGTAGCGCACATGCACCACAACCTTCTCGATGTTATGGCCCTTTTTCGTATTGATATTGGTGACTTCCACCTCGTCGATCAGCACATCGCGGGGGATGAGCGCCACCACCGGCTGGAACCAAGGAATCACAAGCGGCGGCTCGGCGATATACGGACGGCGATCCGCGCCTGTGCCGATCAGAATCGCAGGGGCATCGGGCTCGGACGAGACCACACGAATACCCCGTACAATCCGCTGGCTCAGCATGTAGAGCGCCGCGCCCCATAACACCGCTACGACCACGCCGGAGAAGTTCCCGAAGCGCAGCGTGCGCCCCAAGAAGAAGGCGGCCACCACCGAGATGATCCCAGCAAACACCGCCAGCACGTTCAGTTCACTCCAATCGCTGCTCACAGCGATAAACAAACTGATCGCCAGAATAACCACACTCAAGAACATGACCAGGTTCGATTGCGGAACGACCTGGTAGATCACAAGGAGCGATACAAACAACAGACCTAGGACAGCCTCGTTAGCAGTGCTTTTGATCCTGTCATGCATCTAGACCTCCAGTACGATCTTTAACCTCCCTGCAGTGGCAGCGAAGGCTTCAAGACCTTCACGAAGCGGAAAACGGCCTTCTAGCATGGGGTCTGTGGCGATCAAGCCTGCGTCGAGCAGGCGTAGGGCGGGAGCGAACGGCCCACAACGCGAACCAAGCAGTTGGATCTCATCGACTGCGTAGGAACTGAGATCGAGCGTTGTCTGGCCTGAGAACGTACTTTTGAGCACCAAACGCCCTCGGGGTTGCGTGATTTGCCGAGCGATCGCCAAACCGGATGCCTGGCCAGTACACTCGACAACCAAGTTATATGCCACGAATCGATCGGGCTGAACATCATTAACGTGGAGAATTTCGATTCCCTGATCGCGAAGGAAGGCGCAACGCTCGGGATGCCGCCCGATCACGGTGACGGAGCAGCCGGGCAGGCGCAGCACTTGTGCGCAGAGAAGGCCCAACTTGCCATCACCAACCACGGCCACCCGATCGGTCGGGCGAACGTGAGAGAGTTCGAGGATCTCGAGAGCGGCGGCGAGTGGCTCGACAAACACCGCCTTCTCATCGGAGAGCGTATCGGGAACGCGATGCAAGCAGGCGATCGGCAGAGAGAAACGCTCGGCCATCGCGCCATCGCGCTTGAAGATGCCTAATGTCGTGCGATTCGGGCAGTGGCTGGGCACACCCAAGTGGCAGGTGGGGCAATTGCCGCAGGCCGCGTTGATCTCACCGACCACGCGCTGCCCGATCCACGAATGATCGGTGCATGCTACAACGGTGCCAACAAATTCGTGCCCAAGCACACCACGAAAGCCTTTATAACCACGAGTGATCTCGATATCGGTATTGCAAATGCCCACTAAATGCGGCTTAATAATCGCCTCACCGGGCAAAAGGGTGGGCGCGGGATAATTATCTACCAGCTGAAGTTGATCATCAAAGAGGAGTGCGTACATGATTATCTCGCTACGAAAGGGAGGATAAAGAAGCGGTTACAACTGGCGCATTCAGCCGAGTTAGGAGCTGCAATTACCGCACGAGTCGGGCAATGCTTCCGAGTGAACTCAGAACGTGGCTATTGAATGAGTAGTGAAGGCCAATCTTTGCGCCCCTCCATATCGCATCGCGATATGGGGATCTCGAGATAACAAAACGTTATACTGGTAATTGGGCAAATGGCGCAATATAATGCACTATAATTCACTCCGTTGTTGCATTATACTACAGGGCGCGCATCGCGTGCAATAGGTTTGGCTGCGGAGCACCGTTTGCCAGTGCTGATACAACGGTCTTGTCGAATTATTGAGCTTGTTTTCGAACGAACGGTACCATGGTCTCATGGTATTAAACGAGGAAATTGCAGATGTTACGAGTTTTGTACCTCGGTACCCCCGAGTTCGCAACCATCCCGCTGGAGGCGCTCGCGAAGGATAAGCGCTATGAGGTGGTTGGCGTGATCACACAGCCGGATCGTCCGGTGGGGCGTGGGCGCACCGCCGAGCCACCACCCGTCAAGCAGGCAGCGCTGCGGTTGGGCATCCCCGTCCTGCAACCCGAAACGCTCCGCGATCCCGAAGCGATCGCGCAGGTGGCGGCCCTACAACCCGATGTCGGCGTGGTGGCGGCCTATGGCGAGATCCTGCGCAAGCAAGTGTTGGAGATCCCGCGTTTGGGCTACCTGAACATTCATCCGTCGCTGCTGCCCCGCCACCGTGGGCCAACGCCGGTGAACGGCGCCATCTTGGCGGGCGATACGGAGAGCGGCGTCAGCGTGATGCTGCTCAACAGCAAGATGGACGCAGGCCCACTGTTGGCGCAGCGGCGCGTCACGCTCTCGGCGGATGCGCGGGCGGGCGTGCTGACCACGCAACTGTTCGAACTTGGCGCGGCGATGCTGCTTGAGGCGCTCGCAGCCTACGCGGCAGGGCAGCTCCAGCCGATCCCGCAGGACGATAGTCAGGCCACCTACACCTCACTGCTCAAAAAGAGCGACGGCATCATCGATTGGAATCAGTCGGCGGTGCACATCGAGCGTATGACGCGCGCCTACGACCCATGGCCCGCAGCGACTACCTTATGGCGGGGTCAACCGTTCAAAATCATTGCCGCCCGGGCGCACGACACCGGTCCGATCGACGCGACCCCTGGGCAGTTGCTGCCCCACCCCGACAGCGTGTGGGTCGCCACAGGCGATGGCACCCTGGAACTGCTCCTGGTCCAGCCAGCCGGCAAGCGCCAACTCTCCGCCATCGATTGGCGGCGCGGCCTGCGCGACATCGAACAGGCGCGCTTCGGCGAGTAATTCAGTTGGTACAACTCTTGAGAAGTTGCCCTTTCGCGTACCAAAGGGCAACTTTGCTTTTGCCACATCGCCGCCATCTGCAGAATTGAGATGATCTCGTTAGGCAGCGCTCATCGACTTCTTATCCTAGCAGATTGGGCAGGATGGTATACTGAACCCGAATAACACAGCAAAGGAGCGGGAATCTCCCGATAAAGAGCAATGTCACAACTCCTAAAATGGTTACAACTACAGATCCCTATGTGGGTTGTGCTCCCCGTGGCAGGTTTCCTGTTCGTGCTGGGCGTGGGTGGCGGCTACCTGATCCGAGGCGAGCTCGACCCCACCTATGCGTGCACCCAAAGTGCCGATATCTGCGCAGATTTTCAAAACTTCTGGAAAACCTGGGATTTGGTGGATCGGCACTTCGTTGATCCTTCGGCTATTAAACCCGATGCGATGATCAATGGCGCTATCGAGGGGATGCTCGATAGCCTTGGTGATAAAGGACACACGCGCTACCTTCCCGCCGATGTGGCGGCTGCCGAACGCGAATCGCTCGAAGGGCGCTTCGAGGGCATCGGCGCGTATATCGATGTCCGCGACGAACAACCGATGATCGTCCAGCCGATCGAAGGATCTCCCGCAGAACAGGCGGGCATTCGGGCTGGCGACCTCATCCTGAAGGTCGATGGCGAAAACGTACGTGGCATCTCGGTCGATGAGCTGCGCAACAAGGTGCGCGGGCCGAAGGGCACCACAGTGGTGCTCACCGTGCAGCATGTGGGTGAGCCAACACCCGTTGATATCAGCATTGTGCGCGCTTCGATCAATGTACCAAGCGTCAGTTGGCGCATGCTGCCCGACAATGTGGCGATGATTCAGCTCAGCCAATTCGCCTCGCGCTCATCGCAAGAGATGAAACAAGCGCTCACCGAAGCCCAAGCGCAGGGCGCACGAGCCGTGATCCTTGATCTGCGCAACAATCCGGGCGGCTTGGTACAGGAGTTAGTGGGTGTCGCAAGCCAGTTCTTGCCCAAGGGCACCACCATCCTGCTGGAGCAGGATCGCTCGGGCAATCGCAAGCCCTACCTAGCAGAGGATGGCGGGGTTGCCACCTCCATCCCGTTGGTGGTGCTGGTGAACGAGAATAGCGCGAGTTCCGCCGAGATTCTGGCGGGGGCGTTGAAGGAGGCCGAACGCGCAACGGTGATCGGCATGCCGACGTATGGCACAGCAACCGTCCTGCGCACCTACGATCTGAACGATGGCGCACAGGTGCGGATCGGCACGACCCAATGGCTCACGCCGAAGGGCGAAGTCGTGTTCGGCGTGGGCATTCAACCAAACGAGCAGATCGACCTACCGCCCAATGTGGTGCCGCTCTCGCCCTCGCAGGCAGCCGAATTAGACCGTAATGCACTTTTACAAGGTGAAGATGTTCAGCTCGCTCGTGCATTAGAGTTGCTCTATGCAACAGCTAATGGCCCGTAAATGTAAAAATCGTCGTAACATATCTAGAAATTCTTGTTTAAATAGAGTATAATGTTCTGATATGGAGAGTTATTGCCGAGTCGATCCGTACCGCACTTGTTCTCATCCATAATGCGACTCTGGCCTGGTGTTCTGGCTCCTTCCCCGCATGCAGGAAGCCGTCTCGACGTACCAGAGTGCAGGTTTAACAACAAATGCATGCAGAGGTCAGCGACGATCTCGAAAGGAGACAGGTCAATGATTGATCCATCAGTTCGGAACCTTCTCGAACGAGCGATCGACACACCTATCAAATTGCAACTCCTCTTGGTGTACTACGAGAATCCTCGTTTTGAGGGAACTGCAAGTCAGATTGCAGAGCGGATTTATCGGGATATTTGGAGCACTCGTCAAGCGCTGAGCGAAATGACAGAGGATGGGTTGCTCACCTCCACATCAACCGGGAATGGCGAGCCGATCTACCGTTATCGGCCACACCCAGAGCATTGCGAATCGATCTTCCGTCTCGCTCAAACGTACAACGAGCCGTTCGAGCGCGAAGCGCTTCAGCAGACGTTACGAGAGATTTCAAGCTATGCTCCGTATCGGCGAAAAGCTACATTCACCCCAACAAATATTGATGGTCTCCCGATTTGATGATGTATAGTGGATATGAGACGAAGCTGGATGCACAATGCGTCCAGCTTTTTCTTTGCTTGTACAGCGTAGCTTGCTAAAGATCCAAAACGTGCTATCGTCCGTATACTCTGATGGAAGTTTCGACCACGGCAAGCCGAACTGCGTGGGAAGCTTCACAGCTCGCAACAACACTAGGAGCACACCGTTATGTTCAAAGCGTTTAACCGCCAGGCTCATTCTGGCGATCTGCAAGATCGCATTCCGCCCGGCCAACATTTGACCGAAAAGTTCCCTGTATTACATTATGGCGATATTCCCCATTATCAAAATCTAGAGCAGACCTGGGATCTGCGCGTGTGGGGTGAAATTGAGGCCCCCGCGAGGTTTTCTTTCGCTGAGTTTCGGGCGTTACCAACTATTCAAATTACCACGGATATTCATTGCGTCACCCGTTGGAGCAAGCTCGATACCCATTGGGAGGGCGTGCAGTTCAAGGAGTTCCTCAAGCATATTCCGGCGCTGAAGCCAAGCGCGAAGTTTGTGATGTTCCACTGCGAGCAGGGCTACACCACCAATGTGCCGTTGGATATTTTGATGGAGGATGAGGCGCTGTTGGCGTATCGCTACGAGGGCGCGGAGCTTACCCCCGAACACGGCTTCCCGCTGCGCTCGCTCACACCGAAGAAGTACTTCTGGAAGAGCGCGAAGTGGCTGCGCGGCGTCGAGTTTATGAGCCAGGATCAACTGGGATTCTGGGAGCGCTACGGCTACAACAACAACGCCGACCCGTGGCGCGAGGAGCGATACAGCGATTAATCGCACGTCGATACACTGTCGGTTGAGGGCATGCCACGTATGGCATGCCCTCGTTTTGTATCTCGGTTAGTGTTTTGATATTATGGCTACAAAAGTCATATGGTCATACCAAAACAAGAAACGAGCGCATAACAAAGGGGCGCACTCGGCGATGTGAGTACGCCCCTGGTGATGATGACCTATGGACGATTAGGGGATGTTGATCCGGGTATCGCCCTGATTGGCCTTGAAGTCGCTGGCGGTATCGGTGCCTTCGCCGCCATCGAAGAAGTCGGCGCCGTTACCACCTTTGAGGGTGTCGTTGCCGTCGCCGCCGTACAACTCATCGTCGCCGTTGCCACCCTCAAGAGTGTCGTTACCGTCACCGCCGTAGAGTAGGTCGTTGCCGTTACCACCTTTGAGCGTGTCGTCTCCGGCATCGCCGTACAGGATATCAATGCCTTCGCCGCCCTCAAGGGAGTCCTTGCCGTCGCCGCCATACAGCGTGTCGTCGCCATTGCCGCCCTTGAGTGTATCGTCGTCGGCATCGCCATACAGCGTGTCATCGCCGTTGCCGCCCTCAAGGGTGTCGTTGCCCGCGCCACCGCGCAGGGTGTCGTTGCCATCGCCGCCCTTGAGTGCATCCTTACCGTCGCCACCGTCGAGCAGGTCATCGCCTTCGCTGCCCTCTAGTGTGTCATTGTCTGCGCCGCCGAACAACGAATCGTTGCCAGGACCGCCCTTGAGCGTATCGTTGCCTGCGTCGCCTTCGAGCCAATCGTCGCCGTTGCCGCCCTCAAGCGTATCGTTGCCCGCGCCGGCAAAGAGCATGTCGTTGCCGTCGTTGCCGCTCAACTTGTCGTTGCCCGCGCCGCTCACTAGGATATCGGCGCCAGCACCGCCAGCAAGTTGCACGTTGCCGCTCGGAGCGCAAAGCATGTCGTTGCCGCCCTTGCCGTTCAGCTTGTCGTTGCCGCCCATACCGAAGATGATATCCGGCCCGTCGCTGCCGTTGAGGGTCTCGTTAGCGGGGGTGCCCACGATAACGCGGAAGCTGTAGCTCGCGCTGCCTGTGCCATCGCTCACCGTGAGCGTCACCTGAGCGGTGCCGCTCTGGCCGTTGGTCGGCGTCACCTGCACGCGGAAGCCGTTGGCGGGCGACGATAGTGCTGCGACCTGCACTTGTCCCGCCCCCACCAACGCGTTGTTGGTGGAGCTTGCGCTGAACGTGAGGGCGTTAACAGGAGTGTCCGGGTCGGTGACCGAAATGTAGAGCCAACCTGTGCCCTGAGCACACAACTCCACGGGCACCTCGCCGCGCGGTACAAGGTCGTCGATCGGCGCGATGCTGGGTGGACCACTCTGCCCCTGCACGGTGATCGTGACCGTCGCCACATTCGAGGTCAGTTCGCCATCAGAGGCTTGGTAGGTAAACGAATCGGTGCCCACGAAACCAGCCGAAGGAGTGTAGGTAAACGAGCCATTCGGGTTCAGCGTGAGCACACCGTTGCTCACATCGCTCACTAGAACAGCCGTCAGTGGATCGTTGTCGGGGTCGCTGTCGTTCGCGAGCACACCCTCTCCAGGAACGGTCAGGGTGGCGTTGGCATCGACGGTGTAGTTGTCGTCAACGACCACCGGCGCACTGTTCGGCGGTGTGGGTGCAGTTAGGTTCAGGCCGATCAGCACTGGATCGTGATCCGCCGTGCGATAGGCGTTCTCCTCGTAGATCGCCTGCTGCGACGCTGGTTTGAAGCTGGTGTCGTAGTCGTACACATCCGATTCGTCGGCATTGATATGCCAATCGGTCGCGCCCGTGACCTGCGGGAAGATGCTGGCGTTCGCCAATGCGTGATCGAGGTAGCCGAGCTGGCCATCGAACACGTAGGAGTAGGCGAACAGACCCTGGAAGTGCGCGATCAGGTTGGTCCAATCGTCGCTGGTGCCAAGCGTATCATCGGCACCCGCAATGATTGCTTTGATCGGATCTTCCTGCGCGTAGGAGTTCAGGTCACCCAAGATCAGGAAGTCGGGGTCGCCGCTGCCCGTCGGGTCGGAGGCGAGCCAATCGACCAGCGCCCGCGCCGCGTTGGTGCGCGTGCCGTTACAGTTGCCCTGACCATCGCCCGTGTCGGGATCACCAGCACAAGCCGAGCCCTTCGACTTCAGGTGGTTGACGGCCACCGTGAAGCGTGCGCCAGTGCCGACCTCCTCGAAGGTTTGCGCAAGCGAAGGTCGGTTGCGGCTCTCGTCGAAGCGTGGGTCAACGCTCGATGTGAGCACCGCGTAGTTGCCGACCGGCGTGACCTTGGCGGGCTTGTAGATGATACCAACCTTGATGGCATCCGTGCCCAGCGTGCCAGTATCGATGTAGGCGTACGTGTTCGGGCCGAGGATGTCGTTCAGGCCAGAGACGATATCGGCCAGCGGCTCGACGCCCGGCGTGTTCTCCAACTCGTTCAGGCCCAGCACATCGGCGTCCAGGCCGATGATCGCTTGAAGCAATTTGGCCCGTTGTCGTGGGAACTCGTTGGGCTGGCTCAGATCCGCGCCACGACAATCGAGATTGGCGTTGCCTCCACACACGTTATCGGCGGGATCATCATTGTTCGTGGAGTCGTCGAGAGCATCCAACGTCAGGAAGTAGTTCAGCGTGTTGAACGCACCCACCTTCAAGCGACCGCCGACATCCTCTGGAGCCGCTGGCCGTGGGTTCACAGCAGTGTAGGTGGCCGGAGCAGTCGGCTGGATGCGGTAGAGGCTGAAATCGTAGCTCAGCACGCCCGTCACACCCTGCACCTTATCGCCGCCACGGAAGGAGTTGTTGATGCCGAACGGCTGGCCGTTGGGGTGGCGCAACGTGTTGGGGTTCTGCACGCCCAAACCGTCGTCGAGCGTGATTTTGCGCAGCTCGTACTCTGCGGCGAGCGCTGCAGCGGGCGCACCCGGCGCAACAATCGCGGTCGGCGTGTAGAAGCGCTTCGGCCCAGTCAGTGCTGCAATATCGTCGGGGTACGACAACACGATCTCGCCGTAACGCTCATAGTCGAAGTATTCGGCGATCGTCAGCGCCTGCGGCAGCGTCACCAGCATGCCCTCGAAGCGCTCGAGGTAGGTGCTCGATGGGAACGGCATCGTCACTTCAACCGGAGTGATCTCCGCGCCCTCACCACAGATCGTGATGTTGGCGGCTGGCACCGCAGCGTTGTTGTCGTTCGCGCCGTTGAGCGAGGTCAGGTTGAAACGCTCACGAGCGTAGCCTGTCACGCGCACGTGCTGGCCAACGCTAACCGTATCGGTGCCGCCTGTGTAGACGAAGATACCATCAGAGGTCGTCGGGTCGTTATCGCCCTCCGGGTCTTGCAAGTAGAAGCCGCCGAGGCCACCACTGCCCTCGAAGTCACCGATGACCACACCTTCCACCGTCACAATGCCAGTGATCGCAGCGCTCATGCCGCTACCCTGAACCGCGTAGATCGGCGTGAAGGTCGAGCCACAGACCGCAACAGAGCCAGTGGTGAAGCTCCAGACGTAATTGGCGGCCATCGTATCCGGCGGGTCGTCGCTGTCCACATCGCTGATCTGCGACGCCACCAGCGTGACCGTACACTGCTCGTCGGCATCGAAATCGACATCGGGATTGAGCGTGTAGACGGTCGGACCGCCGCTCACGGTAGCCGTGTGGCTGCCGCTGTTGGCACACACGATCGAGAACCACGAACCCGTCACGACGACCGGCTCACTGAAAGTGATCTCGATCGAGCTAGCCGGAGCGACGTCGGTTGCGTTGCTGGCCGGAGTAGTGCTCAGCACACTCGGCGCATAATCGACGTGCAGCGGGTAGGGTGCGCCGACCTCGAAGTCGTTGGCGTTATCGTCGGTATCGGTGGCACCATCGCCCAAGCGCAGCGCCGCCGTGGTGTTGCTGAGCAAATCGGTGGGGCCGCTGCCCTCAAAGCAGTTCGCCGAGCCGTAGCCCACGAAATCAACGACCAATGGATTGCCGATAGGGCATGCGCCGCTTAGCGGAGAGGCACTCGATACCAAGGCCACCTTACCGCTCGTGGCACTCATCGGAATCGTACCGATCGCGTGCGGAGGCGGCAGATCGAGCGTTCCGCCATTACCAGCTGCCTGTTGGATCAGGTAATACTGCCCGGGCGCAATCACTCCCGACAGTGTCGTGACCTGCCAACTTGTGCCCGCCGCACTAGCGTATTGCACCGACCAACCAGCCAAACTCTGGCTCGCGGTGCCAGCGTTGTACAACTCGATAAAGTCGTTCTTCAGCGTTGCATCCGCGTTGCCGCCGCCGCCGTACACCTGGCTGATCACCACCTTGGCATCGCCAGCCGGAGCGGTCACCGTCAAGGCAACGCTGGTGTTGCTGCTGCGCCCCTCATCATCGCTGATTGTGATCGGCAGATCGTAGATACCCGCCGTAGTGGCGGCATCCACCGTGGCCTCAAACGAGAAGGTCAGGTCGCCGCTCGTCACATCGCCATGCGTACCATCATCGTACAGTGTTTGGTTGATCGAGCCGCCGATCGCCGCCAGATTCGCCACCACGCTGAGGTTGGTGCTGGCCGGATTCGTGCCGGGCGTCACATCGACCGTGATCAGCGTGGTATCGCCCGCATCCACACTCGCAGGCGTAACGGTCGCCGAACCTGTCGGGTTGGTGGAGGAAGAAGCGCCACCGGGAATCAGGCTGAAATCATCGATCGCCAATCCGTCATCGGCACCGCTCGCATCGAAATCGACCCAGCGAATCCAGAACGACGCGCCGGGATCGATCGTCAGGCCAGTGATAGTGTGGCTCACAGTTGTGCGGAACTGCGGGTCGTTACCATCGCGTGCGCCAGCCGTGCCACTGGAATCGGGCGTCACCACATCAAGCTCGTTGACATCGACAAACGCGCCAGTGTTGAGGCCAGTGGCCGTCAAGCTATACTGGAAGTCGATCCGATCATCACGGCCAGTAGTTCCTAATCGCCACAACTCGCCCGTGTAACTTATCGTCAACTGCGTGATGGTGGAGCCCGTATCATTGGTGAAATGTGCACCGATGATCGTATTGATTGTGCCACTGCGCAGCGCGCCGAGCGCCCGATCCGAGCTACCAGTTGCACCGAAGCTGTACGTATCGCCAGTATTGCTTGAACCAGTACCGGCGGTGTACAAGCCATTTACAGAGGCAGACGTGCCAGATTCCAAGAACTCCCAGCCGTTCGGCACCGTGCTCGACGTGCCAGAGCTGGCGAGCGTATCGAAGTCTTCGGACACCGCCACATTCAAATTGGTGAGACTGATCGTCCCTGCAGCCCATACTGGCGACGCCACAACAGCGACACTCAGCAGGATCATCACGATCGCCAGCCACAATCGTAGCAGGCCTAATCCTCGCACTGCCATACTATGTGTGGAGGGAAGCGTACCAAGCATACCAACTCCTTTTCGCGACAACAGCAGATAAGGGAAAACGCCAACGCGCTGTAGCACCGCCAAAATGCGGGACAGCCAAGAAACCAAGATAAGGGTTGTAGGTACCTTTGGGCGAAGACGAGAGCGGGATGTTGATTGCGGGGTAGCCCTATCCTAGCAGCGATCGAAATGCTTGTCAATGCGAAAATACAGGCTCAGAATAACAATTTATTCACTAGCAATCGGGGAGGGATAATCCACAGATTACACAGATTATTTGGAAGATGTTGTTGATGCTTTCCTGTTCAATGTCTCGTCCTGTCTTGAGCTTCTGGATGTCTTGACAAGGTGACTTGGTGAGCTGGTGACTTGGTGAGCGGAATACATCGCCCTTAGAGTCATTCTGAACGAGTGCGTAGCACGAAGTGAAGAATCTCCACGTCTCGTCCAGCCTTGAACGTCTAGAAGTGGTAGCAGCACGCTGCTACGAACCATACGAAGAATTTTATGTTAACCGTAACAACGATACATCCATACTGCTCAATCTGTGAAATCTGTGGATACCAAATCTCTGTGGATACGCAGCAAGTTGCCGCTGGATCGCATCCGTTGTACAATGCCCGAGTCTTTTTACCATGCTCTGCAAAAGGAACGAGTATGACAGGTGAGCTACGAATTATCCCAGTGCGTGGGATTGGCGATATTCACCCCGGCGACGACCTCGCCGCACTCATGCTGCAGGCCCTCGAACAGCACCAGCAAACCCTCGCCGACGGCGATATCGTCGTCGTCACCCAGAAAGTCGTCTCCAAAGCCGAAGGCCGCGTAATCGACCCGAAGACCGTTGAGCCATCGTACTTCGCCCAGCAGATCGCCGAACAGGGCGCTAAAGACGCCCACCACTACGAGGTGGTGCTGCGCGAAAGCCGCCGCGTCGTGCGCATGACCCGTGGCGTGCTGATCACCGAGACGCACCACGGCTGGATCTGCGCCAACTCTGGCGTCGATGAATCGAACGTGAACGGCAACGGCCTGCTCACCCTGCTGCCCGTCGATCCCGATGCCTCCGCCGCAGCGCTGCGCCAAGCCCTGCGCGAACGCGCCGGAGTCGATGTCGCCGTAATCATCTCGGATACCTTCGGGCGGCCCTGGCGCGAGGGCCAAGTCAACGTCGCGATCGGCGTGGCGGGCATGCTGCCGCTGAGCGACTATGCCGGACAACCCGACGCCTACGGCTACACCATGCACGTGAGCATGCTGGCCGTCGCCGACGAACTCGCCTCCGCCGCCGAGCTAGTGATGGGCAAAGTCGATGCGGTGCCGATCGCGATCGTGCGCGGCTACGCCTACACGCCCTCGGAGCAGGCCAACTCCCGCGCGCTTATCCGCGCTCCCGAAAAAGACCTATTCCGCTAGACCGCACTAGGAAGCCACATGGCAGAGACAACACCCAATCGCGAACACCTCACCTTGGCTGAGATCATCAGCGGGCGGCGCTCGGTGCGCCGCTACCACGACCGTCCGGTGCCCCACGAAGCGCTCATGGCCATGCTCGAAGCGGCCCGCTGGGCACCCTCGCCGCACGGGCGGCAGCCCTGGCGCTTCGTCGTGCTGACCCGTCCCGAGATCAAGCAACGCCTCGCCGACTCGATGGGCGACGAATGGCGGCGGCAACTCTCGCTCGACGGCCAAGCGCCCGAGATCATCGAGACGCGCTTCAACAAATCCAAACAGCGCATCCAAAACGCGCCAGCCATCATCATTCCCTGCCTCTACCTAGCCGACCTGGACAAATACCCCGACGCCGCACGCGACGCCGCCGAGACAACCATGGCCGTGCAGAGCCTGGGCTGCGCCGTGCAGAACATTCTGCTGACCGCCTACCAGCTCGGCCTGGACGGCGGTTGGATGTGCGCGCCACTCTTCTGCCCCGAAGTCGTCGTGACCGCGCTCGACCTCGACCCGGCGCTGATCCCGCACGCCCTGATCACCATCGGCTACGCCGCCGCCGACCCGCAGCGCCGCCCGCGCCGCCCGCTCAACGAACTGATCGTGCGCTTCGAGTAACGTTATGTCAAACGCCACCGATATACCAGCATTGTACTTGGTGGCGTTTGGCGCAGCGCCCGGATCACACCGCCGTAGCGAGCCGTAGTCCTGCACCTCCGCCCTGGCTAGCACTCCAAAGTCCAGAGCATGATCACGGACCTCCCCACACGGCAGCTTCCTCTTCTTGAAGAACTTTATGTCAACGTAAGCCAATACGATAGGTTTTTGGAGAAGAAGAGTTACCAGCGCCTTCACTCCCGTCGCTACGGGCAAACAACGTCGTGCACAACGTGTGCGCGCTCGGACAGCTGTGGCGCTGCGCGCCAGAACGCGCGCCGCCTTACTCGCGGTCTCCCAATGCTGCACTTTGCCTAGTTCTGAACACATTGTGACTGTCAAAGTCATATGGTCAAATTATCACGCCAAACGCACACTTGTGCTATACTAAACGAAACATGGCAGTGTAGCGCAGAGAAAGGACAGATCGATGCCCTTCACCGATCCCGAACTGGCACACTTCGCGGCGGAAGGTCCGACGCCGCTGCCCGCTGGCGGCGAACAAGGCTGGGTGGAGCACGCGGGCGCTCGGCTCTGGTATGCGGCCTACGGCGCGGGGCCAGCAGTGTTCCTGCTGCACGGCGGGCTGGGCCACAGCGGCAACTGGGGCTACCAAGTGCCCGCGCTGCTGGCAGGCGGCTATCGGGTGGTGCTGCTCGACAGCCGAGGGCACGGGCGCAGCACCCGCGACGGGCAGCCCTACAGCTACGAGCTGATGGGCGACGACCTCGCGGCGGTGATGGACCATCTCGGCATCGCATCAGCCAAGCTGGTGGGGTGGAGCGACGGCGCTTGCACAGCGCTCTGCCTGGCGGATCGGCGGCCACAGCGCGTAGAGGCGGTGCTATTCTTCGGCTGCAACATGGACCCCAGCGGTACCAAAGAGCTCACTGATTTCCCGCCGACGTTGCAGCACTGCATTCAGCGCCACCGCCAAAACTACGCAGCCCTCTCGGCGACACCGCAGCAGTTCGACGATCTGATGGAGGCGGTCAACCTGATGCAGGCGACGCAGCCGAACTACACCGCGCAAGACCTTGCGCGCATCCGCGTGCCCGTGGCGGTGGTGCACGCCGAGCACGACGAGTTCATCAAACGCGAGCACGCCGAATACCTGGTGCAGCAACTCCCCAACGCATCGTGGGAGCTACTGCCGGGCGTCAGCCACTTCGCGCCACTGCAACGGCCTGAGCTATTTAATGAGGTGGTCCTGCGGTTTCTCGCGGGGTAGGGTGGTCGTTGTCATTCGATGGAGGGCAGTGTTTTTCATTGCCTCCTCATTGTCATTCTGAATGGAGCGCAGCGGAATGAAGAATCTCATCGTGTACCCACTGCGCAACGCGATGATTCCACGATGAGATCCTTCACTTCGCCTTCGGTTCCGTTCAGGATGACAATGCTTTTCATCGTTCTTCGCTGTCATTCCGAACGGAGTGCGTAGCACGGAGTGAGGAATCTCATTGTTTCCTCACTGCCTCCCATTGCAACACATTGCATCCCCGCTGAGATCTCTCATTTCGCCTGACGGCTCATTCGAGATGACAACGTTTTTTCGTTGCCTCTCATTGTCATTCTGAATGGAGCGCATCGGAATGATGACAGTGCATTTCGTCGCTTCCTCATTGTCATTCTGAATGGAGCGCAGCGGAATGAAGAATCTCATTGTCTGCCCGCAGCGCTACACGTCGAGATCTCTCACGTCGCCTATCGGCTCGTTCGAGATGACAGCGCTTTTCGTCGCGCTCTAAATCCCTCACTTTATTCAATCTGTGTAATCTGTGGATGATCACGTCACCCCTTCACCGAACAGCGATCTGCGCTACAATAGGGCAACTCCAAGGAGAGACCAGATCGGAGAGGATCATGAAAACAAAAGCCGCTGTACTGTACAATATGCAACAACCCGCCCCGTACGCCGCATCGCAACCGCTTGTGATCGAGGAGCTTGAGCTTGAAGGCCCCGGCCCGGGCGAGGTATTGGTGGAGGTTGTTGCCGCTGGATTATGCCATTCCGATCTGTCGGTGATCGACGGCTCGCGCCCCCGCGTGATGCCGATGGTGATGGGCCACGAGGCCGCAGGGATCGTTCGTGAGGTTGGCGCGGGCGTGGTGGATTTTGCACCCGATGATCACGTGGTGTTCTCGTTTGTGCCGAGTTGCAGCCGCTGTCTGCCCTGCGCCACCGGGCGACCCGTGCTCTGCGAGAACGGCGCGCAGAGCAACACGGCTGGCTCACTGCTCAGCGGGCACCGCCGCTTCCGCAACGCCGCCGGGCAGACGCTTAACCACCACCTGGGTGTCTCGGCCTTCTCGCACTACACGGTGGCCGCGCAAGAATCGCTGGTGAAGATCGACCCAACGCTGCCGCTTCAGACTGCGGCGCTGTTCGGCTGCGCGGTGATGACGGGCGTGGGCGCGGTGGTGAACACCGCCCGCGTCGAGCCGGGCGCGAGCGTGGCGGTGTTCGGCCTGGGCGGCGTGGGCTTGAGCGCGATCTTGGGAGCGCGAGCCTCGGGCGCGTACCCGATCGTCGCGGTGGATCTGCTCGACTCGAAGCTGGAATTGGCCCGTGCGCTCGGCGCGACACACACGGTCAACGCGCGGGAGCCAAACGTCGTCGAGGCGATCAAGCAGATCACCAGCGGCGGAGCGCAGTACACCTTCGAGAGCGTCGGCAACGAGGTGGTGTTGGCGCAGGCGTACCAGAGCACGCGGCGCGGCGGCACCACGGTGACGGTGGGATTGCCGCACCCCAGCAAGCAGTTCACGATCTCGGCGGTGAGCCTGGTGGCCGAGGAGCGCACCGTCAAAGGCTCGTATATGGGTTCGGCAGTGCCGCGCCGCGATATTCCCCGCTTTATCTCGATGTATCAAGCTGGGTTGTTGCCCGTCGATCGGTTGATGAGCAGCACGATCACGCTGGAGGAGATTAATCCGGCCTTCGACGCGCTGGCGAGAGGCGCGGCGGTGCGCCAGGTTATCCAGTTCGCATAAGGCCGTTCTATGATGTGTGGGTGCCGCCCAACCTGCTGTTGAGGCGGCGCCTCTGGGTTATCCGTGGGCATGCCAGTAGGGCGCTGAGATGCCCACGCGGTTTTTTCACCCGAAAAAGAAGCTAGTGAGTTGGTATGGCGAAGAAGAAATATTACGCCGTGGTGGTGGGCCGCAAGCCCGGTCTGTACGATGAGTGGTTCGGCGAGGCGGGCGCGGAGGCGCAGGTGAAGGGCTTGACCAACGCGGTCTACAAGAGCTTTCAGTCGCTCAGCGAGGCCGAGGCGTGGTACAAGAGCCGTGCGAAGAACGATGCGCCGAGTTTCCTCACGCAGCCGGTGGACGAGCAGGCCGACGATTACTTCGCGCTGCACCAACAAGGGCTCGCCGAGGGCAAGGTGCTGATCTACACCGATGGCGGCTGCGATGGCAATCCCGGCAAGGGCAGTTACGGCGTCGTGTTGCTGCACAAGGATCGGCGCAAGGAGCTCTCCGGCGGGTTCGCGCGCACCACGAACAACCGTATGGAGTTGATGGCGTGCATCGTGGGCTTGGAGGCGCTGAAGCAACCGATGTCGGTGTTGCTGTTCAGCGATTCGGCGTATGTCATCGACGCAATGCAGAAGGGTTGGGTACGGCGCTGGCAACAATCGGGGTGGCAACGGGCCGAGGGCGCGCAGATGGTGGATGTCAAAAACGCGGATCTGTGGCAGCGCCTTGTGGCGCTGAGCGATCAGCACGCGGTGCGCTTTGTGAAGGTGCGCGGCCACGCTGGCAGTGCCGAGAACGAGCGATGCCATCAACTCGCCAGCCAAGCGATGCAACGGGCTAACCTGCCAGTTGATGAGGGCTATCAGGGATGAAGTGATCTAAAACGAACACCCAATTCAAAATGAGTGTCACCCTGCTCCCTTGCGAGAACAGGGTGACACATCACACATCATGGTTTAGGCAGCGACGGTCTGCGGCAGACGCACGGACTGCGTCTGGAGGGTGGGCTGGGTGCCCAACTTGCGGCCAAGCGCGTGGATCACATCGGCCACAATCGCCACCACCTGATCGACATCTTCCTGCGGGATGTTGAGCGGCGGCGAAAGCTGAATAACCGGGTCAAGCCGATCGTCGGCGCGGCAGATCAGGCCACGGCGCTTGAATTGATCGGACAACCACGCCATCAGATTCGGCTCCTCCAGCGGGCGGCGGCTCTGCTGGTCGTACACCAGTTCCAGCGCCATAAACAAGCCCTTGCCACGGATATCGCCGATGTTGGGGTGATCGCCGACCGCCGCGCGCAACTCGCGGATCATGTAGTCGCCCATCGTCACCGAGCGCTCGCAGAGCTGTTCGCGTTCGATGATATCGATGTTCGCCAGCGCGGCGGCACAACTGGCGGGGTGCCCGCCGAACGTCACGCCGTGCAAGAACTTATCTTCCTCATCGCCAATAAACACATTGGCCACTTCGGCGCTCGCCATCACCGCACCGAGCGGGGCATAGCCCGAAGTGATACCCTTGGCACAGGTCATAATATCGGGCTTGAAATCGATCGCCTGCGAACCAAACCACGCGCCGACGCGCCCAAAGCCGCAGATCACCTCATCGGCAATCAGCAGAATGCCGTAGTGATCGCAGATCTCGCGCACCCGCTGCATGTAGCCGGGCGGCGGCACAATCGCGCCACCACTGTTCTGCACCGGCTCCATAATAATCGCGGCGATCGTCTCAGGACCTTCAAATTCAACCAAACGCTCGACCTCGTCGGCGCAGGTGCCGCGACACCCGCTATTCAGGGCGCAGTAGTCGCAGCGGTAGCGGTGCGGCAGCGGAACATGGCGGGCACCAGGCACCAACGGGCCAAACCCGTTGCGCAAGCCTGTCAGACCGTTCACCGAGAGCGCACCCATCGAGGTGCCGTGATAGGCAACCCGTCGCGAAATCGTCTTGTGGCGATCGCCGAAGCCACGCTTGCGCTGGTAGGCCTTCGCCATCTTCAGCGCCGTCTCCACCGCATCGGAGCCACCACTCACGAAGAAGGTACGGGTATCGGGGCCCATCGGGCTGAGTTTGGCGAGTTTGGCCGCCAACTCAATCATCGGCATACTAGGGAAGGAGAAGGGGGAAACGTAGGGGATTTCCATCAACTGGGCGGTCATCGCCTCGACGATCTCTCGACGCCCATAACCCGCGTTCACGCAGAACAACCCGGCAAGCGCATCGATATACGCATTGCCGTCCTGGTCCCATACGCGCGACCCTTCTCCGCGAGTGAGAATTGTGGGCCGCGCGTCGGTACTGGATAAATGACCCATTTGGAAAAAGTGCAACCACACGCTGTCAGCCAGCGAGCGCTGCAGTGTCGGATCGAGGGGAGACATGAGAACCTCCTTATAAAGCTTTTACACTGTTGGTGAACAACAGGCGCAGATATCGGCGCAAAGCCGCCAGACATCTATTCGCAACCAGTTGTTCTGCCGTGTGCTTAGTGTGACCGTCTATTGGGCCTGTACGCTTGCTTTCCTACCCCCCACCAAGCGTCAAGGGGCAAAGCGCGCTCAGTTGCTTGCTATCTGGTCTATGGTCGCACACACCTCCTGTAAAAAGCCTTTCGGGAGATGCCTCCGGAAAAAGTTCAGAGCCACTTGCTCAAGCACGTCAACACCACGACGTGTTGAACGGCAGCATCTGTAATCTCGATCAGGGCACTGATTCAAGGGCGGTCCGCTGGAAGGCGTCACCAGCGGGTCGTCCTGGGAACTTACCCCACCACGTGGGGCAGGAAATCTTTATGGGCGTTACCACCGTCCCAGGCCTGGGCAACTACCCTAGGCTGACCTGATGCGTGATACTGGTGCGCGAAAACGCAGCGAACCGTGTATCAGGCTCCGTCCGGCCCAGCGGCGGCGAAACGTGTACCTCTTATATCTGCCCTCCTTTCAGACGATCTCGACAAACCGCGTACTCACACGTCGTTTACGGGGAACCAACCCGTCAAACGCGTTGAGCCGTCCAGCCGTCTAAGATCCTTCTTCTCGTACTAATCGCATCACACGGAACGCTTCGGCGTAGGGGAGGTTGGCTGGTTTGCCGATCTCGGCGGCCCAGGTGCGCACCCACTCGCCATCGCCGATCTGTAACTGGCTTTTGTGGCAGCCCAGCGCGGCGATTTTGCGTTCGAGCGTGGAGGAAATATCGATATGCAAGTTTGGTTGTTGGCTATCGCCGATGTACAACTCTTTGACTTTATGTGGCTCGTAGCCCTCGGCCAACAACTCCGGGAAGATCGGGCGCGTCTCTGCGCTCGGAAATACCGCGTACAACCCGGCCTCCGCAGCGGCGCAGTGGTCGGGGTGGTTGATATACTCATCGCCGTACAGCACCGCCGTCGGGTCGCCAATCACCACCCGATCGGGCCGCAATTGGCGGATCAGGCGGGTCAGGTCGCGGCGCAGTTCCAGCGTATGTTGGAGCGTACCATCGGCGTACCCTAGGAACACCAGGTCGCGCACGCCGAGCACATCGCAAGCGGCGCGCTGCTCGGCCTGGCGAATGGTGACGAGTTCATCAAGATCTTGGTTTGGATCGTTGCTGCCCGCCGCACCATTCGTCACGATGCAGTAGGTGATCTCGGCACCTTGGTCGGCCCATAACGCCGCGCTACCACCACACATAAACTCGGGGTCATCGGGATGGGCGAAGATGCCCAGGATACGCAGAGGTTGATCTGATCGAATGCTCATATGATCATTTCTCCATTATGAATATAGTCTACTACAAGGATCGCGGTTCTGTCTAGCCCCCGAATGCTGAGTCTGATGCGGGTTTTGATAATTCTGGGTTGCAGAGCGTTGGCCTAGAAACTGGTATACTGCAAGGGAAACGAGCGCTAATACCAGATCGGGTAATTACTCACACAATCGAAATCTTCAAAATGACGCGTCCTGCGTTTTAAGCGATAGCAGCCTCACCTTGGCAAGTGGTGTCGAGGCGCTGCTACACGCAGCGCCTCGACACCACAAAAAGAAGAAAGTACCTTGCTGCCGCAGGCTAAAACTGGCTATATCCTGACACTGTCCAACTGGGTTTGGTATAACGTGGCGATAACGCCTGTTCAATATAGAAGGAGAAAGCAGAATGATTGAATCCGTCGTTGCTGAAGCGGTCGGACGGATTGAGGCCACGCACGCGGCGCGCGAGCGGGCGCTCGCAGGTTCGCGGGCGTTGGTGCGCCAGTGCGCCAACGCGATTCGGGCGGTGCATCGCGCCGAGTTCGAGACGGCGCAACAGTTGCTCAATGAGGCCACGCAAATCGTGCAGAGCCTACGCACTGGGCTTGATGAACAGAATGCGCTCTTGTTCGCGGGGTACACGCAGGATGCGCTGAAGGAGTACGCCGAGGCTGCGCTGGTCTACGCCTTTTTGCACGGCGACCCGCCGCCGAGCGCCGATGATCTGCAGGTGGAGCCAGCCGCCTACCTCAACGGCCTTGCCGAGGCCGCATCGGAGCTGCGCCGCGCAATCCTTGATGGGCTGCGCCACGGCCAGGTGGCCCGCGGCGAAGCGTTGCTCAGCATTATGGACGATGTTTACTCGGCGCTCGTCACCGTCGATTACCCCGATGCGATCACGGGCGGGCTGCGCCGCACCACCGATGCACTGCGGGCCGTGCTAGAGCGCACCCGTGGCGATATGACCGCCGCCATCCGCCAGCAACAACTCACCGATGCACTGGCCGCCTTCGAAGCCAAAATCACCCAATAAGAACGATGGGAGGTGGCGTCACTTCCACCTCCCGAACCACATCACTCACAATTAAGGCACCATTTTCCTCGGCAATAACGTTATCTGGCAGGTATGGCAGAACTGTTCTAGCGTATACACCTTGTCGTGCTCGCGGTGGAGTTTCCGCCAGTAGCGCAAATACTTCATCTGTTCCTCAGAATTCAGAGCTTTGAGAATTGTCTCGATACGCCTGAGCGATGATGCGCCCGAACCTTGATCCAGTAGAGTTAGAAACTTCTCGTACCGCTCTTTCGACGCTTGCAACTGCTCCGCGACGTGCTCCAACTGCGTCGCAGTGCGTATCCCGTGGTTGTGCAACGTTTGTAGCGCTGGGTCCTGGCCCTGTGCCTGGTAGCGCTGGGTTGTCGCGCCCACGTACAGCGCCAACAACGCCTGGTCGATCAGATCAACTAGCTGGTGCGCGGGAAAGCGTGTGCGCAACAGCAGGTCGATCAGCGGGAAGTTGACCAAGTGCGAGATATTCTCGATGCCCTCGCCAAGCAAGCGCGACTGATCGTACAGACTTAATCCATCGAGATCGCGCAGCAGGCGATAGCGGTCCGGCAGCAGCAAGATGGGGTGAAGCTGACGCAGACGTTGGGTCAACACGATTATAGTGGTCCTGGTGGTCGGAGGCATAAACCCCATGATAAAGGCCAGCGCCGCTAGCAACAGTTCGGGCCAACCATCCAACGTGCCAAACATCCACATCCCAATCCAATAGAGCAACCAGGCTAAGATCATCGTTTGCAAGAGCCGCACGGTCATCGCCACAAAACACTTGGTGTGGATATCCATACGCATATAGCGCTGGAAGGAGACCCACAGCGCGAAGGTGTACGCGCCTAGAAAGCCACACAACAAGATAGGCGAATCGGGGTGGGTGAACATACCCAAGGAATCGAAGCGCTCCTGCAAGAATACCATGCTCCAACCCATGGTCAACAGCGCTGTCAACATCAACACCACAACATGCCCGCGGAACGGCACATGACCGTGTTTTGTGCCGATAGTGTCGTCGATCAGTTGGCCGTAACGCATCTCAACGGCCTCGATGGTTTGAATCTGAGGATCGAGCTGCAAGATATCGTAAATCATCTGCTTGCGGATGCGCCGCAAGTTCAGGCCGTAGCACAAGTAGAATAGGCTCGCAGGCAGCGTCGCAAAGATACCGATCGCGATGCATCTCAGCCAATTATCCAAGGTGAGTTGCGCGGGGTCACTCCACACGTCCAATATCAGCAGTGGCAAGCCGATACCGATCAGGGCCACGACAATATAGATGAACGAGGTCGATACCACTTGCAACAACAGCGACCACAAACCCGGTACACTCACCAGCGTAACCAGCAGCATCACACAGACCAATACACCCCAGAACCACGTCTCCGCCCATAATCCGGGCACCAAGCCGCCCATCAAGCCCAACATCGAGCCGCCGGTCACATAATTCACGGTATCGCGCAGTACCTCACCTGGGCGGCGGTACAGGCGGCGATCCTCGCAGATCACCAGACCCATACGCTCCCAATCGACGCAGGTAGAGCGGTTCAACTCGGCTCGCGAGCCGATGTAGGTGCCAAACGGTGGTATGACGATGCAATGAGTGCTCTGATCGTCACTTTTGAGTGTGATCGAAATTTTATAGGCTGTACGATTCTTAATGATCTGGCTGTTATCGATGTTGAGCGGCACCGACGACTGTCGCATGCTTTCTAACGGTGTGGTCGATAACGGAATATCTTGCATCGCTCACTCCTTGTGTGGTAGTTGCCAAAACGATGCTGATGGTTACGATGAAGTTGGCACTGGAATCGGCGCGGGCGGCGGACAGTCGCCTGCATTTGGAACGGTTGCCGTGCGGCGATCCGACCAACGCGCTGGTGGCGGCAGTTTCATAAATCGATCAACAAAATCCTGAAAGCGATAGGTGTACAGGCATGCCCGACTCATGCTGCGCCAATGCAGCAAATACGCCATCCACTCATCATCTTCCAGCGCGTGCAGCACCAACCGCAACTGCTCCTCCTGTTTCGCATCAAGTTGGCTACTCAGCCATTTCGAGCGAGCAGACGCACTTGTTGATTGCGAACCACTGCCGATCGAATGAAGATCCTGATGCGGCAAATGCCAATACATCAGCCACAGGTCGGTGGCAGTGCGAATACCGAGCGTGTTTAAGCGGTAGAGCAAGCCATCCTCTGAGGCTTCGAGCTGCGAACGAGCGATGTTGGCATTCACAGGGCCACGCACATGCAGGTACAGAATGGCTTGATCGACCAGATCGATCAGGCGAGGTGCGGGGATGCGCGTGCGCAGCAGCAATTCAATCAAGTTGTGGTGCGCCAACGCCTCGATATTCTCGATGCCTTCCTCCAACAGGCGGGCTTGGTCGTAGAGCGTAATGCCGTTGAGTTTATGGAGCGGATGCTGTTCCTGAAGGGCGGGAATGAAGCGCCCCACCCAACTCTGGCCGCGCAAGAAATCTTGCAGCACTGCCGAGGCGGTCTCGGGCACAATGCCCACAAAGAACGCCACGATATACAACACTCTAGCGTGCAGTCCTTGCGGTGTTGTTTCTCCCTGAGCAACGAGCAGCTCGTTCAATACCCACACCAATACAAAGGTGACCAAAATGCGCAGCCCCATATGCGTGTAGGCCTTGGTATTGAGATCGGCCCGTACATAGCGCCGAAATATCGTATTCAGTGCAAAGAAGTATGCGCCCAAGAAGCCGAAGATCAATGCATTGCGCAATGGCGTGAGCGGCTCGTTATTACTATCAACTTGATTCACCAGCAGAGTGAGCGTCCAGCCCATTGAAAAGAGGAACGTGCTCACCAAGACCGGAATCTGCGCTACAATATTGATCGATTCCGGCGTTCTGCCCAAAATATCGCCAACTGTCGCTTCGTGAGTCGTCTCAGCATCGGCCTTAGTCAGCGTAAAAGGGCTGAGGCGAATGATATCCTGATAAAAATTATCACGCAGTGTCTGGAAACTCTGGCTATGGAACAGGTACAACATCAAGGCTGGTAATATCGATGCAACAAAAATTAGCCAGAGACGCATAAACAGCATGATCGGTTCGTTGTTCAGGCCTGCCATAAGGTCTAGCGGATCGGTGAATAGCGCCCACAGCTTAAGCAACATGCCTTTATCGCTGTACGCTGCGCCTGCTCTTTGCTTGGCGATCAGAATCGTGAAAATAGGTACCACAGCGCTAATACAAATCACAACTGGCAAGCGCTTGGCAACCCGAATATAACTCTGGATAACTTCACCGAAACGCTTGATCCGCAACCATAACTTGCCCATCAACGATTCGGATGGAGCCGCACGCATTAGACGAATAGCCTGCACAATGCAGAGCAATATGGCGGTCACGAGCGCAATCACACCGCTTAAAAAATAGCCATTAATGTATAAGGGCACACTGAGAGCAAGCAGCAGACTCGCGCAACCAAGCAACACAATCGACAAAATCCAGGCGATTCGCATTGAGTTATTCAGCGAAGAAGGTGGCGAATCCGCAAGGGGAGGCGGCGCGGATATTTTTTGAACTTGCACTAGGCCAAAGCGCTCCCAGGCTTCGTGGGCATATAGATCGTTATCGAGTTCGCGCTTGCCAAATGGTGGAATCACCAAGCAACCACAGAGCGTGCTGGTATCGGTGCTCGGCGCACGGGGATCGATAGCAATACGCATAGCCGTCTGATTGATGATGACGATCTTTTCGGCTTTGGTAAGCTGCTCAACACCATTGGTTAATTGGGCAACACTAGTACCTAGTTGCTCAGCACCATTGGTTGGTTGGGAATGCTTCATCGTATCCTCCCACGTTCGACATCCAACAAAACGCCTGCAACAACTTTCCAAGGATGAGCGGTAGGGCGTTCACATCGCCATCAGGTCGTTTCGCTACTATCAAACGCCACAAACATCATTTTCAACAACTGTTGCTTTAAAAATTGAATATATTTCATTATTTGTAATAGTTTATTCATACTCATCCGGGTATTACGTCGTTTAAAACGCCACAAATAACAAAATAGAAATAAAGATACATCAATATTCGGCTTCAAACATCTTTGATCGTATACATCGTTTGATCATCCTTTCCACTACAGAAATGAGTGTGTTATGAACCAATCGACAAACGGAGCGCAGGCGGGATACGGTGGGCATTCGATGGTGGCACGGCTGCGGCGCGTGCTGATGCGGCGCCCCGACGCGGCGTTCGGCGAGGCCGATCCGCAGCGCTGGCACTACACTAGTCAACCCAACTTGGAGGAGGCGCAGCGCGAGCACGATGCACTCGCGGCGATCGTGCGCAATAGCGGCGCAGAGGTGATCTACCAAGATGTGGCGCAGCCCGACCGCGCCGATGCGATCTTCGTATTCGACCCGATGCTGATCACCAATGCGGGCGCGGTGCTGCTGCGCATGGGCAAGCCACTGCGGCGCGGCGAGGAGGCGGCGATGGGCGAGACGATGAAACAACTCGGCATCCCCATCCTGGGGCAACTTGAGGGTGATGCGCTGGCGGAGGGCGGCGATATGTTCTGGCTCGACGAGCGCACGCTGGCGGTGGGGCTTGGCTTCCGCACCAATGCCGAGGGCGTGCGCCAGTTGGGCGCGATCCTCAGCGATTTGGGCGTGAGCATTGTGCCCGTCGAACTGCCGTACTTCACCGGCCCCGACGCCTGCTTGCACTTGCTCTCGCTGATCAGTATGGTCGATCACGATCTGGCGGTGGTGTATCCGCCGTTGCTCTCCACGCCGTTCTGGCAATTGCTCAAGCAGCGCGGCATCCGCATGGTCGAGGTGCCCGAGGCCGAGTTCGCCACTATGGGGCCGAATGTGCTGGCGCTCGCGCCCGGCGAATGCCTGATGCTGGAGGGCAACCCGATCACGCAGGCGCGCCTGGAGGCGGCGGGCTGCGAGGTGCAGACGTATCGCGGCAACGAGATCTCGCTCAAAGCTGAGGGCGGGCCAACCTGCCTCACCCGACCGTTGCTGCGAGCGTAGCGCAACTTTTTGCGGCCATCCTACGTATGATGTGTACGGACATTTGTTCGCATCATTACGAGTTACCTACGAACACAAGGAGCGCCGCATGAACCCTGCCGATCTAACGTTATTTCTCGAAACGCTGGTGACCAACCAGGTCAAGCTCAGCACCATGATCTGGGGGCCACCAGGCATCGGGAAATCGAGCATCGTCGCACAAGTGGCCGAGCGACACGGCCTCGCCTGTATCGACCTGCGGCTCTCCCAGTTGGCGCCAACCGATCTACGCGGCCTGCCTGTTGCTGAGGCGGGCCGCTCGCGCTGGTATCCACCCGAGTTCCTGCCCACCGAAGGCGCTGGCGTGCTGTTCCTCGACGAGATCAACATGGCGCCGCCGACTATGCAGGGCATGGCTCAGCAGCTCATCCTCGACCGCCAAGTCGGTAGTTACCGCGTGCCGGAGGGCTGGTTCATTTGGGCGGCGGGCAACCGCGACGAAGATCGGGCGGCGGTGTTCGAGATGCCCGCGCCGCTCGCGAACCGCTTCATCCACGTGGAAGTGTCACCCGATTTCGAGAACTTCAAGACCTACGCGCTGCAACGCGGCTTGCACGAACATATCATCGCGTTCCTCTCGTTCCGCCCGGCGCTGCTGCACAAAAACGAGCCATTACAAGTGGCCTGGCCCTCGCCGCGCTCCTGGGAGATGGCCAGCATGTTGCACAGCATCGGCCTCGATATCAGCGCGGCAGTGGGCAGCGCCGCCGCCAACGAGTTCATGATGTTTGTGGGCATCTACAACGAGTTGCCCGATATCGAAGCCATCCTGGCCGGAAACGGTGATAGCATCCCCTTCCCGTTGGAGCCATCGGTACGTTACGCCACCACCACAGGCCTGACCTCGCGCGCCCGCGATGCGCAGGAAGCCTACCACGGCCTACAATGGCTGATGCGAGTGGCCGCCAACGAGTGGGTGCAGCTGTGCGCGACCGACCTGTTCCGGCTGCTGCGCGCCAAAGGGCAGTGGAGCGCGTTTAAGCGGCTGGTCGCCAACGACCCCGACATGCAAGCGCTGCTGAGCGCGCCGCAGCCCACGGAGTCACAATGAAACTCGATCCCGCCACCGCCAAAGCGATCAGCGCCTCACTTCAACGCATGCAACAGCGCAGCGCGTTCTTCAGTTCGTTGGCGCTATTCGCCCAGTTTGAGATCAGCCATCACATCCCAACCGCCGCCACCGACGGACGGACGATTTATGTCAATCCAGAGTTCGTGGTGAAACAGACACCCGCGCAACTCGATGGACTCTTGGCGCACGAGGTGCTGCACGCGGCGCTGCTGCACTTGCCACGGCGCGGCGGGCGCGACCCGAAGCTGTGGAACGTCGCCGCCGATATTGTGATCAACGGCATGCTGCTCAAGGAGCGGTATGAATTGCCGGAAGGCGGGCTGCGCAACCCACAGTTGGAGCATCTGAGCACCGAGGAAGTCTACGACATCCTGATTCAGAAGCAGCAGGATCAGCAGAAGCAGGGGAAGAACCAACCCGATGATCTGTTGGAGGGGCCGCCCGCCGATGCCGAGAACGCATCAGGCGAGCAGACAGGCGATGCCGAGGCGCGGAAGCAGGAGCTTGAGCGGCACTGGCAGCACGCGCAGGAGCAGGCCCGAGAGTACGCCGAACAGCAGCAGATCGGCCATGGAGCGGGTGAGTTCGCGCGCGAACTGGGGGCGCTCTCGCCCTGCAAACTCGATTGGCGCAGCCTGCTGTGGCGGTTCCTGGTCAAAACGCCCACCGACTTCGAGGATTACGACCGACGCTTCGTGGGCCGGGGCATGTACCTGGAGACGATCAGCAGCACAAGCCTAACGGTATTGTTGGGCGTGGATACCAGCGGCTCGATCGATCAGGCCAGCGTGCAACTCTTTTTGAGCGAGGTACAGGCGATTATGCGCAGTTACCCGCATCTGCGCTGCCTGCTCTACTTCGCCGATACCAAGCTGTACGGCCCGCATAAGCTCAATGCCCGTGGCGAGTTGCCGCAGCCAATGGGCGGCGGCGGCACCGACTTTCGCCCGTTCTTCGAGCAGATCCCCAAGCACCGCCCGCCGTGGGAGCCATCGGTGGCGATTTACATGACCGATGGGTTCGGGCATTTTCCCAAGCAAGCGCCGCGTTTGCCGGTGCTGTGGGTGGTGACGCCGGGCGGCCTGCAAGCGCAGCGCTTCCCGTTTGGGCAGGTGGTGCCTCTGCTGAAGCACAGCTAGTCTTGCGCTTCGGGCGTGCCCTCCGACTGCGCGGCCCGAAAGCGTTCCCACACTTGGCTGGCTTGTAGTTCGGGCAGGCCGGGGCGCGAAAAGACCACATCATAATCGGGGCCAATACCGCCGCGCGTATCGTTGGTATCCCAGCCAGGAATGATAAAGTGCTGGGGATCGACGAGCACGGCGGTATGACGGCCTATCGTGAAGCTCGCCTGCTCGGCGTGCATTCTGCCGGACATCCGCCCCAGTGCGGTATCGTTCTCCCAGCGCGATTCGATATACAGCGTATCGCCGACCACGCGAATATCCCAAATATGCGCGGGCATCTCGTAGCCCTGCGTCTCGCCGATCCAGCGCCCAGCAAACTGCGCTGCGTGTGGATTAGGCATCACTCACCTCCTGCTCGGGCACGGTTGGGGTCGAGGCGACAAGCTGTGCCTCATAGACCGAAAGCGCCGTGAGAAAGACGACCATCAACACCGGGCCATAGACCACGCCGAAGAAGCCAAACAGTTCGAGGCCTCCCAACGCGCTCAACAGCACCAACACAAAATTCATCTCGGCCTCTTTGGGCACCAAACGCGGGCGCAGCAGCGTATCCACATTCGAGACTACAAGAAAATAGCCGATGATCACAACCGTGCCCTGAATATAATCGCCTATCACGATCTGAAAAATGCCGATCGGCACGGCCACCAGGCTCGCGCCCAACGGGAACAGCGAGGCCACCACGGCGAGCAGCGTCCAAAGCGGCGCATAGGGCACGCCAGCGATCCAGAAAAAGATTCCACACACCAAACCTTGTGCCACGGCGATCACAAAAATGCCCAAGAACATCGCCTGCACGGTCACTTTGATCTTCGACAAAAAGAGCGTATCGAGCTCGTCACTCAGCGGGCTAAATTGCCTGATTCGCCGCACAACCTCATCGTAACGAGGCAGAAGCGAAGCCACAATGCCGACAAAAATGATCACGCGCGAAACGAGGTCGGCGATTTGTGTGCCCATCCCAAGCGCTACACTCGCAAGCCAACTCGTAAGGCTGAGCAAGATCTGCTGAATCTGCTCTTGAAGCGCGGCACTCACCTGAATATCGCGGCCCAATAAATCATCGAGCGTCATATTGATCGTGTCAATAATTTGTTGCACCGCATTTGGTTGTTGAAATGAGGCAATAAATGTAGCTAACTGGGCGCTCACCACCTGCCAAACGAACAGCGTGGGGATAATCACAACGAGGAAAAAGATCAGCAGTGTGACCCACACGGCGGCGCCATCGTGACGATTAAGGCGGATGTAGATACGATCGTACAGCGGCTTGAGAATTATCACCATCACCAACGCTAGCGCGATGATATCTACGTAGGAATGTACCAACCAGAAGATCAAGGCGCAAAGACATGTAAATAGGATGGTGAAGGGGAGTTGTGATCTCTGTAAGGGCTTCGGCAGCATGACGCTCCCTACGATGATACAAACGAGGAAACGAAACGTGGGTAGGCAATAGCAAACAGCGATGGCTGTTGGTTGTGGGATGACAGCGCGATCCCGAATCGAAGCAAGCATCAATCCAAACGTGTGTACTGCGAGTATACCAGGGATACCGCGCGATGCCAATAGCAAACTTGCGCTCTATGCTATACTACGCACAGGTGTTCGTAGTGCTGAAGTTGAACGCTTGCTAGCGATAAGAGCCGCCTATGACCACACACACTTTGACAGGAACTCCCAACGAGCTTGATCCTGCGGCGTTGCCGGCGGCGGTGCTCGCGGCGATCAACGCCTGCGCCGATGCCTGTCGCGAGACGTTGCTCCAACTCGAAGGCGACCGCGACCGTCTGCGCGAGGCTTTGGCGCGCCGGATTCGCAAGGCTCCCAACGGCCCGGTGCGGCGATTGTGCGCGGTTGACGGCGCACATGCCACCGTGCCCGCCGCTGGCGCAACGTTCGCGGCGGTTGCGGCGGTCGCCGTCGAGGAGGCGAGCCTAACCGATCAATCGGTACTGGTGCAACTGATGCCGCCCGTCGAGGAGTTGGAGAGCATTCTAGGCGGTCTACGCACGATCCTGGAGTTGCGGCTGTTGGCGAAGCGCATTCGCGCCACCAGCACAGGTCTGTTCGTTTTGGATGGTTCGTTCTACTCGGCGCTGCTCGAGGTCAACCGCCTGCTGATGCGCTTTGCGCAGGACTCGCGCAGCGAGCAGATGCCGGGCTGGTGGGCGCCGTTCCGCAGGGTGCTCGAACAGTTCTTCGATGAGCAGGACTGGCGATTGGTGTTGGAGTGTCGGCGTGTGGTTGCGCACCCCAAGCAGGCCACCGCCGCCGACGATGTGGCAGCACTGGCGCCGCACCTCTCGGGCACCGTCACCGATCGCACGCTGTGGAGCACGGTGCTGGAGGCGGGTGAACATTCGTTGCCCGTACCGCTGATCAAGCAGGATCGCCCGCACTTGCTGACGGGCTACCGCTCAAACAATCTGCGCGATTTCAATGAGCGCCGTATGGCGATCGAGCATGGCTACGGCCAACTCTACGTGATCTACTACCGCCCCGACGAGACAGGGCCAGCGTATCGGCTCGAACTGCCCGCCGCGCTGATCGCCCGCGAGCCGTTGGGGGCGGTGCTCGCGACCTTCCGCAGCGCGTTGCAGGTCAATGGCGTGCAGGAGCCACTGCCGCAGTTCCTGGCCGACGCGATCTGCAAGCAGATCGGGCGCGCGCTCGACGCCACCGCCGAAGGCGCCCGCACCACCTTACAAAATCAGTTCGACCTCGCCTTGGTCCAGCGATACCTTGGCCCGTACCGCACGCCACGGGGGTAATAGCAATGTGGAACTGTTAGGAAGGAGTTGTGCTCCGTGGTGCTGTTCTGGTGCTTACGTGTTGGTAGAATAAAAAGAGTTCGTCGTTATATGGGAAGTTCAATGGGACGTATATGGTGCAAGGGCAAACTCAATACACTCTTCGAACACAGCTACAACCCACTCTCACTCTACAACGTATTTGCACGCCTGCCCATAGAGCAACCAATGTAAACTCTAGTTTGTAGAGTCTCTTACTCCTCCTTTACAAACGGTTTCCCAATGAGACTCCTTACTCAATTGTAATTTTTGCTTTCTAGTAAATAATTAGCATCACTCGATAGGTAATGTTTTATCAATCCCCACTATAGTAAAGCTGCATAACATAGGAACCTTATAAATAGCAAAGGACTGTTCCGTAATTATGTTTCAGTTACCAGATTTTTTAGATGCTACTGCTGTCGCACTAGATAAACATCTTACTACAAATAAACAACAACATCAGGCTGTAACAGCGGATAAAGGGCATTCGCTCTTTCTAGTGGCAGGTCCAGGTAGTGGCAAAACTACTGTACTGGCACTCCGAGTATTAAAACTTATATTTGTGGATAAGGTGCCTCCGAGCACTATCCTTGCAACAACCTTTACCAAGCGAGCTGCTGCTGAGTTGCGCTCGCGCATCCTTGGATGGGGAGATAATTTACGTGATACCCTAAAATCTAAAGCAAATCAGGAACAGCAACAGTGGTTAGAACGCCTCGATCTCAATCAAATATTCATAGGAACTCTTGACAGTATTGCACAACAGGTGCTTCTTGATTTTCGTTCAGCAGGAATGCAGCCTCCAGTAATGATCGATGAGTTTATTGGTCGAACGTTTATGTTCCGTAAGGGAGTCCTTGAAACTAATGCTTGGAATAATCTAGCGCTAAAATTGTACCTCAAAAATTTATGCTGCGAAGATTCTATTCTTACGCATCATATTGCCTCACTTGCTAGCGAGATCCGCCAACGCTTCATTCATGATCAAGTTGATAGAGAACAATTTCGAGCCTCTCAACCTACTGAAGTGAATGCACTTTTTGAGGTAATTGACGCCTATGAACAATATCTTGATAGCATACAGGTGCTCGATTTTGCATCATTAGAACAAAGTTTTTATCAACGACTAAAAGATGGTTCATTAAAACGTTTTACAGATACGCTTCAAGTAGTTTTAGTAGATGAATATCAAGATACCAATCTACTTCAAGAGTCAATCTATTTCACTCTAGCTCGTGCTGCTCATGCAAATAAAGGATCGATAACTGTAGTTGGAGATGATGATCAATCACTCTATCGTTTTCGCGGAGCAACAGTTGATTTGTTCCGTGATTTTGTACATCGACTCGAAGACGCTACAGGGATCCTTTCTCAAACAATTTATTTAAATACTAACTATCGATCAACCCCTTCAATTGTTGAATATACGATGAAGTACCTTCAACACGATCCTGACTATAGTGCGGCACGTGTAGCAGGAAAGCCACCTTTAATCGCAGGACGAGCAACACCATCGGTTGAATACCCTATCTTAGCAATGTTTCGCGATGATCTTCAGTGTCTCGCTACAGATCTCGTAACCTTTATTCAAGACGTTGTTGATAAGGGAAGAACTATCGCAACACAACACGGTAACGTTCATATTCCAATTAACCCCTCGGCTGGCTCTGTTGGTGATATTGCTCTCCTATCAAGTTCACCACAAGAATATAGCAGTAGCAAAAAACCACGCTTGCCATTGCTATTACGACAAGCCCTATTGCCATCGATCCGAGTCTTTAATCCACGGGGACAGGAATTTAGTGAAATTGAAAGTGTTGCACGCATTTGTGGTTTAATCCTAGAGTGCATTGATCCCAAAGGTGATGTCCAGACCAACAGACTCATCAGGAAATTACCCAACGATGTATACAACACCCTCAATGATTGGCGTTCTAAGGCGAATGAATATATTGCAACAAACCCACCAGCACCAGGAATACGTCGGCATTCATTAGGGGAGTTTGTACAAGCTTGGAAAGATCGGAAACCACAACATGGTTCTGGTTGGCCACAGTCTGTTAGGTTGATAGAGTTACTCTACAACTTAATCGTATGGATACCTGAAATGCAAGAGGATGCTGAAGGATTAGTGTATTTGGAAGCTATTACGCGCATTATGGCTCAATCTGCGCATTTCAGTCGATACAATGCAGAAATCTTCACAGGAACTTCATTTGATGAGGCTTCGGTTGAGGCTGCAATCAACGATATTTTAGCTCCTCTCGCTGCTGGCCACATTGAAATCGATGAGGATCTTTTAGAAACCACTCCGCGGGATCGTCTCAATATTCTTTCTATCCATCAAGCAAAAGGCTTAGAGTTTCCTCTAGTGATCGTCGATGTGGGTAGCGATTTTAAAAGGAACCATTGGAAACAACATTTTAAGCGCTTCCCCACTCAACATGGTCGCCCGCAAGCCTTGGAGGATGCGCTTCGTCCTCATTCTCCACTCTTGACACCGAAACGTTCAGCACTTGACCGAGCCTTTGATGATTTACTTCGCTTATATTTCGTAGCTTTCAGCCGTCCACAAGATGTCCTTTTATTGGTAGGATTGCGTGATCCAAAAACGCATCAACCCAATTCAAAAATCCCTAATATTGCACTGGGTTGGAATCGGAGAGATCCTTCTCCGAATGGTCTACGTTGGCCAATCGTACCTAATATTGTATATATTTAAAGTAAAGTACGAGGTGATATTGTGAGCCTGTCAACTCGGCCTGAACCATATATTATTCCTTCCTATAGCTTAACAGGCGATCTCTTATCCTTTATGAGTTGTGGTCGCCAATATCGATATCATAATCGTGGTGCACTACCACCCTCCAAACCTGTACAACTATGGTTCGGCCAATTTATTCACGGTGTTATGGAGGAAGCATACCGACGTTGGCACGATCAACGAGAGGCTATGATGGCGGGCGAGGGCATTGGACCATTATTGACCTTCCCTTGGGATATTCCTACGCTTGAAGATATTGAAAACACTATCATTAATCGCTTAGCTGCACAGGGTTTACGCTATCGAAATCAAGCCATGCTTAAGATAGCTCAAGTGCGCGCACGTAAGCTAATTAACCAGATTGGTAGATATTTATTTCTGTTAATCGATCAAGCAGAAGTGCGTCTCCGAGGCATTCGAACTATGCCAGACCTACAAGGGACGACGCCCCGTTCCAATTACTATGAAGTCTCAGGGGTAGTAGATGTTTTAACATCTCTGCAATTGGCTGCAGTCGATCCAAGCAACATCCTTTTACAAGCACTCCTCAACCACTCAGAAATTCAGCAAATGATCTCTGAGGCACATAAGCAACAGTCACATCTATCACGACCTCAGTTTGAGATAATTGTGGACTATAAAGGCATGCGACGCCCCAGCAACGATCCTGCCGATAATACATTGCAAAAATACGAATGGCAATTGCAAACCTATGCTTGGCTACGTGAACAACAAGCAAACTCCCATCAGGTATTAGCTGGCATGCTCATATTTGTGAATGAATTAGAGCCAAGCCAAACGGATCTGACACATCTATGGGAAGAGATTCATGGCAATGGAGCACCCAAAACAGATATTCTGCCAAATGGGAAGGATGCAGAGGTTTTGGCATCCTGGAATCCGAAGAGACGTAGAGATACATTGCCACAACTTTCAGATGCCTATCGTCTGCAACGTGCTATCCACATAGTACCAATTACAAAGCATACGATCAGCCAAAGTCTACAAGAATTTGATAATGTTGTTTCAAATATTGAGTTATCGATCAGCAAAGAGAAAGCAGGTGCATCTATTTCACAGTCTTGGGAAGCCATTCCAAAACCAGAAAACTGTACTGTTTGCGATTTCAAAAACTTTTGTGATAAATCAGGAATGCAGGGAACACCATACGCCCCATAGTGTATATCACCACGTTTTATGATTGCAACAAAACGATAACACTATATGCTTGCTTCTTGTACAACTTTACAATAGCATCTAGATTTCTCAGATTGGTTCCTTGAAGTGTGTTCTCAGAAGGCCTGCGGTGTGATTGAACCGTAGGCTTTCGTCATCACATCATCTGAGTTGGTGTGATTATAACTACCTCAAACATATGACCAATTGAGTTTCGCAGATGCTCTTGCAATTCAGTACCATCAAACCCACCATCGCCCAATAACACGGCCTAAACACTCTCGGACATAAGTACCTAGATTGGTGCGAGTAACAATATAAAACGATAACCTAATATTACAACGCAGGATCAAGCGCACCGAGCGAAGCCAACTTGCGTTTGCGATGTGAAAGGTAGGCGGCATGGTTGCGCCGTTGATAGTAGCACACCATCATCAGCGCCCGTGTCGCGTCCCGCACCAACTTCGGGATCACACTTGTCAACAATAGTCGCACCTGTGCCAGCGTCAGGGTTGGCGCTCGCTCCTGCCACTGTACCCGTACCCATACCAAAAATTGGTGCGCTAGCAACACTAAACTCATATGATGGTGCCAACCCAGCCACGAGCGCGTTTCGTACTGATCCAGGCCCAGTTCGTCTTTGCTGACCTCAAATGTCCGCTCAATCGGCCAGCGCATCCCACACATCCGCACCAGCCGTGCCGTATCGATCGTTTCTGGCGCATTGCACAGATAGTACTTCACCACTCTGGGATCGTTTACGTTTCGTCGGATCACCAGCCACAGTCGCGGTCCTGGCAGTCCAGCACGTGCTTCGGTCACACACACAAACGCGAAGTCACACACAATTGGTCCTTTACTGCCCTCCTTGACGGTTCCGCGTATCCAAGCTCTCTTTGGCAAGCGCCACAGCAGTTCATCCACACGATATGGTTGATTGCTCGGTGTTTTCAGTTGCATACGCGTCGGTTTACGTCCTTTACCCTTCCAGGCAGAAACAATCACTGCCGGATGACGTCGCCAGATCAGTTGCGAGCAGGCTACCTCGGTAAAGTACCATAGGTCCATCGCTGCGACTGCATCACGAAAGGCAGGACTATCGCCATAGAGCGCATTAGCTACCACTCAGCGCGCCTGCAAGACACCGCGTTTGACAATCGCCTCAAGCAATTGCACAGCCAATTGAGGTTTGGTTTGAAAGGTCAACTCGGCAGGCATGCCAACCTCGGCACGTAAGGTACCATGGTCGTCATCAAACCAGCACTCTGGTACAAACAAGCGACCATCCACCAGGATACAGCCCTTGGTGGTGGCATAGCCGATAAACACACCCATCTGACAGGAGGTAACCTTGCCAAGCGCGCCACAGTATTGGCGAGCGACACCAACGGAATGCAGACCTTGTTTGGGCATGCCAGATTCATCGACCAACAAGACGCCATCCTCGTCACCAAGAGTTTGAGCCATGAGGGCTTGCTGCTGGGCCAAGAGCGGTTCATAGTCCCAAGGGCTGTTTCCGATGAAGGCTCGTAGCGAGCGTATCGACAAACCAAAAGCCAACGCGAGGTTTGATAGACTTGCGTGGAAGATCGCTAAGCAAACCCTGGAGATACGCGTGAGCCCAAGCGTGCTGGTCGGCACGAGCAAAACAGGAGTTAAATTGAGTGACAAAGGCGTCGAGCTGTGAACGTAACTCCTGGACATCCTGCTCGGTCAGGTTGCAGGAAGGCAATGGGCAAGTCGGTGCTACAATAGTCGTGGACATGGTGTTCTTCCTTGCTATTGTGTGAAACGTTGTGAGGAGAGAATACCATGTCACTTATTATGGTCAAGTGCAGTCCGTGTTTCCTGAACCCTGCGTTGTAATACTAATGTGCAACACTTTTAGAGAATTAAGCTGAGACCAGGCTATCCAAATCAAGCGGAGCGCGACCAAGTTGCAGATTGAGAAACACCACAATGGTGCGCGCCAGCACCTTGCGTATCAGCCATTGCTGAAAGTGCCACAGATCACGGACCCGAATACGCGAGATCGCAAATCGTTCCGTGAGTTGCGAGGCAACTATTTCCACTCGCTTGCGGATGCATCGGCAGGCTTTCAGCAGAGCAGGCGTGCTGCTGGCTGCCATCCCTTTACGCGGTGGCGTTACAAGCAGAACACCGTGGCGTTCTTCTAGTAAGGCTTGACGGAACGCGTCGATAAAACCTTTATCAGCTGGCGTCAAACCGGTACATCCATCGACAAGATCGTCAAGCATATTGGTATCGTGTGGGCGGGCTGGCAAGAGCGGAAACGATGTAATCATTCCCAAGCGTGCCACTCGCAAACCAAGTTTGAAACTATAGTAGTGCATCTGTTTGGCCACACAGTAACCATACTCGGCCTGCATCGTGAAGCAACGCTCGCGTGGTGCGCGTGTGAGAGCACAGACTGGTAAAGGCAGCGTATCAATCACTTGCACCGGATCAGCAGCTTGACCGCTGATTTGAGTAAGACGCTGCTGTATCGCTGCCTTGACTTGCCAGAGATTGGCAGTTTGACGAACAAACAGCGAGCGTTCAGTCAAAGCGGGAAACCAAGTCCGATAATGGGTACGAAAGTAGTCAAAGATGTCTTGATCGGTGTTCAACTTGAAGTACTCACCACAGATTTCGAGTGTGATCACCTCGGCATCGATTAGGGCAGGTGCAAATCCCCGCGTCGGAGCGAATAGCGGCTCTAAATAGCCTGATACTGCTCGCACACCAAACAGTAGACAGTGATGATAAAATCATCGCGATCCATTGAGCACCTCCATCGGTATGAATAGCGTTTGGTAAGATCTATTCTAGGCATGGAGTACTCGATGGGTCGATCTGCCAAAGAGTCGTACATTAGGTAAAACGATAGTCAAGCCTTTTAATTTTATGTCAACTTAACCACTTATACAATCTACCAAAAGGCTTCTTGACCTACATGACCCTGTCGAGTATACTTGCGCGGCAATCGCACAAATTAGCGAAACTCGCCTCTCGTTAGGGCTATGTTGAAGAGCCTAGTTCCTGTACGAGGTGGTAATAGTTGTGAATCGCCCGTAGGTTAACGAATTTCTTGCCTTGAGGTTGTAGTAATTGGCTACTATCTTGCTGACAAACAGGGCAAGCGCATGGCAATGGGGAAGAGAGAAGTTCAGCAAAACTATAACTTCGTTGCCACTCTTTGAAATAAGGACTTTCAATTTTATAGCGCCTGAAGGGATGGCTATAAAATACTCCCCCGCGCCATGCCTCGTGGATGGGAGCTCCTGAGTCTGCTGATTCGACACCAATACGCCTAAGTTCTGGAAGGAGTGGTGCGGAACTCACACCAAGCACATGCAGGCCCGAACCAATAGCCTCAAGCGCTGACTCAACCCGCCGAAGCAGTTCATCCTTCGCGTATGCCACCATACGAGCCAATGATCCAAGAGCAAACGATTGATAGCCAAGTTCTGCGAGAACACAAGCGACGCTATAAATTTGTTCGCTTGTTGCACCTTGAATTACACCGATCAGGCGAATATTCGAGGGCAAGTCGAGTTGTTGAGCCCTTTGTATCAGCCAACGTGCGTTCACTAAATTCTGTTCCACGCGACGCTCTAGTTCTGCAAGGTTGCGTGTACCAGGCAAAGGCACATCAAGATGGCAGATACCTACTGGTATCGTGAGGTTGGCAACCATCTGAAGTTGTCGTTCAAGTACCGCTGCGGGATCAGGGCTACGACCTTCTCGATGATATTGGTAAGCTCCACTATCGAGAATTAAAGCATTCGGTAATGTAACCCAATCGCTAGGATGCCACGTACGATTCACATTCGGAGGGCTGACGAGTGCCCGCACATTTTCCAAGTATTGTTGATAAATAGGATCGCTGTGTGTCCAAGAAACATAGTAATCCATAAGAAGACATATTAAAAACTGGTGGGGTTAAAACAGATCATGCAGAGCGCATGTTTACGGTCTACAAAGCAGTAACGCTGCATCTCAAGCGAAAATAGCATATCCTTCCCCTCATGATCTGTCAAGAAACGATAGCACGCTCAAGAAAGGTCGAACCTTATAGTAACCTTTCTTCGATTAGAAATAGATAGATGAACAATGTCAATACAATACTATATTCCCGACTGGGATGACCGCGTTGATCCCGGGTATGACTTTCTCACAGACACTCATACTGTCGGTCGCAACCCTTACCAAGATGATCGTTATGCTCATGAGATCTATCCAGACCCTCCCTACGATGGTCTGTTACTCTCACGTGCTGTCATTGAAGATAACACTCGCAAGCAAGCAACTATCGTCAGCCTTGGATCAGTACACAATTATTTGCGTTGGCCTAAGGATGCACAACACCTTGTTCTCGGCGATTGCGGAGCGTTTAGTTATTGGGATCAACCAGAGCCTCCTTATCAAACCGCCGAAATGCTCGAATACTATCAAACCCTTGGCTTCGATCTCGGCGTCTCGATCGATCATCTTATTTTTGCAGAACACGAAGATGAAAAGGAGCGCCGCTGGAATATCACCATGCGCAATAATGAGGAGTTCCTCAAATTGCACAAAAGCGGTGGTTATACCTTTACTCCTATCGGCGTAGCTCAAGGGTGGAGTCCAGATTCCTATCGCAGAGCAGTGCACGAACTGCTACTCATGGGGTATCAATACATTGCGATCGGTGGCTTGGTTCGCAGTCAAACAAATGAGATTCTTCGCATCCTTAAGGAAATACAGCCTGAATTACGATTAGACACCCAAGTTCATCTGTTTGGTGTTAATCGCCCTGAAAAAATTCAAGAATTCGCGAAGTTAGGGGTGACAAGTTTCGATAGCGCTTCACGTCTCCGACGCGCTTGGATGGATGGACGCCGCAATTACTTTATTGGTGATCTCACCTTTACAGCTATTCGAGTCCCCGAAGCTCGTACCCTGGCTCGCAAGTTAAACGCTGATGAGACCGAGATCTCTCGCCAAGAGCAAAATCTCCTCAATATCCTACGTGCATACGATCGAGGAGAAGCGACATTAGAAGCAGCGTTGCGGCACGCACTCGCGTACGCATCGCTTTGGACAACACCAGGCGAACGCTTAGAGAGTGATTATCGTCGAACGCTTGAAGCCCGACCTTGGCAAGAATGCCCATGCCGTATCTGTCGTGAGATTGGCATCGAAGTTATCATCTTCCGTGGTAACAACCGCAATCGACGCCGAGGTTTCCACAATACGTGGCAACTGTATCAACAACTCCAAATGAGCGCGACTCTTAAAGCTTAAGACTTGGTCAATGTAAAAATAAAGATGTCGAGGCGCCGATCATGCAAAGCCTCGACATCTTTAGATAGGATCTAGGTCTGGTAGGTATTCTTGTCAAACTCAGAGCGCCCTAGACATGCTCAATATCAAAGCCGAGCGCTAACAATACTCGACGAGCAGCACCCGCATCAAATGCGCTTGTTGGCAAACCGGTCAGTTGACTCACCAACCATTTCGGGGCCACAGGCGCTCCATCGATTCTCACATACCAATGACGATACCGTCGTTGTGCACCTACTGTATCATTCGCCAGCGCCAGGCGTGCCTGAGCCAAAACTTCTTCCTGTGAGAGACGAAGCGCTACCCCACCAATCACAGCTTCACCACGCGGTTGCTCAGCAGCCTCAAGGCGTTGTGGTTGCTCAACATTCCGCTGCCATTCATAGCCCCTAAGCCAAGCACGTAATTGCCCCAACTTCATACCCATTGGGCCATCAGTGAGTGTCACTTGTACAGTTACAGGTACCACAGCTTCCCAACCTTGCATGGCTTGCAGATACCGTTGGCTCAAACCAAGACAGAGTTGATCATATCCCCGCTGCATCAATGTTTTGAAGGTTGCCAACACCGAGGGACGCAGCAATTCTGCCTGTGCTGGATCCATTGTTTGATCGTACCAGGGAATGGGCTTGTCCGCAGGAATCAGGCCAAACGCGGCTGAAAGGACGTATACATCTAAAGGTGGCACTATAGGCTGATGGTCGCGCAAATAACTGCGCAGCAACTGCCAAACAGGACCATCATAACGCTCGATTGCAGGAATGAGATCTTCACTGCCATGCTTGCGAGCAGAACAATTTAGGATCAGCAAGCGCATACGTTTCTCATGAATGATGCAACCATCCCATTAGCACCCTAAGATTCTGTGCCAGCCGCGTATCATACCAGAAACGTATGAAAATACAGCACTCATTACGCTCCTAGGAAGAGAGGGTATTTACTCGCTGACCCCACGCACTTTACAACGGGCGAGCCAAATATCCTCAATTTCCTCTGCATAGCGCAGAAGCAATTCCTGGCCAAATTCAGTCGGATCGATACCAAGTTCAGCGAGACCGACCGTTGGCACTGGTGTACCATCGGTCTGAATATTGAAACCTGTGTGGATGAGAGTTGAGGTGATACTTGCTGTGGCGATTGAAACTGAGAGTTTACCCAAGGTTCCATCGGCACGGGATAAGTAGAGATCATCGCCCTTACGGATCACCGATCGCTCAGTTTTGGTCTCTAACCACTCCTTAGCAGTCACGATTAGTAATCGCTGACGATACACTGTTTGATGCAAGTCACTACCAAAAAATTCAGCAATGACATGAAGCATCATTGGACTGTAGATTGGCGCTGCATTTTTTACATCCTCAATATCGACCATTTCGCTGAGATCAACTTTGCATGGCCCGATAAAAGTCACTGCAGCATCCCCGCATAGATTAAACGTACGATAGAGCCAATGAGGCGCGAGTTGTCGGCCATCATACGTTATCTGGCGATCCGATACGTTGAGAATCCTCATTGCCTTTTCCATTCACATTTGTTGAACGAGATGGTTGTCTCGCAGTTCACCGAATACCTACTTATGAGAGAAGGCGGTGAATTTGAGTTGCCAACGCCGCCACACTGTAATGAGCACCACTGCAAGGAGCGTCATCCAAAGCTTACCTGTGATCTGGCCGAGCAAAAATTCTAGCGATCCAAAGGCTAACCATAAGAATAACGCACTATCAACTACTGCACCAACAGTGTTGCTTACAGCAACAGCGGCAAACCAAGAGCGTTGTCGAAGTGGGGTATAGACAGCAAAATCAGCTAGCTCACTTAGAAGAAATGCGATACCACTAGCAAGCGCGAGTTGTGCACTAAGGAACGCTGAAACCAGCGCACCGATCAAAATTGCGGCAACAACCCAACGGCGCCCAAGCGTCTCCTGAATAGCATCACGCAGCGAAAAAGCGAGGCCAGCAAAATAAACGCCAGCAGGGGCCATGAGGCCAAAACCTACAGGAACAACACCTATCAAGGAAATTGCAACATTGGCAGCAAAAATGGTGAGGATATAGCTGATCAATGCAATGATCCCCAACTTTGCCTTAGTCGCCATAAACAACCTCCTTATCTATTAGCAGCACACTTGAACTCAACATCCTAGGCAACCGTTCCCAACAAGTTTGAGACGAATTGTCCTCTCTTTCTTTCAAACCGCACGATGTTGCACAGGTGATACCAGCGCACAACAATGCGCTACTACACTGTAGTTCTTCCACCAGTACTCAGCACTGATTATAGCGACGATGACACGTTTTGAACGTTACAGTCAAAACGCTACTGTCATTTGAGGAAGTGCGACGATGCATAGAGATTTGAGGAGTCGTGATGGCATAGCGCAGAAATGACCGCGCGCATTATACAAAAGGGTCGAATTGCTCGCAAATATGTTCGATCAGGAAGATATGCTCATTCCATCGAAATCGAACAAGCAAATCTTCCTCCTATAAAGACGCTACAACAACCCCCTCCGCTTCAGGCGTTCCTGCAGGGCTTTCGATTTGGCGTATGGCTCAAGCACTTCCTGCAAGCGCTTGTTGAACGCATCCACTCGCTTCTCGTGCACAGCCAGCTCATGCAACTCGCCTAATAGCTCCACGGCTTTGTCGTAGCCATACGCCTTGCGCGTCGTCAAATACCCCGCGACCTCGCCCCACGTCATTGCCTCGCGCTTGGCAAGCTTCGCAAGTTTCGCAAGGCGCGCCTTTTCGGCCTCGGCGCGCTCACGCTGTTTGCGCAGCCGCTGAACTTCCTCAGCGCGTTCGATGATCTCCCCTAAGCTGCGCCGTGAATCTGTGGAGATATCCGGCCAGGTAGCTCCACCAAGCTCACGCAGCCGCCGCAGCAGCGGGCCGTTGATCAGTTCGCCCTGCGCCGCACGCAACAGAAACGCGTCGCGCTCGGTGGCGGGGAGCAGTCGCAGCCATTCCTCGATCGGCTCTTTGGTGGCCTTGAGCGGAGCGCTTGCGCGGGCTGCCGCCACAACGAGATCTTGGTCGATCCCGATGAACTCGATGAACGCACGCAGCGGGGCGCTGAGTTCGTTGAGACCCGCTGGCACCGGCGGCTCAAGTTGATCTTCCTCTATCGCAGCAGCGAGCCAGGCTAAATACAACAGCCGCAAATCGCCCCGCATCAAATCGCCGCGCAAGGCAATCAGTGGCGCTATCTGCCCTTCGTCGGAGAGCCACTCACCGCCACCTTCATTATCACGAATCGTTATGTCAAGAATCTCGTACTGGCCGACGGTCTTGATCTCGATTTCGTCGGTGCCGTTGTAGTATGGCGCTAGCGCTTTGGCATCGAGTGTGCCCTTGGAAAAGCGAAATGCTAATTGTCGCGTGCCCCAGTTGGCCATGTACAGCAACATGTCGTAGTGCTTGGCTAACACGTTTAATGGGTCCGCAGGGAAATTGCCATAGGAATAGGTGAATAGTGCATGAGTGGCGGTGACATGGGCGCGGCTCGATAGATCCCGCACATACTTCAGCGCTTTGGCATCGAGTGACTGCTCAAGCGCTACAAACTCGTACAGTTGACACTCGCTCATCGCGCACCTCTCACTCCCGCTGCAAACGCACCACAGCGGGATGCTGACCAAACAGGCTGATGGTGAAGCTATCGTTTTGGCGCAGTTCGGGCCGACGGGCCAGAGCTGCCTGCATCTGTTCCATTTGCGTGCTGAGCAGCACCGCCCTGCCTCCCGGAGCCAACACCAGCGCGATCGAGCGCAGCGCCGCCTGATAGAACGCCGCGACATTATCGCCCGCCGCCACCTGCAGATCCCACGGCAGATTGGTGATCACGGCCTGGACGCTGGATTCGGGCAGGCGTAAGCCCCGCGCATCGCCCTGATACAGCAGCGCCGAGCTGGACGGCGCAGTGTGCAACGCCTCCGCCACCGCCGATTCCTCAACTGTCTGCACGGCGAGGCCGACGGCGCGCATATTCTCGGCGGCGAAGGCCAACGCGCTCGGTTGCAGGTCGCCACCCACCAAGCGGCCATTCCGCAGCCAGGTGCGCGCTTCGATCAGGATGGTGCCCGCGCCGCACATCGGGTCGAGTACAATGTCGTCGGGCTGCAGGTCGGCCAGCAGCGCCAAGCAGTAGGCCACGGGCGCTTTGAGCGATCCGGGCTGGCTGGCGACTTTGTAGGGCCGACGGTGCAGGGGTGTGGTGCCGAGCCGCAGGCCCACCAGTGCCCAATCGTCCTCCAACAGCACGCGCAGATCGAGGTCCTGCGCGGGTTGGCCGATCTGCGCCGTCTCACTGGGGCGGTTCGGCACGAACACCCACGGCTCACGCAAGCCCTGCTCGATGGCGTGCTCGATGTCATAGCGCGAGTAGTTGCGTTTGCCCAGATGGCTCGAGGTGACGCTGTAGCGGGGGCGGCGGGGCAGTTCGCGCACCTGAGCGATGCTGCGCAGCGCTGGCCCCATATCCAGTCGCCCGATCAGCGTGCTGATGGTGGCCAGGCTCGCGCGCGTGTGGTCAAGGCCAGTGAGCCGACCGACCAACACGTACACATCGTCGACGCTGCGCAGCGCCAACAAGCGCTCGGGCGACCCTGTGTAGGAGAAGTCGATGCGGCGATGCCCGTAGCCCCGCAGCGTTGCGCCGCTCAGTTGGGCGATCTCGCGCCATGCCACTTGCTCTAGGCCAGCTGTGACCCGTGCAAAATAGTTCATCGATACCCTCGGCACACTGTGGTTCGCGTGATGGTGCAGTGTACCACAGCTTATTGCTGATGGCGCTCGGCTTCCCAAACGCCACGCTCACGCAGCGCCTGCTCCACATCCGCGAGGCGTTCCTGCCCATAGCCCGCCGCCAGCAGCACCGCGCGCAGCAACGCCCGCGCCTTTAGCAGCGTCTCTTCGAACTCGGCGTCGGGATCGGAGAGCGCCACCAGCGCGCCACCCACACCCAACGTCAGCCTGTTGTCGGACATCACCAACGTGCGAATGACGATGTTCAGGTCAGCGGTGCCGTTCTGCGCCAGGTATCCCAGCGTGCCGGAATACACCCCGCGAGCCTGCGTCTCCAGCGCCTTGATGATCTGCATGGTGCGCAACTTAGGCGCGCCAGTCATCGAGCCGCCCGGGAAGGCCGCCCGCACGCAGTCGAGCACGCTGCACTCGGGGCGCAACTGCCCCCGTATCGTCGAAACCATCTGATGCACGGTGGCGTAGCTCTCGATCTGCATCAGGCCCGGCACGCTCACACTGCCGACCTCGCAGACGCGCCCCAGATCGTTGCGCAGCAGATCCACGATCATCAGATGCTCGGATTGGTCCTTGGCGCTGGCTTGCAACTGCGCCAACTGGGCCGAATCCCGCTCAGGCGTGTCGCCCCGCGCCACAGTGCCCTTGATCGGCTTGGTCTCGACCCAGCGCTGCCGATCGATACGCAGAAAGCGCTCCGGCGACGAGCAGAGCACTGAGACACCATCGAGGCGCAGGAGGGCGGCGTAGGGAGCGGGATTGATGCGCCGTAGGATGCGGTAGAGCGCCAACGGGTCGAGCCGCGCGTCGATCTGAATTTGGTTGGTGAGGCAGACCTCGTAGCTCTCGCCGTCGGCGATCAGGCGCTGGGCCTGCCGAATGTCGTCGAGGTAGCCAGCGCGGCTGCGAGCTAGTCGAATCGTCAGCGGGACGGCGTCGGGTGGCGCGGGTTGCGGCGGGAGCGGTGGCATCTGCGCTAAGCGCCGCTCGATGTGCGCAAACCAGGCATCCGCCTCATCGGTGCACTCGCTCACGCAGACGGCATACCAGCACGCTTCCTGATGATCGCAGATCAGCAGGCGGTCGGCGAGCAAGCCCGCAGCGTCGGGATAGGGCGAAGGGTGGCCCGCCTCGGCTCCGCATTCGGCTTGCAGTTCGTAGCCGAGATAACCCACAAATCCGCCGTTGAAGTCGCAGGGCAGGTCGGGCGTGTCGCAGCGCCGCTCGGACAGCACGCGCTCCAGGTAGTCGAACACGCTCTCGTTGCGCTCGCTGGTGCCGTTGGGCGTGTCGATGCGCAAACGACGCTGGGCGGTGTTGTAACGCAGCACTTGGCTGTGCGGCCCGCTGGCATCGCCGAGCAGCGAGAAGCGCGCCATACCCGCATCGGTGCGGCTGCTGTCGAGCCAAAAGGTGTGCGGTTGCTGGGCGAACAGGCTCACAAACACCTGCTCGGCATCGTAGGCATGATCGATGCGGCGGGTGAAGGTGGTGAGATGGGGCGCTGTCTCGGGTTCAGGTGCGGATGCGGGTGCGGTGCCGCCCTGCCACCATCGCCGCCCAACGTGCCGCTGGCCGTGCTGCCTGGTCAGATCACGGAAGTTCGCCAGCAAGCGGTGGCCATAAGCGCTTTTGATCGATTCGGGATGGAACTGTACGCCCCACAGCGGTCGCTCGCGGTGGCGCAAGCCCATCACCAGGCCGTCCGCCGTCCAGGCCGTGCGCTCCAGACTGGTAGGCAGCGGCTCGGCGACGATCAGCGAATGGTAGCGCACCACCTCGAACTGCTGCGGCAGGTCGGCGAATAGCTCGGTGCCACGATGGATGATGGTGCTGATGCGCCCGTGCATCGGTTCCGGTGCGTGGCGCACCGTGCCGCCCCAAACGTGCGCCAAGCCCTGATGCCCCAGGCAAACGCCCAACACAGGCGTGGTGGCGTGCCGTAGCGCGTCGGCGCAGATACCGAAGTCGCTCGGTTGCTCGGGTCGCCCCGGCCCCGGCGAGAGGATCAGGTTGTCGTAGTGGTATTCCTGAAGTTGCTGCCACGTTAGTTCGTCGTTGCGCACCACCAGCGGCGGCGTACCATTGACCTCGGCAACAAGTTGGTACAGGTTGTAGGTGAACGAGTCGTAGTTGTCGATGATGATGGTGTTCATGAGCCTGATGCTGCGGTTGCGCTCCTGTTGTGTGTTGGCGGCTGCCAGACGACCTCGCACCAGCCGCGCACGCTGTTGATCAGCCAGAGGCGTGATGCGCGCGCCAGCGCCTCCCTATCCAGCACAGCCTCGTGGATCGCGCCCTGTACCAGCAGTTCGGCCCGCAGCGTGCCGGGCAGCAACCCACACGAGAGCGCCGGGGTGAGGCGTTGACCGTCGAGTTCCACCACCAAGTTGCCGATGGTGAATTCGGTCAGTTCGCCGTCCTGGTTCCAGAGCAGTACGTCGAAGGCGTTTGGGAACTGGGCGCGGTGCGCGTCGTAGACGGCGCGATAGGTGGTTTTATGCGCCAAAAACGGGTCGTGGCGGTCGATCGGCTGAGTTGCCAGGGCGATCGGCTGCGGTGTGATCGGCGCGGGCGCGAGTGGGTAGTGTTCGAGTCGCACACTGCCATCGCGGGCCACGCAGAGCCGCACGCGCCAACGCCCGCTGGGCAGTTGCGCCGCAAGCGCATCGAGCGCCGCATCGATGGCGCTGGCAGTCGCTGCAAAGCCGAGTGCGCGCGCTGAGGCGAGCAGCCGCTCCAAGTGTCGTTCGCGCAACGTGAAGCGGCCCCGGTCGAGCAGCAGTGTTTCGAGCAGTTCGTAGTTAATTGAGTCGGCCACGTCGGCTCCTTCGCTAGGATCACCGCGTGGCATCATACCATATCGGCTGAGGGGGACATCCACAGATTACACAGATTACGCAGATTAAAGTTTGTAGAAGTGACGTGAGGGGCGAGCAATGAACGCCATCGTCATTCTGAAATGCCGATAGATCGATCATCCACAGATTACGCAGATGACACAGATGAGGTTTTGTAGGAGCGACGTGATGGCAATCAATGAACGCCATCGTCATTCTGAATGGAGCGCAGCGGAATGAAGAATCTCGCTGTCCACTCACAGCGAAATACAATGCCGCACATTGCCATTCTTTACCGACCTTTCAGGTGCTTTTATACAAATTTTAGAGTATTAGCAGACTTAAAACGCACCTGACAGGTCAAAATCAATGTCATTCATTGTTTTCATCGCTTCTTCGGTGAGTTCCTTCGCTTCGCTCAGGATGATAGCGCTTTGTCATCGTTTTTCGCTGTCATTCCGAACGGAGTGCGTAGCACGAAGTGAGGAATCTCATTGTTCCCTCACCGCTGCAGCACATTGCATCTCCGCTGAGATCTCTCATTTCGCCTAACGGCTCATTCGAGATGACATTGGTTTTCGTTGCTTTCTCGGTGAGATCCTTCACTTCGCCTGCGGCTCGCTCAGGATGACAGTGCGTTTCGTTGCTTCTTCGGTGAGATCCTTCACTTCGTTCAGGATGACAGCGCTTGTCGTTGTTTTTCGCTGTCATTCCGAACGAGTGCGTAGCACGGAGTGAGGAATCTCATCGTTCCCTCACCGCTTTCCATTGCAACACATTGCATCTCCGCTGAGATCTCTCATTTCGCCTGACGGCTCATTCGAGATGACAACGTTTTTCGTTGCTTTCTCGGTGAGATCCTTCGCTTCGCTCAGGATGACAGTGCGTTTCATGGAGTACAACGAACAATTGTCATTCTGAACGAGTGCGCAGCACGAAGTGAAGAATCTCTCTGTCTCAGGCTGCCTGTGCGTGTGGATTTGCGTTCAGGATGACAGTGCTTGTCGTTGTTTTTCGCTGTCATTCCGAACGGAGTGCGCAGCACGGAGTGAGGAATCTCATCGTTCCCTCACCGCTTTCCATTGCAACACATTGCATCTCCGCTGAGATCTCTCATTTCGCCTGACGGCTCATTCGAGATGACAATGTTTTTCGTTGCTTTATCGGTGAGATCCTTCACTTCGTTCAGGATGACGGTGCATTTCATTGTCATTCCGAACGGAATGCGCAGCACGAAGTGAGGTATCTCATCGTTGTGCATTGAATATACATTGAGATCTCTCATTTCATTCGAGATGACACTGCTTTTTCGTTGCGTTCTTCGATGAGATCCTTCACTTCGCCTTCGGCTCGTTCAGGATGACAATGCGTTTCTTTGGCTCAGGTCACCCAGTCACCTTGTCACCTTGTCTCCCCTAGCGGCTCCGTTCAGGATGACAGTGCGTTTCATGGAGTACAACGAACAATTGTCATTCTGAACGAGTGCGCAGCACGAAGTGAAGAATCTCTCTGTCTCAGGCTGCCTGTGCGTGTGGGTTTGCGTTCAGGATGACAGTGCTTGTCGTTGTTTTTCGCTGTCATTCCGAACGGAATGCGCAGCACAGAATGAGGAATCTCATTGTTTTACATCGAAATGTTCTTTGAGATCTCTCATTTCATTCGAGATGACACTGCTTTTTCGTTGCGTTCTCGATGAGATTCGCCGCTTCATTCAGGATGATGGTGTTTCTCATTGAGCATTACAAGCAAATCTGTGTAATCTGTGGATGCCCAACAACCAGCAGGCCACACTGCCGTAGCACTGGGACGGGTGTGGTTGGTGGTGTCCGCTGCAAGTTTATGCGGGAGCATGACCACGGGCGCCACTCCACGAGGTTGCGCCTTTTGCGCCAGCAGAATCAACCACGTTGAAACGTGAACGCGCTCGCCTGCGCTAGCGGCATCCTGGCCGATATCAGCGCGCCGCGTTCTTAATGGAAATACAACCGAAATAATCCTTGACAGCCGTTTCAGAAGTTGGTACAGTTCTTTTGATCCAATCGCTGCAACGCATTCTGCTTTAATTATCACTTAAACCCACGTTTAACACCTCTTACTCTTGCAGTGGCAGGCTGCATGGTATGACAATAATTTATGAAGTGAAAACTCACTTCCGCTATAACAAGGCGCGTTTATGAGCAACCTTCCCTCCGCCGACGAGCTGCGGTCCCTGCTCGATCACCTGCGTCCCGCCACGTTGCTTAGCCTCCTCAACGTCGATGAGCTGCCGATAACGCTCGTACCCTATCAAGTTGATGCGCTGATTGAGCTTGACCGCGATGCCGAGGCGGCTGAGCGGCTCCTCGCGGTGGTTGAGGCGCTGAGCGGTGAGGCGCGTGTACTCGCGGAGCTTTGTCAATGCAAGTTGTTGCTGCGCCAGGGGCAGATCGATATGGCGATTTTGACCGCCGAGGCGGCTGCCGAGCGGAGTCCGTCGCAGCAATTGCGCGCTACGGCGCTGAGTTGGGTGGCGCGCGGTTTGGCCGCCAAGCGGAATTGGGCGCTGGCGGAATCCACATTGTTGCAGGCGATCTCGCTGGCTCCCGATGACTTGGGGGTGTTGCTGGGGCAGGCCCGTGTGGCGCTTTTGACCGATCAGCGGTTGCAGGCGCGCGCGACCTACGAGCGATTGCTCTCCTCCTATCCCGAGCATGCTGCATGGGGCCTGGCCCACGTTGCGTATCTGCTTGGTGAGTTTGAGGCTGCTCAACAACAGATCGATGTGGCGCTGGCCATTTCCGAGCAGATCGGGGCGCTGTTTGTGCAGGCGCAGATCGCGTTGGCGACCCGCAATGTCGAGTTGCTTGAGGCGAGTATCGCGGAGCTTGAGCGCCGCAGCCCGCTGGCGGAGTCGCTGGAGCCGTGGCGCACGATGCTGGCCGATCTGCGTAGGCAGTTGGCGCCCGCCACGGCTCCCCGCGTGCAGTTGACGGCCTTCCCGACCACGGTGCAGCGCCGCGATCACTGTGGGCCGTGTACGGTCGAGTTGGTGCTGCGGTATTGGAAGGGCGGCCTGGATTTGACCAATGATCAGATCGCGCAGGCCGTGAAGTTCCCCGGCGGCGGCACGCCGATCTACCGGATGCGCGAGTTTTTCCATTTGGTCGGCTTCGATACGGTGCGCTGCCGCGCAAGCATCGGCCAATTGAAGCGGTTGGTCGATGCGGGCTATCCGGCGATCATCGAGGAGGAGTTCCCGAACTCGTCGCACGTGACGGTGCTGATTGGCTACGACGATGCCGATGATACGCTGATCTTCCAGGACCCGATGACGCACGCGATCACTCGCACGCCGATCGCGCAGGTGAACCAGTTGCGCCGCCCGTCGCTCGATAGCGCGTTAGTGGCATTCCCGGCGGGGCAGGAGCATAATCGCACGCTGGCGCTGATCGATTTGTACAACGATCAGGCGTTGCTGTGGCTGGATCAGGCGTGTTTGGCGCTCGATGATGATCGGCTCGACGATGCCAGCGAGTTGGCGAGTCGGGCGATTCGTCGGCACCCGAACGATCAGTTGGCGTGGCGCGTGCGCTTAGCCGCCGAGTTGGAGTTGTGGGAGCGTTCCCGTGCCCCGCAAACGTGGCCCGAGGGGAGCATTGCCGCGCTGTTGGCCGGCGATACCTGCGATACCGCTGCGGCGGCGCACGCGCGCTGCTTGGCGTCGCTCGCCGAGGCGAGGACGGCGCTGCCCGAGGCGGCGTTTGTGCACCAATACGTCGGGCGCGTCGCGCTGCTCGATGGCAAGTACCAGGAGGCGCTTGAGGCATACCATCACGCGGTCGCGTTGGCGCCGCAGGATGCCCGCATTCACGCGGCGCTGGCCGAGGTGTATTTCGCCCAGCGCGAGATCGGCCATGCGCTTGAGGCGGCCCAACGCGCGGGGGCCGCTGATCCGAGTTCGGCGGCGGCCAACTGTTGGATGGCGCGCTGTTTGGCCGAGCAGGGCAGCACGCATGCCCAGCATTTCGCCCGTTGCGCGTTGGAGAGCGCGCCGCAGTGGTGGCTGGCCCACCTGGCGCAGGCCGAGGTGCATATCGCCCAATCGCGATTGGATGAGGCAATCCACTCGCTCGGCACGGCGCAGGCGCTCGCACCCCACAACGCCGATATTCAGGTGTTGAATGGGCTGTTGCAGTTGCAGCTCGGCACGCAGACGAATGCCGCCGCGATCTTCGAGGAGTGCTTGGCCAAGCCGCATCTGCTCACGCCGATCAGCCAGTACCGCGCTCGCCGCGCGCTCTGCCGCATCCTGTTCGGCAATCAGTTGTTCGAGTTGGCCTGCACGCACGCCGATATGTTGCTTCAGGAGTTTCCCAACGATCCTTGGGCGCTGCAATTCCGGGCGGCTGTCGGTGCCGAGGTGGCGATCGCCAGCGACAATCCGGCTCTCAAGAAGCGGGCGATCAAGGCGCTCCAACAGCGCTATGCCGTCGCGCTGGAGGCGTTCGATGGCGCGCGCTGGCTGGTGAGCGATTATCTCGGGTATCTCCAGCAGCTCAGTGGCCTCAAACGCGCCCTGGCCGAGGCCGCCGCCTTGCGCAAGCGCTTCCCCGAACATAGCCTCGGTCTGTTCCACGGACGGCTGTTGGCTCAGGATCATCAGCCTGGCGCCGCTGCCAAGGCGGTTCTGGCGGCGTTGCATCACCCCGAGGGGATCGATACAGAGAGCGAAATCTACGAGGCGATCGGTCTGATCCTCGATGGGATGGGGGTGGAGGCTGGCGCGGCGGTGATCTTGAACGCGCCGGAACAGCCGATCCCGCAGACGGTGCGCGAACAGGCGTTGGGGCTGTTGCTCGCCGACCATCCCGAGGCCGCCGAGCTGGCCCGCATGTTGTTGTTGCGCGCCAATGAGATAACGCCGAACGATGCCTCAATCGTGTTGCGCTTGGGTATGCTGGCCGAGACGACGAGTGAACAGGAGATGCTCTACCGCCGCACGTTGATGCTCGCGCCTGATTGGAGCCACGCCCGCCAAACGCTCGCGCAGTTTCTCTACGACAACAACCGTTTTATGGAGACGCTGGAGTTGACCAGCGGGCACGCCCACGATAGCATCGAGTTGAACGAGCTTCACGCCCGCGCGCTGCTGCGGGTGGGCCGCTACGATGAGTCTGCGGCGGCCTACGCCCAAACGCTGGCGGCGCTCGAGGAGCCGCCGCCGTGGCTGTTCTACTACAAGTGGATGGCCGAGAACGCGGCGGGTCTGCACGAGGCCGCCGCCGCAAGCGCCCAAACGGCGATCGAACGCTACACCGATGATCCCAGTTGGTACGTGCAACTCTGCGTATCGCTCACCGCCATGGGCAAGATCAAAGAGGCCCGCCAAGCGATCAAGCAGGCCCAGAGCGCGGGCATCGGCGCGCTCGACATGTTGGAGATGAGCTACACGATCGCCTGGAATAAGAACGATCTGCCCGAGACGCTGGCGATCATCGAGCAGGCGCTTGAACTGAACCCAGATAACGATGATCAGGCGCTCAGTATCTGGGAGCGGCGGCGCCTGCGCTTGCTGATCGAGCTTGATCGTATCGATGATGTGCATCAACTACTCGCGGCGCACGCGCTGGATGCCAATGAGCTGGGGCGCGCCGCGTGGGTGGCGATGGAGGCTGAGCGCTGGCCGCTAACGCTCGAACTGGCTGAGTTGACGCTGGCCCGCGACCCGCAGATCTTCAGCGGCTTGTTCGCGCACGCCGCCGCCCTCGACAAACTCGACCGCAACGATGAGGCGATCGCCGCCTACCAAGCCCTGCGCCAAACTCACCCCGCCGAGCACAATGCCTACGAGAAGCTTGGCTTTCTGCTGGCCCTGGACGGCGATTACGACCGCGCGCTGGAACTGGCCGAACGAGCGGTGGCGCTTGGGCCGTTCAGCCAGAGCGCCTGGGCCACGCGTGGTTATGTCTACTTCCTACGGGGCGAGGATGATAAAGCGCTCGACGACCTGCAAGCCGCCTGGGATCGCTCGAACATCGGCCAGCGCCGCAGCATGCACGTCTTTTGGTGGGTGCTGTCGGAGTTGCGTGGCAATAGCAAGGCCGCCAAGAAACAGCGCGATATCGCGATCGCCGAGGCCAACAACAACACCGACCGTCGTCATATCGAACTGACCAGCGCGGCGCTCTCGATGCGCCACAGGCACCGCACTCGCCCAAACACCCAGGTATAAGCGCTACCTAGAGCATCTCATACCAAATCCGGGTATTCACTTGCACGAAGAAGGGTGCTGGATGAACGACGCGATTCTGCCTTTCAATAGATACGAGCATTACCACCGCAAGTGATGTCGAGGCGCTGCGCGTAGCAGCGCCTCGACATCACAAAAAGAAGAAAGTACCTTGCTGCCGCAGGCGAAAACAGCTTTTAATAACAACTATCCAACCGGATTTAGTATCATAGAGAACGCCGCAGTGAGTATTTTCACTGTGGCGTTTTGATCTATATGGCCCAACCATCATCAAAAAAAGCCCCAATTATGTGCTCTCATTACCATCAAAATAATAATATCTTTATATTAAAAAAGCATAAAACTTACTAAATACCCATATTTAAATTACTACAGGACTTCATTAGTCCTAAGCAATTGTTATCCCGAGGTATGATACAATAGCCCACACGTTTTTATCGTGTATAAAAGGGCAATCTACAGAATACGGCAGCTGAGCAAGTTGCCTGTTCTGTGATTCTATGTTTCAGCAAAAAATAAGAAAATTCTTATAAGAGTGTCAAAATAATACAAAAAATTGTTTTACTTCAGTTATAATTATTCAGACGATGCATTGATGATAAAGGAATGTTGTATGCCATCCGAGTCCGCAACCCCGTTGATAGCGCAACTCCAGGAGCGTATCAGCAAACTCGAACAGGAATTACAACAGTACAAAGCCACCAACACAAATGCGCCTCCAACTTTTGGTTATCACAATGCAGTAGCCTGGATCGAGCAATGGCTCGAAGTGGCTCCTGATCCAACCATGTTCATGGACGAGCATGGGATTATCATCCAAGCCAACAAACAGTTATTGCAACTGTTCGGTTATGAACGCCACGAACTCATCGGCCAACCTATTGAAATCCTGGTCCCCCCCGAAGCGCGCCAAAAACATGTCAATCTGCGCTCTACCTACGTGAACAAACCTCGCACACGGGCGATGGCGCAGGGCCTCGATCTAGACGGCTATCACAAGCAGGGCTACACCATCCCGGTGGAGATCAGCCTAAGCCCAATGCAGACCGAATCTGGGACGATCGTCATCAGTTCGGTGCGCAATATTACAGATCGACGCCAAGCCGAACAAGCGCGCCTCAACAACGAGATCATCCGCATGCAGCGCGCACGCCTCGATGAACTCTCAACTCCTCTCTTACCGCTTAACGAAGATATCGTGGTGATGCCGCTGATCGGCATGATTGACGAGCACCGCGCACAACTCGTGATCGAAACGCTCCTCGATGGAATCGTGCGCCACCAGGCCACCATCGCCCTGATCGACATCACCGGCGTGCCAACCCTCGATGCCAGCGTAGCCAGCAGCCTGCTGCGCTGCACCCAAGCCGCACAACTGCTTGGTGCGCATGTCGTGTTGACGGGCATTAGTGCCGCATCGGCCAAAACCCTGGTCAATCTGAACATCGATCTCAAGGGGGTAGTCACCCACGCCTCACTCCAGAGCGGCATCGCCTATGCGCTCCAACTCAGCAGCAACAAGTCCATCTAAACGATGAATCTTACATGGTTGTGAATATTAACGCGTTCTCAGTCATATGGTCATACCATACGGTAACGGGGTAATGGTATACTAGGCCATCGCACCACAACAACACAGCAGCCACGCACCACTTTCAATCGCCGTTTGTTTGATAGGGGGTATTATGTCACGTGGCACCGAGGCCAATCAAGTCGACGAGGCGCGTATTGAAGCACTGCTGGAACAGATGACGCTCGAAGAGCAGGTTGCACTGCTCGCGGGCGCTGATTTCTGGACCACCGTACCGATCCCAAGGCTTGGCATTCCTGCAATCAAAGTGAGCGATGGACCAAATGGAGCCCGTGGCGGAGGCAGCCTCGTCGGAGGCGTCAAAGCCGCCAGCTTCCCGGTCGGCATCGCGCTCGCCTCCACTTGGAACACCGAGCTTGTCGAGTTGATCGGGGCAGCCCTAGCCGAAGAAGCACGCTCCAAGGGCGCGAGCGTGCTGCTCGCGCCGACCGTCAACATCCACCGCTCCACCCTCAACGGGCGCAACTTCGAATGTTACTCCGAAGACCCATACCTCTCCGCCCGCCTCGCGGTAGCCTATATCAACGGCCTGCAGCGCCAGGGCGTCGGCGCGACAGTCAAGCACTACGTCGGCAACGAATCCGAGTTCCAACGTATGACGATCAGCTCGGAGATCGACGAACGAGCGTTGCGCGAGATCTATCTGCCACCGTTCGAGGCCGCCGTCAAAGAGGCGCACACTTGGGCGGTGATGTCCTCGTACAACAAGGTGAACGGCACCTACGTCAACGAGCGGGCCGATCTGCAGATCGACATCCTCAAACGCGAATGGGGCTTCGACGGCGTGGTGATGTCGGACTGGTTCGCAACCCACAGTACCGCCGAAGCAGCGAACGGCGGACTTGATCTCGAAATGCCCGGGCCTAGCCAGCACCGTGGCGCAAAACTGGTCGAAGCCGTGCGGGCCGGACAGGTCAGCACCGAACAGGTGAAGGACTCGGCGCGGCGCATGCTGCGACTGATCAGCCGTGTGGGCGGATTCGAGCAGCCGACCATCCCCGAGGAGCAGGCGATCGATAAACCCGAGCACCGCGCACTGATCCGGCGCGCTGGCGGCGAGGGAATCGTCCTGCTGAAGAATAACGGCGTGCTGCCGCTCGACCCACAGGCGATCGAGTCGATCGCGATGATCGGGCCGAACACCCGCGAGGCGCGGATTATGGGTGGTGGCAGCGCCCAAGTCAATGCGCATTACCGCATCTCGCCAGCCGAGGGCATCACTGCGCAAGTTGGCGAGCATATCGAGCTCACCTACGCGGTCGGTGGATTCAACCACAAGCACCTGCCGCTGCTACAGCGCCCCTGCACAATCAGCTACTACAACAGCACCGACCTCTCGGGCGCGGTGGTGGCCGAAGGACAAACCTCCGAGGCCGAGGTGATGTGGTTCCACAATCTGCCCAGCGAACTCGACCGCAATGCCTTCTCGGCCCGGTTCAGCACGACTGTCACGCCCGAACAGAGCGGTGAGCATCAGTTCAGCCTGATCAGCGCTGGCCTGACCCGCCTGTACGTCGATGGCGAGCTGCTGATCGACAACTGGGCGAACTGGCAGCCGGGCGACACGTACTTCGGCACTGGCAGCACCGAGGCGATCGGCAGCATCAACCTGGAGGCTAAGCACACCTACACGGTCGAGGTGGAGTACAGCAGCACTAGCAACACATTGCTGGCTGTGAAGGCGCTGCGCGTGGGCATGTGGCGTCCGCTCGGCGAGCAGGAGATCGAGCAAGCGGTCGCGCAGGCCGCTGCGGCGAGCGTGGCGGTGCTGTTCGTGGGTCTCAACGCCGAGTGGGACTCGGAGGGCGCCGACCGCCCGCATATGAATCTGCCGGGCAACCAAAACGAGTTGATCGCGCGGGTGGCCGCCGCGAATCCTAATACCGTGGTGGTGCTGCAAACCGGCGCGCCCGTGACGATGCCCTGGCTCGATCAGGTGGCGGGTGTGGTGCAAGCCTGGTATCTGGGCCAAGAGACGGGCAACGCGATCGCCGATGTGCTGTTCGGCGAGGTCAACCCGTCGGGCAAACTGCCGCAGAGCTTCCCGGTGCGCTTGGAGCACAATCCGGCGTTCCTGAACTATCCGGGCGAGAACGGGCGGGTGCGCTATGGCGAGGGCATCTTCGTGGGCTATCGCTACTACGAGAAGAAAAAGATCGAGCCGCTGTTCCCGTTCGGCTTCGGGCTGTCGTACACGACGTTTGGCTACGGCGAGGCGCAGCTCAGCAGCGATACGCTGCGTCCCGGCGAATCGCTCACCGTCAGCATCCCGATCAGCAACACGGGCCAGCGCGCCGGGCAGGAGGTGGTGCAGCTCTACGTGCGCGACCCGCAGGCGCGGCTCAGCCGACCGCCGCAGGAGTTGAAGGGCTTCGCGAAGGTGGCGCTGGAGCCGGGCGAGAGCAGCACCGTCACCTTCACGCTCGATCAGCGGGCGCTGGCCTACTGGGACGATGCGCAGCACGCCTGGGTGGCCGAGGCGGGCGAGTTCGAGATCGCGATCGGCAGCTCGTCGCGCGACATCCACGCACTGGCCAGCTTCCGCCTGCTAGAGACGACGACGTTCGGGCCGTAGATTCAGTTGCCGCGCAACAAACGGGGATCAGGATGCAGCCAATCGCTACATCCTGATCCCCGTTTATAATGAAGCTAGCGATAATCTTTGGATCGAAGAAACCACGATGACGTCACTTGAACAACTGCGCGCGTGGCTGCTCGCGAAGCCGGGCAGCAGCGCTTCCTATCCGTTCGGGCCAGGAGCACAGGTCTTTAAGGTGAGCGGCAAGATGTTCGCGCTAGTGGCAGAGAACGCGCAGCCGCTCACCGTGTCGCTGAAGTGCGAGCCAGACCACGCCCTGTTCCTGCGCGACAACTTTCCGGCGGTCAAGCCGGGCTACCACCTCAACAAAAAGCACTGGAACACCGTCACACTCGACAGCAGCCTGCCCAACGAGGCGATCCTGGCGTTAATCGACGAATCGTACCATTTGGTGGTGAAAGGGCTCACACGCGCTGCCCGGGCGAAACTGAACGAACTCACAGCCAACTAACTCACACCATTCCACCGCCGATGCAGCTTATGCATCTGTTGGTACACCTCCACAAATGTCGCGAAGCGCTCGTCGTAGAGGCGGCGGTGCTGTGGCGTGGGCGTGTAGGAGCGCCGCACGGGCACCAGTTCCGGCACATCCTCATAGCGGATCAGCCCCAATCCCACAGCGCCGATAAACGCCGCCCCGCGCGCGTTCGCCTGGATCGGGTCCTCCATCTGGTCGATCTGGCAGTTCAGCACATCGGCAAAGATCTGGCACCAGATGTCCGAGGCCGCGCCGCCACCCACGATGCGCATCTGCTTGACGGAGCGCTTGAGGAAGCGCTCGACAGGCTGCATCAGCCAGCGCGTGTTGAGCGCTACGCCCTCCAGCACCGCCCGTATGATGTCGGCGCGGGTGTTGTTCAGGCTCAGGTTGTAGAGACCCGCCCGCAGCGTGCGATCCTCCACAGGGGCGCGCTCGCCCCAGATCCAGGGCGTGTACAGCACGCCATTACTGCCCGCTGGCACCTGCTCGGCGATCTGATCCATCAACTTGAACACATCGGGTGTATGGGCCTCACGCAGCAGCGCGTCCTTGTGGTACAAAATATTGTCGCGCAGGAAGTTCAGGTTACCGCCCGCCGTAGCCTGCAGGGCCGTCAGCAGGTAGCGCCCAGGCACCGCGCAGGGCGTCGAGGCTAGGTAGGCGAACAGGTCGGTCTTCTTGAACGGCACATGGGCCGAGATCCACGACGATGTGCCGATGTAGAGGTGCGGCTCGTAGTCGCGCACGGTGCCCGCGCCGACCGCCGCCGCCGTATTGTCGATCGCGCCCGCCACCACCTGCACCTCGGCGCTCAGACCCAGCGCCTCGGCCACCGACGGGCGTAGCCGCCCCAGCACCGCCGTACAGGGCACGATCGTCGGCAGTTTGTTGCCATCAATGCCGCTCTGCGCGATCAGGGCATCGTGGTAGCGCACATTGTCGGGATCGCGGTTATCGGTGACCCACGAGGTCAGGATCGAATCGAAGGTGGCGGCGAATTCGCCGCACAGCCGCAGGTTCAGGTAATCCAACACATTGAGGAACTTGTAGGTGCGCTCGTAGACCTGCGGAAAGCGCTCGCGCACCAGCAGCATATGCCCGGCGGGGTCCTTACCCGAGAGCGATGGCATGCCGCCCGTCAAACTCAGCCAGCGCCACAGCTTGTGCGGCGCGGCCCCCGCGATATTCACGAAGCCACGCGCGTTGGCCTGCACATACGGCGCGCCACGCATATCCATCCAGATGATCGCGTTCATCAGCGCGTTGCCGTCGCGATCCACCGCCACAGTGCCCTCGCCCTGCGTCGAGCAGCAGACCGCCCGCACCCGCGCCGCTGCGCCCGGCGTCCGCGCGATAGCCCGCTTGGTGGCGGTGAGCAGCGCCTGCCACCACTCCTCCGGCGATTGCTCGACTCCGCCGTCTTCCGATACGTGCAGAGCGACAGGTTCCGTTTCCCAGGCCAACCGCTTGCCCTCGTGCGTCATCAGGGCGACCTTCACGCCCGATGTCCCCAAATCCACCGCAATGATGATCGGATCGGCTACGCTGCTCATCGTGCTCTCGCTGCTTTATAGAGTGTACAGTCGAAAGAGGTGTTAAACCTCCCTTTCTGTTGCAGGCTAAGTGGGGCTTAACTGCAACAGTTATGTCGTTACAGGGCGATCGTAATCCACCGTTAGCAGATTAAACTTATTGATCGTTAATTCCCTGATTTCGCTGAGATAATTACTATTCATGACAAGGATCTCTGCACCAGGTTCAAGCTGAGCAAGCACTTCTTCAGGAGCACGGACTTTGAGACCTGTCGATGCGAGATATTTGCCTTGCTTGGCGGGATTAATATCAATAACAAACTCTATCCCTACACCCGCTCGCTCCATAAACAATGCAAAGATGACTCCTTTTGAAGCACTGCCCCAAATAGTTGAAGCCCGCTGCGCGGAGCGCTGTGCTGCAAGTTTATTGACGTAATAGTCAACAGTGCTCAGGAAATCTGAGGGAAACTCGAAAGCGTCCGAAGCATCATAGACCGGTTCCTGAACCGTTGCGAGGTCGGCAATAATATAAAGATACTGTCCTCCAAAAGTGTGTCCCGCCTCGTATACTCGACCAAATATACGATAAAAATCACTAAGGCGAAAATAATTCACGTGTTCGTAAAAGATGTCGAACCAGGCTCGGCGTTGGCAAATCCATTCGAAACATGGCACTTCGATATAAATTTTGCCTGCACCACCATTCGCATCACGAAGCATAGCAAGGAAATCAACAGGATTCTGAATATGCTCGAGCACGTGCCGAAGAATGATGCCATCAGCTCGTAAACCAAGTTCGGGGTTAAAATATTCCTTGAGAATACGGGGATTCTCACCTTCATACGTTGGATCTACCCCTATGATATCAAAACCTTGCTCGTACAAATGCTCAAGAAAGTAGCCTTTGCCGCATCCAACTTCAATCAGGGTGTGATCATGAAAATGCTTGTGGATGAGCTCAGAGACATTCTCTAAGTGCGCTCGAAAAATGGAGCTCACAGCCTGCTCATTTTGATAATTAGCATCGTACTGCATCAGCTCAGGCCGAAAGGCCTTATTGAAGATCAAACCCGTTCGGAGATCCTGCACAAGAACGACATCGCCCTTACTACACTGTTTTGCCTCTTCAGGAGTGGCAAACATGCGATTCTGGAACACAGGCAGCTGCTCGACTCGGTATAGTTCTCTGAGATGGCTCATAAAAGCTCTCCACTCTGGATGTCTTAAAGTAGGAACCGTCCTGGCGCAAATGAAATGGCTTCATCAGACCAGCACGCACATATAATAACCGAGATTTAGATCATCAATACATGTTTTGAGGTCTTACAATTTTGCATAAAAAAAGAACAGATCCCTTCCAATTTGTATGTGGAGACGCCGCACAAACAGCGTCTCCACAATTGCAATGTTGAAGGGTATCCTTTCAATGTGATGAAATACTCTACAGCATTACCGCCGTTTGCCCATATCCACGTTCTTCAGCACTGCCTCGAAGCGCTCCAACGCATCGTCGATCACCTCGTCGGTATCAGCCATGCTCGTGTACATGCGGCTGCCCGCCAGCGTCACCAAGCCCTGCGACGTGTACGCCGCGCCCATCTCCTCCATCATATGCTTGCGCGGCTTCAACTCGCGCAATAGCTTAATCGGATGACGCAGATCGAGCAACATCACACCGGCGGTCTCCAAATGCACGATCGAGCCTTGATTATAGGCCACGAACGGCAATCCCAGCCGCGTGATGATTTCGTTCAGGCCGCGCGTCAGTCGATCGCCTGCACGCCCCGCGAGCACGGGCGCATTGCGGCGCTCCATCTCCAAGATCGCGTAGTAGCCCGCCGCGCACGAGAGCGGATTCGCCGAGAGCGTGCCGCCCACATAGGCCCGCCCGCCGATGCCTCCGATGCCCGCCGCGAACGTCTGCATAATCTCGCGCCGACCACCCACGCCGCCAGCCATCGGGAAGCCGCCCGTGATGCACTTGCCGAACACCGTCAGGTCGGGTTTCACGCCGAAGTAACCCTGCGCGCCGCCCAAGCCCACACGGAAGCCCGTCACCACCTCGTCGAAGATCAGCAGGGCACCGAACTCATCACACAACTCCCGCACCTGGCGGTTGAAATCGAAGGGCACGGGGCGTGTACCGCTCTCCGGGCCGAGCGGCTCCACGATCACCGCCGCCGTGCCGCCCCGCAGGCGATTCAACTGCAACTGCCGCCGCAGGGCCGTCAAACTGTTGGGGAAGAACTCGTGCGTGGCCGCTGTCGCGCCGCGCGGGATACCAGTCGCCTCCAGCCGCCGCGTGCCGGGCACGTGCAAGCCGTAGATCATCTGGTCGCTCCAGCCGTGGTACGCGCCACCCACCTTGATCACATGGCGGTGGCGCGTGGCGGTGCGCGCCGCACGGATCGCCGCCATCACGCCCTCGGTGCCCGAGCCGAGCATGCGGAACATCTCGATATTCGGCATTAAGCGGTTGATCAACTGCGCCAACTTCAGTTCGTACTCGTGGAACAGCCCCGTCACCGGACCGCACTCCCGCACCAACTCGAACACCTTCTCGCGCACTACCGCATCGTTGCTGCCCAGCAGCGTCGGGCCGCCCGCCTGCAGAAAATCGATATAGCGATTGCCATCGGCATCCCACAGATACGCGCCCTCGGCCCGCTCGATCGCCAATGGGAACGGATAGTTGAACGCCAAGTTATGCTGCACACCGCCGGGGATCAACTGCTTGGCCGCATCGGTCAGCGTGCGCGACTTCCCGCACTGCTGATCGAAGTACGACAGCACCTGCTGCATATAGTCGCGCCGAAGCGTGCGCGGAGGCTCCCGCAGCAGATCATTCAACCGAGCATAAATGAGATCAACATTGGGATATTCACTGATCGCATATTGCTGCGTCGAAGCAGCAACCGATTCCTGTTCAAGCATAGAAGCTCCTATTCACCACCTTGTGGGAGTTCACCGCGCGCAGCCCGCCGCTGATCCCCACGCAACTTCGCTACCGCGATCTCTCGCACAGCCAACGGAATACGCGAAACTGGACGTTCGGTGCACAGCGCCAATAAATATGCCTGCGCGCATTTCTCCAGAATCTCAACATTGTGCACGGCCCGCTCCAGCGAATGACCCAAACACAACGCCCCGTGATTTTTCATCAAATACGCATTATTGCCGTCGCGCACGTGCTTCGCGATCGCCTTGCGCAGCCAGCCCGTGCCCGAAGGCGCATAGGGAATGATCGGCACCGAGCGACCTAAAAAGCGCGCCTGCTCATCGAAGAGCGCAGGAATTGGCGCATCGATCAGCGTCAACGCGCTCGCAAAGACCTGATGGGTGTGTACCACCGCCTGCACATCGGCGCGTACCGTGTAGATGCTCGCATGCAAGCCACTCTCGATCGAAGGCTTGTGCCGTGCTTCGATGATCTTGCCATCCAACCCCACAATACAAACATCCTCGGGTTGCATGCGGTCATAATCAAAGTTCGATGGTGTCACCGCAAACGCCGCCTCGCCCGCCACACGCACCGACACATTACCGCCCGTCGCCATCAAAAAACCCTGGCGCACAAGCGTCTGCGTAGCCTCAAGCACCTGCGACTGCCAGATAGCGTATTGCCCCATCGCACACCTCGCTCCTTAATCTTACCAATGTACAGATTATAAAAGCCACTCTTGACAACGTCAAGATCTCAAGCAATACTACACTAACACCCCAACAAAAGAAGTATGTGTATGCCAAAGAATGATTAATAAGACATAGAACAATGAAAAGTAGTTATCATCACGGAAATCTGAAAGTTGCATTGATCGATGCAGGAATCGCGATTCTGAACGAACAAGGGCTACCCGCGCTCAGCCTGCGCAATGTAGCCCAACGCATCGGCGTGAGCCATACCGCGCCCTACGCTCACTACAACGACAAACACGCCCTGATCGCAGCCATCGCTGCGGCAGGCTACCAAGAGTTTACGCAAACGCTCCAAGCCATCGAACTGCAACACGCCGATAAGCCGCTCGCGCAGCTTTGCAGCAGCGCTTGGGCCTACTACCAGTTCAGCCAACGCTCACCCGCACATTTCCGGCTCACCTTCTCGGGCACCGTCGAACAACAGCACGACTACCCCGACTTCATCGCCGCTGCGCACGAGTGCTTCAATCAGGTGCTGTCGATTGTCGGCAATGCCCAGCGCGCCCAACTCCTCAAACCCGGCCCCATCGAACTGCTCACCATCAGCGTATGGGGCATGGTGCATGGCGTCGTCTTACTGCTGCTCGAAAACCTAATCTCGCACACCATCCTCGAACGTCAGACGCCCCGCGAACTGCTAGCCACCGCGCTCAGTCAGATCGCTCTCGTGCCGATCAGCGCTGCCGACTTCCCAGCCGACGAGCTATAAATCCAACACATCGCTCCGCTTATGGCCAGGCCACGGCTCAGCGGTCATTGTGAGTGTTTGTTACATTTTGGCGATAAAAGTCATATGGTCAAACCCGCGACATAGCCCAATGTGCGACCAAGCGGTACCTGTTGTCGTCATGCAAACGACATATCGCACAAATCTGTGCGTTGCGCATCGAAAGGGCAAATGAACATGCACCGAAAGCGACAGGTGTGCGTGCTTGGTAGCGCCGAGCCAGGCAGCCAAGCCTACGAACTGGCCGGACAGGCGGGCGAACGACTCGCCCAATTAGGCATCACGGTCGTGAGTGGCTGCGGCAGCCCAGCCACGCGCCACGCAGCTGAGCGCGCCATAGCCGCAGGCGGCTTGGTGATCAGCATCATCCCGAGCGGCGAGATGCCTCCTGCCAATTGGCCTGCCACGGTGGTCATCCCCAGCGGTATGGGTGATGCACGCAATCTGCTGATGGCCTTGGCTGGCGACGCCTGCTTGGTAATCGGCGGCAGAGCGGGCACCATCTCCGAGGTGAGCTTGGCGTGGCTACATCACCGCCCACTGCTACCCTTGGTTGGCTGCGGCGGATGGTCGGATACATTACCCAGCAACCCACCCGACGAGCGCAACAACTCGCCTATCCTGCCCTGGGGTTCGGTGGAGCAGTTGGAGGAACAACTGCGAGTGCTAGAACTTGTGGATTAGCGCACTGATACGCACCATTCAAATCAAAAAATGAGATGACGATGGGTTTCTACACACCATCCATCGACATCTCAGCACAGAAAGAAACTGAAAACTTGAATCGAGTTCTAAGGCATGCTATAGTGCCACAAATCAGGCTTCAGAACGCATAAAGGAATCCATGGACCGCCCGCTGCACGAACTCCATTGGCTAGGCTGTGCTACCAAGCGCTGCTGCACCCAACGCACCGTCATCCCCACCAGCGCCGAGATCTGGCGGATCGCGAGCCAACTCGATGTGCCGCCCGAAAGCTTCCTGCGCGCCGTGCCCACGCAGTATGCGCACGAGCCGTCCTTCCTGCTCGAACCGAACGGGCGCCGCATGCAGGCCGCGCTGCTGCGGCGCGCCTTGGGAGGCAACACAGCGGCATGCGTGTTCTTGATGCAGCTCGGCGCGCACAACCGCTGCGGACTCGACCCACTGTGCCCCATCGCCTGCCAAGTCTTCCCCGCCAGCACCGATAGCGCACCGCCCCACTTGGCCGAGACCGATGTGTGCCAATGCCGCCAGTGGTCGCTGGCCGATCTCGATCGTCCGCGCATCGCCGCACAACTGGAGCAACTCGCCCAGGAGCGCCAACGCTACCAACAACTCGTTGCAGCCTGGAACGAGCGCATCCAGAGCGATAACCGCACGGCCACCTTCGCCGAATTTTGCGCCTTTCTGCTGGCGGAACAACAAGCGAGCGCCCAATGACACAGCAGGTTTCGGAGACATGCCTTAATTGCGCCGGGCGCTGCTGCGTCACCTACATCGTGCCGGTGACGGGCTACGATATCTGGCGGATCAGCCGAGCGCAGCAGCTCGCGCCACTGGTGTTCGTGCAGCGCGAGCCGGAGCCGCCGTCCTCGGCCACGGGCTTCCTATTGCGCCCCGGCGGCCCAACCTACGGCACAGCGCTGCGGCACCAACCCGTGCGCCACAACCAGCGTCCCTGCCTGTTCCTGATGCACCTCAAGGACGGATATCGGCGTTGCGGCATCTACGCGGATCGGCCACGGGCGTGCCAAACCTACCCGCTCGAACTACGCGAACAGCGCGTTGCGCTGCGCAACGACCCGATCTGCGGGGCAGGATCGTGGCACGGCGCGACTGAGCAGGCCGCGTGGCGGCAACTCCTTCAGCATCAAGCTTGGGAGTGGGAAGTATATGGGGTGGTGGTGCGCGCGTGGAACGAGGGCATCGCCGCGCTTGCACCGGAGGATGGCCGAATCTTCGAGCAATACCTCGACTACCTGCTGCACGCCTACGACGCCTTGGCCGAAGCGGGCATCGCCCCAGGCGCGCAGCCGGAGTCGTTCGCCGAGCGACTGCGCGCCGTTGCAAGCGCGGTGCTGCGTAGCCAAGCGGCGAGCTGAACACACCATTGCTGTGCTATCGAGGCGCATGCGCAACGCCCGATAGCACGCGCCCGTCACTACCAGTTCGTCACGGAGCCATCAAGACGGTGGAGATGTGGCGCCTCCCAGAACTTGAAGCTCTGGCGCTTGATGTACTCCTCATCCACTTCCACACCGAGACCGGGCGTATCGGGCACCACGATGCTCGTGCCATCCAACTTCAGTTGGCTGGGGAAGATCTCGTCGTGGTAGCTCGTGGCGTTCTCGCCGGGTGTTACGCGCATCTCCAGCCACGAGAAGTTCGCCACCGCCGCGCCGAAGTGCACCGTCGCCGCCGTGCAGATTGGGCCGAGCGGATTGTGCGGCATCATATCGATGTAGTGCGCCTCCGCCCAGCCAGCCACCTTCATCGATTCGGTCAGGCCACCCACATTACACACGTCGATACGGGCGAAGTTGGTGATGCCCCGCTCGATGTACGGCAGGAACTGCCATTTGCTGGCGAACTCCTCGCCAATCGCGAACGGCACATCGGTCATGGTACGCAGCGCCTCGTACGCCTCGGGAGTTTCGTCGCGGATCGGCTCCTCAAGGAAGTCGAGCGTGCCCTTGGGCATGCGCTGGCAGAACGAGGCCGTCTCAGCGACGTTCAGGCGGTGGTGGTAGTCGATCCCCAGCACCGGCCCCAACCCGACCGCCTCGCGCAACTTGGTGAGCCACTGCGCTGTCACGGCGATCGAGGCGCGCGGCTCGAACAGCAACGGTTCGTTGGTGCGGGGCACGCCGCGCTTATCGAGGCGAGAGACCGCATTGCCAGCGGCGGGGCCAACGCGAATGCACTCCCAGCCCAGATCCACGAGCATCTGCACCTTCTCGATCAATTCCTCGACCGTGCTGCCTCCCGTGGTGGCAAAACACGGCACCCGATCGCGCTGCTTGCCGCCCAGGAGTTGATAGACAGGCACATTCAACGCTTTGCCCACGATATCGTAGAGCGCGATATCGATGGCCGAGAGCGCCGCCAACAGCACGCGCCCACCCTCGAAATACTGGCTCCGATACACTTCCTGCCAGATCCGCCCGATCCTGCGGGGGTCCTGGCCGATCAGGAACTCGCGATAATGATTGATCGCGCCGGCCACCGCCAGTTCGCGCCCCGACAGGCCCGCTTCGCCCCAGCCGTAGATCCCCTGGTTCGTCTCGATCTTGACGAGCATCTGATTGCGATGGCCGACCCACACCGGATACGGGATGATGTTGGTGATTTTGAGATCCATGAAGCACTCCATCATGTTGAAGTAAACGACTGCCAGCTAAAGCAGGCAGCTTTGCTCTGGCGCGACAACCGCCGTAGCAGTTGCCTCCGAGCAGTACGGCGGGTTTACAGCCGCCCTGCGAGCAATATTGCCCGCAGCGATCGTATCGGCTGGCCCAGCGAAGCCACACGATACGCAGACGAACGAAGCCTGGGTTTTGCGGTTCTCTTTCGCGCAGTGGCTGCACTGAGGGCAGGTGCGAGAGGTATTTCGGGGGTCAACGAAGTGGATAGGCACACCACGCAACTGAGCTTTGTAGGCGATAAACGCCCGAAGCTGCGCGAATGCCCAAGAGTGGAGTGTTGCGCGCTGCGACCGTCGAGCCTTCATCCGCGTGCGAATGTGCCTGAGATCTTCCAGCACAATCGCCCGCTTCGTGCATTCGGCCTTCGCAACAATCCGTTTGGACAGACTGTGGTTGACGTGTTTGGCAAAGCGGCGCTCTTGACCGGCCAACTGCCGCAGGCGGCGACGGCTACCGAGTGTGCCGAGCTTTTGCAACTTGTTCCTGAGCCGCCGGTGGCGGTAGCGCACGTTCTTGATCGCCTTCCCCGAATGCGTCTCACCGTCGCTATCGGTCGCAATGTTCCTGACGCCCAGATCGATACCGAGCGCGCCGTCAACATCAATCGGATCTGGCGTTTCAACCTCGCACGTCGCAAACAGATACCAGTCGCCGCGCACGAATGCCAGATCGGTTTCGCCGCGCCGGGAAGTGAGCAACTGGCGCTGCCGCTCACCACAGACGAACGCTATGGCCTGCCGCCCGCGGTTTCCAGCGCGCTTTCTTTCTATGAACGAATGAGCGGCACCACGCCGAAGGCCGCCACAATCGTCCCCGCCACGACGAAGATACCACCGAACCACGGCAGCCACTGCGCCGAGAAGCGTTGATCATCGATGTATTCGAGGCGTGTGCCATAGAACACCTTCGACACCTGCACCTCCACTTCCTCGCTGCCGGACTTTGCCGTGCCAAGCACGGTCACGGTATCATCGACGGATAGCCCTTCGTAGCGCTTGGTGCCCGTTCCTGTGAAGCCGTTCCAGCTTAAAACGTTCGAGTCTTGCCAAGATGGCAATTGGCCAGTGAGCAGATAATCCTCATTTGCGAACTGCACGATGCCATCAGTTGTCTCGATCTGCAAGCGGGGCAAGTTGCGCTCAAACTCTACCCAGCGCTCGCGATTATCGCGCTTGCCGCGGTATTCCTCACCAACATAGGCCACAAAATCGCGGAACACCACCGGATTTCTGCTGCTCACAAGCCCTTCCACCGCCACCTCTGCACCTTCCGGCTGCTGCTGAAGCGTCTGCGCCGTAAGCGACGGTAAGGCCTCCACCCGAGCCGCCTCCGCCCGAGCCGATCCCGCGGCGAGCGTTGCGATCAACACCCCCGCCACAATGAATACACCACCAAAGACGATGAGAAAGAGATATTTCATTCAAAACCTCCACCGCCCTGCTTGCCCAGGAGCGTTTGCCTTCACAAAGTCAACTAGGAAGTATACGAGCAATCGTCAGAAAACGTCGCGTGCCACCTCAGCCGAACGATTACTAACATATAAGATATATCCGTTACCAGGAATATATTGTGTGTTATACCATCCGTTCTGGGCTACGGTATGCTACTTTTTGTTGATTACTCGACGCGGGATGATCTGGTACACTCAGGGGGCATGGGCAACCATGGCCGTTGGGGAATGTTGCAATCGCCTAACGTGTGCATGTATTCAAGGATACACAAACGAATCATTGCGAGCAAATTGTTAAAATTCGCTGCAACATCTGGGCAGGTATGTGTTAAAATAGTATTTGCGCTCGTTATACTAAATTAGACAATCACCATTATGGCTAGCTATTACTCAATCCTTGAGGTTTCGCCGACGGCCTCCGTCGATGAGATCCATACAGCCTATCAACGACAACGCGAGCGTTACGATCTCGAACGACTTGCCGATATGGCGCCCGAGTTGCGACAGACGGCAGAAGAACGGATCGAATTGCTGGAAACAGCGTATGCAACGCTCTCAGACCCTGTACAACGTGCGAGCTACGATCAGAGCCTGACGAAGCCGAAGGCTCCGACCGCGCAACGTTCAAAAGGGCTTAGCAAACGTGAGATACTCACTGCACTCGGCGGTGCAGTCATTGGCCTATTCGTGATTGGGATCGTCTGGTTCCTTTCTGGACAAGGTGCTGAACAACCACTTCCGCCAGTTGGTGAGTTAAACCGACCAGCCCCCGATTTCACATTGCCGGGATTAGATGGCCGAGAAGTACGCTTACAAGATTATCGTGGCAAAGTGGTGCTGATCAACTTCTGGGGCACGTGGTGTGAACCTTGTAAGGAGGAGACACCTGCACTTCAGGCAATGTACGAAAAGTTGGCTGATCAGGGGTTGATGATTATCGGCGTCGATCTGCGTAATCAAGAGCGCGCAGGCGATGCTGGTATTGCGGATGTACAAGCGTTTATCGATCAGTACAACGTCACCTACCCAATTGCTCTTGATGTCGATGGTGAGGTGGCGCGAGCGTTCCAGATCTATCCCATCCCAACCACCTTCTTCATCGATCCAAGCGGCACGATCCGCTACGTGCGCCCGAGTACGGTTACCGCCGAGGAAGTCGAGATTTTGTTCCTGAAACTACAGCAAGCGGCATCGGCACTTCGTTGAAAGGGAGCAAACGCGCATGGATCAGCGCAAAATTTTAATCGTAGATGACGAGCCAGGTCTGCGCGACTTAGTGCGGATCAACCTTGAGCACGAGGGCTTTGCAGTTATTCAAGCTGAAAATGGCTTGCTTGGCCTCGAAGCTGTGCGCGAACAACAACCCGATCTGGTCATCCTTGATGTCATGATGCCCGAAATGGACGGATGGGAGACGTGCAAGAAACTTCGCGAGTTCTCCCAAGTGCCCGTGCTGATGTTGACAGCACGTGTACAAAGCCAGGACATCGTGAACGGGCTTAACAGCGGCGCCGACGACTATCTGCTCAAGCCGTTCAATATGGACGAGTTGATGGCTCGCGTGCGTGCGCTGCTGCGCCGTGTGCCTTCGCCCAACCGCCCAGTCACCGCGGGCAGAAACGAGATCTGCATCGACAAGCAGAAGCGTGAGGTGCTGGTGCGCAACGAACCAGTCGATCTCACACCAACCGAGTACGATCTGCTGGTGATGCTGGCCGAAAACGCGGGCAAGGTGCTCGAACACGAGACCCTCCTGCGTGGCGTATGGGGCCAAGAGTACACCAAGGATAACGATTATCTGAAGGTGTATATCTGGCATCTGCGCCGCAAACTTGAACAAGATCCGCGCGACCCGAAACTGCTCCTCACCGAATGGGGCATTGGTTATCGGATGGTGCCGTAAATGTGAGCGACTGAGCGATGAGTGGGAGAGCGGGTGCAACCGCGCCCGCTCACTCGCTCGCCTGCGCCAATCGTTCAGAGCATGACACACAATCTTCCTGCGACCAACGAGACCCTGCAACGTTTGGTCATCAAACTCGGCACCAATGTGCTAACTGCTGGAACCGACCACCTTCACCGCCCGCGTTTGGTCGAACTCGCCCGCCAGATCGCCGAGGCCCGTTCCAACGGTGTTCAAGTGGTACTGGTAAGTTCAGGTGCAGTCGCCGCCGGGCGCGAACGCCTCCACTTCCCGCCGCGCCGCCGTGATATGCCCCTCAAACAGCTGCTGGCCGCCGTGGGCCAGAGCCGTCTGATGCATCTCTACGAGCAGATTTTCGATTTGTATAGCATCCCGGTAGCTCAAACGCTTCTAACGCGCGCTGATCTGCGCGACCGCCATCGCTACCTTAACGCCCGTAACACCTTGCTGGCGTGCCTCGCGCACGACGTGCTGCCGATCATCAACGAAAACGATGTGGTGGCCGTCGATGAGATACGCGTTGGCGATAACGACAACCTCTCGGCCCTGGTGGCCAACTTGGTCGATGCTGACCTGCTGTTGATACTCAGCGATATCGATGGACTGTATACCGCCGACCCACGCCGCGACCCCAATGCTCGCCTGATCCCCGAAGTGCGCGAGATCAACGACGAAATCTACGCACTGGCGGGCGGCAGCAATGCGCGCGGCACGGGTGGGATGCGCACCAAGATCCAAGCTGCCGATTTGGCCACGCACGGTGGCACGTCGGTGGTGATCGCCTCGGGTGACGAACGCGAGGTGATCAGGCGGGTGCTGCAAGGCGAGGCGCTTGGCACGCGCTTCCCCGCCGTGGCCAGCCACATCGAGAGCCGAAAACGCTGGGTACTGGCCGAAACGGTGCTGCACAGCCGGATTATCGCCGATGCTGGCGCGGCACAAGCACTCACCCAAGGAGGCAAAAGCCTGTTGCCTGCGGGTGTCATCGGGGTTGAGGGCGAGTTCGAACGCGGCCAAACGGTGCGCATCTACAGCAGCACGGGCCGCGAGATCGCGCGCGGCCTCGCCCAGTACAACGCCCGTGAGCTGGCACTGATCAAAGGGCTGCGTTCAAGTCAGATCGCAGATACGCTTGGCTACGATTACGGACCAGAAATTGTCCATCGCGATGATATGGTGCTGATCTAGCGCACGTCATCGCACAGGTGCTATTCATATTCGTTTACGAACACTCATACACCATCAAGGAAGGATAGATTCATCATGGGCGCAATTGTCGTTGTGGATGCTCTCTGGGGCGATTCGGGCAAGGGCAAGGTGGCTGCGTTCTTGTCGAACCGCGAGCAGGCAAGTTGGTGCTTCCGCGCAGGTATCGGCACGAATGCTGGTCATAGTATCTATTTGTCGGAGACCGACTCGATCCGCACCCGACAACTCCCGTTGGGCTTCCTGAACCCCAAGACGTCGGTCGCGGTCGGTTCGGGCGTCGCGCTCGACCCGCGCATCTTCCGCCGCGAGGTCGATTCCTACGAGCTCGACAAGCGCGTGAAGGTCGATTACCGCTGCCCGATCATCACCGAGGATCATATCGCCCGCGAACAGGGCAGCCAACACTTGTCGCAGACGGTTGGCTCGACCAAGAGCGGTTCTGGTATGGCCCACGCCGACTTTGTGCTGCGCCAGGCCCAGCAGGCCAAGGATATCCCCGAACTTCAGCCGTACCTCGCCGATGTGGCGCAGATCGCCAATGATGCTGCTCGCGAGGGCAACGTCGTGATCGAGTGCTCGCAGGGCACCTACCTGTCGCTGGCCCTCTCGCCCGATTACCCGTATGTGACCTCGGGCAACTGCACGGTCGCCGCCGCGATGGACGATGTGGGCCTGAACTGGCGCTACATGAGCGGCGCGGTGATGGTGGTGAAGGCGGTGCCCTCGCGCGTGGGCGCTGGCCCGATGCCGGGCGAGCTCGATCCCGAGGAGATCAAACGCCGTGGCATCGCAGAGTACGGCGTGGTGACGGGGCGCTTGCGCCGCAAATCTGCCGAGATCCCTTGGGAGATGCTGCGCTACGCCGCGATGCTCAACGGCCCAACCGAGATCGCGTTGACCTTCTGCGATCACTACGACCCCGAGGTGACTGGTGCCACTAGCGCCGATCAGTTGACGCCGAAGGTTCGTGAGTTGATCGCGCAGGTTGAGGAGGCCACTGGCGCGCCCGTCACGATCGTGGAGACCGGCAAGCTGTTCAGCCATATGATCGATCTGCGCAAGCCGTCCCAGAGCGAAGGAGCATCCTCGCCTCGATAAGCCGCCCATAGCAATTCGTACCCGAGCGGGGCGAGCGCAATGGGCGGCACGGCGCTGTCGGCGACGACAGGCCGCGTTTCCTGTTGCCCTCGCCCCGTTTGTTGTGAACGCCCATATTTGGCGTATCTGTTTCTTATCATTCCGCAGCATTGCGGTTTTGTGTACGCGAAAGGCAGATCATGCTCGATCTTACTGCGATGGGCCAGCGCGCACGCCGCGCCGCCCGCACAATGGCGCTCGTCTCGACCGAGCGCAAAAACCAAGCTCTTCACGCGATCGCCGATGCGCTGCGTGCCAATCAAGCCGCTATTCTTGCCGCAAACGCCATCGATCTTGAACGCGGTCGCGATGCCGGACTCTCCGCCGCCCTGCTCGACCGTATGCTGCTCACTCCCGAGCGCCTCGCGAGCATCGCCTCCGACGCCCGCAGCGTGGCCCAACTGCCCGATCCGGTCGGCGTTCAGTTCGATCACAACGTGCTGCCCAACGGTCTGCGCGTCCATAAGCGACACGTGCCGCTGGGTGTGGTCGGCGTGATCTACGAGGCCCGCCCAAATGTGACGATCGACATCGCGACGCTCTGCATCAAATCGGGCAATGCGGCGATTTTGCGCGGCGGCAAAGAGATCACCAACTCCTGCGTGGCGCTCACCCAGGTGATCGGCGATGCTTTGGAGCAGACTGGCCTGCCCGCCGACGCCATCCAGGTGATCGATAACCCCGATCGGGCGCTGGTGCAGCAGCTGCTCAAACTCGACAAATACGTGGATGTGATCATCCCTCGCGGCGGCGGCGCGTTGCACAACTTCTGCCGCGAAAACGCCACTATGCCCGTGATCACAGGCGGCATCGGCGTCTGCCACGTGTATGTCGATAGCGCCGCCGATCCCAACAAGGTGGTGCCGATCGTGCGCAACGCCAAAGTGCAGCGCCCAAGCGTCTGCAACGCGCTCGACACGCTGTTGATCCACCGCAGCGTGGCCGCCGACATCCTGCCCGATGTCGCCCGCGACCTGCTCTCGCACAATGTCGAACTGCGCTGCGACGCGGACTCGCTCGCGATCTTGAACCAAGCGGGCATCGAGGGGACGAACGTGGTGGCCGCCAGCGAGAACGACTTCGGCACCGAGTTTATGGCGCTTATCCTCTCGATCCGCGTGGTCGATAGCCTCGACGAAGCGCTCGATCATATCGCCAAGTTCGGCGATCACTCCGACGCGATCATCACCGAGGACAAGGCCACAGCTGAGGCGTTCGTCTCGTCGGTCGATTCGGCGGCGGTGTTCGTGAACGCCTCGACCCGCTTCAACGATGGCGGTCAACTCGGCTTGGGCGCCGAGGTGGCGGTGAGCACGCAGAAGCTGCACGTGCGCGGCCCAATGGCCCTGAAGGAGCTCACATCGTACAAGTGGGTGGTCGAGGGCGATGGACACGTGCGTAGTTAACGCGCATCCCGCGAGCAACGAGGGAGCCTGATGATGATCAGCAAAGAGACCGCCGAACATTACACGTGGGGCCAGGGCTGCGATGGCTGGCGCCTGGTCGATCAGACTGGCCTCAGCGTGATCCACGAGCGCATGCCGCCCGGCACCGCCGAGCAGCGCCACCTGCATCAGCAGGCCCGCCAGTTCTTCTTCATCCTGTCGGGCAGCGCGGTGATGGAGTTGGCGGGCACAGTTCACACGTTGCTGCCGCAGCAGGGCATCGAGATCCCGCCCGGCACACCGCATCAAATCCGCAACGAGAGCGATAGCGATGTCGAATTTCTCGTGATCTCGCAGCCAACCACCCGTGGCGATCGACTACCGTTCGAAGGAATTGTTGCATAACACAGATTGGAACGAGTTATGAGCGAGCTTCAAGGCCGAATATGCCTGATCACTGGTGGCACCAATGGGATTGGCAAAAGCGCCGCCTTGGCGCTCGCCCGCATGGGCGGGCGGGTTGTGATCGTGGGGCGCGATCCCGTCAAAACCGCCCAGACGGTCGCAGAGTTGCGCAGCGCCAGCAACAACCCCAACGTCGAATCGCTGCAAGCCGATCTCTCCTCGTTGACGCAGGTACGCCAACTCGCGCTCGACTTCCGGCAGCGCTATGATCAGTTGCACGTGCTGATCAACAATGCCGGAGCGCTCATCCCCAAACGCCAGATCACCGTCGATGGCTACGAGATGACCTTCGCGCTGAACCACCTGGCGTACTTCCTGCTCACCAATCTGCTGCTGGATACGCTCAAGGCCAGCGCTCCGGCCCGCATCATTAACGTCTCCTCGGACCTGCACCGCGCCGTGCGGCTGAACCTCGATGATCTGCAAAACGATAGCCAAACATACGCGCCGATGCGCATCTACGGCCAGAGCAAACTCGCCAACGTGCTGTTCACCACCGAACTGGCCAAGCGCCTCGCGGGCAGCGGCGTCACGGCCAATGCACTACACCCGGGCATGGTGAACACCGGGTTCGCCACCACCGACACACGCTGGTGGATGCGCCTCTACCTGGCGATGACCAAGCGCTTCGGGCGCAGCCCCGAGAAGGGCGCGGAGACGATCGTCTACCTGGCCTCATCGCCGCAGGTGAACCAGAGCAATGGCCAGTACTTCATCGATTGCAAAGCGGTGAAACCCAGCGCGCAGGGCACAGACCCCAACCTGGCCCGACGACTGTGGGAAATCAGCGAGCGGATGGTGCAGCCATTCCTCGATCCCATCGTGCCCAGCCAAACGAACGTGGTATCATAGCGGCAGCGTGAGTGCAGGCGTCGCACTCACCCCGAACAAGCAGCAACACTTATGACAAGCATCATCATCATCGGCGGCGGCGTAGCTGGCCTAACCGCCGCCACACAGCTTGCGGGGCGTGGCCTGCAGCCGCTCGTGCTCGAAGCCGACCCGCAGTTTGTGGGTGGGCGCTTGCGCGGCGGCCCCACCGTCGAACTCACCGATAGCAACGGCCAACGCTGGGCCTTCCCGGGCGAACACGGCATGCACGGCATCTGGTCGCCCTATGTCAACCTCAAAGCGCTACTGAAACGCCACAACATCATGCCCGAACTGGTGCCCTCACGAGAGGAGACCTGGATTCTGGGCCGTGGCGACAAAGTGTACAAGGCCGGGATCGGCAGCGCCATCCGCAACAGCGTGGTGCCCGCGCCGTTCCACTACCTGCAACTGCTGCTGCGGCCACGGCTGCTCGGCATGCTCTCGATCTGGGATTTCCTCTCGCTGGCCCGCGTGGAAGGCACGCTCTTCTCAGCCATGGCGATCGACCCGCTGGCCGAGGGCAAAGCGCTCGACGGCATGAGCCTGGCCGACTTCACGCACGGCTGGACGCCGACCATACGCGAGCTGTTCGCTGGACTAGCCCGCAACGCCCTGGCCGCCCACCCCGAATCGGCGCCCGTGGCGGGGTTCATCGCCTTTTTGCGCTTCTACACGCTGCTGCGGCGCGACGCCTGGGAGTTCGGCTACCTGCCCGGCACAGGCGGCGAATGCATCACGGAGCCGCTGGCCAAGACCGCACGCGACCTGGGGGCCGAGATACGTCTGGGCTGGCGCGCCGAACAACTCGACCGCAGCGACGAGCGCTGGCAGGTCACCGCCACCGACGCCGACGGGCAGACCCACACGCTCAGCGCCGACCGGATCGTATTGGCGCTCGATGCGCCCGCCGCCCGCCGACTGCTGACCAACAGCCCCGCGACTGCCGAGCGCGCAGCCACCCTGCGCTTCCCAACCGGCGTGCCCACCCTGATCGCCCGCATCTGGTTCAAGCAGACGCCGCGCAACATCGCTGCTTCGGGCATCTGCACGGGCGACATGCTGGCCGACAACTTCTTCTGGCTGGAGCAGATTCAGCCCGCCTACCGCGCCTGGCACCAAGCCACCGGCGGCAGCGTGCTCGAAGCACACATCTACGGCCCGCCCGAAACGCTCGCCCAACCCGACGCCGCGATCCTGACGCGGATCGTCCACGACACCTACCGCAGTTTCCCCGAACTGCGCGGCTCGCTGCTGCACACCGTCGCGCTGCGCAACGAAGCCACTCACACCCTGTTCACCCCGAGCGACCCAGCGCACTCGCTCTCCATCCAAACTCCCTGGCCCAACATGGTGGCCTGCGGCGATTGGATCACCGACGCGAATCCAGCGATGTACCTGGAGCGCGCCACCACCACAGGCATGATCGCCGCCAATCAGGTGCTAAGCGAACTCTCGCTGGAGCCGTGGCCCATCCTGAAGCATCCCGAGCCAGAATGGCTGGCGCAAAAACTCAGCAACGTGTTCACTGGCCTGCGTCGCGCCATGCTCGCCCGCCGCCGCTAACCATACAGCCGCGACATTAGTGGTATCATGCCGCCAGGATTCGCCCTACACACAGGCCATTGATGCAAGTACACACCTATCAGGAAGCCCTAGATTACCTGTACTCATTCCTCGACACCGAGCGCAACATGCCGAAGCGCCCGGCCGAGTTGAATTTACCGCGCACCTTCGCACTGCTGCGCGCGTTCGGCGAGCCGCAGCGCTCCTTCCCGAGCGTCGTGATCGCCGGGACCAAGGGCAAAGGCTCCACCGCCTCGATGCTCGAATCGATCGTGCGCTCCAGCGGGTTGCGCACTGGCTTGTGGAGTTCACCGCACCTGCATTCGTACCGCGAACGCATCCAAGTCAACCGCCAACTGATCAGCCAAGCCGATCTCGTGGCGCAGGTGAACGCCATCCAACCGCAGATCGCCGCCTTCGACACCGAACAGTACGGCAACCCCACCGTGTTCGAGTTAGGATTCATCATCGCGCTGCGCACCTTCGCCGAGCGCAACGTCGATCTCGCGATCATCGAGGTGGGCTTGGGCGGGCGCTACGATAGCGCGAACGCCATCACACCGCTGCTCTCGATCATCACCTCGATCAGCTACGACCACATGCACATCTTGGGCAACACACTCACCCAAATCGCCAGCGACAAAGCGGGCATCTTCAAGCCAGGCGTACCAGCCATCGTCAGCGCGCAGCACCCCGAAGCGCTCGCCGCCATCGTGCAGACGGCGAACGAGGTTGGCACACCGCTGTGGGTGGCCTGCGCGCCCAATCAGCAAACGCTGCCGGAGTTCCCGCCCAACACGCAATTGCCGACCCTGTTCGACCCGTTCGAGCGATACCACGGCCCAACCGCCACCGCGCTCCAAGGCGTCTTCCAGCACGAAAACGCCCGCCTCGCCACCGGCGCGGCCCTGCTGCTGCGCGACCAAGGACTGCCAATCACCGACCAAGCGATCGGCGAAGGGCTCGCCAACGCGCAATGGCCCGGTCGAATGGAAGTGGTGCCTGGCACGCCAACCTTCGTACTCGACGGCGCGCACAACGGCGACTCCGCGCACAAACTGCTGCAATCGCTGCGCGAAGCCTACCCCGGACGCAAACTCGTGCTCGTGCTCGGCACCTCGCAAGACAAAGACATCGCCCGCATCCTGAACGAACTCGTGCCCGCCGCCGACGCACTAGTGCTGACGCGCTCGTGGCACCCGCGCGCCTGGGTGGACCTCGACGCGCTGGCCGAAAGAGCCCGCCCACTGCTGCGCACGCCCGAGACGCCGCTGCTCACCGAGGCCGACGTGCCCGAAGCGATCGCGCAGGCCCGCAGGCTCGCCAGCCCCGACGCGCTCATCTGCGTGACCGGATCGCTGTTCGTGGTGGCCGCCGCCCGCGAGATCCTGGGCCTCAGCAACGAAAAAGACTAACGCAACGAGGGTGCAGCACGTCGCTCTACGTACTGCACCCTCAACTCCACATTCTGACCACAAAGCCGCAGTTGGTCATTTGGTTTGAAGAAAAGCCCGTCCGATTCACGCGAGCACCGTCGTAGCGCAACAAGCGGGCCAATCCGAGCGGCGCACTGGCGTGTCTCGGGGCACATCAACGCCCTGGCCCAACCATCATGGCCGTACTCGGGAATAGCTTATCGTTGGCGAAGTTCGCGGGGATAATCGGGGAGCAAGCCGCAATCCACCACCGCCCACAAACCCAGCAGAATCGCCTCGGCGGCATCGTGGCGCAGCGACGTGGGGCGCGCCGCACCCGACCACGCGATCACGCGGCGGGCCAGCGTATCGGCCTGCGCCTTCGCTTGATGGCCGTTGCGCTGCTCGCGGGCATACAGCAGATCAGCGCGCCAACGCTCGGCGGAGAGCGCCCGCAACGCGATACCGCGCCGTTGCGCCTCGCGCTCCCATGGCAACAGCAACGCCCCACCGCCCTCGATGTACAGCCACGCCAGCGCAGCGTGCTCGTCGAGCAGAAATGCAGCACCACGCTTCAAGCGCTGCGCACTCCCGAAGTTGTGCGAACGGTACCACAGCAGCCGCCCATCGCCACCATAACCCGCTAAACCAGTGCGCAAGCCTAGATCCACCGCGAGCAGCGCAGTCTGCGGCGCAGGCGCAGGCTCAGGCGGCGCGTCATCCGGCACGCCGGGCAACATAGCATACATATCCCGCTGATCATCGGCATCGTAGGGCGGCATACCAATCCTCATCAAACATCAGGATCGCCTTGTTGTACCAAACATCCACCAATTACGCAACAAGCATCATCACATGAATTTCCAACCATTTATTAACCAATTTTCATTCCTCAAACACAACAAAAAACGTAATTAACAAGAGAAATTTTACACTTATACACTTGATCATTCATTTAAACCTAGTTACACTCATCAACATGAGTGCCACATAGTTATCTCCGAACGATAGCAATGACCTCACCAAAGTCGAACCATCTTTGCTGTAGAGAATAACCCCGCCTTCCTGAGCGATGTCGTTAGCATGCCGCTGCGTGTGATCAACGTGAGCAATCCCAGCAAACCCACCTTCGTCATCGGTTGGAATGCCAGTTGGAGGCCCAATAGAGTCGCCGCCCAGAACGGTAAGGTCTCTCTTGCCACGCTTGGCAAAGGCATTCAGGTGTTTAACTACCAGCCGTAACGCTTGGGGCAGAGACGCAGGGAACACACAAAAAGCCGACGATCAGCCCGCTGATCGTCGGCTTTTCGGACATTTCGGGCGATTACGCGTCGGGTTCGAGGTAGAAACTCAAAGGGTATCCAGCCTCGCGCGCACGGCTCTGCGCATCGTACACGCGCTGTTTCGCCTCCTCAAACGGCAACACGCACACCAGCGCTCCGCCGGTATTGTGTGCCTCCAGCATCACATGGTAGGCCTTGTCGATCTCAAGCTCGAAGATCGTCAGCAGAATCAGCACGACAAACTCCATCGGCGTCACATCATCGTTTTGGATGATCACGCGGTAGAGTCGTTCTAGCTCCTCATCGCTGACGACCACATACTCAACATCGACAGTTGTTTTGGGCTGTGCAACATCCACGGTTTTTGTCATCGTGTTGAAGTTTCTCTCATGCACCACCGCTTTTTCCTACATCGATTCTAGATTCTACCAAGAACGAGTACCCATCGCAACTACGAGGCACGCAACACCTGCACACCCTGCGCGCCCGCCACAAACGCCATCACCGCCATGCCCAGGAACAGGCCATGCTCAACCACACCCGGAATCGCCTTGATCGCGGCCCCGGTCGCCTCTGGATTCTCGATGGCTGAGAAATGACAATCGAGGATATAATTGTTCTCATCGGTGCGGTAGGGCTGCTGATCCGCGCCCATCCGTAACACCGGCTCACAACCCACATCGCGCAGGCGGCGAGTCACCAACGGCAAGCTGAGCGGGATCACCTCCACCGGCAACGGCGAGCGCGTGCCCAACTGCTTCACGATCTTCGTCTCATCGGCCATAATGATCAGACGATCCGTGCAGGTCTCCACGATCTTCTCGTACAACAGCGCGCCACCCAGGCCCTTGATCAGATTCAGCTTCGGATCGATCTCATCGGCACCATCGAGCGCAATATCCAGCTTCGAATGCTGCTCTAGCGTCGCCAGCGGAATGCCCAACTCGCGCGCCAGCGTTCCCGCCGCAATCGATGTCGGCACACCCACGATGTCGCGCAATCGGCCATCGCGCAAGCGGGCCGCCAAGCCTTTCAACATATGCTTCGCGGTGGAACCAGTGCCGAGGCCCACCACCATACCACTCTCAATCAGGTCGAGTGCACGTTCAGCAGCTTGCTGCTTAAAGACTTCTAAATCGACTGTCACAGCTCAAACTCCCTCGACGAGCTGATACAGCCCTTCGATCACATAGGTTGGTTGAATGCCCAATGTCTCGATCATCTCGCGCGTCGATGCGCCAGTCAACGTCAACGCCGTCGCCATTCCGGCGGCGTTGCCCATCGCAATATCGGTCTCCAAGCGGTCGCCCGTCATCAGACAGCGCTCCAAGGGCAACTGAATGATCTCGGCCACCGCCTGCGCCATAATCGGTGATGGCTTGCCGACCACCACCTCGATCTTGGTATTGGTACACGCCTCGATGGCGGCGATGATCGCCGCAGCATCTGGTTCGCCGCCACCGGGCACCGGGCAATAGCGATCGGCATTGGTGGCGATCAGGCGCGCCCCCGCCCGAATCGCATCGAACGCGATCTGCAGTTTGCGGTACTCGAAGGTGCGGTCGAACGACGCGATCACAAACTCGATCTCGCCGGCTCGCTCGGTCAATTGAAAGCCCGCCGCCGTCAACTCGTCCTTCAAGGGCTGCTCGCCCACCACAAACACCTTGCTCCCGGGCGCCTCGCGCAGCAGCCACTGCACCAGCACAATCGCCGAGTTGATGATCTCGTGCGCGGGTGTGGGCAGGCCCAACCGCTCCAGGCGCTTCACGTACTGCTCGCGGGTGTGCGTCGGATTGTTCGACAAAAACACCACGCGGCGGCCCAACGCCCGCAACCGCTGAATCGTCTCCCCAGCCCCAGGCAACAACGCCTCGCCCAAATACACGGTCCCATCCAGATCAAAAATATACCCATCAAACAGCGGAATAGTCTGAGCGCTTTTCTGCATAACGACACCATAGTCTCATCGCACACGCAACGATGTGTTGCGTGGTGTGATTGTAGCATGTTCCGCGCCGTTGGGTGCGTGCGAACAATGACAAACAGGGTGATGAAACACTGAACGCATGGCCTGAGCCATGCGTCCAATACCTGCGCCTCGTGGGCTTCAACTTCGTGTTTCCGTTACGATTCGTGAGGGTTTTGCCCAAGCATACGCACCAGTGGGGCGGGGGCGTTCAGCGGATCGCGCAACGCCTGCTGCAGCAACTCCAACTCAGCCGCAAGTTGATGGGCCAGCGGATCGTCGCTCTGGCCGTGCAGGTAATTGGCACTGTTTTGGAGCACCTCACGAACCCGCGCCAACAGAGCGGCCTGATCCAGGATCGGCCCCTGCACCGTTGGAGCGACCGGCTCGGGCTGCGGCGCGTCGCGCACCTGCTCATCGAAACTCAGTGCCAACGCCGCCACCTGCTCGCGCAGCGCAACATCCTCGCGCAACAGCGCAGCCGCCGCCAAACGCAGCGCGCCGAAGCAGGCCACCGCCGAGCGATTCACGATCAGCACTGCCCGACGGCGCAACGTACTAAACGTGGCAAGCGGAATACCGAGCGCCTCGCACACCTGCGCGGCCTGCATGGCCCACGGGCGCGGGTAGAGCGCGTAGGCTGCTGCCGTTAGGCGTTGCTCATCGGCGCTCAGGCGCTGCCAAATCGCCTCGTTGGTCCACGTCTCGACCTCGTCGGCCCAATCCTGCGGGTTCACCAGATCGCCGGAGCGGCGGTACAGCGCCACCACCATTTGCAACAGCGCAGGAAGGCCACCCGTCGCATCGTAGAGCGACCACCATTGATCGGGCGGCAGGGTCGGCGCGCCCACCCACAGCAAGCGCGCATCTTGCTCGCTCAAGCCCAACAACGGCGGCTCGTTCAGCGATTCGATCTGGCGGCGGCCCACCAGCAGCAGGCGGGTCGCATTGCTCACCACAAGCTCGGCCAGCGTGTCGAACAACAACTCGGCCTCATCGTGGTCCACCCGATGCACATCATCGAGCACCACCACCGCCGGACGCGCCAGCAAGCGGTCGTAGAGCAGCGCCAACAACTCGCGTGGCTCGTACTCCTCGGGTGGCGTCGAGCGCATCGTCTGCCAGAGCAGTTCGTCGCCATGCGCGGCCAGCGCCTTGGCGAGGCCACGGATAATGCCGATTTGGGTGGCATCGGGGCCAGCGTTGCAGATATGCCAGAGGATCGTCTGGCCGTAGCGTGCGCCCTCAGCGGCGAGTTCAGCGGCGAGCGCCGTCTTGCCGCTGCCAGGCAATCCCCAGATATGTGCAATCCCCTCGTTCTGGAGCCGCCAGGCGTAGTAGGCTTCCTCATCGCGCCGCCCGACGAATCCGGGTGTGCGGGGCAGGCGTTGGCTCGCCAAGGCGAGCGGAGCTTCGAGCCGTTCGCTGATGATTTGGGGCAGCAGAGCGCAGATCGTGTTGATACCCTGGCGTTTCGCGCGGCTGTAGGTGCTCGCACTGAGCGCCAGATCTTCCTCCAGATCGGCGCGGCGCTGGCCTGCCTCGTACTCGCCAGTGCAGATCAGGTAGGGCCACCAACTACGATCCACCACCGACACCGCACCGGGTGGGCGCAACTGGTCGAGCGCATCACGAATGGCTTGCTGCAACAGCACACCACGCATCAGGGGCTCTTCTTCATCGGGGATCAAGTGCCGAGCTAATTCGCTCTCGCCCAACTGCAGCGGGGGATCTTCGGCCAGGAGCGGCAGCGCCGAGCGCAACAGCCCGCGCAAGCTATCCGGCGCGTCGTCGTCGTCCTCCTCCTGCTCTTGCTCCTCCGCATTACGGAGCCGCGCCAGAATACGGTAGGCAGTGCGACGGCTGAGCGATGCGCCCTGTTCGCCCAGTAACTCTTGCGCCAAATGCCATAGCCGATCGCCGCCGGCATTTGGCTCCTGAGCCATTGCAGCGATCAACGCTTGCTCGGCTGGCGATTCTTTGCGTTGCCGACCACCACGCCGCGAGCGTAGCGCCTCTAGACCACCTTCGGCGTAGCTATGCAACACGTTACGCACAGTACGCTCGGAAAGTTGGTGCAGTTCAGCGGCCTCACGCTGAGTCATCTCCTCATGCAACACCGCGTGCACCAACCGATAGCGCCGTATGCCATCGCTGTCGTCGCCAAAATATTTGATGAGGTCTTCTTCCGATAAGGTAGGCAGGGCTGGTAGGGCTTGCATTATTTGCCCCCTTCACATGTTGGCATCATCAGAAAACCTTGTTCAACAACAACGCGATTGCAGCTATGAACTATTCGAAACACTGATAAAACGCACAAATAAGCCGCCGAGAAGGAACTTCACCGTTCCTTGCAACGCCGCTCAGTAGCCTAGCATACGCCGAACATTACCGCAAGCAGGAATAGCCTCGTGAATAGCACTTAGGGGGAACTGTAAACAAGCTGTCATTTTTGGAAGCGACAACTTCTCAGATAGATCTCTCCAGAAAGCCAAATACGCCACGCTAGTATATCACACACCAACCATCACGCGGCCACGCAGACGCGCCGGGATGTTGTGCCCAAGCAAGGTCAACAAGGTTGGCACCACATCGGCCAGCATCGCATCGTCGAGTTGGCGCCCACCACCAAGGTTATGCGGATCATAGAGCACCATAAAGCCATACGGCGTCTCTACAGCTGCATCCATCTGCACGGAGCGCGCATCGCACCACACGTCGCCGCGCCCCACCTGCGCTGTAACGCGCCAGCCGGGCCGATTATACGCCACCAACAGATCGGGCGCAACGCCTTGCAGGCTAGGGAACAGCAACTCGGGGCGCTGCACCTGCAGCACACGCTCACCAGTGGGGTCGGTCAGCCCCTGCAACCGCTCGATCAACTCGCGGCGCACCTGCTCAACCTGTTCCTGCGCGATCGTGCCCTGCGGCTCGCGACCAGCCACATTCAGATAGATCGCGCCGTTATCGTCGGCCCAAGCGCGCGTGCGCGCCCAATCGACCGACGCTAGAGCCAGTTCGCCAGGCTGTTGCGGAGGTGTGTGAAGGACCAGATCGCCCTGCTCGATCAACCACTCGTTCAGCGCAAACTCGCCCAACAACGACCGCACGCCGCCCGGCGACACAACCGCGACGATCGTGTCGTCATCGACCAACTCCAGCAACTCGAACAGTTGATCATCGACGAAGCGGTAGAACGAGCCGATCGTGCCTGCGAATGGATGCTCCTCGGTGTAGCGGGGGTGGCTGCTATCGAACGAATCCCACAGCAAGCGCTGGATCGTGGCAATGCCATCGATCGCCACCACAAAACAGTCGTAGCTATCGCGGGCCAACAGGCGGCGTGCCAGCATAAACTGTTGTTCGGCGCGAGTATACACCTGCTGAATGGCACGATCGAGCTCCTGCGTATCGCTGGGCAAAAACTGCGCGGGCACACCGGGTGAAAGCGACGTATCGCCCAACCACGTGTGCACCTGTTGAGCCAGTTTCCCAGGGAACGTCGAGGGAGCGCCATCCGAAAGGGGTGTATCGCCGATCAGGTAGCCATGCACAGTTGGGGCGGGCGTCGTGGCGGGCGCGCCGATCACACCGATCAGCTTGTTGTTCACGCCTAGCAGATCCCAAATGCGGGGATCACGCACCATACGGTTATCGACCACAACGGGCTGCGTATAGCTATGATTCACACGGCGATGCTGACCGTACACGCCCAGTTGCCCGGCATCCAAGCCACTAAACACGCTAAGCCAGTTGGGCAGGCCGACGGTAGCGGGAGGCGCGAGCAGTCGACTCCATGCGCCGCGATCAAGCAGCAGATCGAAGGTGCGCAACTCTTTGCGCCACGCATTCAGCACCAAATCGGGAGAAGCGCCTTGCAGTGCAATGAGCAATAGACGACGAGGACGACCATCGCCGCCGCCTCCACCAGTGTGTATCACGGCCTGTGAGGAAGCGCCCACCTCGCGTGCGAGCTCTGAGCTAGATTCTTCGGCTGCACTTTGCTGTATTTGCTCGCGCTGTGCAGCTTTTACATCAACCTCAGCGTTACGGGCCTTTTGATCCTGGTCAACATCGACGGCGTGTTCGTTCGTATCCAACTCAGCGGCACACACTACCAGTCTCTCCTGGTCTAAACCACCATTGGTGAGCCTATCTCAAGGCAAACCTTTTGCGATTTCAGGCATATCAATGCCAATTAAGAATATCGTTTGGGAACGAGCGGATAGACTCTTTTGAACAAATTAACTCTACCAGTATCTGCGCGAAAACGCAATAGTTTCAAGCGATCAAAACAGAGTGAGATCATCATCGCTGGTTGTTTATTCAATAGCGGTATAATTCTTGCACCAATTCAATAGTTCCACATTTGTATGCATTTGGAGCGCATCAATGAACCTCAAAAAAGATGTTCTCCCCCTTCTACTCGAAACGTGGCAATGCTTCCAAAAAAACAACGCTGGGCAGCTCGGTGCAGCGCTCTCCTACTACGCCACATTCTCGATCTTCCCGCTCTTGCTGTTGTTGTTGGCAGGCTTGGGCTTCGTGCTCGGCTATTGGCCGGTCGCTATTGATGCCCAAGAGCAGATTCTCCAAGTCATCAGCCAAAACTTCTCCCCGCAACTGAGCGAGACTGTCGGCGATATTCTCGAAGTGTTGAAAGATCAAGCCAGCACAGCCACGGGCATCGGTCTGATTGTGCTGTTGGTGGGTGCATCTGGTGTGTTTCAACAGCTCGATTCGAGTTTCAACAAAATTTGGAATGTTCCCGACAAGCCGGAGGGCGCGAGTTTCATCAGCACCATCGTCGACCTGGTGCAGAATAAGCTGTTCTCGTTTGGCATGGTGCTCTCGGTGGGCTTCCTTATGCTGGTGTCGCTCACACTCACTGGCGTGTCGCAGGCGTTGCTCGGGGTGCTGAACGATCTGCCGATCATTGGTGGGTACGTAGGCTACCTGTTGGGCTTGTTCCTGACGCTGTTGCTGAGTACGCTCATCTTCGCGCTGCTGTTCCGCTTCTTGCCCGATGCCAAAGTGGAGTGGCGCGATGTTTGGCTTGGGGCAGTGCTCACCGCAGTGATCTGGGAGGTGGCCAAGCGTCTGTTGGGCATCTACATCGGTCGCAGCAGCTATGCCAGCGCCTACGGGGCGATCGGCACGGTGCTAGTGCTGATGGCGTGGGTCTATTTTAGTAGCCAAGTGCTGTTTTTGGGCGCTCAGTTCACCGAGGTCTATTCGCGGCGTTTCGGTAGCCGCGCACCCAAGCCGGAGCCAGAACCAGAATCTGAGCCAGAACCGGAACCTGAGCCTGTTCCGGTTGCACCATTGCCGCGTGGTCAACACTCCACAGGCCGGGTGGCGATAGCAGGGGGCGCAGGCGTGTTGGTGGGTGTGCTTGGCAGCGTCGCCGCTGTGGTGGTCGCGCTCGTGGTCGGGGTGCGGCGCGCCGTCTCGGTCGTATCGTCCTTCAAGCCCAAGCAGACCAAACGCAAGGGGAAGTAAGCGTTTCCCCACAAATGTGATACTATCACCAATATCACGACCTTGAACTATTCGTTTTCGATAGTTGTATCAAGGTTATGATATGCTAGATAACATATAAGCTATCTACAAAGGAGAGCGTTAGAAGAAATCTATGTTTGGAGCGGGAGTGGTACTGATACCCATCACGATCTTTATGCAGGCCGAGAAAGCTCAGTATGGAGCGACCTCCTCAATTATCATGTCTCCTATGTTAGCCTCTTTGAAGAAGAGCAAGTATTTGGAGACTATCGTTGCGATATTCAATGATAGCTAGATCGCTAACCAACCCCGCTGAAGACTAGAACGGTTCTGTATACAACACTGCGCACCAACTATTGGACTAGCTTGTCTCGCACAGCTTGACGTTCCTTGCCGCTGAACGTACAATAGAAACCTGAAAAACAAACCTAAGAATAAGACAATCAACGAGGATGTTATGTCACGAATTTACGGCAGTATCACCGAACTGATTGGCAATACCCCCTTGGTGCGCATCAACAAGCTCAACGATACCGAAGCAACCGTCCTAGCCAAACTGGAGTTCTTCAACCCTGCTAGCAGTGTGAAGGATCGTATCGGCTTGGCGATGATCGAGGATGCCGAGCAGCGCGGTGTGATTACGCCAGGGAAGACCACGATCATCGAGCCAACCAGCGGCAACACGGGCATCGGCTTGGCGATGGTCGCAGCAGCCAAGGGCTACCGCCTGATCCTCACCATGCCCGAAACGATGAGCATCGAGCGGCGCAAGCTGCTGCGCGGCTTCGGCGCCGAGTTGGTGCTCACGCCCGGTGCCGAGGGTATGCGCGGCGCGATCGCACAGGCGCAAGCGCTGGCCGCCGATATCCCCGATTCCTGGATTCCCCAGCAGTTCGAGAACGCCGCTAACCCCGCCATTCACCGCCGCACCACCGCCGAGGAGCTGTGGAACGACACCGACGGCCAGATCGACATTTTGGTCGCTGGCGTGGGCACCGGCGGCACCATCACTGGCGTGGCGGAGGTCATCAAGCAGCGCAAGCCCAGCTTCAAGGCTATCGCTGTCGAGCCGGTCGCCTCGCCCGTGCTCTCGGGTGGCAAGCCTGGCCCGCACAAGATTCAGGGCATTGGAGCTGGCTTCGTGCCCGCAGTGCTGAACACGGGCATCATCGATGAAGTCGTGCAAGTCTCCCACGAGAACGCCTTCGAGGTCGCTCGACGCCTCGCCAAAGAGGAAGGTCTGATGGTCGGCATCAGCTCGGGCGCAGCCGCGTGGGCCGCCCTACAGGTGGCGCGCCGCCCCGAGAACGCTGGCAAGCAGATCGTGTTCATTGTGCCGAGCAACGGTGAGCGCTACTTGAGCACGCCGCTCTTCAGCGAAGACTAGTAGACGCATACTGCCAAAGCAAAGGCCCGTTGTGCGCAGAGGGGCACAGCGGGCCTTGTCGTATGGCGACGCTACACACTGCGCACATCGAGCTGGTCGATCACTTCCTCCACACCAGTTGCGTACTCGGCCACCGCCACGATGTTGTCGCTGTCGATGATATCATCCACCACGCCGCGCAGCGTCACGCGACCAAAGTGCGTCTCAATGCTGATGCGGTCCGCATACTGCGTCGTGGCGCTATCGGCCCGCAGCGCATCGCGCACCCGCGCCGAAACCTCGTCGTCGCTCTCTAAAAAGCTGCTATGATGGTCCTGATCGAACGGCTCATCGAGCGCCGAAACGCCTAATCCACTCGCGATTTCCGCATCGTCGCGGCTGCCCGGCACTGTCGGCGGATCGATCGGCGGCACATAGGTGAAGCCTTCCTCAGTCGCCTCTCTCGGATCGTCTGTCTCTTCGGCCCGCAGTTCAAGCTCCGTCAGCATTTCGAGCCGCTCGGGGTCATCCGAGAGATCATCGTTCACGCCAGCCTCTAGTTCGCCTCGTTCGATGTCGGTGGGCGTCAAGTCGCCGAGCGTATCGATCTCGCTGGCATCAAATGGGCTGCCCTGATCCTCTGGCTGACGCAGCCCGGCTTGTTGGCGAAGCTCATCCTCCAGCTTCTGTGGAGCAGGATTCAGCGGCTGCTCAGGGCGTGACTTTCGTGTTTGTTTCGCCATTGGTCGATCTCCTTCATCTGATCGCCCGACGTAAGTAGGACAATCATTCACGATTTATTACAAATTGTCCTTGTTGATTGAAATATTATTCGCAACAATGAGACAATCTTCTAAATATCAGACAATAGTCGGATATTAAATTGAAAACGCGTCTGATACACTGAGCCTAGAGTTTGCAGACAGTGTGCCAACAGTTTGAAGCGCAATAAACGGATAGTACGATTTCTCGGGGCGCGCTATCATACTGATACGTCGCATAACTCTAGCACGAGGAGTCGCGCTCGTGCGGTAGGAGGTCCCTATGAACGAGGAAAGCTTTTGGCAAGCTGTCCAAACGCGTGATCCCAACGCCGATGGCGTTTTCTTTTACGCAGTTCGCTCGACTGGCATTTACTGTCGCCCGACGTGTCCATCGCGCCGACCGCGCCGCGATCAGGTGTTGTTCTTTCAGCAGTATGAGGATGCCGAATCGGCGGGCTTTCGGGCCTGCCAGCGTTGCCACCCGCGCGGTGAGCAGCCGGATGAGCATCGCAAGCTGATCGAGCAAGCCTGTGAATTGTTGGACGCGCAGGCCGAGCAGCCGCCCACGCTCGCGGAGCTTGGGGCGCAACTGGGTATGAGCGCGTTCCACCTGCAACGCACCTTCAAGCGGATCGTTGGCGTTTCGCCGCGCCAATACGCCGAAACACGCCGCATCGAACGGTTGAAGGAGCGGCTCAAGCAGGGCGATAACGTCACGACGGCATTGTACGAGGCGGGCTACAGTTCCAGCAGCCGACTCTACGAGCAAGCCCCCGAGCGACTGGGGATGACGCCTGCCACCTATCGGCGGGGCGGATTGGGCGCGCAGATCGGCTACACTATCACCGACAGCCCGTTTGGGCGCTTGTTAGTGGCCACCACCAAGCAGGGGATCTGCTTCGTGAGCCTGGCCGACGATGATGATTCGCTTCGGCAGGCGCTCCACGATGAGTATCCCGCCGCCGTTATCGAGCGGGCCGAGGGGGAGCTTGCAGAGAACCTCGATCGATGGGTCAGCGCCATCCATGAACATTTACGCGGCCAGCAGCCACACGCGCTTGATCTACCGATCGATGTGCGTGCTACTGCATTCCAAAGCCGCGTTTGGCAGGCACTTCGCGAGATCCCCTACGGCAGCACGCGCTCCTACCGCGCGGTGGCCGAGGCGATCGGGCAGCCGACGGCGGTGCGGGCCGTGGCGCGGGCTTGCGCCACAAATCCGGTGGCGTTGGTGGTGCCCTGCCATCGGGTGATCGGCGAGGACGGTGAGATGCGCGGATATCGTTGGGGCACTGAACGCAAACGGGAAATACTCGCCCAAGAAGCACAACAAAGCTAGCGGTAGCGTATCCACTAGCTTCTTTCCACCAGAGAGGTTGTGTTCCATGTTGAAGCTAGAGGATACCATGGCTCAGTTCGAGAGCGCGCCACACACAGCTGAGGCGTTGAGTCAATCAAACAACAGTACGTCGCAGTTTGGCGAACGGGTGAAGATTGTCCTAGCACTGCTGGCAGTCTACATTATTTGGGGTTCAACCTATCTTGGTTTACGCATCGGGCTTGAGGGGTTCCCGCCGTTCCTGCTGCTTGGGATTCGCTTCTTTATCGCTGGTGCTCTGCTCTACGGTATCCTACGGCTGCAAGGCCACGCTGCCCCCACCCGACCGCAATGGAAGGGCGCGACGATCCTCGGCCTCTTTCTGCTGATCGGCGGCAACGGCACGGTGACGATCGCCGAGCAATGGGTGTCGTCGGGGTTGGCCGCGCTGGTGGTCGCCACGATGCCGTTGTGGGTCGCGCTATTCAGCGGGCTGCTGGGGCGCTGGCCGGGCTGGGTCGAATGGCTCGGCTTGGCGCTGGGCTTCGTGGGCATTATCCTCCTGAATTTTGAAGGCGATATGCAGAGCAGCCCGCTCGGCGCACTGATCCTGGTCGGCTCGGCGGCAAGTTGGGCATTTGGGACGGTCTGGAGCAGGCGCCTCACACTGCCGGAGGGCATGATGGCGAGCGCCGCCGAGATGCTCACCGCTTCGCCGCTCCTGATCATCGGCGGGCTGCTGATGGGCGAACAGATCACCGAGATGCCGGGAATCCGTCCGATCGGCGCGCTGGTCTACTTGATCGTGGCCGCGTTGATCGCGTTTAGCGCCTACAACTACTTGCTTCAGAAGGTGCGCCCGTCGGTCGCCACGAGTTACGCTTATGTAAACCCAGTAGTGGCGGTTGGTTTGGGCATTTGGCTGGCCAACGAGCATATCGGCTTGATGGGCCTGATCGCGATGCCGATCATTTTGAGCGGTGTGGCATTGGTGCTGTTCAACCGCAAGGGCTAACCGCTTCGCGATTGTACAACGATACGAAACGCCTACAGCAGCGATTGTTGTAGGCGTTTTGCTTGCCTTGAAGCGCGGATCTTGCGCAGGAATGCGCTCTGTGGTATCCTCGCCGTATGTGGAGCCATCTCAATTACTACGATATCGACGAAAACGACGAAACGTTTTCGGATGCCCGTCGCCGTATCCTCGCCCGACTCGGCGATTTCGCCGCACTGATCATCGGTCCCCTCAACCTGCGCCCCAAAGCTGCGGTGCTTCAACTCAACACACCCGAACGCATCGAGGTGCGGGTGAGCACGCCGCTGAATCACATCATTCTCGCAATTGAGCCAGATGGCGACCTCGCAAGCGAGGTCTTTTTTCTGCGGGCGATTGCACCGAAACATCTGCCTGTGCCGCACCTGATCGGCCACGACCTGAGCATGACGTTCGTGCCGTTCAGTTATCTGCTGCACAACTACATCAGCGGCACGCCGCTCTCCAAGCTTGAGGATGGCCCCGCGATGCGGATCGCGGCCCGCCAAGTTGGCCGCACGCTGCGTCGCGCGCACCAAGTCTCGGCACCGGGCTTTGGCCGCCCCACCGTCAACGGACGTTGGATCTTCAACCGCTGGGAGACGGCGCTCCACGATTGGCTCACACAACACGAGTTCTTCACACGAGGCAAAGAGGTATTGGGAGAGGAGTTGTTCGCCAAACTGCGGACAGCCACGCTCGATCACCCGATGCTGGCCTGCGAGCGGGCGAGCCTGCTGCACGGCGCAGCCGAGCCTAGCCGTGTCTTGGTGGCGGTTGGCGATAGCATCCAGCTTGAGGCGTTGACGCGGCCTGGCCGTTTGGTGGGTGGCGATCCGCTCTTTGATCTCGCGTATGCCACGCTGCCGAGCCGACCCCAAGCGTTCAGCCAGGGTGTGTTCGAGGGCTACAACGCCTCTGGGCCGCTGCTGCCCGAACAAGAGGCGCGTTTGCAACGGCTACGGCTTTTGCTTCACGTCACCGATACCCTGTGGCGCGCCGACACAGCCGAGATCGAACACCTTGTCGATCAAGTGCAGACGGGCCTTGCAGCACTCGCATAGCCCCGCGCTAGGTGGCGGCACCGCTCTGCCAACCCTTGTGATATGCACATTTTCTCACAACAGGAGCAGAAACGATGGTACGTATGCGTTCTGTGCTGAAAGGCCCGATCCTCTGGTATACCGGAGCAGTTTGTTTTCTCGGCGCGGCTTTGTGGGCGATTCGCCCTGCGCGCCTCATCCACGCGAATGTGTCGACCATCACGCCTGGTGAACCGCCAATCGCCAATGTTGTACTCACCTACGGGTCAGGCGCGTTACCGATCAGCGTCGTTGTCGATGTAGTTGACCAAACGGGCCACGGGGGCAGTGCAACAGTCGCTGGCACGCAGGCATTTCTTGAAATTCCCTTGAACGGAACACCAAGCGATACCTACCGTGTGACAGCGACTGTAACGTATCAGCTTCTGGGGATGCCGTTAACGATCATAAACACGTTCGCGTAGCCAACAAACGGGTTTACTTGTTACGGCGCTTGTGCTCCCGTCGCGCGTTGCGGCGGCGGCTTGGAGTAGCAGGGCCGTTGGCTCCAACCAGTTGACCTTGCTCACCGCTCGCCTGCACAGCAGCAGGGCGGGCAGCAGGCGCGGGCCGAGCAGCAGTCGAGTTGCGGCGCGACGAGCCACGTCGATTCTGCTGATCGTAGGCGCTGCGCAAGGCTGGGTAGCGCACTTGCCAGTAATAGACCGTGTAAATCAACACCAACAACCCAACGATCGTGAGCACATACGCCCAGATCGGCTGGGTGAAGGGGTCGACCCCCGACAACCACAACACACTCGCAATGATTCCTAAAGCACCAATCGCTACTAAAGCGATCCCCAAACGTTGCAATGTGCTCTTCAACGGGTGTGTATCGGACCGCAGAAAGCCCACATACAAACCGGCAAGAGCAATCAAACCCTCAGAGATCAGGAGTCCCCACGCTACACCATCAAATGCGCTTGGGGTTGTTAAATAAGTGAGAAAATCCATGGCTACGCCTCCTTGTGAAAAATCGAACGGCTACGCGATTATACCAAAGGCGTTGCAATGGCGTCAAACAAGCTTCTGGCCCAGCGAGATGCTGGATGCGAAGGCTCATCCTACCCCGTCATGGAGTCCCACAACCAGCACCACACACACGTTTTCGACTAAGGTGATCCTACCCGCTACCTGATACCAATATCTCCATAATGATCACTTTCCTGCAAAATATCATATCATCTCACCAAATTAACCCTCCTCATTGTCCTTCTGAAAACTAAACACGAAACACGCTATCATCGTGATACTTCTCCTCTTTGAAGGAATAGAATCATTCAAACACACATCATCATAGTGGCGTCCACTTAATAGCAATTGATGATAACAACGCATAAAGATACCCGCTATCAAACAAATCATATCGTAATAAAAATTAGATTGGTTATAATCTAATAGTATAAGTAATTGTCAAAGAGTAGTAAATCTGGTAAGATACGTAACGAACAAAGGCTATCCACAATCCCTAGGAGCGATGGCATGGCTTGTGCACTCCCCACCGAAACCGATCAACTGCACACCTATCGCCACTTCTGCGTAAACCTTTCTCAGGCGCAAACGCAACAAGATGCGTTAGATGCTTGCCAAGCACTGGTTGAACTGTGGTTCGCACCTCGAATCTACGAGTTCGTGAGCTATACTCCACCTGCTACGTGGAAGTCGCAGCATTACAATCCTACAGAGAGTGAACTATCCGAGTTGCACGCCGGCAACGTGGTGCTGAGCCATACGGATGGACGTATCGCCTGCCTCGCACCGTTGCACGCGCGCAACAGCCTGATCGGCTGGTTCCTGCTGTTGGAGCCGAATCTCACTGAAGATTCGTTGGATCGGTTAGCCTTGATCGCTGCACAAGCTGGCCCAACGTTAGCCTTTCTCGAAGCCTCGCGCCGCCACGACGATCGTATCCAGCAACTCCAAACGCTCAACGAGATTGGCCGATTGCTCAGCGGCGTGCTCGATATGCCCACGCTGCTCGAAGCGATTCACAGCGCCACGCGCCGCCTGGTCGATACGCAGATCTTCTTCATCGCCCTCTACGACGAGAACAACGATGAATTTGAGCTTGCCTACTTCGCCCAGGATGATAAGCCCCTCATTCAGCCGTATCGTTGGTCGACGAAATTGGGCTTGGCAGGTGTGGTGCTGCGCCAACGCCGCCCGCTGCTCACCGACAACTACGATAACGAATGCAAACGGCATGGCGTCCAACCATCAGCATTCATCGATGTCAGCACAGCGAACGCTTGGCTCGGCGTGCCGCTACTCTCGCGCGACAAAGCGCTCGGCGTGATGGCCATCGGCAGCACACGTTCGGGGTACACTTACAAAACCGAGCATGTCGATCTGCTCGCGACGATCGGCGCACAAGCCGCCATCGCCATCGAGAACGCGCAGCTCTACCAGCGTAGCGAGAAGCAAGCCCGGCAACTCACCACGCTCAACCAGATCGGTCGCATCATCACCTCATCGCTCGACCCGCAGCGCGTGCCCCTGCTGATTATGGAGCAGATCCGCGAACTGCTCGGGGTTGAGGAAGGCTCACTGCTGCTGCTCGATGATGCAACCAACGAGTTGGTGTTCGCCTATACCATCGGCCCGTTCGGCGACCGCCTGCTCGGCCAGCGCTTGCCCAATGGCACGGGCTTGGTGGGCTATGTGGCCACCCACGGCGAATCGGTGATCGTCAACAATGCGCCTAACGATCCACGCTTCTATGCCGCCACCGATATGGCCACTGGCTTCGTCACCCGCGATATCCTCGCGGTGCCGCTCCGAGGCATGGGCGGCTTGCAGGGCGTGATCGAGGTGATGAACCGTCGCGATGGACGGCAGTTTACCGAAGAGGATCAGCGCGCGCTGGAGGCCGTGGCCGATCAAGCGGTGATTGCGCTTGAGAACGCCCAACGCTTCGCGCAAGTTGATCAGGCGCTCGCTCGCCGCGCCCAGGAGCTCGCCAACATCAACGACCAGTTGCAGCATAACTTGCGCAGCCTCACCGCGCTGAACAGCTTGGGCATGGCGATCAACAGCAGTCTGCACCAACCAAACGAGATCTTCGCCATGACGGGCTACGGCGTGATCGACATCACCGATGCGCTGGGTGCCTGCATTGTGCGTTTCGAGCAACAAGATTTTCGCGTGGTGTTTCAGATCGGGCCAGCCGAAGATTTCACCTCACAGATCACGCCACTGCTGCACCGCACGATGGAATCGCTGCACCCCGAACTGATCACCAGCGATCTGCCGCCCTCCCTGCAGCAGATCGGCGCGCAAACCCTGTTCCTCGTGCCGTTGCGTGCCACGCAGCAGGTGCTCGGCGTCTTGTGCGTCTACTTCCCCAATGCTGGCCCCAGCCTGCCCGATCAAGAGACGATCGTGCTGTTCGCGACCCAAGCTGCCGTCGCCATCGAGAGCCTGCAACTCTTCGCCGCCGTTCACGATGCGCACGATCATATGGCCTCGGTGCTGGCCTCCACCCGCGAAGGCATCATGCTGATCGAAGCGAATCAGCGCATTGTGATCGCTAATGAGGCGCTCTATCGGCTCTGTGGGTTGGAGAAGGAGAATCAACCCATCGAGGGGATGGATATCGAGCATTTTATCGCCGCGTGGGAAGGGACAACGGGCTATCTGCCCGCCGAGTGGAACGCGCTGCGCAAAGGGTTGGTAGCCGTCGCCACGGGGCAACAGCAGTTTGCCTCGGGCGAGTTGAATCAGATCAGCACGAATCAACCCTCGCTGGAGTGGAGCGCGCTACAGGCCCAGGCGCGCGGCGATCGGCAGGGCGCACGCCCCAACGGCGCGCTGCTGGTGCTGCGCGACATCTCTGAGGCCAAAGCCTCCGAGCAACTCCGCCAAGACCTGACCAATATGATCGTTCACGACCTGCGCAGCCCGCTCTCCAGCGTGATGGCCTCGATCGACATGCTGATCCGTGGGATCTCGGGCCAACTGAACAAGCCACAGCACAACATCCTTAACATCGCCTACGCCAGCTCGCTCCAGATGTTGGAGATGATCAATACGCTGCTCGACATCAGCCGCCTGGAAGCCGGGCGCATGCCACTGAAGCTGCACAGTCACACATTGCACCCGCTGGTGGATCGGGCGATCGCGCGGCTCGAATCGCTAGCGCGAGATCGCGCAATGGTGATCCAGACAGATCTCGCCAGCGACTTGAAGCGCGTCATGATCGACGATGAGATGATCGTGCGAGTGCTGCAGAATCTGATCGGCAACGCGCTCAACTTCAGCGCGCACGGCAGCACCGTGCTGATTCGCGCATTCAACGGCACACGCAGGCCCTACGACTCCAACACCATCCCAGATCCCGCCGATGGCTTCGTCACTGTGGCGGTGAGCGATCGGGGCGTCGGTATCGCACCGAAGGATCAAGCGAAGATTTTTACCAAGTTCGGGCAGGTGGATGAAAGTCGAGGCGGCAGCGGCCTAGGGTTGACCTTCTGCAAACTGGTGGTGGAGACTCACGGCGGGACTATTTGGGTCGAGAGTGCGCTCGGCGAGGGTAGCACTTTTTACTTCACCTTGCCCGTAAGTTAACTGGTAGCGCCGCATCAGCATAGCGATTCCCACTTCACGTTAGACATGAATCTCTAACCCCTCGTAGGCCGAAATGGTGTTTGGGAAGCTCTGTTGCGCCTCCCGCTCCATCTCTGCTACAATCTCGTCATCGTACAACGGCTCGTGATGAAAGAGCACGAGACGCTTGCACGCCGAGGCTTTGGCAACCGCCACGGCCATATGCGGCGTACTATGACCCCACCCCTGCTTGGGTCGCAACGGATTCACGTAGTCCTCGGTTCGATACTGGGCATCGTGGATCAGCACATCGGCACCGCTCGCAAATTTCACCAGCCGCCGATCCGTTTCCACATACCCCTCGGTATCGGTGGCGTACACCACGGTTTTGCCCTGCCACGAGATGCTGTAGATGTTCACGCCGTTCTTGGGGTGGGCGTAACTGTGATACGTGCGAATCCACACGGCTTCCTTCGGTGGCTCGATCACATCATGGTACAGATTCAGCACCCGCACATCGGTGGGTGTATCACCAAGCAGCACGAGATCCGTCTCGTTCACATTGCAAAGGATTTTACGCGCCGGCAACTCATCGAGGCTGACCGGAAAACTCGGGGGCAACATCGAGTGCGACAACGTCTCTTCAAGGTCGCTCTCAAAAACCTTCGGGCCGAAGATGAACAGGGTGCTCGAACCGAGGTAAGCAGGATCGAAGAACGGGAAGCCGACGGTATGGTCGTTGTGCATGTGGCTAAAGAGGATAGTCGCGACGATCGGCTGATTGTTGTTGGCGGCGGCCCGCCGAACCAAATCGTTGCCAAGGTTGATAATACCAGTACCAGCATCGAGAATGATAGTATGAGGACCGGCCTGCACCTCAACGCAGGAGGTATTGCCACCATATCGCATGGTGCGTGGCCCCGGCACCGGGTAGCTACCTCGTACACCCCAGAAGCGAATGATCATCTCGTCCGACATCCTGACGCCCTCCTCCTGGACCCACCGCGCCATGCGCAAGTGCAACAACTATGATATCGATATCGTTGGCCCTAGTGGACTACGCCGCATCGTTTGCTCCGCGATCCCCGAACTGATGTCGCATAGGAGAGTTCAAATAGTGGCAGTGTTTCAGCCTTTGAGCATCACTAATGACGCTGAAGAAGCGTAGAGAATACCTAAATTGGTGAGGGTTTGTTGGGAGTAAACCCTCACCACCAGATCGCCCATTGTCCGAATCTCAGAGACAAATGAAATACCAGTAGATATATAAACGTAGAATCGAAGCGTTTATCACGCATCTACTGATGATTCATTTCAAACTTCACGCTGCACTCATTGCCACGAGCGACGATTACTCGTTGGCCCACTCGCGCAACGCATGCACCAGCAGGCGCACACCCACGCCAGTCGCGCCCTTGGGCGTGATCGGGTTGGGCCGATCGACCCAGGCCGTTCCTGCGATGTCCATATGCACCCAGGGGTAATCGCCCACGAACTGCCACAGGAACGCCGCAGCCGTCAGCGCACCACCAGGGCGACCACCCGTGTTCTTGATGTCGCCCACGTCGCCCTTGATGATATTGTAATAGGCTTCCCACAGCGGCATGCGCCAAGCTCGCTCGTTGGTGGCTTCGCCAGCGCGCAGCACGCGATTGCACAGCTCATCGTTGTTGCTCATCACGCCGGTGGCCTCCGAGCCAAGCGCCACGACGATCGCGCCCGTAAGCGTCGCAAGGTCGATGATGCCCGCCGGGTTGTAGCGCTGCGCGTAGTACAGCGCATCGGCGAGCACAATACGGCCCTCGGCGTCGGTGTTGAGCACCTCAACGGTCTTGCCGCTCAGGGTCTTGATCACATCGCCGGGCTTGTAGGCGGTGCCGCTCGGCATGTTCTCGGCGGCGCTGATCAGGCCCACCACGTGCAGCGGCAGGTTGAGTTCGGCCACGGCCTGCATCGTACCGAGCACCGCCGCAGCGCCGCTCATATCCATCTTCATATCGTCCATGCGCTCGCCCGGCTTGAGCGAGATGCCACCCGTATCGAACGTGATGCCCTTGCCGACGAGACAAACGGTGGGTGTCTCCTTGCCCTCTTTGGAGCCATTGTGCTCTAGAATGATGAAGCGTGGTGGCTGCTGCGAGCCTTGGGAGACGCTGAGGATGCCGCCGAAGCCCTGCTCCCGCAATTCTTCGAGGCCGAGTACCGTCACCTTCAGGCTGGTCGTCTGCGCCAAGCCCAACGCGACCTCGCCAAGTTTGGTGGGAGTGATATCGTTGCCGGGGCCATTCGCCATATCGCGGGCCAACGCCACACCGCGCGCAACCACTTGACCCACCTGCACACCCTGGGAGATCGTGCTCTCATCGACGCTCGAGATCACAGTCAATTCGGCGATCTGATGCTGATCATCGGCAGTGAGGCCGGTTTTGTAGTGCTGATACGTGTAGAGGCCCAACAGGCTACCCTCTGTCAGTGCTTGAGCGGCATCAGCTAGCGCCACACCATCGGTAATCGGCAACTCGAAGCTGTAGCGCTCGACCTTGAGCTCGCGTGCACGTTGCGCTGCCGAGCCAGCGATCTCGCGTAACGTGGTAGGAGTAAACGCGCTACGCTTCCCCAAGCCCACCAACAACACACGACGCGCCGCTACTGCACCACGAGGGTACAACAACAACGTACTCTTGGACTTCCCTGTCCAATCGCCCTCTTCGATCAGATTCGCAAGCGCGGCAGGAACCGCCTCGCCTTCCCATGCGCCATACACTAAAAGCGGCGTATCGTGCTGCAACGCATCGCCATGCACAACAGAAACGTTCACGGGGTAACCTCCATCTCCAAAACGGACCTAAAGAATATGTTCGTCGGTTTCTTCGTAGATCGAACGGCTGACGATCCCAAAGAAACCGACGCAAGACACTGTAACGCCTATCAGGGCATTCTACGGCCTTCTTAAATTGCAATTACCGAATCATTATAGCATGGAGAACAACTGCTTTATAAAGCAATGAATCCATTCTACAATCCCATAGTATATCGCAAAATCGAGAAGATAACCTATTTATAAAAAATAGGTTATATTCTTACGACGGTTAATACACAAGATTATGTATTTAACCGCTGTGTTTCTACTGTGGATGGCGCCTCATCCGGCGATTTTAACGTCGATGAAGGCGTTGTTGGCGCAGTTCGCTGCGCATGTGCCATCAACTGATCGGTAAACACCTTGATCGTATCAACCGGTAGCGGAAAAATAATCGTACTATTCTTCTCGGTGGCGATCTCAGTCAGAGTCTGTAAGTAACGCAACTGCAAGGTGACTGGCTCGCGAGCGATCACATCGGCGGCCTCGGCCAACTTCTTGGAGGCCTCGAACTCGCCATCGGCGTGGATGATTTTCGCGCGCTTCTCACGCTCGGCCTCGGCCTGCTTCGCCATAGCCCGTTGCATGCTCTGCGGCAACTCCACATCCTTGACCTCGACAATCGTGACCTTGATGCCCCACGGCTCGGTCTGCTCGTCGATGATCTTCTGCAAGCGCTCGTTCAACTTCTCGCGATGCGCCAACAGGTCATCGAGCTCGACCTGGCCGACCACACTACGCAGCGTTGTCTGGGCGATCTGCATCGTTGCACGAATATAATCCACCACCTTCACAACGGCCCAACTCGGGTTGACGATCATAAAGTAGAGCACTGCGTTGACCTTGATCGTCACGTTATCGAGCGTAATCACTTCCTGAGTAGGGATATCCATCGTGATGACGCGCGTATCAACACGCACCATTCGTTCGATGATTGGGATCAGGAAAAAGAGACCTGGACCGCGTGGACCGATCAAGCGCCCCAAGCGAAACACCACACCGCGCTCGTACTCGGGCACGATCTTGATCGACGACACGAGCAACATGAGGGCGACTAAGACCAACGCCGCCAAACAAAACAACACAAAACCACCCATTACCAACTCCTTAGAGAGCGCACGCCAAACCACACTGCTTATCTTGGCGATACCTCTTCTTCGGTAGAGAGCTGCCCCACAATGAGCTGCAACTCGTGAACGGCGCGCACCCGTACCCAATCACCAACCTCGACCACACCATCTTCGCTGACTGCTTGCCACAGGGCTCCCTCCACAAACACCATACCTTGTGGATCGAGCCGTTGACGCACCTGAGCCAATTGCCCGATCAATGCCTCCTGGCCCGTCACAATCGGCTGCGCATGGCTCCGCAACACCAACCACACACCGATCGCCGTCGCCGCGATCAGGAACAGCACCATCAACACAATCACCCACAGCGCCACCATCGTTTCGGGGGCTTGAGCCGGGTCGATCAGGGTCAGCGCGCTCACGACCACTAATGCAATACCACACACGGCAAACACACCATGCGTCGAGGAGAAGAACTCCACGCCTATCAAGCCTAATGCCACTAGTAATATCAACAGACTCCACCAGCGGATCGGCAGCACAAACAAGCCCATCGCTGCCAAAATGATCAGCACAATCCCAATACCGGCGAACACCGTCGTTCCAGGCACACTAAACTCGAGGTAGATCGCCAGCGCACCGATGATCAGCAGCACAAACGCGATGGTCGGGTCGGCGAGCGTCAAGCGAAACTGCTCCCACAACGTTGGCGCTACCGATACGGGGGTGGATTGCAACGTCGAAAGCATCACCGACGAGCCATCGGCTAGCGTCACCGTGCGATTATTCAGCAACAACAGCAACTCGGAGCGCTGCGACGCCACAAGATCGATGGCAGGCGGCGAGAGGCTGATCGCCTGTTGATTGGTGAGCACCGCACCCTCGCGCACGGCGCGCTCGACCCAGGCGGTGTTGCGGCCCCGCGCACTGTTCCAATCGCTGATCTGCTGTGCCACACTAGCCAACACCAGATCGCGAGTCTGTTCGCTTAACGTCGCATCGATCTGCGTGAGAGGAGTAGGATCACCAAACGAAGTATTGGGCGCCATCGCACTGATATGCGCGGCACTCAAAAACATCGCGCCAGCCGCGCCGGATTGCGTCCCCGATGGAGCCACATAAACGACCACAGGCACACGAGCCTGGTTGATCTCTATCGCAAAGGTACGAATAGCCTCTAGTACGCCACCACGATTACGAAGCTCAATAATAAGCGCTTGAGCATCGGCAGCCTCTGCCACATGAAGCGCACGTTGGAGATAACCAACCGTTACCGAAGTGACGACACCGTCGACCTCAACAAGATAGATAGGCCCAGATGCGCTTTGTGCCATAGTTGTCGAAGACTCTGGCAGGAGCAGCAAGACAACCACAACCAGGGCCAACGCAACTAGCAAACGACGCATAACAAAATTCATCCTTACTATCAAGCGACATTGCTATGGATGATGGATTGGATAGGGCAATCTTGAGTGATACCGCATGATACCGCGATTCATGCGGAAACGTCAACGCACCATCAAGGTACTTGATATATAATGGGTGCGCAAATAAGAAGCTACAAACGGATCGCAGGAGCGCCTGTTTGAAGATGTGTTGTGATGTGTAAGCCTGCTTGAACCGCGCAAAGCAAGCGAACACATGCCTGAACAGCATAGGAACAATGGAATGGCAGGCAAGAACAAACCACAAAACGCAACCGTGGCCGATAACCGCAAAGCGCGCCACGATTATTTCATCGAGGAGAGCTACGAGGCTGGGATTGTGCTCACCGGCAGCGAGATCAAATCGCTCCGCAATGGGCGTCTCAACCTGCGCGGCAGCTACGCACGCATTGTGCGCGGCGAAGTGTGGCTCTACGATATGCATATCTCGCCCTACGAACAATCGGGCGGCTACTTCAACCACGAACCCACGCGCCCACGCAAGCTCCTCCTGCACCGCCGCGAGATCAGCCGGATTCTGGGGCAAGTCGAGCGTCAGGGCTACACGCTCGTGCCGCTACGAGTCTATTTCAAAAATCGGCGAGCGAAAGTTGAGTTGGGGCTAGCGCGCGGTAAAAAACTCTACGACAAACGAGCAGATATCGCAAAGCGAGAGGCGAACCGCGATATTCAGCGTGCTTTAAAAGTGCGTAGCCACGAATAAGCAATTCCTTACACGGAATCCGCAACACACCCAGGTTTGGAAGGCATTTAACGCAATCCAAACCTTTTTTTATTGCCTATTAACGCACCTCAAATGCTATTTCGCTTTCGAATTAGTGATCAAGCTGACGAAATATTGTCATACAAATTACCTTGACGGTACCGATCTGTGACGGGTATAATGCGAACGACAACCGAACACGACACCCCACTCATCACATCGTATGCCCAACTCTTGATTGCGGAAGCACCAAACACCTCCGCATCATAGTGAGGAGATGATGACTCAAATTCCAGCAGGTATGCACCGTGCCGTACGTGGAACAGCTAATCCATTAGATGAAATTGAACAAAAGCTGCGGCATACGATTTTTGGGCAAGAACGCGCCATCGAAGCAGTTGTGCGGCTCTTAAATCGAGCACGTTTTGGTTTTTCTGCGGGTAACCCTCGCCGCCCACGTGCAACCCTTCTCTTCCTCGGCCCCACAGGCGTTGGAAAGACTGCAACAGCGCGTCGTCTTGCTCAATTGCTGCGCCCAGAAGATGATGCATTTTTGAAGATTGACTGCTCACTTTTCAGCCAAGGTCACGAGGTCTCGGCATTGGTGGGCGCGCCGCCTTCGTATGTTGGGCGCGACCAGAAGCCGCTGCTGAACCCCGATATTATCGAGCAGGACAATAGCGTTGTGCTGTTCGATGAAATCGAAAAAGGCCAGCCCGAGCTCTGGAACTTGCTGCTCCAAATCATGGAAGATGGCGAGATCCTGCTACTCAACGGCGGTCGACGTGTCTCGTTCCACAACAGTATCGTGATCCTGACAACCAACGTCGGTGCGAAGGAGATGGTCGATTTCCTCGACCGCCGCACGATCGGCTTCCGCACCGCACACAAGGATGTCGAGGCGACCGGGCAGCAGATCTATCAGATCGGCTTCGATGCGCTGCAGCGCGTCTTCCAGCCAGAGTGGATCAACCGTATCGACGAGATCATCGCGTTCCGCCCGCTTTCGAGCGAGACGCTGCGCGAAGTGCTCGACCGGATGCTGCGCGAAGCCAACGAACAGTACCTCCGCCACGGTATCCGTGTCGAACTGACGCCCGAGGCCAAAGAGTATGTGCTGCATAAGGGCTTCGAGCCGCGATTCGGCGCTCGCCCGCTCCGCCAGCAATTGCTGAAGCTTGTGGAAGCGCCCCTCGCCGATCTGATGGCATCGGGCGGCATCCCCGAGGGCAGCCGCGTGGTCGTCGAGGCGACGGGCATCGACAAGCATGGCCAGGCCCTCGAGTTCTTCTACGAGCCAGCCCCCGAACTGCTCCAGCAGGCCCAAGAGCTACGGGCCGCCGAGGTTGGGCGCGCCTCCACCAACGAAGGCCCACAGCAGCCCAGCGTTGGCCTCAGCTCGGATCGAGGCAATACTATCGAGCACACCGCCGGGCCGATCGGCGCGCGTGGCCCACGAGTCACGCCACGGCGAGGCTTCGATAACGATCGGTAAGTGTGTCTTTCCTCCTGCACAAGGGCGGCGCAATATGCGTCGCCTTTGTGTTTTTGAACGATCCGCGCATCGGTGCGTCATACATAGTCACGTACCAATACCACAGAATCTGATATTGCCAACCGAATGTGGGTTGAGGGAAACACAGACCCAGAGGTTACAGTTGTGCGAGGCGCTGCTCGATTTGGGGGCGGGTGGGCAGACTGCTTACGCCACGGCCCTCAACGCTGACAGCAGCGGCGGCGGCGGCGAAATGGGCGGCCAAAAGCGGGTTACCAGTCTCGTGCAGGCGCACCAGCAGCGCCGCCGCAAACACATCGCCCGCGCCCGTAGGGTCGCGCTCTGTGGCGGGGTAGGCGGGCAC
>Ga0207874_1000098_pt1 | contig 125993 bp, 89 predicted proteins | sample HigsolmetaAR201D_FD_184833 | JGI IMG/M metagenome (GOLD analysis project Ga0207874, IMG submission 184833) | Ionic liquid and high solid enriched microbial communities from the Joint BioEnergy Institute, USA - AR20-1-D (SPAdes) (version 2) ... | reverse complement strand
GAGCCGCAAGGCCCCTCCCCGTCCTCGCGCCCGACCGGAGAGCCGACGGCGCAGGTGCCGCAGGATCCGCTCGCGATCCCCGAGCCGCTCCAGACGAGGATCGGGACCGACTTCGACGGCACGCCGGCCCCGCCCGAGGGCAAGCGCCACTTCAGCCTCGAGTTCCCGTACCTCCAGTGGCGCAAGGGCGATTACCGGTTCCGCCTCACCCCGCCGCTCCTCTACCTCGAGCACACGCGCGGCCTCGATCCGATGACGGGCCAGGCGACGGCGAAGACCGATCGTCAGTCGCTCCTCGCCGGGGTCTTCTACCAGCGCCGCTCGCCCCAGGTCGACGCGGACGTCCTCTTCCCCGTGATCTGGCGCGTGCGGGACCGGCAGAACCACGTCTTCGTCCTCGGCCCGCTCGCGCATCGCGAGGCCCCGTACGAGCACGACAACTGGCTCGCGCCGATCTTCTTCCAGGGCAAGCGGAAGGACGGCGGCTACTTCCACTCCCCGCTCCTGCTCACGACATCGCACTGGGGCGAGAAGGGCGCGTTCACGCTCGCCGGACCGTACTTCCGCGACCGTACCGATCGCGACGTCGACTGGGGCATCTTCCCCTTCGTCTTCCACGGCGACAACGGCGACCTCGACGGCGCCCGGAAGACGTACACGCTGATCCCGCCGCTCCTCTACTACCACCGCGAGCGCGAGCTCGACGAAAGCAAGATCACCGTCGTCGGGCCGGTGATCTCGGAGTCGAACCCGAAGCGATCGATCTTCGACGTCGCTCCGCTCTTCTTCTCGATCCGCGGCAAGCCCGAGACCGGCGGCGTCAAAGAGCACCACTACACGCTCTTCCCGCTCTTCCACTACGGAAAGAGCCCGGAGAAGAGCCTGTTCGTGGTGCCCGGCTACCTCCGCCGCATCACACCGACGGCCGACACGCTCATCACGCCGTTCTACACGCACGCGACGACGCGCAACCAGGCGACGTCGCTCACGATGGTCGGGCCGCTCCTGCCCATCTACTTCCGCAAGACCGACGTCGACATCGGCTACAAGGCGCTCGGGATCTTCCCCTTCTACTTCGGCTCGTCGAGCCCCACGGGCGAGACGTTCCTCACCCCGCTCTACGGCCGCTTCGAGAGCTACAACGTCTCGCGCACGTACTGGGTCTTCCCCAACCTGACGTACACGCGCGACGTCGACGGCTGGGAGACGGATTTCCACCCCATCGTGTACGTCGGCCGCGAGAAAGACTCGTCGCACTTCGTCGTCGCGCCCGTGTTCTGGGACTTCGCGAGCCCGAAGGGGCGCACGACGATCGGCTTCCCGATCTACTGGCGCTTCGCGGACACGACCGAGGGCACCGTCACCCAGGTCGCGGCCAACACGCTCTACCGCGAGCGGCGCGTCCCGGGCGGCACCGACTGGCAGTTCCACCTCCTGCCGCTCTTCTCGTACGGGCAGAGCCCGACGGGCTACTGGTGGAACCTCCTCTTCGGCCTCGCCGGCTTCGATCGCGACGGCCCCACGACGAAGATCAAGGCGTTCTGGCTCCCCATCACGGTCTCGGACGGAGGAGCGGCGCGCGCCACGGCGACACGCTGACGCCCGAGCCCGGAAGATCGCCTCGTCGCGTGCTCATCGAACGAGGACCGCGCGGAAGGCGCGAACGGCGGCGGTGACGTCCGCCTCCGTCGTCAGCTCGCCGAGCGACGCGCGGACGCCGCGGGTCGCGTCTTCCTCCCCGAACATCGCCCGCAGCACGGGAGACGGCTCGACCGTGCCTGCGCTGCACGCCGCGCCGCTCGAGACGCTCACGCCCTCGAGATCGAGCGCCGCCACGAGCTCCGCTCCGCCCCACCCCGGCCACACGAGCGTCGAGACGTGAGGAGCGCGGAGGCGCGGATCGCCGACCACGCGTGCGCGCCCGCGCGGCGCGTCGATCGCGAGGAGCTCGGCCTCCAGCCGATCGCGTAGCGTCGCGAGCTTCGCCCACCGCGCCGGCGACTCGATCGCGACGCGCGCCGCGACGCCGAATCCCGCCGCGAGCGGAGCGGAGACGGTCCCGGGGCGGATCCCCTTCTCCTGCGAGCCGCCGAGCAGGACCGGATCGATGCGCACCCCCTGCCGCGCGACGAGCGCGCCGATGCCCTTCGGGCCGCGCATCTTGTGGGGACCGACGGAGGCGGTGTCCCAACCTCGAGGCACGACGACCTTGCCCCAGCCTTGGACCGCATCGAGATGAACGCGAGCGCCGGCCTCGTGCGCGCGCGCGATCACCTCCTCGACGGGCTGGATCACGCCCGTCTCGTGATTGACGGCCTGGAGGGTGACGACCGAGACGCCCCCTTCGCGGAGCGCGGCGTCGAGGTCGTCGAGATCGATCCGCCCGTCCCCTCGGACGTGCAGCCAGCGCACGCGCGCACGCCCCTCGCGTTCGAGCGCCTCCGCGACCCGCGTCACGGACGGATGCTCGAGGCGGCTCGTCACGATCGTGCCGCCTGGCGCGAGGCTCCGGAGCGCGAGGTTGTTCGCCTCCGTACCGCCCGAGGTGAAGACGACGTCGCGAGGGTCGACCCCGGTGAGCTCGGCGACGGACGCGCGCGCGTCCTCGATCACCGCACGCGCCGCGCGCCCGTCCGCGTGGATGCTCGACGGGTTCGCCCACGTGCGAAGCATCGCCTCGCGCATCGCCTCGACGACCTCGGGCAGCGGAGGCGTCGTGGCGTTCCAGTCGAGGTAGACCCTCTCCATGGCAGCCTCGGCGGCGCGGAGCGTCAGCCGTTCGGGTCGACGACGACCGTGGGCGCCCGCTTCGCGACGGTGAGGCTGAAGGCGGCGCCGCCGAGGAACATGCCCTCGATCTGGGCGCCCTCCGGCAGGAGCTTCACGTCTCCGCCGAGACCGCGCGCCACCCGCCGCGCGATCGCGAGGCCGACGCCCGTACCGCCGTACGATCGCGTGGCCGAGCCGTCGACCTGGTAGAACGGCTCGAAGATGCGATCCGCGAGCTCCTTCGGGACGCCGGCGCCCGTGTCGGCGACGATGAGCTCGTAGGCGTTCTCGCGCGGGCGCACGAGGACGCCGACGATGCCGCCCTCCGGGGTGAACTTCGCGGCGTTGTCGAGGAGCTGGCTCATCGCGCGCCCGAGGCGATCGCTGTCGCCGTAGCCCGGGAGCGGACCGCGTGGGAACTCCTCGAGCATCGTGAGCTTGCGCTCGGCGAACGCGTCCGCGTGCCACGCGATCGCGCGACGGACGGTGTCGAGGAAGTCGTAGTCCTTGTGGAAGAACCGCATCCTGCCGGTCTCGAGCCCGGTGACGTCGATCAGGTTGTCGAGCGTCGACCGAAGCCGGCGGATGCAGTCGTCCATGGCGCGGAGCGCCTTGCGCTGCGCCTTCGTGGTCTCGCCGAGCTCCTCGTCCATCAACATGCGGAGGTAGCCGACGATGGGCGTGAGCGGCGTGGCGAGCTCGTGCGAGATGTTGCGGTAGAACTCCGTACGGAGCTTCTCCATCTCGCGCAGGCGCTCGTTCGCCGCGGACAGCTCGGCGACCTTCTCCTCGAGGTGAGCGACGATGCGTCCCGACTGGATGCGCAGGCGCTCTCCCTGCACGTCGGGGGTGGACATCATTCGCTCGCGGCGGCCGCCGAGGTAGGCCGCCACCTGCTTCGCGAAGTTCCGCGCGTCGATCGGCTTCTGGAGGAAGCCGTCGCAGCCGACGGCGAAGCTCGTGTCGCGATCGCCCTCGGCGGTGATCGCGACGATCGGTACGCCGTTGAGCGACGCCTCCGTCCGGAGACGAAGCGTCACCTCGAAGCCGTCGAGGCCGGGGATGTTCAGGTCGACGAGGACGATGTCGGGGCGTTGCGCGAGAGCGAGGCGCACCCCCTCGAGCCCATCGGCCGCGTCGATGACCTCGTGCCCGTCGCTGGAAAGGAGCTTCCGGACGAGCAGCCGGTTGCGCGGATCATCCTCGATGTGCAGCACACGCGCCACGTCACTCACATCCTAGACGACCTTGCCGTTCCTTGCTCGGTCCTCTCGGCGTCCTCGGCCTTTCTCGGCCACGGTCGGGGCTCCGGTCGCGGCATCTCCCGAGCGCCGCCGCCCCTCCGACACCGGCGCCCCGCGGCTGGGACGGTCGGCTCGGCGCGGCAAGGGCTTTGCTTTTCCCACGTGAAAAGCTAGGTTCCCGCACTCGAATGCTTCGGATCCCCCGCTCGTTCCCGTCGTTTCTCGGCATCGCCCTCGTCTCCTCGCCCCTCCTCGCGGCCGGCTGCTCGAAGCTGACGGAGCCGCCGAAGCAGGAGGCCATCCAGGGAGAGTCCTCGAACGAGCAGAAGGCTCAGCCGGCGCCCACGCCGACCCCCACCCCTGCGCAGCCCGCGCCGGACCCGAACGCCAAGCTCGAGATCCAGGACCTCGTCGTCGGCAAGGGTGCCGAGGCGAAGTCGGGAGACACCGTGAAGGTCCACTACGTCGGGACGCTCACGAACGGCGACAAGTTCGACTCCTCGCGGGATCGCGGCGAGCCGTTCGTGTTCGAGCTCGGCAAAGGCCGCGTCATCAAGGGGTGGGACGAGGGCGTCGTCGGCATGAAGGAAGGCGGCAAGCGCAAGCTCACGATCCCGCCGCACCTGGGCTACGGCTCGCGCGGCGCGGGCACCAAGATCCCGCCGAACTCGACGCTCGTGTTCGAGGTAGAGCTCCTCGAGATCGTGAAGAAGTGAGGTCGGCCATGCCGCGCTCGTTCTCCGCTCGAGGGGGGCGCGCCGTCGTTGCCCTCGCGCTCGCGCCTCTCCTGGTGGCGTGCGGAGGAGGGGCTGGGAGCGGCAGTGCCAGACGCTTCGACTCGTCGACCGAAGCTCACATCGCGGCACGGGCCGCCGACCCGCGGACGAACGACCCCACGGCGGCGCGCACGCCTTTCCCCGCGTCGCAAGGCTCCGCGAGCCTGTTGGGGCCCTCCCCGTCGCAGAGCGGAGCGCCGCCCGCGTCGTTCGGCGCGGCTCAGCCGAGCAAGGCCCCACCGGGCGGTGCTTCGCCTCCATCGAGCGAGCCGGCGTCCGGCGAGACGGCGCCGGCTGCCGATGGCTCCGCCGCGGCGTCCGCCGATGCGGCGACGGCTCCCCCGAGGGCGAAGCGCGACACGGAGCCGCCGAAGAAGATCGGGGCGCGCCACATCCTCATCCAGTGGATGGGGGCCGAGCGCGCGCCGGCGTCGGTGGTGCGGTCGCGGGAGCAGGCCTACGCCGTCGCGCAGCAAGTCCTCAAGCGCGCGAAGGCAGGCGAGGATTTCGCGCGCTTGGCGATCGAGTTCTCGGACGAGCCGGGCGCGGGCCCGCGCGGCGGCTCGCTCGGTCGGTTCGGACGGGGGCAGATGGTCCCAGCTTTCGAGGAGGCTGCCTTCAAGCTCGAGGTCGGGGAGATCTCCGACATCGTCGAGTCTCCGTTCGGCTATCACATCATCCAGCGCACCGAATGACTGGGCGCCTCCTCGAGGGGACACGCGAGCGAACATGTCAGAGCCGGAGGCGAACGGAGCAACGAGAGCGGACCAGGACCGGTCGGCCACCGGCGACACGACGCCGGAGGAGCCGCACTTTCCGCCGCCGATCAAGCGTGGAGGCACGGCGAGCGAGACGGCCTCGTCCGTGGCCGGAGGTGGCGACGGAGCGTCGTCGGAGTCCGCTTCGGCGAAGGCCGACGGCGCCCTCCTGAAAACGGAGAGCGAGCCGGCGAAGGCCGATGACGCCCTCGCGAAGGCGGAGACCGATCCGGCGAAAGGCGACGCTGCCCTCGTGAAGGCCGAGAGCGACGCGGACAAGGCCGAGAGCGACGCGGACAAGGCCGACGGCGCTCTCGCGAAGGCCGAGGCTGATCCGGCGAAGACGGAGGAGGAGCCGACGGCGCCGCCTGCTCCTCGAACGGCTCCGTCGCCGCAGCCTGCGGAGGGCCCGCTCGTGCGCGGGAGGCTCGCGGAGCTCGGCGCCATCCTCTCGGGCGCGCTCTATTGCATCGCGTTCGCGGGCATCGACGTCTGGCCGCTCACGTTCGTCGCGTTCGTACCGCTCTACCTCTCGCTCTTCGGTCAGACGCCGAAGCGGGCGACGTGGCTCGGCCTGCTCGCCGGCATCTCGATGAACGTCGGAGGCTTCTACTGGCTCGTGAACATGCTGAAGACGTTCAGCGGGTTCCCGTTGCCGGCATGCCTCTTCTTCACCTTCGTGATCTGCACGTACCAGGGCGGCCGCCTCGCGCTGATGGGCTGGCTGCACGGACGCGCGACGTCGCGAGGGTGGCCGGCGCCGCTCGTCTTCGCCGCTGCGTTCGTCGCCAGCGAGATCGCCTATCCCCTCCTCTTCCCCTGGTACTACGCGGCGACGGTCCACAAGGTGCCGGTGCTCATGCAGCTCGCCGACGTGGGCGGGCCGATCCTCGTCGGCCTCGTCCTCGTCGCGGTGAACCTGGCCGTCGCCGAGCCGCTCCGCGCGCGGCTGGCCGCCGGACGCGAGCTCGCCGCGAGGACGATCGCAGGACCGTCGAGCGAGGAGCGCCTGTCGCTCGCGATCGACCGGCGCGTCGTCGGGGTCGGCGTCCTCGCCATGCTCGTCGCGCTCGTCTACGGCGCCGCGCGCATCTCGATGACGAACGCACGCATCGAGAAGGCGGAGAGTGCGGTCGTCGGCTACGTCCAAGGGAACATGAGCCTGATGGGCAAGCGCGAGAACCCCGGCGAGGGGCTCCGCCGGCACCGTCAGATGACCGCCGAGCTGCGCGACAAGGGAGCGGACCTCGTGGTGTGGAGCGAGACGAGCGCGACGTTCCCCACGCGCGAGGACATGGCGACGAAGGGCAACTTCTTCCGCGATCGCTTCGCGGCGAGCCTCGGCGTGCCGACGATCTTCGGCGCCGTCCTCTACCGCGTCGATCCCGACCGCGAGCGCTGGTTCAACAGCGCGATCGGGACCGACGTGAAGGGCGACATCCGCGGGCGCTACGACAAGCAGTACCTCCTCGCGTTCGGCGAGTACCTGCCCTTCGGCGAGTCGTTCCCGATCCTCTACAAGTGGTCGCCGCACAGCGGGCGCTTCTCGCCGGGCAAGTCGTTCGACCCCTTGCCGATGATCGTGAAGGGCGTCGAGCGGAAGATCAGCGTCCTCATCTGCTACGAGGACATCCTCCCCGGGTTCACGAACCGCATGGTCGCGCACGCGGATCCGGAGCTGCTCGTCAACATGACGAACGACGCGTGGTTCGGCGACACGACCGAGCCCTGGCAGCACCTCGCGCTCGCGAAGTTCCGAGCCGTCGAGCACCGTCGCTACCTCGTGCGCGCCACGAACAGCGGCGTGTCGGCGATCATCGACCCCAATGGACGCATCGTCGAAGGCACGCTCTCGTCGACCTTCAAGGCGGAGGCGAACACCGGCGTCGTTCATTGGCTCCGCGGAGGCACGATCTACGAGACGGTGGGTGACGTGCCCTGGTACCTGGTGACGCTCGGGATCGCGGTCGCCGCCTTCCGGCGTCGCCGCGCGGCGTGAAGAGCTCGGCCGTGTCGCCCCCCTGACGTCGATGTCCGGGTCCCCGTGAACGCGCGTCGCGAGCCCGGGTCCCGGCCCGACGAACCTCGGGATTTCCGGCGCCACCGAACATCGCCACCGCTCCGCCCTCCCTGCGCCGGCCACGGCCGCCCGGTCCGAAGCTTGCTGCCCCGCGCTTGTACGAAGTGCGGCGGAGGTCGTAAGGTGCGTGGGCCGTTGAACACGGCCCATCCGCCTCTCGTCCAACGGCTTGCGGCCTTCCACCCATAGCGATCTGGCTTTCTTCCAATGACTTCCGGTTGGCATCTCGGCATCACGGTGGGCCTGGCGAGCGGAGCCGCGCTCGGCGCCGCCGGCGTGGGATGCACGGTGACCGCGAGCGACGCGGCTGCGGAAGACGCCGGGGTCTTCGAAGGTGCGGAGGCGAGCGCACCGACCTGCGACGCGTGCCTGGCATCGCGATGCACGGCCGTGATGGCGCTCTGCGAGACGGACGAGGGTTGCCTCGCCGTCCGCGCGTGCACGGAAAGCGCGGGCTGCGACGCGACGTGCAAGACGGCGTGCGCGTGCAGCGCCTCGTCGACGGACGGCGGTCTGCCAGCGGAAATCCTGTACCGAGCGTACGCGGCGTGCATCGACGAGCGGACGTGCGGTGCCTGCGGAGCGGACTGCGCCTCGACGTGCACGAGCGGACCGCCGGAGACGAGCCCTGGGCCGTGCGGTCCGCCGGTGGAGGCCGGCGAAGGCGAAGAGGATGGCGGCCTGGACGCGAGCGCCGGCGAAGCCGCGGACGCCGGGACCGCGCCCGTCTCGCCCGTCGAGGCCTGTGCCCAGTGCGCAGACCAGAAGTGCAGTGAGGCGATGAGGGCGTGCGGGGTCGGGAGCGAGTGCGCGACCTTCCTCGCATGCGTCCACGCTTGCACGCGCGCCGCGTGCGTCGAGGACTGCCGAGCCCTCTACACGACCGGAATGGTCGCCGCCGGAGAGCTCGCGGCCTGCGTTCGTGCAGGTTGCATGGATTGGTGTGACACGTCGAACCGATGATGGGACATGAAGACGGGCGGACCACGCCCATGGAGGTCTTGAAATGAGTGCGAGCGCCAAGATGACAGCAGCAACCCTCCTCGCCGCAGCGGCGCTCGGAGCGGCAGTCGCGACGCAGGGATGTACGGTCACGAGCGGTACCGTCGACGACACCGACGGCGGCACGTCGTCCGGCACCTCCGGCAGCTCCGGCACCTCCGGCACGGGCTCGACCGACGACGCGGGGACCGAGGAGGACAGTGGCTCCTCCAGCGGCGACACCCCGGAGGTCTGTGCTGCCGATCAGTACAAGGGGTCGCCCGACGAGACCTGCCAGCGCTGCCTCGAAGCGAAGTGCTGCGCCGAGCTCAAGGGATGCCACGAGGTCGTCCCGGCGGACGAGGAGACGTTGAGCTGCCAGGAGTTGGTCGAGTGCCTGGCCGAGATCGAGGAGGGTGAGGAGGGCGTCTGCGCGGACGCTGCCGATCCGACCGTGATCGAGAAGTACCAGCAGATCAGCGGCTGCGCCGAGGCGCAGTGCGCCACCGAGTGCGGGGGCGTCGAGTAATCGCTCGGCCTCTGCGCTCGACTTTCGAAGAGAACGGCGGTGGCGCGAGCTGCCGCCGTTTTCGTTTGCACGAGCGAGCGTTCGGGAGCTCTTCGCTCGCCCCTGGGCCTCGAAGAGCGAGCGGCAGACGAGCGAGCGGCATGCGACCGCTCGACGGCTGGCAGGCTCGGCTCGACGCTCGCGGACGCCTCGTGGCCCTTCCTCTCAGGCGAGCTTCATCGCCTTCTTGAAGCGCTTGGCGTCGGCGAACATGTCGACGTTCGTGAAGACGTACGTGGCCTCCTTGTGCTTCGCCTCCTTGGCGATGGAGGCGAGCTTCTCGATGGCCGGATCCTCGTAACGGCTCTTGTGCCCGGCCGGTCCGGGCAGGCGGTAGTACGCGATCTCCGCGTCGAGCGCGCCGTGCGCGAGCGGATCACGGGCGGGGATCACCTTCATGTCGAGCGCGAGCGACGCCGCATCGTCCGCGTCCCAGGACGGCGGCGCCTCCCAGACGACGCGCTCGAATTTCTCCCGGACGCTCTGGAGGAACTCCTTCACCGCGGCCTTGTTGGCGCGCGACTGCGCGAACTCGGGCGGCGAGACGAAGACCGCGATCGACGAGTCGAGCTCCTTGCCGACGTCGAGGAGGCTGTTCAGCGCGGTCTCGACGACCTTGCCCGCTCGGAATCCCTCCTGACCGATCTCGCGAGGGCCGAGCATCGCGAACGTGAAGCCCGGCGGCGCCTCTCGCCGCCAGCGCCGGATCGTGCCCATTCCAGGAAGCGCGAGGTGCGTCTCCTGGATCTCGACGAACATGAACTCCTTGAAGTACCGCGTCGCGGGGACGGGGAAGCCGGCACACCCCACGGTGATCGTCGATTGGGAAGCGGCCATTGGGCGCGCACAATAGCACGGCTTCGTGCCTTCCGTCAGTTTCCCGCGGCCGTCCCCGTATTCCCGGTGGCCCGTTCCCGCGGCAGACGGGCGCGAGCCGAGCAGAACGCGCCCGTTCTCTCGGCCCCGTGGCTTTGGGCCCCGTGGCCCACTGGGCACCGCCTTTTGCTGGCTTTCCTTCGCGTCCCTCGGCCGCGGTTCCTCGGCCGGCGAGGGAGCACGAGGCCGTCCGGCGCGCTCGAGCCGTCGGGGCGCTCGAGCCGTCGGGCGACCCGTTGCGCTCGAGCCGTCGCCGCTCGAGCCGTCGGCGCTCGAGCCGTCGGGAGAGCTCGCGCGAACGCGAGCTCCTCATGCGCCCGCCGCGACCGCGGGCGACCGCACCATCGGACGACCATACCACCAGACGACCGCAGCACGGACGAACGCGGCACCACGGCCGCGGCACACGACGCCCGCAACGGTCGTCGCCGCAGGCGCCGTGGACTCGCGCCCGCGCGACGTTTCGAGGGCGTCCCCAGGAACGAACGAGCGCGAGGTCGTCTGCGGGTCGGCTCGTTCTGCCCTGACGTCTCGTCCGCCGGCGGTTCGTCGTCGTCGATGCAGCGGTAAAGGCGAACGTGAAGGCGGTTACTTCGTCGCCTGCGTGACAGGCGTCTCATCGCACATGTCTTCGCGAACGACCGAAGGCTCTCCTGCCCCGGTGAGCAAGGCCTCGAGCGCGCCAGCGTCACTCGCTCGCTCTCGGCGATCGAGGCAACAAAGCCTCATCCCACATGGAACCATGATCTCCGCTTGCGCGTTCTGCGCGCCGCGCTCTCGCGTTCGTGCGCTCGTTTCCTGCTGCATTCTGGGATCGGAGTCCGGGTCTGACGAGCTACGCAGGTGTGAGAGCAATCGTCATTTCCGCTCGTGTTGAGACGCGTCGGAGCCGACCAAGTTCGTGAGCACGAGCGTACCGTTCCGCCGCTCGCCAAAGCGGAGGCCACGATGAAGGTTCGCACCCTGCTCTCCTGTTCGCTCTCGTTCGCAGTCGCTCTCGGCTCCATCGCCTGCGGGGCGCCTGTCGAAGAAGAGGAGATGGAGCTCTCCGAGCAGCGCATCGTCGGCGGCACCGAGGCGACGCCGGGCGCATGGCCGGGGACGGTTGCACTCTACAAGGGCAGCATGCAGGTCTGCGGTGGTGCGCTCGTCTCGAACGAGTGGGTCGTCACGGCGGCTCACTGCGTGTCGAGCGGAACGAACGGCGGCATCAGCAAGGTCGTCATCAACCGCCACCGTCTCTCTTCGAGCCAGGGTGAGACGCGCACGGTCAAGAAGGCCATCCGCCACAGCGGGTTCAGCAGCTACACCCTCGACAACGACATCGCGCTCCTCCAGCTCTCGGAGCCGACGACGGCGCCCGTGGCGAAGCTGGTGCAGCCCGAGCACCTCGAGAGCCTCACGGCGGGCACGATGGTCACCGTGGTCGGCTGGGGCAACATGGCCGAGGGCGGCAGCTCGAGCGACGTCCTCCGTCAGGTCAGCGTGCCGGTGATCTCGAACGCGCAGTGCAAGACGTACCCGCGGTACAACACCGTCACGAACAACATGATCTGCGCCGGCTACCCGAACGGCGGCCGTGACGCGTGCCAGGGCGACAGCGGAGGCCCGCTCTTCATGCAGGTCGGCAACGAGAACGTGCTCGTCGGTCTCGTGAGCTGGGGCATCGGCTGCGCGCGCGCGAACGCGCCGGGCGTCTACACCCGCGTGGGCAACTACCTGAGCTGGATGGCCCAGCAGTCGGGTGGCGCGATCGGCGCCGCGACCGGCGGCTCGGGCGGCGGTGCCGGTGGCGGCGCTGGCGGAGATGGCGATGGCGACGAGGACGGCGACTTCACGCCGTTCACGGAGTCCGGCTCGGTCGCCAAGGGAGAGGAGAAGGCGTTCTCCTACGACGTGCCGGCGGGCAGCTACCGGATCGAGATGACCGGAACGAACGACGCCGACCTCTACGTTCGGAAGAATGCCGCCGCGACGACGACGAGCTGGGACTGCCGCCCGTACATCAACGGGTCGAACGAGCGGTGCGACGTCACGTTCAGCGCGCCGGGCAAGCTGCACGTCATGGTCCGCGGGTACGCGAGCGGTACGAGCAGCTTCACGGTGACGGGCCGTAAGCTCTGATTCGTCCGACTCGGCTTCGTCCAGAGGCCCGGCTTCGGGCCTGAGGAATCGGGTGCCCGAAGGCACCCGATTTCCGTTTTCGGAGGCGATGCCCGGCGCGCGCGGCCGGGCTCGCTCCAGCGCGGCCGGCGTGGCATGCTCCGGGCGGTGAGCGATCACGACACGCCCAAGCCGATGGAAGCGCCGCCGCGGGAGGTGGATCCCGGTCGATACGACGGGCCGGCACGAGCGGCGCCCTATCCGCTCAGCCGCATGTCGCCGGCCTACGATCTCGTGGACGTCGCGGCGCGCATCCAGCAAGCGGACGAGACGCTCGCGACGATGACGAGCGGCAAGCTCGCGGTCATCGCGGAGCAGATCGCGTCGCTGCAGCAACAGGCGCGCACGCTGCTCGAAAAAGCGCGGCGCGACGCCGAGCTTCACCGTGCCCGATGCAGCTTCGAGAAGAAGCCTGGCGGGATCTACCACCTTTATCGAATGCACGCGGACGGTACGCTCTGGTTCTCGCGGCTGGGCCCCGACGAGTGGATGACGCCGCAGCCGCAGACCTACGAGGGCACCTACCGTCTGGAGCTCGACATGTCGTTCACGCGCCTGGACGTCGAGGAAACCGCTGCCCCGCCACCCGTGCCCATCGCGGCGCTGCTTCGCGGCGACGGCGGCGGCTCCGGCGGCTCCGGCGGCGGCGGCTCCGGCGACGGCGGCGGAACGTAGCGTCGCACGGGGCGTCAAAGGTCACGTGTCGGGAACGTCGAAGGTCCATCCGGCGATCAGGCGGACCTCGCCGGTCCAGGCGGCGGTGCCGTCGGTCATCGTTCCGTGCATGAGCGCGAGGGCGTCGCCGATGGTCAGGCGCTTCGTCAGACGGAACGTCACCTGAATCTCTCCGCGATAATGCTCCTCGTCCCGGCCGAACCGGGGCACGGACACGACCGCAGACGTTCCCCAACGTCCTCCGCCGAAGTCCACGTGCCCACGGACGAACGGCCCTGGATAGAACATCGTCGGCGGCGTCGACACGCCATACCCGACGGCGATGAAGCTCGAGGCGACGCCGATGCGCAACGCCACGTCGGGCCCGAAGCGGCTCTCCTGCTTCGTGAGGAGTCGCCTCGAGGGATCGACGTACGTGATGGAGTCCGTGTACGCGAACGCACCTGCCTCTAGGGCGACCCAGCGGAAATCCCATCCGATGCGCGCGTGCGCGGCGTACTCGATGCGGTCGGTGGAAAGCAGAAGCGTCGGCTCCCCCGGCTTCGCCTCCTGCGAGCCGCCGCCGCCGGGGAAAGGGCATCGCGGAGCGGACCAGGCGCAATCGGCGGCGTGCTCGAAGCCGAAACCGACGCGGAGACCGAGCCCCTTCGCGCCAGCCGGCGGCCCGTCGAAGACTTCGGCGAGCGCGCCCACGGCGTTGCGCTTGACGCCCGTGACGGCGGTGGCTCCCCCACCGCCTGGCAACGGTCGACGTCCCACGAGCACCGTGGCGCTGGCCGTCGTCTCCGCCCGCGCGAGCGACGGAGACGCCATCGCGAGTGCGATCACCGCGGCGATCGAGGCGCCGTGACGCTTCATCCTGTCCACGTGTCCGCCGGGCCCTCCCGCGAGGGCGGTTCTACAACATCCAGGCGCGCGTCGGGCGCGCGTCGGGCGGCCGCGGACGCGCGTGACGCGAAATTCACGCAACAGGTCGTGGCGAGCGTCCGACTGACGGTCGCATGACAGCACCGCGTCGCATTCTCCCGGGCAGAACGTACATGGTGACGCGCCGCACGACGCAGCGGCTCTTCTTGCTGCGGCCAGACGAGGACCTGCTGAGGATCTTCGCCTACTGCCTGGCCGAGGCCGCCACGCGATACGACATGCAGCTGATCGCGTGGTGCGTCATGTCGAACCACTATCACGCGATCGTTCACGATCCTCTCGGCCGTCTGCCCGCCTTCATCGAACACCTGCACAAGATGCTCTCCAAGCCCATCAACGCCCTGCGTGAGCGATGGGAAGGAGTGTGGTCGAGCGAAGAGACGTGCGTGACACTGCTCGCGACGCTGGACGACGTCTTCGAGAAGGTCGTCTACGTCCTCGCTAATCCAATGGCTGCTCACCTCGTGGACCAGCTCAGCCACTGGCCTGGTCTCCACTCGCTCTATCACCTCGACGGCAGGGTGACCGTGCACGAGCGCCCGCGGTGGTTCTTCAAGAAGGACGGCAAGGTGATGCCTGTCACGGCGGACCTCCGAGCCGTTCCCCCGCCGGGCGCCGACGACACGTGGGCCGCGAAGGTCCGAGCGGCCGTCGAGCGAAAGGAGCGTGAGTACCGAGTCCTTCGGCAGGAGAAGGGAATTCGCCTCCTCGGTCGCAAGGGAGTCCTCGCAACCGACCCGTTCGCGTCACCAGCGAAGGAGGCGATGCATCGAAAGCTTCGTCCGGCGCTCGCCTGCAAAGACGCGGCACGCCGCGCCGCCGAGCTGGCGCTCCTCAAGGCCTTTCGCGTGGAGTACGCGCGCAAGCTGACCCAGTACATCGCAGCCAAGACACCGGAAGAACGCCACAACGTCGTGTTCCCAGCCGGCACCTATCGCCTGAGATTACTCGGCGTACGCTGCGAGCCTTTCGAGCTCGTCCGCGCCGCCTGACGACCAACGGCTCGCGTCGCATCCGGGCCCCTACGGCGCCCGTGCTCGCAGCGCGCGCCCCTCCCCTACTCCGCGCGCTCCCTGCGCACCAAGCCAGACCGAGCGAACCTCGCAGCGCAGGCACACAGTGCGTCCTCAACGTCAACGTCGGCGACATCGCAAGGTCGCAAAACGTCGACGGTGCGGCGCACCGCCGGTCGTCAACGCAACGGCTTCGCGGCGCGGTGACCGCCGGTGACCGCAACGTCGGTGACCGCAACGTCGGTGCGGTGCCCGGTGACCGCCGGTGACCGCGGTGACCGCAACGTCGGTGCGGTGCCGGACCGTGCGCGGTGACCGCAACGTCGGTACGGTGCCGGACCGCGCAACGGCTTCAACGCAACGGCTTTGGTGACCGCAACGTCGGTGCGGTGCCGGACCGCGGCGCGGTGACCGCAACGTCGGTGCGGTGCCAGACCGGCGGAGTGACCGCAACGTCGGTGCGCGGCGGGGTGACCGCAACCGGGTGACCGCAACGTCGGTGCGGTGCCGGACCGCGTCAAGGCAACGTCCGGTCGTCAACGGCAACGGCAACCGCGAGGAACGACTTCAACGCAACGTCGGTGCGGTGTGCAACGTCGGTGCGGTCTGAGGAACGACTTCAACGCAACGTCGGTGCGGTGTGCGCTGGTGCGGTGTGCGCTGACCGCAACGTCGGTGCGCTGACCGGTGACCGGACCGCAACGTCGGTGCGCTGACCGCTGACCGGTGACCGGACCGCAACGTCGGTGCGCTGACCGGACCGCGCTGACCGCAACGTCGGTGCGGTGACCGCGGTTACCGGACCGAACCACGGCAACCGAACCCAACGTCGGTGCGCTGACCGCGGTTACCGGACCGAGCCACGGCAACCGAACCGACCCGCGGGGAGACGATCGGATTGGCTGAGGAACGACTTTACCTCCTCGTGGTCGAGATGCAACGTCGGTGCGCTGACCGGACCGCGCTGACCGCAACGTCGGTGCGGTGACCGCAACGTCGGTGCGGTGACCGCGGTTACCGGACCGAGCCACGGCAACCGAACCGACCCGCGAGGAGACGATCAGGATTGGCTGAGGAACGACTTTACCTCCTCGTGGTCGAGATGAACGAGCACGAGGACGAAGTCGCCCGGGGTGGCCTCGGACAGGATGCGGCGGAGGGCTTCGACCTCGGAGGCGGCGAGCGTGATCGCGGCGTCGGGGAGGCCGTGGGACGAAAGGGAGCGCTTCAGGAGTGCGGGCATTTCGCCGGGCATGCGGCCGCGCATGTAGCTTGCTAGCTCGCGGAGGACGACGAGATGCGGGTGGACTGCGGCGATCGCCCGGCACATCTCGTCGACCTCGTGGTTCGTCCGGTCGCCGGCGCAGCCGGCGACGACGAAAAGCCGCCCTGCCGGGGACGGGCCGCGAAGGGAGGCGACGAGCGACAGCACGGCTCGAACGCCCTCCGGATTGTGGCCGTAGTCGAGCAGGATGCGGACCCCCGCTCGCTCCACGAGCTCTCCCCTCCGGGGATTGTCGCCTTGGCCGAAACCGAGAAGCGCGCGGACGACGGCGTCCTCCGAGATGCCCAGTGCGAGCGCGACCGCCGCCGCGCCCAGCGCATTCTCGACGTTGTAGCGAGCAGCCCCGCCAAACGTGATCGGCACCGCAGCGACATCGACGAGTCGCCTCGCCTGGGGCGCCTGCGAGCCGGCACCAGAACCGGAACCGGCGCCGGAGCCGGAGCCGGAACCAGCACCAGAGCCAGGACCGGAACGAGCGCCAAGCGACCCATGGACCACGATTCCACCGTCCTCCGCGACGACGACGGTCCCTCGACGCGCCCGATGGTCTGCAATCACCGCCTCGGCTCGAGCGTCGCGACGCTCGAGATCCGCGAAGAAGACGACCTTTCGCCCTTCGATGGCCGACCCGAGCTCTGCCGGGAGCGCAGCCAAGCGGTGATCGTGTGCGTTGAGCACGATCGTTCCACCTCGACGGACGGCTCGGATCGGGATCGTCTTCACACGCGTCATCGCCGCGACATCGTCGATCCCGTAGCCGCCCATGTGGTCCTCGCTCACGTTCGTGACGAGGGCGACGTCGCAGGCATCCATCGCGAGCCCCCGCCGGAGGAGGCCGCCACGTGCAGTCTCCAGCAGGGCGATCTCGACGTCCTTGCGACGGAGGACCGTCCGCGCAGCTGCAGGGCCCGTCCAATCGCCGCGCTCGAGGATCTCGTCGCCGACGATGATGCCGTCGCTCGTCGTCACGCCGGCGCGCAAGCCTGCCTCCTTCGCGATGCGGCCGAGCAGACGCGTCGTCGTCGTCTTGCCGTTCGTGCCGGTCACGAGCGCGATCGGGATCGTGCCGAGCGAGCTCCACTCGACGTCGGCGACGTCCGGAACCGCCGATCGCGCGAACGTCACCGATCGCGCGCCGGCCCCGAGGCTCACCTCCTCGTCGTCCCACAAGAACGGGACGCCCCGCCTTCTCGCCTCGGCGGCGAGCGCGTTCAGACGCGGGCTGCGGTCGCGTTCGAGCATCGCAGCGATCTCGGCGAGCTTCGGCTCCAACGGAAGCGGCGCGCGTGAGGCGAGCAGCTCGCAGGCGGACAGCGCCGCCCACTCGCTCGCCTCCGTGAGCGGCAGCATCACGTCGAGGGGCGCTTCGTACGCGATGACGGCGCCGCCGGCGTGCTCGCGGACGATCGGCTCTACCTCCGGTGCGAAGCCGAGCGCAGCGCGGATGCGGCCGAGCTCTTGGAGATAGAGCTCGCGCACGTGCTCCAACGTATCGGGCGGATCCAGCTGCAGCTCGACGACGACGAGCGGTGATCGCGACAGGAGATTCGGACCGGTGAGCCGGCGAGCATCGACGACGAGCATGGGCGGTCACTCCGAGAGCGCCCGCGAGCTGCACGACGACGCCCTCCCCTCAACGGTACCCCGAGATGCTCGTGATCAGCGAGAAGCGAGATCCGTCGTGCTCGCGTCCTCGCCCGGCGCCTCGTCGCCTCGTCGCCTCGTCGGGTCGTCGCCTCGCCGCCTCGTCGCCGTTCAGTCCTCCTGCTCGCGCGCGAGGCGCACGCCACGTTCGTCCTGGATGACCTCGGAGCCCGCGAAGTCCACCGGACGGACCGTGCCATCGTCGAATGCATCGGACGGGCTCATGGGCGGTGGGATGGACGACGGCGACTTCGGCGAACGCGCTGCGTCGAAGTAGATGACCTGCTTCCAGCTCCTCGACACCTTGTCCGCGAAGATGAGGAGCAGGTCACCGCGCCGGGCGCGTTCGAGAGCCGTCTGGATGGCCTCCTGCTCGTCCGGAATGATGGTGAAGCGGTCCTCGCTCACGCCGCACGCGCGAAGCTCGTCCGCCATGATGCGCGGCACCTCGTCGGGGCCTCGGCCGCGCAGGTCGTCGTCTCGGCGCAGGATGAGGTAATCGAACGCCTCGCCTGCGATGCGCGCGATCGCCCGGATGTCTTCGTCGCGCCGATCGCCGGGCGCGGCGAGGACGCACAATCGCCGGCCCGTGCACTCGAGCTGGCGTACGAGATCGGCCATCGCACGCACCGCCGCCGGGTTGTGGCCGTAGTCGAGGATGACCTTGAACGGCAGGCGATCGAAGACGTTGCCTCGGCCCGGGACCTGGAAATAGGACGTGTCGAACGTCCGCAGGCCCTGACGGATGTTCTCGATCTTCACGCCCATCGCGTAGGCCATCACCGCCGCGAACATCGCGTTCTGGACGTTGTGGAGCGCCTTGCCCTCCATCGTCGCCGGGATGAGGTGCGTCCAGAGCAGCGGGAGGTGCGCGCCCTTGTCGTAGAGCGTGATCATGTGCCCATTGATGCCCTCCTCGAGGACGGCGGCGAGGCCGCCCGCACGGAGGTGCTGGCGCACGAGCTCGTGACGCGGATTCATCGTCACGTAGGCGATGCGCGTCGCCTTGGTGTGGTCGGCCATCTTCAGGCACAGCCGATCGTCGGCGTTGAGCACGGCGCAGTCGCGCGCGACCTCGACGACGATCCGCTTCACCTCGGCGAGCTGCTCGAGCGACTCGATGCCCCTCTGGCCGAGGTGATCGGCCGTCACGTTGAGGACCGCGCCGACGTTGCAGGACCGGTACCCCATGCCCGCACGCAACAGGCCGCCGCGCGCGGTCTCGAGGACGGCGAGGTCGACGTTCGGGTCGCGCAGCACCATCTGCGCGGCCTGCGGGCCCGTCATGTCGCCCGCGACGGTGCGCTCGCCGTCGATGTACACGCCGTCCGTCGTCGCGAGGCCGACGGTATGGCCGTTCATCTTCTGGATGTGCGCGAGCATGCGCGCCGTCGTCGTCTTGCCGTTCGTGCCCGTGATGGCGGCGATCGGGATGCGCGACGGCGTGCCCGGCGGGAAGAGCAGATCCATCACGCGCCCGGCGACGTCACGCGGCTTGCCTTCGGTCGGCGCGATGTGCATCCGGAAGCCCGGGGCCGCGTTCACCTCGCAGATCCCTCCGCCCACCTCGCGGTAGCTCTTCGTGATGTCGGGCGTGATGAAGTCGACGCCGCACACGTCGAGGCCGATCGCCTTCGCCGCGCGGACGGCCACGTCTCGATTGTCGGGGTGCACCACGTCGGTGAGGTCGATCGCGGTGCCGCCCGTCGAGAGGTTGCCCGTGCGGCGCAGGAACAGCACCTCGCCTTCGGGGAGGACGGTGTCCTTCGTCACGCCCTTCTCGGCCATCAGGCGCTCCGCCTGGGCGTCGAGCTCGATGCGCGTCAGCACCTTCTCGTGTCCGATGCCGCGACGCGGGTCGGAGTTCACGATCTCGACGAGCTCGGCGACCGTGTGCTTGCCGTCGCCGACCACGTGACCGGGCACGCGCTTCGCGACCGCGACGAGCTCGCCGCCGATGACGAGCATTCGATGATCGAAGCCGGCGAGGAACGTCTCGACGATCACGCTCCTCGAGTGCTCCTTCGCGAGCTCGAACGCGGCCCGGACCTCCGCCTCCGTCTTGAGGTCGAGCGACACGCCACGGCCGTGGTTCGCGTCGAGCGGCTTGACGACGACCGGATACCCGAGACGCGCCGCGGCCCGCGCGGCGGCGTCCGCCGAACGAACCAGGATCTGGCGCGGCACCGGGAGCCCGAGGTCCCCGAGGATCCGGTTGGTCTCCTCCTTGTCGGACGCGATCGCCACGGCGATGTGGCGCGTCTCGCTCGTCACCGTCGCCTGGATGCGCTTCTGGTACTTGCCGTGCCCGAACTGCACGAGGCTGTAGTCGTTGAGCCGGAGCCACGGGATGTCCCGCGCTTCGGCGGCTCGGACGAGCGCGCTCGTCGAGGGACCGAGCTGCCGCCGCTGCGCGAAGTCGATGAGCTCGACGAGCCTCGCCTGGAAATCGAACGGAGGCTCCGGCTCGGCAGGCCGACCGTCGGCGTCTTGCGGCGGCCGCTTCGGACGCAGCTCCGGCGGAAGGAGATGGTGGATGAGGTCGAACGCCAGGTCCGCAGCCGCCTCGGCGACGCGCTCCTCCTCGAACTCGTAGACGACGTAATAGCGACCGGGCGTCCCCTCCGAGCGCGTCTTGCCGAAGCTGACGTTCGCGCCCGTCAGCACCTGGAGCTCGATCGCGACGTGCTCGAGGACGTGACCGAGCCAGGTCCCGCCGTCCTCCTTCAAGCGCCGTACGAAGCCGCCTTCGACGCCGTACGAGCACGTGTGGGATTGAAGGCTCGGGATGGCTGCGAGCAGCCCGTCGACGAAGCCGGGGATCTTGGCGCTCGGCCATTGCTCGAGCTCACCGAGATCGACGGTGAGGCGTACGACGGGGAAGTGAGCGTAGAGGCTGGGTCCGCGATAGACGCGTCGCTCGAGCAGCTCCATTTGGGGTCGGCTCTATATTCACCTGGCTCGAACGTCGAACGCACGTCGAAAAGCACGAGGTTTCCCGGTACCCCTCCTCGACCTAAGTCGGGGGGTGTGCTGGCACGCGGTGACGAGGCCGAAGAGACGGCGCGAGCCCGACCGGATCGCCGGCTCGAGCGCCTTCCCCGGCTGCTCGGGACCGTGACCGGGGAGGCCCCGGGGCCGACCGTCGTCCTCACCGGCGGGCTCCACGGAAACGAGCCCTCAGGTGTCTTCGCCGCCGTCGAGCTCCTCGAGCGGCTCGAGCACGCCCGTCACGCGCTGCGCGGCCGCGTCGTGGCATTCGCCGGCAACCGCCAGGCGCTCGCCCGAGGCGTCCGCTTCCTCGCACGGGACCTGAACCGCGGCTGGGACGCCCCCTCCCTCGAACGTCTCCTGCGGACGCCCGCAGGCGCCCTCGCGGAGGACGATCGGGAGCACCGCGAGCTCCTCGACGCCTTCCTCGCGCTCGAGGAAGAGGACGCGCAGCCCACCGCCTCGCCCCCAGGCGCCTCCCTCGCCTTCTTCGATCTGCACACCACCTCGGGCCCCTCGCGGCCGTTCGCCTGCATCGGGGGTTCTGGAGAGAGTCTCCGCCTCGCACGCGCGCTGCCCATCACGTCCGTCGTCGGCCTCGAGCGCGCGATCGCCGCGACGATGCTGAGCTGGTGCACCTCGCGCGGGCACGTCGGAATCTCCGTCGAAGCGGGTCAGCACGACGATCCGGCATCGCCGCGGCGCCACGTGAGCGCCGTGCTCGTCCTCCTCGCGGCGATGGGCTCGCTCGATCCGAAGCGCGAGCCGCGGCTCGTCGAGCAGCTCGAGTCGCACCGCGCCGCTCTCGCGCGGTCGGCGCAGGGGGCCTCGCGCATCGTCGAGGTCCGCCATCGACACGTCGTCGAGCCCGGCGACGGCTTCGAGATGCTGCCGGGGTTCCACAGCTTCGATCCGGTCGTCGCCGGACAGGTCCTCGCGCACGACCGACGTGGACCCATCCGCGCGCCGGAGGCGGGCGTCGTCTTGATGCCGAGGTACCAGGGACAGGGCGAGGACGGTTTCTTCGTCGCACGCGACATGACCACGCGAGAAGCGACGGCACACGACCGCGATCCGAGGAGGTAGCGCCGTGCCGAGGAGGTAGCGCCATGGGGCTCCGGATCGATCGCGAATGCTTCGACGAGCAGGACTACGAGCGGTTCTTCGCAAAGCTGAAGCGTTCGCTCCTCGCCCTCGAACGGCTCCTCGAGCGCCCAGGCTTCGGCGTCGGCCCGACCACGATCGGATCCGAGCTCGAGCTCCACCTCGTCGGCGCCGACGGGCGCCCCGCGCCCATCAACCGCGCCGTGATCGCGGACGCCCTCGACGAGCGCGTGACGCTCGAGATGAACCGCTACAACCTCGAGATCAACACGCCCCCGTCCGCGCTCGAGGGACGGCCCTTCGAGCACATGGCGCGCGAGATCGACAACGTCCTCGCCGTCGTGCGATCCGCCGCGCGCGCCCACGATGCCGACGTCGTCATGATCGGGATCCTCCCGACGCTGACGGAGGAGGACCTCCGGCGCTCCGCCCTCTCCGACGAGTGCCGGTACCGCGCGCTCTCGGCCGGCATCCGGCGCGTACGGGGCGAGCCGGTCCCCGTCCGCATCCACGGCATCGACGTCCTCGACGTGATGACCGACGACGTCACGTTCGAGGGCGCGAACACCTCGTTCCAGGTCCACCTCCGCGTCGATCCCTCGCGGTTCGCACGGACGTACAACGCGGCGCAGATCGCCACCGCGCTCGTGCTCGCCGTCTCCGGCAACTCGCCCATCTTCCTCGGCCGACGGCTCTGGGACGAGACGCGCGTCGCCCTCTTCCGGCAGGCCGTCGACGATCGCGCGTCGCCCCGCGAGGACGACTGGCGGCCGGCGCGCGTCTCCTTCGGGCATGGCTGGGTCCGGAAGAGCGCGCTCGAGCTGTTCGCGGAGTCGGTGGCGCTGCACGCGCCCATCCTCCCGCAGGACTCGGAGACGGATCCCGAGACGATCGTGCGCGCCGGTGGCGTGCCCGCGCTGCGCGAGCTGCGCCTCCATCACGGCACCGTCTGGCGCTGGAACCGCGCCGTGTACGACGACGCCGGCGGCGGGCACCTCCGCATCGAGATGCGCGCGCTGCCCGCGGGACCGACGGTCCGCGACATGGTCGCGAATGCGGCCTTCGCCCTCGGGCTCACGCTCGCGCTGTCGGAGGATGCGGACACCCTCGTCACGCGCATGACGTTCGGCCAAGCGCGCCGGAGCTTCTACGAGGCTGCTCGCGCCGGCCTCGACGCCGAGATCCTGTGGCCGACCGAGCGCGCGCCCTCCCCTCGCGGATGCTCGCCCGCCGAGCTCACGCGAGCCCTCCTGCCCGTCGCGCGCGATGGGCTCGTGGCCGCGGGCGTCGCCCCCGACGAAGCCGACGCGTGGCTCACGATCGTCGCCGAGCGCGTCGAGCGCGGCGTCACGGGCGCGCGCTGGCAACGACGTATGTACGACGCGCTCGCCAGAGAAATGCCCGAGGAAAGAGCGCTCGCGGCGATGCTCGCGCGGTACCGTGAGCTGAGCGACCGAGGCGAGCCCGTCCATCGCTGGCCAGCCGAGTGACGTCCAGCCCTACGCGGAGACGAGAAGAAAGACGCGGCGCCGACCGCGATCGTGTCCGCGTCGCCGCCGAAGACGGCCTCCGACGCCGGCGGCATTCCCGTCGACGAGAAGGTCGTCTCCGGCGACGTGCTCCACCTCGAGTTCCTCCCGGACGGCACGTTCCTCGTCCACGGCGACGTGTGCCGTCCGGCGCCCTGCTCTTCGCGCTCGCGCGCATTCGGTGATCAACCCGTGGGCGCGATCGGCTTGCGCGTCTCGAGATCGAACTTCGCGCCCTCCGTCAGCACGTGGAGGCGCACGTTCGTCATGCAGACGGGCTGACCCTCGTTCAGCTCCGCGATCGAAGAGTGATCGAGCTCCGAGACGTCCACGATCGTGAGCGCCCCCGTCCCCACCACCGTGAGCACGCGATCCGGATCGATGAACGCTGCCGTGTCTTCGTCGAGGCCGACACCGACGGCGAACGGATTGTACGCGAGCGCGGTGAGCAGGCGGCCGAGGCGGTCGCGCTGACGGAAGTGCTGATCGATGAGGATTCGGTTCGTCAGGCCCCACCCCGGGACGAGCGCGACGGAGCCCGCCCGCGGCGTGTGGCCTTCCGCGCCGTACGCGATCATGTGCTCGCTCAGGATCGCGGCCCCCGCGCTCGTGCCGCCGACGGCGACCCCGCGGGAGCTCGCACGCCGGATCGCCTTCGCGATCGGCGTTCCGCCGAGGATCGTCGTGAGGCGGAGCTGGTTGCCTCCCGTGACGAAGATGCCGTTCGCTCGCTCGATCTCCTCGAGGTACGCGGGCTCGCTCGCGTCCTTGCGCTCCTTCAGGGGGAGCGCCTTCGCCTCGCCGGCGCCGAGCTTGAGGAACAGCTGCTCGTAGCGCTCGCCCGTGTCTTCGAGCTTCGACGCCGTGGGGATGATCACGATGCGCGCGCCGGGGCCGCCCGAGACGTCGAGGAACTTCCGCAGGATGTCCGAAGGTCCCTCTTTGTCCTCCGCGCCTCCGATCGGCACGATGTACCCGCGCTTCTTGTCCGGATCGACCTTCGCCGGGCTCATGACGACGCTCCCTTCTCGACTTTCTCGAAGGTCCCCCTCACGACGGGCGCGCCCCCACGGACGACCCAGCGTCCGCGCGCCATCACTTCGCGTACGCGATGCGAGCGATCGAGGACCACCAGGTCCGCGTCCGCGCCGACCGCGATCCTGCCCTTGCGCGCGAGGCGCAGCGTCATGGCCACGTTGCGCGTGAAGACGGGCAGGACGCGCTCGAGCGGCAGCCCGCGATCGAGCAGCTCCTTCAACGACTCCGCGAGCGCGCCCGACTTGCCGACATCCATCGAGACCAGCCGGCCGTCGCGATCGAACGTGGGCAGGCAGCCGCCGCCGTCGGAGCTGCACGTGAGGCGCTCGGGGGGCGCGCCGCTCTCGAGGTAACGCGCGATCGCGTCCGCCGCGGAGATCGCTCCGTCTCCTTCCTCGACCGGGAACGCCGTGACGTCGATCGTGCAACCGCGGCGCGCCAGCGCGACGGCCTCCTCGAAGAGCGCCGCCCTCCGGTTGACGTGCGTGGGATGGAACACGCTCGCAGGAAGCTCCGTCTCGTCGAGCGCTCGGCGCACGAGCTCGAGCCCGCGCGGCCCGTCACCGACGTGCAGGTGGAGCACCCCGGCCTTGCCGCTCATCATCCCGGCGACGTGGCAGTCGGCCGCGAGGCGCGCGATCTCCTCGAACGTCGGCTGCGAAGAGCGGTGATCGCTGATCGCCACCTCGCCGACGCCGATGATCGGGTCGACGAACACGATGTCCGACCGGACCTTGCCCGTGAGCGTGATCGGCGGCACCTCGTAGCTGCCCGTCCAGCACCACGCGGAGAGCCCCTCCTCGCGCAGGCCGAGCGTCGCGGCGACGAGCGACGCGACGTCGCGCGTCGTGCCGTCCGTCCCGAGGACGCCGACGACCGTCGTGACACCGGCGAGCGTGAGCTGCGAGAGGACGACGGGCGGAACGCGCGAGGCCGGTCCGGACTCGCCCCCGCCGCCCGTGACGTGCACGTGCGCGTCGACGAGACCGGGGACCAGGCGCGCGCCCTCGAGGTCGACGATCTGGCAGAGGCCCGCGGGGAACGCCGCCTCCGCGAGACGCTCCTCGATCGCGAGGATCTCGCCCCCGCCGACGAGCACGTCGCACCGGCCCCGCGGATCGGGGTCGTAGACCTCGGCGTTCCGGAGCAACGTCAGGGTCGTCACGGTCCTTCGGTCGCTCCCTGTAATCGAGACGCGCGGCGCTGCCAATCGGGCCGCGACGGGACGCCTCGATCAGCCCGTCGTGACCGTCTCGAGAGGCCGCGGCAGGGAGAGCACGAGATCCGGGTCGTCGCCGAAGAGCTCGACGATCTGCGTGCGCACCGCGTTCGGCGCGGGGCTCGGCCGCCCGTGGGCGCAACGCGCGGCGTCCTCGATCGTCTCGACGCCCTCCGAGCAGAACGTCGAGAGCCAGCCGGCGTCGAGGACGCGCAACAGCTCCGCGCCGAGGCGCTCGCGCTGCCGTTTCCTCCACGCGAGCGCGGTCGGCACCGTGCCGTGCTCGGGCTTCACCCCCGCGGGCGCGAACTCGACGTCGTGCTCCCACGCGACGCGGGCGTCCTCCTGCGCGTCGCGCGCGACGAGGGGCGGGACGTCGGGGAGCGAGATCGTCGCGACGAACGTCGCCGCGTAGCGTCCCTCGTGCTTCGTCGCCGTGTAACGGAAGACGCGCGGCTCGTCGCGCATCCGCGTCACGGTCCGCGTGCGATCGACCCACTCGGTACGGTAGCGCGTCACGGGACGGGTGCGCGTCACGGTCCGCATCTTCGTCACGGGCTGCTCGACGGAGCACGTTCCCGTCTGCGGAGGCGGGCACGGCACGAGCCGCGTCTCCGTCGTCGTGTACGGCACGCGTTCCAGGAACGACTCCCGCACGACGTACGGGACCTCCACGGGCTCCCGGTAGTGCTCGGTGGCCTCGTACGGCACCTGCTCCACCCACGACCGCGCGAGCTCCGTCGGCTTCGCGGTGACGGAGGCGGAGACGGAGCCGTCGAGCTCGAGCACGGCACGGTTCGACGCCACCGGGCTGAACCACACGGACCGTTGGAACGCACCTGCCACGACCTGCTCGAGCTCTCTCCGTTCCTCCGCCGGCGTGCCCGTGATCTGCCCGCGGACATCGACGCCCGCGACGAGGAACGGCCGCGGCTTCCATGGCGGGAGCGGCGCGCCCATCTCCTTGCAGTAGGACGCGACCAGCTCGAGCGCGTAGGGCTGTTCGCCTCGGCTCGCGATCTCCGTCGCCCGCGCGCACGTCCGCGCGCCGGCGGCGGCGATCTCGGCATCGAGCTTCGGACCGAGCGCGGCGAGCTCCGGTCGAGCGAGCCATCGCGCGTACGCCTGCCGGCGTGCCCGAGCGGCGAGCGCACGGCCTCGGCTCGTCTCCTCCTCGATGCTCTTCTCCAAGGTCGCGCTCGTCCACTCGACGACGGCGTCGAGCCGCTCCTGGAGCGCCCGGTCGAACGAGCCGGCATGCAGCCGGTCCGCCGTCTCGAGAGCTTCGAGCGCCGCGCGCAAGCCGTCTTCGCGGTTCCGCTGCTGCGCCTCCTCCGCACGGTCGAGGCTCTGACCGAGCAGCCCTCGTTCGGCGAGGACGAGGCGCGCCTTCGCCTCGGCGTCGTGCGGTCGCTCGTCGACGAGCTCGCTGTACAGCGCGACCGCCTCGCGATAGTCGCCGCGCGCGAAGGCGTCGTCCGCGCGACCGCGCAGCGTCACGCAGCCGGTCGAGGTCGCGAGCGCGGCGACGACAGCGAACGGACGGACCCAACGGGTGTTTCGAAGTACGACGCCCAGAAGCGACGTCGTGGGACGAGGACGAGACGAGAAACGCAGGTGATTCGAGCACCTGGCTTGCGAATCGATGCGCCGGAAGTGGTCCACGCTCGAGCGAGAGCACGTGCCGTACCGATCTGCCGACGCACCGGGGCCGCGCCGTCGATCCTCGACGGGTACGAACGGCAGCGCGGACGCGTCCCTCTCGATCGACCTCAGCGACTCGAGCCTCGGCGCGGCTTCTTCGCGACCGCGCTGGCCGGCGCGGCATCGAGGCCGAGCCCACGCTGCTTCTTCGATTCGGCGATGCAGCCGGCGATCGCGAAGCCGGCGAAGAGGAGCGCAGCGCAGGCGGCGATGACGCGTTCGAACCGAGGCATCGTCCGGCACACATCGCACCACCTCCCGCAGCGGGCAAAGTTTTCGACGTCGATGGGTCGTACGATGAGGCGCCGGATGCGCCCGCCCCTCTCTCCCGAAGACGAAGCCATCATCCGCGAGCTCGAGAAGCGCAAGCCGAGCGAGCTCGTGCCGCTCCTGCTCGAGCTGGCGCGGCGAACGAGCGCCCGGCGCCGTCCTGCCGACCTGCTCGCGCAATTCGCCCGCGACACGTTCGTGGTGCCGTGCCCGATCGATCAGCGGACCGCCGTGGAGCTCGATCGGCTCGCGCTCGAGGTTGCGAGCGACTACGAGGCGCTCCTCCTGTCACCCCTGGCTCCGCTCGGCACGTGCTCCGTCGTCTCACCCACGACGCAGGATCGCTCGGTGACGACGTCGCGCACGACCGAGGTCGTGTCGGACCCGACCAACGTGCTCGCCATCGAATGCGCGAGGCGCCTCCTCGCTGGCGAGCGCCACGTGCGCCTCTGCACGCTCCATCAGGTGGTGCGAGCGCAGCGGTTCTCCACGAAGGGCTTCGCGCAGCACTTCCGTATGTTCGCGCTCGTCGAAGCGGGGTGGGCGCGTCCCGAGCACGGGTTCGAGGTCGACGCCGTGGTCGCCCTCGCTGGCGTGTTCGTCCGTCTCTTCGAGCGCGTGGAGCAGGTCGGGCTCCGCGTCGCGAGACCGCGAGCGAAGCTCCTGGTCGCCGAGCGCGCCGGAGCGCTCGGCGAGCGCGTCCGCGCGCGCCTCGCGGAGCGGCTGCCCGATCTGCCCGTCGAGGAGGTGACGCCCTTCGCGTCGAACTACTACGACGGCCTGCGCCTCGTCGTCGAGGCCGACACGCCCGCCGGCGATCGCTACGAGCTCGGCGACGTCGGCATCGTCGACTGGATGGCCAAGCTCACGTCGAACGCGCGGACGCGCTTCGTGGCGGCAGGCATCGGTATCCAGCTCCTCGCCCTCTCGTTCCGTTCTCCGCCCGGCGAAGCCCCTACCCCGAGCTGATCACGACGGCGCGCGCCGGACCGCGACGAGGAGCCGCTCGCCGACGACGGGCCGCGGTCTGCGCAGCCCCATCCGCCGAGCGAGCTCGCCGTACGTCGCGTCCTCCTTCACCTGGAACCCGCGAGCTTCGACGACGCGGTGTGCAGCGTCGTAGCCCATCAAGCCTTCGAGGGGCTCGCCCAGCGCCCGCAGCGTCGGGCGCGCGAGCCGCCGCACGACGTCCGCGAGGACCGTCCGCCCGCGTCCGTCGTCCGTTCGTGCTTCGAGCGGCGTGCCGTACGTCATGACGAGCGTGCTCCCCTCCGCGGACCGCGCGCGCACGGAATCGAGCGTCCTCGCGATGGCCTCGGGCGTCAGGTACGGGGTGACGCCCTCCCAAACCCACGTCGTCCGGAGGCTCGCGTCGTGCCCTGCCCTCGCGAGCGCGGCGTCGAGATCGTCCCGCTCGAAGTCGACGCTCACGAACCGGACCTCGCGCGCCTTCGGCGGGAGGCCCTCCACCCGTCCGCGCTTGTAGCTCTGGGTCGACGGATGATCGACCTCGAACACGATGCTGTCCGCGAGCGCTCCCATGCGCCAGGCCCGCGCGCACAGGCCCGCGCCGAGGACGACGAGCTGCACGCTGCCGCGGCTCACGGCGTCCTCGATCGCCTCGTCGATGGCGACGGTGCGCGCACGCATGAGGTCGACGAGCGGGAGGCGGCGTGCGAGGCCTTGCGAGCGCGCGAGCCGCGCGAGCCCGAGCGGTACGAGCCGCGGCGCGATCGGGTCGACACCCGCCGCTCCGCGCGCCGTCGCCACGATGGCGGCCGTGATGCTCGCGCGTCCCTCACGCATGCTCGTCCTCCGGGCTTCGTCCGCGCCGAGGAGCGCTCTCGCCCGGCTCCATGGAAGTATGACCCAATCGCGGAGGGAGCTCCGCGCCCGCCCGGGCGCGCGCACGGCCGCGCACCGTCGTGCCGCGCGACGCATTCGCCGCGATCGGAGGCGGCGATCAGAGCAGCGCCGAGAGGAGGCCCGTCGTCGCGCGGGACCACGCCTCGAGAGGCGCGACCGGTGTCACGAGCTCCGCGAAGACGACGCGCGGATCGAGCGCCTTCGCCTCCTTCCCGAGCGGAGACGTCGCGATACGGACGACCTCGACGAGCGCACGCCGCACGTTCGTGCCGGCGAGCTCCACGATCTCGTCCCAGGTCGCCTCGACGATCTCGGCCATGCCCTTCTCGCGCCACTCTCGGAGCAGGAGCTCCACGAGGGCCTTCTCCTCGGCGAGCGGTGTCGCCCTGCCCTCCTCGCGGAGGAACGCGACGCGGATCTCGAGCTCCTCGTCGCCGAGCAGCTCGACGAGCTTCTTCGTGAGGACGTGGACGACGGCGAGGACGAGGACGATGCGCTGCCACGGCAGCTCGCGATCCTTCACGCGCGCCCCCACGAGATCGGCCGCAAGCGCGACGACGACGAGCCGCCGGCGGCGGACGAGGATCGCCTCGTCCCGGGCGTAGTAGAGCAGCTCGCCCTCGACGTAGCGCACGTCGAACAGGTCCACGTCCGACCTCGTGCCCGGCGGGTCCATGTAGACCAGCTCGGAGGTGACGAGGTTCTCGAGGCTGCCCGACGTCGTCACGCTCGAGAAGCCGCCCGCGGGGTACGTGCTCTCGTCCTCGAGCTTCGACGCGACGTCGCCCTCGTCTCGACGCCGTCGCGGGATGCGGCGCGGCAGGCCGCTCGCGATCGCCTCCTGCGCGCGGACGACGTCGGCGACGGCGAGCCTCTGCGTCAGGCTCGCGAGCACCGTCAGGTTCTCGAGCGCGAACAGGTCGGCGTCACCGAGGAGATCGCGGGCCTTCTGCGCGCAGCGCGCGAGATCGGCGTACGCCTCGGTGAGCCGCCGCCGCACGCGCTCGTCGTCGCGGAGAATCGCGAAGCCGCGCTGGAGCGCCTCCGCGGGGCTGCGCTCGACGAGCTGCCGGACGATGCCGGGCTGCACCTCCATTCCCGATCGATAGTCGATACGCGCGAGCACGCCCGCGACGAGGATCCCGACGGCCTGGGCGTGCATCCCTCTCGGCAGCCGGGCGACGGCGAAGCCGGCAGACGCGAGCCTTCGGTCCGCGGCGAGGCGGCCGAGCAGCGCGTCCTCGTAGCGACGGATCGCCGCGGCGAGCGCGGGATCGTCCGCCGCCGCAGCCACCGACGCACGGAGCGTCTCGACCGTCGCGCCGAAGAGGAGCGCGCCGAGATCCGCGACGACGCCGGGCGGCGGGACGTCGAACCGCTCGCCCATCGTCGCGAGGATCCACGGGCCGACGCGCGCCGCCGATTCGGCCGGCGGAAGGAGCCGCCCGAGGCACATGCCTGCCTCGATCGTCGCAGCGGCCTCTTCCCGTCCGAGCGCGGCGGCCATCGACACGCCAGCGTATCAAAGCGCGGGCCGTGCTCCGGGCGGTGACATGATCAGCGCGCGAGGGTCCAGCCGAGCCGCAGCGGCCGTGCGTCGAGCGTGACGGGGTTCGCGGCCGTCGTGCACTCCGCCTCCTCGACGGTCTCGGCTCCGGTGACGAAGAGGTCGCCCATGGTCGTGCCGTCCTTCACCCAGCCCGAGAGGCCGAGCAGACGGCCGACGCCGTTCGAGCCGGTCTCCTGCTCGAAGGCGGCGAGGACGAACCCGCCGTCGTCGCCGAGCACGATGCCCGGGTAGCCGTTGTGGCCCGTCTGCGACGCGTAGCGATACGCCGCCATCGGTCGCCCCGCGCCGTCGAGGTGCAGGAGCGCGGTCGCGGTCCGCCCTTGCTCCTCCAGCAGACGCACGCCGCTGCCGACGAGGAGGTAGCCGGTCTGCGGAAGCTCCGCGACGTCGGTCCCGAGGTAGTGCGCCGAGACGGCCGCTCCGAACCACGGGAACGTCGCGAACGCGAGGTTGCCTCCCGGCTCGATCCGCATGAAGAAGGCGCCGCCCATCCCGGTCCCGCCGACGACGATGAGCTCGTCGCGCTCGAAGGCCGCCTTCATCTGGCTCGGCGTGAGGTAGCGCGTCAGCTCGCAGTCGGGGTACCGGTTCGCCCAGATCGTCTCGAGCTCCCGATCGAACCGGGCGACGAGCAGATCGCCCGACGTGTCGTGACGGTATTGGCCGGAGACGAGCAGGTCGCTTCCCTTCGCGACGAGGGCCGAGAGGTCGAGCGAGCCCCCCGCGACGGCGAGCGACCGCGCATGGCGCGGGCGACCGTCGGCGGAGACGACGGCGACGACGGCGCGATCGTTGGCGGTGCACGCTTCGACGACCGCGTAGTCGCCGTTCGGGAGCCCGAGCACGCGCCGAGGCTCCGGGCTCTCGCACTCGGCCTCGGGCGGCAGCGTGTACTTCCACGATCGCCCGACGAGGCCGCGCTGGCCGATCTCCGTGAGGATGAAATCGCCGCCCTCGTAGTCGCGCGACAGCGCGCGCATGGTGCCGTCGCGGCCCGACGCGACGTCGAAGAGCGGTCCCGGGAGCGCCTTCGTCCACCGCACCGTCCCCTCGCGATCGAACTTGACGATGGTGTCCGAGCGCAGCGCCAGCGCGACGTACGTGCCGTCGATCGCGCGAGAGAGCCCGACGCGCCCGAGGGTCGCGTCGTTCGGCCGGCCCTCGACGATCGGCGCCGTGAGGTTCTCGACGAGGGAACGCTGCCAGCGAGGGGCCGTCGGGTTCGCCAGCCTTGCGGCGTCGGGGCCCTCACCCGGCATGCGCGAGTCCGGCGTGAACGAGCAGCCGCCGGAGGCGAGCTCCCCTTCGGCGATGCTCAGCGGCGGAGACTCGATGTCGAAGAGCGTCACCGCTCCGACGATCGGCAGCTCGGGCGTGCTGACCTTGAGGCCGAAGAGAGCCTCGAGCCCGGCGACGAGGCGGTAGCAGGGATTGCGCGTGGCGTCGGCCGCCAGCTCGCCGTAGCCGCGGAGCTCGGCGTAGGGCCCGACGATCTCCCAGAGCGCGAGGCTCAATCGGGCGCCGAGCCAGGCCCTACCTCGGGCGAAGAGCGTCAGCTCGGTCGGCTTCTCGGAGACGTCGAACTTCGTCACCGACGGCGGCCGGAGATCGAACCCGCGCGTGCTCGACGCCGTGACCCCGGCGGAGATCGCGAGCTCCGCGGTCATGCCGGTCGAGAAACGCGCCGACGCCTGACCGAGCACGCCGGCCCGGATCGCGAGCGACGGCCGGATGACGATCGGCCCGGCGGGGATCGGCGGGCCGGGGATCGTGCCGAGCGTGAAGTCCCGTTCGTAGGCCAGGGCCGCGGCGCCCTCGACGTTCACGTCGACGATCCCGCGCGGGGTCACGTCGAACTTCGCCCTCAGCTCGGGCAGGAGCGACAGCGGCGTGCACGGCGGGAGCTGCCCGATGAGCAGCCCCGGCAGGTTCACGAGGCACTCCTTCACCGCGCCCGGGAGGTCCTCGATGGCGCCCCAGTCGAAGTCGAAGTCGGCGTCGTAGTCGATGCGCGCCTCGAGGCTGCCCACGACGCGGACCTGATCGTCCTTCGTCTCGCGGTTGCCGTCGGCGTCGAAGACGAGGAAGTCGACCGGCAAGCGCGCGCCGAGCGCCTGGCGCGAGGTGCCCACCGACAAGGGCTCGATGCCCGGGCTCGGCTGGAACGCCGATGCGTCGAGCGAAAAGTCCCTGCGACGCGACACGACGTGGAGCCTGCGGTACGCGAGCTGCGGCATCGCCGGCAACGTCCGGAGCTCGAGCGCATCGCCTTGCCGCTCCGCCGCCAAGACCACGCGGATCAAGCCGGCCGGCGCCGCGTCGGATGCACCGGCGACGAAGACCGTGCCGGGTCCGACGTTCGCCAGCTCGGGCGGCGCGGTGCGGAACCGGACGCGTCCGTCGGGCGTCGCGCTCTCGACGAGCGCCGCGCTCTCCGAGCTCAAGATGGCGGTGCTCGGGAACGGGTCCGCCTCGACGAGATCGAAGTCGGACGGCCGTCCCTCGTCGGACGAGCCGCACGCGGGGCCGACGACGACGGCGATCGCGGTCAGCAGGACGAACAGAAGGCTGCGCATGACGGCCGCCTCTCTCCGCCGGATCCGGCACGGAGGCAAGCCCAGCGACGGCGGTCACGCCCCGGACCGCTCGACCGACAGGCCGAGGAGCTGCGGCACCTTGGTCTCGAGGAGATCGATTTCGTCGCGCGTCTCACCGAGATACGACAGGAGCGACAGGTCCTCGCGCTCGACGGTTCCGCCGTGGAGGAGCCATGCCCGCGTGCGGAGCAGCCGATACAGCTTGATGATCTTCCGGTCGCTGACGAAGACGTCGTCCTCGCGGGCGAGCGTCTTGAGGACGCGGCGGAGCTCGCGCAACAGATCGTCCTTGAAGTACACGTCGCGATCGCTCACGACCTCGCCGCCGGGCCCGGTCTGCTCCTTCGCCATCGTCAGCGTCAGGTAGCGGTTCGCCTTGAGGAAGTCCTCGAGGGAGGCGTGTCCCTCGGCCCACGGCTTCTGGTTCGTCTCGCGCCAGGACTGCATGCGCAGCCCCATGTCGATCAGCTGGACGAAGTGATCGTCCTGCACGGAGCGGCACGCCGCCTTGAGACAGAAGCGGTCCTTGAGCGCGGCGAGCTCGGCGTGCTCCGGGATCTCGTTGGTCGCGGCGAAGAGGATCTTGAGGCGCACCGGCTGGGGGAGGCCGTCCTGGTAGAACTTCTTCTCGTTGATGATCGTGAGCAGCGCGTTGAGGATCGCCGAGTTGCTCTTGAAGATCTCGTCGAGGAAGACGAGCCGCGCGGTCGGCAGCTTGCCGCGCTCCCGTCGCACGTAGCGGCCTTCGCGGAGGAGGTTGATGTCGATCGGCCCGAGGACCTCCGACGGCTCCGTGAAACGCGTCAGCATGTACTCGAAGTAGTCGCCTTCCTCGAGACCGAGCGCGTCCTTGAACTTGAGGACGAGATCGCTCTTGGCGGTGCCGGGCGGTCCCACGAGGAGCAGGGGCTCCTGCGCCACCGCGGAGATCGTCATCAGATCGATCAGGGACTGCTTGCCGACGAAGAACCGACCGAGCGCCAACCGGAAGCGGTTGATCCGCTCGCGAACGGCGGCCGCCTCCTTCTCGAGCGCGGAGAGCGGCATGTCGAGGACGCGGTCGAGCGGATCGGCCGTCTGGGTATCGGTCTTCGAGGTCGCGGTCGTCATGTCTCTCGTGTACCCATCTTGTCGCGTCGTCAGCGCGAAAGGTCGCGGTGGATGCGGCGCCGGACGAGGTACTCGTCCTCGTCGAGGAAGCGGCGGGCCACGTGATCGATGGCGAGGTCGTCGCTGACGTAGCCGAGGACCAGGGCCTCCATGAAGTCGAGCACCGACAAGCACACGTGGCTGTTGGTGTTGAAGCTGTCGGTGACGACGTCGAGCCTCTTCGGCAGCTCGTCGAGGCCCGCCAGGGCGTACTCGAGCGGGGCGGCGCCGAGCGCGCGCGCGAGCGTCCGCGTGATCTGCAGCCTCGCCGGCATCGGGAGCTCGCCTGCGAGGACGGTGAGGGCCTCCTCGAACACCGGGCGTGCGCGATCCATCTCGCCGAGATACGCCAGCGCCGCCGCCGTGTGGAGGCGCGCGACGAGGTGCGGCGTGCCATCGCCGTGTGCGGCCTGCTGGAGCGCGCCGAGCAGCCGTCGGGCCTCGTCGCGGAGGCCGAAGCGCCGTAGCGTACGCAGCATCCCGGACGCGAGCGGCGCGATCTCCGCGGCGTCGTCCGGACCTACCGCCCCGACGATGGGCTCCAGCATTCCGAAGACGTTGCGCGCGAGCCGCTCTTCGCCGAGGAGGCCGGCGAGCATGAGCGCCTCCTCGTAGAGCTGCACGCGGCGGATCGGCGGGACGTCGCCGACGTTCCCGACGAGCGCCTCGAGGTGCGCGATCGCCTGCTCGCGCGAGATCATCGGGAAGAAGTCCATCGCGCCGTCGTAGAGACGCGCGCGCTCCTCCGGGTCGCTCGCGCGGGCCTTCGCGAGGATCGCCGCGACGCGCTCCTCGACGACTGCGCGCTCCGTCTCGCCGCGGAGCTCGGCGAACTCGGGGCCGAGTGGATCCGCCTCGCCGCGCTGGAAGGCCATGATCGGATCGAGACGCTCCTGGGGCTCGAGGACCTTCGAGCACTGGCGCACGCGATCGACCTTGTAGCGATCGAGCCTCGCGAGCGTGTTGAGCCCCGCCGACACCTCGGGGGGGAGCGGCGTCTGCGGCGGCAGCCCTTCGATCGCCTGCGCGATGCGCGCCACGTAGCCGCGCGAGAGCAGGTCGTGGATCGGATCCCTCGGCAACGCCTTCACCGCCGCGTCGCGGAGCTCGACGGCGCGATCGATGCGTCCGAGCCGCGCCGCTCCGTACGCCACGACGAAGCGGACGTAGGCCCCCGTGAGCCTCGGATCGGCCTCCGTGACCGAGCGCTTGCGCTTCGTCTTCTCGAAGGCCTCGACCAGCCCGTCGAGCCTGCGGGCGATGAGGTCCGTCTGCGCGGCGTCGCGCCCCGCGCCCGCACGGCGCACGAACGACGGCACGTCGCGCTCGAGCGACAAGCCGCGGTGGACCCTCGCGAGGAGCCGATCGCGCGCCCGAGCGAGACCGAGCCGATCGCCGCCGACGAGGTGCGCGAGGGCGACGCGCGCGAGCCACTCCGTGCGCACGTCGAGGTCGTGCGCGTGCCGGTCGAGCCACAAAGATGCCTCCGGCGCGCGTTCGCGCAGCACGGGGTCGCCTCCGTGGACGAGCTCCACGGCCAGCGCGCGGACGTGCTCGCGGGTGGGCCTCTCGAGCGCGAGGAGCGTCGCGGCCGAGGCGCCCTCGACGAGCGCGCGCTCGGCGTCGCGCCACGCGTCCAGCACCGGGTGCCGCTCGCCGGGCGGCACCTCCCAGGCGACGCGCACCCAGCAGAGCGACGCATCGTGCGCGCGCCCGAGGCTCCGGTTCAGTGAGGCCATCCGCTCCCAGAGCGCGACGCGCGCCGGATCGTCGAGCGAGGCGTCGAGGGCGAGGAACTCCTTCTCGACCGCCGCGAGCCGTTCGGCCGCCGCGCTCGACGCGACCTGCGCCGCCGTGAGCGTCACCCTCTCCGGCGTCCGTTCGCGCGCCGCGCGCCCGCGCGGCGTGTTCCTCGTCGTCGTCGCCGTGGCGGGTGTCGCCACGCGCGTCGGCGGCCGCGGAGACGCCGGCGGAGCGGCGGGCTCGGGCCTCGCCGGCTCGTACGGCTGGTACACCTCCGTGAGGTCGACGCCCACGAAGGCAGCGAAGTCGAACGTCGCCGCCTTCACCCACGGCACGAGGGCCGATGCGTTCGTGTCGATGACGTACTCGACCCAATCGGAGAGCGGGCGGAACGCCTCGTCCGCGACGCGCTCCACCTGGAAGCGCCCGCCGTCGAGCGGCCGGAGCCAGACGACGTCGTCGGGGTTCGGGACGAGCAGGTCACGGACACGCTCGCGCCGGAGCGGCGGCTCGAGCGTCGCGCCGCAGGGAAGGAAGAGGTTGGCGATCGATGAATGCTCGCGATAGTCCTCGCCGTCGATCTCGAGGGTCGTCCTCGCGCCCGCGCGCATGCGCAGGACCATGATCGTCGCGTCTCCCTCCCGACACGCGGAGAAGAGGAGCGCGCGGACGTCCTTCTCGGGCAAGCTCGTGACCAGTCGCTCGATCTTCTTCGCCGCGTCCTCGCGGATCACCCAGAGGGAGGGCGCATCGAGCGACGCGGCACGAGTGAGCCGGAGCGACACGCGAAGCCGCGGCGGCTCGCCGGGCGAGAGCTCGCGTCGCTCGCCGCCGGCGGGCACCGAGAGGTCGACGAGGGAGTAGACGTCCTCGTACGTGCCGTCGGCGACCAGCGTGAAGGAAGCGCCGCGGCTCGACTCCCGTGCGCCGGCGGGCGAGACGAGCAGGATGCTCCCCGGCTCCGGCCTCAAGAAGCGAGCGAAGGGATGCTCCCAGCCGATCTCGACCCAGACCCAGTCCTGCCCTCGCGGCGCCTGCACGAACGCGCGCACGCCCGTCTCGGAGTCCGTCGCGCGGAGGAGCGTGTAATAGGGCGGCTCCGACGCGCGGAGCAGGAAGCCCTGGGGCGTCGAACGCCACTCGAGCCGATCGCAGCCGAGTCGCAAGAGCTCGCCCGCGAGCTCGACGAAGGCGGCGCCGTTCGGGACGAGGAAGAGGACCTGCGCGAGGTCGACGTCGGTCTCTCGCGCGCGCACGAGACCGACGATCTCCGCCCAGCATCGGACGTCCGCTGCGCTCGGCGACGTGACGCCCGCGCCGAGGCGCCCGATGCCGGCGGCGGCGAGCCGCTTCATCGCCTCCGCGGGGACGGCCCTCGCGGGCGCAACGACGATCCCGCCGGTTTCGTCCCGCCAGGTGCGAGCCGGCGCCCGAAGGACGTCCTCCGGTACGAGGCCGGAGGTGATGCTGAAGCGGAGCGCCTCTTCACTCTCGAATCGCAGAACGCTCAAGGCCGTCCGCCGTCCGCTGGATGAGTTCGAGCATAAGGCGAAGCGCACGCGCACGGGAGAGCGTCGGCGCCCACGCCGTCCGCCGCGTGGATCAGCGGCCCTGCCCCGTGGCCTTTCTCTCCGCGGCCTCTTCCGCCCGTTGTCCCTGCGGGACGCTTCCCTTCTGGGTCGCTCCTTCCCGCTCGACGACGATGGTGTCGCCCGGCTTCGCGAGCCCGCCCTCGAAGAGCTTCTCCACGATCTCCCGATGGGCCTCCTCGTGCTCGTGCGGCAACGCGTCGGCGTCGCTCGTGTAGCTGACCGTGATCGTGCGCTTGCCGGTGGCGGGGTCCACCGAGAGCTTGAGCGTCGCCGTGCTAGCCATCCGTCCCCTCCTCCTGCGCTCGATCGTCGCCGTTCTTTCGTGCGAGCCGCTTGCTCGCCGTCGTCGGAAGCAGGTCCGCGAACGCGGCGCGATCGAGGACCTTCCGCTCCAGCAAGAGATCGCGGAGCGCGACGACGAGCTCGCGCCGCTCCGTCAGGATGCGCTGCGCGCGCTGACGCTGCTCCTCGAGGATGGAGAGCACGGCCTTGTCGATCGCCTCGAGCGACGCATCCGACGGGCGCCGATCGCGGTGAGGCGGGCCGATCGGCGCATAGCGGCGCACGCCGACGGCGTCTCCGCCCATGCCGAGCTCCTCGACCAGCGCGCGTGCGAGGATCGTCGCGCGCTCGAGGTCGTGGCTCGATCCGATCGAGAGATCCTCGCACAAGAGCACCTCGGCCTCGCGACCACCCATGAGGACGCAGATGCTGTCGAGCATCTGGCCGCGCGTCGTGACGTAGCGATGCGCCGGATCCGCGTACTGGACGAAGCCGAGCGCACCGGCGAGGTCCCCCTGGATCGAGATGCGGTCGATCGGCGGGGCGTTCTCGCAGAACAATGCACACACCGCATGCCCCGCCTCGTGGGTGGCGATTACGCGCTCCTCCGCCTTCGTCAGCTCGGGCCGCTCGAGATACGCGGACAGCGCCTTCTCGACGTCGGCGACCTCCGTCGCGTCGTCCCGGCCGGTGCGCAGGCGCTCGCGGGCGATCTGCCTGCAGAGCGCCTGGATGTGGTCGCCGCTGTAGCGGGAGTCCGTCCCCTCGACGAGGTCGCCGGTGCGCTTGACGGCGTAGTCGATCGCCCTCGGGCTCATCTTCAGCCCGAGCTTCCTGTCGTGGATGGCGAAGATCGCGCGGCGATCGTCCGGATCCGGATACGGGATGTGGAGGTGGAACTCGAAGCGTCCGGGACGTAGCAGCGCGTGGTCCAGCGACTCGACGAAGTTCGTCGTGCCGACGACGAAGACGAGCTCCTCCTTCCGGAAACCATCCATCTCCGTGAGGAGCTGGTTCACCATCGAGTGCTCGACGCCGGAGCCGGTGAAGGTCCCGCGCGCCGCCGCGAACGAGTCGAGCTCGTCGAAGACGATGACGCTCGGGGCGCTCTGACGGGCCTTGAGGAAGACCTGGCGGAGGTTCTCCTCGCTCTCGCCGACCCACTTGCTCTTGAGCTCCGGCCCGCTGACGACGATGACCGCCGCGCCGAGCGCCGTCGCCATCGCCTTCGCGAAGAGCGTCTTGCCCGTCCCGGGCGGCCCCCAGAAGATCATGCCGCGCGGAACGAGCGCCTCGATCCGTTTGATCGCCTCGGGATCGTCGAGCGTCGCCTTCTGCGCGAGGATGTCGAGGATCTCCGCCTTCAGGCGCGCTTTGACCTTCCCGTAGCCGCCGATGTCCGCGTCGAGGTCGACGTGGGGCATCTCGAAGGAGCTCTGGAGCGTCGCCCTGCGGAGCTGATCGAGCGCCGCGCGCGGGTTCTCCGGGTAGTCGACGCCGTCGAGCGCGGACAGGAGCCGCCGCAGGCGGACGGCGTTCACGCCCGAGACGTACTTGTAGAGCTCGTAAGGATCGAAGCCGCGTCCGAGCTTGCGCGCCTCCTTCTGCGTGACGAGGTAGCGGAGCCGCTCACGGCGGACGCCGAGGATGCTCTCGTGATGCGCGAAGAGGTTGGTGATGACCTTCGGCACCGGGAAGGACGGATCCTTGAACCCGAGCCAGAGGATCTGGGGGTTCTCGTAGAGCAGCGGGATGACCTCGCGCGCCTCGGCGGTCAGCCCCCCGGAGGACGACGTGAGCAGGTCGAGATGCGGCAAGACCACGACGCGCTCTCCCACCGGCCCACGCACGGCGTCGCGGAGCTGGGAGATCATCGTCCCCATCACCCCCTGCAGCATCTCCGGCGGCGCGTCCGGCGCGGGCCGCCCGTCGAGATAGGCGCAGAGGAGATCGCGCTTCTTCAAGCGGTTGCGAATGGCCGCGTAGAAATAGGGAACGAGCTCCTTGTCGCACTCCACCATCACGGGGAGCCGGGCGACGAGCGCCTGCTCGACGCGCGCGAGCTCCTGCGGGTACGCGGCTTCGACGGCCGCGCCGACGCTCAGCTCGAGGGGCAACTCCGACTCGGGGACGATCCTCGACGACACGCTCACAGCCGCACCTTGATCGTCAGCTCACCCGTCTCCGCGTCCTCGTGCAGCTCCTGGATTTCGCCGAGCCGCTTCGCCTTCTCCTTCAGCGCTTCGGCGGTCACCTTCGCGACCACGGCATCCAGCTCGCGACGCAGATCGCCGAGCCTCTCCTCCAGCTTCTTCGTGACGGCCTCCCTCTCGCGCTTCTCGGCAGCGGCCGCCTCTTGCTCCACCTGACGGTCGACGAGCGCCTGCTCCTCCTTCCTGCGCCTCTCGAGCTGCTCCTCGATGACGTTCGTCGTCTTCTCCCTCTCGACCCGAATCTTCCGGGTCGCCTCCGCCGTGACGCTGACCGTGCCGGTGGACACGTCCACCTCGACGACGATGCCGTCGTCTTCCGCGCGGCGTGCGATGGCGCCGTCGCGAACGAAGCCACGCCGGACGAGCTCCTGGGCGAGGATCTCCGCCTGTTGCTCCTTGGGGAGAATCGGGAGGAGCTCGAGGGTCGTGCACACGCCGTCCTCCACGTGCACGACGCGGCTGACGGAGCCCTTCACGGTGATTCGATATGCGCGGCTCACTTGGCTCCTCTCGGCTCTCGGCTCGAATTCCGACCCGCGGAGCGCGTTGGGCGGCGCTCCGACGGTGAGACATCTTTTCCGACGGATCGACACTCGGCAACTCGGATCGAGCGCGATCGGACGTGGCGGCGAGCCGACACGCGGCACGTCGCGCGACGTCGCGCGTCGAGCCTGTCGGAGCCGCAGATGCAGGTCGGCGCGCCGCACGAGCGCGCCACGAGCGTCGTGGAGAGGGTGGCAGCGTGCGATCGAGCCGCACGACGATTTGTCGCGACGGCCCCCTTGCGCGAGTCGAGGGACGTGTCCAAGTTCACCGCCACGCCCGTGACGGGCGAAGCCAGCGATGCCCGAGCGGGCGCGCGCTCTCGGAGCGCGATAGCGGGTGCGACTCCCTCCGCTGGCGCCGTGGGTTCGATTCCCACGAAGCAGCTCGAACGACGCGCGCGCATCGCGCTCGACGACGACAATCGGCTCTCCGATCTCGGCGCTCGGCGCGAGGTCCGTGACGCGTTTCGTCTCGCGCTCGCTTGCTGGTGCCGGCCGCTCGCCGAAATCGAGCACACCTAGAGGTCGTGGGTTCGATTCCCACCGAGTCCTCCAGCAAACAGGGCTCGTAGCTCAGGGGAAGAGCACCAGGCTATTAACCTGGAACCTTCACACACACCGCTCGACGGGGGAGCGGCGCCCTCTCGTGCGATCTTCGGATCGCCGAGGGTCGGACGCGTCCCGTGCACGAAGCGCCCCGCACGCAGCCGCGCGATCGTCCCTCGAAGACCATCTCGCGGCCCCGGCGAAGGCCCTCCGTGCGTGCGCCGTGACCGACTCGTCTCGAGGTGACTGCTTCGAGGCTGTCGCCTCTCGGGCTCCCTCCCCCGTCGCGCATCTTTCGTCGTCCTCCAACCACGAGGAGGCTTGCCGTGCTTCGCATCATCCCGGTCGAACTGAACGAGCGCGTCGTCGTCACGCGCAACGGCCTGCCCGTCTGCGCGCTGGGCCCTGGCCTTCACTGGGTCTGGGGCTTCGGCCTCGCCGTGCGTCGCTGGTCCACGGACTCGATCGTCTTCGACATGCCGGCGGAGCTCCGCGCCGCGCTCCCGCAGGCCTGGTACGAGGAGGTCGTCCTCGGCCCCATGGAGCGCGCAGTCCTCTGGCACGACGGCCGCCCGAAGCTGTTCCTGCAGCCGGGAACGCACCGCTTCTGGCGCCTCGACGACACGATGCACCTCCAGACGTTCTCGGTCCGCGAGCCGATGCCCGAGCTCACCGCGGAGCTCGCGGCGATCATGCCGCGTGACGCGTACGTCGACGTGGTCGTGCTCGAGCACGAGCGTGGGCTGCTCTACGTCCAGGGTCGCCTCGTGCGTACACTGGGCCCCGGACGGTACACGTTCTGGAACACGCGCGAGTCGCCCGTCCGCGTCGACAAGGTCGACATGCGGTCGACGCAGCTCACCATCACGGGCCAGGAGCTCATGACGCGCGACAAGGTCACGCTCCGTCTCTCGCTGACGATCGAGTACGCGGTGGCGGAGCCGGCGGTGGCCGCGAGCGCGGTCACGAGCGTCCGCGACGCGGTCTACCTCATCGTGCAGCTCGGCGCGCGTCAGTTCGTCTCGGGCGTGACCCTGGACGAGCTGCTCACGAGCCGTGACGCAATGACGCGCTTCCTCGAGGAGGACGCGGGCGAGAAGGCGCGCCGTCTCGGCGTGCGCGTCGACCGCGTCGGCGTCAAGGACGTCATCCTGCCCGGCGAGATGAAGACGCTGCTGAACAAGGTCATCGAGGCCGAGAAGGAGGCCGCCGCGAACGTCATCCTCCGTCGCGAGGAGACGGCAGCGACGCGCTCGCTCGCCAACACCGCGAAGGTGATGGCCGAGCAGCCGATCCTTCTGCGTCTCAAGGAGCTCGAGTCGCTGAAGGAGATCGCCTCGAAGGTCCGTGAGCTCCGCATCGTCACGGGCGCCGACACGCTCGCCTCGCTGCTCCCGCGCGGTCTGCTCGGAGAGCCCGAGGCGAAACCGAGCGACGCCTGAACGAGCCGGAAACGCACCCGATGCGAAGGCTCCGGGGCCCGACGTCGGCCTCGGAGTCCTTCGCGCTATCCATACTGCCCTTCCCAGCCGTATCCGATGTCGAAGAGCAAGCGAGACTTGTCACCGAACGACCTGGCGATGGCGTTGATGTCGTCCCAGACGTCGCCGATCGCCTCGAGGATGTGGTAGCCCGCGTTCGCTCTACAGCGAAAGAGATCCTCGAAGTGCTTCAGGTGTGTCCGCATCTGAAAGACGATGCGCATCGCCTTGACGATCTTCCGCATGCCGAGCTCGGTCAGGGCGATCATGTTCCGCCGCCGATCCCACTCCGCTTTCCCCTGCCTCTCGAGCCACCCCATCTCGACGAGCCGTTTGATCATCTTGCTGACCGTGGACGGGTGCAGCCCCAGCTTCTTCCGGAGCGTCGCCTGATCCTCCCTGAACCCGTCGGGCCAGCGCCGTCCTACGGGCCTCGCGAGCGCGATGCGAATCGCGTACATCAAATCGAACCGCGCGGGCGTCATGCCCTTCACGCGCTTTTCGACCACGGATCTCCCGAATGCGACCCCGCTCAGGTGCGCCCTTTTGAGCTCGAACGTGATGGCGTGCATGCCCGCCCCGCAGCATGCGGCGTGCCGCCGTCCCCTCCCCCGACGGCCCCAAAACAGGGGTCTCGAGATCTTTGGCAAACCAACGATCTCGAGCCCCCCGATTTGGGGTTCCCCCCCCGCCGTGGCCATACGTGGCGCTATGGCCCGGGCCATGTTTCGGTGGCCTGGGCCAGGGTCCCGGAGTGAGGCTTCGAATGCGGCGGCGTGAACTGGAGCCGGCTCGAGGATGAGGGCAGTGGAGGTGACGGCATCGACCGAACGGCTCGAGCCGGAGGAGATACGGCGCGCGTTCGCGGCTCGCCTGCGAGAGGAGGGGTTGACCGATTACAGGCTCGCCACGTTGCGGCGATGGGTCGACCGGCTGCCGGACGAGCGCGTCGCGGACGCGGTCGAGATGATCCTCGTCGGGCTGGATGCTCCGCGCAGGGCGCGTTGGGAGGTCCTTTGGGTGATCGAGCGGTCCTTCAAGCGGATGGACGCGATCGCTCGCGAAACGCGGCTCGCGTTCCTGCGGTGGGTGGTGGCCTCGCGCGCTGGTCGCGCGACCGTGGCGGCCCGGTTGCGCGAGCTCGAGCACACGCGGCCGGAGAAGCGCGAGGCATTCGTGGCGGCACTCACGAGGGCCGACGAGGGCTCGGCGCTCAGGGACGCCCATCGGCTGCCCACCGACACACGCAACGACTTCACGGAAGCACGTACCCGTTTCGCAGACACAACGACCGGTGCAGACGCGCGTCCCTTCCCTGCCAACGCTCATCCCATCCTCGTGGAGGGATGGAGGGCTGCGCCACCTCATGCTCGACCGCACGGGGAGGTCCATCGCGGGGAGCACCAGCCGTCGATTGGACGCCGCGGATACGTTCACGTTGCCGCCTTCGCCGCTCGGAAGGTGGCTCATCTCGTTCCGCGCGGACGGCGCAAGGCTTTCGAGAGGCTGGTTCGCCTCGCGGAGGAGGCGGCCCGCAGCGGCACGGGCCGCAGCAAGATCGAGCGCGTGCTCGACGATGGGGCGTACGACGGAGCGCTCGACGTCGCACGCTCGGCATGCGCAGAGGCACGGGCGGTCTTCGGACGCTCTCCCGGACGCGTGGGGGTATCCGCGCGCGCGGCGGTCACGAGCGCTGTCGGGCTCTTGCTCCGGACGGACGGGCACGAGGAGGTTCGAAGCTTCCTCGAGCAGCTCGACGCGGAGCTCCGGCGCCTCGACATCGAGCACGCCCTCGCGCTTCGGAGAAAGCAACCGACCGCGCCAATCACCGGCGCCGTTCATCGTGGGATCGACGGCCAGGGCAGACCGGCGATTTGGATCGCTCGTCTCGGCGGTCGCGACGGTCGCGATCACGAGCTCGGCCTCCTCGTGAAGCACGGAAGGCTCTGGACATGGAGCGAAGGCGCCCACGACGACGTGCTCGCCATGGTCCCCGACGAGCACTTCGAGCGCGCCGTCATGGCCGCCAAGCGCGAGCTCCGGCCCTAGCGCTCGAGCCCTCCGGTGTCACGCGCCCGAAGGGGCTCGCCCGTCCGGGCCCGCGCCCGCCTCGGATGCACGAGGCTTCCGCGCCGGCGCGTCCTCGAGCACGTCGAGCGACTCGAGCACGGAGACGACCGCTCGGGCGCGCGAGAAGCCGTCGCGTCCGAGCTTCTCCCACGACGAGAGCGTGGCCTGCGCTGCCTCGTAGCCGTCGTCGATGAAGCGCACGAGCGCGAGCTCTTCGTACGCCCTCCCCAGTCGCGCCGCCGCGCGGAACAAGGAGCCCGCGCCACGGACGGCCTCCGACCGGGCGCGCAGCGTACCCTCACGACGGACGCGCGGCGCCGCGCGCGCCGCGATCTCGCGCGCGTTCGCGCCCGCCGGGAGCGCGTCCGCCGCGGCATCGACGAGGAACGTCACCAGATCCCACCGGGCGAGCGCCTCGACCTCGTCGAGGTACGCTTCGAGGACCGCGCGCTCGAACGTCCCCACACGCGTCGCCAACGCGGCGTCGACGACGTCGCGCGCATCCCAGCGCGCCGACGCCGCCCATCGCCGCGCGAGATCCCACTCGAGGCACTCGACGATCGTGCGGCGGTCCTCCGTCGCAAGAACGCCCTCGAGCACCGGCTTCTCCGCGTCCGGTCCGTGACGCGCGAGCGACCTCGCGAAGCCGAGCCACGTCAGCCTCGTTCGCAGGCCCGGCGACGCCGCCACCGCGCGCTCGAGAGGGCTGCCTTCGACGAGACGCAACGCGAGGTAGGCGCACAGCTCGTCACCGAGCGTCCGCGCGACTTGCTCGAAGCGCGCGCCGTCTTCGCCGAGAGGGACCACCGTGAGCCACCGCACGAGCTCGAACGTGTACGGGCTGAACGCGATCGCCGGCGCTGGACGCACCTCGAACACGCGCGCGGGTGCAATCCCGGCACCGCCCACGCCCGGGCGGAGGCGACGGCGCGCCCCGCCCAGTCGTACGAGCATCTGCACGACGCCCTTGGCGAGCGTGTCCTGCAGCACCGCCATCGCCGTCGGGCCCAGCTTCAGGACCGCGACCCGGCTGGCGAGCGTCGCCTCCACCGACGCGTAGGCCCTCGGCGACACGAGCGCTCGCGCGACGCTCAGCATCTCGGCCTCGTTGGGAGCTACACGCGCGACGGAGGTCATGCCGTCCTTTTCGTCCGCCTGCTCGCGACGGCGGCAGCGAGGTCGGGCCATCCATTCACGACGACCTCGGGGCCGGTCTTTCCTCGCTTCAGCCGGATCTCGACGGTGTTCTCCGCGTGAAGGCGCGGATCGCTCGGGTCGTAGCGATCGGAGAGGAAATGCAGCACCTGGTTCTCCGAGCCGATCCACCGGCGACGTCGCTCCGGCCGATCCCGCTCGTAGCGGCCGTCGACGAGTAGATCGCACGCCGCGAGGAGCGCGCCGACGCCCGGCTCCCCTCGTCGCTTCTTGTCCTCGAGCTCCGCGAGCGTGAAGCCGCTGTACACCATCACGCTGAGGCCGCCCGCACGCACCGCCTCGGCGAGCTCGGCGGCGGCCTCCGCTTGCGCGAACGGCTCGCCGCCGAGGAGGCTCAGGCCTTCGATCCCCGGCGTCGAGAGGACGCGCGCCGCGAGATCCTGCGCCTCGACCCGCTCGCCGCCTTCGAATCGCAGCATCTCGGGGTTGCAGCAACCCGGGCACCGCAGCGGACAGCCCTGCACCCAGATCGCGAACCGCCGCCCGGGGCCCTCCGCCTCCGTGTCGTCGACGATCTGCGCCACCACGAGCGAAGCCACCGAACGAAGGTAAGCGCCTCTGCCCCGCCGGTCGAGAGCGGCTGCGCACGCACTGGGGAAACGGGACGGCCCGCTCGGACGTCAGCAGTAACAGCCATACGGCCCGGAGCCGCACGACCGGCAAACATTGTTGCTGCTTCGCGAGCAGCAGCCGCAGTGTCTGTCGCTCGTGCACTCGACCGTGACGCAGCGACCACTAGGACACCTCTGGCGCGAGCGGCAGTCGGAGTCCGTCGTGCACTCCGGGCCTGAGGAGCCCGACGAGCTGCTCGAGCTACTCGAGCTCTCCTCCGGTGCGGTGCAGGTGCCGAGCGGCTTGACGTTCGACGCCGACTCGAACGGATTCATCCCGCTCGCGCCGCTGGGGAGCGATGGCCGCATCCCCGTGCCCGTGCCCGTGCCCGTCGCCGTCGGCGGCGGTGGCGGCTCGCCCGTCCCGCCCGGAGGCGTCTCGGGCTCCCCCGTACCGCTCGCGGAAGGAGTGCCGGAGGGATCGCAGACGTTGCTGGCGCACTCTTCGTTCGACTGGCACGTCGCGCCTGCACCGAGCGTCCCGACCGAACCGCCGCCCTCCGTGCAGGCGACGATCGCCGCAACGCAGGTCGCCACCGCGATCATCGGCAGCATGCCGAGATCGCTCACGTCTCGACCGAGCGGATCGTCTCGGTCGCCTTCACACCGAAGGTGGACGGAGACGCGCCGTCTTGGAGGTACGCGATCATCACGTACTCCTCGGCGGTCTTCTTCGGTCCAGGAGCTCCCGTGAGGGCGCGGTGCGCCGCGTTCACGCGTCGCTTCTTGTAGCTCGTGTAGAGGGCCTGCGCGGCATTCGGCGCCGGCGGCCCCGCAGGCTCGATCCCGAGCAGCGCCCGCGCGTCGTCGAGAGACACGCACGTACGGCCTCCGCTCGCCAGATGCGCGCGCAAGCGCGCGATCTCCTCGTGCGAGAGCCCGAAAACGAACTCCTCGAAGGCGAACAGCTGCTCTTCGCCGATGTCTTCGTCTCCGAAGTAGTCGAGGAAGCGATGGTCGCGCGCCTCCTGGAAGAGGCGCACCACCTCGTGGGTGCCGAGCATCGTGCCGAGAACCGGCAGCACCTTCGAGCGTGCCTCCCACGCCGCCTCGAGCAGCGGCGCGAAATCGTCGACCTCGATCAAGAGCCGCTCCTCCCATACGCGGAAGAGGAAGCGCGCGGCGCCCGTCTTCACACGCGCGGGCGCGCTCGCGTCGGTGACGATCGAGACGAAGAGCTCCTCGGCGAGCTTCGTGTAGATCGACTGCCCGACCTCGTGATCGAGCTTCGCACGCAGGTCCGCCGGCGCGCCGCACGCCGCGAGGTTGTAGCCGAGCGCCTTGAGGAAGTTGATCTTCGCGATGAGATACGCCTGGCCGACGACGGCCTTCGTCGGGATGTGCAGATCGAGGTCGTAGTCGTGGACGGCGCACATCTGCTCGATGAACGTGTCTTCGGTGAAGGCACGGATGACGCCGCCCACCATCCACGACGAGCCGATCGACGGGCTGTCGCGGATCAACTCCGCCGTCCGTCGCAGGCGGCCGAACGCTCCTTCGAGCAGAGCGCGCTGTTCGGGGTTCGCGGCTCCGATCACGTCGAGCGCCCTCGCGACGAGCTCGCGCTCGGCAGCGTCGAGAAAGAACGCGTCTTCGTCCCGCGGCCCCGGCATCGACGAAAGCGTACTCCGTCTGCGGCCGAAGGTCTCGGCGGTATCGGCCGAAGCGCCGATTCCGTGGAGCCCCACGGCCTCGAGCCGTGGTAAGCCCGGGGCCCCCATGAGTTTCCACGACGTCGTCCTCGTCCTGCACAACGTCCTCCGCTGGATCGTCCTCGCGGCCGGCGGCCTCGCGCTCGCCCGTGCGATGGCCGCGGCGCGAAGCCAGCGCAAGTGGGACGACACCGACACGAAAGTGCTGCGTGCCTTCGTCGGCGCGTTCGACGTCCAGCTCCTCCTCGGGCTCGTCATGTACTTCGGGACGAGCGCGTTCGGCGTGCGTGCCTTCGCGTACGGCTCCGAAGCGATGAAGAACTCCGTCATCCGGTTCTTCGCCATCGAGCACATCTTCGGAATGCTCGTCGCCGCCGCCGTGCTTCACGCCGGGACGGCCCGCGCACGCCGCCTCGGCGACGCGCCCGCCCGCCAGAGGCGCACGGCGCTGATCGTCGGGCTCGCGCTCGTGATCATCTTCGTCTCGATCCCCTGGCCGTTCTACCCGTCCGCGCGTCCCCTGCTCCGGCTGACGGCCTAGCGCGACGGGCGACGCGCTCGATCAGTCCGTCGACGTCGGCAGCCCGAGGATGCGCGTCCCGATGCGTCGGCCGACGCGGCGGCCCGCGGCGCGCAGGGCGTCGGTGTGCCGGAACGTCGCCGTCCGCGCGTCGGGCGCCACGGCCACGACCTCGATCGCGCGGACGTCGCCCGTGTCACGCTCGCGCGGGCCGTCCTTCGAGCGGACGATCCATGCGCGCGCGACGATGCCCACGCGCGTCGCGCGCGACTCCGGGAGGCGCTCACCGTCGGCGTTCGGTACCGCGGCGATGCCTTCGCTCGCCTCGTCGGCACGCAGGACCTCGACCTCGCACCGCGGGTAGCCGTCGCCGCTCGCGAGGGCGCCGGCGCGCGCGAGCTCGTCGCGCACGCCGGCGAGCACCTCGTCGGTCGCGACCGCGTCGGGCACGCTCGACGTCGCGAGGACGACCGCGAAGCGCTCGGCGGACGCGCCGCCGTGGACGGGGCGGTAGCCGCACCCCACGAGCGCCGACGCGACGGCCGCGACGAGCGCCGCGCGCGAGAGCCTCATGCCACGATGAGGTTCAGGATGCGGCCCTTCACGTAGATGACCTTCTTGATCGTCTTGCCGGCGGTCATCTCCTTGATCTTCGCGTTCTCGAGCGCGGCCGCCTTGGCCGTCTCCTCGTCGGCGTCGGCGGGGATCTGGATCGAGGCGCGTGCCTTGCCGTTGACCTGGACGCCGATCTCGATGACGTCGTCCTTCACGAGCGCCGGATCGAAGGTCGGCCACGGCTCGTACGCGAGCGTCATCTTGGCGTCCCCGACCACGCCGTGCAGGCGCTGCCAGAGCTCCTCGCCGATGTGCGGCGCGAACGGCGACAGGATGAGCACGAGCGTGCGCGCCGCCTGGATCGGGACCTTCGGCAGGCCGCCGAGGTGCTTGACGAGGATCATCATCGCGCTGATCGCCGTGTTGAAGCGCAGCGCCTGGATGTCCTCGGTCACCTTCTTGACCGTCTTGTGGACGAGCCGCTGGGTCTCGATGTCGTAGGCGGCCGGATCGTCGGTGACGTTCGCCGTGCACACGTTCCACACGCGGTCGAGGAAGCGGCGCACGCCCTCGATGCCGCTCGTCTGCCACGGCTTCACCGCCTCGAGCGGGCCCATGAACATCTCGTAGAGACGGAGCGCGTCGGCGCCGTGGCTCTTGATGAGCGCGTCCGGGTTGACCACGTTGCCGCGCGACTTGCTCATCTTGAACGCCTGCGAGAGCACCTGGATCTCGGGCGACGCGCTCAAGACGAACACCGAGCCGCGCTTGGTGATGTCGGCCTCCGTCACCTTGCGCGGGACGAGCGTCTTCTTCGTCTTCGTGTCCTCCCACGAGCCGTCGTCGCGCTCCTTCGCGCGCTCGGCGCTGACGAGCGTGTCGCCGGCGGCGTAGAACGCGAAGTGCTCGCCGTCGTTCGTCGTGAGGACCGGCACGTCCGCCTCGCGCAGGTAGAAGACGCCGTTTCTCTCCTCGAGGTCGCTCGAGCGCATGCGTCGCTCGAACAGGCGCTTGCCGGTCTCGGCGTCGACCCACCCGCTCTCCTCGCGCTTCGCGCGCGCGCCGGGCACCGCGATCGCCTCGTGGAAGACGATGTGCTCGACCTCGCCGAGGATGAGGCCCTGGTGGACGAGCTTCTGGAACGGCTCCTCGTGCTTCACGAGGCCGAGGTCGAAGAGGACCTTGTGCCAGAAGCGCGCGTAGAGCAGGTGCAGGACGGCGTGCTCGCTGCCGCCGACGTACAGGTCGACGGGCATCCAGGCGTCGTACGCCTCCTGGCTCCACGGCTCCTTGTCGTTCTTCGGATCGAGGAAGCGCAAGTAGTACCAGCACGAGCCCGCCCACTGCGGCATCGTGTTGGTCTCGCGCGCGTACCACTTGCCGTCCTTCTGGAAGAAGCGCCAATCGAGCGCGCGCGCCAGCGGACCGGCCGGATCGTTGCCCGGCTTGAAGTCGTCGAGGTCGGGCAACAGCAGCGGCAGCTCCTTCTCGTCGACCGGGATCGGCTGATCGTAGTGGATCGTGTACTTGGCGCCCGGCTTGCGCGGATCCTGGTCGGTCGTGACCGGGAAGTAGATCGGGATCGGCTCGCCCCAGTAGCGCTGGCGCGAGAAGACCCAGTCGCGGAGCCTGTACGTGACCCTCGCGCTGCCCTTGCCCTGCGACGCGAGCCAGTCGGTGACGACGCGGCGGACACGATCGCTCGGCATCCCCTTCTCGATGGGCGCCTTGCTCCGCCGGACGGCCTCCTCGTTCGCGACGCCGTCGTCGCAATACGCCGCCTTCGAGACGTCGACCTCCGTCCCGTCGGGCTTGGCGACGACGCGGACGATCGGGAGCCCGTACTTGACCGCGAACGCGTGATCGCGCTCGTCGTGCGCCGGGACGGCCATGACCGCGCCGGTGCCGTAGCTGCCGATGACGTAGTCGCCGACCCAGACGGGGATCTCGTCGCCGTTGACGGGGTTGATGGCGAAGGCGCCGGTGGGCACGCCCGTCTTCGCGCGCGTGACGTCGGAGCGGACGACGTCGCTCTTGGCGCTCGCCTCGTCGGCGTACTTCTTCACCTCCGCCTGGTGCTCGGGCGTCGCGATCTTCAGCGCGAGCGGATGCTCGGGCGCGAGCACGACGTAGGTGGCGCCGGGCAGCGTGTCGACGCGCGTCGTGAAGACCGTGATCTTCTCGCCGGGGTGACCTTTCACCTCGAAATCGACGGTCGCGCCCTCGCTCCGGCCGATCCAGTGCGCCTGCTTGGCCTTCGTCTCCGGCCAGTCGAGGCCCTCGAGCCCCTCGAGCAGGCGATCGGCGTACGCCGTGATCTTGAGCGACCACTGCCGAATCTTGAGCTTCTCGACCGGGAAGCCGCCGACCTCGCTGCGGCCGTCGGGCGTGACCTCGTCGTTCGCGAGCACGGTGCCGAGCGCCGGGCACCAGTTGACGGGCATGTCCGACTGCTGGAACGCGAGGCCCTTCTCGAACAGCTTGAGGAAGATCCACTGCGTCCAGCGGACGTAGCCGGGATCGGTCGTGTCGATCTCGCGGTCCCAGTCGTAGCTGAAGCCGAGCATCTTCAGCTGCCGCCGGAACGTCTCGATGTTCTTCAGCGTCGTCGTGCGCGGATGCGTGCCCGTGCGGATGGCGTGCTGCTCGGCGGGGAGGCCGAACGCGTCCCAGCCCATCGGGTGGAGCACGTCCGTGCCGCGCATGCGCTCGAAGCGGGCGACGATGTCCGTCGCCGTGTAGCCCTCGGGATGGCCGACGTGCAGGCCCGCCCCCGACGGGTACGGGAACATGTCGAGGATGTACTTCTTCGGCCGGCCCGGGTGGCGGACGGCGCGGAACGTCTTGTTCTCCTCCCAGTAGCGCTGCCACTTGGGCTCGATGACGGACGGGTCGTAGCCCGTCGACGACGGTGCAGCTTGGGGAGATTGCTTGTCTCGGGCCTCGGCCATGGCCCCATTTATCACCACGTCGATGCCGGCCTGCCGGGATTTTGAGGCCCGAGGCCCCATCTGAGTTCTCAGTCCCGCGTCTGAGTCCTCCGTCCTCAGTCCTCAGTCCTCAGCCATTCGGGGCATCCCGTCGGCCGACTCTCGGCACCCTTGACCGGCCGCCTGACGGCAGGCTCGATGAGCCGCGTCGACCGTCCGAGAGAAGAAGCTCGTGAGGAAGCGGAAGGCGCCGAGCTTCAGAAAACGGCCGCAGGCCGACATCCGCAAGGACTGAGGACTGAGGACTGTCTTCAGATGCAGCACGACGGCTGCGGTCCCCCGGGTCGCGAGCAGGGGGCGGCACAGCGGGGGGTCCCGCAGACCGCCGCGTCGGCGTACTTGCCGCCGCTGCATCGGATCGCGAGGTGGGCGTTCCGGGCGGGAGAGCCGGGGAGCTCGTAGCCGCAGTAAAAGCCGTCGCCGCGTCCGTTGCAGGGATCGCACTGATGGTCGAAGCCCGACCGCGTCGCGTTGCAGCCGTACGGGCAGTGCATCACGCAGGTCGCGCCGGCCGGGCCGCATTGGACGAGGTCGTTCTCGCGATCGTAACCGTCGGGGTACTCGTTCACGGCGCTCGCGCACAGATGGGTCACCGTCGTGACGCTGGGGCACTCGATCTGCGCGAGCGGAAAGGCCGGATCGCAAGGCGGCGGGAACACCGGAACCGACCCGGCGTCCGGCTCCTCGCCGACGTCGTCCGTGTCGCCGACGCCGCGATCGCGAGCGCCGACGTCGAGAGCAGCGTCGGCGACGTCGGGCACGTCGTCGAACGGAACGAGGAACGTGCACCCGACCACGGCACCGGAGACGAGGGCCCCGAGCGAGATGGCGATTCGGAGCCGGGAGCGCATCAATGGATGATCTACCCGTCTCCGCGGCGCCCGGCCACGCGGTCGCGCACGCGCGCGTCAGAGCAGCTCGCGCTGCCGCGCCGCCTTCGACTGCGCGGATTTCTCCAGCTTGCGCCGCAGCCTCGCCTCCCGGCGAGCGCGGCGCTCCTCGTCCTCGCCCGTGCCCGCCTCGACGAGGGCGAGCGCGCGCGACGCGTCCTTGACGTGGTGCTCGTAGAGCTTCGCGAGCTCGAGACGGACGCTGGGATCGTCCACCGACGCGGCGAGCGCCTCGAAGTCGGCGAGCGCGCGGGCCTTGTCGCCTCGCGCCTTCGCGATCTCCGCGCGCACGCGCGTCGCCTCGTGGCCCGCGCCGCGCGCGACGGCGGCGTCGGCGGCCTCGAACGCGAGGTCCGCCGAGCCCGCACGCTTGAGCGTGCGCGCGACGCCGACGAGATCGCCCGCCTCGAGCTGCGTGCCCTCGAGCGGCTCCCCGTAGAGGCCGACGAGGGCCGCCATCGACACGACGTCCCAGGCATTGTGATCGACGACGCCCATGAGGGCGCGCGGATCGCCCGTGCGGAGGAAGTGCAGATAGCAAGCGCTCACCTCGCCCGACGGGACGTCGCCCTCGCGGACGAAGCCGAGCACCTCGCGCTCGACGGCGCCGAGGGTCGCGCCGACGCCTCGCGCCTTGTGCAGGCGCCGCGCGACGTGGAGCAGGTCGAGGTGTGCCGGCTCCTCGGGGACCGGCCGCCGGTCCATCACGAAGCGCGTGCGCAAGACCGGCATGTCGAAGCTCTTGCCGTTGAACGTGACGAGCATCGACGCGGCCGCGAGGCGCTCGGCGATGCGCGCGAGGACCGGTCCCTCCTCGCCGAGACGGCGCACGAGGAGTTGCTCGACCACGAGCGCGGGCGGACGTGCAGGCTCGGCGCAATCGAACCACGCGAGCCCGACGAGGAACGCGACGGTGCCCGCGCCCGGACCGAGCCCCGTCGTCTCGGTGTCGAGATACAGAGCCCGCGACGGATCGCAGCTCGCGAGGCGCGGGTCGAGCGCGAGGAGCGCGAGCAGCTCCGCGCTCGCGCGGCGCGCCGACGCGACGGGGATCCGACCGACGCGATGCTCGCCACCGTGACGGAGCGTCCTCACGTGCAGCGGGCCCGCCGGCGTCTCCTCCACGAAGAACGGGAGCTCGGGCACGTCGACGCGCGGCGGCGGCGCGGGCGGCACGGCGCGCGTGCGGGCCAGGATGGCGTCCATCCGCGCGCGCAGCTCGTCGAGGACGCCTTCACCGATCGCCCGAGAAGGCCCCGGCGGCTGGCGTTCGACCTCCGGCGCCCGGAGATCGGCGCGCGGACGATCGCCGGCGCGCTCGCCGTGCGAGGCACGGTCGGCCGGTGAGGACTCGACTCCTCGGTCGACCTCGAACAGCGGCTTCGAAACGAGCCCGCTCGGGGGTGGCGAGAGCCTGGCGAGCCGCGCGGCCAGCCGCGAAGACATCGCTTTTACGATACAGGCTTTCAGGTACTGAGAGCAAGTTCAGTGCGCGCCGAGGCCGTCGGAGGTCGCACGTGTACGGCGACGTCGAAGGATTTCAGCGTCGCTGCGCGCTCGGGTGGTGCACAGCGGACCAGGGTCCTCGAATCGAGGAGTGGAGTCCTCCTGCATTGTCCTCCCCTGTCGCCTAACTCCCCGACATCGCTGCGAAGCGCGGGTGGCACCCATCGTGGAATGGCGGCGCCGCGATGGCGACGGACAAGGGTGTGAAGGTTCGGTGGCTCGTGGCTGGGGGGATCGTCGGTGCGCTCCTGGTCGTGAGCGCCGGAAGCTCCGCGTCTCTCGCGTCGTCGATGAGCGCGGCCCACGTCGTCGAGACGCCCGATCTGCCCGAGATGATCGCGCGGATCACCGATCGCCGTCCGTGCCCGCCGGAGATGGCCCTCGTGGGCAAGACGTGCGTCGATCGCTGGGAGGGCTCGCTCGTCGAGATCCACGACGACGGCACCGAGACGGACTTCGACCCGCACCGTCCGCCGAACGGCCATCGCGTGCGCGCGGTCTCGCGCCCGGGCGTCACCCCGCAGGCGCACATCTCGATGATCGAGGCGAAGAAGGCCTGCGAGGCCTCGGGCAAGCGCCTCTGCCGCGCCGACGAGTGGAAGGCGGCGTGCAAGGGTCCGCAGAAGACGCGCTTCCCCTACGGCAACCAGCGCATCGCGCACGCGTGCGTCGACACGAACCGCACCTCCCCGATGAACGTCCTGTTCGGAGGCGAGCGGACGGCCCGCACGATGAACGATCCCCGCGCCAACCAGATGGACAACACCGTCGAGAAGACGGGCGCGGCCGAGACCTGCACGAACGAGTACGGCGTCTACGACATGGTCGGCAACGTGCACGAGTGGACCGCCGACGGCAGCTTCCGCGGCGGCTACTACCTCGACACGAAGCTCAACGGGCCCGGCTGCGACTACCGCACGACGGCGCACGCGCCCGCGTACTACGACTACTCGACCGGCTTCCGCTGCTGCGCGGACGCGTGGTCCGAGAGCGACGACTGAGACATCATCTGGTCGCGGCTCCCGTGCTTCTGCACGAGCCGGTGCAGGTACATCCGGTCGATGCCCGCCATCCGGGCCGCCTTCGTCATGTTGCCGTTGCAGGCGGCGATGACGGCGCGGACGTAGGCGCGCTCGAACTGATCGACGAGCGCCTCCTTCGCGACCTTGTACGGGATGTTCACGTCGACGCCGGCCGTGATCGTGTTCGTGGGGCCGCCGCCGCCCGTCGTCGTGGGCGGCGCGAACGACAGGCGCGCGGTCTGGAGCACGACGCTCCGCTCGACGTAGTTCCGTAGCTCGCGCACGTTGCCGGGCCAGTCGTGCTTCGCGAGCTCCGCGAGCACCTCGGGGCCGAAGAGCGACTCGCTCGACTCCGCGCCGAGCTGCTTCAAGAACGCGCGGATGAGGTGCGGCAGGTCCTCGAGGCGCTCGCGCAACGGCGGCACGCGGACGGTGATGACCGCGATGCGGAAGTAGAGGTCTCCGCGGAAGCGGCCCTTGTTGACCTCGCGCTCGAGGTCGCGGTTCGTCGCAGCGATGACGCGTACGTTGACCTTGCGCGTCTTCGTCTCGCCGACGCGACGGATCTCGCGCTGCTCGAGCGCGCGCAGGAGCTTCGGCTGCACCTCGAGCGGCAGCTCGCCGATCTCGTCGAGGAACACCGTCCCGCCGTCGGCCGCCTCGAACGCACCGATGCGATCGCGATCGGCGCCGGTGAAGGCGCCTCGGACGTGGCCGAAGAGCTCGCTCTCGACCAGCGACGGCGAGATCGCTCCGCAGTCGACGACGACGAACGGTTTGTCCGCGCGCACGCTGCGCTGGACGATCTCCGTCGCGACGAGCTCCTTGCCCGTGCCGCTCTCCCCGTGGATGAAGCAGTTGATGTCGCTCGCGGCGACCTTCTCGAGCAGCGCGAAGAGCTTGCGCATCGCGCGGCCGGTGCCCGTGAGCGAGCCGAACTGCGGCATCGCGGGGACGAGGGTCTTCTCGCCCGTCTGGTTGTCCCAGTGGATGCGGATGCGCGAGTTGCCGATCTCGAGCGTCGCGTCCGGAGGGAGCATGGCGCTGTGGACGTTCAGGCCTTGCAGGTGCGTGCCGTTCAGCGAGCCCGAGTCCTCGATGCGCCAGCCGTTCTGGTCGGGGACGATGCGGCAGTGGAAGCGCGAGACCGCGGGGTCCTCGATCGTGATGTCGTTCGACGGGTGCGTCCCGATCCGGCAGACCTCGCCCTCGTGCGTGATCTTGCGGTTGACCGGCTTGCCGTTCTCGATCTCGATGACGAGCGAGAGCTTCGGCTGCGCGATGTCGATGAGCGGACGGAGCGGCGTCGTCCCGAACGGGCGATGCGGTGCAGTGGCGTAAGGGTCGGCATCGGCCGACTCCGTGCGCCCGAGCGGCAGAGCTCCGCCGAGCGACGGCGAAGACGGCGGCCGCTCGCTCCTCGGAGGCGTCGAAGGTCGTGGCGGGCGCGGCGGCTCGACACCCGCGGGGCGGGGCGTACCGCCGGACGACGCCGGCGCCGAAACGGGTGCTGGGCGGGGTGGACGAGGAGGCTCCGCCATGGGCGCCTCAGTATAAGTCCAGTCGCCTCCCGCATGTCGCCAACGATCTCGACCGCCCCGTCACGGTCGACGTCGGCCCCTGCCCGCCCGTCGCACGCTTCAGTCTCGCGGGATCCGGTGCGCGACCGTGTCGCGCGTCGCCCCCTCCGTGATGCCGCGACGGATCCACGCGAGCGGCTTCGAGTCGTCCGCGTCGAGCCCGTCGCGAGGCGCGCCGAGCGCGGACATCAGCGCGTCGACGTCGATCCGCTCGCTGCCCACCGCGTGCCGCTCGTACATGTCCGAGAGCACGGACGTCCCCGTGACGGCGTCCCCGAGCCGCAGGACGTCACGCACCGTCCACACGCGCGTCGCGTCGCCCCCGCGCTCGAGCAGGACGCGCAGGACGTCGTCGAGCGATCGCTTCCCTCGCGTCTCCTCCCGAATCCGTACGTCCGCGGCGAGACAGAACAGGGCGCCGCCCCAGTAGATGGCGTCGAGGTCCGTCCGCGACGCGAGACCGACGGTCGAGCCCGGCTCCGCCTGCCCTCTCGGCATGTTCCGCGCGAACTGGCGGAAGACCTCGTTCTGCGTGATCCAGCCCGCGCGGGCGCGCAGGATCGGCTCGTAGTACGTCGCGAGACCCTCGCCGAGCCAGCGTCCTTCGCCGCGGAACGTCGGGAAACCGAGGTGGAAGAGCTCGTGGACGAGCACCCAGTCCTTGTGCCGAGCGCTGGCCGGCATCCGGTCGCCCACGACCAAGACGACCGACGCACCGGCGAGCGAGAGGACCTTTCCGAAGACGACCTCGTCTTCCCCCTTCGCGGGAACGATGAAGAGCGTGGTGCGGTCCACGGGGAAGCGTCCGAAGAGCGGGATCGTCACCTTGGCGGCGTCCTCGATCCACTCCCAGATCTGCCCGTCCGTCATCGCGTACTTCTTCGATCCGAGGACGGCGACGTCGAGCAGAGCCTTCGAGCCACGCGATCCCGGCACCTCGATGCGATGCCGGCGCATCGGCCCGAACGCGGTGAAGCTCCCTTCGTCGAGATCGAAGGAGCGGAACTCGAACATGCGCGCTCCGGGCTCCGGGCTCGCCTCGTCGGCGGCGTGCATCCCCGATGCGAACTGAGCCGGATCGGGCGTACGCACGCGGACCCTCACCGGCACGTCCTGGCGAGGCGTCGGATGGACGAGCCACGCGAGCGCGGGCGAGAGCGTCGCCTCCCCGACGCGGCGCGCGCAGTCGACTTCGTCCCCGCATCCTTCGGCGAGCTCCTCGAGGTCCACGTGGTAGCGCACCGTGCAGCGCCAGTTGCACGAGCGCTCGAACCACTCGTCCTCGCGCCGCTCGATGGTCCTGTACGTGTTCCCCGTCCGGACCTTCATGTCACGGACGTACGCGAGCATCTCGCGTGGAAGCGTCAGCCGCTCCGTACGCGCTCCCTCGAAGGTCGCCTCGACGGTGACGACGCGCGATCCCGCGACGGGCGCGTCGACCTCGTACGACCAGCCGCCTTGCGGCCGTGCTTCCGTGGGCGGCCTGTAGCAAGCGGTCGTCGCGACCACGAGCAGCGGCATCGCCACTCGCCGCCCGGCACGCGACCACCGGGCGGGAGCCCAGCGCAACCCGTACTGCATTGCGCTCATGGTCGTCCCGCAAGCACCCGGGATGCCGGGTACGCGGCGATCGCCACGTCGTCGCGTGTGTCTCGACAAACGCTAGAGCAGCCCAGCCGGCGCACATGGTCCGCATCGCTCGGACGGCGCCGTGATCCGTGTGGCGAAGCCGCGCGAGTGTGGAGACTTGGGCCCGAAGCGCGCGACGCCCCCGGCCCCGTCGGCGTCCTTCGCGCGGCCCGATCGCGGCGGAGGCGGGATGCCCGCGTCGAGGCGCGGCCGCACCGCATGCGCAGCGACATCGGTGCCGGTCGCGTTAGAATCGCGCGAATGCTTCGACTTCGGAGACTCGTGCTCGCGTGCCCCTTCCTCGCCATCCTCGCCGTCCAGGCCTGCGACGGCGGCGGCGAGCCTGCGAGCGTTCCGATCGCGGAGGACGCCGGGCGCGACGCTACGTGGGTCGTCGGCGACTCTTCCTCGCCCGTCGATCCCGACGACGGCGGGTCGTCCGTTCGAGCGACGGTCGCGGTCGGCGGGACGTTCGCGTGCGTCCTCGCGAAGGACGGTACGGTCTGGTGTTGGGGGAAGAACGACGTCGGACAGCTCGGCCAGGATCCGGCCGAGACGCCGAGCTGTGGGGCGTTCCCCTGCTCCACCGTTCCGGTCAAGGTGGCGGGCCTCGAGAACGTCGCGCGCATCGCCCTCGGCGACGACTTCGGCTGCGCGCTCGACCTCGGCGGAAGGGTCCGCTGTTGGGGATCGAACGCGAAGGGGCAGCTCGCCGCGCGTGGCATCCAGTCGAGCTTCGAGCCGCGCGGTGTCGTCGTCGGCGCGAAGGATCTGACCGCCGCCGGCGCTCACGCATGCGCGCTCACGACCGACGGCTTCGTCTGGTGCTGGGGCGAGAACACCTGCGGGATGTTCGGCGAGCCCGGCGCCGTCGAGAACGCTCCCGTCCGCGTCGTCCTCCCTCCGATGGCGCAGATCTCCATCGGGCCCGACGCGATGTGTGTCACCGGCGTCGACGGACGGGTCCTCTGCTGGGGCGCCGACCATCGGGGCTCGCTCGGTCACGATCTCCAGCCCGACGCGAGCGAGTGCGACGGCGTCCCGTTCGATCGCGTCCCGCGGTCGGTCCAGGTGCTCGACACGGAGCTCCCGATCACCGGCGTGTCCGACGTGCACGTCGGCTCGGGCGTCGTGTGCGCGCGTCTCGCGGACGGGAAGGTCTCGTGCTGGGGCGACAACGAGCGCGGCGCGCTCGGTCGAGGCTCCGCCGATTCCCTCCCGCACCCGCGCGCCGCCGAGGTGCCCGGCCTCGTCGCCGAACGCCTCGAGGTGTCCGGCCAGACGCCCTGCGCGATCACCGGAGGCCGGCTGATGTGCTGGGGTGACGGGTCCTTCGGTCGGCTCGGACCGCTCGAGGCCGACGCCGGCTGCGGAGACCACCTCTGCCGCGCCTCGGCCTTCCCGATCCCAGGCATGATGCCGGTGCGCGACGTGGCTTCCGGGCCCGGATCGATCGCGGCCATCAAGGAGGACGTCACCGTGTGGATGTGGGGCCGCAACGCGTTCGGCGAGCTGGGCCTCTTGCCCGACGATCCCGCGAACGTCGACTGCGATGGCGAGAGGTGCGTCCCGGAGCCGAGACGGCTCGAGGGCTTGCCCCCGCTCGACTGACGGCGATCAGAACCCGAACGTCGACGCCTTCTCCTGGTTCGCGCGGATCTGGGCCTTGCCTTCGCGCGAGGACGGGGCCGGCGGAGCCGGAGCGAAGCGGCCGCCGCCGGCCGCGCCCGCTGCGCCGAGCCCGAGGCTCGGCCCCGCGGCGACCGGCGGAGGAGCGAAGCGCGCCTCGGCCTCCGCGACCGCGGCGCTCTGATCGGCGAAGTCGCGATCGATGGTCTTCGCCGCGCGGCGCGGGGCGACCGAGGGCGTCGCCGTCGCGAGGGCGAGCGCGGTCGACTCGGTCCTCTTCAGCTCCTCCCTCCGCGCGGCGAGCTTCGCGCGCGCGTCGGCGATGCGGCCCTGCTCGAACAGCCGGTTCGCCTCCGTGAGGGTGCGCGCCGTGCGGCTCCGCTCGAGACGTGCGGCGACGAACGGATCGAGCTCCCGCTGCTCGGTGCCGTCGCTCTTGATCGCGAGGGCGAGCGTCCCCGTGCAGCTTCCGTCGGTCTTCTTCAGCAGGTCACGGAACGCGAGCTTCACGTCGGCGACCGGCTGCTCGCCGTCGCGATCCGTCGGCACGCGCAGCTTCACGAGCACGGTCTTCTCCTGCTTCGCGCTGAAGGTGCCGAACGGGACGACGAGCCTTCTGCCCTCGCGACGGAACGTGCGGTCGAACACCTCGGCGACCTCGACGCCGGGGGCGAGCTCGATCGCGAGCTCCGCCTCCTTCGCGACGGAGGCGAGCAGGTCGTCGAACTCCTGGGCGAAGACGGCAGGGAGGCCGCTCGCGTTCGCGACGAAGTAGTGGCGACCGTTCGCCTCGTTCGCGATGGCGGCCATGACCTTCTCGTCGAAGTCGACGTCCACGCCGATCGTCGAGATCGTCACCCCGCGCGCGTGCATCCGGTTCGCCATCGCACGCAGGCCGGGGATGTCGCGCACGCCGGCGTTCGTCGCGCCGTCGGAGAGGAGGATCATGCGGCTCATGCGATCGCCGCCGAGCGGCGTGAGCGCGAGCTGCCGCATGCCCTCCTCGAGCCCGCACGAGATGCATGTGTCGCCGCCGAGGCGGATGGCGCGGATCGCCGACTCGATCGACGAGCGGTTGCCGGCGCTCACGCGCGTCGGTGGGACGACGACGCGCGCCTGGGTGTCGAAGCTCACGACCGTGATGCTGTCGCCGTCGCGCATGCGCTCGAGGGCCGCCACGGCGGCGTTCATCGCGTTCGCGATGCGCTCGCCCTTCATCGAGCCGGAGCGATCGATGACGATGGCGAGGTTGAGCGGCGGCGCGGCGGCGCGCGCGGCCTCGTCGTCCGCGGCGGTGACCTGCGCGAACAGATACGTCTCGCCGGCGTCGCCCCGCCGCAACGACGCGTGCCCGAGCCGGGCATCGACGAGGAGGGTGTCGCCGACGGTGATCCGCGCGCCCGTCTCGTCCCACCCGGGCTCGGTGTCGGGCGGCGTGACGGGATCGGCCTTCACGGGCGCGGTTCTTTCGCCCACGGGGATGGCGAAGGCACCGGCGGTGGAGAGGAGGACGCCACAAATGGCGAGGATCGCGGTGGTCTCGAGCTTCATTCGGTCGCCTCGGCAGGTCCGGCGTCCTTCTACGGGTCAGCCCGGAGAAGGTTCTTCGGTCCCCGACGAAACGTCGCCGGCGCCCGCCTCCTTACGCCGGGGCCGCCGGATGCCGGCCCGCGTCAAGAGGTCCCAGGCGGGCACCCCGCCGATGAGCACGAGCATGGCGTCGGCGCCGATCGAGCGGCGCCCGGCGTGCGCCCCGGTCCCGGCGAGGACCACGCCGGTCCGCGTGACGGCGACCGGGATCGTCTCGAAGAGGATCTTGATCCTCCTCCGCGCCACGAGGCTCTCGACCTCGGCGATGTTCTTCGCCTTCCCTCGCGCGAACCGAGAGCCTCGATACGAGATCGTGACCGAGGTCCCGGGCTGACGCGCGAGCGCGATCGCCGCCTCCATCGCGCTGTCGCCCAGGCCGACCACCACGACGCGCTTGCCCGCGAAGCTGCGTGCGTCCGCGAGCGCGTAGGCGACACGGTCCTCGGCGCCGCGCTCGATCTCGAGATCGAGCCGTCGCGGCGTCCCGCGCCGCCCGATCGCGAGCACCACCCGCGACGCGCGAAGCCGGCTCGTCCGCGCGCCCCCGTCGTGCTCGACGGTCACGGTGAACCCGCGCTCGTCCTTCGCGACGTCGATCACGCGATGCCCTTCGCGGACGTCGAGCCCGCGCGCGCGGACGATGCGCGTCCACTGCGCGAGGAGCTCCTCCTTCGTGGACTCCTTCAGCCAGAGCTCTCCCTCGACGGGAAGATCGAGCGGCGGGTCGTGCACGATCTTGTCGCGCGGGAAGCTCTTGATGCTCGCGGCGACCGTCGCCTGCTCGAGGACCACGCACGACAGATCCTTCTCCTTCGCGCGCAGCGCCGCGCTGAGACCGGCAGGTCCGGCGCCGATCACGATCACGTCGATCGGCTCGGCGCGCCGACGCGGAAGCGTCTGCGCGATGCGGTCGACGGCGTGGACGCCCTGGTTGATCGCGTTCTTGATGAGAGGCAGCCCCGTGAGGTCGCCCGCGAGGAACAGGCCGGGCACGTCCCGGCTCTCGAGGTGCTCGTCCGTCGCCGGGCGATCGAGGATGGGCTCGCCGTCCTCCACGCGGAGGCTGCCGTTCGGACAGACCTGCTCGCACACGCCGACGCCGCAGCACTCTTCCGGGCGCGCGACGACCGCGACGTACCGTTCGACGGCGAGGACGTCGAAGGGACACGCATCGACGCACGCCCAGCAGCCGAGGCACGTCGACGGATCGATCGTGGGCAGCCGCTTGCGCGCCGCGGGCGTCACCGGGACGTCCTTCGTGACGGCGGCGCGACGCCTCCTCCGGTCGAGGGCCGTCGCGACCGCGCCGACGGCGAGCGCGCCCGCGAGCGCGCCTGCCGGCGGCGCCCACGGCACGCCCCTCGCCTCCGCCGGCGCCACCCACGACGTGGTGGCGGCGACGTCCCGCGCGGCCTCCCACGCGACGAAGCGCGTCGCCCCGTGCTGGCCGGCGCAAGCGAGCGAGCCGGCCGCCGGCGACGGCTCGTCGAGCCTGCGGTGCTCGTCGAAGCACTGGGACGCGATCCCGTCGACGCCGGCGTCGCGCCCCGAGGCGCGCACCGCGGACGGGACGCATGCGGCGATCGGGTCCTCCGCGCGCCGGGGATCGTGACACCGCGCGCACGCCGCGAGCGGGACGAGCGGCACGGTCGTCCCGCGCGCGATCGCGCCGGGTCGAACCCCGCGCTCTCGCGGCTGCAGCGCGACCTCCGCGCCCGCTCCCCAGCGGACGACGGCGCCGTCGTCGAACGTCACGCCCTGCGCGTCGGCGTGCTGCCCGTGACACGTCGCGCACGGAAGCTCGCCCTTCGCCACGAGCTCGCGGTGCCCTCTTCGGACCGACGCGTGCGCGGCGCCGTGGCAGGTCTTGCACGCGGCCGCCAGGTGCGCCGGCGTCGCCGCCGACGAGGCCGCCGCAGACGAATGGCACGAGGCACACGCGACGTGCGCGTGCGGCCGCGCGATGGGCCGCTCCGTCGCGATCGGCGTCCCCTGCGCGGCGACGACGGCGACGACGCCCGCGCCGGCGCCGAGCGTCGCCAGCGCGAGCGTGCGCGGGCGGGTCACGTCGCTCGTCCGCGTCGCTTTCGGCGCGCTCGCCCGTGCGCGATCCCTCATCGCCCGCCTCCGCTCGTGGACGTGGCCGCCGAGACCGAGGCCGTGGTCGAAGGCCCTTGGGCGCGGCTCACCCCGGCGACGTGCAGCGCGAGCAGCACGAGCGCCGCCGCCGTGGCGGCCAGGTGCGGCGCGAGCCAGCCGCGGAGGATCCACGTGAGGACGCGCTGCAGGCGCACGGCTCGATGCTCGACGACGAGCCGCACGAGATCGCCGAGCGCGGCGAGCTCCCGGCGCGATCCCCCGCGCGCCTTCGCACGCGCCTCGACGCGCGCGCGAAGCGCCTCCTCTTCGCGCCGGAGGCTCCTCTGCGAGACGAGCAGCACGAACGGCCCGAGCGGCGAGCGACGGTACGGGCTGAGCACCTCGACGAAGAGCGACTTCAGGAGCTCGCCCTTGCCCGAGAGCGTGGCGAAGATCTTCTCGTCGATCTCCTTCGTTCGCGTCGCGAGCTCCTCGGGCAGGAGGCTCTTTCGCTCGACCCGCGAGAGCGCCCGCGGCACGAAAGCGCCGATCGCGGCCCCCATCACGCCGGTGACGGCGGCGAAGACGATCGCGAGCGTCAGCGCCCCCGCCACGTTCGGAGGGATCGCCCCGCGCACGTGCGCCGCGACGGCGCCGCACGCGAGCACGCCCGCCGTCAGATGCGCGACGTACAGCACCCGCGAGAGCGGGAGCCTGCCGCGCAAGGCCGCGAGCGGTCCCCGCGCGCGCTTGCCGATCGCGTACGCGACGAGCAGCACGAGGAGCGCGCCGGAGAAGACGCCGCTCGCCCAGCGCCCCTCGCGCAGCGAGGGCAGCGACGCGAGCCCCGCGCTCGCCAGCGCCGCCCCGACCGCCCACGGCCACGCCCGCAGGCGCGCAGGCAGCACCGGACGCACACGGTCGCGCACGCCTTCGTTCGGGACGTCGAGCACCGCGCTCGGATCGATGCGCGCGATCGCCTGCACCGGACAGGCGGCGACGCACGCGGGCCCGCCGGCGTTGCCCGCGCAGAGGTCGCACTTCACGGCGACGGCGGGGTACGCGGCCGCGTCCCGGCGCGGCGCCATCTGGATGTTCTCCCACGGGCACGCCTTCGCGCAGCTCCCGCATCCGGTGCAGAGCTCTTCGCGGACGAAGACCTCGCCGCGCGCGTCGCGCCCGATGGCGCCGGTCGGGCAGCCGATCATGCAGCTCGGGTTCTTGCAGTGCTGGCAACTGCTCGGGACGAGCAGCGGCGCCGTCGCGCCGGTGCTCGCGCCCCGGACGATCTCGTCCCCGCGACGGACGAGCCGGCTCACGCCGTCGTCGTGCGCCTGCGCGCAGCTCCACGCGCAGTGACCGCAGCGCAGGCACGCGTCCTGATCGATGACCAGCAGCGAGCGCGCGACGCGCAGCCGGTAGAGGTCCCGGAAGACGTGGGCCGTCGTGAGCGCGCCCGGCCGCGCTCGCCGCAAGGCCGCGGCCGTCTCGCTGCGGAGGCGACGAGCGGCGTCGAGCGCGGAGCGGTTGCGCCGGGCGACGGCGACGAAGACGTCGCGCGGGATCGCGACGAGCCACGTCGGACCGCTCGCGACGACGGAGACGGCGCGCGCCTCGCGCTCGGCGAGCTCCTCGTCGCCGAACAGGTCTCCACGCGACAGATAGGCCTCGACGCGCGGCTTGCCGTCGTCCTCGCTCTGCGCCTGCAAGAGACCGTCGGCGACGACGAAGGCGTCGGTCGCCGCGTCGCCCTCGCGGTACACGTGCTCGCCGCGAGCGACGTGGACGTGCCTCGCGGCGTCGAGCAAGAGCTCGAGGTCGGCGTCCGATAGCGACCGACCGAAGCTCGAGGTCCGGAGCAGATCGAGCGTCGCCGCGCGCCGGAGCGCGCGCTCGACCTTCGCCATCCGCTCGGCCCCTCCCGCGCGGCCGATCGCGCGCTCGAGGACGACGATGGGGACCTCGGCCACGATCGCGTCGGTCTCCGCGCGCGCCTCGAGCCGACGCGTCGAGAACGCGGCGACGATCGCCTCCTCGCCGAGCACTTCGCCCGCCGTGGCTCGGCGGATCTCGGCGGCGCCGGCCTCGCCTCGACGGACGCCGGAGAGCGACACGACGCCCGAGACGACGACGCAGATCGCGTCCGCCGGATCGCCCGTCCGAAAGAGCGTCGCTCCCGCGCGCAGCCGGCGGAGCGCGCCCGCCGCCTCGATCTCGCCGCGCGCGCGCGCGTCGAGCCCGCGGAGCATCGGGACGTCCCACACGACCTCGGGCCATGCCTCCGTAGCGGCGCGGTGGACGCGAGGCTCCGCTCCCATCAGTCGATCCTCGCGCTCGCCTCTGCGATGTCGATCGGGTGGTTGCGGCGGAGCATCGCCCGCGTGATCTGCGGGCCGCTCGGCCGGAGGCCTTGCGCCGCCTTGTGCGCCTCGTAGTCGGCGAACGCGCGAAGGAGGAACGGCGGGAACGGGCGGAACCGGAGGCGCGCCTGCACCGTGAACGGCCCTCGTCGCCCCGGCGCATCGATCTCGTAGGTGTACCGGAGCGTCACGCCCGGAGGTGCCGACCGCCGATCGAGGATCGCGTCGGGCGCCTTGGCGACGCCTCGCTCCGCGTCGAGCGCGCCGACGGGGAAGTACGTCTCGAACAGCGCGTTCGTGCCCGTGAGGTTCGAGCGGCACTCGCCCGTGTCGATGTCGTAGACGCCGTCGTCGAAGCGATCGGCGCGCGTCCTGCCCTGCCCCGGGCCGGGCTGGCAACGCCCTTCGGCGTCGATGATCCCGATGCAGCGCACGCAGCGGAAGAAGCCGTTCTGCAGGTTGACGAGGCCCTTGCCGCGGAAGACCGTCCCGCCGAACGCCGGGTTCGGCGTCCACGTCGGGACGTCGGGGCCGTCGATCACGTCGGCGCCGAAGAGGCCGAGCGGCCTGCCTTTCGCGTCCTTGACGTCGTCGCGCGTCGTCGTGCGGAAAAAGACCTTGTCGCGCAGGTCTTCGTCGTCGCTCGTGATCTTGCCGACCTCGTAGACCACGTCGCCGCGCCCGTCGCGGACGGTCATCTCGACCCAGATCTCGCGCTCCTGGCTGAAGCCGGCAGGGACCCGATGTCCTGCGCCGACGTTCTCGATCTCGATCGGGATCTCGAGGCGCGATCCGACGCGCATGGCCTCGCCGATCGCGAATCGGAACGTGTGCCGGAGGAGCAGCGCGCGCCGCGCCTCGAGCCCGACGGGGACGCCGCTCGGATCGAGCGTGCCGTCGTTCGCCCACGCGTCTGGGAACTCCGGCGAGAGCGGCAGATCCACGCTCGTGAACCAGTGCGAGCTCGTCGGCCGCGGCTCCGTCGAGGACGACGCCACCATCCCGAGCGCCTTCTCGCCCGGCCGGCGGGCCTCGAACCGGAAGCCGTTCGGGCAGCCGTCGCCTCCGCGGGCGCCGTCGTCGCGCACGCACACGCCCGGGTACAGGCTCATGTGACAGTCCTGGCAGGTCGCGGGCCGGCGGCCGGCTGCGCGCTCGGCGTCGGCCCACGCCTTCCACTCGGAGTACGCGTTGCGCAGGCGCTTGAAGTGCTCGCCGCGCTCGCGCACGCCGAGCGCGTCGGTGCCGAACAAGCGGACGTCGTGGCACGCGCCGCAGAACTCGCTCGACCCGAGGTAGCGCTTGGCGTCCTCGGGCACGCGCCGATGGACGATGGGGTCGCCCGGACCGCCGCGGCCGAGGCGCGGCGAGAGCAGCACGCTCGCGTCGAGCAAGTAACCGCTGTTGCCGATCCCGCGGACGCCGATGCCGTCCTCCGGGCGCATGCGGAAGAGCGCGCCGGTCACGGGCGACGTCCACGTCGGGTTGCCTTGGTACGCGCTCCCGGCGTGCACCGGGCCGATCGTCTGGTGGCAGACGGCGCAGGAGATCCCCTCCATCGCTCGCTGCGAGAGGACGTCGCGGAGCGGCCGACGCGCGTCGGCTCCCGCGAACGTCGCGTTCCACGCGGGCACCGTGGAGCCGAGGTTGTCGGCGGGCGCGTGGCAGTTCACGCACCAGTGCTCGCCGCCCGCTCCCGTGAGCGTGGTCCCCGTCCTCTCGTCGCGGCACGCACCGGCGCCTGCCTTGCGGAGGACGCCCGCGCCGCCCGGGCAGCGATCGTCGCGCCCGACCTGCTCCTCGACCAGGCTCTCGAGCGCGCCGAAGAGCGGGCTCTTCGCCGAATGTGCCATCACCGAGCGCTGCCACTCCGCGACCTGTCGCGCGTGACACGGCGCGCATGCGTCCGCGGTCGTCCTCTGGAGCGGCGGCTGCGAGAGCGGCGCACGCTGCGAGGCGACGGGGGCCGGATCCGATCCTCGCGAGGCGGCGAGCCCCGCGCCCGCGACCGCGAGGCCGAGCGCGATCGGTCCGGCAGCGAGCGCCCATCGCCGGAGAGGCGACGTCGCCGGAGGCGGGACGCGATCGCCGGCGACGGCGCGCTCGCGTCTCGCGCTCGGCGCTTCGGCGGCGCACGGCTCCGTCGCTCGCGTGCGTGGTGCGCCGACCGGCACCGGCGCGTCGCGCAAGAGCTCCTCGCAGCGCCGCGCGATCGCCTCTGCGCTCGCAGGCCTCTTCGCCGGATCGGGATCGAGCATGGCGAGCACGAAGCTCTGGATCCCGGGCTTGAGCGAGCGCGCCGTCGCCTCGTCGAAGGGCGGCGGCGGAGCGGACCGAGCCGCCGCCATCGCTTCGCGCAGCCCGATCCCGGAGAACGGATGCTCGCCCGCGATGAGCCGGTACGCCACGAGGCCGAGCACCCAGCGGTTCGCGGCGTTGTCCCACGGAGCGCCCGCGGCTTGCTCGGGCGGCGTCCATCGCGGCGACGGCGCGGACGTCGCGCCCCCGGACGCGCCGTGCGCGCCGCCGACGAGCGCGCGTACGTAGGCGTCACCGAGCACGAAGGCGTCGGCGCGTCCCGGGCTCCCGAGGGCGATCTCGGAGGGACGCAGCGGGCCCGGGAAGACCGCCATCCTCTCGCACGCAGCGAGCGCGCGCGCGAGATCCCGGATCTTCGCGAGGGCCGTCATGCCCTCGAGGCGTTCACCCTTCGCGAGCCCTTCCACGGTCTTCGACGGCACGCGCCGGAGGAGGAAGACGCCCTCGTCGTCCTCGCCCATCGCGGAGAAGCCGAAGGCGCCCGCCTCCCCGAAGCGCGCGAGCCGCTGCGCGATCGCGCGATCGGCGGCGTCGAAGCACCACAGCTCGGCCGGCGAGCCCGTCTCGAGCGAGCACGAAAACCGCCTGACGCGGCCGATCGGATCGAGCTCCTCGCCGGCTCTGGGGCGCTTCTTCGCGTCCACGCCCCCTCCTCGTCAGCGTGTCGTCGATCCGTCGACTCCGCGCGCCGGCGCGCCGCGAAGGTCCGCCGTCGCGGTCGCAGCCGGCAGCCCGTCGCTCGCCGTCTTCAGGCGGACGAGATACGTCGTCATCCCCGCGACCAGCGAGAGCGCGACGATCGTGACGATGGCGAGCCAGGTCGGCACCTCCCGTGATCGGGCCGCGCCGCCATGGACGAGGGCGACGGTGTCCGTGCGCGGACGCTCCTCGCGCGCGTCGTCGCGCTCGGCGCGATCGCCGTCGCGCGCGGAAGGCTTCGTGTCACCGCCGTCGGGCCGCGCTCGCTCCTCACGCGAGGGCTCGGCGGAGCGCGGCGCCTCGGTGACGCTCGCGCCCTCCGCGTTCTTCGCTCGCGCGCCGCGCGATCGCGGCGCCGAGGGCGCCCCCGAGACGGCCGCACGGAAGATGCCGAGGCGCTCGGTGACCTCGCGCGCCGATGCCGGACGGTTCTCCGGCTTCTTCTCGAGCATCGCGAAGAGCACCTCCTCGACGCCGCGAGGCAGACCGCGGCGGACCTCGTCGTCGAGCGGCGGCGGCTCGGCGGTGCACTGGAGGTTCAAGAGCTCGCGCGGCGACGGCGAAGAGAACGGCGGCTCGCCGGCGAGCATCTCGTAGAAGATGAGCCCGAGCGCGTAGAGGTCGCTGCGCGCGTCGATCGTGCGAGCGTCGATCTGCTCGGGGCTCATGTACTGGAGCGTGCCGATGCTCGCCGTGTTCGTCGCGTTCATGCCCTCGAGCACCTTCGCGATGCCGAAGTCCATCACCTTGAGCCCGGTCGGCGGCGCGTCGTCGCCGGCGTCCTCGCTCAGCGTGAGCATCACGTTCTCCGGCTTCAGATCGCGGTGGACGATCGGCGGCTCCTGCTCGTGCGCAACGGTGAGCGCCTCCGCGATGCGGACCACGTGCTCGAGGGCCTCCTGCCACGGGAGCGAGCCGCGCCGCGTCAGCTCCTGGCGCAGCGTCCGCCCGTGCAGGTACTCGAGCACCATCACGAGCTGGCCGTCGGTCTCCATCGACGCGAGGCTGCGCACGAGGTTCGGGTGCTCGAGGTGCGCGAGGATCTGCATCTCGTTGAGGAACAGGCGGCGGCCTTCCTCGTTCCGGGTCAGCTCCGGCCGGAGCACCTTCAGCGCGACGCGGCGCTTCGAGAGGCGCTCCTCCGCCTCGTAGACCTTGCCCATGCCGCCTTCGCCGATGAGGCGCCGCACGAGGTATTCGCCGATTCGATCCATCCGTTCTGCTCCTCGAGGCAGGTCCGCCGACCAGGCGTCCGGAAGTCCCCCTACGGACGACGGGCTGCGACGATCTGAACCCAGCCGTCGTTCGACCCCCAACCGACCGCAGGTCGGACACGGATCGCTCGAAAGCGGCGAGCTCTCCGGCTCCACGGCGACGGCTCGATGGACGCCGCTGGAGGGCCGTGTGGGCTCGTACTTCAGCGGAGCGGCCGCCGCGCGCCTCGGGCCCTTCGTCGGGGCGAGACGCGGATCTTCCTCCTCCGGGGCCCTCGGCTCCGAAGGCGGCGGGGGACGACAAAGCCGCTCCGTCAGGCGCTGGGAGGTGAAAGGACGTCGCATGATCGATTCCGGGGTGAAGCAGGGCGCCCTGGCGCCCACTCCTCCTGGACGTTCGAGGAGGCCCGGAAGTTCCACGCTCGACCAACGCTCGAGCGGTCGACGCCTTACGGTCCGCACGGGCGGACGTGCGCGATCGTGCGCCACGCGAGGCGACCTCGGCGGAAATGGCGCACCCGTCCTGCGCCGATGCCGGCGTCACTGCTCGAAGCAGTACAGACGATGCTGCTGGTTGCAGGCGACGTTCCGCACCTGCGTCCAGGCCGCGCCGGTCTTGTCGACCTCGCCCATGAGCCCGTTCAACGCCGCATTCTGTTGCAAGAAGTTGTTGCAGTTGGCGTTCACGGCCTGACCGTTGGAGTTCGTCCCCGTCCAGACCGACTCGGGATCCCCGACGCGCTTGCCGGTCTCGTCGAACTCGATCGGGACGTTCGGTCCGAGCGTCTTGATCACGTCCTTGCTCGCGAAGACGAGCGTCTTCTGGTCGACCAGGTACCAGGGCCCGACGTCCTCGAGCCGGTCGAACGCCGAGTTTCCGGTCACCGAGAGCCAGGCGACGAACTTTCCTCCGAGCTTCGCCGCGTCGGCGAGCTGCTGGCACCGCTGGTTGGCGGCTTCGATGGCGCCGAGGCCACCCAGCGTCCCGATCGCGCCCGTCGTCGTGGTCGAGGTGACGAACACGCGCTTGCGCGTGCTGCCGGTGCCGGCGTCCCCGGCGTCCGTCTCCGCGTCGAGGCCCGCGTCTCGCGGACCGCCCGCATCGACCGGGCTCGCGTCCTGCGGCCCGCCGCCGCCGTCGCCCGGCACGATCACGGGCCCCCCGTCCGACTCCTCGAACGGCTGGAGGTCGAGATCGCACCCGACGACGACGAGGCCGATGGCCGTGAGCGTGCTCGCAGCGAGGATGCCCGCGAACGGTCTCATTCTCACTCATCCTACCATCGCGGCGCGGGCGGCGCTCGGCGGCTCCGCGCGCTACTCGAGGACGCCTTCGCGGGGCCCGCGCCGGGCGACCGCCACGATGTCCTCCATCCCGAACGCCAACCGCTCCGGCAGATCGGCCTCCGCGAACACCTTCACCTCGCGGATCTCGAGCGGGTTCATCGGCGCCTTCGACGGCGGAGACGCTTCGCACTCGACGGCGATGGTCACGGCGTGGAACCGTGGGTCGCGCGCGGGATCGGACCACGCGCCGAGCATCCGAACGAACCGGTGCTCGGTGATTCCCGCCTCTTCTTCGAGCTCGCGCGCGAGGCCGCGCGTGAGCGTCTCGCCCCACTCGAGCGTCCCGCCCGGCAGACACCACGTCCCGGTGTCGGCGCGGCGGACGAGGACGAAGCCGCCGTCGCGCGTACGGACGACGGCGGCGATCGAGACGACGGGGCGCTTCAGGATGTGCCGCGTCACTTCGTGGACGAGCCCGTAGGCGGCCTTCGGCAACCAGCTCAGGAGCACCTGCCCAGCATAGGCGCGGCAAGCGCGCCACGCGGGAAAAATCCTGGCAGAGGCGCGAGAGCGGCACTAATGGCCAGCCCATGAAGCTCGTCACGTACAAGGCCAGGCAGGGGAACGAGGCCAGGAGCGGCCTCCTCGTCGGAGACAAGCTCGACACCATCGTCGATCTCGAGCGCGCGCTCGGCCACCTCGGCCGATCGATCGACGGGCGGAGCGTCCTCGGCCTGGTCCAGGCCGGGACCGAGGGTCTCGACGCCGCTCGTGAGGTGCTCGACGCGCATGCGAAGAAGAAGCTCCCCGACGCGTGGAACGGAGGCCCGACGGCCGTCGCGCTCGCCGACGTCACGCTCCTCGCGCCGATCCCGCGGCCCCCGTCGATGCGCGACGGCTACGCGTTCCGCCAGCACGTCGAGACCGCCCGGCGCAACCGCGGGCTCGACATGATCCCGGAGTTCGACCAGTTCCCGGTCTTCTACTTCACGAACCACCAGGCGGTCGTCGGCCCGGGCCCGGTCCACGTGAAGCCCCGCCACCTCGAGCGCCTCGACTTCGAGCTCGAGGCGGCGATCGTCGTCGGGCGCGAGGCGCGCGACGTCCCGGCCGCGAAGGCGGACGAGATCATCTTCGGGATGATGATCATGAACGATTTCTCCGCGCGGGCGCTCCAGATGGAGGAGATGAAGCTCTCGCTCGGCCCGGCGAAGGGGAAGGATTTCGCGACGGGCCTCGGCCCGTGGCTCGTCACGATGGACGAGCTCGAGGACGTCACGCGCAAGACGGACGTCGGCGCGCACTTCGACCTCGGCATGCGCGCGTTCGTCAACGGCGTGCAGGTCTCGAGCGGCAACGTGAAGGACATGACGTGGACGTTCGCGCAGATCCTCGAGCGCGCGAGCTACGGCGTCACGCTGTACCCCGGCGACGTCATCGGCTCGGGCACCTGCGGCACCGGCTGCTTCCTCGAGCTCAACGGATCGAAGATCACGAAGGACCAGTGGCTCCGTCCGGGCGACGTGGTCGCGCTCGAGATCGATCGCCTCGGTCGTCTCGAGAACACGATCGTCGCGGAGTGAGCGCGGCAGACGAGCACGGAGCGTGCGAAGCCGTCGCGCTTCGCACGCTCTTCCGTGCCCGTCTCGGAGAAGAGGTCAGGCGGTCGCTCGGGCATTCTCGTCGATCGAGCCCCAGAACGGCGCGGGCGCGTGCTCGAAGAAGAAGGCCAGCGCCTCGCTGGTCGCCCATCCCTTCACCCAGCTCGACTCGTCGAGACCGGACAGCCACCCGAGGTGCCCGCCGTGCTTCGTCGTCCGCACGCGCACGGCACGTGAGGCGCCGTCGAGCCAGGGCCGGACCGTGTCGATCGGGACCATCGGGTCGTCCTCGGCGTGGAGGACGAGCGTGGGCACCGTCACCTTCCCCAGCCAGGGCCCCGAGCTCGACTCTGCGTAGTAGGTGTCGACGTCGCGCAGGCCGTGCATCGGCACGATGATGCGCTCGTCGAAGGCGCGGAAGCGCTTGATGGCGTCGAGATCCTTCGGGCGCCAATGCGCACGGCGCGGGTGGTGGAGGGCGAACGCGCGCGCCCGGTCGAGCAGCCCGCGGAGCACGTGGAAGCGGTACGGCAGGCAGGCGAGCCCATCCATGCGCGCCGCGACCCGCGTGTAGTCGAGCGGCGCGGAGATGGTCGCGATCGCGAGGACGCCCGGGGGCGGGCGGTCTCCCCATTCACCCGCGAGCTTCAGCGCGTGGCTTCCCCCGCCCGAGAAGCCGAGCACGAGCACGCCGGACACGCGCGGATCGTTCGCCACGTGACGGACGGCGCGATCGAGGTCGCTCGTGAGCCCCGCGTGGTAGAGCGACGGCGCGTCGACGATGCTCTCGCCGGCGCCGCGCATGTCGAGCCGCACGACGTGGTAGCCCGCCCGATGGAGCGCGACGGCGGCGCGCCGGCAGCAATGCGACTCCTTCGACCCCGCGATGCCGTGGAGCACGACCACGGCCGGAGCGCCTCTCGCGGACCACCACGCACGCGCGTGGAGGAAGCCGGGCTCGCCTCGATGCTCGATCGGGATCCGGAGATCCTCCTCGTGCTCGACGACGTGCGAGCGCGGCGGCGAGAACAGGGGCACGGCGGCGCCGATCGTCTGCACGTGCGGGCTCCTCAACCAGCGCGGCGGTCGGAACGCGGACGGGAACATCGGTGCCCCTCGTAGCAGACGCGAGGCGCTGCGTCCCGTAGACCTCAGGTGCGCCGTGCGCGATCCATCAGAAAGGGCCCGGCGACCACGGGTCCGCCGACGGCTGGCCTTGAAAACTCGGCCATTTTTATGGGCTCGAGGGACGAGCGAGTCGTGGCATGTAGCATGCACTCCGACATGGCCTGACATCACGACGGAGTGGACCTTCACATGCGACTCTCTTCTGCCCTCTTTGCCTTCGCCGCCATCGCTCTTGCCCTCTCTCCCCTCGCCTGCGCCTCGGTCCAGGACGACGACGTGGCCGTGGCCGAGGCCCCGATGAACGAATCCGCCGGCCTCGTCATCACCGAAGACGACGACGGCAAGACGCTGACGGTTACGGAGGGACAGGACGTCCTCGTGAGGCTCCCATCGAACCCCACGACCGGCTACGCGTGGGAGGTCGTCTCGACGGACCGCAGCTTCGGTTATCCGGTCGAGATCACGTTCATCCCGGACGGCAGCGCGATCGGCTCCGGGGGCATCGAGCAGTTCCGCTGGAAGACGTCGGGCTTCTTCCCTCTCGTCGGCGCGCACACCGTGACGATGCAGTACAAGCGCTCGTGGGAGGTCGAGCCGATCAAGACCTTCACGTTCACCGTCGACATCGTCCCGCCGGCGAACGAGTGCCCGACCATCCACCCGCCGGCGCCGGGCTTCTGCGGCGACGGCGAGATCCGGGTGCTCGAGGACGAGAGGGGCTGCACCGTCGGGTACGACTGCGAGCGCGGGTGCGGCGGCGGCTGCGGTCCTGGCAGGAGCTGCCAGAACTGCTGGGGCCAGATGCTCTGCATCCCGTCGGGCGCGGTCTGCTGACGCTCCCGTCGCGCCGAGCGCTCACTGCAGCGCGCACGCGGGATCGAACACGTAGACCGTCGCGCTCGCCGGCGGGCCCGGCTGATCGTTCGCGACGAGGTAGCCGATCCCGTTGCTCGCCGTCGCCGTGACGAACGCAGCGATGGGCACCGGCAACACGTGACGCCGAGGTGCGTCCCCCTCTTTGACCACGGCGAGCGGCTGGCGCGTGACGAACTGCACCGCCGTCTGCTCGCCGTTGTCGCGCGACATCGTCGCGACCATCGCCGTGTTGGCGTCGAGCATCGCCGTCGGTCCGACGACGCTCGCGTTCGCGGGGATCGGGGTCGCGTACGTCTCGACGTCGACGCCGAGGCTCGCGTCGAGCGGCGCCGTCTCGTTGGCGACGACGAACCACCCACGAACGGCCCGCGTGAGCACCGCCTCGCCGACCTGATGATGCACGCCGGTCGCCCAGAAGATCGCGCCGTCGGCGCTCTGGGCGAAGCTCCGCGCCACGCTGACCGCTCCGGCGTCCGTGAACGCGGCGACGGGCTCGGTCGTGGGCATCGGCCCGCCGGCGTTGTCGATGAAATCGAACATCGCGATTTGGGTGACGACGCCCGTCATGAGCAGCCGCTTCCCCGAGACCGCGCTCGGCGCGGTGTTCTCGGCGAACTGGAGCGGCGTCGCGGTGAGTGACACCGGCTCGACGAGGGGCAGGTCCACGATGGCCGCCGGGTGCTGCGCGGCGGCGGGACCGACGAAGAGCGCGGAGTCCCCGCCGCGCGGGAACAGGAGGATTTGCTCGGCCGGACGGTTGTACGTCGCGAGCACCGTGTGCGCCGTGATCGTCGGCGTGAACGGATCCACCGGCGCGTCGATCCACGCGAGCGGCACGCGGCTCGGGCCGGGTCCGCTCGGCGCCCCGACGAGCCACACGCGGCTGCCGCTCTGCACGATCTGGGTGGGGACGAAGCCGAGGCCGACGACGGGCACCTGGGGCGGCGTGGGGTTCGTCGGGTTCGACACGTCGAACGCGACGAGACCGGTCGGCGTCGTGACGAAGAGCCAGGGATGCACCGCGGCCGCGCAGCGGCCCGACGAGCAGGCGACCTGCTGGCCGATGGCGAACTGCGAGACCTTGTACTTGTACGGCGTCGCCGGCCCGCACGTGGCCTTCTCCTTGTCGCAGACGGCCGCGCTGCACGCCGCGCTCTTGCAGACGTCGTAGACGCACCGCTTGCGGGAGAGATCGCACCGGCCCTTCAAGCAGCCGTGCGTCGTCACGCACGGCTCGTCGCTCGTGCACGCCGTCGCGTCCGGCCCGACGGGGATGCCCGTGTCGACCCCGCCGTCGCTCGGCTCGCCGCCGCCTCCGCCCCGGTCCGGTTGGAATCCGCCGTCCGCGGCTGCGTCGATCCGCGACTCGTCGAGATCGAGCGCGCAGCTCGCGGCGAGGGCCAGAAGGCCGCCTGCGATCGAGCCGAGCGCGAAGCGACCTCGTCGCCTCATCTTCAGTAAGTCCCTCGGACGACGAACCCGCCTGGAGCGGCCCCCACCGTCACCTGAGCCTCCGGCTTGTCCTTGTCGATCGGGAGCAGAACGAGCGCGACACCGCCGGCCACGAGCACCGCGCCGCTGATGAGCGCGATGTTCGTCCACGTCTCGAGCGACGACGCGTGGTCGTAACCGGCGCGCGAAGGCGCCGCGTCGTACGCCTCCTTGGCGCCGAGAGCGCTCGTCCCGAGGATCGCCGAGGCCCCGAGCGCGGCGAGGCCGACGCCGCCGATGCCGACGCCGATGACCTTCGTCGTCGTCCAGAACGGCCGCTCGCGCAGGCGCGCGGGCACCGGCTCGGGCGGAGGAGCGGGTTCGGGCTCGGGATCGGCCTCGACCTTCGGCTCGGGCTTCGGCTCGTCCTTGAGCTCGACGTTCACGACCTTGCCCGCCTCGAGCGTCACGTCGCGGCGCTCGATCGGCTTGTCGGGGGCGCGGATCGTCAGCGTGTGGACGCCGGGAGCGGCGTGGAGCCGAGCGGGGGTCGGAACCTCGGTGAGCGCGTCGAGCTGCACCTTCCACCCCGGCTCGGGCGAGGTCACGACGACGGTGCCGAGGCTCTTCTCCAGCGCGGCGACGCGCTCCTTCGCGATGGCGGTCTGCTTCGCGTCGAGCCCCGGCACCTCGAGCGAACGCGCGTACGCATCGGCTGCGCGCTCCGGGCGGGAAGCCAGGTCCCACGCGAGGCCCGCCGTGTAGAGCGCGACGGCGTTCGGCTTGAAGGACGCGGCGGCTTCGAAGTGCAGCGCCGCCTCCGAGTAACGCTTGGCGGCGAACGCCTTCGTACCGTCCTGGTACTGCTGGCGCGCCTCCGCGGCGGAATCCACGGTCTTTTCTTCAGCGCGTGCGGGGTGAGCGGCCGACGTGACCGCGAGCACCACGAGAGCAGCGAGCGCACGTTCGACAACGGGCGGCGCCCATCCGGCCATGCCCTGAGAATAGAGCGAACGCCGCTCTTTTTACCAACCTTGGCGCATCCGTCGGGGAGCTCCCGGCGGCGCCCGACTCAGTACGGGTTGTCGGGCAGCACCATCGGGTCCTCTTCCTTCTCCTTCGGGCGCTTCGGCGCAGGCTTCGAGGAGGCGGTGGCCTGCGCCCCCGCGTCCGCGGCGGCGGCGGGGGCCTTGGCGTCGGAGACAGGCTTCATCTTGATCTCGAGCGGGCTCGCCGTGAAGAAGTCGACGACGACGCTCTTGTCCTCGTAGCCCTTCGCGTGCGCCACCAGCGTCACGACCTTCCCCGCGGGGGGCCGCGCGACGGCACGCTCGCCGCCCGGAAGCTCGTGCCCGTCCACGGTGATCACCGCGTCGGGAGGATCCACGACGAGCGTGATCCGCGCATTCGCCTCCCCCGCCGTCGCCGCCGACGACGGCGCGCTCGCCGCGGGAGCGGAGGGCTCGGCGGCCGGCGCGCTCGCCGCGACGGCCGGCGGCGAAGAAAGCTGAGCCGTACGCGCCCGCCACAAGTAGAACCCGCCGCCGATGAGCACGGCGACGAGCACGCCGACGAGCGCCGCGACCGCGTAGTGTCCTGCGCTGGCGGGTTGCTCGCCCGCCTCGTCGTGGGCGGCCACGCTGCCGCTCGGGCTGCTCGGCGGGGCCATCGAGGGCGGCACGTGCGCGTTCTGCGGCGCCGCGGCCTGCGCGGCGGTCACGGCGACCGGGTTCGAGCGGCGCGGGTCCGCGAAGGGCGAGACGATGGCGCCGGGGCCCGACAGAGGGAGCGTGAAGGTCCGGCCGGCGACGGGCCGCGGCGGCTCGGGCGCGGACGGCTGCGCTTCACCGGCGACGGCGAGCGCGCCGGGCGCCTGCGGGATCGTCGGTGCGGTCGACGAGAGGGCATGGCCGTGCATGGTGGCGTCGCTCTCGACGACCTCGGGGGCCGAGGCGATGCCGACGGACGCGGGCGCCGCTGCGGGCGGCCGAACCGATGCGCGTGGCGTGAAGACCAATCGCCCGCTCGCCGGCGGAGGCTCGGACGCGGCACGCAGCTGGCTCGAGGGCTTCACGCCCGACCGGTGATCGGGCGTGTCGCGCGACGGGGGCGCGCGGGCGGGCTCCCACGCGCTCTCCGCGGCCATCGACTGCGCCTGCTTGATGCGCTCCTTGCGCCGCTCGACGTGCTCGGCGATGCGCGCGCGCACCGCTTGCGCGACGTGGGACTGCGTCACGAGGTGTCCTTTCGCGAGGAACTCCTCGAGCGCGAAGCGCATGCGCTCCGCCGTCGGGTACCGGAGGATCGGCTCGTGCGCGAGCGCGCGGAGCACGATGCGCTCGAGCTCGGCCGGATAGCCGCGGATGATGCTCGTCGGCGGCTCGAGCTCGGCGTTGAGGATCGCGTTCATGATCTGGTGATCGTGCTCGCCGCGGAACGGGCGCATGCCCGTCGTCGCTTCGTAGAGCACGCACCCGAGAGAGAAGACGTCGCTCCGCCGATCGATCTTGCCCCCGGTGACCTGCTCCGGGGACATGTAGCTCACCTTCCCTTTGAGCTGCCCGGCGCTCGTCTGCTCGTGGAGCTGCCCGAGGGCCTTCGCCACGCCGAAGTCGCAGACCTTCGCGACGCCGTCGAGCGACAAGAGGATGTTGTGCGGGGACAGATCGCGATGCACGACGTCGAGCTTCCGGCCGTCCTCGTCCGTCAGCTCGTGCGCCGCGTGGACCCCGGCGCATGCGTCCGCGATGATGCGCGCGACCACCCGCGGGTCGAGCGGCTCGCTCTTCTTCTGGGGGCGAATCACGCGCGCGAGCGAGTCGCCGTTCACCCACTCCATCGCGAGGTAGAGCACGCGCCTCTCCTCGCCGAGCTCGTAGATCTCGCAGACGTTCGGGTGATGGACGCCCGAGGCGATGCGCGCCTCGTCGAGGAACATGCGCTCGAACTCGGGCTCGTCGGCGAGATGCGGGAGGATCGTCTTGATCGCGACGAGCTTCTGGAAGCCGCGCTGTCCGTGCAGGCGCGCCGCCCAGACACGCGCCATGCCTCCGCGCGCAATGGGGACGAGCAGCTCGTACCGACCGAGGCGCGTACCTGGCCGCAACGAGCCGAAGTCGGACGGCTCGTCCACCGCGTCGCCGTCCGAACGAAGGACGCCCGCCACGTAACCAAGATTACAGCAGAACGACCCTTCCATCCCAAAGCTGAGCCGGGGGACGGCGTGGAGACGCGCTCCTCACCGGCCAGGCTCGGCGCCTGCATGGGGAGACACGCGCCATGCCGCCCGGCTTCCGGTCGGGGCCGCCGAGTGCCATAAGCCTCGCCCGATGAAGCGTCGCTCCCCCGCTCCGCTCGGCGCGCTCGCTCCGGAGGCGGCTCCAACCACGGAAAATGCCGAGCACGTTGAACGATCGAGCGCTCGGTCGATCCCGCGAGCCGAGGGCGCGGCGTGGGGGGTCGCGCTCATGGCCACGCTCGGGATGAGCGTGAGCTACGTCGACCGGCAGACGCTCGCGGCGATCGCGCCCTCGGTGACGAAGGCGCTCGCGATCGACAACGCCCGATACGGATGGCTCTTGAGCGCGTTCTCGATGGCGTACCTCGTCGGCGCCCCGCTCGCGGGCATCGTCGTGGACCGGCTCGGCGCGCGTCGTGGCTTCGCGGCGGCGGTCGTCGTGTGGTCGGCGGTCGCGGGGGCGCACGCGCTCGCGGGATCGTTCGCGGTCCTCTTCGCGCTCCGCATCCTCCTCGGGATGGCCGAGGCCCCGTCCTTCCCAGCGGCGGCGCAGGCGATCCGCAAGGCGCTGCCGGGCGCACGCCGCCCGCTCGCGTTCGGGCTCCTCTTCACCGGCAGCTCGATCGGCGCCGTCGTCGCCGCCAAGCTCGCGGTCCGGCTCGATGCGGCGTACGGCTTCCGGGTCGCCTTCGTGGGCACGGCGCTCATCGGGACGCTCTGGATTCCGGCCTGGCTGTGGGTCACCCGGCGCGCGGGCGACGCTGCACGGGAGCACGAAGAGGATCCTCCCGTCCCGACACGAACGGTCCGGCCTGGTCGCTCCGACTGGCTCGCCGTCGTGACGAGCCCGCCCGTCCTTCGCGCGATCGTCGCCATCGTCGGCTCCGCGCCGGCCCTCATGTTCGTCTTGAACTGGACGTCGAAGTACCTGGTCGAGAGCTGGCATGTCCCGAAGGAGGACGTCGGCAACTACCTCGTGGCCGCCCCGCTGCTCTTCGACCTCGGCGCCGTCGGCTTCGGCTGGATCGCGAGCGCCGGCGCGCACCGGAGGCCGCTCGGCGAGACGCGCCTGGACCTGTTCCTCGTGAGCATGCTCCTCGCGGCATCGCTCGCGCTCGCCCCGCTCGCGACGTCGCCCGCGATGGCAATCGCCCTCTGCGCCGCGTCGGCGTGCGGCGGCGGCGGCCTCTACGCGCTCGTCACCGCCGACATGCTCTCGCGCGTCCCCGTCCACCGGACGTCGAGCGCGGGCGGGATGACGGCCGCGGCGCAGTCGCTCGCGCACGTCGTCGCAGGCCCGCTCGTCGGCTGGACGATCGATCGCACGCACGGCTACACCGCCGCGCTCGTCGGCCTCGGCGTCGCGGTCGTGCCCACCACGCTCGCGTTCCTCGCGTGGCCCGGGCTCTCGTCCCGCGGGACGGGGAGATGATGGGAGGCTCGTGCTCCTGCTCGTGCTCGTACTCGGTCGAGAACGAGGACGCGAGCGAGCACGAGAGACCGCGTGCCACATCGCGACCCCCTCGAGTTGCCCCCACCCGAGCGTGCGCGTACTAGGCTCGTCCCCGAAAGGAACCCGCCATGCGCTTGCTCCACACGATGATCCGCGTCGGTGACCTCGAGGCCTCGAAGAAGTTCTACACCGAGGCGCTCGGCATGAAGGTCCTCCGTGAGAAGGAGTACCCCGACGGCAAGTTCACGCTCTGCTTCCTCGGCTACGGCGACGAGGATTCGCACACCGTCATCGAGCTCACGTACAACTGGGGCCGCAGCGAGTACACGCTCGGCGACGCGTTCGGGCACATCGCGATCGGCACCGACGACATCAAGGCGACCTGCGAGCGGATCCGTTCGCTCGGCTACAAGGTCGTGCGGGAGCCCGGCCCGATGAAGCACGGCACGACCGTCATCGCCTTCGTCGAAGACCCGAACGGCTACAAGATCGAGCTCATCGAGCGCGGCACCGGCTGAACGTCGTTGCGGCGGCCGTCCGCGCCGGCACCACGCGCCTTCTCTCGCGGTGCGTAGGGGCGTACTGTGCCGTCATGGGCGTGCTCCACCGGATCGACACCTCGGCCAACGGCGAGTCGGCGCATCGGACACTCGAGAGCTGGGAGCCCGCGAGCGGGAAGCTGCTCGGCGAGGTGCCCATCGCGACGCGGGAGCACGTGCTCGAAACCGTCGCGCGCGCGCGCAAGGCGCAGCAGGCGTGGGGCGTGCTCCCCGTCGAGGAGCGTTGCACGCGGCTCCTCCGTCTCCGCGACGCGCTCGTGGAGCGCGCCGACGAGGTCGTCGACGTCGTGAGCCGCGAGTGCGGCAAGCCGCGCACCGACGCCCTCAACGAGCTCGTCATCGCCGTCGATCACCTGACCTACTACTGCAGGAACGCGCCGCGGATCCTCGCCGACAGGGAGCTCGGGCTGCACCTGTTCAAGCACAAGAAGAGCGTGGTCCAGTACCTCCCGCGCGGCGTCATCGGCATCATCTCGCCCTGGAACTTCCCCTTCGTCATCCCGATGGTCGACGTCTTCGCGGCGCTCGTCACCGGCAGCGCCGCGGTCCTGAAGCCGAGCGAGGTCACGCCGCTCACCGCCCAGAAGGCGAAGGAGGTCTTCGACGCGACCGGGCTCCCGGAGGACCTCTTCGGCGTCGTCCACGGTCACGGCGACGTCGGCCAGGCGCTCATCGAGAGCGGCATCCAGAAGCTCGTCTTCACCGGCGGCGTCGAGACGGGCCGGCGGGTGGCCGCCGCCTGCGGAGCGAACCTCGTGCCGTGCGTGATGGAGCTCGGAGGCAAGGCGCCGCTCGTCGCGTGCGCGGACTGCGACGTCGATCGAACCGCCAACGCGATCGTGTACGGAGGCTTCCTCAACGCCGGGCAGGCCTGCATCGCCGTCGAGCGCGTCTATGCGCACGAGGCCGTCTACGACCAGCTGGTCGAGCGCGTCCGCGAGCGCACGCAGAAGCTCCGTCAGGGCGATCCCACGACCGCGGAGGTCGACGTCGGCGCGATCATCTTCCCGAAGCAGATCGAGGTCGCCGAGCGGCACATCGCCGACGCGCTCGCGAAGGGCGCGCGCCTCGTGATCGGCGGCAAACGCGGTCAGGGCCCCGGCCAGTTCTTCGAGCCGACGGTGCTCGCCGACTGCAATCACACGATGAGCGTGATGAAGGAGGAGATCTTCGGACCGATCGTCCCGATCATGAAGGTCTCGTCCGAGGACGAGGCGGTGCGCCTCGCCAACGACTCGCACCTCGGCCTCAACGCGTACGTGTTCACGAAGGACCGCGAGAAGGGCAAGCGGCTCGCGCAGCGCATCCAGGCGGGGAGCGTCCTCGTGAACGACGTCTTGTCGAACTACGCCGTCGCCGAGGCGCCCTTCGGAGGGATGAAGCAGAGCGGATTCGGCCGCGTGCACGGGGACGACGCGCTGCGCGACATGGCCGAAGTGCGCCACGTCTTCATCGGCCGGCTGCCGGAGCCGGCGGCGGATCCGACGTGGTTCCCCTACTCCGGCAAGGCCTACCGCTGGCAGATGCGCCTCGTCCGCGCGCTCTACTCGCGCGGCAGCGTGCTGAAGCGCATTCGAGAGATCTTCTGAAACTGGAGCCCGGAGCCTGGAGCCCGGAGCCTAGCCCTCATCCCTTCATGCCGAGCCGACGGAGCTCGGCGACGCGCACCGCGTCGAGCAGCCGCGCGGCGAACTCCTTGCCGAAGTCGATCCGCCCGGCGGTCACGATCTCCGCGCCGCAGGCGGTGGCCATCTCGGACAGGCTCGCTCGGTCGGCGTCCGATATCCCCTCGTCGACCACGACGACGAGCGGCAGGACCGTGGACATCGACGCGCAAGCCTGCCGGACGTCCTCGGCGCGGATGATCTCGACGGGGAGGATGGCGCGACGGCACGCCTCTTCTTGCTCGGGCGAGAGCGCCACGACCATGCAGCGCAGGAACGACGCGCCATCCATCGTCCGCGTCCCCACCGAGCGCGCCATGACGAAGAGGATAGCGCCGGCGGTCGCCGAAGGAAGAGCGCTCGCGACGGAAGCTTTGGAACGCGGTACCATCCGCGCTCGGGCGCGCCCGGGCGTCTCGAGCGCGACGTTGAACTCCCGTCTCCTCCCCCATACCCTCTTCTCCTTCCGTGGCGTCCCACGCGTTCAACGGCTCGCTCCCGATCCTCGTCGCGGACCTCGCCGACGAGGGAGCGCGGGACTTTTTGCAGGGGGTCGCGCTCGCGGAGCAGGTGGCATTCGTTCCGCTGTTGGTGCCGCCGGTCGATCGGTCACCACACGCGCTCGAGGTGTACTCCCCCGACTCGGCGGAGCCGCTGCGGCTGCTCGCGGAGCCGGTCGGGCCGCCGACGCATGAAGGATTCCCCCTCCGGCTCCGACTCTGGAAGCAGGAGTCCGCCGCCGCGATCCGTGCCGCGCCGAAGCGCCCGACCGCGCTCCGAGCACGTCACGAGACGAGCCACGAGCTCACGGAGCGACACACCGCCGACCTCGGCGGAGAAGTCCCGAGCCGGCGCCGCGACCTCGTCGGCAGGGCGCTCGCCAACGGCAAGCTCCAGATCGAGTCGTTCATCGGCGGCGGCGGCGTCGGCGCCGTCTACCGTGCGCAGCACCGCGAGCTCAGGATGCCCGTCGCGGTGAAGGTGCTGCACGAGGCATGGCAAGCCGACGTCGACTTCGGGCGTCGCTTCCACGCCGAGGCGCTCGCCGCGAGCCGTCTCGATCACCCGAACATCACGCGCGTCCTCGACTTCGGTCAGGAGCCGGACGGACTCCTCTACCTCGTGATGGAGTACCTCGACGGCGTCGGCCTGAGGACGATCCTCGAGCGCGAAGGGCGCTTCGGCACCGAGCGCGTCGTGCGCATCGTGTCCCAGGTGTGCGCCGCCCTCGCCCACGCGCATGCGCGCAACGTCATCCACAAGGACGTCAAGCCCGAGAACCTCGTCATCGTCCAGGGCTCCGACGACGAAGGCGATCCGATGGAGGTCGTGAAGGTCTGCGACTTCGGCATCGCGCAGGCCCCTCACCTCGGTACGGACACCGGGCCGCGGAGGTTCCAAGGCACGCCCGAGTACATGTCTCCCGAGCAGTGCCAGTCGCTCGAGCTCGACGCTCGGAGCGACGTCTACTCGGTCGGCGTGGTGATGTACGAGCTCGTCACGGGCGACGTCCCGTTCACGGGTGACGACGTCGGGAGCATCGTCGCGGCCCACCTCCGCCAGGCGCCGGAGCCTCCTTCGAGCCGCGTGCGGGGCGTCGATCCGCGCCTCGAGGCCATCATCATGCGGGCGCTCGCGAAGGACCGCGCGCATCGCTTCCCGACGATGCGCGATCTCCGCGCGGCGCTCCGCGACCTGCTCGACAAGCCGCCGGTCTCGCTGAGCGGCCAGTTCCAGCGCGTCGTCGTCCCGTCGCTGCCGGTGAACCCGCCGCGATCGACGCCGCAGCCGTTCTCGTCGCCGGCGCCGTCGGGCATCGACGACGGCTGGCTGATCCCCGGCGGGAGGTACGCGCACATCGAGCTCGATCGCCCGGACTCGTCGAGGACGTCCGAGCTCATGACGGATCCGAGCGCGTTCATGCGTCGCCTGGTGAACACGACGGATCCGCGAGCGTTCGCCGAGCTCGTCCAGCCCCTCGAGGCCGCCATCCACACGCTCGTCGAAACCATGCAGGTCGAGACGCTCTGGCGTCTGGCGAGCACCCTCGACATCCTCGCGACCGAGGGGCCCGAGCTCCCGGGTTCGCGCGCGGCGGCGTCGCGGGCCCTCTTGCGCGTGATCCGCGGTCCCAGCGTGCTCGCGCCCGTCGCCCATCGCGTCCTCACCACCGGCGACCAGACCGGCATCCGTCTGCTCGTCGCCGCGGGCGCCTTCGGCGCGCACGCGCTCTACTCGGCCCGTGTGCGGTGCGGCGAGCCGGAGGCACGCACGCGCTTCATCCGCGGGCTCGAGGCCATCGGCACGGCCGCGCTCCCGATCCTCCGCGGCGGCCTCGAGCGGCTCGCCGATCGGCTCGTGGCGCCGGGCGCGATCGAGATCGCGGAAGACCTCCTCGCCGCGCTCCCCGAGGTGCACGACGACGCGCTCGGCGCGATCGTCGCTCGCTACGCGCGCTCGACCGAGCCGAGGCTCGCGCGCGCCGCGGTCGCTGCGCTCCCTTCGCTCTGGCGCGAGCGCTCGCGCGCCATCGTCCTCGGGCTCGTCGAGCATCCGTCCGAGGACGTCGCGGTCGCCGCGATGGGCGCGCTCGCGCAGCTCGGGATCTCCGACGAGCACACGCCGAGGCGCCTCGCGATCATCCTCGACCGCGCCCAGCGAGGCAGCTTGCGGGTCGCGGCGGCTCGCGCGCTCGCCAAGTCGCACGGAGAGGCGCGGCGCATCGCGACCGCCCTCCTCGAGGCTCGCCTCCGGCAAGCGAGCTACCCCACGACCGGCGGCGGCGATGTCTTGCTCGCGCTGGCGCGCGCCTTCGTCACCGTCGCGCCCGATCGGGCGGCAGCGGAGCGCCTCGTGCAGGAGGTCGCGAAGAACTGGCCTCCCGAGCTGAGGCAGTCGTCGGTCCTCGGTCCTCCGTCCGGGTGACCCGAGGCCCGAGGCTCGGGGCTCGGAGCAAGGCTAGCGGCGGAGCGCTTCGCGCGCGCGGCGGGCTTCGACGGAGAACGTGAAGCAGTCGTACGCGTCGCGGAGCGTGACCGACTCGCGATGGCGAGCCGCGCGGACGAGCGAGCGGAACTGCAGGTACCGCGCACCGTCGAGGCCAAGGAGGAGCGCGACGAGCGCCGGATCGCGTGGGGCGTCGAGCGTGCCCACGAGACCGGCCGCGGACGCGAGGACGCGCGTGACGAGCACGTCGCACGCGAGGATCGCGTTCACCGCGTCGCGCGCCGCGAGCATCTGCTCGGCCTGCCGCACACGCTCACGCTCCGACTCCGGCCAGAGCTCGGCGAGTGAGAACACCGGCATGCTTCCGTCCGGAGCGGCGGGCGCGGGCGCAGGCTCGGCGGGCGCGGGCTCCGCAGGCGCCGCGGACGCGCTCACGCTCGCCTCCGCCACGCTCGAAACGGCGCCGACCGTCGCGGGAAGACCCCCCGGCTCGGGATTGAATCGCACCCAGGCGCCCGAGTCCTTCGGCTGCGGCGCCGGCGCGGGTTTCGACTCGGGTTTCGATTCGGGCTTCGGCTCGGAGCTCACAGTTGCAGGGCGCACGGCGCTCACCTCGGGGATGGCCTGCGAGATCTTCGTCGGCGGGTCGTGCGTCGGCGACTCCATCTGACGGAGGGCCTGGGCGATCCCGTCCTCCGACAGCCGCGGCTCGCTCGGGGTGTCCTTGAGATCGTTCGTGGCCTCGATGCGGACCTTCGGATCGCGCTCGTACGCCTTGAGCACGAGGCGCGTGATCCGCTCGAGCCCCTCGAAGACCCCCTCACCCTTCGTGGCGACCGTGCCGAGCGAGGGCGCGCCGTACTGGTTGAAGCGACGGTCGAGCTCCTCGATCGACAAGACGTCGCTGAGATCGCGCTTGTTCCAGTGGAACGTGTGCGGGATCTCCTCGAGCGAACGATTGTGCTCGGCGAGGTTCGAGTGCAGGTCGTCGAGCGACTCCTGGTTCACCTCGACGCGCCCGCTCTGGGAGTCGGCGACGAACACGATACCATCGGCGCCGGAGAGCACCAGCTTCCGCGTCGCCGCGTAATAGACCTGCCCGGGAACCGTGAAGAGCTGGAGACGCACGGCCATGCCGCGCACGCGCGGCACGCGAATCGGCAAGAAGTCGAAGTAGAGGGTCCGGTCCGTCGGCGTCGCGAGGGACACCATCTTCCCGCGGTGCTCCGGCTTCGTCGCCGCGTGGATGTACTGGAGGGTTGTCGTCTTGCCGCCCAGGCCCGGCCCGTAGAACACGAGCTTGAAGACCAGCTCGCGCGTGTGCGGGTTCACCGACGCCATCGCGTCCCGAGCTTATCATCATGGGACCTGGCAGGGGACGTCTTCCGGGTGTATCGACGTGACGAGGTTTCCGGGTGCGGGGCTTCATCGACTTGCATTGCCACTTTCTCGCGCAGATCGACGATGGCGCGAGGACGCCGGAGGAGGGGGTCGCGATCCTCCGAGGGCTCCGCGAGGCCGGCTTCGATCGCGTGATCGCCACCCCGCACATGCGCCCGGGCATGTTCGACAACGACAAGGCCGCTCTCGAGCGCGCCTACGACGCGATGCGCCCGCTCTTCGAAGGCCGACTCGACCTGCCCGAGGTGCACCTGTCGAGCGAGCACTTCCTCGACGACGTCGTCTTCGGCCGGCTCATCCATGGCGAGGGTCTGCCCTACCCCTTTCTCTCGGACGACGGCGGCGCGCCGCACGGCCGCCGGCCGAAGCGCGGCGTGCTCGTCGAGCTGAGCCCGAACGGGTTCCCGCCGCAGCTCCAGCATCGCTTCTTCGACCTCGGGCGCGCAGGGCTCCGCCCGGTCCTCGCCCACCCCGAGCGTTACCAGCCCGTGTGGAAGGACGACACCTGTCTCGATCCGCTGCTCGACGCCGGCGCCTGCCTCCTCCTCGACGTCTGCTCGCTCGTCGGCAAGTACGGGCGTGCACCGCGACGCGCCGCCGAGAAGCTGCTCGACGAAGAGGCGTACGAGGCCGCTTGCTCGGACGTGCACCGCCCGGCCGACGTCCCCGTCGTCGCGGAGGCGATCGCGGCACTCGAACGGCGGGTCGGCACGAGAGAAGCCGAGCGGCTCCTCCGCGACGGGCCTCGCGAAATCCTCGGCCTTTCGACCTCGCCTCCGGGCTGACGGCGAGAACTCGGCGACCGCGCCGGGGCGCCGTGCTAGAACCGCCCCGCGATGGAGAAGATTGCGGTCATCGGTCTCGGGTACGTCGGGCTCCCCGTTGCGCTCGCCTTCGCGAGGAAGTTCCCCGGGACGGTGGGCTTCGACATCCACGAAGAGAAGGTCAAGGAGCTCGCCCGCGGCTACGACCGCAACCACGAGGTCTCCGAACAGGAGCTCAAGTCCTCGACGCTGAAGTTCACGAGCGACCCGGCCGACCTCAAAGGCACCACCTTCTTCGTCGTCGCCGTGCCCACGCCCGTGGACATCAACCACATGCCCGATCTCGGACCCGTGATCGCCGCGAGCAAGACCGTGGGCAAGGTCCTCGAGAAGGGCGCGGTCGTCGTCTACGAGTCGACGGTGTACCCGGGCGTGACCGAGGAGATCTGCGGCCCCGTGCTCGCGAAGGAGTCCGGGCTCGTACAGGGCAAGGACTTCAAGCTCGGCTACTCGCCCGAGCGCATCAACCCCGGCGACAAGGAGCACACGCTCGAGCGCATCGTGAAGGTCGTGTCCGGCGAGGACGCCGAGACCCTCGAGCGCGTCGCGAACGCGTACGCCGCGATCGTCGACGCGGGCGTCCACCGCGCTCCGTCGATCAAGGTGGCCGAGGCCGCCAAGGTCATCGAGAACACGCAGCGCGATCTGAACATCGCGCTCATGAACGAGCTCGCGATCATCTTCGACCGGATGGGCGTCCGCACGATGGACGTCCTCGAGGCCGCGGGGACGAAGTGGAACTTCCTCAAGTTCCGCCCCGGGCTCGTCGGCGGCCACTGCATCGGCGTCGACCCGTACTACCTCACGATGAAGGCGCAGCAGCTCGGCTACCAGCCCGAGGTCATCCTCGCGGGCCGGCGCATCAACGACAACATGGGCCGCTACGTCGCCCAGCGCCTGGTCAAGCTCCTCGTCAACGCCGACATCCCGGTGAAGGGCGCGCGCGTCGGCATCCTCGGTCTCTCCTTCAAGGAGGACGTCAACGACATCCGCAACAGCAAGGTGCCCGACATCGTGACCGAGCTCCGCGAGTACGGCATCAACGCGCTCGTCCACGATCCGCTCGCGAGCCCGAAGGACGCCCAGCACGAGTACGGCATCCAGCTCTGCTCGTTCGAGGAGCTCCGCGCGCTCGACGGCATCGTCTTCGCCGTCGCGCACAAGGCCTACGCCGAGATGGGGCCCGAGCGCCTGACCGCGCCGCTGCGCGACGGGGGCGTCTTCGTCGACGTGAAGAGCGTGTTCGACGCGTCGAAGATGACGCGGGGGATTCGGTACTGGAGCCTGTAGGGGGCCTCCGATCAGTCCTCTGCTCAGTCCACCTCGTGAGCTCACCCTGACACCCGGAAGCCCGCCTCCAAAGGAGCGACCGCCGCAGGAGGAATGCCCGCGAGCGAAGCGGACGGTTGGCCCGAAGGAAGCCGATGGCCCCGAATGGCCAGATGAAGCTCGTCGTGAAGTCCATGCCCCTGTGAGCGCGATGTCGTCCGCAGGCAGGCCACGCTGAGGACTGAGGACTCCTTGGATGCTCGGCGATCGCGCTGAGTACGAGACGTGCTATAGCGAGGCCGCCTTGGTTCACTCCTCTGCGAGCGCCGTCCCCGCCACCGAGACCTCGATGACGGACAAGCCCCAGGAAGAAAAGGGCTTTTTCCGGCGCCATGCCGCAAAGCTCGTCGCCTCGGTCGTCATCACGGCGGGAATTCTGTTCACGCTCCAGAAGGGGGGTCTGACACTGGTGCCAGAGGGGGGCGACTTCGCGAACGTCCGCTGGGTCACCGTCCCCATCTACGTCGTGACCCTCGCCATCATGAGCTACTTCCGCGCGGTACGGTGGAGGTTCCTCCTCCGCTCCTTCGCGGACGTGCCCCGCAAGCGCGTGCTCGCGGTCTCGTGGATCGGCTTCGCGGCCATCCTGCTCATGCCCTTCCGCATCGGCGAGATCGTCCGCCCGTACATGCTCCGCGAGAAGGGCAAGATCTCGATGTCCTCGGCGACCGGCACCGTGGTCGCGGAGCGCGTCGTCGACGGCCTCTTCCTCTCGATCGTCCTCGCCATCACGCTCATCTTCATCCCGACGATCGACCCGCTGCCCGCGACGGTCGTCGGCCTGCCCGTCAGCGTGCAGCAGGTACGGACGAGCGGCTTCGTCATGCTCGGCATCTTCACGGCGGCGTTCATCACGATCGCCGTCTTCTACGTCGCCCGCGAGTGGGCGCGGCGCATGACGCTCGCCGTGTTCGGCAACGTGTCGAAGCGGCTCGGTGAGAAGCTGGCCGAGACCGCCGAGAAGCTCGCGAACGGCCTCCACTTCCTCGGTCGCGGCCGCGACGCCGGCGGCTTCCTCTTCGAGACGACGCTCTACTGGGGAATCAACGCGCTCGGGATGTGGATCCTCGCGTGGGGCTGCGGCATCGTGCACGCGGACGGCTCGCCCATCACGTTCGGCGAGGCCTGCGCGCTCATGGGGATGCTCGGCTGCACGATCCTCATCCCCGGACCGCCCGGCCTCCTCGGCGTCTTCCAAGCCGGCATCTACGCCGGGATGACGATGTACTTCCCGACGGAGGTCGTCACCGGCGCCGGCGCGGCCTACGTGTTCCTCCTCTACGCGATCCAAATCATCTGGACTCTGGCGAGCGCCGGCTTCTTCCTCGCCGTCGATCGCTCCGCGCTCAAGACGCTCTCGAAGGCCTCCGTGCTCGCCCCGTCGGAGCCGCCTCCGCCCCTGCCCGACCGGGCGCCCGCGTCGAACGGCTGAGCAGGCCGGAACGCCCCACGGGCGGAGCCGCTCCGCCTCGAGAACGCGGGAAACTTGGCCCGCTCGCCCGCGCTGATCTTACCTGCGTGCATGCGTCTCGTGCGCAACGGCCTTCGCGTCGCGGCCCTCTGCGCCGCGCTCTCCGCTCCCGTCCTCGGCCTGTCCCTCGCTTGGTCCGAGCCGGCCAGCGCGAAGACCGCCTACGACTCGGCCTACGGCTTCGAGCGCACCTGGAACACGGGCATGCGCCTCGTCCGCGTCGATCTCGGGCTCACCATCTCCGAGAAGGACGAGACCGCCGGCTACCTGCTCTTCGACTACAAATCACCCGAGAGCGGGAAGAAGACGGTGCCCGGCTCGATGGAGTTCATCCGCTCGCCCGAAACCGGCACCGTCCGCGTCGTCGTCCAGATCCCGCAGATGCCCGCATACCACGAGCAGGTCCTCGTGGATCAGCTCGCACGCAAGCTCCGGAACGAGTACGGCGAGCCCCCGAAGAGGACGCCGCCCCCCGCGAAGGACGCAGGGGCGTCCGACGCGGAGAGCATGTGAAACCAAGTCCTCAGTCCTCAGCGTCTGAGGATGCGCGCGCGAAGCGCGCGCGCCCCTCGATGCCTGGAGCCCGGAGCCTGGAGCCTCATCAGCTTCCGATCATCGAGCTCGGCGGCGGGTTCGTGCTCGGCAGCGTCTTGCCGCTCGGGACGCCCGACCCGCTCGGCGCGCCCTTGAGCGAGCCCGGCGTGCTCGGGACGTCGGCGCAGCACCGGAAGCCGATCTGGTAGAACGAGAAGCCCTCCGAGTGCACCGTCGTCATCGGACGGCAGCGGTCGCGGACCGGGCCCCAGTAGCCGCCCTTCAGGCCGCTCTTGTAAGGCCGGCCCTCCTCGTTGACGACCCACTCGTCGACGTTGCCCGTCATGTCGAACACGCCGTACGGGCTGACGCACGAAGCGCGCGACCCGCTGGGCTCGCCCTGCCAGAGGCGCTTGACCTCCGCGTCGCGGACCTTCGGGTCGGGCGAGGCGAGCGCCTTCTCGTTCACGTCCGGGTGCGGCTTGTCGATGTTGCACGCCTCGGAGTTGCGGTCGTAGCCGTACGGGTACGGCAGCCGCTCCTGGCCCTCGCACGCCAGCGTCCACTCGCTGTCGCCGCAGAGGCGCTTGCCGACCGAGGCGCAGGCGTCGCGGGCCTCGTACCAGGTCTTCATGACGACCGGGTTCTCGCCCGGCTTGTTCGGCCACTCGTAGCGGTCGATGCAGAAGTGCTTACGGACGGTCTTACCGATGCACTTCGTCGACCGCTCGAACTCCGCGCAGCGACGCGGGAAGACACCCTCGGGATCGATGTAGCGAAGGCACTTCTGCTCGACCTGGGTGCAGTAGTCGCCTTCGACCTCGACCATCCCGTCCGGGCACCGGCCCGTCGTCCCCAAATCGGCCGGCAAGTCGGGCGTCGCGATTCCCTTGAGGGCCGCGTTCGCCGGGGTCGTCTCCTCGGGCTCGACCGAGCTCTTCGCGACCTCGTCGGCGACCCCCACCTCACCGTCCCCCGCGCGCGCTTCCTCCCTGGGCGCCACGAGGGAGACGATCATCACCCCGAAGAAGAGAACCGAGCCGAGCTTCGCACGATTCATCGTTCCGTCCCGCCTTCCCAGGCTTCCAACCATCCGTTGCTTCGGTTGGACGAGGCGGCCTCCAAGTCTTTCAGAGAGCTTCCCTCCGAGAGCCGGGCTCCCACCCGCGCTCTCGTCCCCAATGGACCGATTTGGGTTCGCCAACTCTTCAAGCAAGTGGCTCGCCAATGTCTCGACCAGGTCTCGCGCATCGCGTCGGGGAACCGAGTCGCGCCGTCACGGAAATCGCGCACACGGCATTCCGTCTTCGGCGGAACGCCGAAGGCCTCGGAGCCGACGACGAAATCGTACGAAGCCCGCTGTGATCGCGTCACGTTTGTGCGCACGAACGCGTCGCCCGCATGGGAAAAATAGGCGTTTCGTGAAGACGACCGTGCGTGGCGAACGTGACGGTGTTCAAAGGTAGCCGTCGCCTCTACGTCATATCCATGACGGTCCCTGCGGCAATCCGAGAGGGCATTACGCGCGAGCGTCCGTTCGCTCGCGAAGCGCGCTGCGCGCTACCGGCGTTCAGCGTCATCACGCCGACACAGGATCGCCACGAGTCCATCGGGGTTCAGCGTTTCACCACTTTCGACCGCGATTCCTTGCTGACACCCGAACAGACATAGACCGAGCATCCGCACCGGCTGCCCCGGTCGCTCACAGTGGCGCACGATCCGATCGACGCACGCATACCCTCCGCTCGCGCATATCTCCGCCGGCCCGCCTTCCCCAGGAAGGAGCGGCCGCGCGATCGGAGCGTCGGGGCGACAGAGCTGAGCGGCCCCCGCGTCCGGCGTCGCCACGACCTCGAGCCCGTCGGCCACGCAGCCGTTCGGACAGCGACCGATCGGATCCCACGGACAGACGCATGCGCCGCCTTTCTCCTGCCCCGGCGATCCGCACGGATCCGGCAGCCATGCGGCACGCGATGCTTCGATCCGACCGTCGACGCACCGAAGCAGCCCATCGGAGCAGTCGGTGCCAAACAGATCCATCCTGGGATCCCCGGGAGCCATCCCCGGTCGCGGAGCATGCGGGGCCGTCCGACCCGAGCCCTCGGGTGGCGCGCCCCCAACACCTCGCTCCTCGAGCCAACGCGAGAGACAGCCACGCTCGCACGACGAGAGCAGCAGGCTGCCCACGACGAGCACGCCGGATCCCTTCGTGAGCAAGCTCATCGGCGACCTCGATGGCGCGCGCGGGGCGATCGACGGGCCGTTTTCGCAAGCGCAAGGGCGCGCAACGAGCCTGGAATCATCGCGCTGGAATGTAGCGCGCCGTACGGCATTGTCCGTGCAGGGTACACGGGTCGTGCTCCCCCCTCGAGACGCCGTTCGCCTTCGGACACCTCACCCGCGCCTCGACGGCGGCGGGGTAGCGCCGCCCGGCCAGCAGCCCGAGGTCGAGCGCATGCCGCCGATGGCGATTCGGCCCCCGGCTCCGAGCGCCAAGGCGCTCGGCCTCGTCCGTCACGACGACGAAGGGACCGTCACCCGGGCACTCGACGCGCTGGACGGCAAGGACGGCAAGGCGTCGCAAACCGGAGACGACGAGGACTTCGACGGGCTCGAGACGCTCGCGCGACGGCCCGACGACGACGGGAACGAAGCGACGCTGGCGCGTCCGATCTCGCGCGAATGCCGGACCGCCGACGACGGTGAGCCGGCGACGCGAGCAGGCTCGAACGCCGCCGTCGCCGACCCGATCGATCTCGACGAGAACGACGAGACGCTCATGCACCAGCGTGCGGCCGAGCCGGAGACGATCCCGCGCGGCGACCGCGTGCATGCGGACGCTCCGACCACGACGGCCCAGCAGAGCCCGATCCCACCGCCGCCTCCGCCCGCCGTTGCTCCGACGAACGCGCCGTCGAGCGCCCGTGTCGTCGAGCCCGCGCCCTGGCAGACGACCGCCGACGCGACACCGCCTCCTCCCGCCCAGGCGATCCGCACCCCGTTCGCGATGGTCACCGACCCGGAGGACAACCTCACGCGTGTCGCCCCGCTCGGGCAGCCGGTCCGGCCCCTGCCTCAACCACCGTCGAACCGGGTCGTCCCTCTCCCCCAGGCGGCCCCGACGCCGGCTCCACCGGTCGGTCACGTTCAGCAGGTGCCCTCGAGCCCGCCTCCGCAAGCCGGCCCGCTCCCGCAAGCTCCATCGGCGCCATCGGCGCCGGTCGCGCAGGCGCCGGCACCGAGCGCGGCTTCGACGACGCCCCAGCGTCCGGTCCTCTTCGTCGCTGCCACGCTCCTCGTGGCGGCCGCCGTGTTCCTCCTGCTCCGACCGGCCTCCGCGCCGCGCGCGGCGGCGGCGGATCCTCCCCCGGAGCCGGTGCCCGTGGAGGAGGTCCCCGCTCCCGTCGCCAAGCCGCCTCCGGTCGCGGCGGTGATCGCACCGCCGGAGCCGCTGACGGCCGCGCCGCCGCCCACGACACAACCTCCCACCGCGACGGAGAAGACGACGCCGTCGTCACGGACGGCCGCGACCAACTCGCATCGCGGTCCTCGACGAAAGCACGTCCACAAGCATCGCATCCCGACCCGACGTGAACAGTGAGAGGCGGCGACGCCGTCCCCGGAGACCGTCACATCCCCGGAGACCGTCACCGAGTCGAGCTATTCTGAGACGTCGATGACGAAGCAGAAGGGAGGCGGACCGAGCCGGCCGACGTCGCCGCAAGCGGCGCCGAAGCGCCCGCAGCTCCGGCCGATCGCCGGCGCGAAGCCTCCTGCCCTTCGTCCGATCGCGGTGCGCCCCGCGACGGCGCCGAGACCGCCCGCGAACGTGAAGCGCCCTCCTCCTCCGGAGCCGCCGCTCGAAGGGCTCGGCGACGAGGAGTCGACGAGCGTCATGAGCCGTCACGTGTTCGACACGGCCCGCTCGCTGCCTGCCGTCGCGCCGCGCGGCGCCGACGAGCCCGCGCCGCCGTCCGCCCGTCCCGCGCGCCCCGCGATCGACATCGTCCCGCAGACGCAGCGTACGGCCCACGACTTCGACCGCACCGTCGTCATGCCGAACGCGCCTGCTCGACCGCTCGACGCGCGACCGCGCTCGAGGGGCACGGCGATCGGAGGCACACCGACGGAAGGTCGTACGTCGAAGTCGTCGCGACCGCCGCCGAAGGGCTCCTCGATCGCGTCACCGTCGGCATCACGCTCTCCGATGCCCTCGGCGCCTCCCCTCGACGACCTGATCCCGTCGACGGCTCGCCTTCACGCGACCGGGTCGCCTTCGTCACCGCCCGCGTCGACGGTGCCGCTGCCTCCGCTGCAGGACGAGACGTACGTGATGCACCGCGGCGGCCTTCCGCCGCCACAGGCGCCGGTGAGCTTTCCGCCGCCCGAGCGGCCGCCCCTCGGCCCCATCGCTCCGGCGGCGCGCATGCCTCCGTCTCCGGCGGCAGCGCCCGCGCCTCTCCCGCTGCCGATGCCCGGCATGGCGACCGCCGCTCTGCAACACCCGCTCGCGCCCCCGGCGCCCCAGGCGTCCGCGCAGGGGCCGGGCGTGTTCGGCTTCGTGTTCTTCGCGGCGCCGCTCGCGCTCGGGACCGCCATCGTCGCGGCGCTCACGATCCTGTAGAGCGCCGCGAGGCGCGGTCGTTCACTCGAGCGTCCGCACGCCCTTCGCCTTCGCGAGCACCGCGGCAGCGGCGGCGACTTCCTCGTTCTTCGTCCTGCGCGCCGCCTTGCGGCCGACGGGCTTCGGACCGACGGGGACGCCGAGCTCTGCGACCCGCGCGGCTTCGATCTCCGTCAGCCGCCGGGCTTCGACCTTGCGCGGGCTCATCGCCTCGGCGTCGGTGAACGCCAGCGGAGGATGCCAGACGATCGGCACCGAGACGATCTCCTCCGCTCGCTCGGCCTTTCGTGCTTCGACGTGCTTCGTCGCCGCCGCGACGCTCCCGCACGCGACGCCCGATGCGAGGACCGACGCGACGCCGAGCACGAGCCAACGTCCGAACGGCTCCGACGAAGGCCGAGGTGCCTTGGCCGCCCCCTCCATCGCGACGGGAACGAGCGATTCGTCGGCCGACGAGCGCCGGGTCCCTTCCGCAATCCCCATGGCGCATACGCGAAGCACGCCCCGCGCCAGAGGTCGCAGATCGGCCTACAGTATCGGTTGTCCACAACCCATCGGGATCGTTAGGATTTCTCGCTCACTCCATCCGGCGACCCCTGAGATGTATCGGCTCGTCGCCGCACCTGCTGGCTCGTCGGCCCACCAGGACGCGGTCCGGCCTTGCGCAGCCGGCTGCGCAACCGGCAGGAGGCCAGACGTCCGTCTCCAGACTCCAGTCTCCAGTCTTCGTCTCGACGAGCACCGAGAGCCGCAAGGAAGGACCGAGGACTGAGAGCAGAACGAAAGCTGGACTGAGGACCGAAGACTGAGGCCCGAAAGCAAAGACGGCGGGGGCTTTCGCCACCGCCGTCTCGTACAGCGTCGGTCGTCGCTCGCCTTCGTCAGCTCTCGATGAAGCTCTTGAGCTGCTTCGAGCGCGACGGGTGACGGAGCTTGCGCAGGGCCTTCGCCTCGATCTGGCGGATGCGCTCGCGCGTGACCTCGAAGTCCTGACCGACCTCCTCGAGGGTGTGGTCGCTCTTCTCGCCGATGCCGAAGCGCATGCGAAGGACCTTCTCCTCACGCGGCGTCAGCGTCTTGAGGACCTTCCGCGTCTGCTCGGCGAGGTTCATGTTGATGACCGCCTCGGCCGGGCTGATGACGCTCTTGTCCTCGATGAAGTCGCCCAAGTGGCTGTCCTCTTCCTCGCCGATCGGGGTCTCGAGCGAGATGGGCTCCTTCGCGATCTTGAGGACCTTGCGGACCTTGTCGAGCGGCAGCTCCATCTTCTCGGCGATCTCCTCCGGCGTCGGCTCGCGGCCGTACTCCTGGACGAGGTAGCGCGAGGTGCGGATCAGCTTGTTGATCGTCTCGATCATGTGGACCGGGATGCGGATCGTCCGCGCCTGGTCCGCGATCGCGCGCGTGATGGCCTGGCGGATCCACCACGTCGCGTACGTCGAGAACTTGTAGCCGCGCTTGTACTCGAACTTGTCGACGGCCTTCATGAGGCCGATGTTCCCCTCCTGGATGAGGTCGAGGAACTGGAGGCCGCGGTTCGTGTACTTCTTCGCGATGGACACGACGAGACGGAGGTTCGCCTCGACGAGCTCGGCCTTCGCGCGCTCGGCGATCCGCTCGCCGTCGCGGATCTGCTGGTAGGTCTCGCGCAGCTGCTTGATGTCGAGCTGCAGCTCCTCCTCGACCTTCTTCAGGTTCTTGAGCGAGGCGCTGTGGTTCTGGAGGACCTCCTCCGGCGTCGTGTTGTACTTCTTCTTGAAGCGACGCTCCGCGGCGGCATCGCCGCGCGCCGCGCGCGCCTCCTTCCGGAGCTGCTCGCGATCGACGCCCGTGCGCTTCTCGAGCTCGGTCGAGCCGCTCTCGGCACGCTCGACCTTCTGGATGAGCGTGCGGAGCTTCTGGACGATCTTGTCGATGGTCTTCTTGTTGAGACGCATCTCCTCGAGCGTCTCGACCATCTTCTGCCGGTTGGCCTGGATCTCGGCCTCGATGCCCTTCTTGCGGGAGGCGGCGCAGGTCTCGAGCTGGGCCGCGAGGTCCTGGGAGACCTTGTCGAGGTGCTTCACCTTGTCGATGAGGCGGAGGATGCGGCGATCGGCCTCTTCCTCGTCGAACTCGGCGTTGTCGTCCTCGGCGTCGCGGATGATGTCCTTGACCCGGATCTTGTGCTTCCTGAGCTTGTCGCCGAGGTCGATGATCTCGCGGACGGCGATCGGGGACGCGAGGATCGCGTTGAGGATCATGTGCTCGCCCTGCTCGATCCGCTTGGCGATCTCGACCTCGCCCTCGCGCGTGAGGAGCGAGACGCTCCCCATCTTGCGCAGGTACATACGGACCGGATCGTTGGACTTCGAGTAGTAGCTCGAATCGTCGTCGTCCTTGTCGGGCGCCCGGACGACCGACTTGTGCTCGGCGGCGGCCTCCTCGACGATCCGCTTGGGCGCGATCTTTACCTGCGTGGCGGCGTCGACGATCTCGATGTCCTCGTCGCCGAGGACACCCATGACGTCGTCCATCTGGTCGACGGAGACATCGGCCGGCAAGGACTCGTTGACCTCGTCGTAGGTCATGAAGCCCTTCGCCTTGCCATTCTCAATGAGCTTGTCGGTGTCCTTGCCGTTGCCGTTCCGGTTGTGTTTCGCCATCGGAGTTGGTTCTTTCCACTGATGCGCCCGCTTCGAAGATCGCCCGAGCCTCTTTGACTTCTCCAGACGCTCGCGCGGGCTCCGGTCCCCACTCGATTCGATTCTCCGTCGTCAGGTGAGCGCCGTTCGCGCTGTCGACGGAGGGCCTTCCCTGTCCCACGAGGCGTGGGCCCCCTACCTCATTCGGCTTCTACTGCTCCTCCTTCTGCCTCTGAGTGCCCCTTCTTCGCTCCGCGCCCTCCCCGATTCCGCTCGATTGCTCCTCTCAGGTCTTCAGGCCGTGCTTCGCTCGCAGTCTCTCGGCCGCCTCCCTCAAGAGCTCTCGTCCGGTCTCCCAATCGCCCTGCGCCTTGTACGCTTCGCGGGTGATCTGCCGCGCCTCTTGCGAAAGGAGCAGCCTCTTTAGCTTGTTTGCGTTGTCAAGCAAGTATCGTTTTGCGTCTGCCTCACTCTCGTTCTTCGGCTTCGCGAGACGCTGGCACGCGAAGGTGCGTACTGCAGGCGGCACCTCCTGCAGGAACGCGTCGACATCCAGCGTCTTTTCGAGGGGTTTCCATGCCCTACGCAGGGCGGCGACGGCCATGACGGCCGGCCCCTCGAGCAGGGTCAGCTCCTCGGCCACCTCCGGGTCGTCGAGGAGCGAGGGGTACTCGATGAGGCACCCGACGACCTCGCTCCGCTCGGCGGAGCCCGGAGGCTTCGGCTGGATGCGCGCCGTCTTCGACGAAAGCGGCGTCTCACCCCGCGCGCGCGCCGCGGCTTCGGCACGTCGCAGTGATTTCTGGAGCGCGGCGAACGGGCCGCTCTCGTTCACGTCGTCGCGACCGACGCGCAGGCCGTGCAGGTCGAGGCGGGCCGACACCGCCTGATCCGCGTACGCATACAGCTCCATGCGCACGATCGGGTCCTCTTCGTCGGCGATGAGCTTCCGAATGCGCTCCACCCGCTCGACCCGCTCGAACACGTCCGCCTGGGAGAACGTCGCGTCGAGCTCCATCTCGATGAGCGCCTCGGCCATCCCGCGGGCCTGCTGGACGAGGTCCTCCACCGCCTTCGCGCCACGCGTGCGCGACAGCTCGTCGGGGTCGACGCCTTCGGGGAGCGTCGCCACGCGCGCGTTCATGCCCGCCGTGCGGATGGCGTCGCGCGAGAGGCGAACCGCCTTCCTCCCGGCGGTGTCTCCGTCGAACAGGAAGACGACGGTCGGCGCGAACCGTTTGAGCAGCTTCGCCTGATCGACCGTGAACGCCGTTCCGAGCGGCGCGACGACGTTGTCGATGCCGCGCGCGTGCAGCGACACGACGTCGAAGTTGCCCTCCACGAGCACGGCCACCTCCGCCTTGCGGATCGCGTGGCGCGCCTGGTGGATCCCGAAGAGCATCTGGCCCTTCGTGTAGATTGGGCTCTCGGGCGAGTTGATGTACTTGGGCGTCGGCGCCGCGTCCGGCTTGTTGACGAAGCGCAGCGCGGAGCGGACGGGCGCACCCTCGCCGCTGTCGGCCGCGGCGGGCAGATCGCGGAGCGCGCGCCCGCTGAAGGCGACGACGCGCCCCTGCGGATCCATCACGGCGAACATCAGCCGATGCCGGAACCGGTCGTAGTAGCCCGACCCGTTCGATCGCGGGACGAGCAGGCCCACGGTCTCCGCCGCCGTCGGCGACACGCCCTGCGCGCGGAGGAAGCTCGCGAGCCCGTCCCAGCCCGGCGGCGCGTAGCCGATGCGGAAGGCCTTGAGCACCTCGTCGACGCGCGGGTCCTTGTCCGGCAAGAGGCCTCGCTTCTCGAGCTCCTCGAGCGCGTAGCCGCGATGCTCGTGACGCCGGAGCTGCTCCTCGAAGTACGTGGCGGCGAGCGCGTTCACCGCGTACAGCTCCTCGCGCGCCTTCCTCTGGCGGTCGGACTCGGACAGCCCGCGATCGCCGCGCGTCTCCTCGACCGGGATGCCCGCGCGCTCGGCGAGCACACGCACGGCCTCCGGGAACGTGTAGCCGTCGTGCTTGATCAGGAAGTCGATCGCGCTCCCCGCCTCCTTGCATCCGAAGCAGTGGAAGAACCCGCGATCGGGGTTCACGTGGAAGCTCGGGGTCTTCTCCTTGTGGAACGGACAGAGCCCCACGAACGATCGCCCCCGCCGCTTCAACGAGGGCACGGCCTCCTGCACGATCGCGAGGATGTCCGTCCGCTCTCGCACCAGCGCGATCGTCTCGGGCGAGATCATGTGTCCGCTCTCCCGTCGCGAAGCACGATGCGCTCGACGCCGACGCGCACGAAGCACGAAGCTCCCGCCATTCGACGGTCAGCGTCCCGAGAGCTGGCTGCCCGACTGCGAATCAAGGTGCGTCCGAGATGCTGCGGCGAAGCTCGGGGCGAGAAGTCCCAGCGTCGACGCCTCGAAGCGATAGGCGGCGACCCAGTTCTGGTCAAGCTCTCCGAAGGGCGTCGCTGCGCGACGCTTCGCGCATTTCCGCGCGCAAGAATCGCGCTTCCGGCACGCGGCTTGCTGAGGGTCCAGGCGCGTCAGGCTCCAGGCGCGTCAGGCTCCAGGCTCCAGGCTCCAGGCTCCGGGCTCCAGGGGCGTGAGCGTCTCGATCACCGCGAGGGAGACGCAACGTCCGCGTGGTCCCTCCTTTCTGTTCGCTCCTTTGTGCGTCCGAAGCCGTGTGTTCGCGATCACGATCGCCGGACGGACCGAAAGCGGCCTCGGGGACGATGGGAGCCTCGCTCCGAGACTGCGATCGGGAGGAGGAACGGGACGGCGAGAGAACCGTTGAAAGGACGAACGCAAAATTCCGATCCGGGCGCCCTCCCCCGTCCCTCTCTTCGCGGCCCCTCCTCTTCTTCGTTCGTCACTCGCCGCTGCCGCGACGATGCGCCGCTCGGAAGGTCGTCGCGCGCGAGCCCCGACCCCACGTCCGGTTCGTCGGCCCCCTTCGGGAAGCGAGCCCGCCGCGCCGCGGCCGGGCCCGACCTCGTCCGTCGTCGGGAGCGCGAAGGTCATGCGAGAACGCGGGAAAAGCCGAGCCTCTCGCGTCGGCAATGCCGCCAGCAGAGCCTCGAGCCCCTGGCAGTCCACCCTCCCTGGAGCCTGGAGCCTGGAGCCTGGAGCCTCCTTCGTTACGGCAGTCGTTGAAGAAGACGGCACCCCATGTTAGAGGCCGGCGCGACTTTCGGGCACGTAGGTCATTCTCGTCTTTCCTGCGACGTGCCGCGGTCCTAGAAGAGCGCCCATCAGAGAAGGAGCTTCCTCGGAATGAACTCGCCCTCCATGGGGGACCAAGCGGTCCTCGGCAGTGCTGGTAAAGGCAAAATCGTCCAGGTCATCGGACCCGTCGTCGACGTCGAGTTTCCCGATGGCAAGCTGCCGAAGATCCTCAACGCGCTGAAGGTCACGAACCCGGGCATCTCGAACCAGAAGGACAACCTCACGCTCGAGGTCGCGCAGCACCTCGGCGAGAACACCGTCCGCACCATCGCGATGGACACCTCGGACGGCCTCGTCCGTGGCATGGAGGTGCGCGATACGGGTGCGCCGATCGCGATGCCGGTCGGGCCGGAGTGCCTCGGGCGCGTCCTCAACGTCGTCGGTGAGCCCGTCGACGAGGCCGGCCCGGTGAACGCCAAGCGCACCGCGCCGATCCACAAGCCCCCGCCCTCCTTCCAGGATCAGTCGACGAAGGTCGAGATCTTCGAGACGGGCATCAAGGTCATCGACCTGCTCGCGCCGTACCGCAAGGGCGGCAAGATCGGCCTGTTCGGCGGCGCCGGCGTCGGCAAGACCGTCCTCATCCAGGAGCTCATCAACAACGTCGCGAAGGCGCACGGCGGTGTGTCGTGCTTCGCCGGCGTCGGTGAGCGCACCCGCGAGGGCAACGACCTCTACCTCGAGATGCGCTCGGCGAAGCTCGAGACGGGCGAGCCCGTCATCTCGAAGACGTCGCTCATCTTCGGTCAGATGAACGAGCCGCCGGGAGCCCGCGCCCGCGTCGCGCTCTCCGCGCTGACGGTCGCCGAGTACTTCCGCGACGAGGAGGGTCAGGACGTCCTCCTCTTCATCGACAACATCTTCCGCTTCACGCAGGCGGGCTCCGAGGTGTCCGCGCTCCTCGGCCGTATCCCGAGCGCCGTCGGTTACCAGCCGACCCTCTCGACGGAGATGGGCGCGCTCCAGGAGCGCATCACCTCGACGAACAAGGGTTCGATTACCTCGATCCAGGCCGTGTACGTCCCCGCCGACGACCTCACCGACCCGGCGCCGGCGACGACGTTCGCGCACCTCGACGGTACGACGGTTCTCAGCCGTGACCTCGCGGCGCTCGGTATCTACCCGGCCGTCGACCCGCTCGACTCGACCTCGACCCTCCTCGATCCGGGCGTCGTCGGGCAGGAGCACTACGAGGTCGCGCGTGGCGTGCAGTCGACGCTCCAGAGGTACAAGGACCTCCAGGACATCATCGCCATCCTCGGCATGGACGAGCTGTCCGAGGAGGACAAGCTCATCGTCTCCCGCGCCCGTAAGATCCAGCGCTTCCTCTCGCAGCCGTTCTTCGTCGCGGCGCAGTTCACCGGCATGCCGGGCAAGTACGTGCCGCTCAAGGAGACGATCGCGGGCTTCAAGGAGATCCTCGCCGGCAAGTTCGACGACGACGCCGAGTACCCGGAGCAGGCCTTCTACCTCGTCGGCAACATCGAGGAGATGAAGGCCCGCGCGGCCGAGCTCACCAAGAAGAAGTGAGCACGAGGCTCCGGGCTCCTGGCTCCAGGCTCCAGGGACACACCGTCCGACGAGCCTGGAGCCGCCAGCCTGGCCTCGACCGCGCCGCTCTCCTCAGGAGTTCATGAGTTCTTCCGTGTGTCGCTCCCGCTCTCGGCTCCTCTCTGGAGCCCGGAGCCTGGAGCCTGGAGCCTGATCCCATGGCCGAAAAAATCGAGCTCGAGATCGTCACGCCGAAGGGCCGAGCCTTCTCGGCGACCGTCGACGAGGTGACGGCGCCGAGCGTCCAAGGCGAGTTCGGCGTGCTGCCGGGACACCTCCCGATCGTCGCCGCGCTGCGCCCCGGCATCGTCACGTACAAGCAGGGCAACGAGACGAAGCGGGTCGCCGTCGGCGCCGGCTTCGCCGAAGCAGGCCAGAACAAGCTGCTCATCCTCGCGGAGGAGTTCGCCGACCGCGAGAGCATCGACCCGGTCGTCATTCGCAAGGAGCTCGCCGAGCTCCAGCCGAAGATCGAGAAGGTCCTCTCGGCCACCGAGACGACGACGGAGCTCGAGAGCGAGAAGAAGTCGCTCATCGACCAGGAGAACTGGCTCGCGGCGCAGCTCGAGCTCTACGGCGATCCGCCTCCGGCGACGATGCGTCCCTTCGAGGAGTGGGGACCGCCGCCTTCGCCTCTCACGGAGGAGGAAGAGGGCCGGCCCGAGAGCGACCTGCCGACCGGCTCGCCCTAGTCGGATCGCCTCGGAGGCACGCGGGTCTTGAGTACCGGGTACGGTCGCGATCGATCGCGGGACGACACCGGACGGTGGGTGTCGATCGCCGTCGGTGCGGCCGTCGTCTTCGTCGTCGGCTGGATGACGTACGAGGCGATGAGCACGCCGCCGGCGAGGCGCCCCCTCGACGCAGGCGCGACCGAGCCGGCCACCACGGCCCCGACGGCCGAGCCCATCGACACGGGGAGCGACGCCGGGGTCGCGGACGAGCTCGACGGCGGCTCCATGTTCCTCGAGCCGCTTTCGCTCGGCGACGCCGGGAGCCTGCCCGCGGGCGCGCCTCGTCACGTGAAGATCGGCGTCGTCCTCGTGACCTTCCAAGGGGCCGAGGGAGCGGCGCAGAACGCACGCAGCAAGCGCGAAGCCTTGGCGCTGGCCGAGCGGCTCGCGGAAGAGGCGAAGACGGACTTTCATCGCGCCGTGAGCGCCGGCGATCCCGGATCGGCCGACGACATCGGTCGCATTCCGCGGGGCGTCCTCGATCCGAGGACCGAGGTCGCGGTCTTCAGCCTCGGCGCCGGCGAGGTGTCCGGCGTCATCGAGACGCCGCGGGGGTTCTGGATCGTCCGGCGGATCGAATAGGCCTCGTCCGTTGCCGGTCGGAAACGGCAACGGGACTTTTGCCCCGGACCGCCCGGAAGATCCGCTCGACTTGGGGTAGCCCGGGGCCTCGGAAATGAGGTAAGACCGGCGCGATGGCCACGATCGACATCACCCGAGCTCACTCGCTCTCCCTCGACGACGCCAAGAAGAAGGCCGAAGAGCTCGCCAAGGGCATGGCCGAGCGGTTCGGCATTCAGTGGAAGTGGGAAGGTGACACGATCCGCTTCGACGCGCCGAGCGGTGCCGCGAAAGGCACGAAGGGCGAGGTCGCCGTGAGCGACAAGAGCGTCCGCGTCGCGATCGACCTCCCGCTGATGCTGCGCGTGATGAAGGGGACGATCGAAGAGAAGGTCAACGAGAAGCTCAGCGCGATCCTCTGAGAGGCCCTCGCCCGCCTCTCGGGACCTCGCGACGTATCTCGGGGGAACCTCTCGCCTCGTGGGGGCTCTTGCGCGCCCGTATCGCGCAATCGAAGCCCCCACGCGTTTCGCGCGCTCGAAACCGAGCACCGCCGTTCGCCCGGGCCGGGACGGGGTGGCTTCGGGGTGAAGTGCACCCGCGAAAAACGAGCCCCACGCGCGGCTTTTTTGGGGGTATCGTTCCGAGCGGCGAATGCCCGAAGAGCCGAAGGAAGCCGAGCGCGAAGACGGGTCTCCTCGGCCCGACGACGTGGCTCCGCCTCGCGCCGGGGGCGAGACGGCGGACGACGACGACGCGATCGTCACGGCGACGGAAGACGAAGAAGAGATCGACGTCACGGAGCTCGCGCCTTCGGTTCCGCCGAAGCCCGCCGGACCTCCGGCACCACCGCCGTTGCCGCGAGCACCGCGACCGCCGGCGATTCCGAGCGGGCCTCCGCAGGAGAAGGCCGCCGTCGGCGAGCCCGCGCCCGAACCGAGCGCGCCGACTCGCGAGCAGCCCGCCGTCCGCGAGCCTGCGCCTGCTCCGATCGCGCCGCCGAAGATCGCCATCCGCGAGGTCGCATCGCTCTCGCCGCCCAATCCGGCGCTCACGCACGCGGGCGTCTCGCAGCTCCCGCCGCCGCCGGCCGAGACGACCGAGGCGATCGAGACCGCCGTCGGCCGCCTCCGCGCAGAGGCCGCCGCGACGGAAGACCGGTCGCGAAGGGCGAGGCTCTTGAACGAAGCGGCGGAGATCCAGGAGCGCGCCGGCGACGAGTCGGGCGCGGCTCGCGATTACCTCACCGCGTACAACTTCGACACGAGCTTCCGCGAGCCGCTCGAGGGCTTGGTGCGCCTGCTCGAGCGGCGGCGCTCGCTCACGAACCTCGGCAAGCTGATCGAGGCGCTCGTCGCGGCCGCCGCGACGCCGGAGGAGCGCGCACGAGCGCTCACGCAGCGCGCCGTCTTCTTCGAGGACGTACAGAAGGACCTCGAAGGAGCGCGTGGGATGGCGCGCGAGGCGACCGAGACGGGCGCGGTCGCGGCCGATCTCGGTCCCGCGTGGCTCGAGCTCGAGATGGTCGCGGCGAAGCTCGGTGACGCGGCGCAACGCGAAGAGGCGCTCGCCGGGCGCGCGGAGCTCACCGACGATCCGACGTGGCGCGGGCTCCTGCTCGTCGACGCCGCGCAGCTCGCCGCTCGCAACGGTGAGGTCGCTCGCGCGATCGATCTCCTCGCGCGAGCGCGCGAGACTGGAGGGGTCGCGGCGTTCGAGGCGACGCTCGCCGCCGAGAGGATCGTCCGCGCCGATCCCGGCCTGCCCGGCTCGGACGACGCCCGCGCACGCGCCCGCGCGCTCGCCGAGGCGCTCGAGGCGCGCGCGGAGATGCTCCGCGAGGCGATGGCGGACGCCGTCGCCGGTGACCAGAAGGGGGTCCCCCGCTACTGCCGCGGCATCGAGTGGGTCGTCGAGGCGCTCGTGCGGGCCGCGGATGCGCGTGGTGTCGCGGACGAGGCCGACCGGAGCGCGGAGCTCCTCGATCGGGCGCTCGACGTCATTCGCGACGAGGCGTCGTCGCGCGTCCACGAGGAGCCGACCACGGACGGCGAGGCTCGTCGCGAGACGACGACCGGGCTCGAGCGCGTGGTGCTCTCGGCGCGCCTCCGGCTGGCCGAGCGCTTGGGCGACACGGCGCGCGCCGCGGACCTGGCCGAGAAGCGCATGGTCGGAGAGACCGACGGCGGCGTCGCGGCGGCGCTGGCCATGCGGATCGCCGAGCACGCGGCGAGCAAAGGCGACATCCCGCGGACGCTCGAGGCGCTCGCCCGCGCGACCGAGCGCGATCCGACCTCGGCGCCCGCCCGAGCCCTGAAGCTCGACGTCCTCGAAGCGGGCTCGGCCGAGCCCGACGGCGGCGCGCGCTTCGCCACGGAGCTCGAGGAGCTGTCGCGGCACTTCACGACCGGAGAGGCGCAAGGTCGCGTGCTCCTGCTCGCCGCGTGGGTGTGGGCGACCCGCGCGGGCGACGCGGCGCGAGCGCGCGAGGCGCTCGGACAGGCCGAGGCGTGCGGCGTCTCCCCCGACGTCGTGGCGCGCCTCGGGCGGAGCCTCGCGAGCGTCCGCTCGGACCGAAGCTGGTACGAAGCCGCCACGCGGTCGCTCGTCGATCATCTCGCCGCCGCGCCGGAGAAGGCGGCCGAGGGCGAGCTCGCCGCGCTCTGGGTCGAGCTCGCGCGCATGCGGCTCGAGCAAGGGGACGAAGCCGGCGTGACGAAGGCGATGCGCGAGCTCCGCGCGCTGCCCGAGGGAGCGTGGCTCGGTCGCGTGCTCTCGGCGCTCGGATCGCCGGAGATCGATCCGGAAGACGCGCGGACCGCGATCGAAGAGCTCGCCGAGAGCACCGAGGACGGCGCGCTCCGACGGAGCCTCCTCGTCGTCTGCGCGCTCCGCGCGCACGCGGCGGGCGACGAGAAGACGGCGATCCGACACCTCGAGACGCTCGCGAAGGCCGACCCGGCCGACCCGCTCGTGAACGCCTACCTCGGCGATCTGCTCCGGATGGCGGGCGATCGCGCCGCCGCGGCGACGCTCGCGAGCGCCGCGGCCGAAGCGATCGCGGACGGAGAAGACGCCGAGCTCCGAGCGGCGCGGAACCTCGAGGCCGGATTCGAGAAGTGGCGCCTCGGCGACATGCGCGGCGCCCTCCCCCACTTCGAAGCGGCCGCCGATGCAGCGCCCGAGGCTTCGCGCGCGGCCGTCGTGTGGGCGACCCGCGGGATCGACGTCGACTCCGTCGACGGCAGGAGGCGCGCGCTCGACGCCGCGGGCGGCGATGCCGCCGTGCAGCTCGAGAGGTTCGCGCTCGAGGCCGCGCTCGGCGATCCCGACGAAGCGGCGACCGCGCTCTCGGCGGTCGACATCGCCTCGAACCCGAGCCTGCGCCTCGCAGGCGCGCTCGCTCGCCTCGCGTGGCCGAAGGGCGCGAGCGATCCCGCGGCGCTCGCGGAGGCTCTGGAGACGCTCGGCGCCGCGAGCGACACGGCCAAGGCCGCCGCCGCAGCGGAGCGCCTCCGGCTCGTGCGCGAAGAGTCGGGCAACGGCGACCCCGGCGTCACGGACGCCGCGAAGGCGTGGCTCGAGGCGGGCGGCGGAGCGGCCGCGGCCATCGAGTGGCTCGCGAGCGCGATGGCGAGCGGCGATCCGAAGAGCGAGATCCCTGCGCGACGCGCCCTCGCGGACGTCGCGTCGGACGAAGCGAAGGAGGCCCTCCACGCGAGCGCGGCGCTGCTCGGCTGGGCGCTCGCGCCGGACGGGGACCACGAGCTCGTCGCGGGCTCCTCGCACGCCGTCCGCCTCGCGAACCTCGAGCTCTCCCCGCCCGGCTGCGATCCCAAGCGGCGCGCCACGACGCTCTCGGAGCTCGACGGCGCGCTCGGTGAGCACTCCGAGCTCGACGCGATGGGCCTCGCCGCCTGGTCGATGTACGCAGCCGGTGACGTCGCCGAGGCGCTCGAGGTCTTCCGGTCCGTCGCCGAGGCCCGCCCCGACGACCTCCACGCGTGGGAAGGCATGCGAACGTGCGCCGAGGATCTCGGTCATCACGAGGCGTACGCCCTGTCGTGCGAGCAGCTCGGCGCGCGCTGCATCGACCCACGCCGGGGCGCCGCGTTCTGGGAGCAAGCGGCGCTCGCGTGGACGAAGCTCGGCGCGGGCTTCGAAGAGCGGGCCGAGAGCGCCCTCGACGCGAGCTTCGCGCGCGATCCGATGCGGGCATCGGCCTTCGATCGCCTCTTCCGCCGCGTGCGCGATCGAAAGGACGGAGACAAGCTCCTCGGCCTCATCGAGAAGAGGCTCCAGGTCACCGACGATCCGCAGGAGATCGCGAAGCTCTATTGGGAGCAGGCGCGCGTCCTCCGCGAGAAGGGCGATCCCGACGGTGCGCTCGAGGCGCTCGAGCACGTGGTGAAGTTCGACGAGAACCACGTCGGAGCGCTCGCGCTCACGGGTGAGATCTTCATCCGCCGAGGGATGTTCGCCGAGGCCGCCGAGAAGCTCGCGCGCCTCGCGCGCGTCGAGGCGGCGCCTCCGAAGAACCGCGTGACGGCGGGCGTCGCCGCGGTCGATCTCTACGAGAACAAGCTCGGACAGCACGACAAGGCCCTCGAAGTCCTCCTCGCGCTGCATCAGGCGCAGCTCACCACCCTGCCGGTGCGCGAGCGCCTCGCACGCGCCGCGGCGCGCACGGGCGCGTGGGCCGAGGCGACCGCGATCCTCGAAGAGCTCATGCACGAGCGGCCCACGAGCGCCGGCCGCATCGAGGCCGCGCGGCTCGCGCTCGCGATCCACCGCGATCGCCTGATGTCGCCGTCGTCGGCGGTGAAGGCCGCCGCCAAGCTTCTCGAGGAGGCGCCGACGGACGGCGAGGCTCTCGAGCTCGTGATCGGCCTCGACCCGCAGGTTCGCGAGCGTCGCTCGCTCCTCGAGCGCGGGCGCGACGCGCTGCTCATGGCGCTGCACGAGCTCCCGAACGACCTCGAAGCGCATCGCAAGCTCGCGCGCGTGGCACACGCGATCGGCGACAACGCGCTCGAGCAAGCCGCCCTCTCGTGCGCCGTGAGCCTCGGCGGACCGGACGGCACGAGCGAGCAGCTCGTCGCGCGCTACTCCAGCCAGAAGCCGCGCGTGCCGCAGGTCGCCCTCAACGATCAGATGCTCCGGCAGCTCCTCGCGTCGGGCGACGACGGACCGATCGCGGATCTGTTCGTCGCGCTCGGCCCCACGCTCGGCGAGGCGCTCGGACCGACGCGCGAGGCGCTCGGCGTGACGAAGAAGGACCGCATCGATCCCAGGTCCGGGACGGCGCTGCGCAACGAGATCGTCCAGTGGGCGGGCGCGTTCGGGATTCGCGACATCGACGTCTACGTCGGCGGGAAGGATCCCACCGGGGTGCAGGGCATCGCCGGCGACACGCCCGCGATCGTCGTCGGCTCCGCCGTGAACGCGCCCCTGTCACCGCTCACGCGGGCACGGGTCGCGCGCGAGCTCATGGCGCTCGTGCGCGGAACGACCGTGACGAGGTTCCGCGACGACACGACGATCGCCGCCATCGTGACCATCGCATGCAACCTCGCGAAGGTGCGCGTCGACGCTCCGCCCTTCGCGGTGCTCGCCGAGGTCGAGCGGCTCATCTCGAAGGCGATCTCGCGCAAGACGAAGGCGGCGATCGAGCCGATCTGCCGCGCGTACGTCGCCTCCGGCGCCGATCCGCGCCAGTGGGCGGCGCGCGCACGCGCCTCGCAAGCGCGGGCCGCCGCCCTCGCGTCGGGCGACGTCTCCATCGTGCTCTCCGACGTGTTCGGGGAGCCGGTCGAGCGCGTCGGCAACGTCGCCCGCGACGACCTGCGTGCGCACGAGCTGTTCCGCTTCGTGCTGTCACGTCCGTACTTCGACCTACGCCGTTCGCTCGGCCTCGAGGCTCAAGGATGAGCGACGATCGCAAGGGGCTGCTCGAGGGGCTCGGAGATCTCGACTGGGACGCTGCCCTGGACGAGTGGGAGAAGAACGCGTTCTCCCCCGAGGTCGCTCGCGACACCGACACGAACCAGGCCGCGACCCCGCTCGGAGGCCCCGCACCGGAGAAGGACGCGGAGCCGCCGCCGTCACCGTTCTCGCCCGGACCGCCGTCGGAGCCGACGCTCTCGGGAAAGTCCCCCGACGGAACGGTCGTCGCCCCCGTCCCGAACGAGCTGCGCGACGATCCTCCGCCTCGCGCGTCCACCCGCCCCTCGGCGCCCCCGTCGGCGCGGGGCGGCCTCGACCAGCTCTTCTCGCGACCGACCGGCGCGACGCCCGCCAAGCCGGCGATCCCCCGCCCGGGCCTCGGGTCGGAGAGGAAGATCGCCGTCGCGCGGCCTCCGCGGCCCGAGCCGCCGAAGGCCCCGAGCCTCGGCGACGCGCCGCCGGCGAAAGGCGACGAGACGGCCGGCGTCGATCCCGACAACGAGCTCACGCTCGTCCGGCCTTCGCGCCCGGCGCCGCCCGATCTCGACGACCTCGCCGCCGACGAGAAGACGGCCGAGCGCCCCGCGGCGATGCTCGCCCCGCTCGCGCCCGACTTCCATCGACAGGCCGCCGCCGGGACGAGCGCGGAGCCCGCGCACGCGCCGAGCGCTCCTCCGCCGAGCGAGCCTCCGCGCAGCGAGCCTCCTCGGAGCGAGGACGACGACGAGAACGAGACCCTCGTCCGCAACCGCGACTCGCTCTCCGACGCCGATACGGCGACTCGCCTCCCCGACGACGAACGGCAGCCGCCGCTCCCGCCACCGCCGCCGCCGGCGCTCGTCGATCACGAGAGCGCGTTCGAGGCAAAGCTCGATGCCGGCCCGTCCGAGCTGCCGTCGTTCGACGATCGGCCCCGATCGGATCGACCGCGCCCGGCATGGCTCGACGAGCACAAGGCGCAATCCTTCTTCGCACGCATCGCCTGGCTCGAAGAAGAGGCGCGCGCGGTCGCGGACACGACGGCACGTGCGCGCGCTCTCCTCGCCGTCAGCGAGCTCTGCGCGCTCGTCGGCGAGCCCGAGCGCGCGCTGGCGCTCGCGAGCGAGGCTCGCGAGATCGCACCCCACCTGCCGCTCGCGTGGCGGCAGGCGCGGCAGCTCGGCCCGTTCGATCCCGAGGCGCTCGCCGAAGCGCTCGACGCGGAGGCTCAGAGCTCGCCCACGCCCACGGCGCGAGCGCACGCCACGCTTCTCGCCGCGGACGTCCTTCGCATCCACGGCCAGGGGGACGCCGCGGTGGAGCGCTGGGAGAGCGCGTGCAAGCTCGATCCGGCCGACCCGCGTGCGCCCATCGCGCGCGCCGCGCTGGCGCTCGCGCAGGACGATCACACGAGCGGCGCGCTCCGCTTGTCCGACAACTCGGAGCTCATCGCCTTCGACAAGGCCGTGGCGACGGCGCTCCGCCTCCGCGGCATCGAGCGACCGGGCGCCGACGTCGAGGAGATGCCCATCAACGACGGCCTGCGCCACGCGCGCCTCGCCCTCGAGAACGGCGACGTCGTCGCGGCGGCCCAGTCCGCCGGCGAGATCGCCGCCGTGCCCGAGCTCGCGAAGGCCGCCTTGTGGCTCTCGGCGTCGCTCGGCTGCGCGCACATCGCGTCCCGGCGCGCCTCGGCGCGCGCGCTCAAGACGCTCTCGGCGGACGAGCCGCTCGCGCGCCGGCAGCTCGCCGCTCGCGGCATCGAGCTCGGCGATCCCGAGCTCGTCACGGCGGCGCTCGCCGATGCGGAGCCGGACGGGCCGTTCACGCCGGTCGAGCGCGCGACGCTGCACGTCCTCGCGAGCCGAAACGAGCTCGGCAGAGACGCAGCCGCCAACATGGGCGGAGCCGCCACCGCCAAGGCGATCGCGAGCGACCCCGCGCTCGCGCCGCTCGAGGACGCCATCCTCTCGCTCGCACCGGTCGGCGCGACGGACGACGACGATCACGTCGCGGTCGCGCGCGCACGCCGCGTGGCCGGCATGCCCGAGGCGCGCGCGCACGCGACGCTCGGCCGTCTGCTCGCCGCGAAGGCGACCGACCTCTCCGTCGACGAGGCGCTCGAGGCCGTACCGTCACCTCGATCTCCGTCCGCGACGGGCGTCGCGATCGAGTCGGCGGTCCGCTCGAAGCGGTGGGGCGAGCTGAGCGAGGCCCTCTCGAGCATGCCGCTCGAGGTCGACGGCGGGAGCGAGGCCCAGCGCCACGTCGCCGCCGCCTTCCTCGCCGAGCGCGCCCAAGACGGCGATCGCGCCGCGAGGGCATGGGGCGCGGCCGCGCGCACCGATGCCCCGCACGAAGGCGTCCTGCGCATCGCCGCCGCCGTCGACAGCGAGATCGATCTCGGAGTCGAGCTTCTCCGCTCCGCCGACCAGATGCCCGACAACCTCGCCTCTGCCGTCCTCCGGCTGGAGGCGATCGCGCGAGGCGCGGTCGCGGATGGGGACCAGCCGGCCGTGCTCGATCGCGTCCATCGGGGCGCGCCGGGCCTCGGCATCGGCGCGTTCCTCGCCGAGCGCGACGCGCTCCGAAAGGGCGACGTCGACGAGGCGCTGCGCTGGATCCAGGAGCGGCGGCCCTACACGACGGATCCGCTGGAGACGGCGATCGACGCGACGCGCGAGGCGCTCCTCGTGGCGGACCGCGATCCCGAGGTCGCCGCCGCGCGCATCGAGGAGGCCCACCGCGCGCGGCCGGACGACGTCGCGCTGCGCGAGCTCTACGAGCGCCTCGCAACCGAGCCCCCGCCCGATCGCGGCGCGTGGCGTGAGAAGCGCGCCGGCGACGCCAAGGGCTCGAGCGCAGCGCTCTTCTGGATCGAGGCGGCGCTCGAGCACGACCGCGCGGGCAACAGCGAGGCGATGCTGGCGGCGGCGCAGAACGCCGCTCGACTCGGAGACACGGGGCTCTCGCGCCCGCTCGTCGAGCGCGGCGAGGTCGAGACCGGCCGGACGATGCGCCAGACCGAGGAGCTCATCGAGGTCACGAAGACCGCGAGCGACGAGGCGGTCCGCCGCGAGGCCCTCGAACGGCTCGCGGCGCTCGACGCCTTCGGGAAGAACGATCCGGCCGCCGCGCTCCTCTGGCATCGCGCCATCCTCGAGACGTCGCCGCACCACAAGAAGAGCCTCCGCTGGGTCGAGCACGCGCTCATCAGCGACGGGCGCGACGACGAGCTCGCGCCGATCTTCGAGCAGATCGCCGTCGCCCTCGACGGCACGGCGGGCGGCGAGGTCACCGCGCACGCGCAGCACGCCGCACGCCTCCGCGCGCGCGAGGCCGCCCTGCTCGGTGGGCAAGACGCCGCGAGCGCCTGGGAGCGCACGTACGAGATGGCCCGGCTCGCGGCCACGCAGCCGCAGCCCTCGCTCTGGGCGCTCCGCGCGCTCAACGCCCACGCGCGCCTGCGCCAGGACGAGGAGGCGTTCCTGAAGACGTCGCTCGCGCTCCTCGAGCGGACGCAGCGCCCGGCCGAGCGCGCCTCGCTCCTCTTGCGCGCCAGCGAAGCCGCGGCGCGGCTCGAGCAGGTCGCCGAGGCACGCAAGTACCTCGAGCAAGCGGCGAACGAGGATCCCGCCGACGTCGTCACCTGGGGCTTCCTCGCGGAGGTGCGCGAACGCGACGGCGACAAAGAGCTCGCCGCGGAGGCGTGCGAGAACCTCGCGCGCACGAGCTCCGTCCCCGAGCACCAGCTCCTCGCGTGGAACGACGCCGCGAAGATCTGGCTCGAGGAGCTGAACGACGTCGAGCGGGGGATGTCGGCGCTCGAAGCCGCCGCCGAGATCGACGTCACGTTCGGGGACGTCTTCTCTCGCCTGTCGCAGCTCTACGCCGACAAGGGGCTCGACTCCGAGCTCGCGACGCTCCTCGAGAAGCGGCTCGCCACGGTCCACGACGACGACGAGCGCGTGAACCTCGAGGTCGAGCTCGCGCGGACGTTCACCGAGATGGGCGAGCTCGGGAAAGCCAAGGCGTCGCTCGAGAGCGCGCTCGCGACGCGGCCGGATCACACGACGGCGCTCGCCGCGCTCGCCGACCTCTGCGCGAAGGAAGGCGACTGGAACGGCGCCGAGCAAGCGTACGTCCGCCTCGCGCGACGGATCGTCGATCCGCTCGAGCAGAAGGCCATCTACGAGCGGCTCGGCGAGATCTACGCCGTGCACGCGCCGAACCTCTCCCGCGCGGAGATGGCGTTCAAGGAGGTCCTCAAGCGGGCCCCCGAGGACGTCGCGACGATGGAGAAGCTCGTCGACGTGTACAAGCGCATGAACGACGTGGCGCGCGCCGTCGAGATCCAGCAGCAGATCATCCGCGCCGCGACCGATCCCGACGCGCGGCTGCAGGCGCTGATCGAGCTCGCCCGGATCCACGAGGTCGTCGGCCGCGATCCGCGCCGGAGCGAGCAGGTCCTCGACTCCGCGCGCAAGGAGTACCCCACGTCGGTCGTCGCGCTCCGCGCGATGGCCGAGTTCTACGCCCGGCAGCGGCAGATGCCCGCGATGCAGATCCTGCTCGATCGCGCGGCCGGCGACGCGCGCCGCGCGTTCGCGCAGGGCCGCTTCGTCCCGAGCCTCTTCCAGGTGCTCCACGCGGCGTTCGAGCTGCGAGGCAAGCGCGACGCCGCGCGCGTCGTCGCGGCCACGCTCGCCGCCGTCGAGGGGCAGCCGTCCGATCTCGTGGGGGCCGAGGCGCGCGCGGTCGATCCTCGCCTCGACGATCTGCTCGCGCCGGACGCGATGAGCCCTGCCCTGCGCGCGCTGCTCTTCCGCGCCGGCGACGCTCTCGACGTGGTCGCTCCGATCGATCTGCGCGCGGTGAGGGCGACGCCCCTCGAGCCGGGGACGCCCATCGGCGCCACGGTCGGCTCGGTCGCGACGGTCATCGGGCTCGGCGCCCTCCAGATCCTGGTCTCGCCCGTCATCGGCCGCACCGCCATCCCGCTCGCCACGAACCCGCCCACGCTGCTCGTCGGCGAGGCCCTGTCGAGGGTGCAGAACGAGCGCGCGCGGATGTTCGTCGTCGTCCGCGCGCTCAAGATGATCCTGGCGCACGCGTCCGCCATGCTCCGCGGGTCGATGCCCGCCGCCGGCGGCAGCCGAGATCTCGTCGCGACGCTGGTCGCGGCCCTCTTCTGCGCCTTCAACCCGAGCTTCGTCCCCCAGAACGTCGACGCCAAGCGGGTCAACGAGATCGCGCGGCGCATCGGCCCGGCGCTCCCGCGCAACCTCGATCCGACCGTCGGCGTCATCGCGCTCGAAGCGGCCGGCATGGTCGGCTCGCATTGGTCCGCGCTCGCCCCCGCCGCCGCCGCGTGGGCGAACCGCGTCGCCCTCCTCGCGGTGGGCGACCCGAACGCCGCCCTCGACGCGCTCGCATGGGCCCAAGACGAGGACGCGGCGCCCACGGGCTCGGAGGAGCGCGCGGCTTGGATCGCGCGCAACCCCGAAGCACGCGATCTCATGACGTTCAGCGTGACCGACGCGTACGCCGAGGCGCGCGCCCGTCTCGGCCTCGATCGCTGAGCGCTCGCGACCGTCCGAACGAGCGCGGCGGGCGTCACGCCCGTACGGATCGCCAGATGCGCTCCGGCAGGAGCGTCGCGGCCTCGTCGAGGTCGATCCCCGGCGCACCGGCCAGCCAACGGCGCGTGACCTCCGCCACCGGTCCGATGAGCAGCATCTCGAGGAGCGGCTCCGGCATGGCGACGATCGCCCCCGAGCGCACGTGCGGGCGCACGGCCGCGGCGATCCGCTCGAGCCTCGGCGCCTTCTCCGCGGCGATCGCCGTCGCGTGCTCGGAGAGGAACGCCGCCGACGGCGCCGCGTGGATGAACATCGCCGCTGCCCGCTCCCTCGCGACGAACGCGAGATACGAGCGCACGATCGCGACGATCACCGCACGAGCGCCGCGTGCGGCTTCGGCCGCGTCCGCCACCGCCTCGAGGAGGCGCGCCATGCAGCGGCCGTACAGGGCCGCGGACAGACCATCCATGCTCCCGAAGTGGTGATATAGGCTCCCGAGGCTGATCCCGCTCTCCGCGACGACCGCGTGCACCGTGTAGCCCGCGAACCGCTCACGCTCGAACACGGCGAGCGCGGCGTCGAGGAGCAGCTCGCGCGTCTCCCGGCGATCCGAGCCCTCGGCTCGCCGGCTCCGTCTTCGGTTCGGGCTCGTGCTCGTGCTCGGCATCGACCGCGCCATCGTAGTCGATTGGCGGTGGCCCCGGCTCCGCGCTCACCCCGGACCGCTCAGGCCGCAGAGCCGCTCCGCCTGATCCCACAGCGCGCGGGCCAGCGCCTCGTCGCGCGCGACGGGAGCGAGCGGCGTCTCGATCGACAGGTGGAAATACCGTCCGGTGACGCCCTCGAGCGCCGGATCGAGCGCGAGGCGCACCACCGGGACCGCGCCCTCTTCCGGATCCTTCCAGAGGCGCTTCACGCCTCGGAGCACGAGGCCGAAGAGGCCCTCGCGATCGCCGAGCCCCGTGCGGATGACCCCCGGATGCACGGCGTTGATCGTGACGCCACGCTCCGCGAACCACTCGGCGAAGCGCTCGAGGAGCAGCAGGTTGCAGAGCTTCGTCGTCGCGTACGTGCGGAGCGGGTGGAAGTCGTCGCCGCGAGGCGTGCGCTCGAGATCGACCCTGCCCTTCACGTAGAGGCCGGCGCTCACCTGGACGACGCGCCCGCCCCTCGGGACGACCGGCGCGAGGAGATGGTCGAGCAGGAACGGCGCGAGGTGGTTCACGGCGAACGCCCGCTCGACGCCACCCTCGCCACGCTCGAGGCGGCTCGGCCAGACGCCCGCGTTGTGGACGAGCACGTCGATGCGCGGGCAGGCGTCGAGCAAGGCCTCGGCCGCCGTGCGCGTGCGCGCCGGGTCGGACAGGTCTCCGAGAACGAGCTGCACGTCGCCGTACGCGGAGAGCCGGCGCCGCGCCTCGAGCCCGCTCTCGCGGTCACGCACGAGCATGACCACGCGGTGCCCCTGCTCCGCGACCTGCCTCGCGACGGCGAAGCCGATCCCGCGGTTCGCCCCCGTCACGACGACCGTACGAGCCGTTTCCATGCTTCGACGCTACCATGATAGAACAATGTTCTAGAACATTGTTCTATGCGACGCCCCGCGCCCGCCCCGCCGGGCCGGCTCGGCAGCGACCTCGGGGCGCTCCGCTTCCGCATGGACGGCGCGGCAGTTCGCGCTATGTTGCGCGCCCATGACGTCCGCGGCCCACCGATCGACGCCGACCACCTCGCGGCGGCTCGCGCGCATCGCGACGCCGAGCCTCGGTGCCGCGCTCGTCGCCCTCGCGTGCGGCGGGGACGGACGGAGTCGGGAAGCGGGCGGGAGCCCTCCCGTCGCCACCGTCACGACGGCGCTCTCCGAGGACTACTTCTTCGGCGACAGCCTCGGTGACAAGGAGCTCGTCCTGACGTTCGACGACGGCCCCGGACCGGCGGACGTGACGGGCGAGCTCTCGAGTTGGCTCGCCTCGCGGCCGACTCCGATCCGCGCCACCTTCTTCGTCAACGGCGCCTGCATCGCCCAGACCACGCTCTCGCCGAACAGCAGCTGCACGACGCCCGTCCCCGAAGCCGCGGCGACCCTCGCGAAGCTCGTCGCCGACGGGCACGTCGTCGCGAACCACACGACGACGCACCGCGACCTCACGACGGAGGTTCCTGCCGCCGACCTCGCGCAGGAGCTCGCCGAGACCGACGCGCTCATCGCCCCGTACACGCGATGGGACCGGCTCTTCTTCCGGCCGCCGTACGGCGCGTGGAACGCGGACGCGCACGCCGTCCTCGAGACGACGCCGATGAACAAGTACGTCGGCCCCGTCTACTGGGACATCGGCGGCGGACCGACCGACGACACGCGGGCGGCGGACTGGGAGTGCTGGCAGAACGACTACACGACGAAGCAGTGCGGCGACCTCTACCTCGCGGAGATACGCGCGATCGGCAAGGGCATCGTGCTGATGCACGATCCGTACGGCGACACGTCGAACCACGACCTCGAGAGCGGCCGGGGCAACACCGTCGACATGGTGAAGTACATCGTGCCGATCCTCGAGGCCGAGGGCTTCACGTTCCGCACGCTGGACGAGGTCCCCACGATCGCCTCGGCCCTGCCCGGCTGCGACGAGAGCTGCGCGACGTGCACGGGCCCCACCGCCGACGACTGCGCGACGTGCCCTCCGGGTCGCTGGCGGAGCGACGGCGCCTGCAAGCCCTGCTCGTCCTGCCCGCCCGGCACCTATACGTCGGCGGCGTGCGCCGACGACGCGGACACCGTCTGCATCCCTTGCCCCGCCGGCACGGCCTCCGCCGTCGAGGGAGCGGCCGGCTGCACCGCGTGCGGCCCCGGCTCTCACGCGCCCGCGCCCGGCGCGACGAGCTGCACGCCATGCGGCGACTGCTCCGACGGCGACGCGTGCACGACCGACCGGTGCGACCCGAAGCACGGCTGCGTCCACGAGCCGATCCCGGGCTGCGGAGACGAAGCCGACGCGGCCGCGAGCCCCGCGCCCACGACGAGCCCGCCGCCTGCCGACGACACCGGAGGCTGCGCCGCCGGCGGACGCGCTCGACCCTCCGCGAGCGCCGCGCTCCTCGCTCTCGCGCTCCTCGCCGGTCGGTCCGTTCGCACGCGTCAGCGGCGACCGAAGGCCGGGCCGTCGCGCCGGTGAACCGGAACGGAGGTCGCGAGGAAGCCGTCCCGGTGCCCGCCTCGACGCGGAAGCGACCGCACGACGCATACGGTCGCGCTCGCAGACGCCTCCGCCGTGCTTAACGTGCCTCTCGGGGCCCGACCCCAGGAGAGAGAGCGTCCATGATCCGAGCATGTCCCTCTTGCGGGCAGCAGAACCGCATCCCCGCGTCGCGCCTCGACGCCCGTGCCCTCTGCGGGACGTGCAAGTCGCCGCTCTCCCCGCTCGACGACCCGTGGGAGATCGCCGACGCGGCCACGTTCGACGAGCTCGTCCGCGAGTCGCCGCTCCCGGTCGTCGTCGATTTCTGGGCGCCGTGGTGCGGCCCCTGCCACGCCGTCGCGCCCGAGGTGAAGAAGCTCGCGTCTACCTTCGCGGGCAAGGTCGTCGTCGCGAAGGCGAACACCGACCAGCTCCAGGAGATCGCGGGTCGCTACGGCATCCGGAGCATCCCGACGTTGATCCGTTTCGACGCGGGGAAAGAGACGGCGCGCGCGACCGGCGCGCAGTCGGCGGCCGCGCTCGCCGCGACGCTCGGGCTCGACGCAGGCGCCGCGGGCGCGTACGCCCGCTGAGCGCCTGTCCGCGCCGCAGTCCTACTTGCCGGCGATCGAGACGCCCTCGAAGAGCAAGGACGGCGACCGCATCGACGAGTAGACGAACAAATCGTCGCCGACGGCCACGAGCCGCTTCCAGAGATCGAGGTGATTTCCGGAGAGGTTCATCTCCGCGATCGGCTCCTTCTTCTCGCCGTTCGCGATGCGGAACCCGGAGAAGCCGAGCGAGAACACGCCGGTCGTGGAGTTCGAGTTGCCGCCCAAGAAGCTGGTCACGAGGACGCCGTCCTTCACGTCCTTCATCAGGGCGGCGGGCGACTTCTTCCCGGGGGCGACGACGAGGTTGCTCGAGCGCCCCGTCGTGGGCGCCATCCCGAGCTTGCTTGCATAGTACACATCGAGGAAGAACGACCGGAGCGTCCCCTTCTCGAAGATCGTGCGGGGCTTCGCGACGATGCCCTCCGAGTCGAACGGTCGCGACGCCTGCCCGCGCTTGAGCAGCGGCTCGTCCGTCAGCGTCAGGGTCTTGCTCGCCACCGCCGCGTCCAGCTTCCCCTCGAGGAACGACTCCTTCTGCTGGAGCGCTCCGCCGCCGAGCGGGCCGAGCAAGTGTCGCAAGAGGCCGCGCGCGGCGCGCGCCTCGACGAGGACCGTCTTCGTGCCGGAGCCGATCTTCTTCGCCCGGAGGCGCGCGAGCGCACGCTCGGTCGCCTCGCGGCCGATGGCGGCCGGGTCCGGGAGATCACCGGCCATGCGCACGGAGGCGTACGCGTAGTCCTCGGGACGGCGACCGTCGTCGTCCTTCACCGAGACCTCGGCCTCCGCCGTGATGCTGCTCGTCTGGTAGCTCCCCTCGAAGCCGTTGGAGGCCACCCGCGCGTACGCGCCCGTCGAGTCGTACACGGCCGTGGTCACCGACAAGATGCGCTCCGCGCCCGGGACGCTTCGCGCGCCCTCTTCCATCGCCTTCGCACGCAACAGGCGCGCCTCGGTCGTGAGCTCGGCGATCGACGGGTCGAAGATCTCGAGGTCCTCGGTCGTCCGCCCCGCGTAGAGGGCCGGATCGGGCAGCTTGCGATGCGGGTCCTTCGCGAGCGACCGAACGAGCGCGACGGCGTCCTGGACGAAACGATCGAGCGCCTCCGGGCGCAGATCGCTCGTCGACATCGACCCGTACTTTCCGTCGACGAAGAGCGCGAGCGACAGCGATCGCGACGTCGCGTCGGACACCTTCTCGAGCTTTCCGTCGCGCCACGTCGTCTCGACGTCGCGCGAGCGGGAGGCGGTCGCGGCGGCCTCGGCGGCGCCGTGCTTCTTCGCGAGGAGCATGGCCGAACGCGCGGCCTCGAGGAGATCGGCGGTGCTCATGCCTTGCGCCCTCCCACGGTCATCTCGGAGACGCGGACGGTCGGCATTCCGAGCGAGACGGGCACGGACTGCCCGTTCTTGCCGCAGGTCCACCCGCCCTCGTCGAACACGAGCTCGTTGGCCACCATGTCGACGCGCTCGAGGACCTTCGGTCCGTTCCCGATCAGGTTCACGTCCGTGATCGGACGCGTCAGCTTCCCGTTCTCGATCAGGTATCCGTTCTTCACGTAGAAGGTGAAGTCGCCCGCGCCGATCTGGACCTGACCGTTCGTGAAGTTGGAGCAGTAGATGCCCTTCTTCACCGAGCGGATGATCTCTTCCTCCTCGTGCGGCCCGGGCAGCATGTACGTCGCGCGCATGCGCGGCATCGGCGCGTGGCGGAAGCTCTCGCGCCGCCCGCTGCCCGTCGACTTGACCCCGTAGTGCTTCGCGGAGATCGAGTCGTGCAGGTACGTCGCGAGCGTGCCGCGATCGACGAGCAGCGTCTTCTCCGGCGGGTTGCCCTCGTCGTCGACGTTGATCGCGCCGCGGGCGAACTCGATCGTGCCGTCGTCGACGATGCTCACGATGTCCTTCGCGATCGGCTTGCCGATGCGGTCGGAGTAGATCGACGTGTTCTTCCGGTTGAAGTCGGCCTCCATGCCGTGGCCGATCGCCTCGTGCAGGAGGATGCCCGACGCGCCCGCGGCCAGAACGACCGGCATCTCGCCGAGCGGCGCCGGCGTCGCCTCGAACAAGACGACGGTGCGCGCGACGGCCTCCTTCACGATGCGTGCGAGGCGCTCCTCCGTGTAGAACTCGAACCCGGCGCGCGCCGCGACGTTGTAGCCGTTCGTCTCGCGGCGGCCCTTGTCCTCCGCCGTGCACGAAACGTAGAGCAGCGTGCTCGGGATGACGTCCTCGAAGACACGGCCCTCGCTGTCGACGAGGAGGATCGCGCCGTGCTCGTCCCTGAACGACGCGCGGACCTTCTTGATGCGGCTGTCCGCGCTGCGGATCCGCTCGTCGATGCGCGAGAGGATCGGCAGCCTCTGATCGGCGCGCACCGTCTCCCACGGGATCCGCGCGGGATACCGGTTCGGCAGCGCGGAGACGCGGAACGAGATCGGCCCCGAGCGCGACGGACCGCTCGCGACGGCGGCCGCCGTCTGGCCGGCCCGACGGATGGCGTCGATGGTGAGCTCCTCCGTGTAGCCGTACCCGGTCTGGTCTCCCTTGATCGCGCGCACGCCGACGCCGAGCGTGACGTCCGTGTACGCGCGGTTCACCTCTCCGTCCTCGAGGGCGAGCCACGTCGAGACCTTGTGCTCGAAGTAGAGGTCGGCGCGATCCGCCCCGCGCGAGAGCGCGGCGGCGAGCCCCTCTCTCATCATCGTCTCGTCGACGCCGAACGCGCCGAAGTACGCGAGGACGAGGCCGGGCGGAGGCTTCGTGGAAGGCGCGGGCTGCCGCGCGTCGGGGGCGGCGACCTTCGGGTTCGGCGAGCCGCCGCAACCGGCGAGGTGCGCGAGCGACAGAGCACCGGCGCCGAAGAGCACGTCGCGGCGACGAAGGAGGGACTCGTTCATGGCGGGCATCCTCGTGGGGTCTCGGTGGCACGTCAACCATCGATCCGGCTCGTCCGTTCCCGGGTTCGACATCGCTCGCGCGAAAGCTCTGCTCGAGGCCCATTCCCACCGAGGACCTCCTCTCGTAGCCTTGCTGCGCCATGCGATCGTCGAAGACTTGGTTTGCCCTTTTCGCCGCGCTCTTCGCGTTGCTGATGGCGTCCCTCGCCGTCGGCTGCGGCGGAAGCGATTCGCCGGGCGTGTCGTCGAGCGGGACGCCCGATGTCGATGCGGGGTTCGTGGACGTCTTCCAGCCGGAAGGAGGATCGGCGAACGAGGATGCATCGACGGCACCCTTCAACCTGGTCTCGGCGAAATCGCTCGCCTCCACGAAGGTCGAGCTCCGATTCGACGGTGAGCCGGACCCTGCCGAAGCGAGCAAGGCGGAGAACTACACCATCGACGGACTTTCGATCGTCGAGGACCCGGTCGTCGAGGGCGACATCGTCACGCTGACGACGGACCACCAGTCCGCTCGAGAGTACACGGTCGAGGTCTCCTCGAACGTCACGCGCGCCGGCGACGGCGAGCCGCTCACGAACGCCACCGCGACGTTCACGGGCACCGACACGTTCAACGTGGCGAGCGCCGTCGCGACCAGCAACACGACGGTCGAGGTCACGTTCGACGATCCGCCGAGCGCCGCGGCGGGCGCGATCGAGAACTACTCCATCCCCGGCCTCACGCTCGTCTCGATCTCCACCGCCGGCAAGGTCGTCACGCTCGAGACGTCGTCCCAGGCGGATCAGGCCTACACGCTGACGGTCTCGAACGTGACCCGCGAGAGCGACGGAGCGCCGCTGGCGCAGAGCTCCGTGACGTTCCAGGGCCGTCCGACGTTCAACGTCATGAGCGCCGCCGCCTCGAGCGCGACGAAGCTCGTCGTCACCTTCAGCGCGCCCCCGAATGCGACGCAGGCGACGAATCCGGCCAACTACTCCGTGCCGGGGCTCACGCTGAGCGCGCCCGAGCTCTCGGGCAACACCGTGACGCTCACGACGACGCCGCAACAGGCGCAGTCGTACACGCTCACCGTCTCCAACGTCACGCGCGCGAGCGACGGCGAGCCGCTCTCGGTCGCCACCGCCACCTTCCAAGGCACGCCCGTCCAGCCGCCGACGGTGACGAACGTCGTCGTCACGGCTACGAGCCCGAACAACGGGACGACGCCCTACAACACGGGCTCGACGACCGTCGTCATCACCGGGACCGACCTTGCGACCGTCGACTGCGAAGGCGCCGTCAAGGGCGTGGCGCTCGATGATCTGAACGGCGTCGACGACCCGGTCGGCACCACCGCGACCTCGTGCACGGTCGACTCCGACACGCAGATCACCGCGACCTTCCCGCCCGGCATCCGGACGAACGGAACGAC
>Ga0207874_1000097_pt1 | contig 126886 bp, 114 predicted proteins | sample HigsolmetaAR201D_FD_184833 | JGI IMG/M metagenome (GOLD analysis project Ga0207874, IMG submission 184833) | Ionic liquid and high solid enriched microbial communities from the Joint BioEnergy Institute, USA - AR20-1-D (SPAdes) (version 2) ... | reverse complement strand
CGATGTGGAGGTTCCCGATCATCCCTGGAGGGATCGCAACGCTATCCGATCATGCAAGGCGTGGCCGAGGGCATTCTCGTTCCCGATCATCCCTGGAGGGATCGCAACGCTGTGGGCTGGGTGGCGGTGCCCGTGAACGCGCGTTCCCGATCATCCCTGGAGGGATCGCAACTCACAGCACGCCGCGCATGGCGTTGTGCTCCCCGTCGAGGTTCCCGATCATCCCTGGAGGGATCGCAACACGACGGCGATGCCGCACACCGTGTCGACGGTGACGGTGGGTTCCCGATCATCCCTGGAGGGATCGCAACAGGAACGCCTGCACAAGGTGCGCAAGGCCGTCTGGGTTCCCGATCATCCCTGGAGGGATCGCAACGCCGGCCTCCGTGTCTCCCCCGGCCTGCTTGCGAGGTTCCCGATCATCCCTGGAGGGATCGCAACATGTGCTCCGGGACGACCGTCACGCCATGGCGGCGGCGGTTCGGTTCCCGATCATCCCTGGAGGGATCGCAACCCTGCTCCTCGTCGGGAACGCCGAGGAAGAGGTCGGTTCCCGATCATCCCTGGAGGGATCGCAACGCTTGCAGACCCGGCAGCTGCGCCGGTGGCGGCGGGGGTTCCCGATCATCCCTGGGGGTGCAACGTTGACGCCGCCCGCAGTGCGCAGGCGATGGCGGGCGGCTGTCATGGTCGAAACGGGATGGGGTGGGGGGTTCATCGCCTCGGCAATCTGTAGGTGAACCACACGTGTGTTGCGCCTGCGGGGGTGTGTTTCCAGCCCGCCGATGTCGTGATCGTGGAGATTAAGGCCAGGCCGCGGCCGTGCTCCGTCATGTCGTCTTGCGTGTTCACGCGGCGGGGCAAGATTCCGCCATGATCCACGACGGAGCCGTACAGACATTCAGGCTCCAGCCGTAGCTGGAGGCGGATGGGCGGCGCGCCGTGTACGGCGGCGTTGGTGACCAGCTCTGAGACGACGAGGAGGATGTCGTCCGCAACGGTGTCCAGACCCCAGTCGGCCAGGGCCTTCCGGGTTAGGTCCCGGGCGACGGCAGGTGCACGAAGGTCGGGCGGCAAGTCCCAGATACGAAAGGAGTCGCCTGACGGATGGCGCGTCATAGAACCTCGCTTGGACAGGGGGGGAGCGAGGACGGTGCGAGGCCGCGACGCGTGCATCCGACTGGTGTGCAGGTGCGACGGCGTGCTCCCGTAGACGGGAGCCTTGTCACACAAGGGGCCGACCCGGTCCGCTGCGCCACGATATCGCCTCGCTAGCGTCCTCTGATTACATCGGCGTGACGGGCCGGAGGCAGCGGTGTGCTCAGGCGAGGTTGTCTCCCGCCTCGAGGACGCTCCTCGACAATCGGCCGAGCAGGTGGTTCCGGTCTTGCTCTCCGTGCCCATCACCGCACGGAAAGTAGTCACCTGGCTGTGTAGTGTTTCACCAGAGTGAAATGAGAGCGATCCGGCATGGTCAGTGGGGGACGCCCATTCGAGCGGCCATGCCGCGTAGCTCCCGGCCGGCGGCCGCTGCGCGTGACTGCTCCAGCAGTACCGCCACTGTCTCGCGTACCCGAGCGTCGTTGCGAATCCGTTGCGGGGCAATTCGCTCCGCCTCCCGCAGCCACTCGATCGCCTGGTCGCGGGTGCTCCGCTCCTTGGCCAGGCCGCGGCCGACGTCGGCCAGCAGCATCGCGTGCCGCGATCGGCGCGTGCCGTACCGGCTGCGGTCGATTCGCTCGGCGATTTCCAGCACGCCGCGTCCGGTTCGCCCGGTTTCCACGGCTATGGCCACCCGCCATCCGCCCACGTTGGTGGCGGAGAATGATCCCCAGTTGTTCACGGGATCGTCGGGAACGCGTGTGGCGAGCTCGGTGGCCTCGTTCAGCAGATCCTCGGCGTCGTCCAGCCGGAGGCTGACGGCCGCGCTCAGGGCGGCCATCAGGGTGAGCATGCCCAGTACGGCGATGCCTACGTCAGTACGGGCGTGTGGCTGGAGCGCGGTGGCCGCGCGGAGAGCGGCGGCGTGCGTCCGCTCCCAGCTTCCGGCTCGCGGCATCGCCTGAATCAGCAGGTACGTGGCCTTACCGATCGCGATCGGGTCGTCGAGCATGCGGGCTGCCGCGTCCGCCCGGGCCGCCGCCAGGTAGGCGAGGTCCGGATAGCCCAGATCCTTACTCCTGACCGAGGCCGGATGGCACGCTTCGATGAGCATTTCCAACGCGACCCGCTGTTCTCGCTCGCCGATCGGTTGGGCGATGTGATAGTGCAGTTCGTCCAGGAGCGGGGGGAGCAGGCGGCCGAGTTCGATGTAGTCGCAAACCGCTGAGGCGGCCTCGACGCGTCGCAGTTCGGCGGCGAGTTCGTCGATCGGCCGGGCACGGTCGACGGCCGGGGCGGTGAGTGTGTTGGTCTGTAACGCGACCCGGATGGGCGGAATCGCCGCATGCGGGCCCGCGCGCAACGGATCGTCTCCAAGGTGCGGGCCGCCCAGCAACTCGGTCTCGGATACCTGCAGGGCAGCGGCCAGAGCGGAAATGTGGGAACGGCGGTCCAGGGCTCGCTGTCCGCGCTCGGCCATGGAGAGGAAACTCACGCTGAGTCCGGCCTGCCCGGCGAGCTGAGCCAGCGTCATCCGCCGCCAGCGGCGTAGCGTTCTGAGGCGGGCACCGACGGTGGCGTCGTCGTACACGGCCTCGCACCTCCTGAAGCCTTTGGTGCGTCCAGCGTACGAGGTGCCGCCTCTATGCGGCCAGGGATAGCACGATGCGGCAGAGCACAACGTGACACCTGGCAATTTCCCTCGCGATTCGGCCGGGGTTAACCGGGGGCCATGGCCGACTTCGCGGACAGGCATCTGTAAAGAGTGTTTGTCTATATGGTTTGGTTAGTTTTAATGGGTGATATAAGGCCAAATGGGACGGCCACTGGTGGCTGCGCCCGCTGGCGAGGGCGTGAGGGGGCGGTGCGTGGGGCGCGCGGGGGATGGGGGAACGGTCGGGCGGGAGTGGCCGGCGACGCTTGACGTCGGGGCGTTGCTGGCCGAGGGCTGGCGGCCGTATCCCTTTCGGGAATTCGTGTTAAAGGTGCACAGCCGGTGCAATCTGGCCTGTGACTACTGCTACATGTACGAAATGCCAGATCAGAGCTGGCGTTTCCGGCCCCGGCGGATGAGCCGGGAGGTGATCGAGCAGACCGCCGCGCGCATCGCCGAGCATGTGCACGCCCACGGGCTCGACGCGGTCGAGGTCGTGCTGCACGGGGGAGAGCCGCTGCTGGCCGGGGTGGAGCACCTCGGCCATGTCGTGCGCACCATCCGCGCGGCCGTCGGGGGCGCGGCCCGGGTCGGGGTGCGGGTGCAGACGAACGCGGTCCTCCTCGACGAGCGTTACCTGCGGCTCTTCGACGAGCTCGGGGTCCGGGTGGGGGTGAGCCTCGACGGGGACGCCGAGGCGCAGGAGCGGCACCGGCGCACGCCGGACGGGCGGGGCAGCCACGCGGCGGTGACGGCCGGGCTGCGGCTGCTCACCGGCGAGCGGTACCGGCACCTGTTCGACCGGTTGCTGTGCACGATCGACATCCGCAACGACCCGGTGCGCACGTACGAGGCGCTGCTCGCGTGGGGGCCGCCGACGATCGACTTTCTGCTGCCGCTGGCCAACTGGGAGCGGCCGCCGCCGGGGCGGGTGCCGGGCGCGGCGGCCACGCCGTACGCGGACTGGCTGATCGAGATCTTCGAGCGGTGGTACGGCGCGGCGCCGGTGCCGGTGCGGATTCGGCTGTTCGGGGAGATCATGCACCTGTTGCTGGGCGGGGCGAGCACGGTGGAGAGCGTCGGGATCTCGCCGGCCGCCACGGTCGTGGTGGAGACGGACGGGGCCATCGAGCAGGGCTCGGCGCTCAAGGCGGCGTACCCCGGGGCGCCCGCCACCGGGCTGCACGTGGCCAGGGACCGCTTCGACCAGGCGCTCGCGCTGCCGGGGTTCGCGGCGCGGCAGCTCGGCGTCGCAGGGCAGGCGGCGCGGTGCCGGGCCTGTCCGGTGGGGCGGGTGTGCGGGGGCGGGCATTTCGCGCACCGCTACCGCAGGGGGAACGGGTTCGCGAATCCCTCTGTCTACTGTCCCGATCTGTTCCGGCTGATCACCCATATCCGGTCACGCATGCAGGCGGACCTGCGCGCGCGGGCGGCCGTCGGGCGGGTGGCGCGATGAGGCCGGTGCCGTACCGTCTCGGCGAGGAGGAGCTCGTCGCCCTCGGCGGCGGAGACGACGTCACGAAGATCGTCGAGCGGCTGGCGGCCGCGCAGTACGACGGGCGCATGCTGCTGCTCTGGGGCGTCATGGACACCGCCCGGCGGGCCGGCCATCCCGAGGCGGAGCGGGTACGGCACGGCTACGAGCTGCTCGCCCGGCTCCAGCGGCGGTACCCGGGGGTCGCCGGGGAGGTGCTGCGGCATCCCGCGGCCGGCGCGTGGGCCTTCCACACCCTGCGCGGCCTGCGCGGGGAGCCGACCGGCCCGGCCGCCCGGCCGGCGGGGCTCGCCGCCCTCGCCGCGGCGGTGCTGGTGAAGAGCGGCGCCGAGGGCGCGGTGGAGGTGCCGGTGGTGGACGGGGCGGTCACGCTGCCGTCCCTGGGGCAGGCGATGCTCGGCACCTCCGACCGGTTCGCGCTGGTGCGGTCGGGCGCGGCGGGCGCCGAGGTGATCGCCACCGGCGCGCGGGTGGCGATCCCGGCCGACGCGGAGGCGGACGCGCCCGGATGGCGTGGGATGCGCGCGCTCGCCGCCGGGGCCGGGGAGTTCACGATCCGCGTCCTCGTCGACGACCTCGACCCGTTCCGGATGCCGGGCGCCCTGGTGAACGGGCGGCTCACCGCGGCCGAGGCGGCGGAGTGGCGGGCGGTGTTCCACGACGCCTGGCAGGTGCTGGTCACCGGCCATCCGGTGGCGGCGGCCGAGGTGGCCGCGGTGATGCGGGCGATCACGCCGCTCGAACGGCCGCCCACCGGGCAGCGCAGCGCCACCTCGTCGGAGGCGTTCGGCGCGGTCGCGGTGTCCCGTCCGGTGGACGCGCCCGCACTGGCCGCGGCCCTCGTCCACGAGGTACAGCACAGCAAGCTCAACGCGGTGATCGACATCGTGCCGCTCGTCCGGCCGGGCGTGGGTCACCGGCGGTACTACGCGCCGTGGCGGGACGATCCCCGCCCGCCCGCCGGGCTGCTGCAGGGCGCGTTCGCGCACCTTGCGGTGAGCGGGTTCTGGCGGCGGCAACGCCACCGGGAGGGTGGGGCCGCGGCGATCCGGGCGCACGCCGAGTACGCCCGTTGGCGGGCCGGGGCGCTGCAGGTGACCCGCGCCCTGCTCACCGAGCGGCTGCTCACCGAGCCCGGAAAGGTACTCGCCTCGGCGATGCTGCGTACCTTGACCGCGTGGCAGGCCGAGCCGGTGCCGCGCGAGGCGGCCGTACGCGCCCGGCGCGAGGCCGAGCTGCACCGCAGGCGGTGGCGGGCGCGCAACCGCATGGCCATCCGGTGAGCCGGGGTCCGGCGGTGTGAGTCCTGGCCTTGGCCCACGGCGGGGACTGGCTTCGGCGATGCTGCGTACCTTGACCGCGTGGCAGGTAAGACCGGTGCCGAACGCGAGTCCGTGATACGCGTGCGGCGGGAGGCCGAGGCGCATCGCGGGGAGCGGCACGCACACAGCGCTGTGGCCGCCCGGTGAGCCGGACCCGGCGGACGGGTTGAGTGGGCACGGACCAGCCGTGGTGATGGTGCGCCCCTGACCGCCTGGCAGGTGAAGCCGTTGCCACGACACGCTACGTCGTGGCGGGCACCGGACGAGCGTGCAACCGCACGGGCCATCCGGTGAGCCCGTGGCGCGGCCGAAGCCAGTGGTGCGAAGCCGCCCGTGGGATGCCCCGCCGTGACGCGTGGGCGATCACGCCGGTGCCTCGTAGGCGGCCCGCGCCCGAGCCGCGCGGCAGGCGTGGCAGGCGCGCCGACGTACGGCCGGCCGGGGAGTGCCGATCAGATGTCCGGCGGGTCGAAGTCGAAGTTGAGGCGGGTGCCGGACTCGGCGAGCATGGTGTCCGGGTGGTCGGGGCCGAGCGTCTGCGCGTAGGCGGTGAGGGTCTCGGTGTGCAGCGCGTCGGCCTCCTGGTCGGCGCCCAGTGCCCGCAGGTCGAGCACGAGGTTGGCGGCGCAGCCGAGGGTCATCGGGTGGTGGTCGCCGAGCTTCGCCTTGAGCCGGCGCAGGGTGTCGCTGCCGAGGTCGTGGGCGGCCTGGACGTCGCCGAGCGCGGCGAGGTCGCTGGCGAGGTTCGTGGCCACGGTGAGCGGATAGTGATGGTCGTGGCCGAGCCGCGCGTCCAGGCCGTCGAGCGCCTGCCGGTTCAGCTCGCGGGCGAGGTCGGCCCGGCCGCGCAGCCGCTGCAGCAGGGCGAGGTTGGTGAGGCAGCCGTAGGTGTACGGGTGGGTCTTGCCGTACACCTTCGGGTAGCGCTCGGCGGTGTCCTTAGCGATCGGGAACGCCTCGTCGATCCGCCCGGCGGCGCGCAGCGCGTTGGCGAGGGCCACCTCGGCGGCGAGCGTGCCGGGGTTGTCCTTGCCGACGATGCGGGTGAACCTGGTGACCAGCTCCCGGGCGAGCTCCAGCGCCTCCTCGACGGCGCCCGAGCGGCGCAGCGCGATCGACAGCTCCTTGCCGGTGCGCAGCGTCCACGGGTTGTCGGCGCTGAGCTCCTGGCGGCCGAAGTCGTAGGCGTCCTCGCTGAGGAACCTGGCCTCGTTGTAGTCGCCGCACAGCCGTACCGCCCGGGCGAGGCCGGTCCACGAGGCGAGCACGTTGAGCTTGCTGACGCCCTGGGTGGCCTCGCTCTGCGCGTTGAACACGGCCTCGTGCAGGGCGCGCGCCCCCGGGTAGTCGCTCATCAGGCCGAGGTCGAGCGCGAAGTTGTGGGTCACCCGCAACGTGCGCGGGTCGCGCTCGCCGTACCGCGCCTCGTGCAGCTCCCGGCACATGCGGTCCTGCTCCAGGGCGGCGCGGAAGTCGCCCTGGGCGCGCAGGTTGGCGCCGGCGAGGCTGAGCAGGCTGAGCGTGATCTCGTCGTCCTCGCCGAGGACGCGGCGGGCGCGCGGCAGCGTCGCCTCGACGATCTCGTGCGCCGCGCGGTAGTCGCCCTGCTCGCGCAGGATGGTGGCGAGCCGGCGCTCGGCGAGGATGATCTCGCGGGCGTCGGGGTCGGTGTTCCGCCGCCACGAGGCCAGGTACCGGTCGATGAACGCCCGGGCCGTGGCGAAGTCGCCGCGGTTGGTGAGGTAGCGCGCCACGTTGAGCGCGAACTCCCGTACCTGCTCCCGCGTGGAGTCGGCGATGTTCGTCGGCTCGACGTGGGCGACCAGCTCGTCGAAGCGCGGCCAGCGGGACTCGTCGTCCGGGTCGTGCGGTGCGGCGCCGGCGAGCAGCAGGTGCACCTCGTCCCGGTAGACGGACTGCTCCTCGGGCGAGAGCGAGGCCCGCACCAGGGCCTGGATGAGCCGGTGGACCTGGATCGTGCGGTTGTCGGAGTCGATGCGGCCGAGCGCGAAGCGGCCCAGCATGCGCAGCGCCTGCGAGCGGCGGATCGCGTTGCCGATCACCGGGTGGAGCTTGGAGTCCTTGGGCAGGGTGCTGCGCCGGAAGACGTCGAGGGGGATCGGCTCGGGGCCGAAGAACGCGCAGGCGCGCAGCAGCTCGAGCGCCTCGGGCAGCTCCTCCTGGAGCTTGCTCACCGAGAGCTGCCACGCCGCGGTCATCGGCGCCCGGTACTCCGGGGCGCCGATCTGGTTGAGCAGCTGCGCCGGCTGCTTGTCGAGGAGGTCCAGGTACTCCTCGGTGGACATGCCCGTGACCGACTGCAGCGCGCCCGCCTGTTCCAGGGCGAGCGGCAGGTCCCCGAGCCGCTCGGCGAGCAGGTGGGCCTCGGCCGGGGTGACCGACTTGGGCGCCCGGCGGCTGAGGAACTCGATGCTCTCCTCGCGGGTGAAGGTGTCGACGTGGATCGTCTCGACGACGCTCTCCCACTCCTGGTTGCGCGACGTGATGAGCACATGGCCGGGACCGTCGAGCGGCACCAGGCGGATGATCTCCTCGGGATTCTCGGCGTTGTCGAAGATGAGCAGCCACTTGTCGATCGGCTCGCCGCGGCGCAGCGCGGTGAGCACGGCGTTGGCCGCGTCGTCGATGCCCGTCGCCTGCGCGGACTGCAGGCCCAGCGAGGGCGCGAGGGCGGCGAGCGTGGACGGGACGAGCCGGTGCTGGTCTGCCGGGATCCACCAGACGAGGTCGTACTCGGACCGGTAGCGGTAGGCGTACTCGATCGCGATCTGCGTCTTGCCGACACCGCCCATGCCGTGCAGGGCGTACGGCAGCACGGCGGTCACCCGGCCGGCGACATTGCGGTGAAGATCTTCGAGGAGTTGCTCCCGGCCGGTGAAATTCTTGTTCCGAGGAGGCACCTTTCCCCATATCTGGGGCAGGCGTCCAACCGGCCGATTTCTCGCCGAGTCCGAGTCCACAACGCCTCCGCTCGTCCGCGATCGTACGGGTAATCGTACTGTCCCTACCCGTCGGTTGCGGAAAACCCACTCGCCTCCGGTGAGCCGCGATTGCCGCAGGTGATCCGGGCGATAGCTGAGGCAAAAAGTCATTTAAGTGATCATCGATGCCCATATGTCCGTTTATGAGTGATATGGGATCATCTCCGCATTATTATTGGTGGAGAAAACAGCACCCGTGGGAGGAAGTGGGCCGAGCCGATCGACAGGCCGGGGGCGGAGAGTGTATGAGTGAGCTGATCGAAGTGTCGCCCGGCCGTGAGGTTCCGCGCACCACGTTCGCGGGAAGCATCTGCATGGGCGTTCGCGACGATGGACAGAGAGCGTGGCATGCCTGAGGAGAACGTGACGCGAGATCACGCCGGCGACGGCTCGGGCGCCGGGGGAGGTCTGCTCGACCTCACCGGGCTCGACCTTACCGATCTCGACGCGGCGGACCCCACGGCCCTCGGTGCGGCGCTGCGGCGCATGCTCGACGCCCGTTCCCAGGACACGAACCAGGACGTGGTGGCCGGGTTTCAGGACTAGACGTCGGCCATCATGCAGGATGTGAACGGCAACGAGCAGCGAGACAGGTGATCGTCATGCGCCCGCCTCCGCCGACCTTCGACCCGACGCACAGGAGGCACCGCACATGACGGTCGGGACCATGACGACGCGGGCGACGGTGCCCCCGTACGTGGGGACCCGGCCCTTCGCCACCCGGGACGCCCCCCGGTTCTTCGGCCGTGGCCGCGAGGCGGAGGAGCTGGCCGGGCTGTGGCGGCGTAACCGGGTGACGGTCCTGTACGGCCCGGCGGGCGCGGGCCGTACCTCGCTGATCGCGGCCGGGGTGCTGCCGCTGGTCGGCGCGCCCGGGGACGAGGCGCCGCCGATCGGGCGGGTGTCGCACCGCACCGTGTTCCCGGTGGCCGCGCTGCCCGACCACAACCCCTACACCCTGGCGCTGCTGTGTTCGCTGGCGCCCCACGAGCCGGTCACCAACCTCGTCGGCTGGTCGCTGCGGGACTTCCTGCGCAGACGGCCCCGCCGTACCGACAGCTGGGGGCGGCGGCCGCCGCTGCTGGTGGCCGTCGACCAGGTCGAGGAGCTGTTCGCCGACGTCTCGCACGCGCCCGGCCGGGACCGCCGGCGGCGGGCGTTCGCCGAGGAGCTCGCCGAGGCGCTCGACGAGCACGACGACCTGCGGCTGCTGCTGTCGATCCGGGAGGGCCACCTCGACGAGCTCGCCGCGTACGAGCGCACGCTCGGCGGCTTCGCCCGGTTCCGGCTCGCGCCGCTCGACCCCGAGGCCGCGCTCGAGGCGGTACGGCGGCCGCTCGAGGCGACCGCGCGCTCGTACGCGCCCGGCGTCGCCGAGGGCATCGTCGAGGACCTGGCGGCGGGCACCGACCGGGTCGAGCCGGCGCTGCTCCAGGTGGCCTGCGCGGGGCTGTGGCGGGCGCTGCCGCCCGACCTCCGGGTGATCACGGCGGACGCGGTCCGCGCGCACGCCGACGTCGGCGCCTCGCTGGCCGGGTTCGCCGGGCGGGTGCTGGGCGAGGTGGCCGAGCGGACCGGCACCTCCTTCCTCGACCTCGCCGTGTGGCTGCACGCCCTGCTCGACGGGCATGCCGCGACCGGGGACACCGCGGTCCCCGGCCCGGTGCTCCGCATGCTCGAGGACCGGCACCTGCTGGGACGCGCGCCGGGACGGGACGGCTACGCGGTACGGCATCCGCGGCTGATCCCCGCGCTCCGCGCGGTCACGCCCACCGCGCCCGAGCCGGCCGACACCGGGACGTACCTGCGCGACGCGCTGCACGCCATGGCCCGCGGGGAGCTCTCCCTCGCCGAGCGGCTCGCCGACGCGGCGCTGCGCGTGACCCCCGGCGACGAGCTGCGGGCGCGGGCCGAGGCCGAGACCCTGCTCGGCAACATCGCCGTGGAACGTGGCATCACCGAGGACGCCGAGTCCCGCTACCACGCCGCGGCCGCGCTGCTCGAGGCGTGCGGGGACACCGCGGGGGTGGGGCGGCTGCTCGCCGCGGCCGGGAGGCTGCGGCTCGCCCGGGGCGACGGCGTCCAGGCGCTGGAGGAGCTGCGCGCCGCGGCCGAGCGCCTCCCCGGCGACCTCACCGTACGCACCGAGCTCGCCCGGGTGCTGTGGCAGCTCGGGCAGCCGCAGGGCGCGGTGACCATGGTGAACAGCGTGCTGTCGGCGAAGGGCAACGTACCCGAGGCGCTGCGGGCGCGCGGCGAGTTCCTCGCCGACCTCGGCGACGCCGAGGGGGCGCTGCGCGATCTCGCCCAGGTACGGCGGCGCCTGCCGGCCATCACGCGGGCGGCGCACGCGCTCGCGCTCGCCCGGGTGGGCCGGTTCGAGCCGGCCCGCCGGGAGATCGACGAGGCGCTCACCGAGGCGCCGAACAGCGGGCCGGTGCTGCTGTACGCCGCCCAGGTCGAGGCCCTGCGCGGGGAGCCGGACGCGGCCGACGCGCTGGCGCGCCGCGCCGAGGCGGCGAGCGAGCCCCGGCTGTACCCGCATCAGCGCGGCAAGGCCCGCCTCCTGCTCAGCGGCGACCGGAACCGGCCGCGCTGAGACCGCCGCTCGTCCGGGCCGTCGTCGGCGATCGCCCGGTAGAGCGCGTCCATGCAGGCGTCGTACTCGGTGAAATCCGGGGGCACCCTGATCTCGCCGATGAGCAAGCGATTGTCCGCCGGGCTGTCCCAGATCATCTCCGCGTTGCGCAGCACGGTCGCCGACAGCCGGGTGGCCGCGGCGGCGAGCGCGCGGGCCGCCTCGGCGACCGCGGGCGGGGCGATCACCGCCACGTGGGACGCGTGCAGCCCGACCGTCTCCGCGTTCTCCTGCACGGCGGCGAGCTTGGCGTTCATGTCGTAGTGCTTGCCGCTGCAGGCGAGATCGACCTGCACCCGCAGTTTCATCGCCGGGCCGAGCAGGTCGCTGTACGCGCGCTGCCGGGCCTCGACGCGGGCCTGCTCGTGCTGCCGCTCCGCCTGCCGCGCCTCGCGGCGGGAGGTACCCCAGAGGGTGGCCAGGACCGCGAGGATCGCGCCGCTCGCCGAAATCACCGCGTTCCATGCGGAAGGATCGGGGGCCATGGAATGAAGTCTGAATCATCGACGACCGGATCGCGCGGGCGCGCGCAAGAAATGCGGGAGTCGAATTCCGGCGGCCGGGGCACGGCGGCGGACCGTTTTCCGACCGATCGTGTCGGGTATTGGGTGACCCCTGCGCGTTGACGCCGAAAGACCGGAGGGGTACCGCGACCGGCACCGGCAAGCGCACCCTGCGAGGCCCCTACGAGGTCCGGCCGTTCGGCGTCACGAGACCGGCTTCCGAGCCACGGGCATCACGTACGCCGCCGCTCGCGGTATGGGAACGTGCCAACAACCCTGACCATATCTGTCAGACGTCTGAATGATGCCCGAGTGCGTGATTTGCCTGTCGCATCACTGTAACGGCTGCATTTCACCGTTACTACGCGTGAAAGAACAATGTTTCGATCTTTGCATGATCGGGTAAACGCGCCGTTAGCTTCTGGGTCACGAGTCGTCGGGAGCCCCGGATGTCCCGGATCACGCTGACGGCCGCGGCGCGCGACGCGCTCGGCGAGGATGAGGTGATCTTCGTCGACTGGCACGTCACCGGGCTGTGCTGCGCCGACGCCGGGGAGTTCTCGGTCCGGGCGCTGCGGCGGTCGCGGCTGCCCCGCCGGGCCCGGCGGCTCGGGAACGACCTGGTCTTCGCCCACCCCCTCGCCTGGGTGCACCTGGTCGACCAACCGGTGACGATCGACTGCCGCCCGCTGTGGCGCTGGCGGCGCTTCACCACCGATCTGCCGCCGGACGCCGGCCTGCGCTGTTGCCTGGGTCGTCCCCTGCACGGGAGGTAAGCCGGTGAAGAAGGTTCGGTCCATCATCATCTGGACATTGGTCGCCGTGGTGGGCGCGGCGGGATGGGCGGTGCTCGCCCTGTCCAGAGGTGAGAGCGTCAACGCCGTCTGGCTGGTGTGCGCCGCCCTCGGCTCCTACGCCATCGCCTACCGCTTCTACGCCCGTTTCATCTGCCGGAAGGTGCTCGGTGTCGACGACAACCGGGCCACCCCGGCGGAACGGCTCGACAACGGCATCGACTACCAGCCCACGGACCGGCGGATCCTGTTCGGCCACCATTTCGCCGCGATCGCGGGCGCCGGGCCGCTCGTCGGGCCGGTGCTCGCCGCGCAGATGGGCTACCTGCCCGGCACCATCTGGATCATCGCGGGCGTGATCTTCGCCGGCGCCGTGCAGGACATGGTGGTCCTCTTCTTCTCCATGCGCCGCAACGGCCGCAGCCTCGGGCAGATGGCCCGTGACGAGATCGGCCCGGTCGGCGGCGCGGCCGCGCTGATCGCGGTGTTCGCGATCATGATCATCCTGCTCGCGGTGCTCGCCCTCGTCGTGGTGAACGCGCTCGCGCAGTCGCCGTGGGGCGTGTTCTCCATCGCGATGACCATCCCGATCGCCCTGTTCATGGGCTTCTACCTGCGGGTGGTACGGCCCGGCCGGGTCGTCGAGACCACGGCGATCGGCGTCGGCCTGCTCATCCTCGCGATCATCGCGGGCGGCTGGGTGCAGGAGTCGAGCTGGGCCGAGTACTTCACGCTGAGCCCGTCGACGCTCGCGCTCGCCCTGATCGCGTACGGCTTCTTCGCCGCGGTGCTGCCGGTGTGGATGCTGCTCGCGCCGCGAGACTACCTGTCGACCTTCATGAAGATCGGCACCATCGTGCTGATGGCGGTGGGCATCGTCATCACGCTGCCGCCGATGCGGAACACCGCGTTCACCGACTTCGCGTTCAGCGGCGACGGGCCGGTCTTCGCCGGGTCGCTGTTCCCGTTCGTGTTCATCATCATCGCCTGCGGCGCGCTGTCCGGCTTCCACTCCCTGATCTCCTCCGGCACCACGCCGAAGATGATCCAGAAGGAGTCGCAGGTCCGGCTGATCGGGTACGGCTCCATGCTCATGGAGTCGTTCGTCGCGGTGATGGCGATGGCCGCGGCCTGCCTGCTCAGCCCCGGCCTCTACTTCGCCATGAACTCGCCCGCCGGCGTGGTCGGCACCACGGTGCAGTCGGCCGCCGAGGCGGTGTCGAACATGGGCTTCGTCATCACGCCCGAGCAGCTCCAGGCCGCGGCGGACGCGGTGCAGGAGGAGACGCTGATCGCGCGCACCGGTGGCGCCCCGACGCTCGCCGTCGGCATCTCGGAGATCTTCTCCGGGTTCCTCGGCGGTGACGGCTTCAAGGCGTTCTGGTACCACTTCGCGATCATGTTCGAGGCGCTGTTCATCCTCACCACCGTGGACGCGGGCACCCGGGTCGGCCGGTTCATGCTGCAGGACACGATCGGCAACCTGTGGAAGCCGTTCGGCCGGGTGAGCTGGTGGCCGAGCCTCGTGGCGGCGAGCGCCGTGGTCGTGGCGGCCTGGGGCTACTTCCTCTACCAGGGCGTCAACGACCCGCTCGGCGGCATCAACCAGCTCTTCCCGCTGTTCGGCATCGCGAACCAGCTGCTCGCCGCGGTGGCGCTCACCGTCGCCACCACGCTGATCATCAAGAGCGGGAAGGTGAAGTGGGCCTGGGTGACGTTGGCACCGCTCGCCTGGGACGCGGCGGTGACGCTGACCGCGAGCTGGCAGAAGGTGTTCTCCAGCGACCCGACGCTCGGCTTCTTCGCCCAGCGTGACCGCTACCAGGCCGCGATCGAGCGGGGTGAGATCCTCGCCCCGGCGAAGTCGATGGACGAGATGCACCAGATCGTCGTCAACTCCACGGTCGACGGTGTCCTGGCGGCGCTGTTCGCGATCCTCATCATCATCGTGATCGCGGACGCGGCCCGAGTGTGGATCAAGGCGATCCGCGCCACCGAGCCGCTGCCGAGCACCGAGGCCCCGTTCGTGCAGTCGAAGATCGTGGCCCCGTCCGGCCTGTTCGCCACCCGCGAGGAGAAGCGGCTCATGGCCCAGGCCGCGGCGGCGTCCGGCGGCGGTGACGACCGCGCCGCATCGGCCACGTCGTAGTCCGAAGCCCGCCTCTCGGCACAGCGCGAGGCCGGCCGGTCCTCCGGTCGGCCTCGTGTCGTTCCGCGGCACGGCCGCGGCTTCGGCGCGGCATCAGCGCGGCATCACTGTGGCATCGCCGCGGCACGCCGGCGGTACGGCGCGGCACGGACGGCGCAGGGCGAAAGAGAAGGCCATGGCGGGACGTGGGCATGCGTCGGCCCCGCCGTACGGCCCAGCGGCTGCGGGGTCAGCGGGGCAGGTCGGCGACCTCGACGAGGTCGGCGATGTCGATGCCGTGCCGGGACAGCTCGGCGATGCTGCGCGCGTAGGCGACGTGGTAGCCGTTGTGGCGGATCCTCAGCACGGTGCTGCCGTTGAGACGGATCGGTTCGACTTCCCAGCCATCGGCGCCAATCCAACGGGACATGCGGGAAGAGTACGAAACCGCAGGTCAACGACGGACAAAGCACTTACAAGTGTCGGTCAGCTTCTCTTTGCCCGGTTGTCGACCCGCTGGCCTGCGGGGTTACCGGGCCGGGGGAGGAGACAGATGGCGCGTTGTCCGTTTTCTCCGCAGTGCGGCGGGCACAACCCGGGTGCCTGCCGGGCGACCACGCAGCGTGACGGAGAAGTGATACGGCGCGCCGGACACGGCCGGGCGGGCGGTTCTTGACCCGATGGCTCCGTGGAGTGGGAGGAGGAAGCGAGCCGGATGAGGGCAGTCGTGTGGCAGGGGCCGCGGAAGGTGTCGGTCGAGAACGTGCCCGACCCGCGCATCGAGGAGCCCACGGACGCGGTGATCCGGGTGACCGCGACCGGGGTGTGCGGGTCGGACCTGCACCTGTTCGACCACGGCGCGTCGATGCTGGTGAAGCCGGGCGACATCCTCGGGCACGAGGCGCTCGGCGTGGTCGAGGAGGTCGGCTCGGCCGTCACGCACATCAAGCCCGGGGACCGGGTCGTGGTCCCGTTCAACATCTCCTGCGGTCGCTGTTTCATGTGCGACCAGGGACTCTACTCGCAGTGCGAGACCACGCAGTCGATGCACGGCCGTAAGGGCGCGGCGCTGTACGGCTACGGCCACATGTACGGCGGGGTGCCGGGCGCCCAGGCCGAGTACCTGCGGGTGCCGCAGGCCCACTTCGGGCCGATCAAGGTGGACGACGGCATCCCGGACACCACCGCGGTGCTCCTCGCCGACGTGCTGCCCACCGCGTGGCAGGCGGTCGAGTACGCCAAGGTGCCGCCCGGCGGCACGCTCGCGGTGTACGGCCTCGGCCCGATCGGCCAGATGTGCTGCCGCATCGCCAGGCACCTCGGCGCCGCCCGGGTGATCGGCATCGACCGGTACCCGGACCGGCTCAAGCTCGCCGCCGCGCACGGGGCGGAGACGATCGACTTCACCACGGTCGACGACGTGGTGGAGACCGTGCGGGAGATGACCGGCGGGCGCGGCGCCGACTCGGTGATCGACGCGGTGGGCATGGACGCCGACGGCTCGCTCGCCGAGCGGATGCTGCAGACCGTGAAGGTGCAGCCGGACCGCATGGCGGCGCTGCACCACGCCCTCGGCTCGGTACGGCGCGGCGGCACGGTCTCGGTCACCGGCGTGTACGGCGGCTGGATGATGCGCTTCCCGCTCGGCGACCTGTTCGACAAGCAGGTGGCGCTGCACTGGGGGCAGGCGAACGTGCGCCGGTGGACCGACCGGGTCCTCGAGGTGCTGCGCGCCGGGGACCCGATCGACGCGGCCGGGCTGGTGACCACGGAGATGCCGCTGGGCGAGGCGACCCGCGCCTACACCGCGTTCCGCGACAAGGAGGCGGGCGTGATCAAGGTCGTGCTGCGGCCTGGGGAGGGATGACATGCGACGTTTCCCGTTCTCGGTGGACCCCCTGTGGCGGCTGCCGCTCCGGCTCATCGGGGTACGGCCGAGCAGCGCGTACGTCGAGGTGAACGAGGAGCTGGTGATCCGGTTCGGCCCGTGGGTGGTGCGCACCCCGACGTCGAACGTCGCCGACGCGGCGGTCACCGGCCCGTACGCCCCGTGGCGGGTGATCGGCCCGCACCTGTCGCTTGCCGACCGCGGCCTCACCTTCGGCACGAACAGCCGCCGCGGCGTGTGCGTGCGCTTCCACGAGCCGGTGCGCGCGCTCGCCCCGGGCCGGGTGCTCACCCACCCGGCGGTGACCGTGACCGTGGCCGACCCCGAGGGGCTCGCCGAGCACCTCCGGCACGTGGCGGCGGTGGCCCGATGATCGGCCGGATGGCCCGGGGCGCCCTCGCCGGCACGGTGGCGACGGCCGCGATGAGCGGGCTCATGCTCGCGGGCGCCCGCGCCGGGCTCATGCGGGAGCAGCCGCCCAAGCGCGTGGTGCGCGCGCTGCTGCCCGGGCACCGGCACCGGCCCAAGCCGGGGGAGCGGACGCTCGGCACGCTCGCCCACTTCGCCTTCGGCGCCGCCTCGGGCGCGCTGTTCGGCCTGCTCGCCGGCGGCCGGCGGCCGCGCGTCCCGGCCGGCGTGGCGTACGCGCTGGCGATCTGGGTCTCCGGCTACCAGGGCTGGATCCCGGAGTTTAAGATCATGCCGCCGATCTCGCAGGACCTGCCCGGGCGGCCAGCGGTGATGGCCGCGGCCCACGTGGTGTACGGCACGGCGCTCGTGCTCGTGCTCAACCGGATCTCCCCGGAGCCGCGCCGCGGCCTTCCGCCGGCGCCGCCGCCGTCGGACCGGGTGCCCGCCTCGGCGGGCGCAGCGGGACGGGCGCGATGAGGCGGCGGGAGCCGCCGGTCGTCCGGGGCCGCCGTCGCGTCCGCGGCCCGTCGGCCCCGCAGGTGGTCGCGCCCGGCCCATGACCCGCCGCGCCCGGCCCGTCATCCGGGGCGCGCGCCCGCTGAAGCCGCCGCGGTTCGTGGTCGCGTTCGTGGTGCTGACCGCGGTGACCGGGGTGGTCGAGGCGGTCAGCTTCCTCGGGCTCGGCATGGTGTTCACCGCGGTCATGACCGGCAACACGCTCTTCCTCGGCTTCGCGCTGGCAGGGGAGCGGCTGCCGGTCGCCGGGCCGCTGGTGGCGGTCGCCGCCTTCTCGGTCGGTGCCTTCGCCGGCGACCGGGTGACCGGCCGGCTCGCCGCCCGGAACGGCGAGTGGTGGCTGCCGTTCGCGCTGTACGGCGAGGGCGCGCTGCTCGCCGTGGCCGCGATGCTCGCCCCTCGGGCTGCCGGCCGAGAACCCGCACCTCACCCCGCACCGGTTCGTCGTGATCGCCGCGGTGGCCGCGACCATGGGGGCGCGCAACGTCACCATCATCCGGGCCGGGGCCCGGTCGCGGGACCTGCCCACCACCGTGGTCACCCGGGCGCTCGCCGGGGCGTTCATGGGCGGCCCACCTTCGACCATGCTCCGGCGGCTCGCCACCGTGGTCGGCATGGTCGTCGGCGCCGCCCTCGGCGCCCTGCTGCTGCGGTTCCACCCGACCTTCCCGCTGGTCCTCGCCTCGGTCGCGGTGGTCGTCGCGGGCGCGCTGTGCGAGCGCGAGATCCGCGAGGGTGGGCGGCCCTCCTGACCGCCGTGCCGTACCGCCGGTGAGAAAAAATCGGATGCCTCGCGCCACGGGTGCCGACTAGGCTCCCCCGGGACCCGGAGGGGGCCCGAAGAAGGGGCCCGAAGGAGGGGCGGAGCCATGGGCCACGTGGAGGTCGCGCACCTCACCTACGTGCTGCCCGACGGCCGGACCCTGTTCCACGACGTGTCGTTCCGGGTGGGGGACGGGGTCAAGGCGGCGCTCGTCGGCCCGAACGGCGCGGGGAAGACCACCCTGCTGCGGCTGATCGCGGGGGACGTGCAGCCGGCCGAGGGCAGCGTGACCGGCTCGGGCGGGCTCGGCGTGATGCGGCAGTTCATCGGCGGGCCGCGCCCGGCGGGGTCGGACGGCGCCGCGGGTACGCCGCGCACGGTGTCGGATCGCGCGGCGGGTACGCCGCGCACGGTGTCGGATGGCGCGGCGGGTGCGCCGCGCACGGTGTCGGATGGCGCGGCGGGTGCGCCGCGCACGGTGGCCGAGCTTTTGCTGTCCGTGGCGCCGGAGCGGGTGCGGGCGGCGGCGGCGCGGCTGGAGCGGGCCGAGCTCGCCATGATGGAGCGCGACGACGAGAGGACCCAGCTCCGGTACGCCGAGGCGATCGCCGACTACACGGACGCGGGCGGCTACGACATCGAGGTGCTCTGGGACACCTGCACCACGGCCGCGCTCGGCGCGCCGTACGACCGGGTGAAGTACCGGGACCTCGACACGCTCTCCGGCGGCGAGCAGAAGCGGCTCGTGCTCGAGGCGCTGCTGCGCGGCCCGGAGCAGACGCTGCTGCTCGACGAGCCGGACAACTTCCTCGACGTGCCGGGCAAGCGGTGGCTGGAGCAGGCGCTGCGGGAGACCCCGAAGACCGTGCTGCTGGTGTCGCACGACCGGTGGCTGCTCGCGAACACCGTGGACCGGGTGATCACCGTGGAGTCCGGCGGGGTCTGGGTGCACGGCGGCGGGTTCGCCACCTACGCGCAGGCCCGCCGGGACCGCATCGCCCGCCTCGACGAGCTGCGCCGCCGCTGGGACGAGGAGCACGCCAAGCTCAAACGCCTGGTCACCACCCTCAAGCAGAAGGCCTCGGTCAACGACGGCATGGCCCCCGCCTACCACGCGGCCCAGACCCGGCTGCGCAGGTTCGAGGAGGCCGGGCCGCCCGAGGCGCCGCCGCGCGAGCAGACGATCGCGGTACGGCTGCGCGGCGGCCGCACCGGCAAGCGGGCGGTCGTCTGCGAGGGGCTCGCCCTGCGCGCGCCCGACGGCACCGAGCTGACCCGGCCGTTCGACCTGGAGGTCTGGTACGGCGAGCGGGTCGCGGTGCTCGGCTCGAACGGATCCGGCAAATCCCACTTCCTCCGGCTGCTCGCGGGCGAGGACATCCCGCACGCGGGCACGGCGCGGCTCGGCGCGCGGGTGGTGCCCGGCCACTTCGTGCAGACGCACGGGCGGCCCGACCTGCACGGCCGTACCCCGTGCGAGATCGTGATGACCGAGCACGCGCGGACCCGCCAGGAGGCGATGCACGCGCTCGCCCGCTACGAGCTCGCGGGCCGGGTCGGCGACCAGCGGTTCGAGACGCTGTCCGGCGGGCAGCAGGCCCGGCTGCAGATCCTGCTGCTGGAGCTGTCCGGCGCGACGTTGCTGCTGCTCGACGAGCCGACCGACAACCTCGACCTGGCGAGCGCCGAGGCGCTCCAGGAGGGGCTGGAGCGGTTCGCGGGCACGGTGCTCGCGGTCACCCACGACCGGTGGTTCGCCACGTCGTTCGACCGCTACCTGGTGTTCGGCGCGGACGGCCGGGTGTACGAGTCGCCGGAGCCGGTCTGGGACGAGGGCCGGGCCGTCCGGGGCGGGTGAGCACGCGCGTCTAGTGCCCGGCTAAAGACATCCATACGAATGCGTCGGAGGCCCGCGTGCCGCCGGCCGCGGCGGGGCGTGGCCGGTTATCACGGCAGGGTGAGGCAGCGCAGTGTGATTCGGGTCGCCCGCCCGCTCGCCGTGGTGGCGGTGGCGGGGTCGCTCCTGGCGGGGTGTTCGGAAGGGCCGGAGCGGACGACGGAGGCGCTCCGGCCGCTCGCGGCGCGGGAGCAGGCCGTCGCGATCGTGTCCGCGGGCAAGGAGCACCGGGTGACCTGGACGCTGGTGCTCGCCAACCCGAACCGGTGGCACTTCGCGGAGAACGTGGTGGCCACGGTGGTGGGCCGGGACGCCCAGGGCCGCGAGGTGGTGCGCAGCAGGCATCCGGTGGACGCGGTGCCGCCGGGGCGGACCATGGCGTTCAGCGCCACCACGTCCACCACGACACGACCGGCAAAGGTGGAGATTTCCGTCGAATCGCCACAATGGCGAAAAGCGGCGAGAATTCCGTCAGCCTTCAAAAGATTCCCGGTCGCCGACCTCAACACCGTAAAATTGCGTGACGGGCAATACCTGGTGAGCGGGAATCTGCGGAACCCGTTCCGCAAGGAGACCGCCACGCTCACCGTCACCGCGGTGCTGCGTGACCGCAACGGCCGTACCGTCGGCGGCCGCGCCGATTTCGTGGAGAACGTCGGCCCGGGCACGTGGCGGCGATTCGTCATCACCGTCCCCAAGCCCGCGGGCGGCGTGGATCCGGAGCGCACCGAGGTGTTCGTCTCGCCCTGGGGCTCGAGCGCCGGGCCGTACGAGGAGCTGGCGCGGGCGGGTGCGGTGCCGCTGCACACCGACAGGCCGCGGACGGCGCCGTTTCCCAAGGAGCGCGGCGGGGAGACCGCGGCCTTCGAGTAGCCGCCCTCATCGGAAAAGCATCAGAAAACGCAACGTTTTACGCATGACGCACATAAACGGCCTATTCTCGTCGCCCCTCGAAAAAGGTGGAACTCCCTGTTACCGCTTATTACTGTCGGTTACATGAATGACCGCGGTCTGGTCGACGCGCTCCGCGCCCGCGACGCCAATGCCCTCGCCGAGCTGTACGACCGGTACGCCGAAAGCGTCTACCGCTACTGCTGGACGCTCACCGGCGGGCCGGACGGCGCGCAGGTGGCCCTCCGCGACACGATGATCGCGGTCGAGGCGCGGATCCACGCGCTCACCGACCCGGCCCGGTTCAAGGTCTGGCTGTACGCGCTCGCCCGCGGCGAGTGCCTGCGCCGCCGGTCGGCCGCCGCGCCCGTCCCCGAGACCGATCCGGGAGATGCCGGGCTGAGCGCGGTGGCCCGCGACGCCGTCGCCGCGCTGTCCCGGTCGGACCGGGAGATCCTCGAGCTGGTGCACCGGCACGGCTTCTCGCTGGCCGACGCGGCCCGGGTCATCGGCATCTCCCGGCGGCAGGCGAAGGCCCGGTACGGCGCCGCGGCCGACCGGCTGTTCGACGCGCTCGCCGCCGAGCTGCGCGGCCGGGAGTCCCAGGTGTTCGGCCTGCTGCCGCAGACCGTGCTGCCGGAGTCGCTGCGGGTGCGGGTGATGAGCTGCTTCGTCGACCCCGACCTGCTGCCCTACCGCAGGCTGGTGGCCCGCCGGGTCGGCCCGCTCGACGCCTCGGGCTTCCCGGTCGGCGCCGAGCGCCGCGTCATCCGCGGGGTCACCGCGGGCGCCGCGTCGCTCGCGGTCGCCCTCGTGGTCGCGTTCGCCTTCCACCAGTTCTGGCTCACCGGCCCGGGGAACGTCACCGCGGCGATCGACGGCCGCCCGGCGGCCGGTCCGGTCGGCGTGCGCGCCGCGCCGGGCGGCTCCTCCACCGGCCGGCCGTACCCGGCCGGCCCGGCCTCCTCCGCGGCGAGCCCGGCCGGCCCCCGGCCGGTCGTGGGCGTCGGCCTGCCCACGCCGTCCCTTCCCGCCGCCCTCGCCCCGCGCCGCACGTCCGGCGCCACGCCCGCGGCGCCGAGCCCGCGATCCTCCGGCGGGGCCACCCCGGGCGCGGCCGCCCGCCCGGCACCCCCGATCGTGGAGCTGCGGCCGACCACGCCGGGCGGCGTCGTCCGGGCGGCGCCGCCGATCGGCGCGACCCCCGGGCACGGGCGCGGCGACGGCGGCCCCGGAGACGGACACGGCGAGGTGCGCCGGGAGACGCGGCCCGAGGCCCGCGGCGGGGCGCGCGGCGGCGGGCCGGGGGAGCACGGATCGCGCCGGTACGGCTCGCGCCGCGATCACCCGCGGCACGGTGGCCGGCCCGGGGAGGACCGGCGGGACGCGCCCGGACGGCGCGGCGAGGCAAGGCGTGACGAGGCACGGCGCGGCGCGGTGGACCGGTCGCCCACCGCCGCCGTGGTCCGCCGGGGCGGCTCCGGGCGCGGCCCGGAGCGGACCACCGCCCCCGCCGAGCCGCGCGGGTTCCCGCCCTCGCCGTCGCCCTGGTGGGAGTCCCCCTCGGGGCGGACGCCACGGGCCTGGCCCACCCCGTGGCACGGCACCCGTCAGCCGTCGCGCCCGCACCCCGGCGTCTCCGAGGGCGGCCGGTCGGACGACTGGCCCGACCACCGGCCCGAGCCCGCACCCGCCCCGGTGCCGTCCCCGGCGCCGGACGCGCCGCCGCTGCCGCCCGAGCCGTGAACCCGGCACGGGCCACCGGACCCGGCAGAGCGGGGCGATGACCCCTCCCGGTGATCAGTCATCCCATGACTACTTTCTGTAATCATAATGTGTGCAGAGAGTGACGCATGGGAACCCTGTGAAGGGTGATCCGAACCAGGAGGGAGGGGACCATGCGAAGTACAGGCTGCCGCCGGGTGGCGGCGATCGTGGTGGGACTCGCCTGTGCCTGCGCCGCGACGACCGGTCAACCGGCGTTCGCGGCCAAGCCCCGGCCGTCGGCCGAGGACGTCGCCGAGGCCCGAAAACAGGTGCGCGAGCGCGCGGCCGAGCTCAAGGAGGTGGCCCTCCGCCTCGCCGAGGCTCGCGCCCGCCAGGAGGAGCTCGCCGCGCAGGCCGCCCTCGCCGTGGAGGCCTACAACGAGGCCGTGGTCCGCGAGCAGGCCGCCCGCGCCGAGCACGAGCGGGCCGTCGAGGCGGTGAAGCGGGCCGACGTCATGCTCGCCGAGGCCCGCCGGGAGGTCGCCCCGATCGTGGCGCAGAGCTACGGCGGCTACGACGTGACCGAGCCGGGCATCGCGATGATGGGCGGCGAGGGCGGCCCCGAGGGATACCTGCAGCGCACCAGCCTGCTGCACCACATGCACACCGAGCGGGCGCAGACCCTGCAGCGGCTGCGCGACATGCGCCGGGTGCGGGCGATCATGGTGAGGCGGGCCCGCGAGGCGTACGAGGAGCGGCGGCGGGCCGCCGCGCGCGCCGAGGAGGCGAAGCGGGCGGCCGAGCAGGCCGTCGCCGAGCAGGTGGCCCAGACCCGCCTGCTCGAGGAGGAACAGGCGCGGCTGGAGTTGCTGCTCAGCCAGGCCCGGCAGCGGGCCGCGCGCCTCGCCAAGCGCCTGGAACGGCGCCGCGCCGCCCTGGCCCGGGTCCGCACGAGCGCGGTGCAGACCGCGGCGACCGCCGTCCGGACGCTCGCGGTGAAGGGCGTCGGCCACCAGTTCGCGAACGCCGCGTGGGTGAAGGAGGCGCTCGCCGAGGGCTCCACCGCGGCCAAGGGCGACATCGCCGCGGCGTGGGCGCTCACCCAGCTCGGCAAGCCGTACCGGTGGGCGGGGGCCGGCCCGCACGTCTACGACTGCTCCGGCCTGACGATGCGCGCCTGGGAGCGCGCCGGGGTGCGCCTCGACCACTGGACCGGGACCCAGTGGACCTCCGGGCCGCACGTGCCCATCGACGAGCTGCAGCGCGGCGACCTGGTCTTCTTCGGCAAGGTGAAGGGCGACCCCAGGAGCATCCACCACGTCGGCATCTACATCGGCGACGGCCTCATGGTGCACGCCCCGCGCACCGGCGACGTGGTCCGCGTCGCCCCGATCTGGCGGCGTGACCTGTTCGGGGCGACCCGTCCGGCGACCTGACCGGACCGGCGGTGATCCGCAGCCCCCGGCCAACGAACGACAAGGGCCCGGCGACATGCCCGGCGAGACGCGCCCGGTGAGAACGGTGCGGGTGTCCCGGGGCCCGATGAGCCGACCGCGCCGCACGGGCGGCGCGGCCTCCACGATCCGCGCGAAACGCTCGTCCGGGACCGGCGGCCCGGCCCGGATCCGTGCGACCGGCTAGTGCGCCTTCTGCTTCGCCTGCGCCTCGTGGCGCTCGATGGACCGCCTGATCTCCTCCTCGGCCTCGGCGCGGCCCACCCAGTTGGCGCCCTCGACCGACTTGCCCGGCTCCAGGTCCTTGTAGACCTCGAAGAAGTGCTGGATCTCCAGGCGGTCGAACTCCGGCACGTGGTGGATGTCCTGGATGTGCCCCATCCGCGGGTCGGTGGCGGGCACGCACAGCACCTTGTCGTCGCCGCCCTTCTCGTCCTTCATCCGGAACATGCCGACCGCGCGGCACCGGATCAGGCAGCCGGGGAACGTGGGCTCCTGGAGCAGCACGAGGGCGTCGAGCGGGTCGCCGTCGGCGCCGAGGGTGTTCTCGATGAAGCCGTAGTCCGCCGGGTACTGCGTGGACGTGAACAGCAGCCGGTCGAGCCGGATCCGGCCCGTCTCGTGGTCGACCTCGTACTTGTTCCGTTGCCCTTTCGGGATCTCGACGACAACGTCAAACTCCACGATTCCTCCCGGCTTACGCCAACCCCGGTCCTCCGGGTTCGGCGGTTGATGTCACGGTGGCTAAGGTCCGTAGGCGTACATCTCAGCATGACGCATGGCGGGAGAGGACAGCGGTGGTGGTCCGGGGTCGGTGGACGCTCGTGGTCAGCCTGGTGCTGCTCCAGGCCTTCGCGTTCGGCGCCGCCCTGTACGCGTGGAACACCGGCCTCACCCTGGACGGGACCAGGTCGGTGGCCGCGCCGTCGCCGATCCCGACGCGCACCCCGGTGCCGGTGATCACCGCGACGGCCCCGGTGCTCGCCGGCGGGACGACGGGCGAGGTGCCGGACGCCAAGCGCCTCGCCGCCCGGCTCAAGGGCCCGATCGGGGACGCCGCGCTGGGCGGCCGGGTCGGCGCCGTGGTGATGGACGCCGCCACCGGCACCGTGCTGTACGGCAACCGGCCGACCACCGGCCTCACCCCCGCCTCCACCACGAAGGTGGTGACCGCGGTCGCCGCGCTCACCACGCTGGGTTCGGACACCCGCCTCGCCACCCGGGTGGTGTACGGCAGGTCGAAGAACGCGATCGTGCTCGTCGGCGGCGGCGACCCCACCCTCGCCGGGCCGCGGGCCACCAAGCACCCCTACCCCCGCCCGGCGAGCCTCGGCATGCTCGCCGTCTACACCGCCCGGGCGCTCAAGGCGGCCGGGGTCACCAAGGTCACCCTCTCCTACGACGACTCCCTGTTCACCGGCCCCCGCACCGCCGAGGGCTGGAAGCCCAACTACGTCCCCGAGGGCACGGTCGCCCCGGTCACCGCGCTCATGCACGACGGGGGCCGGGTGCACCCGCGGACCCGGCAGCGCTGGCCGGACCCCTCCCGCGCCACCGCGGCCGCCTTCGCCTCGCTGCTGCGGCGGCAGGGCATCACCGTCTCCGGCGGCCCGCGCGAGGGCAAGGCGGGCTCCTCGGCGCAGGAGGTCGCCCGGGTCGAGTCGCCGCCCGTCTACCAGCTCGTCGAGCGCATGCTCACCGAGAGCGACAACGACCTCGCCGAGGCCCTCGCCCGGCACGTCGCGCTCCAGCAGGGCCTGCGCGGCACGTTCGCCGACGCGGCCAAGGCGTGCCAGCGGGTGCTGCGCGACCTCGACGCGCACGAGGGGGTGCGGATCGAGGACGGCAGCGGCCTGTCCCCCAGGAACCGCATCACCCCCAAGGCCCTGGCGCGGCTGCTCGCGCTCGCCGCCTCGCCGGAGAACCCGCACCTGCACACCGTGATCAGCGGCCTGCCGGTGGCCGGGTTCACCGGCACCCTCGACGACCGCTACGACCGCAAGGAGAGCGAGCAGGGCGCGGGCCTGGTGCGCGCGAAGACCGGCACGCTCAACGGCGTCACCACGCTCGCCGGCGTCACCCGCACCGCGAGCGGCCGGCTGGTCACGTTCGCGTTCATGGCCGACCAGGTGCCCGCCAACGAGCCCGCCGCCGCGGCGATCGACCGGCTCGCCACGATCGTGTCGACCTCCTGAGCGCGGCGCGGCCGGGTTGCGGCGGGCCGTACGGGGTAGGACGCGCGAACACGCCCCCGAACGCATACGGTGGAGTCATGCAGGTGATCGACTGGGATCTCGCCGTCGCGACCGGAACCCGCCTGGTACGGCCCGGCCCGCAGGTGAGCCGTGAGGAGGCCCGGGAGGCGGTGGCCGAGCTGCGCCGCCTCTCCCGCGTGGCCGAGGGACATGTGCGGGAGTTCACCCGTATCGACGGCGGGGTCGCGCCGCAGCCTGCCACGATCGTCGACCGGCCGGGATGGATCCGGGCGAACGTGGACGGATTCCGCGTGATCCTGGAACCGCTCACCGAGCGTGCCCGCCGGTCGAACATGCCCGCGATCGTCGAGGCCGTCGGCTCCCGGATCACCGGTGTCGAGGTCGGCGCGGTGCTCGCGTTCATGGCCTCCCGGGTGCTCGGCCAGTACGAGCTGTTCCTGCCGCCGGACCCGACCGGCAAGGCGCCCACCGGGCGGCTCACCCTCGTCGCGCCGAACATCGTGCACGCCGAGCGGGAGCTGCGCGTCGATCCGCACGACTTCCGGCTGTGGGTCTGCCTGCACGAGGAGACCCACCGGGTGCAGTTCACCGGCGTGCCGTGGCTGCGCGAGTACGTGCGATCCCAGATGACCGATTTCCTGCTCGCCTCCGACGTCGACCTGTCGACCCTGCTGGAGCGGCTGCGCGCCGCCACCGACGTGGTCGCCGACGTGATCCGCGGCGGCAACGGCAACATCATCGACGTGATCCAGAGCCCGCGGCAGAAGGAGATCCTCGACCGGCTCACCGCGGTGATGACGCTGGTGGAGGGCCACGGCGACTACGTGATGGACGCGGTCGGCCCGTCCGTGGTGCCCTCGGTCGCCGAGATCCGCGCCAAGTTCCAGCGCCGCCGCCAGGGCGGCTCCCGGATGGACCAGCTCGTGCGCCGCCTGCTCGGCATCGACCTGAAGATGCGCCAGTACGCCGAGGGCTCGGCGTTCGTGCGCACCGTGGTCGACCGGGTGGGCATCGACGGGTTCAACGCGGTGTGGACCTCCCCGGAGACGCTGCCGACCCAGGCCGAGATCGCGCGCCCCGAGCTGTGGCTCAACCGGGTGCACGGCTACGGCGGCCTCCCCGCCGCCAACTGAGCCGGACGGGCCGCGCAGGAGACGGGTGGCAAGGGGCACGACCGGGGCATGGGTCCGCATCCCGCCGTCGCCGACGTACGGCGCGCCGTACGCGAGTGCCTGGGCGACCTGCCCGAGGGGGCGCTCGTGCTCGTGGCGTGCAGCGGCGGCGCCGATTCGCTCGCGCTCGCCGCGGCCACCGGGTTCGTCGCGCCCCGGATGGGGCTGCGCGCCGGGCTGGTGACCGTCGACCACGGCCTGCAGGAGGGCTCGGCCGGGCGGGCCCGGAAGGTGGCCGCGCTCGCGCCGCGCCTCGGGCTCGAGGTGGCCGAGGTGTGCACCGTGACCGTGGGCCGGGCCGGGGGACCCGAGGCGGCCGCGCGGGAGGCGCGGTACGCGGCGCTCGCCGCGACCGCCGACCGGCTCGGCGCGGCGGCCGTGCTGCTCGGCCACACGCTCGACGACCAGGCGGAGACCGTGCTGCTGCGGCTGGCGCGGGGCAGCGGCACCCGGTCGCTCGCGGGCATGGCGCCGGTCTCCGGCCGCTACCGGCGGCCGCTGCTCGGGCTGCGCCGGCGCCGTACCGCCGAGGCGTGCGCCGCGCTCGGCCTTGAGCCCTGGGAGGACCCGCACAACGCCGACCCCGCCTACGCCCGGGTCCGGGTACGCCGCTTCGCGCTGCCCGCGCTCGAGGAGGCCCTCGGCCCCGGCGTGGCCGAGGCGCTCGCCCGTACCGCGCGGCTCTGCGCGGACGACGCCGACGCGCTCGACGCGTGGGCCGAGCGGGCCTGGGCGCGCGCCCGGGCGGAGGGCGAGCGGGCGCTCGCGGACGCGGGCGGGACCGCGCCGGGGGCGGGGTGTTCCGAGGGGGAGCCCGGCGCCGTCGCGGTGTCGGTCAGGGCGCTCGCCGAGGAGCCGCCCGCGGTGCGGCGGCGGGTGATCAAGCTCGCCGCCGTGGCCGCGGGGGCGCGGCCCGCGGCGCTGGCCGCGGTGCACATCGCCGAGGCGGAGCGGCTGGTCACCGGCTGGCGGGGGCAGGGGCGCGTCGCATTACCCGGGGGGGTGGGCGTCGTCCGGCGGTATGGCACCCTGATATTCGCCAGCAACGTTACATAGAGGGATTTTCCACGTGGACGCAGCCGACATGGGCAGGGACCTCGCGAAGGTCCTCATCACGGAGGAAGAGCTCCAGGGCAGGATCCGGGAACTCGCGGCGCGCATCGACGCCGACTACGCGGGCAAGGATCTGCTGCTCGTCGGGGTTCTCAAGGGGGCGGTGATGGTGATGGCCGACATCGCCCGCGCCCTGCGCCTGCCGGTCCAGATGGACTGGATGGCCGTCTCCTCCTACGGGGCGGGCACCAAGTCCTCCGGGGTCGTCCGGGTGCTGAAGGACCTCGACACCGACATCGCCGGCCGGCACGTGCTCGTCGTCGAGGACATCATCGACTCCGGGCTCACCCTGTCCTGGCTGCTGCAGAACCTCAAGTCGCGCGACCCCGCCTCGGTCGAGGTGTGCGCCCTGCTGCGCAAGCCCGAGGCGGTGAAGGTCCCGATCGACGTGCGGTACATCGGGTTCGACATCCCCAACGAGTTCGTCATCGGGTACGGCCTCGACTACGCCGAGCGCTACCGCAACCTGCCGTTCATCGGCACCCTCGCCCCGCACGTCTACGGCGGCGACGGCGAGTAGCCACGTACCGAGCCCCGGTCTTCTTCCGCGCAACCCGTCACACGCCCCCGCGCGCCCGATGAACGCGCCTCGCGCTCGTTTCATGCGGCGCGCCGGGGCGAAGCGGCGGCCACCCCCGAAACGGGGGCGGCGAGGCGGTCCCATACGCTTTGAGCGAAGTCAGCCGCGAAACTGTGATATTGCGCTCTGACGCGATGGAACACAGAGGCACCTGACGTACGTTGGAAGAGCAGAGCCGTCGCGGCCGAGCGGTTACCCCGCACGGGTGCGCGGTGTACCTTCTGATTCCGAAGGTGCCAACGCGGCGTCTTCGGGTACTCAGAAGGAGCGGCGGAGGGATGCCGCGACCCCTCGGTTGAGGGGGTGCCAGGCCTTGGTCAGGAAGGGACGGGCCCGCCGGGGTTCCGCATCAATGGATCTCAAGCGATTTACACGTGGGCCACTGCTGTGGATCCTAGGCATCGTCGTGTTGCTCCTGCTCGTCACCACGATGTTCGGTGGCGACGGCAACTATGAACGCACCGACACCTCGAAGATCGTTGCGTTGATCGAGCAGGGCAAGGTCGCGAACGCCAAGATCATCGACAAGGACCAGCGCATCGAGGTCACCACGACCGACGGGCAGAGCTACTACTCCTCGTGGGTCGCCGGTCAGGGCCTCCAGCTCGTCGAGGCGCTCGAGCGGGCCAACCCGAGGCAGGGCTGGACGGTCGAGGTGCCCCGGGAGAACTTCCTGGTCGGGCTGCTGGTGAGCTTCCTGCCCATCGTGATCATCGTCCTCATCTTCCTGTTCATCATGAACCAGATGCAGGGCGGTGGCTCACGGGTGATGAGCTTCGGCAAGTCCAAGGCCAAGCTGGTCACGAAGGACACCCCCAAGACCACCTTCGCGGATGTCGCCGGCGCGGACGAGGCGATCGAGGAGCTTCAGGAGATCAAGGAGTTCCTGCAAAACCCGGCGAAGTTCCAGGCGATCGGCGCGAAGATCCCCAAGGGCGTGCTGCTGTACGGCCCGCCGGGCACCGGTAAGACCCTGCTCGCCCGTGCGGTGGCCGGCGAGGCCGGGGTGCCGTTCTACTCGATCTCCGGTTCGGACTTCGTGGAGATGTTCGTCGGTGTCGGCGCCTCCCGGGTGCGCGACCTGTTCGAGCAGGCGAAGGCGAACGCCCCGGCGATCATCTTCATCGACGAGATCGACGCGGTCGGCCGGCACCGCGGCGCGGGCCTCGGCGGCGGCCACGACGAGCGCGAGCAGACGCTCAACCAGCTTCTCGTCGAGATGGACGGCTTCGACGTCAAGGGCGGCGTGATCCTCATCGCCGCGACGAACCGGCCGGACATCCTCGACCCGGCGCTGCTCCGCCCGGGCCGCTTCGACCGGCAGATCGTGATCGACCGGCCGGACCTCGAGGGCCGCAAGGGCATCCTGCGGGTGCACGCCCGCGGCAAGCCGTTCGCGCCCGAGGTGGACCTCGACACCATCGCCCGCCGTACCCCGGGCTTCACCGGCGCCGACCTGGCGAACGTGATCAACGAGGCCGCGCTGCTCACCGCCCGTAAGGACGAGAAGCTCATCTCGCAGGCGACGCTGGAAGAGGCGATCGACCGCGTGATGGCCGGGCCGGAGCGCAAGAGCCGGGTCATGTCCGACCAGGAGAAGAAGATCATCGCGTACCACGAGGGCGGCCACGCCCTGGTGGCGCACGCGCTGCCGAACGCCGACCCGGTCCACAAGATCACGATCCTGTCCCGCGGCCGCGCCCTCGGCTACACGATGACGCTGCCGATGGAGGACAAGTTCCTCGCCACGCGCTCGGAGATGATGGACCAGCTCGCCATGCTGCTCGGCGGCCGCACCGCCGAGGAGCTGGTGTTCCACGAGCCGACCACCGGCGCGGCGAACGACATCGAGAAGGCGACCCAGATCGCCCGCCGCATGGTCACCGAGTACGGCATGAGCGAGCAGCTCGGCGCCCGCAAGTTCGGCAGCGGGTCGAGCGAGGTGTTCCTCGGCCGCGACATGGGCCACGAGCGCGACTACTCCGAGAAGATCGCCTCGGCGATCGACGAGGAGGTGCGCCGGCTCATCGAGACCGCGCACGACCGGGCGTGGGAGATCCTCGTCGAGTACCGCGACGTGCTCGACAACCTCGTCCTCGAGCTGATGGAGAAGGAGACCCTCTCCCGCGAGGAGGTCCTGCGGATCTTCGCCCCGGTGCGGAAGAAGGAGCACCGCCCGTCCTACCTCGGCTACGGCAAGCGCCTGCCCTCCGACCGCCCGCCGGTCCTCACCCCCAAGGAGCGGGCGGGCAACGGGTCGGGCCCGGCGCTGCCCTCCGGAGGACCGAACGGCGGCCCGAGCGGAGGATCGCCGGCCGACCAGCCGTGGCTGAGCGAACGTGCCCCCAAGGACGAGGCATGACGGAGCCTGCGGCGACGGGGTCGGTCTTCGCACCGACCCCGCTGTCGTTGTAGGCGATATATATCGGTTAAAACAGACATCGGCGAAGAAATCGCCGGTGACATGACGGCCTGGTGCCGGCGCCCCGTGAGTCGCGCCGGGCCGGTAAGGAAGTCTCATGGACAGCGAACTGATGCCGGAACGCCGCCCGGAGCCCCCGCCGTTCGACGCGGCCCGCATCGAGAAGGCCGTTCGCGAGATCCTCATCGCCATCGGCGAGGATCCCGACCGCGAGGGCCTGCGTGACACCCCCGCCCGCGTCGCCCGCGCGTACGCCGAGCAGTTCGCCGGGCTGCGGCAGAACCCCGAGGACGTGCTCACCACCGTCTTCGACGCCGACCACGACGAGATGGTCCTGGTACGGGACATCGAGGTGTCGAGCGTGTGCGAGCACCACCTCGTGCCGTTCTACGGCGTCGCCCACGTCGGGTACATCCCCAACGACAAGGGACAGGTCACGGGCCTGTCGAAGCTCGCCCGGCTGATCGACGTCTACGCCCGCCGCCCCCAGCTCCAGGAGCGCATGACCTCCCAGGTCGCCGACGCGCTCATGCGGGTGCTGGAACCGCGCGGCGTGATCGTGGTGATCGAGGCCGAGCACCTGTGCATGACCATGCGCGGCGTGCGCAAGCCGGGCGCGAAGACGATCACCTCGGCGGTGCGCGGCAACTTCCGCAGCAGCGACCGCACCCGGGCCGAGGCGATGGCGCTCATCCTGGGCCGCCGATGACCGGCTCCGAACCCACCGGCCGTCGAGGCGACCGGGCCGGACGCCCTACGCTGGAGGGCATGACCTCATGGAGCCTGCGTGGGCTGCCGGAGCGGGCCCGGTGCCTGGTGATGGGCGTGGTGAACGTCACCCCCGACTCGTTCTCCGACGGCGGCCGATGGTTCGACACGTCGGCCGCGATCCGGCACGGCCTCGACCTGGTGGCGCAGGGCGCCGACATCGTCGACGTGGGCGGTGAGTCCACCCGGCCGGGCGCCGCCCGGGTGCCGCTCGAGGAGGAGATCCGGCGGGTCGAGCCGGTGATCCGTGCGCTCGCGGCCGAGGGCGTCACGGTCAGCGTGGACACGATGCGCGCCGAGGTGGCCGAGATCGCGGTCGAGGCCGGCGCGGCCCTCGTCAACGACGTGAGCGGCGGCCTCGCCGATCCGGCGATGCCCCGCGTGGTCGCCGCCACCGGCGTGCCGTACGTGGTGATGCACTGGCGCGGCCACAGCCACGACATGGACAGCCGCGCCATCTACGCCGACGTGGTCACCGAGGTGCGCGAGGAGCTCGCCAAGCGGGTCGACTCGGTGCTCGCCGAGGGCGTCGCCGAGGAGCAGATCATCATCGACCCCGGCCTCGGGTTCGCCAAGCGGCCCGAGCACAACTGGGCGCTGCTCAAGCACCTCGACCGGCTCGCCGAGCTCGGCTACCCGATCCTCGTCGGCGCGTCCCGCAAGCGCTTCCTCAGCCGCCTGCTCGCCGCCCCCGACGGCACCGCCCGGCCGTTCGAGGAGTGCGACGTCGCCACGGCCGCGGTGAGCGCGCTCGCGGCCGCCGCGGGCGCCTGGTGCGTGCGGGTGCACGACGTCCGCCCGAACGCGGACGCGGTCCGCGTCGCGGCCGCCTGGCGGGCGGGGGGCGCCGGGTGAGCGTCGTCGCCGAGATCGAGACGCTCAACCAGGAGTTCTACAGCGCGATCGAGAACGGCGACCTCGATCGCATGGAGCGGATCTGGGCCGAGGACGCCGACGGCCGCGAGGTCGTGTGCGTGCACCCCGGCTGGGGCCTGATCACCGGCCGCCGCGAGGTGCTGCGCTCCTGGGCGCTGATCATGGCGAACACGCCGTACATCCAGTTCGTGCTCACCGACGTGCGTACCAGCGTGGTCGGCGACGTCGCCGTGGTGTGCTGCGCGGAGAACATCCTCACCGCCGGGGACGAGGGTGAGACCGGCTTCGTCGCGGGAAAGGTGGTGGCCACGAACACGTTCGTGCTCACCCCGCAGGGCTGGCGGCTGTGGATTCACCACGGTTCGCCGGTGCTGCAGGACGGTGAGGACGACGAGGACGGGCAGGAGGTCCTGTGACGGCGCTCGACGCCATCACGGTGCGGGGCATCCGGGCCCGCGGCCGGCACGGGGTGCTGCCCGCCGAGCGGGAGCTCGGCCAGGAGTTCACGGTGGACGTCACGCTCTACCTCGACACCGCGCAGGCCGCGGCCACGGACGACCTGACCCGCACGGTCGACTACGGCGAGCTCGCCACCCGCCTCGCCGCCGTGGTGTCCGGTGAGCCGGTGAAGCTCATCGAGACCCTCGCCGAGCGGCTGGCGCGGCTCTGCCTGTCGTACGAGCGGGTCGAGGAGGTGGAGGTGAGCGTGCACAAGCCCGCCGCGCCGATCCCGGTGCCGTTCGACGACGTGGTGGTGACGATCAGACGGAGGCGGTCATGCGAGTCGTGATCGGGCTGGGCAGCAACCTGGGGCGGCGGCTGGAGAACCTGCAGGGCGCGATCGACACCCTCTTCGACGCCCCGGGGCTGGAGTTCGTCACCATGTCCTCGGTGTACGAGACCGAGCCGGTGGGCGGGCCGGAGCAGGGGCCGTACCTCAACGCCGTGGTGATCGGGGAGACCGAGCTCGACCCGCACACGCTGCTCGAGCGCGCGATGAACGTGGAGCGGGCGTTCGGCCGGGTGCGCACCGAGCGGTGGGGGCCGCGCACCCTCGACGTCGACCTGATCATGGTCGACGATGTGATCATGGAGGAGCCGGAGCTCACCCTGCCGCACCCCCTCGCCCACGAGCGCGCGTTCGTGCTCGTGCCCTGGGTGGAGGCCGATCCGGACGCCGAGCTGCCCGGCCGCGGCTCGGTGGCCGCCCTGCTCGCCTCCCTCGACCAGGAGGGCGTACGGCGGCGCCCGGACCTCAAGCTGCAACCTCCCACCTAAGGAGGCGTGTGAAGCCCAGCCATCCCGGTCTGCTCGTCGCCCTGGTGGTCGTCTCCGCCGCGCTCACCTGGGCGGTGCTCCAGGGGGTCTACTCCGAGATCCAGACGCTGCCGTGGACCGCGATCCCCACCGTGGGGCTGCTCGCCCTCGGCGAGGCGTACGCGGGCTGGAGCACCCGGGCGCGCATCCTCCGCAAGCCGGGCACCAAGCCGGTCGACCCGATCGCGGTCGCCCGGCTCGTCGCCCTCGCCAAGGCCTCCGCGCTCGCCGGGTCGGTGTTCGCGGGGATCTTCGCCGGGTTCGTGCTCCGCGTGATCGACCTGCTCAGCCTGCCCAAGCCGCGGTACGACGCCCTCGTCGGCGGCGGGTCGTTCCTCGCCTGCGTGCTGCTCGTCTGCGCCGCCCTCTACCTGGAGTACTGCTGCCGCGTGCCGAAGGAGCCGGACGACACGAACGGGCCGCGGCCGGCCGGCCGGTAGCGGCCGGGACCGCTACTTGTCGATGTCGCCGACGACGAAGAACATCGAGCCGAGGATGGGGACGAGGTCGGCGACGGTGTGGCCGGGCAGCACCTCGCGCAGCGCCTGCACGTTGCTGAACGAGGCCGAGCGGAGCTTGAGCCGCCACGGGGTGGTGTCGCCGCGGGAGACCAGGTAGTAGCCGTTGACGCCGAGCGGGCTCTCGGTCCACGCGTAGGTGTGGCCCTCGGGCACCCGGAGCACCTTCGGCAGCCGCTGGTTGACCGGGCCCGGCAGCTCGCGCAGCCGCGCCGTGCACTCCTCGGCGAGCGTGAGCGACTGCTCGACCTGGCGCAGCAGCACCCGGAACCGGGCGTGGCAGTCCCCGGCCGTCTCGGTCACCGGGGTGACCTTCAGCTCGCCGTACGCCAGGTACGGGTCGTCGCGGCGCAGGTCGAACGCGACGCCGGAGGCGCGGGCGATCGGGCCGGTCACGCCGTACTGCAGGATCGTCTCGCGGCCGAGGCGGCCGACGCCGACCGTGCGCTCCTGGAAGGCGGGGTCGGCGAGGATCCGCTCCTCGTAGTCGGGGAGGCGGCGCCGTACCGCGGCGACCGCCCGGGTCACGTGGTCGAGCCAGCCTTCCGGCAGGTCCTCCTTCAGGCCGCCGACCCGGTTGAACATGTAGTGCATGCGGCCGCCGGTGACCTCCTCCATCACCGTGCGCAGCTCCTCGCGCTCGATGACGCCGAGGTCGGGCGGGGCCGACCCGAGGTCGAGCGGGTGGACGGAGAGGAACATCAGGTGGCTGAGCACCCGGTTGAGCTCGGCGAGCAGGGTGCGCGCCCAGACCGCCCGCTCCGGTACGGCCATGCCGAGCATGCGCTCCACCGCGAGCACCACGCCCAGCTCGTTGGCGAACGCCGACAGCCAGTCGTGGCGGTTGGCGAGCATGATGATCTGCCGGTAGTCGCGGACCTCGAACAGCTTCTCCGCGCCCCGGTGGAGGAAGCCGACGATCGGCTCGGCGGCGACGATGCGCTCGCCGTCGAGGGTGAGCCGCAGCCGGAGCGCGCCGTGGGCCGAGGGGTGCTGCGGGCCGATGGCCAGGACGGTGTCCTCGGTCTCGCCCGGTACGGCCGCGGCGGCCCCGATCCCCACTGTGCGCTCGGTCATGCCCCCAGTATCGCCGAGGGCGCGGGCCCGCCCGGCCCGCCGTACGGCCCGGCGGCAAGGGATGGCCGCACGGGCTGCGTGGATTAGGCAAGTTTGCACCATGATCGGGGTCGGATTGCTGTTTAGGATTGGTCCGTGCGGTTTGACCCTTGGGATCCGGAATTCGTCGCCCACCCCTACGACGTGTACGCCTACCTGCGCGAGCAGGAGCCGGTGACGTACTTCGAGCCCACCAACCAGTGGCTCATCGCCCGCCACGCCGACGTCGACGCGCTGCTGCGCGACCGGCGGCTGGGCCGTACCTATCTGCACGTCGCCACCCACGAGGAGTTCGGGCGGGAGCCCGAGCCGGACTGGCACGCGCCGTTCTGGCGGGTGGTCCGGGCGGGCATGCTCGACGTCGAGCCGCCCGTGCACACCCGGCTGCGGCGGCTGGTGTCGAAGGCGTTCACGCCGCGCATGGTGGAGTCGCTGCGGCCCCGGATCCGGGAGATCGCCACCGACCTCGCCACCCGGTTCGCCGAGAAGGGCGGCGGCGACCTCATCGCCGAGGTGGCCGAGCCGCTGCCGGTCACCGTGATCGCCGACATGCTCGGCGTGCCCGAGTCCGACCGGCACCTGCTGCGGCCCTGGTCGAACGACATGTGCCTGATGTACGAGCTCAACCCGCCGCTCGAGGCCCAGCGGGCGGCGGTGCGCGCCGCCGAGGAGTTCGCCGCCTACCTGCGCGAGCTGGCCGCCGCCCGGCGGGCGAACCCCGGCGACGACCTGATCTCGCAGCTCGCCCAGGTCGCCGACGAGGGCGACCGGCTCACCGAGGACGAGCTGATCGGCACCTGCGTGCTGCTGCTCAACGCCGGGCACGAGGCCACCGTGAACGCCACCGGCAACGGCTGGTGGGCGCTGTTCCGCAACCCCGACCAGCTCGACCGGCTGCGCGCCGCGGTGCGCGACGGCGACCAGGGGCTCGTCGCCACCGCCGTGGAGGAGCTGCTGCGCTGGGACACCCCGGCCCAGATGTTCGAGCGCTGGGTGCTGGAGGACATCGAGGTCCGCGGCGTGCGCATCCCGCGCGGCTCGGAGGTCGCCCTGCTGTTCGGCTCGGCCAACCGGGACCCGGAGGTGTTCGACGACCCCGACCGGCTCGACCTGGGCCGCGACCCCAACCCGCACATCTCCTTCGGCCTCGGCATCCACTACTGCCTCGGCGGGCCGCTCGCCAAGATCGAGCTCGCCGAGTCGTTCTCCGCGATCCTGCGCGCCGCCCCGGACATCGAGCTCGTGACCGAGCCGGAGTGGAAGCCCGGCTACATCATGCGCGGCCTCAAGGCCCTGGAGCTGCGCACCGGCTGACCTTTCCCGCCCCGGCGCCATCGATCGGGTTCACGTACGCGGTGCCGGGTCGACCGCCGGATTCGCGGGATCGCCACGGGGTGTCCGGCGTTCTTCACGGCGACGGTCGCACCGGCCCGCCTTGCGCCTCCGGGTACGGCCGGCCGTACCCGGAGGGCGGCGAAGGGAATCCCGTCGTCGGCGACGGCCGGCGTCCGCACTGACCGCCTGTGCCGTTGCGGCGTCCTGTCGTGCCTTGCGGGTTCGTGAGGACGTTCGGCTTCAGCCGGTGATCGGCCCGCCTGGCCAGGACCGGCCTCGCGGCGCGGCGGGACGTGCCGTACGAGCGGATCGGTGCCTTCGACGGTCCGGCCGGGGCGCTCCCCCGAGATCACGCCCGCGCCGCTGAGGTGCCCGCGCATCACCAGGTGTCCGCTTGACACCTATTTGGCTGACCGCTATCTATTGGCCAACCGTTAGGGCCAACGGTTAGGGGATGGCATGCAGGACGCGGTGCTGGCGTTTCTCGCCAAGGAGCCGGCGCACGGGTACCACCTGCACGCCCGGTTGCGGCGCGCTCTCGGCCCCCTGGGCGAGTCCATGAACCGTGGCCAGATCTATGTGACGCTGGCCCGGCTGGAGCGGGCGGGGCTCGTCGTCGGGGAGCGCGCGGAGGGCCTTCCCGAGCGGCCGGAGCGCAAGGTCTACGCGCTCACGCCGGCCGGGCGGGACCGGGTGGCGGCGTGGCTCGGCGAGGTGGGCTGGCCGAAGCCGGACCTGGCGGAGTTCCACCTGAAGCTCGCCGCCGCGGCGGCGACCCGGCTGGCCGACCCGGTGGAGCTCGTGGCGGCGCAGCGCCGTGAGCTGCTGCGCCGCCTGCGCGAGGTGCAGCGGGCGGCGCTGGCCGAGCCCGCGGCGTCGGGCGCCGGGCTGCTGCTGGAAGGGGTCGTGCTGCGGCTGCAGGCGGATCTGCGCTGGCTGGACGCCTGTGAGCGGGCCTGGTCCGGGGCCGGTGCCGAGGCCGGAGGTGGATGACCGTGTCGGGCGCCGTGATCCGGGCTCGCGGCCTGGTGAAGCACTTCGGCCGGGGGCAGAGCCTCGTCCGCGCGGTGGACGAGGTCGACCTGGAGGTCCCCGAGGGACAGACGCTGGCCGTCATGGGACCCAGCGGATGCGGGAAGTCGACCCTGCTGCACCTGCTGGGCGGCCTGGAGCGCCCCACCGCGGGAGAGGTGTGGGTGGCCGGGCGGCGCATCGACACGCTGAGCGAGCGGGACCTGGCGCGCATGCGGCGCCGGTCGGTGGGGTTCGTCTTCCAGTCCTTCCACCTGGTGGAGGAGCTGTCCGCGGCCGAGAACGTGGAACTGCCCGCGCTGCTGGCCGGGCGCTCGCCGCGCGAGGCCAGGCGGCGGGCGATGCTGCTGCTGGACCGGGTCGGGCTCGCCGGCCGGGCCCGGCACCTGCCCTCGCGGTTGTCGGGCGGGCAGCGTCAGCGGGTCGCCATCGCCCGCGCGCTGGTCAACGAGCCGCTGGTCGTCCTCGCCGACGAGCCGACCGGCAACCTGGACACCGCGGCCACGCTCGACGTGCTGCGGATCTTCGAGGAGCTGCGCGCGGCGGGACAGACCCTCGTGATCGTCACGCACGACGAGCGCGTCGCGGCCACCGCGGACCGGCTGGTGTCGATGCGCGACGGGATGTTCGTCGACGACACCCACCTGGCCGCCGCCCGGCCGCGCGGCCTCGGCGGGCTGCTGGGGCTGGGGGACTGACCGCGTGGGTTCCGTCGTGCTCGCCGTACGCCTGGCGCTCGCCGACGTGCGCCGGCACCCGGCCCAGGCCGTGATGCTCCTGCTGGCGGTGACCGTGGCCACCGCCACGATGGCGGTGGGGCTGTCCCTGCACGCCGTGAGCGACGCGCTGTACGCGCAGACCCGCGCGGCCACCGCCGGGCCGGACGTGGTGGTGCTCTCCGGCGAGTCCGGCCCCGAGGTGACCGCCGCGCTGGCCTCGCTGACCGACCGTCCCGACGTGGCCGCCCACCACGGCCCCTACCGCATCGTCTACACCGACCTCACCACGCGTGACGCGGTCTCGTCCCCGGTGGTGGTGCACGGCTTCGCCGAGACGCCCGGCCCGGTCAACCGGCCGCTGGTCACCTCCGGGCGGTGGGTACGGCCCGGCGGCACGGTCCTCGAACGCGGCTTCGCCGTCGCGCTCGGCGTGGACGTCGGCGACCGTGTCACCATCGCCGGCCGCTCCTACCCCGTCGTGGGGATCGCCGTCACCGCGGCCACCTCGATCTACCCGTGGGGCGCGCAGATCGGCCCGTACGGCGGGCCCAGCGACTACACCGGCCTCGCCTGGATGACCCGCTCGGACGCCCGGGCGCTGGCCGAGTCACGGAACCTCCCGGTGACCACGGCCATCGACCTCAAACTGCGCGACCCCGCCGCCGCCGAGACCTTCCGCCACACCGTCGCCGACGACCACCCCGTCCGCCTCGTCCGGAGCACCTTCCGCTCCTGGTGGTTCACGGCCCAGCACGACAAGGTCATCCTCCGCAACGCCCAGCCGATCCTCGTCATCGGGAGCTGGTTGCTCGGCTTTCTGGCCGTCACCGGAGTGGCGACGCTCGCCGCGGGGCGCGTCGCCGAGCAGACCCGCCGGGCCGGGCTGCTCAAGGCCGCCGGCGCGGGACCGGGCCTGATCGCCGCCGTCCTGCTCACCGAGTACCTGGCGGCGGCGCTGGCCGGCGACGCGCTCGGGCTGACGATCGCCCGGCTGACCCTGCCCGCCGTCGCCGCCCCCACCGCCAGCCGGATCGGCGACGCCGAGCCGACGGTCACCGCCGTCGTCGCGGCGACCGCGCTCGCCGTGGCGGTGGCCGTGCTGTCCACGCTGGGTCCCACGCTGCGGGCGATGCGCACGGCGACCGTCACGGCGCTGGCCGCAGCCGCGCGCCCGCCCCGCCACCGGCCTCGGCTCACCGCGCTGTCCGCGCTGCTGCCCACCCCCCTGCTGCTCGGGCTCCGGCTGACCGCCCGCCGGCCGGGCCGTGCCGTACTGCAGGCGTGCACCACCGCCACCACCGTGGTCGCGATCACCGTCCTGCTGACCGTCCACGCCCAGCGGGAGCGGGGCTACGGCCTGGACGGCTCCACCGCCCTGCCCAACCTGCGGGGTCTGCACGATCGCCGGCTGATGCTCGCGATCACCGTCCTGCTGGTCGCGCTCGCCGTCGTGAACATCCTCACCTTCACCTGGACCACCGCCATGGAGGCCCGGGCGACCATGGCCGTCGCCCGCGCGCTCGGCGCGACCCCCGGGCAGGTCGCCGCGGGGCTGTCCGCCGCCCAGCTGCTGCCCGGCCTGCCCGGCGCCGTCCTCGGCGTGCCGCTGGGCTTCCTCGTGTACCTGCTCTTTGGTGTGGGCGACTCGGTTCCGCCGCGCCTGTCCTGGACGCTCGGCGCCGCGCTCGCGACCCTCCTGGTCACGGCGGCGCTCGCCGCCCTGCCCGCCCGCCTCGCGGCGCGGCGATCCGTGGCGCGGGAGCTCGGTGCCGAGGCCGCCTAGCGGCGTCAGGGGAGGTTCACCCGCTGGGCGAGCCAGCCGAACGCGCCGAGGCCGGCCGGGTCGATGAGCTCGGCCTCCTCCGCGGCCCGGGCGAGTGCGCGCATATACGCGCGCGGGTCGGTGCGTGCGAGGTCGAGCGGCGGGCGGGCGCCGGTGATGCCGAGGGCGCGCAGCGCGTCGCGCTGGGTGGTGAGCACGGTCGCGGTCGCCCCCGCCCGCTCCCCGGCCGCGGCGACCGCGTCGAGCGCGACGTGCGCGGTGATGTCGCACGAGCCGTCCGGCACCGGCGGCACCGCGCGGCCCTCCCGGTAGGCGGCGAGCGTTCCGGCGGGCGGCCGGTCGTGCACCGAGTGGGCGTAGTCGGCGGCGACCGCGAGCCCGCGCTCCAGGCGGCCGACGAGCTCCGCCCACGCCTCGTCCCGGGGGCGGCCGAGCTCCGCCCGGTCGCCGGGCTTGCGCAGCGGCCACCAGCGCTCCAGCCAGGCGAGGTCCGCGGCGCACGGCTCGCCGCCGAGCCGCTCGGCCCCGGTGCGCGGGTCGACGAGCACGATCCGCGGGCCGTCCTCGGTGAGCTCGGCGACGTCGAGCGGGACGTTGTCGAGCCACTCGTTCGCGACCACCAGGCCGCACACCCGGTCCGGCACGGTACGGCGCCAGGCGATCCGCGCGGGCAGGCCGGGCGGGCGCGGGGCGAGCTCCACCGCGGTCACCCGCAGCCGGCCGGCGAGTTCCGCCGGGGCGAGCGCGAGCACGCGGGCCGCGAGCGTGCCGTCCCCCGCGCCCATGTCCACGAAGTCGAGCGCCTCGGGACGGCCGAGCCGCGCGTCGACGTCGGCGAGCAGACGGCCGATCGCCTCGGCGAAGACCGGCGAGGCCGCGACCGAGGTGCGGAAGTGCCCCGACGGCCGCTGGTGGAGGTAGAAGCCGCCCTCGCCGTACAGGGCGCGCCGGATCGCTTCACGCCAGGTGATCCACACGCGACAAGACGCTACCTTCACGCCGCCGTGACGCGGGTTTTTCACGCTGCGGTCACGCGAGGTGAGGACGCCGCCGCGCATTGTGCGGGGTTTGCGGCACCGTTGCCCCTCGCCGGGGCCGCCGCCTCGGCCCGTCCCCTCCGCGGGCCCGGTGCGGCGACCTCCGGCGCCCCGCCGCGGCGGCACAAGTTACGCTGGGGCCATTGCCGTGGCCGGTCGGCCCGGGCGGTCCGGGCGCACGCCCGCGGGCCGCCGCGGACCGCCGCCAGACCCGATGGCGATGGGACTCGAAGTCATGGACCTCAGTGATCGCCCCGCGCGGCTCGACGTGGGCGTCGTCGGGGCCGGACGGGTCGGCTCGGCGCTCGGCGCCGCCCTCGCGCAGGCCGGACACCGCATCGTCGCCGCGAGCGGCGTCTCCGACGCCTCCCGTCGCCGCGCCGTGGAACGCCTCGGGGTCACCGAGATCGTGCGGCCGGAGGAGGTGGTCGAGGCCGCCGGGCTGGTGCTGCTCACCGTCCCCGACGACGTGCTGCCCGGCCTCGTCTCCGGCCTCGTGGCCACCGGCGTCAACGTGCGCGGCAAGCTGCTCGTCCACTGCAGCGGCGCGTACGGCCTCGCCGTGTTCGACCCGGCCACCCAGGCCGGGGCGCTGCCGCTCGCGCTGCACCCGGTGATGACCTTCACCGGCCGCGACGACGACCTGCGCCGGCTCACCGGCTGCTTCTTCGGGGTCACCGCGCCCGGCCCGCTGCGCCCGGTCGCCGAGGCCCTGGTGATCGAGATGGGCGGGGAGCCCTCCTGGATCGAGGAGAAGGACCGGGCGCTCTACCATGCGGCGCTGGCGAGCGCGGCGAACCACATGGTGACCCTGGTCGCCGAGTCCGAGCAGCTGCTGGAGAAGATCGGCGTGGAGCACCCCGGGCGCATGCTCGGCCCGCTGCTCGGCGCCGCGCTCGACAACGCGCTGCGGCTCGGCATGGCCGGGCTCACCGGGCCGGTGGTGCGCGGCGACGCCGGCACGGTGCGCAAGCACGTGGACGCGCTCATCCTCGCCGCGCCCGAGGCGGCCGACGCCTACGTCGCCCTCGCCCGGCTCACCGCCGACCGGGCGCTCGCCGCGGGACTGCTCAAGCCGGAACAGGCCGAGCGGCTGCTCGACGCACTGGGGGGAAACCGATGGACCTGATCATCGCCCGTGACCGCCGGGAGCTCGCCGAGGCGCGCACCAAGCTCGGGCTCACCGGGGGCCCCGGCGCGCCCACGCTCGCCCTGGTACCCACGATGGGCGCGCTGCACGAGGGCCACCTGTCGCTGGTACGGCTCGCCAGGAAGCACGCCGACCTGGTCGCGGTGAGCATCTTCGTCAATCCCCTCCAGTTCGGGCCGGGGGAGGACTTCGACCGGTACCCGCGGACCTTCGAGGCCGACGTGGCGGCGTGCCGCGCCGAGGGCGTGGACCTGATCTTCGCGCCGTCGGCGGACGTGATGTACCCGCCGGACCGGCAGGTGGGCGTCTCCTCCGGGCGCATGGGCACGATCGTCGAGGGGCACTTCCGGCCCGGCCACTTCGACGGCGTGCTCACCGTGGTGCTCAAGCTGTTCAACCTGATCCGCCCGGACGTGGCGATCTTCGGCCAGAAGGACGCCCAGCAGCTCGCCATGATCCGGCGCATGGTGGCCGACCTCGACGTGCCGGTGCGCATCGTCGGCGCCCCGATCGTGCGCGAGCCGGACGGCCTCGCGATGTCGAGCCGCAACCGGTACCTCTCGCCGGAGGAGCGCGAGATCGCGCTCGCCCTCTCCCGCGCGCTGCGCGAGGGCGCGGCCCGGCGTACCCCGTCCGAGATCGTCGCGGCCACCCGGGCCGTGCTCGACGCCGCCCCGCTGCAGGTCGACTACGTCGTGCTCGCCGATCCCGCCACCTTCGAGGAGGTGGGCGAGGACCACGCCGGCGAGGCCGTGCTCGCGGTCGCCGCCCGGGTCGGCACCACCCGGCTCATCGACAACGTCACCGTCACACTGCCGCCGCCCGGGGAGTGAGCGCGGGGCCGCCCCGGGAATCGGCCGCCGCCGGGGGCACGTTATCGTCATGTTGACGAATTGAGGCACGACCCCCGGAGGCCGAAGTGACCGGCGCCCCTGCCCTCCCCCGACGGCTGACCGCACCCGAGCCCGGCTGGACCGTGCACGCCGACGTCGTCGTCATCGGCTCCGGCATCGCCGGGCTCACCGTCGCGGTGCGGTACGCGGAGCTGGTGCCGGACGCGAAGGTGCTCGTCGTCACCAAGGACGTGCTGAGCGCCGGGTCGACCCGGTGGGCCCAGGGCGGGATCGCCGCGGTCATCGACCCCGACGACACCCCGGCCGCGCACCTGAGCGACACGCTCGCCGCCGGGGCCGGGCTGTGCGACGAGTACGCGGTCCGGGTGCTCGTCACCGAGGGGCCGGAGGCGCTGCGCTGGCTGATCACCGAGGGCGCCCGGTTCGACCGCGGCCCGGACGGCGAGCTGCGGCTCGGCCGTGAGGGCGGCCACCGGCGCAACCGCATCGTGCACGCGGGCGGCGACGCCACCGGCGTGGAGGTGCAGCGCACCCTCGTCGAGGCGGCGCGGCGGCTGGGCATCGAGACGATCGAGCACGCGCTCGCCCTCGACCTGCTCACCGACGCCGGGGGACGGGCCTGCGGCGTCACGCTGCACGTGATGGGGGAGGGCACCCGCGACGGCGTCGGCGCGGTGCGGGCCGGCGCGGTCGTGCTCGCCACCGGCGGCATGGGCCAGGTGTTCGCCTCCACCACCAACCCGGCGGTGTCCACCGGCGACGGGCTCGCGCTCGCGCTGCGCGCCGGGGCGGTCGTCCGCGACCTGGAGTTCGTGCAGTTCCACCCCACCGTGCTGTGGCTCGGCGAGGGCTCCACCGGCCAGCAGCCGCTCATCTCCGAGGCGGTGCGCGGCGAGGGGGCGTTCCTCATCGACGTGCACGGCGAGCGGTTCATGCGGGACGTGCACGAGCTCGCCGACCTCGCCCCCCGGGACGTGGTGGCCAAGGCGATCATGCGGCGGATGCGGGAGACCGGCGCCGACCACGTCTACCTCGACGCCCGGCACTTCGGCGAGGAGAAGTGGCGCAGCCGGTTCCCCACGATCTACGCGGTCTGCCGGGAGCACGGCATCGACCCGGCGGCCGAGCCGATCCCCGTGGTGCCCGCCGCCCACTACTCCGGCGGCGGCGTGCTCACCGACACGCGGGGCCGTACCACCGTGCCCGGCCTGTACGCCTGCGGCGAGGTGGCGAGCACCGGCGTGCACGGCGCGAACCGGCTCGCCTCGAACTCGCTGCTCGAGGGCCTGGTGTTCGCCTGCCGCATCGCCCGCGACCTCGCCCGGCCGCGCCCGCTGCCCGGCGAGCCGGTGCCCGACACCCGGCCGCACGGCCTCGTCGACCCGCGGGTACGGCCCCGCATCCAGGCGCACATGAGCCGCGGCGCGGGCGTGCTGCGCAGCGAGGAGAGCCTGCGCGAGGTGGCCCGCTTCCTCATGGACGCCCGGTGGACCCCGGTCGCGGTGGCGCCCGGCACCGACGCATGGGAGGCGACGAACCTGCTCACCGTGGCCACCGTGCTCACCGCGACCGCGCTCGCCCGCAAGGAGACCCGAGGGTCGCACTGGCGCGAGGACTTCCCGGAGCGGAATGATGCGGAGTGGCTCGGCCACCTCGACGTGACCCTGGATGGGGGGATGACTTTCGTGGCGCACGACGACGCCGTGCTTCCCAGGCACCTCGACGCCGACCTTACCGCGGCCGGGCTCGACCCGCGGGCCGTGCTGCGCCTGGTGCGCACCGCGCTGGAGGAGGACATCGCCGAGGCGGGCGACGTCACCAGCCGGGCGACGATCCCGGAGGAGCAGACCGCCGTCGCCGACTTCGTCGCGCGCCGCGACGGCGTGGTCGCCGGCCTGCCGGTCGCCGAGGCCGTGCTCGCCGTGGTCTCCGCGAACCGGGTCACCGCGGTACGGCACGTCGAGGACGGCGACGCGGTCAAGGCGGGCGAGGTGCTGATGACCGTCACCGGCCCGGCCCGGGACATCCTCACCGCGGAGCGCACCGCCCTCAACTTCCTCACCCACCTGTCCGGCATCGCCACCCTCACCGCGCGCTGGGTGGCCGCGGTCGCCGGCACCAAGGCGAAGATCCGGGACAGCCGCAAGACCCTCCCCGGGCTGCGCGCGCTGGAGAAGTACGCGGTCCGCTGCGGCGGCGGTGTCAACCATCGAATGTCGCTGTCCGACGCCGCGCTGATCAAGGACAATCACGTGGTGGCCGCGGGAGGGGTGGACAAGGCGTTCCTGGCGGTGCGGGCGGCGTACCCGGACCTGCCGATCGAGGTCGAGGTGGACCGCATCGACCAGATCCCGCCCGTGCTCGACGCGGGCGCGCAGGAGATCCTGCTGGACAACTTCGGCGTCGAGGAGCTCGCCGAGGCGGTGCGCCTGGTGAACGGCCGGGCGCGGCTGGAGGCCAGCGGAGGTCTCACCCTGGAGACGGCACGCGAGGTCGCCGAGACCGGCGTCGACTACCTCGCGGTGGGCGCGCTCACCCACTCCGCGGCCGCCCTGGACATCGCGCTGGACCTGCGGAGGGCCTGATGCTGCTGGCCGTCGACGTCAGTAACACCCACACGGTGCTGGGTCTGTTCGAGGGAGAGGAGGTCATCGAGCACTGGCGGATCGCCACCGATCCGCGGCGTACCGCCGACGAGATCGCCGTGGTGCTGCAGGGGCTGCTCGCCCAGTCGCCGCTGCTGAAGAACGCCGACATCAGCGGCATCGCGATCTGCTCGACCGTGCCGTCGGTGCTCAACGAGATGCGGGAGATGTCCCGCCGGTACTACGGCGACGTGCCCACGGTCGTGGTCGAGCCGGGGGTGCGCACCGGGGTGCCGGTCCGCATGGACAACCCCAAGGAGGTGGGCGCCGACCGGGTGGTGAACGCGCTCGCCGCCTACACCCTGTACCGCGGGCCGTGCGTGGTGGTCGACTTCGGCACCGCGACCTCGTTCGACGCGGTCTCCGCCAAGGGCGAGTACGTGGGCGCGGTGACCGCGCCCGGTATCGAGATCTCCGTGGACGCGCTCGCCTCGGCCGGTGCCCAGCTGCACAAGGTGGAGCTGGTCCGCCCCCGCTCGGTGATCGCCAAGAACGCGGTGGAGGCGCTGCAGTCGGGCATCGTGTACGGCTTCGCCGGGCTCGTCGACGGCATCGTCGAGCGCATGGCCGCCGAGCTCTCCCCCAACCCCGAGGAGGTCACCGTCGTCGCCACCGGCAGCCTCGCCCCGCTCGTCGTCGGGGAGGCCGGGTCGATCGACGTCCACGAGCCCTGGCTCACCCTCATCGGGCTGCGGCTCATCCACCAGAAGAACGTCTCCCAGTGACCCGGCCCGCGCCGCGCGTGCCGGCCGTACCGGCCCGGCCGGGGCAGCCCCCGACGCGCGGGCGGCGCCGTCGGCTCGCTGGGGGTGATCGGGGGTGCGGGCGAGGGTGCCCCCGGTTCTCCTCGGTCCAGATCACGCGCGCGCCCTCGCTACCCTTAACCCTGTGACCGAAGATGTGACGACGACCTCGCTTCCCGAGCAGATCCGGGTACGCCGGGAGAAGCTGGAGCGCCTCCGCAAGGAGGGCATCGACCCCTACCCGGTGAACTTCCCGCGGACCGCGACCATCGCCGAGGTCCGGGAGAAACACCAGGGGCTGGCGCCGGACACCGCGACGGGCGAGCATGTCGGGGTCACCGGCCGGGTCATGCTGCTGCGGACGAGCGGCAAGCTGTGCTTCGCGACGATTCGCGACGGCACGGCCGCGATGCAGATCATGCTCTCGCTCGACCGCGTCGGCGAGGAGGCGCTGGCCCGGTGGAAGCGGGACATCGACCTCGGCGACCACGTCGGCGTCGAGGGCGAGGTGGTCACGTCGCGGCGCGGTGAGCTGTCGGTCATGGTGGACCGGTGGGCGCTGACCTCCAAGTGCCTGCGGCCGCTGCCGGACAAGCACAAGGGCCTCACCGACCCCGAGGCCCGGGTGCGCATGCGCTACGTCGACCTCATCGTGAACGACGAGGCGCGCCGCATGGCGTACCTGCGCAGCGAGACCGTGCGGGCGGTGCGCGACTTCTGGCACGAGGAGGGCTACCTCGAGGTCGAGACGCCGATGCTGCAGCCGATCCACGGCGGCGCCGCGGCACGGCCGTTCAAGACCCACATCAACGCCTACGACATGGAGCTCTATCTGCGCATCGCGATCGAGCTCTACCTCAAGCGGCTCGTGGTCGGCGGCATCGAGAAGGTCTTCGAGATCAACCGGAACTTCCGCAACGAGGGCGCCGACGCGACCCACAACCCCGAGTTCACCATGCTCGAGGCGTACGGCACGTACCTCGACTACCACGACATGGCGCGGCTCACCCAGCGCATGTACCAGCGGGCCGTGGTGGCCGCGCTGGGCACCACGGTCGTGGTGCACGAGGGCAAGGAGTACGACCTCGGGCTGGAGGAGTGGCCGCGGATCACCCTGTACGGCTCGGTCTCGGAGGCGCTCGGCGAGGAGATCACGCCGGACACGCCGCTGGAGACGCTGCGGCGCTACGCCGACAAGCGCGAGGTGCCGTGGGACCCCAAGTGGGGGCCGGGCAAGCTCGTGCAGGAGCTGTTCGAGGCGCTCGTCGAGCACACGCTCGTGCAGCCCACCTTCGTGATGGACTACCCCGTCGAGACCTCGCCGCTCACCCGGCAGCACCGGGAGGACCCCCGGCTCACCGAGAAATGGGACCTCATCGGTTTCGGCACCGAGCTCGCCACCGCGTATTCGGAGCTCATCGATCCGATCGAGCAGCGGCGCCGGCTCACCGAGCAGTCGCTGCTCGCGGCGGGCGGGGATCCGGAGGCGATGCAGCTCGACGAGGATTTCCTCCGGGCATTGGAGTACGGCATGCCGCCGACCGGCGGCGTGGGCGTGGGCATCGACCGGATGATCATGGCCTTCACCGGCCGGAACATCCGGGAGACGATCCTGTTCCCGCTGGTCAAGCCCGTCCAGTGAATCCGGACGCTATATTTCATCCGTTTTCGTGAAATCTCAAATTCCGCACCGAGGGGTGTGATCGTAAAAATCGATCATGCCCCTCGGTGACGTGTTTGTGGGGTTCTCCACAGAACCACCGCACAGCGCTTGACGACCTTGATCGATGCGTTTAGCGTTCGACACGGAGCGGGCCAAGACAAAGCGACATCGCCGAGTTCGTCGTGAGGGAGGTTTCCCGATGGCGGTTTCCGATGTGGTTACCCAACGGGGCGATCGCGTCGTCGCCACGGAGGGCGTCACGCTCACCGAGGAGGACCTGCTCCTGCTGTCCGAGCTCGCCAAGGGTGTCACGGTCGACCGGGTCGGGCGGCGGCTCGACGTGAGCGGGCGCACCGTGCGGCGCCGGCTGCGCGGCATCTGCGACCGCATCGGCGTCGCCACCGCCATCGAGGCGGTCGCCTGGGCGGCCCGCAGGCGACTCATCTGATCCGCCATCCCGACGCGCCCGAACGCGACGGACCGGACCCCGGACGTGCCCCGCCGACCGTGTGGTGGCCGCCCGGGTTTCGTTCGTCCGCGGCCGAAGCCGGACTCCGCGGTGCCGGGCGGCAGGGCGGGAACCGCACCGGGGTGCCGGTGGCAGGACCGCCGCGCACCGTCCGCCGGCCGAGGCCGCCGGGCGCGTCAGTCGGCGATGCGGACGGCCCCCGCGAAGGGCCGGTTGTTGATCGAGGCCACGCGCACCACGTCACCGGTCCGCGGGGCGTGCACCATGAGGCCGCCGCCGATGTAGATGCCGACGTGGTGCAGGTCGCTGTAGAAGAACACCAGGTCGCCGGGGCGCAGCTCGCTCTTGGGGATGTGGCGGCCGGCGGTCCACTGGGTGCCGGTGTAGTGCGGCAGGCGGATGCCCACCTTCGCGTACGCCCACATCACCAGGCCGGAGCAGTCGAAGGCGTTCGGGCCCGCGGCCCCCCAAACGTACGGCTTGAGCTGCTGGGTCATCGCCCACCGCGCGGCCTGGGCCGCCTTGCCGTCCCCGACGATCGGGATGTTCATCCGCGTCGCCCTGCCCGCGGCGGCCTTGAGCTGCGCGTTCGCCTCGCGGTAGATGCTGCTCTCGGTATGCGCGATCAGCTTGGTGATCTTCTCGCGGCGTTCCTCGAGGCGCTTGACGATCTTCGCGACCTCGGCCTGCTGCCGCTGGGCCTCCTTCTTCGCCCGCTCGGCGTCCGCGAGCAGCTTGCTGAGCCGGTTCACCTCGGCCCCGCGCTCGATCTGCAGTGCGTACCCGGTCGCCGCGCCGTCGAGGTAGGCGTCGGGGTCGGCGCTGCCGATCGCGCCGAGCACCGAGCCGAAACCGCCCATCATGTACGCGCCCTGGGTGAGCAGGCTGGCGCGCTCGCGCCGGACGGCGAGCTCGTCCTCGTTCTCGCGGAGCACGCGCCGCGCCTCGTCCGCGGTCCGCTTGGCCTTCTTCAGCCGCTCGCGCTCGCCGTTGTACTGCTCGGTCAGCTTCTCGATCTCGTCGTACAGGGACTCGAGCTGCTTGGTGAGGCGGTTGAGGCCGGGCTCGGGGTCGGCCACGGCCGACGCGTTGGTACCCAGCGTCAGTGCGGCGACGATGACGCCGACCAGGAACGTGCGCAGCAGCAAGCAAGCTCCTCTCGGTGGCCGCCTACCGGGTTAGCTGACGGGTTCGGGCCGGGAGCAGCCCTACCGGACCCCGTGCCGGTCGCCGGCGGGAGTCCTCGGATTCACCCCCACGAGGGTATGGGTCCCCGGTTCCCCGTGCCGGTGCGGGGGGCGGTGGGGATTCGGCGGATCGGCCGTGGGCACACGGCCGACATCGAAGCTGGACATTAATGCACGCCCAGGTGGCCCTCAACCGAAACCGCGATTTCGTTGTGATTCGACAACCGGTCAATCACGGTCCGATCACGGCCGCGTACCGGGCCGAATCGCGGGGCGCCGTGCCGTACCGGAGAGGAGAAACGGCACGTCGGAGCCGGTGCCGAAGGGATCCGCCGGGTGGTTCCGGACCGGCCGCAAATGTGATCACATCACGGATTCGTCCGGGGATAACGGACCAACGGATACGGCATGGCTCCGGCAGGATACTCTGACCTGTCATGGAGCAGGTCGCGGAGTTCACCCCGCCGGAGAGCGAGATCGTCGTTCGACGTGCCCGCACTCCGGATGTGCGGGGGATCCGGCGGCTCGTCGACATGTACTCGGGTGTGGGACCGCGGCTGCTCAAGAAAGCGACCGTCACCCTCTATGAGGACGTGCAGGAGTTCTGGGTGGCGGAGCACCGCGGTGTCGTGGTGGGGTGCGGAGCGCTCCACGTGCTCTGGGAGGACCTCGCGGAGATACGCACGGTCGCCGTGGACCCGGAATACCGCGGCCGCGGCATCGGCCACCGCATCGTCGGCGCCCTTCTCGACACCGCGCGGGAGCTGGGACTTCGCCGTGTCTTCTGCCTGACCTTCGAGGTGGGCTTCTTCGCCAGGCACGGTTTCGTCCCGATCCAAGGGACGCCGGTCTCCCCCGAGGTGTACGCGGAGCTGCTCGCCTCCTATGACGAGGGGGTGGCCGAGTTCCTTGATCTGGAGCACGTCAAACCCAACACGCTCGGCAACACGAGGATGCTGCTGCACCTGGAGCCGCCTCCGGATTCGTCCGGCACGGCTGCGGCCGGCGCCGATTCCCGCGGCGCCGATTCGTCCCGAGCGGTTTCGGTCCGTGCCGGTTCCCCGGGCACGTCCTCCGGAACCGAAACCGCGGGCGCCGATTCCCCGGGCGAGGGCGGCAAGGGTGACGGCTGATCTCTCGGGCCGCTACGTTGGGCACCAGCCAGCATGTGCCTGAAATGCGCCACATGCCCACGCGAAGTGAGGTGACACGGTGAGCACCGGACAGCCACCGTATCCACGGGATGAGCCGGATGCCGCGTCGGCGCCGGGGGCGCCCGACGCTCGGCAGAGCGGACCGGGGGACGGATACGACCCGGAAGCGACGGTCGTGAGCTACCGATCCAATCAGCAGGGTTACGGCCGGCAGCCCGGTCAGGGGGACGCCTACGGCCAGGCGGGCTACGGCCAGCAGGGACAGGGCGCGGCCCAGTACGGCTACGGCGGGCAGGCCTACGGGCAGCAGCAGCCGTACGGCGGGCAGCAGTCCGGCCCGCAGGCGTACGGTCCGCAGAGCGGCCCGCAGCAGGCCTACGGCCAGCAGGCGTACGGCCAGCAGTCCGCCCAGGGGGGCGCCTACGGCCAGCAGTCCGGCTACGGGCAGCAGCAGCCGTACGGGGGGCAGCAGACCGGGCCGCAGGCGTACGGCTCGCAGAGCGGCCCGCAGCAGGCCTACGGCCAGCAGGCGTACGGCCAGCAGTCCGGCTACGGGCAGCAGCAGCCGTACGGGGGGCAGCAGACCGGGCCGCAGGCGTACGGGCAGCAGTCCGGCTACGGGCAGCCGTCCTACGGCCAGCAGGGGTATGGCGGGCAGCAGTCCGGCTACGCCCAGCCCGGCTACGGCCAGTCCGGCGCCGCCGGATACGGGCAGCAGGGCTACGGCCAGGGGTACGCCCAGCCGGCCGCCTACGGTCAGCAGGGGTACGCGCAGCCGGGCTACGGCCAGGGGTACGGCCAGCCCGCCTACGCGCAGGGCGTGACGCCGCCGGGGGCGCCCGCGCCGCTCGCCGAGTGGTGGCAGCGCCTTCTCGCCCGCCTCGTCGACAGCCTTCTCGTCGGCATGGTGGCCTACCTTTTGTCGACGATCGTCACCCCCATCGTGGCGGCGGACCTGTGGAGCGCGCTCACGCTGAGCTCGATCCTGGCCGCAATCTTCAGTGCCGTAGCCGGGTTCGCCTACGAGTTCTTCCTTCTCGGCAGGAACGGGCAGACGCTCGGCAAGCAGCTCCTCGGCATCAAGGTGGTGCAGGTCGGCGGCACGCTCGGCCCCGAGGGCCTGCCGAAGGACGTGGTGCTCAAACGAGGCGCGGTTATCTGGGGACCGGTGGCGCTGCAGGCCATTCCCGTCATCAAGTACCTCGCCTACGTCTTCTTCATCGTCAACGCCGTGTGGCTGTTGTTCGACAAGCCGCTGCAGCAATGCCTGCACGACAAGGTCGCCGGCACGGTGGTCGTCAAGGTTAAGTAGTGGAAGAGGACGGGGCCGAAGGTTTACAGCCTGTCGGCCCCGTTTTCGTGTCCGGTGCCTTGCGTCCGCCGGTACGCCCTTTGGGACAATCTTGACCCTTGGCGGTGCCCTTTCGCTTTGGCGGATCGCCGGGGGCGGCTTATCCAAGATCCTTTGCCCAGGTCGGCGAGCCCGGAACCCCTGTGCCGCCGGGGGTTCCGGCGCACGGGGCACGCATTCCGGCCCACTTTGTCGGTCATCGGGTAAGAAGCCTGGAGAGACGCGCATTAGGCTTGACAGTAGCCACGTGGGCGCCCCGGCCGGGGGACGCCCCAATACCCCGAGCGGTCGGGAGGATGACCTATGTTTCAGGTATTGTCCGCTTTGATACCCCCGGGAGTCGTGGCGGCCGTCGTCATCTATGCGGTGGTGAAGTTGGTCCGCGCCGAGGGACCCGCCGCGACGCGTGAGCGCGATCGCGCCGCGAACTCCCGGGAAGCCTCGGGGTCATGACTCCTGGCCTAGAATCCACGAAGAGAGCGAATTGCTCACGATGAAAACAGGGTATATGTTTGGCTAGCGAATCAAACAATGACCCTGCGAAAGGAATGCTCTAGGTGGCCACGCAGATCCAGAAGATTCTGATCGACGACCTCGACGGGGGCACGGCCAATGAGACCGTGTCGTTCGCCATTGACGGAAACTATTACGAGATCGACCTGAGTGACGAAAACGCCAAGAAGCTGCGGGAGGCGCTCAATCCTTTCGTGACCCACGCCCGCCGGGCGGAGCCGACCCCCTCGCGGCGCCGGCGCTCGTCGCGCTCGACGTCCCGTGAGAAGAGCGCGGAGATCCGCTCCTGGGCCAAGGCGCAGGGCCTCCCGGTCAGCGAACGCGGTCGCATTGCCGCCTCCGTGGTGGAGCGGTACGAGCAGGCCCACTAGCAGGCGGTGCGACCGTGCGGTTATCCCGGCCGTTGCAGACCCCCGACGGCCGGGATAACCGCATGATCCTCTTTTGCGGGTTCGTTAAACATCGTTCGCTTGCGGCGTAGCGGGAACACCTCACCCCCGAACAGTAGTTGGATGGGGGTGAACGCCCTGCTCTCGGGGAACGTCTCTTGCCTAGGAGCGGTTGCCGGGTCGGGGCTACCATGCGGGGCGACGGGCCCGGATCTCCTGGACCCGCCTGACCCGCTCTGTGAGGAGCGACGAGATGTTCGAAAGGTTCACCGACCGCGCGCGGCGGGTTGTCGTCCTGGCCCAGGAAGAGGCCCGGATGCTCAACCACAACTACATCGGTACTGAGCACATCCTTCTTGGCTTGATCCACGAAGGTGAGGGCGTTGCCGCCAAGGCTCTGGAGAGCCTGGGCATCAGTCTTGAAGGAGTGCGCCAGCAGGTCGAGGAGATCATCGGCCAGGGGCAGTCCGCGCCCTCGGGGCACATTCCGTTCACCCCGCGGGCGAAGAAGGTCCTTGAGCTGTCGCTCCGAGAGGCCCTGCAACTTGGCCACAACTACATCGGCACCGAGCACATCCTGCTCGGTCTCATCCGCGAGGGTGAGGGTGTGGCCGCCCAGGTTCTGGTGAAGCTGGGTGCCGACCTGAACCGGGTGCGGCAGCAGGTCATCCAGCTGCTCCACGGCTACCAGGGCAAGGAGCCCGCGGCGGCCGGCGGGCCGCAGGAGACCACGCCGTCCACCTCCCTGGTGCTCGACCAGTTCGGTCGCAACCTGACCCAGGCCGCCCGCGAGGGCAAGCTCGACCCCGTCATCGGCCGGGACAAGGAGATCGAGCGGGTCATGCAGGTCCTGTCCCGCAGGACCAAGAACAACCCGGTGCTGGTGGGCGAGCCCGGTGTCGGCAAGACCGCGGTCGTCGAGGGCCTGGCGCAGAAGATCGTCAAGGGCGAGGTTCCGGAGACGCTCAAGGACAAGCAGCTCTACACGCTCGACCTGGGCGCGCTGGTGGCCGGTTCCCGGTACCGCGGTGACTTCGAAGAGCGTCTGAAGAAGGTGCTCAAGGAGATCCGCACCCGCGGCGACATCATCCTCTTCATCGACGAGCTGCACACGCTCGTCGGCGCGGGCGCCGCGGAGGGCGCGATCGACGCCGCCAGCATCCTCAAGCCGATGCTGGCCCGCGGCGAGCTGCAGACCATCGGCGCCACCACCCTCGACGAGTACCGCAAGCACCTTGAGAAGGACGCCGCGCTCGAGCGGCGCTTCCAGCCGATCCAGGTGGCCGAGCCGTCGCTCAGCCACACCATCGAGATCCTCAAGGGCCTGCGCGACCGCTACGAGGCGCACCACCGGGTGTCGATCACCGACGGCGCCCTCGTGGCCGCCGCCCAGCTCGCCGACCGGTACATCAGCGACCGGTTCCTGCCGGACAAGGCGATCGACCTCATCGACGAGGCCGGCTCGCGGATGCGGATCCGCCGCATGACCGCGCCGCCGGACCTGCGCGAGTACGACGAGAAGATCGCCCAGGTGCGGCGCGAGAAGGAGTCCGCGATCGACGCGCAGGACTTCGAGAAGGCCGCCGCGCTCCGGGACCAGGAGAAGCAGCTCATGCTCAAGCGTGAGCGCCGGGAGAAGGAGTGGAAGGCCGGCGACATGGACGTCGTCGCCGAGGTGACCGAGGAGCTCATCGCCGAGGTCCTCGCGAGCGCCACCGGCATCCCGGTGTTCAAGCTGACCGAGGAGGAGTCGCAGCGGCTGCTCCGCATGGAGGAGGAGCTGCACAAGCGGATCATCGGCCAGGACGACGCGATCAAGGCGCTCGCCCGGTCGATCCGGCGGACCCGCGCCGGTCTGAAGGACCCGCGCCGCCCGGGTGGCTCGTTCATCTTCGCCGGCCCGTCCGGTGTCGGTAAGACCGAGCTGTCCAAGGCGCTGGCGGAGTTCCTCTTCGGCGACGAGGACGCGCTGATCCAGCTTGACATGTCCGAGTTCATGGAGAAGCACACCGTCTCGCGGCTGTTCGGCTCCCCGCCCGGCTACGTCGGGTACGAGGAGGGCGGTCAGCTCACCGAGAAGGTGCGGCGCAAGCCGTTCTCCGTGGTCCTCTTCGACGAGATCGAGAAGGCCCACCCGGACATCTTCAACTCGCTGCTGCAGATCCTGGAGGACGGCCGGCTCACCGACGCCCAGGGCCGGGTCGTGGACTTCAAGAACACGATCATCATCATGACGACCAACCTCGGTACCCGGGACATCTCCAAGGGCATCGGGGTCGGGTTCTCCAAGTCCAACGACACCGAGAGCAACTACGACCGGATGAAGGCGAAGGTCCAGGAAGAGCTCAAGCAGCACTTCCGGCCGGAGTTCCTCAACCGTGTCGACGACATCATCGTCTTCCACCAGCTCTCGCCGAAGGAGATCATCCAGATCGTCGACCTGATGCTCGCCCAGGTGGACGAGCGGCTCAAGGACCGCGACATGGCCCTCGAGCTCACCCAGGCCGCCAAGCAGCTGCTCGCCGACCGGGGCTACGACCCGGTCATGGGCGCCCGGCCGCTGCGCCGTACGATCCAGCGGGAGATCGAGGACACGCTCTCCGAGAAGATCCTCTACGGCGAGCTCCGCGCCGGCCAGCTGGTCAAGGTCGACGTGGAGGGCGAGGGCGAGACCGCCAAGTTCACCTTCGTCGGCGTGCCTCGTGCTCAGGCCGTGCCGGATTCGGCGGCCGCGATCGCCGGATCGATGAGGCACTGACCCGCCGCGCCAGACCGAGAACCCCGCTGTGAGATCCGTCTCACGGCGGGGTTCTTACGTTGTGGACCTGCGATAACGAGGTCGTCTCACAACGGCGTCCCGGGGTTCGTGCGATTGAGAACTTGCGCCACGAGTGGTAGTACTACAGTCTGTAGAGTAAATCCGCGGAAGTACCTCAGATCGGCCGCGCGGGTGACGCGCCGAGGGGGCGGCGCCGGGCACCATCGTGCGAGCCGGGCCGGGGAGATCCCGGCGGAGGGGAGACCGGTGTCCTCTGCGGACAGTGCCAGGGCGCATGAGGGCAGACACGGTCGGTCCACGGGAGAACTGGAGGCACCGGATGCGCCTGCGTCATGACGAGGGCACGCTCGTTCACCTGGCCTACAACGCGGGTGTGCACCCCGCCGAGGACCTGGAGAACCTCATCGCCCACCTCACCCGCTACGCCGTACCGGTCCGCCGCCGGCTCGGCGTGGACCGCCTCGGCATCCACCTGTGGCTCGCCCCCGCGGTCGCCGACCACCTGATCGCCGATCGCATCGAGCTGGTACGGCTGCGCCGCTCGCTCGAGGAGCGCGGCCTGGAGGTGGTCGGCCTCAACGGCACCGGCGGCCGCAACCGGGAGGCGCCCGGCCCCGACTGGGCCAAGCCCGAGCGCTACCGCTACACCATGGCGCTCGCCCGCATCCTCGCCTTCCTGCTCCCGGACGACGTGCAGTACGGCTCGATCTCCACGATCCCGATCGGCTGGCGCCGCGAGTGGCCCGCCGACCTGCAGGCGATCGCGAACCGGCGGCTGGAGCGCCTCGCCCGCGAGCTGCGCGGCCTCTACAGCGTCACCGGCAAGGTCATCCGGGTCGGCTTCGAGCCGTGGCCCGGCTGCGTCATCGAGACCACCCAGCAGGCGCTGGAGCGCGTCGGTCACATCGACCCCGAGCACCTGGGCGTGTGCCTCGACGCCTGCCACCTCTCCCACGGCGAGGAGCAGGCCGGCGAGGCGCTGCGCGGCATCGCCCGCGCCGGGGCGCCCGTGGTACGGCTCAGCCACGTGCACGACCACGAGCGGGCCCACGGCACCGCGGGCGAGCTGCCGAGCACCCGGCCGGTGCTGCAGGACACGGTGAGCGCCCTGCTGTCCGGCTCGGTCACCGGCAGCGCCCACATCGAGGTCGAGTCCCACGACCTGTCCGGCATCACCAAGGCGAAGGGCCCGGCCGCGCTCGTCGCCCGTCTCGCCGACGAGCTCGACTGGACCCGCCGCAACCTCACCGCGATGGGCTTCAAGCTCGCCGCCTGACCCGGCGAGCCGTACCGCGACCGTCAGCCGGGCAGCCGGTAGGTGCCGTCGTCGAGCACCTCGGCGAGCCCGTCCGCGACGAGCCCGTCGAGCGCGCGCTCCCGCTGCACCGCGTCGTCCCAGACCGCGTCGAGCGCGGCCTTCGGCACCGGCCCGTGCGCCTGCCGCAGTACGGCGAGCAGCCGTCCCCGGCACTGGCGGTCGGTGCCCGCGTACGCCTGGCCCCGCCGCGGCGGCCCGTCGTGGTCGGGGCATCCGGCGAGCCGCCAGGCGCAGCGGTCGATGATCGGGCAGTCGGCGCAGCGCGGGGACCGCGCGGTGCACACCAGCGCGCCCAGCTCCATCACCGCCACCGCCCAGCGCGGCGCGTCCACGGCCGGGAGCAGCGACTCGGCGATCCGGCGCTCGGCCGCCGTGGTGGCCCGGGCTGGGTACCGCACCCCCTGCACCGCCCGCGCGAGCACCCGCCGCACGTTCGTGTCGAGCACCACGTGCCGCCCGCCGAACGCGAAGCTCGCCACGGCCGCCGCCGTGTAGTCCCCGATCCCGGGCAGCGCCCGCAGCTCCTCGTACCGCGACGGCACCTCGCCGCCGTGCTCCGCCACGATGCGCCGCGCGCAGGCGTGCAGGTTGAGCGCCCGGCGCGGGTAGCCCAGCCGTCCCCACTGCCGCACCGCCTCGCCGGGCGGCTCGGCGGCGAGGTCCGCGGGCGTCGGCCAGCGCCGCAGCCACGCCTCCCAGGCGGGCAGCACGCGGGCGACCGGCGTCTGCTGGAGCATGATCTCGCTGACGAGGATGCCCCACGGCGTGGCGTCGGGACGCCGCCAGGGCAGGTCGCGAGCCTTCTCGGCGTACCAGTTCAAAATGGGTTCGCGCAGTGACAGAGACACTCCAGGGAGCTTAAAGGAGTGGCGCGTCGGCCCTCGCCGGGCCGTCACGGGTCTCCATACTGCGCGTATGGATCCGGACACGTATCGTGGTGACGCCGGGCTGCCGGACCCGGACGTCTACTGGCGCCGCCGGGTGTCGGTGCTCACCGCGCTGCTCATCGTGGTCGCCGCGGTGGTGTGGGCGTGCACCAGAACGTCGGGCGAGTCCGCGGAGGCCGGGCCCGGGAGCGCCACGGCCGGGCCGTCCGCCCTCGTCGCGTCGCCCGCCGCCGGGGGCGCGCCGGACGGCGTGGCCGGCCCGTCGCCGACGCCGCGCGCCGAGCGGCGCTCCGGGGACGCGCGGTGCGCCGAGGAGGACATCGTCGTGCACCTGGAGGGCCTGCAGGAGGTCTATCCGCCCGGGGTACGGCCACGCTTCGTGGTCATGCTGGTGAACACCGGCGAGGAGCCGTGCGTGCTCGACGTGGGCCCCCGCGCCCTGGACCTGCGCATCACCTCCGGCTCGGACCGGGTCTGGTCGAGCGCGGACTGCGTCGGGGGCGAGGACGCGACCAAGCTGCACCGCCTGGAGCGGGGCGTGCCGTTCGTGCGCTCGATCAGCTGGAACCGGCACCGCTCGGGCCGGGACTGCTCGGCCTCCCACCCGGAGGCGAAGGCCGGCACCTACGTCGCCACCGCCGTCGCGGGCTCGCTGACCAGCGAGAAGACCGTCTTCCACCTCAGGTGAGCCCGGGCGGCGGTCAGCCGTACCGCTCGAGCAGCGAGGACTCGGCGACCCGGGAGAGTCCCTCGCGGATGCCGCGCGCCCGGGCCTCGCCGAGGCCGCCGACCGCCTGCAGCTCGTCCACGCTCGCCGCGAGCAGCTTCTGCAGCGAGCCGAAGTGCTCCACGAGCCGGTCGGCGACGCCGCGCGGCAGCCGGGGCACCCGGCCGAGCAGGCGGAACCCGCGCGGGCTCACCGGGCCGTCGAGGGAGCCGCCGGGCACGGTGTGGCCGAGCGCCTGGGCGACCGCGGCGAGGTCGAGCAGCTCGGCGGAGGAGAGCCGGTCGAGGGCCGCCAGCACCTCCTCGTACTCGCCGCCGCGGCCGCGCAGGTAGTCGCGCACGATCAGCACGCGCTCCTCCGCGAGCCCGGCGACGAGCTCGTCGAGCTGGAGGGCGAGCAGGCGGCCGTCGGTGCCGAGCTCGACCACGTAGTCCTCGATCTCGGCGGCGATGCGGCGCACCATCTCCACCCGCTGCACCACGGTGGCCATGTCCCGGAGGGTGACCACGTCCTCGATCTCCAGCGCGGACAGCGCCCGGGTGACCTCGTCGAGCCGCTGCCGGTACCGCTCGAGCGTGGCGAGCGCCTGGTTCGCCTTCGACAGGATCGCGGCGGACTCCTCCAGCAGGTGGCGGGTGCCGTCGACGTAGAGCGCGATGATGCGCATCGACTTGCTGATCGACACCACGGGGTAGCCGGTCTGCCGGGAGACCCGCTGGGCGGTGCGGTGCCGGGTGCCGGACTCGTCGGACGGGATGCGGGGGTCGGGCACGAGGTGCACGGCGGCCCGCACGATCCGGTGGTCGCCGGAGCGCAGCACGATCGCGCCGTCCATCTTCGCCAGCTCGCGCAGCCGGGGCGCGGAGAACTCCACGTCGAGCTCGAACCCGCCGGAGCAGAGCCGTTCCACCGCCTCGTCGTAGCCGAGCACGACGAGGGCGCCGGTCTGCCCGCGCAGGATGCGCTCCAGACCGTCGCGCAGCGGGGTGCCGGGGGCCACCGCCGCGAGCGTGGCCCGCCGTCGTTCGTCCAGCCGCCTGCCGTCCATCGCCACTCGACTTCCCATCCCGGCCAGCCTAGTTCGGGGACCTCGGCTTTCTCAGCCCGGCATGCGCATGTCAGGCGGCATGTCACCCGCCGGGTCAGCGGCGCGTCACCGGCCGTGTCAGCGCCGGAGCGGCCTTTTCGGGCGGTCCCAAGGGCGGGTTTCCGGACGTCAATGGGGATGCCGGCGGGGTACGGCGGAGCCGTACGAGCCCGGTGGCCGGGCCGGGTGCGGGGCCGGTGCGGGCGTGGGCCGGGTCAGCTCACGTGCGCGAGGGCGTCCCAGACGTTCTCCGCCTCGACCACCTCGAACCCGGGCTGGAAGGTCGTGGTGCGCACCTTGCCGCCCCGCGTCGGCACGAGGTGGCGGCCCTCCCGGTCGGGCGCGGGCAGCGGCGGGGCCGTGGTCTCCAGGGCGCCCGCGGGCACGAGGGCGCGGGTGAACCCGAGCCGGGCCGCCTCGGCGAGCCGCCGCCGTACGTCCCGTACCGGGCGCAGCTCGCCCGCGAGCCCGACCTCGCCGAGCGCGACGAGCCCGGCGGGCAGCGGCTTGTCCCCGGCCGCGCTCGCCACCGCGAGCATGAGCGCGAGGTCCACCGCCGGGTCGACGAGCCGGATGCCGCCCACCGTGGCGGTGAACACGTCACAGCCGCCGAGCCGGGCGCCGAGCCGCCGCTCCAGCACGGCGAGCACCATCGCCACCCGGTACGGGTCGAGCCCGGAGGAGGTACGGCGCGGCTGCGGGGCCTCGGTGGGGCCGACGAGCGCCTGCACCTCGGCGGGCAGCGGCCGGGTGCCCTCCACGGTGACCGTGACGCAGGTGCCCGGCACCGGCTCGGACCGCCGGGACAGGAACAGGCCGCTGGGGTCGGCGATGCCCTCGATGCCGCGCTCGTGCAGGTCGAAGCAGCCCACCTCGTCGGTGGGGCCGAACCGGTTCTTCACCGCGCGCACCATGCGCAGCCGGGAGTGGCGGTCGCCCTCGAAGTTGAGCACCACGTCCACCAGGTGCTCGAGCACCCGCGGCCCGGCGATCGTGCCGTCCTTGGTGACGTGCCCGACGAGCACCGTGGACATGTCCCGCTCCTTGGCCACCCGGACCAGGTTCGCCGCCACCTCGCGCACCTGGGCGGGACCGCCCGGGATGCCGCTCACCTCGGCCGAGCCGATCGTCTGCACCGAGTCGACCACGAGCATGCTCGGCCCGACCTGCTCCACGTGGCCGAGCAGCGCGCCGAGGTCGGTCTCCGCGGCGAGGTAGAGCCGGTCGCGCACCGCGCCGATGCGGTCGGCCCGCATCCGCACCTGGGCGGCCGACTCCTCGCCCGTGACGTACAGCACGGTCTCCCGCTCGGCGAGCCGGGCCGCGACGTCGAGCAGCAGGGTGGACTTGCCGATGCCCGGCTCCCCGGCGAGCAGCACCACCGCGCCGGGCACGAGCCCGCCGCCGAGCACCCGGTCGAGCTCGCCCACCCCGGTGGCGCGCGCCTGCGCGATCTCGGCCTTCACCTGGCCGATCGGCACGGCGGGCGCGGACACCGCGGCGGGCCGTACCACCCGGGCCGCGGACGCCCCGCCCTCCTCCTCGACGGTGCCCCACGCCTGGCACTCGCCGCACCGCCCGACCCACTTCGCGGTGCGCCACCCGCACTCGGTGCAGCGATACCCCGGCCTCTGCGCCCTCGCCACCGTCCCCTCCCACACGTGCGCGGTGCCAATGGTGACGACGGCACCGTACCGTGCCGCACCGACGCTTCACCGGCCCGATCGCGGGCGCTCGCCGGGCCGGTCAGGGCCAGAGCCGCCAGCGGAGCACGTTCGGGTAGCCGATGACCAGCCCGGGGGTCTCCGCGATCGCCTCGGCGGCGACCTGCGGGGTGAACTCGATGCGCAGCACGGCCTCCAGCGCGGCCCGGTCGGCGAAGGCCATGCGCAGGTCGAGCTCGCGGCGGTGCCAGCCCTGGCGGGACCAGAACGCCTCCACGGCCGCCGGGTCGTAGGAGGGGAGCGAGCGGCGGAACCAGCGGCCGAACGCGCCGCGGGTGGCGTCGATGTCGACGACGAACGCGGCCCCGCCGCGGCGGATCACCCGGTTCAGCTCGGCGAGGCCGGGCTCGCAGCCGGGGCCGAAGAAGTACGCCCACCGGGCGACGGCCACGTCCACGCTGTGGTCGGGCACCGGGAGGGCCTGGGCCGAGCCGGTGCGCACCGTCACGTTCGGCAGGTCGCGGCAGCGGCGCGCGGCGAGCCCGGCGAGCCGCGGGTGCGGCTCCACGCCGATCACCGTGGCCGCGGTGCGGGCGTAGGCGGGCAGGTGGAAACCGGTGCCGCAGCCGATGTCGAGCACGGTGCCGCCCGCCCAGTCGCGGATCGCGGTCATCGCCGCGTCCGCGACGCCCTCCGGGTCGACGGCGCGGTTCTCCAGCTCGTAGATCTCGGGATGGTTCCAGATGTTCGGGCTCGGGATGGCCCCCGGGATGATCCTCGCCACGACATCACCGTATGGGCATAAGCCGCGCCTGGTGACGTCGACCGCTTAGGCTGGCAGACGTGGCACACGTCATCCGCGTTCCCGACGCGAAGATCGCATTGTCCACGGCGTCGGTCTATCCGGAACGTACCCCGGACGCCTTCGAGCTGGCCGCACGCCTGGGCTACGACGGCGTGGAGATCATGGTGGGCGCCGACCCGGTGAGCCAGGACATCGACGTCCTGGAGCGGCTGCGCGACCACTATCAGGTGCCGATCCTGGCCGTGCACGCCCCCTGTCTCCTCGTCACCCAGCGGGTATGGGGCCGGGACCCCTGGGCGAAGCTGGTACGCGCCCAGAAGGCCGCCGAGCGGCTCGGCGCGCGCACCGTGGTGGTGCATCCCCCGTTCCGCTGGCAGCGTGACTACGCCCGCGAGTTCGAGGCCGGCCTCGCCCGCATGCAGGACGAGACGGACATCGTCTTCGCGGTGGAGAACATGTTCCCGCTGCGGGCCCGGGGCAACAAGGTCGTGCCGTACTCGCCGGACTGGAACCCGGTGAACTTCGACTTCCCCCACGTCACGCTCGACCTGTCGCACACCGCGGTGTCCGGCTCGGACGCGCTGGAGATGGCCGACAAGCTCGGCGAGCGCCTGGCGCACGTGCACCTCGCCGACGGCGTCGGCGTGACCAACAAGGACGAGCACCTCGTCCCCGGCCGCGGCAACCAGCCCTGCGCGCAGCTCCTCGAGCGCCTCGCCAAGTCGGGGTACAACGGGCTCATCGTGCTGGAGATCAACACGCGAAAGGCGGCGAGCCGCTCGCAGCGCATCGACGACCTCGCCGAGGGCCTCGCGTTCGCCCGGCTGCACTTCGCGGCCTCCGCGGCGGCGAAGTAGGCACGCGCGCGGCCTTCGCCGCGACGGTGCGGGACTGCGCGGCGTCCGCCCGTGCGGGGCAGGACTGCGCGCGCATACCGAGCGGGTACGGCCTGCGCCGCCATGCCGTACGGGATGCGGGGCGGCCGGGATCGAGGACGGCGGGCACCCCGGGTGACCTGCGGAGACGACCGACGTCGTTGACGTTTTACGTCATGTGTCCGTTTTGGTGGTGCCGGGGTATATCCTGCGCGTGAACCGTGCACCTCGGCCGCCGCCGAGGAACCCGCCGCGAGACCGGCGGGCGGCTCCGCGGCGCCGTTGTTCCACTGATCGACACCCCCTGCGCGACTTGTCGCAGAGCATTGTTCTAGTATCGTCGGGGGAGAGATAAGTTACTCGCTGGTACACCCGGGGTCGGGTGGAGCGCCGTCCTTTGGAGGAGCCGTGCTGGCCATTGCGATCATCGGCTTGGTCATGACCGCGGTCGCGGTCGCCCTCGCCGCGCGCCGGGTGCGCTTCCTGTACCGGCTCGCCACCAGCGGTCAACCCGCCCCGGAGCGCGTCGAGTACGCCAAGGCGCACGTGCCGGAGGAGATCAAGACCCAGCTCGTCGAGGTGTTCGGGCAGCGCAAGCTGCTCAAGTGGACCCCGTCGGGCGTCGCCCACTTCTTCGTCATGTGGGCGTTCTTCATCCTCGCCACCGTCTACCTGGAGGGGTACGGCGCGCTCATCCAGGGGGCGATCACCGGCACCCCGGACTTCCACATCCCGATCATCGGCACCTGGCCGGTGCTCGGCTTCCTGCAGGACTTCATCGCGGTCGCCTGCCTGCTCGGCATCATCACCTTCGCGGCGATCCGGATCCGCACCTCGCCCAAGCGCCTCGGCCGCGCCTCCCGCTTCGCCGGCTCCCACCTCGGCGGCGCGTGGCTCGTGCTGTTCATGATCTTCAACGTGCTCTGGACGCTCTTCCTGTTCCGGGGCGCCGCGATCAACACCGGCAACTTCCCGTACGCGTCGGGCGCGTTCGCCTCCGAGGTCGTGGCGGGCTGGCTGCGCCCGCTCGGCGAGGGCGCGAACGAGGTGCTGGAGCTCGCCGGCCTGCTGCTGCACCTCGGCGTGATGCTGGTGTTCCTGGTGATCGTGGTGAACAGCAAGCACATGCACATCTTCACCGCGCCGCTCAACGTGCTGTTCTCCCGCCGCCCGGACGGCCTCGGCGCCGCCCAGCCGATGCGGAGCAACGGCAAGATCCTCGACTTCGAGGAGGCCGACCCCGACACCGACGTGTTCGGCCGCGGCAAGATCACCGACACCACGTGGAAGGGCTTCCTCGACTTCTTCACCTGCACCGAGTGCGGCCGCTGCCAGTCGCAGTGCCCGGCGTGGAACACCGGCAAGCCGCTCTCGCCGAAGATGCTCATCCTCGACCAGCGTGACCACGCGTTCGCGATGGCGCCGTACATCCTCGCCACCGAGGCCGAGCGCGAGAAGCTCCCCGACGAGGTGAAGGCGCTCGCCGAGAAGCCGCTCGTCGGCGAGGACGGCGTGATCCACCCGGACGTGCTGTGGTCGTGCACCAACTGCGGCGCCTGCGTCGAGCAGTGCCCGGTCGACATCGAGCACATCGACCACATCCTCGACATGCGCCGCTACCAGGTGATGATCGAGTCGAGCTTCCCGTCCGAGGCCGGCACGATGCTGAAGAACCTGGAGAACCGCGGCAACCCGTGGGGCCTCGCCGAGGACAAGCGGCTGGAGTGGGTCGAGGAGCTCGCCTCCCGCGAGGTGGACCCGATCGAGGTCACCGTCGTCGAGGACAAGCTGCCCGAGGACGTGGAGTACCTGTTCTGGGTCGGCTGCGCGGGCGCCCTCGAGGACCGGGCGAAGAAGACCACGAAGGCGGTCGCGGAGCTGCTGCACATCGCCGGGGTGAAGTTCGCCGTGCTCGGCCCGATGGAGGCGTGCACCGGCGACCCGGCCCGGCGGCTCGGCATGGAGTTCCTGTTCACCATGCTCGCGCAGCAGAACATCGAGACGCTCAACGACGCCGGCGTGAAGAAGATCGTGGCCACCTGCCCGCACTGCTTCAACACGCTCGCCAACGAGTACCCGCAGCTCGGCGGGCACTTCGAGGTCATCCACCACACCCAGCTCCTCGCCCGGCTGGTCGAGGAGGGCAGGCTCACCCCGATCACGCCGATCGAGCAGAAGATCACCTACCACGACCCGTGCTTCCTCGGGCGGCACAACAAGGTGTACACGCAGCCGCGCGACATCATGGCGAATGTGCCCGGGGTCAAGGCGCAGGAGATGCACCGCTGCAAGGACCGCGGCTTCTGCTGCGGCGCGGGCGGCGCGCGCATGTGGATGGAGGAGCGCATCGGCAAGCGCATCAACACCGAGCGGGTGGACGAGGCGCTCACCACGGACCCCGACACCGTCTCCACGGCCTGCCCGTTCTGCCTCGTGATGCTCGGCGACGCGATCAACGAGAAGAAGAACGCGGGCGAGGCGAAGGAGTCGCTCGAGGTGGTGGACGTCGCCGACCTGCTCGTCCGCTCGGTGAAGGGCGAGCGGCAGCCGACCACGGTCGACGGCTGACGCGCCACGGACCGGCCCGGGCACGGGCCGCCGGCGGGGTACGGCCGGGCCGCGTGCGGCACACACCCGCGCGCGGCCCGCGTCCCGGATCCCGCGACCGGCGTACGCCGCCGGGGCGGGTGTGGGAGCATGTCTCCAGGGCGAGATTCCGGTGTCCGGCGGGTGAGCGAGGCCGTGCCGTACCCGAGAAAAATTCGCGTCCGTTCTGCGGTGACGGCCGTGCGGGCGGCGGATCATTTCCAGTGGTCACCGCATCAAAATCGCCCTCATGCTTCTTTCGCATAACGGGAAAATCACGGTAACCTCAACGTCACGGCTGAGTTGACGGGGAGGGGGCGGCATGCGTGTGATCGTCACCGACGCCGAAGTCACCATGGCCGACGTTCTCTCGCTCCGCATGACGGTCGACAAGCCGCTCGGCGACGGTGCCGAGCTCGTCCTGCGCCACCGCGGCACGGGGATCGAGCGCCGGGTGGGGCTGGAGGCGACCGGGCAGCAGGCCGGGGCCGCCGAGGTGGCGGTCGCGCTGGAGCGGCTGGCGCTCACCCCCGGGCGGTGGGACGCCTACCTGCAGCAGGGCGGCCCGCGCACCCGGATGACGAGCATCGATCCCGGGTTCTCGCTCGACCGGCTCGACGCGTACGCGCTGCGCCGCCGCGAGCTCGCCTACCGGGCCTACCGGACCCAGACCGGCTACCTCGCCCTGAAGATCGACGAGGCGCGGCCGGCCGCGGACGTGCGGGCGGTGTGGTTCCGCGAGGGCCGGTTCGAGGTCACCGGCCTGCTCGCGTACACCGGGTTCGCCGACGACGACGAGCGCCGCCGCGCGCACATGGAGCTGCGGCACCCCGAGGACCCGGACGTCGCGGTGAGCGCGCTCGCCACGGTACGGGGGGTGCGCTTCCACGCGGCGCTGTCGCTCTGCGACGTGATCGCCGCGGCACCGGACTTCGAGGGACTGTGGGAGCCGCTCCTGGTCGTCGAAGGGCTCGACGATCCGCTGCCGCTCGGGGCGCGCATCGACGACGTGGACGGCCGCCGCCGCCGGGTGCACTACCCGGCGACGACGGTCGACGGCGTCCGGATCCGGCCCTGCTACACCGCCGACGACGAGTTGCGGCTCGAGGTGGGCGGGTGAAGATCTGCTTCCTCGTCCCGTCCGCGTTCGACATGCGCGGCGACGTCCGCGCCGTGATCAACCTCGCCGCCGAGCTCGCGTTCCGGCATGAGGTCGAGATCCTCAGCGTGCGGCGGACCCGGGAGAAGCCGTTCTTCCCGGTGCCGGACCGGGTCGGGCTGCGCTGGCTGATCGACCACCGCCCCGGCAAGCGCTCGCTGCTGCCGCGCGGCGGCATGCGCGCCGAGGTGGAGGTGTGGCGGGCGCTGCGCGCGCTGCGCTGCGACGCGCTCGTCACCACCCGGCCCGCGCTCGCCGTACAGGCCGCGCGGCACGCGCCCAAGGGCGTGGTCCGCGTCGCCCGGGAGTGGACGCGGCCGGCCGTGCCGAACCCGATCCGCCGCCACTACCCGCGGCTGTCGGCCGTGGTCGCCTCGACCGAGCGCACCCGGGAGGAGTGGCGGCGCGCCCTCGACGAGGCGGTGCCGGTGCACCACATCCCGGACGCGCTGCCGGTCGACCCGCTGCCGCGCTCCCGGCTCGACAACCGGATCGTCTCCGCGGGCGGCCGGTTGGTGCCGGTGAAGGGCTTCGACCGGCTGGTCCGGGCGTTCGCCATCGTGGCGGACAAGCGCCCCGACTGGCGGCTGCGCCTGTACGGCGGGGGCTCGGAGGAGAAGCGGCTGCGCGGCCTCGTCGCCGAGCTGGGCCTGCACAACCACGTGTTCTTCATGGGCACCACCCCCGACCTGCCGGGCGAGTTCGCCAAGGCGTCGATCGTCGCGATCCCCTCGCTCGCCGAGACGCCCGGCATGACGGTGATCGAGGCGCTCGGCTGCGGCGTGCCGGTGCTCGGCTTCGAGGGCCGGCGCGGGCCGGAGGACTTCATCACCTCGGGCCGGGACGGCGTGCTCGTGCCCGAGGGCGAGGGCGAGATCGAGGCGTACGCGGCGGCGATGCTCGCCCTCATCGACGACGAGCGGCGGCGGCGCGCGCTCGCCGCCGGGGCGCTCGAGACGGCCGCGGGCTACGCCGCCTCCGTGGTCGCCGCCCGATGGGAACGGGTTCTCGACGACCTGTGCCCTTGAGTACGGTTAGGTCATGCATGGCTACAGTGCCGACAAACGGTCCTATCTCACCCGGTTGCGCCGCATCGAGGGTCAGGTCCGCGGGCTGTACCGCATGGTGGAAGAGGACGCCTACTGCATCGACATCCTCACCCAGGTGGCCGCGGCGACCCGCGCCCTCCAGGCCGTGGCGCTCGGCCTGCTCGAGGATCACGTACGGCACTGCGTCGCCGAGGCGATCGCCGGCGGCGGCCCCGAGGCCGAGGAGAAGATCAAGGAGGCCTCGGCCGCCATCGCCCGCCTGGTGCGCTCCTGAGGGCCGCTGAGCGTGCCTCGGGCCGGTCTGGAGCACTCCGAACGGGCCACTCAGAACGGGCCAGCCGTGGCGGTCTAGTCCGTCCCCGGAAACCGGTCCGGACATGACTAGTCCCGGACTCCGGCGGAGTCCGGGACCGTGGTCGCGAATGCCTCTTCGCCGATGCTTCGTCAGTGACCTGCCGAGGTCCGGAGGCCGAGTGCGTTGTCGAGCTCTTCCGTGGTGAGCCGCCGCTCGCTCAGGGCGACGGCGCTGAGCACCTCCGCGTAGAGGGCGATCTCGTCCAACGCGACACGGTCATGGACCCGCAGATCCAAGTTGTCGTGCCCCACCGCGTCGTCCTTCCTTCCGCAGCCCACACCCTCTTTGAGGTTACGACCGACGCGTCTTTCGCGACATGGCCCATAGGGACCATTCCTCCTCTCCCCGGTCAGGTCATTTCGCTTTGCCGAGGTCACAATTCGATGAAACCCCTGGTCGGGCAGGGGTTCGCGCCGGTAGGGACAGGTTGAGAAAAGATATAGAAAAGGTAATGAAGAAATATATTGGTGGGGTTTGTGGCGACCGGTGGGTCAGTTGTGGTCAAGCCATGACGCGGTGGTCGGCGCGCCCGCCCGCCGGGTCTCGTCGTCGATGACCGGATCGTCCCGCTGGTGCAGCAGCGAGCGGGAGACCGCGGCGGCGACCGGGAAGCCGCGGGACGGCGGCGGGGTGCCGGTCAGCCGGCACCAGGCGAGCCCGGTGGCGTACGCGGACCCGAGCAGCGCCGCCGCGGTGTTCCGGTCCGGCGGCTCCAGCGGCGCGGGCAGCCCGTCCTCGTCCGGCCAGCAGCCGCGCAGCGGATGGCGGGGGTCGGCGAGCGCCACGTACAGCGTGTTGCGGAGCTGCGGGTCGAGCCAGCCGTAGATCGACTCCACCGCGTTCGGGGCGACCGCGGCCACGTCGGCGGCGAGCAGCGACGCCGCCACCGCCCGCGGGTCGGCGCCGGTCGCGGCGACGTACGACAGCGACTCGACCAGGTCGTAGAAGACGTGCCGGAAGTGCTCGCCGGGGGAGTGCTCGCCGATCACCGCGGCGGTGAGGTGGGGCGGCACCCGGGCGAGCCAGGTGCGCCGCACGTCGCCGCGCGGCCACGGCCGGTTCGGGGCGACCATGGCGAGCAGCGCGTCGGCCCGGGGCCGGAACCGCGCGTCCGAGCGCAGCACCTTCGCGGTCTGGCCCATCAGCCCGGCGAGCCGCAGCCCGGCCACCTGCGCGCCCGAGCTGATCCGCTCGCCGTACAGGTCGGCGAGGGCGTCGAGGCGGGTGCCGGGCAGCCAGCGGATCCAGTCGTCGCCGGGCAGCGGCCGGGCGAGGAACTCGCCGAACACCGTCAGCAGGGCCTCGTTGCCGTCGAACGCCGGCGCGTAGGCGCACCACATGATCGTGCCCCACACCACCGCCACCGTGCTCGGCACGTCGCCGGCGAAGATGTCCGAGAACGGCCCGCCGTCCAGCGGGAAGTCCGCCTGCCGCAGGTCGCGCAGGGTGCTGATGAGCTCCCGGATCCCGTCGGTGATCTCGCGCGGCACGTCCGGGCCGACGAACGCCTGGGTGGAGCCCCGGTCGGCGGCGCAGTCGGCCGCGGCGGGGAGCAGGGAGACCGGCACGCGCGGCGCGGGCCGGGCCGGGCGCGCGGCGGCGCGCAGGTCGGGGCGCACCGGCGGGGCGGACAGGTGCCACACCCCGTCGGAGGGCTCGTAGCGGTACCAGCGGCCGTGCGCACCGAACACCCAGCAGGCGCCCTCGGGGGTGACGAGCACCCGGTCGGCCATCGCCTGGGCGCGCGACGGCAGCGGGAGCTCGGCCCACCGTGGGTCGGCCGCCATCCCGCGCACATCGCGTTCCATCGCCGCGAAGCCGTCCCAGTGCACGTCGGAAATGGTACTTGCGGGGTCCCGGCGCGGGACGGGGCGCACAACCCGCACAGCACCCCCGGCCGCCACGTCAGGCGCTCAGGTCACGCCGAGGACGGCATCGGGATGAGGGTTTCACAGCAGGCGCGTGGTCGGCCCGACCCGCCGGGCCTTGCGGTGCCGCTCGGCGTGCGCCCGGTAGGTGTCCGGGGTGTGGGCGAAGGACGCCCGGTCGGCGTCGCTGAGCTCGCGGATCACCCGGCCCGGCACCCCGGCGACGAGCACGCCCGGCGGGACCTGCGTGCCCGGCGGCACCACCGCGCCCGCGGCGATCAGCGACCCCGCGCCGATCCGCGCCCGGCCGAGCACGATCGCGCCGATGCCGATGAGCGCCCCGGTCTCCACGTACGCGCCGTGCACCATCGCCTTGTGGCCGAGGCTCACCCGGGGCTCCAGGATCGCCGGCTCGCCCGGGTCGGCGTGCAGGCAGCACAGATCCTGGATGTTGCACTCCTCGGCGACCTCGATGCGCTCGCCGTCGCCCCGCAGGACCGCGCCGTACCATACGCTGGTGGCGCGGCCGAGCCGTACGCGCCCGACGATCACGGCACCGTGGGCCACGAAGGCCTCGGGATGGATCTCGGGCTCGGCGTCGTCCAGCGCGGCGATGTAACTCACGGTCTCCATATTCCCATCCGATCAGCGCGATCCCATCGAGGGGGCACCGGCGCGATGGCGCGTACGGCATTTGCCGACCGGCACGGCGGTTCGGGTTGCGTGACGCGCGGGATTGGCAGGAAAGTCGTCTCCTACGTGCCGCCGATCCCCGGCGATATCCCCCATCCACGGCAGGGCATGCGATGACGAACAGCGACAGCTTCTCCGACCTCATGAGCGAAGAGAACTTCGAAGTCGTGATGCGCGGCTACAGCCGCCGCCAGGTGCACGACTACATCAACCGGCTGCGCAACCAGATCCGCGACCTGGAGGAGCGGCTCGCGCGCACGCTGGAGCAGGCCGAGCAGAGCAGGATCGAGCTCGCCGAGGCGCGCCGCCGCCTCGCCGAGGCCCCGCAGGACTACGACGAGCTCGGCCAGCGGCTCAGCACGATCCTCAAACTCGGCGAGGAGGAGGCGGCGGCGAAGCGGCAGGCCGCCGAGCAGGAGGCGAACCAGCTCCGCGAGCGGGCGTCGGCCGAGGCCCAGCGGCTGCTCACCACCACCCAGGAGCAGGCCCAGGCGATGGTGTCCGCGGCCCACGCCGAGGCGGAGCGGCGGGTCGCCGAGGCGACCGCCACCGCGGAGCGGCTGCTCGCGCAGGCCGACGCCGAGGCCGAGGAGAAGCTCGCGACCGCCCAGGCCGAGGCCGAGGCGGCCCGCGGCGAGGCCCGCGCCGAGGCGGAACGCATGCTCGCCGACGCGCAGGCCCGCGCCACCGCCACGGTGAACGCGGCGAACGCCCAGGCGGAGGCGACGGTGCGCGAGGCCACCGCCCGCGCCGAGGCGATCCTCACCTCCGCCCAGCAGCGCGCCGCCCGGCTCGACGAGCACACCGGCCGCCGCGTGACGTACCTGACCGACACCCACGCCGAGGTGATGCGGCGGCTCAACGAGATCAGCACGGTGCTCGGCGACCTGCTGCACAAGGAGCACCTCGCCGGGCCGATCCTCGACGAGGCGTCCGTGGTGCCCCCGCCGCCCCAGATCAGCACCGAGGTCGTCGAGCCCGGCCTCGAGCCGTCCCCGGACCGTCCTGCCGAGGAGGACCGGTACGGCGAGCCGGACGACGTCCGTGCCGGCGAGCCGCGCGACGACGCCGAGCCGCCCGCCGCCGAGGAGCCGCGCGACGACGAGCCGGTCCGCGAGCACGCGCACGACTTCCGGCAGGAGTACCCGCACGATCCTGCGCACGACGGCGGCCGTGACCACGGCCCCGGCGGCGAGGTCGCGCCCGGCTACGGGCCCGAGCCGCACGACGGGCGGTTCGGCCACGCCGGCCCGGCCGCCGAGCACCACATCCCGAACGGCGGCTACCCCGAGCGGGACGACCGCGACGAGCGGCCCGGCGAGCACGCGGAGCGGCTGCCGGAGAACGACCTGTTCCGCGCCCGGACCCCGGCCCGTCCGGAGGAGCGCTGACGGAAACGGCCCGCCCGGCCCGCGGGCCGGCCGCCCTCACCGGGAGGGCATGAGCGGGCCGGACGACGCGCCACGGCACCACGGAAGCCTCCGCCCCGCGGAGGCTTCCGCGCGTCCGGACCGGGATCAGCCGGGATCCGCGGAGCGCGCGAGTTCCTCCTGCTCCCGCAGCTTCTCCTGGAGGCTCTCCGGGTCGTCGGCGTCGACCGTCATCGCGCAGCCCGCCTCCCGCTGGGCGGCGGTGAGGGGATGGTGCCGGGTCGCCCACCATCGCCCGGCGTCGCTGCGCCAGATGGTCCAGTCCGGGTATGCCCGGGCGATCTCGGCGAGATGCCGGTCAACGGACATCCCTTCACCCCACCCGTATGTGCGGTTACGACCCTCAACCTGCGCTGGATTCTGCCGAGTTTTCCACGCCACGAAGACGACTGGTGATCCTATCGCCCGACTTTTCGCCTGACTGCGATGCGTCGGTCGCGATACCGCATGGAGCCTCCCCCCTTCGCCGGCCGGGCGTCGGCCGCGCTCAGGCGTCGAAGTCGTACTGGAGCACGTACGAGGCGGAGTCGAGGATCATCTCGTTGAGCTCGACCGGCATGCCGCCGGTGGTGTACGCGGTGCGGCAGATCACGATCACCGGGGTGCCCGCCGGGAGCTTCAGCAGGTTCGCCTCCTGGGGGGTCGGCATGCGGGCGCGCACCTCCTCGGTGAAGTGCACGGGGCTGTAGCCGAGCTCCCCGAGCCGGGCGTAGACGCCACCCGGGCCGGTGTCGATCGCCGTGATCGCGGTGCCCTCGACGAGGTCGGCGGGAAAGTGCGAGGTGGCGAGCTGCACGGGACGTTTGTCGATCGAGTAGCGGCGGCGCCGGATCCAGACGTCGTCGGTATCGAGCAGGCGGGCGACCGCCTCGCTCGCGGGCACGCGCTCGACGTGGATCTCGTCCACCGTGTAGGGACGGCCGCGGGTGTCGGCGTCCCAGATGGCCCGGCCCTGTGACCACTGCTGACGGGAGAGACGCCGGGACCCGTGGCGCCGGATCGGCCGGAACAGACGGACGTACACCCCGGATCCGCGCCGCGGTACGGCGAGCCCCTCGTTGATGAGCACGGCGAGGGCCTGCCGGGCGGTCGCCCGGGCGACGCCGTACTCGGCCATCAACGCGTTCTCGCCCGGCAGCCGGTCACCGTCACGGAGCTCGCCGCTGAGGATGCGGTTCCTCAGCGTGTCCGCGATCCGCCGATAAATCGGGGGCTCGTGAGGTACCGGGGATTCCGTCACGTTCGACCACCCTCTGTCACCAACCGGGTTTGGCATCTCCAGAGAACTTGCCCCACATGCACCACGATCGCACAGATACCGGCCTTGTTCCCATGCTTGTTTCGCCGCGGGCATGTCTCCGCGGTGAGATTTCCGGGTTTTCGCCGTCCGAAATATGCAAACGACTCCGTCCGGTAATGGGGTGTGCGGTGCCGCCGGGACGAAACCCGGCCCGGGTGCCGGACGCAATGCCGTGCGGTGCGTCGCCGGATCGCGTGGGCCGTGACCGGGCCGCCGGATGCCGCGGCGTGCCCCGCCCGTCCCAGGGCGTGATCATGGCCGGTAAGCCCGGCGAACAGGCCCATCGCTCGGCACATGTGGCGTACCGCACAGCGCTCTGACCTGCGATTTCTCGCCGCCCGGCGGGCGGGCCACCGGCGGAGCGGCGCCGGGGTACGGCGGGCCGGCGCCGCCGCGGGACCACGCCGGGCGCCGGCGCGCCGCCCGCCGCGGCGGGAGTCGCCGGCGTCCGCGAAACGTTCCCGCCCGATGCGCCCGCGCCGCCGGGACATCGCCAGGAAAACGCGGATGACCTGGCATTTTGCCGCGGGCGGCCGGGGAATTCGCGCCGTCGGGCGCCACCCTGGCGATCACGGGCGGCGCGCGCGATACATTCCTCACAGTCGCCAGCCGCGTCACATGCGGGCAATCGTGCATCTGATACGGGCATGGCGCGATCTGCACCGCCGGGATATAGGAAGGTGGCGGTTCGGGAAGCCCGGCACGTCCGGGTCGTCCGGTATACGGAAAGTCGGGACTTCTTTTTTACTGACTAAATTTAGTTGCGAAGAAAAGGGGACATGGGCGAACTGACGGGGATCAACGCCTCGCCGCGGACGGCGATCCTCGCCACGCTCGGCCAGGCGGGGGCGCTGAGCCGTACCGAGCTCGCCCGGCGCCTCGGGCTCAGCCCGGCGACCGTGACCCAGGTGACCCGGCGGCTGCTCGCCGAGGGCCTCGTCGAGGAGCTCGACCGGGCGCCCTCGCGGGGCGGCCGCCCCGCGCAGCTCCTGGGGCTCACCGGCGCCCCCGGGCGGGCGATCGGCGTGAAGATCGCCAAGGACCACGCCGTCGGCGTCGAGGTCCGGCTCGACGGCGTGCTGTTACAGAAACGGGAGATTCCCCTCGACGCGACCGCGCCCGACTGCCTCGACACCGTGGCCGCCCTGGTGGCAGCGCTCGCCTCGCGCGGCCCCCGGCTGCTCGGCGTCGGGGTGTGCGTGCCCGGGGTGGTCGACCGGCCGGGCAGCGGCGTGGTCGACTCGCAGCCGCTCGGCTGGACCTCGATGCCCGCCGGGGCCCGGCTGCGCGCCGCGCTCGACCTGCCGGTCCTCGTCGACAACGACGTCAACGCGCTCGCCGTCGCCGAGCGCCTGTACGGCAGGGGCCGCGGGTACCGCGACTTCATCGTGGTCGCGGTCGGCCAGGGGGTGGGCCTCGCCATCGTCGCCGACGGCGGCCTGGTGCGCGGCGCGACCGGCGGCGCGGGCGAGTTCGGGCACATGCCGGTCGCGGAGGGGCCGCGCTGCGGCTGCGGCAACCTCGGCTGCCTGGAGGCGGTGGTCGGGGCGGCGACGCTGCGGGCGCGCACCCGGCAGATGGAGCCGGCCACCGTGCTCGCCGAGGCCGGGGCGGTGCTCGGCCGGGCGATCGCCGGGCTGGTGAACATCCTCGACCCCGCCGCGGTCTTCGTGCTCGGCGAGGCCACCCGGCAGTGGGACCGCTGGCGGCCCGGCTTCGACGCGAGCTTCCCCGCCCACCTCACCCGCCCGCACCGGCACATCCCGGTGGAGATCGGCGGCTGGGACGACTCCCGGTGGGCGCACGGCGCGGCCGGCCTCGTGCTCGGCACCCCGCTCGGCGTGGTGCCCGGCACCGGCGAGCAGGGCGACCAGATCCGGGCCCGGCTCGCCTGACCGCGGGCCGGGGCACGGCACGCCGGGTACGGATCGCGGATTCGTGACGATCTATATAAGCGTGTCCCGCGTGCCGCGACGAGGCCGCCGGGGGCGCGGCGCCGGGGCGGCACGCCGTACCGCGCCGCGGTGGTGGGCCGGCCGTGCGGCGGTGATCCGGTGAGATCGATCCGATACGGAACGCGGCGTGCCGTCCGTATGGACCGTTCCGGACGTGCCGTCGCATGGCCGCCCGCCACCGGTACTCCCTATGCTGTGGACCATCCGCGCGACGGATCGTCCGCCGCCCGGCAGGCGGCGCCGCGCGGACAGGTCCCTGACGGCGGAACGGGTCTAGGCTCCTGCTGATGCTTGTCGACTTTGATGTGCTGACCGAGGTGAGCCGTCTCGCCGGGCTCGCCGAGGAGGACCGATTCATCCTGGCGGATCAGATCGCCTGGAAGCTGGGCCCGGAGTGGGAGGCCCACGATCAGTTGTCCGGCGAGGCCCGCCTTCCCGTGGTGCGGCACCTGCGCACGCGCATGCTGTTCGCCGTCATCCCCGGTGGCTCGTACTTCATGGGGATGACCGAAGAGGAGGAGATGGCGGCGATCAACATCATCGGCGGTGACCGCATGCGCACCGCCCCGATGGTGGCCTGGTACGCCGCCGCGGCGCGGCCGGTGCACCGGGTCACGATCCGCCCCTTCCTCTGCGCGATCCGGCACGTGCCGTGGAGCGTCGCCGCGATGCTCAAGCCGGGGATCAACGAGGACTACAAGGGCTCGGTCATGGTCCCGGCGAAGGACACCTGGATGTTCCGCGAGCTGTTCGACGGGGCCCGGCTGCTGTCCGAGGCCGAGTGGGAGTGGATGGCGCGCGAGGGCGGCCGGGAGAGCTGGCTCGCCGTGCTCGCCCGCCGCGAGCCGAACCGGCCGCACGGCATGCGGCTCGGCCAGCCCCCCGCCGTGGAGAACCGGTGGGGCATCGAGCAGCTCCAGTCCGACGCCGGGGAGTGGGTGGCCGACTCCTGGCACCCGGACTTCACCGACGCCCCGGAGGAGGGCCAGGCGTGGGACCCTGAGGACCGGGCCGGCGTCAAGCGTGGGGCCCACAGCAACTGGCAGGCCGACCAGGAGGCGATCACCATGCACTGCGCCTTCCGCGAGCAGGCGCCCGACGGCGTGATCGCCGGCGTACGGCTCGCCCGCGACCTGCCCTGAGCCGCGCGCGGCGGCCGGGCCGCGCGCGGCACGGCGCTCCGGACGCCGCTCAGAAGGCCCCGAAGGACCGGCGCCACCAGGCGTAACAGTCGGGCAGCGCCACCGGGGTCCAGCGCGGCTTGGCGAGCCGGGGCAGCTCCGCCTCGGTCACCCAGCGCACCTCGCTGATCTCGACGCCGTCGGGCCGAGGGGCGCCGCGCACCACCGTGCACCCGTAGATGCTGATCACGTACGAGCACTGGTCGCCGTTGGGGTAGACGACGCGGAACTCCGGCCCGCCGTACACGCCGATCAGGTCGTGCACCCGGATGTCGAGGCCGATCTCCTCGCGCACCTCGCGCACGACGGCGTCGGCGGGGGACTCGTCGGGCTCGACGATGCCGCCGGGCGGCGCCCACAGCGGCTCGGCCTCGGCGTGCAGCGCCATGAGCATGCGGCCATGCTCGTCGAAGACGCACGCCGCGACCGAGGGCAGCACCATCAGCTCGTTGCCCACCCGGGCGCGCAGCTTGGCGAGAAACTCCGGTATGGGCACGGTCAGCGTCTCCTCACGTCCGTCGGCGGTGTCACGGTCGGCATCACCCGACCAAAGCTACGCCACCCGCCGCCGGGCCGTACGGCTCAGCCGCCCGTTCACCCCACGGCCCGCAGCATGTTGCGGATCTCCACCACCCCGGCCGGGTCGAGGCCGTTCACCGGCTCGTCGAGGATGAGCAGCTCCGGCCGGTGGATGAGCGCCTTGGCGAGGGCGAGCCGCTGCGCGTTCCCCATCGACAGGGTGCCGGCGCGGGCCCGCGGGGAGAGCGACAGGGCCTCGATCACCTCGTCCACGGCCCGTGGATCGGGCAGCCGGCGCAGCCGCCGCACGATCTCCAGGTTCTCCCGCACGGTGAGCTCGGGGTAGGCGGCGGGGGACTCCACCAGGTAGCCGACCCGCGACCAGACGCCCGATCGGCGCCGACGGCGGCCCCGAGCACCCGCACCGACCCGGCGTCGGGCCGGATCATGCCGAGCGGCATGCGGATGAGCGTGGTCCTGCCCGCGCCGTTGAGCCCGAGGAGCGCGTAGATCTCGCCGCGCGCCGCACGGTCAGGCTCACGCCGTCGACGGCGACCACGTCGCCGAACCGTTTGCGCACGCCCACCGTCTCGATCGCGGGCAGGGGATCGCGCATGAGGACCTCCAAGCCCCAGGGGCAGAGGCTGGCAGTAAGAGTCCCTGTCAAAATAACGCCGCCGTTACCCTTTGGACCGGACGATGGCGGCGCGGACGGCGTGGGGGTGGGCGATGGATGCCGACGAGGCGCGGGCGCGGTTCTCCGGCCGCCGGATGGCGTACCTCGCCACCGCGGACGCCGCGGGCCGGCCGCACCTGGTGCCGTGCACCTTCGCCGTCGCGGGCGACCTCGTTTACACCGCCGTCGACCACAAGCCGAAGAGCACCCGTGATCTGCGCCGGCTGCGGAACATCCGGGAGAACCCGCAGGTGTCCCTGCTCGCCGACCACTACGAGGAGGACTGGGACCGGCTGTGGTGGGTGCGCGCCGACGGCCGGGCGCGGATCCTCGACGACGAACCGGGCGAGTCCGCGGACCAGGTACGGCGGGCCGCCCTCGCGCTCCTCGCGCGCCGGTACGAGCAGTACCGGGACCGCCCGCCCGAGGGACCGGTGATCGAGATCGCGGTGGAGCGATGGTCCGGCTGGGCGGCGTCGGCGCCGCGGAGGCGATGACCTGTGCGGTGGCGCCGTGCGGAGGGTACTTCCTATTCGTAGGGCATTTCGCTGACACGTGTCGCCAAAATGCCCAACTTTGTGAGAGCATGGCGACCGCAACAGGAGGATGTCGTGGCGGTGAGGACGCAGGAGTCATCTGCCGTGGGCGCGGGTCTGCGGCCCCAGGCCGTGATGCTGACCTTCCTCGGCAACTATGTCTACGGCAGCGACATCTGCGTGTTCTCCGGCAGCTTCATCGAGGTGTTCGCCCGGGTGGGGGTCTCCGCGGAGGCGACCCGCTCGACGCTCACCCGCATGGTGAACCGCGGGCTGCTGCGCCGCCAGCGGCAGGGCCGCCGCATGTACTTCGGCCTCACCCGCCGCACCGTGGACATCCTCAAGGACGGTGAGCAGCGCGTCTGGCACACCGGCGTGGTCAACACCGACGAGCGGGACCGCTGGACGCTGATCGGCTTCTCGCTCCCCGAGTCGTGGCAGCGGGAGCGGCACGAGCTGCGGTCCCGGCTCATCTGGGCCGGGTTCGGCCCGCTGCAGAACGGGCTGTGGATCGCTCCCGCCGAGGTCGACGTCGCCGAGATCGTCAAGGACCTCGGCGCGCAGGCGAACGTGAAGGTGTTCGCCGCCGAGCCGCTGCCCCCGACCGACATGCGCCGGCTGGTGCAGGACGCCTACAACCTCACCGACCTGGAAGGCCGCTACCGCGCCTTCCTCGACCGCTGGGACCGCCCCGAGCCGTTGCCGGAGGCCGCCGACGATCTCGTCCGATCGCTGGTGATGCTCACCGAGTGGCTGCAGATCATCCGGACCGATCCCCGCCTGCCGCTGCGCTACCTGCCTCCGGACTGGCCGGCCGAGCGCGCCCAGCGCGTCTGCCACGAGCTGTACCAGCGCTTCCGCCCGGAGGCGACGCGGGTCGCCTCCGAGATCCTCGACACGGTCCCCGACGCCGATCCCCCCAGGTAGCCCTCGCGGGAGCGGGCTGCCGAGTAGCAAGGAGCAGCAGATGCGCAATCAGGGCATTGGGTCCTGGCCACGGCGGCGTGCCCGGATGACGCCGAAGAAGGTGGCACTCACCTGCGACGGACGCGACTTCACCTACGCCGAGCTCGCCGAGCGGGTCGACCGGCTCGCGAACGCCTTCCGCGGGCTCGGGGTACGGCGTGGCGACCGGGTGGCCTACCTCGGCGCCAACCACAACTCCCTGGCGGAGACGCTGTTCGCCCTCGGCCTGCTCGGCGCGGTGTTCGTACCGCTCAACCACCGCCTCACCGCCCCCGAACTCCAGTACATCCTCGAGGACAGCGGGGCCGAGCTGCTGATCTGCGGCCGGTCGCACCGCCACATGGCCGAGCAGCTCAAGGTGAAGCGCACGGTCATCGACGACGAGGGCGGCGAGTACGAGAAGCTGATCGCCTCGGCCGAGCCGGAGCCGGTCGACGAGGAGGTCTCCCTCGGCGACCTCTGCCTGATCATGTACACGTCGGGCACCACGGGCAAGCCCAAGGGCGCCATGCTCAGCCACGGCAACCTGACGTGGAACACCTACAACCTCATGGTCGACGTCGACCTCACCAGCAGCGAGGTCACGCTGATCAGCGCCCCGCTGTTCCACATCGCCGCGCTCGCCCAGACCCTGCTGCCCACGCTGCTCAAGGGCGGCCGGTCGATCCTGGAGCCGTCGTTCGACGTCGACCGCACCTACGACCTGATCGAGTCCGAGCGGGTCACGATCATGTTCGGGGTGCCGGCGATGTTCAACTTCATCGCCCAGTCCCCGCGCTGGGACACCGCGGACCTGTCGAGCCTGCGCAACCTGCTGTGCGGCGGCGCGCCGGTGCCGGAGCCGCTGATCCGCCGCTACCAGGAGCGCGGCCTCACCTTCCTGCAGGGCTACGGCATGACCGAGACCTCGCCGGGCGCGCTGTTCCTCAGCGCCGAGGACTCGGTGCGCAAGGCGGGCACCGCCGGGGTGCCGTGTTTCTTCACCGACGTGCGCGTGGTCACCGCGGACGGCCGGGACGCCGCCCCCGGCGAGCCGGGCGAGGTGATCGTGCAGGGGCCGAACGTGATGCTCGGCTACTGGAACCGGCCCGAGGCGACCGCCGAGGCGCTGCGCGACGGCTGGTTCCACTCCGGCGATATCGCGATCAAGGACGAGGAGGGGTACGCCCGGATCGCCGACCGCCTCAAGGACATGATCATCTCGGGTGGCGAGAACATCTACCCGGCCGAGGTCGAGGAGGTGCTCTACGGCCACCCGGCGGTCGCCGAGTGCGCGGTGATCGGCGTGCCCGACGAGCGGTGGGGCGAGGTGGGCAAGGCGCTCGTGGTGCTGCGCCCCGGCAAGTCCGCCACCGCCGAGGAGCTCATCTCGTTCTTCGACGGCCGCCTGGCACGTTACAAGATCCCGAAGCACGTGGAGTTCGTCGACGCCCTGCCGCGTAACGGTTCCGGCAAGATCCTCAAGCATGTGCTCCGCGAGCGCCACGGGTGATCGTACGGTACGGCACGGCGCACGCCCGGCCCGGCGGGGTTGTGAACCGCCGGCCGGGCGGGAGCCGTACCGGAGGGTGATCCCGGACCCGGAACGGAGTCGATGGTGGTGGGTGTTCACGGGCCGTATGGAGCGGTCCGCGGCAACGCTCCTTATCAGGCTTTGTACTATCTATGGCTTAGAACAGGGCCGAGACCGGGGTGGGGGAGACGATGACGATGCTCTCGGAGCGACGAGTGGGGGACGGCCTGCCTCCGGTCTGGCCGGCTGACCGCTACGAGGTGATCTGCGAGCGGGGCGAGTCCTTCGGCAGCACGCGGGACCGCTACCACTACGCCAAGTACGCGATGGAGTCCGCGCGGGCGCTCGAGAAGGCGGGGCTCGCCCGCCGGGTGCTCGTGATCCGGATGGCCGACGACACGGTGATCTACGACCGCGCCCAGGGCATCGAGCTGCCGCCCGAGGAGTGGTGACCGCCGGGCCGGTCGAGCGGCCGTCGCGCACGCGGGACGAGCGGGGCGGGGGGCCAGGCCCCGGCGTCCGGTCGCGTGCGGGGCACTGCCCGGTGAGCGACCGGGCCGGCCGGACGTGAACATCCGCGACAGCATCCCGAGGCATACCGAGCACGCCCGCGCACGCGGGTGAGCGCTTCACCACGCGTGTCCGGGTGATGTGTGCCGCCGTCCGTCGGCGGCGCGTGGCACGGCGCGGGCCTTTTCGGGCCGTGTTCGAGGGCCTCGCGTGCTCCCGATGGGGCCGTCGGGAGGCCCCGACGCCCTATTGATCTGACATCTCCAGTCATGATCTGTTGACCCTTATTGTCGAGTCGATCTGCCGTCCCGGTAGGCCGCGCAACGGCCTCTCGACCGGACGGAAGCGGTGGGCGCTTCCGGTGCCGGTGCCCCTCGTCATGCCGGCGGCGCTCCTCAGCTCAAGGCCACCGGCTCGGCGATGAACCGCCGGTGGGAGCGCAACACCTCCGACACCGTCAACGTGACCACGACCGTGCACCCGATCGGCCGGCCGGGCGGGCACACGCTGAAGTGCCGGATGGCCGACCCGGCCGTGATCCTGCAGCGGCTCGAGATCGACACCGGCGGCCTGAAGGCGAGTTACGTCGCGTGCGCGCTCAGGCCGACTTGGCGACGGCCACGTGGCGGGCGAAGCGGCGGTGGCGCTCGAGTTCGGCCGCGACCGGGGCGAGCACCAGGTCGCGGCCGACGCGCCGCATGGCCGCGTGCAGCAGCCGGGCGGTACGGCGGGCCCGGCGGCGGCCGCCCGCCCAGGCGGTGAGGCGGGCGGCGAGCGCGGTGAGCAGCCCGGCGAGCACCCCGCCGAGGAAGAGCACGGTCGGCCAGGGCAGCTCGCCGAGCGTCGGCGTCGGCGGGGCGGGCAGCCGCAGCCAGTCGAGCGCGAACAGGCCGAGCAGCCACAGCAGGCCCGCGGCCGCCACCGCGAGCAGCAGCCACTGCCAGGCGTCCACGATCCGCCACCAGCGCGGCGGCCGCGCCTCGCCCCAGCCGGTGGCGACCGCGTGGTCGAGCGCGTCGGGCAGCTCGGCGAGCCGCGAGGTGGCGGCCCGCCGTACCGCGGCGGCCCACGGGGCGGGCAGGCCGTCCGCGGCCCGCTCGGCCACGTCCCGGATCGCGGTCTCCACCCGGGACCGCTGCACCGCGGAGGCGGGTGGGAGCGAGGTGCGGTCGGCCGACCGGCCGGAGGGCCCGGTGGCGAGGCGGAGGCGGCGCAGCGGGTCCGGCCGCAGCCGGCGCAGGCCGCGGGTGACCGGCCAGCCGGTGGCGGCCACCGCGCGGTGGCGGTGCGCCTTCGCCACCGCCTCGACCACGAGCGGCACCCCGGCCGCCTCGGCGAGCGCCGCGGTGAGCGGCGGGGCGCACCCGGCCACCGCGTCCGGCCGGGCGGTCCGCTCGCCGCGCCGCCCGTCGGCGCGGCCGCCGGTGGCGGCGGCGAGCTGCCACCACTGCGCCGGCCCCCGCTCCGGCGACGGCCCCGCCGCCCGGTCGAGCGCGGCGGCGGCGAGCGCGGCGTCCGCGGCGAGCCGGTCGGCCCAGGCGCGCCGCCGGGACACCGAGGCGGCGAGCATCCACCGCAGGTCGGGCAGGCCCGCCCCGGTCACCGCCGAGGCGGCGACGAGCCGTACCCGCTCCAGCCCATCCTCGGCGAGCAGGCGGCGCAGGTCGGCGAGGCAGGCGTCGACGGCGTCCGGGGGCAGCCGGTCGATCTGGTTGAGCACGACCACGGTGACGTCGCCGTGCCGGGCGAGCGGGCGCAGGTAGCGCTCGTGCACCGCCGCGTCGGCGTACTTCTGCGGGTCGAGCACCCACACCAGCAGGTCGACGAGCCCGACGAGCCGGTTCACCTCGAGCCGGTGGGACGCCTCGATCGAGTCGTGGTCGGGCAGGTCGAGCAGGATGAGCCCGCCCGGCTCCCGCTCGGCCGGGTGGGCGGACGGGTCGACGACGTGGCGGCGCGGCACCTGGAGCCAGTCGAGCAGCGGCCCGGCGCCCTCCGGGTCCCACACCGCCGCCTGCGCCGCCGCGGTGGTGGGCCGGGTGACGCCGACCTTCGCCACGGGCGCGCCGACGAGCGCGTTGAACAGCGAGGACTTGCCGCTGCCGGTCGCCCCGGCGAGCGCCACCACGGTGTGCCCGACCGACAGGCCGCGCCGTACCCCGGCCCGGGCGGTCACCTCGCGGGCGGCCGCCACCACCGCCGGGTCGAGCCGCCCGTCGGCGAGCTCGGCCGCCGCGGCGAGCGCGTCCAGCCGCTCGTCGAGGGAGACCGCGCTGCGGCGCCGTACCAGCGTCATCGCCCGCCTCCCCGGCCCGGGCCGCCCCGATGCGCGCCGTCACCGCCCGGCGGACGGCCCGCCTCGGTCATGTCCCGCCTCGCCGCCCGTGCGGCCCGCTGTGCATGGGGGCGCCGTCCTCGTCGCGCGGCCCGCCGGGCGTCGCGGCGAGGTCGAGCGTGTGCCGCCGCTCGCGTACGGCCCGCGCGCACTCGCGCAGCGCCCGCGCGGTGTCCTCGGCCGGGCCCGGGGCCTCGAGCAGCCCGTCGAGCAGGGCGGTGAACCGGGTCATCTCCTCGTCGAGCACGCCGCGGACCCGCCGCCGCAGGTCCTGGCGGGCCCGTTCGGCGAGGGTGCGCACCGCCTGGTCGCCGAAGATCGCCTCCAGCAGCTTCTGGCTGAGCACGCTCGCGCCGCCCGCGATGCCGACCTCGATCCCGGTGAGCCCGCCGGTGGAGGCGAACGCGGCGAGCATGAGCAGCAGCGCGGTGCCGTTCACGCCGAGCGAGGCGAGCCGCGCGGTGGTGCGCCGGTCGGCGCCCTCGGCGCGGACCAGGTCGAGCACGTACCCCTGCCAGTCCCGCACCGCGGCGGCGGCCCGGTCCGGCAGCACGGCCGAGGCCCGGCCCAGCCGCCCGGCGGCCACCACCCCGGCGCGGGCGAGCAGATCGCGCCCGGCGGGCGTCGCCGACCACGCCTCCAGCGAGCGCTCCGCGGCCCGGTCGGCGGTGGCCCGGATCAGCGCCTCCAGCCCGCTGCCGAGCGCCACCCGCAGCCGGGTGTCCGGCGCGGGCCGGGCGGTGAGCAGCGCCACGATCTGGTCCCGGATCCGGCCGACCCGGGCCTCCAGGGACCGCATGAACTCGCCGGTGCCGACGAAGTCCTGCCAGCGGGCGAGCACCTCGCCGCGCAGCAGCGACCCGTCGCTCATCCCGTCGTCGAACGCGGCCATGCCCGCGTCGTACGCGCGCTCCACCGCCGCGCGCAGCTCGCGGATGCCGCGCCGCTGCCGTTCCACCGCCTCGGCGAGGGCCGGCACCCGTACGGCGAGGCTGTCGAGCGCGCCGCCGAGCGTGCGCCGCACGATCGCGGCCCGGCTCCGCGCGTCCGCGCAGATCTCGCCGAGCCAGTCCGCGATCGGCCGTACCAGGTCGGCGGGGAGCCGCCCGCCATCGAGCGAGCCGACCTCGGGCACGGTGAACAGCGGCACGTCGCCGAGGCCGTTCGCCGCGAGCAGCCGGGCGAGGTCGCCGCGGACCGGGTCGAGCGCGTCGCCGGGCACGCGGTTGAGCACGACGGCGAGCGCCGTGCTGCGTTCCCGGGCGTCGCGCAGGAACCCCCACGGCACCTCGTCGGCGTACCGGGCGGCGCTGGTGACGAACAGCCACAGGTCGGCGGCGGCGAGCAGCTGCGCGGCGAGCTCGCGGTTCGCGGTCACCACCGAGTCGATGTCGGGGGCGTCGGCGAGCGCGAGCCCGGCGGGCAGCGCCTCGGCGGTGACCACGCGCAGCGTCCCCGGCTCGCCCCGGCCGTACCCGGTGACCCGCGGCAGCCCGGGCAGCACGTTCCGGCCGAGGAACCACTCCTCGCCGGCCGGGCCGGTCACCAGCGTGGGCCCGAGTGTGGTCGGCCGCAGCACGCCGGGCACGGTCACGTCCGCGCCGACCAGCGAGTTGACCAACGTGGACTTGCCCGCGCCGGTCGATCCGCCGACGACGGCGAGCAGCGGCGCGTCGATCGCCTCCAGCCTCGGCAGCAGGTAGTCGTCGAGCTGCCCGGCCAGCTCCCGGCACGCCCGGCGGTCGGCCGCCACGTCCCCCACCGAGAGCGGGAACAGCTCGCCGTCGAGCCGTCGCCGCAGCTCCCGCAGGGCGTCCAGCAGCCCGCTCGTGCCCGCCATGACAGCCACCCTTCCCGCAGCGTGCCGTCCTAGGCCTCACGCGCCCGGCCGGGCACCGGCCGTGGTGGCGGCCCCGGTTCCGCCCGCCGTACGGCCCGCCCGAGCGGCCGGCGCGCCGAGCGTGGCCGCCCGGACACGGACGGCTGTCGCGCTTGGTGAGGCGTTGGACCCGGAATTGGGGGCAGAGCGAATTCGGCACCCCTACGCACCCCGAGGAGCGCGATATGGCAGATGTGCCGGTCAGCAGCCACGGCGGGGGGATCGCCGCGGCGCAGCGGTGGTTGCGGCGGCGGACCAGCAGGGCCGCGGACTGGCGGCCCGATCGGCTCGTCGCGGCGAAGGGCGATACCCGGGTGAGCGTGATCCTGCCCGCCCGCAACGAGGAGCCGACCGTCGGCCTGATCGTCGCCACCATCCGCCGGGAGCTGGTGGAGCGCCTGCCGCTCGTGGACGAGGTGCTGGTGGTCGACTCCCACTCCACCGACCGGACCGGGGCGGTGGCGGCCGAGGCCGGGGCGCGCGTGGTGCACCAGGACGCCGTGCTCCCGGAGCTGCCGCCGCTGCCCGGCAAGGGCGACGCGATGTGGAAGGGGCTGGCGGCGACGCGCGGCGACATCGTCGTGTTCGTCGACGCCGACCTGCGCGAGTTCGGCCCGCACTTCGTCACCGGGCTGCTCGGGCCGCTGCTCACCGACCCGACGGTGAGCTTCGTCAAGGGGGCGTACGAGCGTCCGCTGCGCGTCGACGGCCGGGTCGAGAAGGGGGCGGGCGGCCGCGTCACCGAGCTGGTGGCCCGGCCGCTCATCAACATGTTCTGGCCGGAGCTCGCCGGTTTCGTGCAGCCGCTCGCGGGCGAGTACGCGGGCCGCCGCGAGGTGCTCGAGCTCGTGCCGTTCGTCGCCCACTACGGCGTGGAGCTCGGCCTCCTCGTCGACCTGCTGGAGCTCGTCGGCCTCGACGCGATGGCCCAGGTCGACCTGGGGTACCGGGTGCACAAGCACCAGCCGGTGCCGGTGCTCGGCCGGATGGCCGCACAGATCATGCACACCGCGTGGTCGCGGCTGGAGCGGCAGCGCCGCCTCGTGGCGACCGCGCCGCCCAGCCCCGCCCTGCTCCAGTTCCTCGTCGAGGACGGCGCCGCGCCGGTCCGCGTGTGCGACGTACGGCTGCGGGAACGGCCCTGCCTCGCCTCACTGCGCGTGACCGCCCGGCCCGGCGCCCGGGGCCGCCGCGCGCCGGCCGCCGGCCGCATCGGCCGGGCCTGACCGGCGCGCAGGTGACGGGCCCGGTCAGGTGGTGCGCTCGCTCCAGATGATCTCGTACGGCTCGAAGCGGTGGGTCTTGCCGTCCACGTCGGCGACCACGGCCTTGCCGGTGGTGTTCACCATGACCATGCGGTGCCGCTGGGCGAGCACCCGGATCGCCGGGTTCGACGACGTCACCGGCTCCAGCGCGACCCCGGCCGGGAACCACCGCACGAAGTTGCCGAGCAGCTGGTACGTGGGCAGCGGGGTCGCGGTCCGCGGCCGCCACAGGCAGCCGGGGCAGGCGCCGCCCTGCCGCTGCGGGCTCCAGTAGAGGGCGGTGGCCGCGCCGCTGCGGGCGAACTCCATCATCGCGACCGTCTGCACGGCGAGCCGGTGCCGCTCGTCCCACCGTTCCTCCTCCGGCTCGACGTACCACTCGGCCCACCACACCGGCAGGTTGCCGCTCCTCTCCCGCAGCCACCGGGTGACCGCGTCGAACTTGGCGAGCGCCCCGAACTCGTCGGGGAGCAGGTCGTGCTCCTCGGTCACCGAGGCGCCGTCCACCACGATGAAGTCGGCCCCCGCCTTGTGCTCCAGCCAGTACTCGAGCGCGTCCAGCGTGGCGCCGTCCACCACGCCCCACGGGCCGCGCAGCCGCCGGTCGGGGCCGTCGGTGTGGCTGTTGATCGGCAGGTACGGCCCGCCGACCTGGATGTCCGGGTCCACCTCCTTCAGCGCGGCGTACACCTTGTTGTACAGCGCGGTGTACGCCTCGGCGTCCGGCCGCCCGTGCCGGTAGAACCCCTTGAACTCGTTCCACACCAGGTGGTGGCGGACGTGCGGGTAGCGCTTGGCCACCTCGGCGGCGAGGTTGGCGAAGTCGTCGTAGTGCTCGGGCAGCGGCGCCTCGGTGAGCCGGTGCCAGTCGGTCTCGCCGGGCCGGCCGCCCTTCATCCAGTCCGGGGCGCAGCACAGGGTGATCACCGGCAGCCCGCCGGAGCGGTCGATGACCTGGATGCGCGAGTCGAGGCTGCGCCAGTCATACCGGCCGGGCGACGGCTCGGGGTTGTCCGCCCCGAAGCCCATGATGTGCTGGTTCTGCAGCATCGGCGCCCGCCGGAAGGCCCGGGTCACCCCCTCGGCCGCGGTCGTCGTCTCGTTGTCCACGCTGTACTGGGTGTGCGTGAAGCCCCAGCGCGGCCAGTCCTTGGCGACCGGCGGCGGCTCGGCGGGTGGCTGCTCGGTGCTCGGCGTGGCGGCCGGCTCGCCGGAGGGCTGCGGGGGTTCCGAAGAGCAGGAAGCAAGGCTCACGGCGAGCAGGGTCGCGGCCAGGACGGCCCGCCACAGCGGCCGCCGCGCGCCGTGCCGTACCTCTCCCGGAAAGGATGTCAACGCAAACTCCCCGTGTCCTCGGCGGTCGTGTGCGCCCCCGGTCACCACATCCCCTAACGCTCGATCATGCACTTCCGGGGCTAATGCCCCGATAAGAAGCGGGGAGGGGTGCGGGAAAGGCTAGCCTGATCTCCGCTCCGCCGGTGGCCGATCGGGGCTGACCGGCCGGTCGGCGAGCGTCCGCACGGCGTCGAGCATGAGGTCCCAGAAACGTTCACGGTCGAGTTCGAGGGCGACCTGCGCGTTCGGCCGGGCGCCGGTCACCCGGTACAGGTCGACCACGGTCGCGCCGCGGGTGTGCTCGCCGGTCAGCTCCACCGCGACCGGCGCCTCGACGCACCGCACCACCTCGGGCGCGACGATCGCGGCGATCGCCACCGGGTCGTGCAGCGGCGGCGCCGGCATGCCGTACACCTCCCGGTAGGCGTTGCCGTAGAACTCGAGCGACGCGGCGCACGTGGCGGCCAGGCCGCCGCCGATGGCGCGCAGCCGGGCGAACACCTCCGGCCCGGCGAGCGCCTGGTGGGTCACGTCGAGGCCGCACATGAGCAGCGGCAGGCCGCTGCGCAGCACGATGTCGGCCGCCTCGGGGTCCGCCCAGATGTTGAACTCGGCGAGCGGGGTACGGTTGCCCCGGCCGGTGCTGCCGCCCATGAACACGATCCGCTCGATCTTCTCCGCGAGGTCGGGGCGGTCGCGCAGCAGCGAGGCGACGTTGGTGAGCGGGCCGGTCGCGGCGATCGTCACCGGGCGGGTCGCGGTCTCGAGCAGGCGCGCGGTCACGGTGACGGCGTCGTCGGCGGCGAGCGGGATCTCCGGCTCGGGCAGCTCGGTGCCGTCGAGCGCGCTGTCCCCGTGGATGCGCGGGGCGGTGTCCTGGCCGCCGGCGAGCGCGCGGTCGGCGCCCGCCGCCACGGGGATGCCGTGGAGCCCGGCCGCGGTGCAGATGCGCAGGGCGTTGTGTGTGACCTTGTCGAGCGGCCCGTTGCCCGCCACCGTCGTCACGGCGAGCAGGTCGATGCCGGGGTGGGCGGCGGCGAGCAGGATGGCGAACATGTCGTCGTGACCGGGGTCGCAGTCGAGCACGACCGGCACCGGGCTCTGGTGGTCCATGGGGACGATTGTCGCGAAAACCGACTGTTTGGACACGGGTGGTTGCCCGGACGCCTTCGGGGAAGGCGGGCCTGAGGGAGGATCGGCCGGTACCGGACCAGGGAGCGTCATGGTGAACCGCATCGGCTTCCGCAGGATCTATGAGGAGCCCGCGCCGGAGGACGGCACCCGGGTGCTCGTCGACCGGGTGTGGCCGCGCGGCCTGCGTAAGGAGAACGCGCCGTTCGACGAGTGGCTGCGCGACGTCGCCCCGTCGACCGAGCTGCGCCGCTGGTACGGCCACGACCCGGCCCGCTTCGACGAGTTCCGCCGCCGCTACCTCGACGAGCTCGCCGACCCCGCCCGCCGCGAGGCGCTCGGCCACCTCCGCGACCTCGCCGCGCGCGGCCCGCTCACCCTGCTCACCGCCACCCGGGACGTCGAACACAGCCAGGCAGCCGTGCTCGCCGACTGGCTCGCCCACGCGCCCGCCTGCGGTCGGCGCGGCGCTCCCTAGGCGTGCTGCTCGAGCGCATGGCTAGAGCCATGCGCTCGGGCGGTCGCATTCATGATCGCCGCTGTACGGGTCACTGCCGAGATCCGGTCCGGCCGGGTTCGATGTTGTGGGCTTGGGCGGCGCTACCGGTCCGTCCGGGCCAAGGCGCGGCGGTCACACGACGATGCGGATCGGCTGTTCGAGCAGCGTCTTGAGGTCGGCGAGGAAGGCGGCGCCGGTCGCGCCGTCGAGTACGCGGTGGTCGATGGAGAGCGTGAGCGCCATCGTGACGCCCGGCCGTACCTCGCCGTCGCGTACCACGGGCTGCGGCTTGGCCGCGCCCACGGCGAGGATCGCCGCCTGCGGCGGGTTGATCACGGCGGTGAAGTGGTCGATGCCGAACGGGCCGAGGTTGCTCACCGTGAAGGTGCCGCCCGCGAGCTCGTCGAGCGTGAGCCTGCCGGTACGCGCCCGCTGGGCGAGGTCGTGGGCCTCGTTCGCGATCTCGGTGAGCGTCTTGCGGTCCGCGTCGTGGATGACGGGGACGATCAGGCCGTCGTCGAGGGCGACGGCGAGGCCGAGGTTCACCCGGTGGTGCCGGAGGATGCGCGTCTCCGCCCACGAGGCGTTGAGCGCCCGGTGCTCGCGCAGCATCACCGCGCACGCCTTGAGGATCAGGTCGGTGACGCTGATCTTGGGGCCGCGGTCGGCGAGCGTGGCGTTGAGCTCGGCCCGGTAGGCGAGCAGCGGCTCGGCGTCCACGACCGAGGTGAGGTAGAAGTGCGGGGCCTCCTGCACGCTCCGGGTGAGGCGCTGGGCGGTGAGCCGCCGCATCCGGTTGAGCGGGACCTCGTCGGCGTCCTCCGGCAGGCTCGGAGCCTCCGTCTCGTGCACGATCGGCCCCCGCCCGGCGGGCGCGGCGGCCGGCTCGGCGGGCCGTTCCGTGGGCGCTGCCGGGGGAAGGGCCGCCTTCTCCTGCTCCCGGCGGGCGATCGCGGCCTCGACGTCGGCGCGCACGATGCGCCCCCGCGGGCCGCTCCCCTTGACCGTGGTGATGTCGATGCCGTGCTCCCGCGCGATCCGGCGGGCGAGCGGCGACGTGGGCACCCGGCCGCCCGGCCCGCGCCCGGGCGGCGCCTGCGGCGGTACGGCGTGCCCGCGCGGCGCGGCCTCGCCCTCCCGCTCCGGCGGCGGCTCGGCGGCGGGGGGACCGGCCTCCGCCGCGGGCTCGGCACGCTCTCCGGGCTCGGCCTCGGCGGGCGGCGCCTCGCCGGCCGGGGCCTCGGGCTCGCCGTCGCCGATCACGGCGACCGGGGTGCCGATCGGGACCGTGTCGCCCTCCTGGACGAGGATGCGGGTGAGCCGTCCCTCGTCGTACGCCTCCAGCTCCATCGAGGCCTTGTCGGTCTCGATCTCCGCGATCACGTCGCCCCGGCGCACCATGTCGCCCTCCCGCTTGAACCAGCGGCTGAGCGTGCCCTCCTCCATCGTGTCGGAGAGGCGGGGCATGATGATCTCTGGCATGGCAGTCTCCTGGACCGTCAGCGTCGGCCGGTGGGGGAGGGCGTGAAGCGGGTGGCGTCGAGGATCTCGTGCACCACCCGGGTGAGGGCCGTGGCGTCCGGCATCGCGGCGAGCTCCAGCGGCTTGGCGTACGGCAGCGGCACCTCGGCGCTCGCCACCCGCCGTACCGGGGCGTCGAGGTAGTCGAACGCGCCCTCCTGCACGGTGGCGGCGATCTCCGCACCCACGCCGTAGCTGAGCCAGTCGTCCTCGAGCACGACCGCGCGTCCGGTCTTGCGCACCGAGGCGCAGATCGTGGCCCGGTCGAGCGGGCGCAGGCTGCGGATGTCCACCACCTCGGCCGAGATGCCCTGCTCGGCGAGGCGGCGGGCGACGTCGAGCGCGACCACGGTGGCCCGCGAGTAGGCGATGATCGTCAGGTCCTCGCCCTGGCGGGGCACGGCCGCGGTGCCGATCGGCACGGTGTGGTCGCCGTCCGGCACCTCGCCCTTGGTGTTGTAGAGGGCGAGGTTCTCCAGGAACAGCACCGGGTCGTCGTCCCGCACCGCGCTGGCGAGCAGGCCCTTGGCGTCGGCCGGGGTGGCCGGGGCGACCACCTTCAGCCCGGGCACGTGCGCGTAGAACACCTCCAGGTTCTGCGAGTGGGTGGCGGCGAGCTGCTGCCCGCCCCCGCCCGGGGTGCGGATCACCATCGGCACCGACACCTGGCCGCCGAACATGCCGCGCATCTTCGCCGCGTGGTTCACGATCTGGTCGATCGCGAGCAGGCTGAAGTTGATCGTCATGATCTCGACGATCGGCCGCAGCCCGAGCATCGCCGCGCCGACCGCGGCGCCGGTGAACCCCTCCTCGCTGATCGGGGTGTCCCGCACCCGGCGCGGCCCGAACTCCTCCAGCAGCCCTGCGGTGATCTTGTAGGAGCCCTCGAAGACGCCGATCTCCTCGCCCATGAGCAGCACGTTCTCGTCGCGCTGCAGCTCGGCGCGGAGCGTGTCGCGCAGCGCCTGCCGGTAGGTGATGACCCGCCCCACCGCTCACTCCTCCCCGGTGGCCGGGCCGCCGCACGGCAGCGGGTCCCCGGGCAGCTCGCGGGGCGCGTTCGGCACCGGCGTGGCGTACACGTTGGCGAACAGCGACTCCACGGGCGGCGGGGGACTGTTGTCCGCGAACTCGATCGCGGCGGCCACCTCCCGCTCGGCCTCGTCGTCGATGCGCGCCGCCGACTCCTCGTCGAGCACGCCGTCGTCGATGAGCCGGGCGCGGAACGCGGGCAGCGGGTCGAGCTCGCGCAGCCGCCGGGTCTCCTCGGCCGACCGGTAGCGGGCCGGGTCGACGACCGAGTGGCCGCGCAGCCGGTAGCTCACCGCCTCCAGCAGGTACGGCTTGTGCTCGGCGCGGGCCCGGTCCATCGCGGCCTTCGCCGCGTCCCGTACGGCGAGCACGTCGTTGCCGTCCACCCGCTCGCCCGGGATGCGGTAGGCGCAGCCGCGCCGGTACAGCTCCGGCTCGCCGGAGGCCGCCTCGACCGGGGTGCCCATGCCGAGCAGGTTGTTGACGATCACGTACACGATGGGCAGGTTCCAGATCGCGGCGAGGTTGAGCGACTCGTGGAACGCGCCGATGTTCGTGGTGCCGTCGCCGAGCAGGCACATCACCGCCTCGCCGTCCGGGCTCGGCCCGCCGCGGTAGGCGATGGCGAGCGCGGCCCCGGTCGCGGGCGGGAGCTGGCCGCCCACGATGCCGTACCCGCCGAGCAGCCGCAGGTTCCAGTCGAACAGGTGCATGGAGCCGCCGAAGCCGCCGGACATGCCGGTGGCCCGGCCGAACAGCTCGGCCATCACCGCGCCGGGGTCGGCGCCGCGGGCGAGCGCGTAGCCGTGCTCCCGGTAGGTGGTGAACAGGTAGTCGGTGGGCCGCAGCGCCGCCATCAGGCCCACCACCGTGGCCTCCTCGCCCAGGTTGAGGTGGCAGTAGCCGCCGATCTTCGCCCGGGTGTACATCTCGGCGGCGCGCAGCTCGAAGGCCCGGATCAGCGCCATCTGGCGGTAGTAGCCGACGAGCACCTTGGGGTCCTCGGCCGCGGTGGTCCGGCCGTGCCGTCCGGGCTCGGCCCCGGGCTCGCGCTCGCCCTGCGGGCCGGGCTGGGTGGATGCCATCGTCGCGCCTCCTACGGGGTGTGGGGTGGGGTGTGCGGGCTCAGCTCCCCGGGGCGGGTTCCTGCAGCGTGAACCGGTCCGCCTCGGCCTGGCACTTGGGGCAGCGCGCGGGCGGCCGCTCGCCGTGCACGACCTCGCCGCACACGGAGCACGCCCACTCGGTGGTGAGCAGCGCCATCACGTCCGAGCGGCTGACGATGCCCACCATGCGCCCGCCGGAGAGCACCGGCACCCGGCGGATGCGCCGCTCCACGAGCAGGTGCCGTACCTCGTCGACGTCGGTGTCCTCGGTGACGCAGATGACGGCGGTGGTCATCACGTCGGCGGCGGTCCGGCCCTCGCGGGCGAGCAGGTCGTACTCGCTCACCAGCCCGACGACGGCGTCGCCGTCGTCGACCACCGGGACCGCGCTGATCCGGCGGGAGCGCAGCAGCGCGGCGATCTCGGGAACCGTGGTGTCCCGCCGCACGGTGATCACCGGCGCGGTCATGATCTCCTTGACCTTCACTGAGCCTCCTTGCGGGCGCCGTGCGCCGGGAAGCGGGGGCCTGCGCCGCCGCCGGACCGGCCCCGGCGACTGTCCCGGTGCTCGCCTGCCCTACCCCGATCCGCCGCGTGCTCACGTTCGCCCGGCCCTCCGGCCCGCCGTACGGCACGGCCTCCGGCGTGACGCAGGCCCGGCATTCCCCCCGCAAATGCCGGGCCTGCACGCACCGAGCCGGCGGCTCAGGCCTCCTGCACCTCGCGGCGCATGCGGCCTGCGCCCGCGCCGGCCCGGCGCGAGCCTGTGGTGGCACGGGTGGTCCCGTCGCCGGAGTTCGCCCCGACGGGCGCGGCGTCCTCGGTGAGCGGGTGCATGAGCCCGCCCGCGGTGAGGACGGTGTGCGGGGTGCCCACGACCAGCCGGGCCACGGTGAGACGCACGCTGCCCTGGTTGTTGCCGTAGAAACCCCAGGCGTCGTTGGCGAACGCGTACAGGTAGCCGCCCTTGGTCACCCGGCACCGGGTGCCCCGGCCGATCGCGATGCGCTCGTGCGCGTGGTGCACGCCGTTCACCGCCACCGCGTCGTTCGCGATCACGCCGACCAGGAACATCCACGGCAGGTCGCTCTCCCGCCGGGCGCCGACCAGGCTCGCCAGCTCGTTGCCGGTGAGCATGCGCAGCAGGCGCTCGCCGCCGCCGAGCAGGCTGCCGAGCATGCGCAGCCGCTCCCGCATCGGGTTGAGCCCGCGCATCCCCTGCGTGCCCTCCGGGCCGGAGAGGATGTCGCCGTCCTGCCACATGCCGTCGGCGATGAACCGGTACTCGCCGGGCTCCAGGTAGAGGCCGGTCTCGTTCCACGGCTCGTGCGCGAACACCTCGATCGTGCGCTCCTGGCCGGGCGCGAGCACCCGGGTCGGCCGGTACGGCCCGCCGGTGATGGGCGGCTTCTGGTGCCGCTCGTAGACCGACTCGTGCAGCTCCCGGGTGGGCCGCTGCGGGTCGATGCGCGGCACCGCGCGCGGCCGCGGGCGCAGCAGGATCTCCCGCACCGGCTTGAGCATCGGATCCACCACCTGGTCGAGCACGCCGATGGCGCCGAGCTCGTCGTCGTGCATGACGTCGAACGGGTTGGGCTCGATCTGCTCCTCGACGGTGGCCTTGTGGAAGCCGAGCCGGATCGTCTCCCGGGCCTCGTCGATCATCCAGCGCAGCGCGCCGTCGCTGAGCCCGCGCTCGGGGTGGCCGCCGCCCACGTCCATGTGGCCGCCGGGGAACCACACCTGCTGCACGTCCTGGTTCGGCCCGAACGGCCCGGTCCACAGCGCCGGCCGGTACGGCTCGCGCCGCTCGTCCATGGCGAGCGCGTGCCGGCCGTACCGGATGTGCGGGTTGAGCCGCAGGTCGTGGAAGCGCTGCGGCCGGTCGAGCAGGTTGAGCAGGCCGAGGTGGTCGGGGACGCCGAGGGCGCCGACGGTCTCCCAGACGCCGATGAAGTGCACGGGGATGTTCTCCGCGTCGTCCGGGTCCCAGCGGAAGGTGAACCCGTCGCGCCACTCGGGGGCGCGCCGGTCCCGCCGCCGGTACCCCTCGCGGTAGAGCCGCTTGATCCGCGGCCAGATCGTGTGCTCCGGCATCTTCGAGGTGTCGATGAGGCCGCAGGCGGAGATCATGCCGGCGAGGCTGCGGGCGGTGTAGGCGCCGCGGCTGAAGCCGAACAGGGCGATACGGTCGCCGGGCTCGTACCGGGTGGTGAGCCACAGGTAGGCGTCCATCACGTTGCGGGACAGGCCGAACCCGGTGGCGCCGCCGAGCAGCCGGTTGCGGACGGTCCCGACACCGGGTTGGTAGTAGGCGAGCTGTGGATTGTCGTTCTCGTCCTTCTCGGCGAGGGCGTTGTACAGCCGTCGCACGTTGGTGATGGTCCGGTCCTCCGCCGTGTTCCAGGTGCCGTCGCAGCACACGATGAGCTGACGCATGATCCCAAGTCCCCCGAGCCGGATTGGCTACTGATAGCAGTTGCTACGCTACCCTTCGTGGTCAACGGGAAAACTCCCGGACCAATCGGGCGATGGCGGTGCGGGGTGGTGGTGCCGGGCCGGACGGTACGGCGGCGCCGCCGGGGCAGAGTGGCTGACCTGGGCAAAGGTAAAATTTCCGGCCCGAAACGCCATCGTTATCGAGAGTCCGGAAGATCCTTCTTGCGACCTGTTTGCGGGGTTTGTCCGAATCGTTTACCTTTCTGCGCAAGGCAGACGGCCCGGTGATCCGGCCGGCCCGGGCCCGCCCTTTACAACCTGTCCGTCGTCCCGTCGGCATGCTCGCATGCCGCGGGCGCGGCCGCCGAGTCCGCGACCCTCGCGGAGCCGGGGACCCACCTCTCCCTGGGGTGAATCGGCGTGCGTCTCCCGGCGTGCGCCGTAGGGCCGGCTTCCAGGCCCGAACCCGTCAGCTAACCCGGTAGGCGGCATGGAAGAAGGAGTAAAGCCCCCGATGTCCATGTTTCGTCCTTCCTGGGCGCGTAACGGCGCGAACCTTTCCCACGCCATCGCCTGCACCCTGATCGCCGCAGGCGCGCTTCTCCCCGCGACCCCCGGTCTCGCCGCGGCCACCGACTCCGGAAGCGGTACGGCACAGCACGACGGCCGCGCGCCCGAGACGGACGACGCGAGGCTCACCCCGCTGCAGCGGATCGCCAAGGACCTGCCGAAGGTCACCGCCCAGGACGTGCTGCGGATCGCGGCCAGCAAGATCGGCGTCACCGAGAACGCCTACGGCGGCGGCACCGAGTTCCACGAGTGGTACATGAACTCCCCGCGCGCGCTGGAGACCCTCGCCCGCGACGGCGGCACGCTCCAGGACTACAAGAACGCTCCCTGGTGCGCCATGTTCGTCTCCTGGGTCGGCGAGCAGGCCGGCATCCGCCCGATCATGGGCTGGGACGCCTACACGGTGACCTACGCCAAGTGGTTCCGGGCCAACGGCCACTGGGGCACCGACGCCGCCACCCCGGGCGCGGTCGTCTTCTTCGACTGGTCCGGCAGCGACGACATCGAGAAGATCGACCACGTCGGCCTCGTGGAACGTGACAACGGCGACGGCACCATCACCACGATCGAGGGCAACACCGGAAACGGTAAAGTCGAACGCCGGGTGCGCCCCAAGTGGCAGGTCGTGGGCTACGGCTACCCGCCCTACGCATCCTGACCGCCGGGCCGTACCCCACGAGCCGGAGCATCCAGGCCGATCAGGGCAGCGTGGCCTGGATGCTCCTTCTTTCCATCCCCTGCGGCTGTACGGCGGGGCCGTCCCGGCTCGGCGGCGCGCTCGGAGGAAGGCCGAGGGCTCGGTCGGCCACCCAGAGCGCCCGGGCGGGCTTCACCGGCACCAGGGGCATCCTCGCGTTCCGGCGGTACCTCGGCCGGACGCCCGGGGCGTACCTGGGGCGGCTCGCCTGACCCCTCTCACGGCCACAGGCCGGTGAGTTCGAGCGCGTGCGCCGGGCTCGTGGCGTACCGGATGCCGGGGACGACCTCGCCGTGCTCGTCGTACACGCGCCAGCCGCCGAGTTGCACCACGGGGACGCGGCCGCGCCGCATCGCGAGGGCGAGCTCGGACAGCGTGCCCCACGACCCGCCGACGGCGATCACCGCGTCGGCCGAGCTCACGATGATCGCGTTCCGGGCCTCGCCGGCCCCGGTGGGGATGGCGACGGTGAGGTACGGGTTCGCGCCCTCCCGGTCGGCGCGCGACAGCACGCCCACCACCGTGCCGCCCGCCTCGTGCGCGCCCTGCGCCACCGCCTCCATCACGCCGGTGTAGCCGCCGCACACCACCACGGCGCCGCGCCCGGCGAGCAGCCGCCCCAGCTCGTGCGCGTTCCGCCGCTCCTCCGGCGTACAGTCGCGCGGCCCGCACACCGCCACCTGGATCGCCACGCCACCCTCCTCATCGCGCCGCTGGGAGAACGCCTGCGCCTTCCCGACAGGCAATCATGGCCGTCCGGCACGTGCTCCGCAGGCGAAGGTACGGCCGCGGCGATGCGGGCCGCCGCGCCGGCGGCCGGGCGGGCCCACGGCGTTCAACCGGGTCCGCGTGGCCATGCCCCGGGGACGAGATGCCCGGTGCCATGCCGGACTTGCGCACGCGGCCGTTGGATGCGTCCACGCCACCCGGCCGTGCCCGGTCCGGTGTTCAGCCGACGATCCCACGAGCCGTGGCCGTATCCGCGGCTGGGGGACCGGCGATCCGGCGCACAACGCCGTCGTCGTGTCCCGTCGCGGTGAACGCCGTTGCACGTTTCTTTCAGCACGAGGGGCCGGTGAGGGGCGCGGGTCATGGCCCGCCGCACGCCGTTGCCGCCCGCGTTTCCGCTGGCCGGAGCCGTTGGGCCGGGGCTGCCGCCGGCGAACGCGGACCGGCCTCGGCTTCGCCGCAGGCGGGGGAGCCAGGGGTTTCGCGGCGACCATCTTGGCGGTCGTCCCCGCATGGTTACGCTGATCCGGATGACCGAGCCCGCAGTCCTGCCCGCCTTCCCGGCCCCGTTGCGCCGGCTGAACGAGCCCGTTGACTGGCGGATCGAGGGCGACGACGCGCTCGTCCTGTCCGCCGGCCCCCGCACCGACCTGTTCACCGACCCCGGCGGCCCGGGCCGCTACGCGAACGCGCCCGCCCTCCTCGGCCGCCTCGACGGCGACTTCACCCTCAGCGCCCGGATCACCGCGGACCTCACCGCCACCTACGACGCGGGCGTCCTGCTGCTGTACGCGGACGAGGACCGGTGGGCGAAGCTCTGCCTCGAGCTCTCCCCGCAGGGCCGCCCCACCATCGTCTCCGTCGTGACCCGCGGCGTCTCCGACGACTGCAACTCGATCCCCGTGGACGGCGGCGACGTCCGCCTCCGCGTCTCGCGGCTCGGCCCCGCGTACGCCTTCCACGCGGCCGTCGGCTCGGACTTCTGGCACCTGATCCGCTACTTCGCCCTCGACGGCGATCCCGAGGTCGGCTTCCTCGCCCAGTCACCCACCGGCTCCGGCTGCACCGTCCGGTTCGGCGAGATCACCCACACGCCGAAGCGGCTCGCCGACATCCGCAGCGGCGAGTGACGGGCCGGCGCGCCGAGGAGTGACCGCGCGGCCGACCTCGGCGGTGCCGGGTCAGGCGCTCTCGGTGGGCGTCAGCTCGCCGTTGTAGTGGGTCACGTTCGGCGGCGCGGCGAAGTACGGGCTGACGGCGGCGCGCCACCGGTGGAAGAGGTCGGAGCCGCGGAAGGTCTCCATGTGCGCCTCGAGCGACTCCCAGCCGACCAGCAGCAGGTAACTGCTCGGGTTCTCGATCTGCCGGATCAGCCGAGCCCACAGGTACCCGGGCGACTGGGCGATCGCCTTGTGCCCCTGCTCGAACGCGGCCTCGAACTCGGCCTCCCGCCCGGGGATGATCGAAAGCTCGGCATGCTCGATGACCATGAACACCGCCCTGTCGTGGTCGATCCGACGATCGTGCTCACCAGATTCTCCCAGCGGCGGTTCCGGGCGGCGTACGGCCCCCGCGTCGCCGGGCCGTACCGGACGGGCGGGCGAGACCATCTCGGCCGAGCCGGCCGGGAGACCGCGTCCGGCCGTAGCGCACCGGCCCGCAAAAGGTGAGGCCGGTTCCGTCGCGCGGAACCGGCCCCATCCCTGTACCTGGGTGCATCAGCGGAGATCACGGGACGTGCTTGCCCAGCCCGTTCCGGCTCCCGTTCCCGGCGTCAGGCCGGGGCGGATGCTATTACCCGTGATCTCCCGCCTGTGGTCGGCCGATCCGGCCGGGCGGCGCGGCGTCCCGGCCGGATCAGCCGGACGGTGTGGCTCAGACCTTCTTGCAGTTGCCGAACTTGAGCACCGCCGGGTTGGTGGAGACGTTGGCGCAGCTGTACCGGCCGAGCATCTTGCCGAGGTCGATCTCGAGGCTGTTGATGACCGGGGTGTCGCCCTTGTCGCCCTTCTCACCCTTCGGGCCCTGCGGACCCGGGTCGCCCTTGGGACCCTGCGGGCCCTGCGGGCCGGGGTCACCCTTCTCGCCCTTCGGACCCTGCGGCCCCTCCGGACCCTGGGGACCCTGCGGACCGACCAGCTTGCCGACCGCCTGCTGGGTCAGCAGCGTGATCTTGTTCTCCATGCGGTTGCACGGCTTGAAGCGGGTGGGCACGCGGATCGTGCCGCTGTACTTGTTGACGCAGAGCGTGTAGGTGTCACCCGCGCCGACCGTGGGCTTCGCGGTCGGCTTCGCGGTCGCCGTGGTGGCGATCTGCCTCGAGTGGGAACGGCCGTGGCGGTGGTCACCGGGGTCCGCCATGGCGGCCCCCACCGGAACGGCCGCCAGCAGTGCGGCGGCACCGATGGTCGCGGCAAGGATGCTTCGGGTACGCATGAGATCTCCTGAAAGTCCGGGGGATCTGTGAGCTGCCTGAGCCCACGGCAGGGATCTTGCCACGTTCGGAATTGCTGTGTGCCGAGTTTACAGGCAAGCGATTGAAAAGTTATATTCCACGTCCCTGGTTGACAGGTTGTGGTGAGTCCCTGTGGTCGTGCTGCGAGGGTCGATGCGGGTCGCTACCCGGTGGAACGCCGAGGTCGCGGGCATGGCCGGATCCCTGCCGCCGGGTACGCCCGGGCGCTCCGCCGATGCCCCGCCGTATGCCGGGGCCGCGGGGCAGACTGCAAGTGAGCCGAAGCTCACGGAACCGTGCCGGAGAGGGGGCCGAGGTGGACAGGTTGCAACCGGTCGACGAGGCGTGGAGCCGCGCGCTCGCCGTGGTCGCGCACCCGGACGACATGGAGTACGGCGCGGCCGCGGCCGTCGCCCGCTGGACCGCGCAGGGCAAGACGGTCGCCTACTGCCTGGTGACGAGCGGCGAGGCCGGGATCGACTCGATGCCTCCGGAGGAGGCGCGCCCGGTGCGGGAGCGGGAACAGCGGGAGGCGGCCGCCCTCGTCGGCGTCTCCGCCGTGGAGTTTCTCGGCCACCCGGACGGCATGCTCGAGTACGGCCTGCCGCTGCGGCGCGACATCGCCCGGGCGATCCGCCGCCACCGCCCCGAGGTGGTGATCATGACGAACCACCACCCGACGTTCGAGGGCGGCGGGCTCAACCAGGCCGACCACATCGCCGTGGGCCAGGCGGTGATCGACGCGGTGCGGGACGCGGCGAACCGGTGGGTGTTCCGCGAGCTGCTCACCGAGGGCCTGGAGCCGTGGAACGGGGTGCGCATGGTGCTCGCGAGCGGCTCGCCGTACGCCCGGCACGGGGTCGACGTCACCGACCACTTCGCCGCCGGCGTCGCGTCGCTCAAGGCGCACGCGGCGTACCTGAAGGGCCTCGGCGACGCCCACCCCATGGCCGACGCCGAGGAGTTCCTGGAGGCGATGGCCCGCGCCACCGGCACCCGCCTCGGCTGCCGCTTCGCCGCCGCCTTCGAGGTCATCGAGTTCGGCTGACCCCGCACGCTCGCGGCACCGCCCTCGGCCCACCGCCGAGGCGGTGTACTCCGGCGTGTTCCCGTCGCGGTCGCCGTTGCGGTATGACCGGCGGCGTCCGGCTCACGCCCGCCGGATCGGCACGACGCCGCGAGGGCCCCGCCGTGCCATGTCTCGCCGCCGTCACCGGCCGCCGCGGCGGGCCGTGAGGTCCCGCGACGCGAGCCGTACGCGCCGCTCGCGGCCTTTCTCTGCCTCGGGCGAGGGATGACCCTTGATCGGCCCGTTCGAGGCTCATGAGGCGGCTCGGCGGCTTCCCGGCCAGCGGCCCGCGGGCGCAATGGCGGCCGGGGTCGCGAGCCGGTACCCGCGCTTGACGATCGTCTCGATGATCTGGGCCGAGCCGAGGGCCTGGCGGAGCCGGGTGATCGCCATCTCGACCGCGTGCTCGGCCGATCCCGACGCCCGGGTGGGCAGCCGGGCGAGCAGCTCGGGGCGGGTGACCACGGCGCCGGGCGAGACCGCGAGCCGCTTCAGCAGGGCCATCGGCGCGGGCGGGATCTGCCGCGGCGTGCCGTCCACGATGACCGCGTGCCCCCGGATCTCGAGGTGGTGGCCCGCGGCGACCACCCGGGTCACCGCGTACTTCGGCAGGTACGCGGCGAGGTCGCGGACGAGCCCGCCCAGCCGGGGCGACCCGGGCCGCAGCGGGAGCACGCCGCGCGCCTCCAGCGGGGCGGCGGCGGTCGGGCCCACGCACGCGGCGATCACCGAGTCGCGGAACGCCTCCAGCAGCGCGTCCTCCACCCCGTCCCGGCGGGCCACGTCGAGCACGGTCCGTACGGCGTGCGCGGTGGTGAACACGATCGCGTCCACCATCCGGGCGGTGGCGAGCCGGATCAGCCGCCGCAGCGGCGCCAGATCGGCGGCGGGCCGCCAGCGGTACACCGGCGCCTCGATGACCTCCGCCCCGGAGTCCCGCAGCGCCGCCGTGAACCCGGGGAGCGGCTCGCCGTACAGCTGGACGACGATGCGCCGCCCGCGCACGCCCTCGCGCAGCAGGTGGTCGAGGATCTCCCGGGTGGTGGACGGCTCCAGCGCGCCGTCCGGGTACAGCCCGGCGGCGTGCACCGCGCCCCGCGCCTGCGCGCCGCGCACGAGCAGCCTGGCGGCCGCGAACCGGTCGAGGAGGTCGTCCGCCAGGCCCCAGCCCTCGGCGGCGGTCAGCCAGCTCCGGAACCCGCCGCCGGTGGTGACCACCACGTCGTCGACGGGAGCGGCCAGGCACGCCCGGGTCGCCTCGAGCAGCCCGCCCTCCTCGGCGGCCGACACGTACCGGATCGCCGGCGCGTGAACGACCCGCGCTCCCCGCCCGGCGAGCAGCGCGCCCAGCTCCTCACCGCGCCGCGTCGCGGTCACCCCGACGGTGAACCCGACCAGCGAGTCCGACGGCGCCGCAGATCGCACAACGACTTCCTGATCCGCTGATAGTAAGGTCACGAGGATATTATCCACTATTCAAGTAGGAATAGCGTGCATTGCCGTGAAGTGGCGGACATCGGTTTGCGGGCGGGTTGCCGCACATGACGGCGTCCGGAAAACCAGAAGGCCACCTGTGGATCACAGGTGGCCTTTACCTGGTCGGGGTGGCGGGATTTGAACCCACGGCCTCTTCGTCCCGAACGAAGCGCGCTGCCAAGCTGCGCTACACCCCGGTGCGGCGCTGTTGCCTCCGACAGTCTACCGGACTCTGGAGGTGCTCGTGCCTCTCCTTTTCGGCGGGCGGGAGACGAGGGTGAGGAGGGTGGCCTCCGGCGGGCAGGAGAACCGGACCGGGGCGTACGGCGAGGTGCCCAGACCTGCGGAAACGTGCAGCCAGGCGGAGCCGTGCCGGTGCAGGCCCTTGGCCCGGCCGCGGTCGATTCCGCAGTTGGTGACGAGGGCGCCGTAGAACGGCACGCAGAGCTGCCCGCCGTGGGTGTGGCCCGCGAGCAGCAGGTCGTAGCCGTCCTCGGCGAACCGGGTGAGGTTGCGCGGCTCGGGCGAGTGCATCACGCCGAGGCGCAGGTCGGCGTCCCCGGGCGCCTGGCCGGCGATCTCGTCGTACCGGTCGCGGTCGATGTGCGAGTCGTGGATGCCGCCGACGTGCACGTCGAGGTCGCCCACCTTGATGCGGGCGACCCGGTTGTTCAGGTCGAGCCAGCCCGCCGCGGTCATGCTCGCGCCCAGCTCCTCCCAGGGCAGGGAGGGCTCCTCCCGGAGCACGTCGCGCTTGGAGGTCCGCCACAGGTAGCGGGCCGGGTTCTTGAACCGCGGCGCGTACAGGTCGTTCGAGCCGTACACGAACACGCCCGGCCGGGACAGCAGCGGCTCGACGGCCCGCAGGTAGGCCGGGATCGCGTCCGGGTGGGCGATCGTGTCCCCGGTGTTCACCACCAGGTCGGGGCGGAGCGCCTCGAGCGACCGCACCCACTCGATCAGCCGCCTGCGGCCGGGGGTGAGGTGCAGGTCCGACAGGTGCAGGATGCGGATCGGCCGGCGTCCCGGCTCGAGCACGGGTACGTCGAACCGGCGCAGCCGGAACCAGTTGCGCTCGACGATCGACGCGTAGGCGAGACCGGCGACGCCGACGCCCAGCACGGACAAGGGAACGGCCACGGCTTTCCTCACCCGAACATGATGCCCCATGCGACGCGGCAAGATGGTCCCCATGAGTTCGCTGAAGGACAAGCTGAAGGCCGATCTTTCGGCCGCCATGAAGAACCGCGACGAGGTGCGGACGCGGACCATACGGTTGGCGCTCGCCGCGATCAGCACCGAGGAGGTGGCCGGCAAGGCCGCGCGGGAGCTCTCCGACGAGGAGATCGTCAAGGTGCTGACCAAGGAGGCGAAGAAGCGCCGGGAGGCGGCGGAGGCCTTCGCGAACGCCGGGCGTCAGGACAGGGCGGAGGCGGAGCTGGCGGAGAAGGCGGTGCTCGAGGAGTACCTGCCCGCCCAGCTCACCGACGAGGAGCTGAACCGGCTCGTGGAGGAGGCGATCGCGGAGACCGGCGCCGAGGGCCCGCGCGCGATGGGCCAGGTGATGAAGGTCCTCAACCCGAAGGTGGCCGGGCGCGCCGAGGGCAGCCGGGTCGCCGCCGCGGTGCGCGCCCGCCTCTCCGGCTGACGAGACGGCAGGACCCGCCGGCCGAGCGGGCGCCTTCGGCGGCGGCCCGGTCGGCGGCGGGCCGGGTGGTCGTCAGGCCGTACGGCGCGCCGGGTCAGCGGCCCGGGCCGCCGGACCGCTCGCCGCCCCTCCGGCCGAAGGGGTTGCGCTGGGTGAAGAAGCCGTCGCCGTCGTCGGCCTCGTCCGCGTCGTCGCCGGTGCCGGTCTCGTCGCCGTCGTCCTCACCGTCGCCGTCGCGGTCCTTGGGCTTCTTCTTCGGGCAGCCGCCGGTGCAGCCGCCGAAGCGGGACATGTCCGGCCGGATGAACGACGACGCCGGGGTGCCGGACAGCGCCCGCAGCATCGTCTGCTTCCAGATCGGGCCGGAGATCGAGGCGCCGAACACCTGCGGGTACCACCGGCCGCCGATGACGACGTTGCGCAGCGGGTACTTGTAGGAGCCGCGCGGGTCGCCGATGCTCACCGCGGCGGCGAGGTCGGGCGTGTAGCCGGCGAACCAGGCCGCGCGGTACTCGTCGGTGGTCCCGGTCTTGCCGGCCGCGTCGCGGCCGATGCCGCCCACGCCGCTCATCGTGCCCTTGGTGAACACCCCGGACAGGATGTGGTTCACCGCGTCGGCGACCTCGGGCTCGAGCACCTGCTTGCAGTCCGGCTTGAACTCGATCTTCTTGCCGTTCCGGTCGGTGACCGAGGTGATCGCCATCGGCTTGCAGTACGTGCCGCGGGCGCCGAAGGTGGCGTAGGCGCTGGCGACGGTCACCGGGTCCATCTCGTTGATGCCGAGGGTGAACGTCTCGTACTCGCCGAGCTTCTTGCCGTCGGCCCGCTTGATGCCGAGCCGCTTGGCCATCTTGACCACGTCGCAGAGGCCGACCCGCTCCTGGAGCTTCATGAAGAAGGTGTTCACCGAGCCCCAGGTGCCGGTCTGCAGGTTCTTGAACCCGCCGCCGCCCTCGCCGCTGGCGTTGTGCACCACGTGGTTCGGGTCGCCGACCCGGTCGCCCTTGCAGTTGCGGAACGTGTGGTACCCGGCCGCCTGGTAGGTGCCGCCCACCTCGAAGCCGTCGCCGAACCGCATGCCCTTCTCCAGGGCCGTGGCGAGGGTGAAGACCTTGAACGTGGAGCCGGCCTGGAAGCCCGCGCCGCCGCCGTGGGCCGAGTCGGCGACGAGGTTGTAGTTCGACTCGTTCTTCTTCTTGTTGTTGCCGAACCTCCGGCTCGCCGCCATCGCCTTGATCCTGCCGGTGCCGGGCTCCACGAGGGCCTCGGCGGCCACCGGCTTGTCGGACGGCTTGACGTACTGCCGGATCGCCCGCTCGGCGGCCTTCTGCATGTGCGGGTCGATCGTGGTCCGGATCGTGAGGCCGCCGCGGGTGAGCAGCTCGCGGCGCTCCTTCACGGTCTTGCCGAACGCCTTGTTGTTGAGGATCTCGTGCTGGACGTAGAGGCAGAAGTACGGGTACTTGCTCCGCTCGCAGCCGCCGGAGATGTCGTAGCCCTTGTAGCCGAGCTTCTTCTTCTTGGCGGCGACCAGCTCCTCGTAGGTGATCTTGCCGCCCTTGTACATCACGTCGAGCACGACGTTGCGGCGGGCGAGCAGCCGCTCGCGGAACTCCTTGCCCCGGGAGGGGTCGGTGAGGGTGGGGTTCTGTACGGCTCCCGCGAGCGTGGCCGCCTCGTGCAGCTTGAGCTCGGAGGCGTGCTTGCCGAAGAACCGCTTGGCCGCGGCCTCGATGCCGTAGGCGCCGGCGCCGAAGTAGGAGATGTTGAGGTACTTCTCGAGGATCTCGTCCTTGGAGTACTTCTCCTCGATGGCGAGGGCGTGGCGCAGCTCGTTCAGCTTCCGGCTGACCGTGGGCGCGATCGCCGCCGCCGCCTCCTTCTTCGTCTTCGCCTTGTTGACCAGCACCTGCTTGACGTACTGCTGGGTGATCGAGGAACCGCCCTCGTTCACCCCGCCGCTCTGCAGGTTCTTCCACAGCGCCCGGGCCAGGCCCTCGGGGTCGATCGCGCCGTGCTCGTAGAACCGGGCGTCCTCGATCTCGACGATCGCCTTCTTCATCACGTCGGCGACCTTCGAGAGCGGCACCGACTGCCGGTACTGGTAGTAGAACTGCGCGATCTGCTTGCCGTTCTTGTCGAGCACCACCGTCCGCTCCGGCAGCGGCGGTTCGTCGAGCTCCTCGGGGGCGATGCGCAGCTCCCTCGTGACGGAGACCACGGTGACGCCGGCCCCGCCGACCGCGGGCAGCACTATCGCGGCGATCAGCACCCCCGCCACCGCGCTCGCCAGGGCCAGCCTGATGACACGGAGCACAACGGCCATGAAAGTTCTGCCCCAACCTCGAGCTCGCACGCCCTTAAGCGTACGACCGTGGACTGGTACCGAAAGTCCAATTCGATACGTCTTGTGCTGCGTGTACCCGGGGGGTGACTAGTCAATCCCGGCCACGTGACCCGACTTGACCATGCCGGAAATTGGCCCGGGCGGGGACTGTCGAACCGAACACCCGGTTGCGTACGTTCTCCTCTGCGGCAACTGAATACGGAGGCTCGACGCCCGCGCCCGTCGGCCGAAGAACGACTGACCACCTAAGGGGAGTGGGGTCGAAACATGTGGATCACGGATTGGACCTCCCGTGCCGCCTGTCGTGGTGTGGACCCGGACGCGCTGTTCGTCCAGGGGGCCGCGCAGAACAGGGCGAAACTGATCTGCCGTGGATGCCCGGTCCGTACCGAATGCCTCGCCGATGCGCTTGACAACCGCATCGAGTTCGGGGTCTGGGGCGGCATGACCGAGAGGGAGCGGCGGGCGCTGCTGCGGCGGCGACCCGACGTCACCTCCTGGCGGGACCTGCTCGCGACCGCCAAGGAGGAGTACGAGCGGGACAACGCGTTGATGGCCGGCTGACATACGGCGAGGGTCCTCTCGACGGGGAGAGGGTCGCCCTCGCGTTCCCGCATGGCCGTCCATTGTGGCCGCCGTTCCGGCCGACCGGAGTTGCCGCCGTCCATCAGGCGGCCATAAGCGCGCCGATCTCGCGGAGACCGGCGAGATCATGGACGTCCTCCGGCATCGCGGGCACCTGTGCGATCGGCACCGTGGGATGCGCCGAGATGAAGTGCTCCTGCTCGCGATGTTCCCGTGCGGCCAGCTGCATCCGCCCGGCGTGGAGCCGCAACACCGCGGCGGTCAGCTCATGCTCGCCACGAGCTTCCAGGTCTTCCGCCGCGGCGGCGCTACGGGCCGCGGAGAGGGCCGCAGCCGGGGAGCGGTGCACCCTGTTGACCACGAGACCGGCCAGGGGCATGCGCTCCTCGGCGAGCCGCTCGACGAAGTACGACGCCTCCCGCATCGCGTCCCGCTCCGGCGCGGCGACCACGAGGAACGCGGTGCCGGGAGCCTGGAGCAGGCGGTAGGTCTGCTCGGCGCGCTGCCGGAAGCCGCCGAACACGGCGTCGAGGGCGCTGACGAAGGTCTGGATGTCCTTGAGCACCTGGGCGCCGAGCACCTTGGTCAACGCCCCGGCCAGGAAGCCGAACCCGGCGTTGAGCAGCTTGAACGCGCTGCGGCCGCCCGCCCGGGCCGGCGCCGTCAGCAGGCGGATCAGCCGGCCGTCGAGGAACCGGCCGAGCCGCTCGGGCGCGTCGAGGAAGTCGAGCGCGGACCGGGACGGCGGCGTGTCGACGACGATCAGATCCCATTCGTCGGCACGGCGGAGCTGGCCGAGCTTCTCCATCGCCATGTACTCCTGGGTCCCGGAGAAGCTCGACGACAGCGACTGATAGAACGGATTCGTCAGAATCTGACGGGCGCGTTCGGGGTCGGCGTGTGCCTCGATGATCTCGTCGAACGTGCGCTTCATGTCGAGCATCATCGCGTGCAGCTCGCCGGAGCCCCGGGTCCCGGCCACGAGCCGGGGAGTGTTGTCGAGCTCGGTGAGCCCCATCGACTGGGCGAGCCGCCGGGCGGGGTCGACGGTGAGCACGACCACGCGCCTGCCGCGTTCGGCCGCGCGGAGGCCGAGGGCGGCGGCCGTGGTGGTCTTGCCCACCCCGCCGGAGCCGCAGCAGACGACGATGCGGGTCTGCGGATCGTCGAGGATGGCGTCGATGTCGAGGTCCGGGGCCGTCCGCGTCGTGTGGCCCCCGGCCGTACCGGCCATCGCGCTCGTTCCGCTCACCGATGTCCTCATCGATCGTCGCTCGATCACCGCGGTCGGGGTGCGTCACGCACGCACCGCTGACCGCGTTGTTACCGCTCATCGTGCCGCTTAACCGCCGCCGGGCTCGGATGAACCGGCAACAATCCGGCAACAAGGAAGTTTCGGGACATAACACATCCCGCCTGGACGCGGATGCCGAGGCCGTCGCCGCGGCCCGCGCGCACACCTCCATTCAACAGCGGTGGCGGGTGCGACGCGGCGTACTTCGGTCAAGTTTTTAAACGGCCGGTCAACACGGCGGGCGGTTTTGCCGCGTACCGGCCGCTCGAGGGTCAAGGACGGGTCAGGCCGCGCCCTGTTCCCGGATCACCTCGGCGAGCTCGTACAGCCCGGCGAGGTCGACGCCCTCGGCGAGCAGCGGCAGCTCGTACCGCGGCAGACCGGTCTTCGCGAGCAGCCGCCGCTCGCGCCGCTCGAGCTGGGTACGGCGGGCGTGCTCGAGCACCTCGGCCGCGAGGGACTCGGCGAGGGCCCGCGCCTCCGCCCCGTCGGCGAGGTTCGCGGCCTTCAGCCCGAGCGCGAGCCCCTCGACGTCGAACCGGCCCTTCAGCGCCGCTTCGAGCGCGCTCTGCGGCAGCTCCTCCGGCCGGACCATGTTGATGAAGATGCCGCCGGTGGGCAGCTTCGCCGCGCGCAGCTCGGCGATGCCGTCGAGGGTCTCCTGGACCGGCATCTCCTCCAGCAGCGTCACCACGTGCACGGCGGTCTCCGGCGAGGCGACCACCCCGCGCACCAGCTCGGCGTGGTTCTTGATCGGCCCCACCCGGGCGAGGCCGGCCACCTCGGTGGTGACGTTGAGGAACCGCACCACTCGCCCGGTGGGCGGCGCGTCGAGCACCACCGCGTCGTACACGCGGCGGCCGGTCGCGGGGTCGCGGCGCCGTACCGCCTCGCTCGTCTTGCCGGTCATGAGCACGTCGCGCAGCCCCGGCGCGATCGTGGTGGCGAAGTCGACCACGCCCAGCTTGGTGAGCGCCCGGCCCGCCCGGCGCATGCCGTAGAACATCTCGAGGTACTCGAGCATCGCGGCCTCGGGGTCGATGGCGAGCGCGTACACGTCGCCGCCCCCGGGCGCGACCGCCACCCTGCGCTCCTCGTACGGCAGCGGCGGGATGTCGAAGACCTGGGCGATGCCCTGGCGGCCCTCGACCTCGACCAGCAGCACCTTGCGCCCGCCCGCGGCGAGGGCGAGGGCGAGTGCCGCGGCCACCGTGGTCTTGCCGGTGCCGCCCTTCCCGGTGACGACGTGCAGCCGCACGCCCTCCCAGTCGGTGTCACGAGCGCTCATCATTCGAAGGCTACCCAACCGTCGCGAGCGGATCGCAGGGGGATACGTGGGGATATACGTGCGGACCTGCGCACCGGGCGACGCATCGGGCCGCCGCCGGTTCGCGCGGCCACGCCGAAGGGTGCGGCGCACCGCGGAGCGTGCCCGTTAGGGTTCTTCCATGCGTAAGTGGGAGTACGTCACGGTTCCGCTGCTGATCCACTCGACCAAGCAGATCCTCGACAACTGGGGCGAGGACGGCTGGGAGCTCGTCCAGGTGGTTCCGGGGCCGAACCCGGAGCAGCTCGTCGCCTACATGAAGCGGGAGAAGCAGTGAGCGAGGCGCCCGCCGGCCCGCGCGAGCGGCTCGCCGCGCTCGGCCTCACGCTGCCGGAGGTCCCGGCGCCGGTCGCCGCCTACGTGCCCGCGGTGCGGACCGGCGGCTTCGTCTACACCTCGGGGCAGCTCCCGTTCGTGGACGGCAAGCTGCCGCGCACCGGCAAGGTGGGGGCGGAGGTGGGCGTGGACGAGGCGCGCGACCTCGCCCGGATCTGCGCCCTCAACGCCCTCGCCGCGGTCGTGTCGGTGGCCGGGGACCTGTCGGACATCGTGCGGATCGTGAAGGTCGTCGGGTACGTCGCGAGCGCGCCCGGGTTCACCGCCCAGCCGCAGGTGCTGAACGGCGCGAGCGAGCTGCTCGGCGAGGTGTTCGGCGAGGCGGGCCGGCACGCGCGCAGCGCGGTCGGGGTCGCCGTGCTCCCGCTCGACGCCCCGGTCGAGGTGGAGCTCATCGCCGAGGTACGGCCGGCCTGACCGTTGCCCAACCGGGGCCGCGTCCGGTTGGATACTCCGGATGGGGGTGCCCAAAGTGGAGCAAATCGTGCTTCCTGACGGGCTCGCCGGACGCGCCCGGGACGTGCTGGAGGGCCGGGCCGAGCCGGTGCCCGCCAGGGACGCCGCGACCGTGGTCGTGCTGCGGGAGCGCATGCCCGGCGACATGGAGGTCTACCTGCTGCGCCGCCGGTCGAGCATGGCGTTCGCCGCCGGGGCGCACGTGTTCCCCGGCGGCGCGGTCGACCCGCGCGACGCCGACCTTGAGGTCGCCTGGGCCGGGCCGAGCCCGGCGTGGTGGGCGGACGTGCTGCGGTCCGACGAGCGGACCGCGCGGGGCCTGGTGTGCGCGGCCGTACGCGAGACCTTCGAGGAGTCCGGGGTGCTGCTCGCCGGGCCACGGCCGGACACCGTGGCCGCCGACACCGCGGAGTGGGAGGAGGACCGGCTCGCGCTGATCGGGCGGGAGCTGTCCTTCGCCGAGTTCCTCGCCCGGCGCGGGCTCGTGCTCCGCACCGACCTGCTGCGCGCCTGGTCGCGGTGGATCACCCCGCGGGTGGAGAGCCGCCGCTACGACACCCGCTTCTTCGTCGCCGCGCTGCCGCCCGGGCAGCGCACCCGGGACGTCGGGGGAGAGGCCGACCGGGTGGCCTGGATGCGGCCCGCGGACGCGCTCGCCGCCGCGGATCGCGGCGAGATCACCCTCATGCCCCCGACCCGGCGCACCATCGCCGAGCTCGCCGCCTACCCGGGGGTGGCGGAGGTGCTCGCCGCCGAGCGCACCGTGGTCACCGTCGCCCCCGAGGTGGTGCGCGGGGAGGACGGCGTGTTCCGGCTGCTCATCCCCGAGCCGGCCGGTGACGGCGTGCGGGAGGGGCGGGCGTGAGCGGCCTGCGCATCCCGGCGTCGGGGCCGGACGGCGCCGGCACCCCCAACGCGGAGGCCGTACTGGCGCCCAACCCCTCCCCGATGACGCTCGACGGCACGAACACCTGGATCGTCGGCCGCCCGGACGGCGACCGCGCGGTCGTCATCGACCCCGGCCCGGAGGACGACGAGGGCCACCTGCGGCGGGTGCTCGACCGGCTCGCGGGGCGGCGGGTGGAGGCGATCCTGCTCACCCACGGGCACCGCGACCACAGCGGCGGCGCAGCCCGGTTCGCGGAGCTCACCGGCGCTCCGGTACGCGCCCTCGACCCTCGCCACCGGCTCGGCTCGGAGGGCCTCGCCGACGGCGACGTCATACCGGTGGGCGACCTGGAGCTGCGCGTCACGGGCACGCCCGGGCACTCGTTCGACTCGCTCTGCTTCCACCTGCCGGAGGACCGCGCCGTGTTCACCGGCGACACGGTGCTCGGCCGGGGCACCACGGTGATCGCGGCCGACGGTAACCTCGCCGACTACCTGCGCTCGCTCGACCGGCTGCGGGCGATGGTGGAGTCGGTGGAGGCCAAGGCGCTGCTGCCCGGCCATGGTCCGGTGCTCGACGACCCGGTGGGGGTGCTCGACGCCTACATCGCGCACCGGCGCGAGCGCCTCGACCAGATCCGGCGGGCGCGGGAGCAGGGAGCCCGGACGCCTCGGGAGATCGTGGAGATCGTCTACGCCGAGGTGGATCCGTCCCTGTGGCCCGCGGCGGAGCAGTCGGTGCGGGCGCAGCTCGACTACCTCGACGGGGTGTGAGCGTCCCGTCGGCGCGGGCGTGCGGCCCGCGGTACGGCGTGCGGCGTCGGGCCCCGATGGCGGTGCCGCGGCGGGGTCGGCGCCGCCGGCTAGCGGGAGCGGTGCTGCAGCCGCTCCTTGTCGAGGATGAGCACCGCCTTCGCCTCGATGCGCAGCCAGCCGCGCTGGGCGAAGTCGGCGAGGGCCTTGTTCACGGTCTCCCGGGACGCGCCGACGAGCTGGGCGAGCTCCTCCTGAGTGAGGTCGTGGTGGACGCGCACCCCCTCCTCGGTCTTCTGGCCGAACCGCTCGGCGAGGTCGAGGAGCTGCTTGGCCACCCGGCCGGGCACGTCGGTGAAGACCAGGTCGGCGATGACGTCGTTGGTACGGCGAAGCCGCTGCGCGAGCGCGCGCAGCAGGTGCAGCGCGACCTCGGGCCGGCCGGTCAGCCAGGGACGGAGGTCGTCGTGGCCGAGCCCGGCGAGGCGGGCCTCGGTGAGGGCGATCGCGCTCGCCGTACGGGGGCGGGGATCGAAAAGGGACAGCTCGCCGAACATCTCCCCGGGGCCCAGGACGCTCAGCAGGTTCTCCCGGCCGTCCGCGGCCGTGCGGGAGAGCTTGATCTTGCCTTCGAGGACCACGTAGAGCCGGTCGCCGGCGTCGTTCTCGCTGAACAGCGTCTGCCCCTTGGCCAGGCGGACCTCGGTGACGCTCGTCCTCAGGGCGGCGGCGCTCTCCCGGTCGAGCGCGGCGAACAGCGGAGCCTTGCTCAGCACATCCTCAGACACAGATGCCTCCTCGCGTATGATCGCGCACGCGGATCCGGGAGCGGCCGGACGTCATCAGTAATTGTGACGCACCCCACCGGCGGTCAGTCCGTCCCCGGTCCGCGTAGGCTAACTGGGTGCCCCGCAACGCCCCTACGGCCGGAGAGTCCCGGCCTGCTCTGGTCAGACGCGCACGCCGGATGAACCGCATACTTGCGGAAACCTATCCGGACGCCCACTGTGAGCTGGATTTCGGGTCACCACTGGAACTGCTGGTAGCAACGATCCTATCGGCGCAATGCACGGACAAAAGGGTAAATATGGTGACCCCCGTGCTCTTCGCGAAGTACCGGAGCGCCGAAGACTACGCGAGCGCCGACCGCGCCGAGCTTGAGGAGATCATCCGCTCCACCGGGTTCTACCGGGCGAAGGCGAACAACCTCATCGGCATGGGCCAGGCGCTCTGCGAGCGGTTCGGCGGCGAGGTACCGCGGCGCATGGAGGACCTGGTCACCCTGCCGGGGGTCGGCCGCAAGACCGCGAACGTCGTGCTGGGGAACGCCTTCGGCATCCCCGGCCTCACCGTGGACACCCACTTCAAGCGGCTCACCACCCGCTTCGGCTGGACCAGGCAGACCGACCCGGTGAAGATCGAGCGGGAGGTGGGCGAGCTCATCCCCAAGAAGGAGTGGACGATCTTCTCCCACCGCGTGATCTGGCACGGCCGCCGCATCTGCCACGCGATCCGGCCCGCGTGCGGCGTCTGCCCCCTCGCCGCGCTCTGCCCCTCGTTCGGCACCGGCCCCACCGACCCCGCCCAGGCGGCCAAGCTGGTGAGGAGCGGACCGTTCTCATGACCGACGTGAACGCCTCGATCCCGGCGCCCGGCCGGTGCCCCCGGCACCCGCGGGTCGGGCCGGGCGCCTCGTGCCCCGGCGCCCCCGGGGCGGGCGCGGCCGTGCCGTACGGCGCGGCGGTCCCGGCTCCCGCTCCCGGCGGTGCGGTCCCGCCCGACGCCGCGCCGGGCGGCCCCGGCGGCGTGCCGTACTGGCTGCGGGAGCTCGCCGCGCGGGCCGCGAACTTCCCGGTGCCCGCCGAGCTGCGGCCCCCGGCCACGGGCGGGCGTCCGGCCGCGGTGCTGCTGTTGTTCGGGGAGGGGCCGCAGGGGACCGACGTGCTGCTCATCCAGCGCAGCGCCCGCGGGCGCGTGCACGCCGGCCAGCCGGCGTTCCCCGGCGGCGGCGTCGATCCCGAGGACGACGGCCCGGTCGCCGCGGCCCTGCGCGAGGCCCAGGAGGAGACCGGCCTCGATCCCTCGGGCGTCACCGTCGTGGGCACCATGCCCGAGGTCTACGTCGCGCGCAGCGCCAACCGGGTCACCCCGGTGCTGGGCTGGTGGCACACGCCCTGCGCGGTGCACCCGGCCGCCCCGGACGAGGTCGACGCCGTGGAACGCGTGCCCATCGCCGAGCTGGTCGACCCGCGCAACCGGCTGCGCCTGCGCAGTCCCAGCGGCTACATCGGCCCCGCCTTCCGGGTCCGCGGGCTGCTCGTCTGGGGTTTCACCGGCCGCCTGCTGAGCGGCGTGCTCGCCGCGGCCGGCTTCGAGCGCCCCTGGGACCGCTCGCGAGTCGAGGACCTCCCGCCCGACGCCTTCGACCTCGCCACACGCTGACCATTGCGCGAGGTACGTCCCGGCGGCCGAGCGTGGCCGGGGAGCCGTCGCCCGGCACCGGCCTTCGGACGCCGCCTGAGGCCGCTCCGCTTGTCAGGCGCGGGCCGCAGCCCGGCCGACGTCCCATCGATCGTGGGGGCCGCCTGCCGGATGCGGCGGGTGAGGGCCGGGCGGTGGGGGACAAATGCCGCACGGCGGTCGTCGTCGGCACATCGGCGGCCGCCGGAGCGATCCTGAGATGCTCTCAGGTTCCATAACAGGCGCGCGAGGCGTGGTCCGGCTGGCTACCGTGGTAACCGTGCAAGGTGATCTCCTCGACCTGATCCTCATCGGCTTGGTGATCGCCTTTGCCATATCCGGATATCGCCAGGGCTTCATCATCGGGGCCTTCAGCTTCCTCGGCTTCGTCGGCGGTGCCGTCCTCGGCGTGTTCATCGCCCCGCCGATCGCCCACGCGATCGTGGACGGCCCCACCGAGCAGGCCCTGCTCGCCATCGTGGTGGTGTTCCTGTCCGCGACGATCGGACAGTTCGCCTCGTCCACGCTCGGCGCGATCGTCCGCAGCCACGTCACCTGGGAACCCGCCCGCATCGTCGACTCGCTGGGCGGCACGCTCGCCAGCGCGCTGTCCGTCCTGGTCATCGCCTGGCTCATCGGCACGCTGCTGGTGAGCGCGCCGTTCAAGCCGATCGTCCAGCAGATCCACGGCTCGCTCGTGCTGCGGACGGTCGACCAGATGATGCCGAGCGCCGCCAAGAACTGGCAGGGCGCCTTCCGCGACTTCGTCAACACCTCCGAGTTCCCGCAGGTGTTCAGCGACATCGGCGGGGGCCGGTTCGTGGAGGTGCCGCCGCCGGACCGGAGCGTGCTCAAGGGGGCGCAGCTGGTCCGGGCCCGCCGCGCCATCGTCAAGGTCCAGGGCAACGCCCCGGCCTGCCGCAAGCGCATCGAGGGCACCGGATTCGTCTACGCCGACCAGCGGGTCATGACCAACGCCCACGTGGTCGCGGGCGTCAAGGAGGAGCTGCGGGTCATCGACCACACCGGCCGGCGGCACAACGCCCGGGTGGTGCTCTTCAACCCCGCACGCGACGTCGCCGTGCTGTACGTGCCGACGTTGCAGGCCCCGATCCTCAAGTTCGACTTCACCGCCAAGTCGAGGGACGACGCCATCATCGCCGGCTTCCCCAAGGACAAGGGCTTCACCGCCCGTCCCGCCCGCATCCGGGTGCGGCAGACGGCCACCGCGCCCGACATCTACCACCGGCGCGAGGTGGAGCGCGAGGTGTACGCGATCCGCGGAGTCGTCCAGCCCGGCAACTCCGGCGGCCCGCTGCTCACCCCCACCGGCGAGGTCTACGGCGTGATCTTCGCCGCCGCCACCGACCGGGAGGACACCGGCTACGCGCTGACGGCCAAGGAGGTCGCCCCCGACGCCGAGGCCGGCCGTACCGCGGTGCGGAGGGTCGACACCCAGGAGTGCGACTGAGCCACGCGCGCATTGGCCGGCCGGTGGCTTACCCCACTGCCCGAGGCAGGGACGTGATGCGTGTCGGCATCGCGGCCTGGGTTCCTCGCCTGCTGCAGCGGTTCCCCCGGTCGGACGGCGGGGCCATGGCGCGACGGCGTACCGTCAACGCTCTGCCGTAGCCGGGCGGAGGGCGCGGCGTATCGCGGCGATGGCGTCCGTCGCGGTGGTGGCCGAGCCTGCGAGCGTGCGAGCGACGGCGACGGTCTCGGCCAGATCCATCCCGTACGGCTCCCGCGATCCGTACGCGGCCACCCGGTCCGCCCCGCGGGTGAGCAGGGCGGCGGCCCCGGTCGCGTTGCCGCGCTGGAGATGGGTCAGGCCGACGCAGATCTGGGCCAGGCCCTGCCACAGCTCGCGTTCCTCGGCGGGCCCGCACTTCCAGCGCGACTCGAACACCTCGTGGGCGAGGAAGGGATGCCCCTCGTCGAGATGACCGATCGCGGCCGTGACGGCCTCCTCGGCGCTCGGAGCGTAGTCGTCGGGCACCCGCTCGATCCCCTTCGCGCCATGCGGCAGCGGGCGCCCGAAGGCGTCCCGAGGGCGCGCGTTCCGCGGTCGCCCGGTCTCGTCCCGGTCCCTCCCGACCCGCCCGCCACGGCCCTTGCCGGTGCCGCTCGCCGGGCCCCCGCCGCCGCGGCCCGTGACGTCGCCACCGGAGTCGGCGGTGTCCTCGCCCAGGTTCCCATGCGTGCCGCCGCTGGGCCGGTCGACGCTCCCGTCACCGGAGCCGTGATGAGTTCCGCCGCCAGAGGCGTCCGTGCGCGTGGTCCGGCCGGTCTCCCCGGCGACCTCCCGATCTGCGTTCCTGTCCACGTCCGCCCCTGATTCTCTGTCCATCGCCGTTCCCCGCCGGACTCTCGTCCCTGCCGGCGGTCATGCCCTCGGGCCATTCCCCGGCGACCCCTGAGCCTCGCCATCATCGCCCAGGTGCCGATCACGATCGCTGGCCTGCGCCCCGGCTCCGGCCGTCCCCGCGGCCACGCCATCGAGCGACGGCCTTCGCGCCGACCCTTGGTGCCGCCGTGCTGTGCCGCCACGACCCTCGCCGGGCCGTTCCCGTCCCGCGCAGCCGTACGCCCTTGCACCCGGCGCCAAACAACCTCCTCAGCGTCGGGCGGCGGACGCGTGGCCGACGGGTGCGCCGACACGCCCAGCGGCGTCAGCCACGGCCCGCCGCAGCGCACACCGCCCGGGCCACGGTTCCGGACCTGTCGCCGGTCAGCGTTCCGGCTCCGGATCGGCGAGCCAGCCGAGCAGCTCGGTGGTGAACCGCTCGGGGCGCTCCTCGTGCGGGTAGTGGCCGACCCCCTCCAGCAGCCGCCAGCGGTAGGGGGCGGCGACGTACCGGCCCGAGCCCTGCGCGGTGCGCGGCAGGATGCAGGTGTCGAGCGCGCCGTGCAGCTGCAACGTGGGCACCTCGATCTGCCTGCGCATCTTGCGGGCGTAGCTCCGGCCGTCCGGCCGAAGCTGGGAGCGGCCGAACCAGCGGTAGTACTCGAGCGCCGAGTGCGCGACGTGCGGGATGCGGAACGCCTTGGCGTAGCGCGCGGCGACGTCCGGCTCCGGCCAGTCCGGCCCCGACCACTGGCGCAGCAGCTGTTCGACAAGCCCTCGGGTGAGCCTGCGCTCGGGCAGGAACGGAAGCTGGAACATCAGCGCGTGGCGCAGCGCCCGGCCCTGCCCGCGGTCGGTGAACAGCGACGCGCGCAGCCGCAGCGGATGCGGCGCCGACACCGCGACCAGGCGGCGCACCACCTTGGGGTAGCGCGCGGCCATCGTCCAGGCGAGCAGCCCGCCCCAGTCGTGCCCGACGACCGTCGCGTGCGTCTCGCCCAGCGCCCGGACCAACCCGGCCGCGTCCGCGGCGAGGGTGGGCAGGTCGTACCCGCGCGGCGGCTTGTCGCTCGCGCCGTACCCCCGCAGGTCGACGGCGACGGCGCGGTAGCCGGCCTCGGCGAGCGCGGTGATCTGGTGCCGCCAGGCCCACCAGAACTGCGGGAAGCCGTGCAGCAGCAGCACCAGCGGCCCGTCGCCCGCCTCGGCCACGTGGAAGCGCGTGCCGCTCGCGTGCACGGCGCGGTGGGTCCACGGCCCGTCGAACTGGATCTCGGACTCGTCCGGCGATGCCGCAGCCGACGCGATCACGGCTTCACCTGCTCCTCGGTGCCCGAGGTCACCGCCACGGCGTCGCCCCCTCCCCGCAGGCTCTTCAGGGTGCGGGTGGTGCGCCGCATGCCGGTCAGGCCCTTGAGCCGTCGCACACCGATGAGGACGAGCACCCCGGCCACGAGCAGATAGAGGAGGGTCACCAGCGCGAACGCCGCCCACTGCCAGACGCCGAGCGCCACCAGCGCGTACGCGATGGCGAACGAGGCGAGGATCAGGCACAGGTGGGCCATGAACGCGGCAGCGCCGAACAGGCCCGCCGCGGTGCCGACCCGCTTGGCGTCGAACTTCAGCTCGGCCTTCGCCAGCTCGATCTCGGAGCGCACCAGCGCCGAAATCTGCTCGGTCGCCTGGGCGACGAGGGTGCCGAGCGACTCCTCCTGCTGGGAGGGCGGTGTGGCCATATCCGACTCCTATCGACAAGCTGCCTCGGACATCATCCTGCGTCACGACCGTCACGCGCACGCGCGCAAAACGGTGGCTTCCGCGGCAGGCTGCCCTAACACCTACCCCTTCCCCTGGGATGACGCGACCCGGTCGTTTCGATCTGTGGACAACCGCCCGGCCTGTGGACAGACGAACGCCCGGGCCTCTCCCGAGGGTTCTCGGTGGCCCGGGCGTCCGCTATGGATCAGGCTGCTCAGTCCTCGCTCTTGGCGGTGGGCAGCTTCTGCTTGATCAGATCCATCACGCTGCTGTCGGTGAGCGTGGTGACGTCACCGAGCGAGCGGTTCTCGGCCACGTCCCGAAGCAGCCGCCGCATGATCTTGCCGGAACGGGTCTTCGGCAGCTCGGGCACGACCAGGATCTGCCGCGGCTTCGCGATCGGGCCGAGGGTCTTCGCGACGTGGTCACGCAGCTCCTTGGCGAGCTCGGGGCCCTCGCCCGCGTCGCCGCGCAGGATGACGAAGGCCACGATGCCCTGCCCGGTCACCGGGTCGCTGGCGCCCACGACCGCCGCCTCGGCGACCTTCGGGTGGGACACCAGGGCCGACTCGACCTCGGTGGTGGAGATGTTGTGGCCGGAGACGAGCATGACGTCGTCCACGCGGCCGAGCAGCCACAGGTCGCCGTCCTCGTCCTTCTTGGCGCCGTCGCCGGGGAAGTACATGCCCGGGAAGCGCGACCAGTAGGTGTCGATGTACCGCTGGTCGTCGCCCCAGATCGTGCGCAGCATCGACGGCCACGGCTCCTTGATCACCAGGAAGCCGCCGCCGCCGTTCGGCACGCTGGCGCCGGTGTCGTCGACCACGTCGGCGACGATGCCCGGCAGCGGCCGCATCGCCGCGCCCGGCTTCGCCGAGGTCACACCCGGCAGCGGGGTGATCATGATGGCGCCGGTCTCGGTCTGCCACCAGGTGTCGACCACCGGGCAGCGGTTGCCGCCGATGTGCTCGCGGTACCACACGTACGCCTCGGGGTTGATCGGCTCGCCCACCGAGCCGAGCACCCGCAGGCTCGACATGTCGAACTTGGCGGGGATGTCGTCGCCCCACTTCATGAAGGTACGGATCGCGGTGGGCGCGGTGTAGCAGATGGTGACCTTGTACTTCTGGACGATCTCCCAGAAGCGGCCACGGTGCGGCGTGTCCGGCGTGCCCTCGTAGATCACGCTCGTCGCGCCGTTGGCGAGCGGGCCGTACACGATGTAGGAGTGCCCGGTCACCCAGCCGATGTCGGCCGTGCACCAGTAGATGTCGGTCTCCGGCTTGAGGTCGAACACGGCCCAGTGGGTCCAGGCGACCTGGGTGAGGTAACCGCCGGTGGTGTGCAGGATGCCCTTCGGCTTACCCGTGGTACCGCTGGTGTAGAGGATGTACAGCGGGTCCTCGGCGTCGTGCGGCTCGGCCTCGTGCTTGTCGCTCTGGCGGTCCACCAGGTCGTGCCACCAGATGTCCTTCTCGCCGAAGGGCACGTCCTCGCCGGTGCGCTTGACGACCACCACACGCTCGACGCCGGGGCAGTTGGCGAGGGCCTCGTCCACGGTCGGCTTGAGCGCGTTCGGCTTGCCGCGCCGGAACCCGCCGTCGGCGGTGATGACGATCTTGGCGTCCGCGTCCTTGATACGCCCCTCGAGCGCGGCCGCCGAGAAGCCGCCGAAGACCACCGAGTGGATCGCGCCGATCCGCGCGCAGGCGAGCATCGAGATCGGCAGCTCGGGGATCATCGGCAGGTAGATCGCGACACGGTCGCCCTTGCGGACGCCGAGCTCCAGCAGGGCGTTCGCCGTCTTGTTCACCTCACGCTGCAGGTCGGCGTAGGTGATGACCCGGCTGTGGCCCTCCGGCTCGCCCTCCCAGTAGTAGGCGACCTTGTCGCCCTTGCCCGCCTCGACGTGGCGGTCGACGCAGTTGTAGGCAACGTTGAGCTTGCCGCCGAGGAACCACTTGGCGAACGGCGGGTTCCACTCGAGCACCGTGTGCCAGCGCTCCGCCCAGTCCAGACGCTCGGCCGCCTGCTCCCAGAACTTCAGCCGGTCGGCCGCCGCCTCCTCGTACGCGTCGGCCTTGACGTTCGCCTGGGCCGCGAGGTCGGCCGGTGGGTCGAATCGACGAGTCTCCTGCAGCAGGTTGGAGAGTGTCTCTTGGGTCTGGCGACCAGGGGTGTCCGGGGCCACGACGTACTCCTTACATGCCTCGTGTATGCGGTGTGGGTGGGGCTCCCACTCCAGCAGCTACCCACTGCGGCGGACAAGGGCCGCCTCCGCGCCCGGCGGCCGGTACGAGGCGACCGCAGGGCGTAACGGAAGCGGTTCGAGTGTCATACCCGCTATCCCATGACAAATGGAAGAGGGACGGAAGAACCAAGCATCACTCCTCGGTCAACGGTATGAACCGGTCGGTGAGCGGCACCTGTAGGGTCGATGACCGTGCTGAGCGATGGGACGAACGGGCGATCGAGGACGGGTGGCGGGAACGGACGTGGGCCGCTGGCGGCGGTCGCCGCGCTGCCCGGGGTGCCGGAGGCGGTGCGCGAGGCCCGGGAGGCGGTCGACCGGCTCTACCGGCACCGCGCCCTGCGGCGGCGCAGCCCGGAGGTCTCGGCCGAGTCCGTGCTGCGCGGCGCCCGGGCGTCGGCCGCCCTGGAGGGTGTGGACAACCCGCTGGAGTCGGTACGGCGCGGCGAGGCGACGGACCCGGTGACCCAGGGGGCGCTGCGCGCGCTGGCCGAGGCGGCGCGGCTCGGCAGGACCTGGCGGTCCGCTCCCCGGCAGGTGCTGGCCCGGCTGCACACCGTGGCCGCGGTGGGGATCGCGGACGAGCCGGAGCTGGGCCGTCCCCGCCAGGGGCCCACCGGCGCGGATCCCCTGGGGCTCGGCCCCGCGCCCTCCGCCGAGGCGGCGGCGGCGCGCGTCGACGCGCTGGCGCGGCTGGTGACCGAGGCCGACGACGCGCCCGCGCTCGTGCTGGGCGCGATCGTGCACGCCGAGCTGGTCGTGCTGCGGCCGTTCGGCGTGGCGGACGGGGTGGTGGCCCGGGCGGCGGAGCGGCTCACCTACACCGAGTTCGGGCTGGACCCCAAGTCGCTGGTGGCGGTGGAGGTCGGGCACGTGGAACTCGGCGACGCGTACGCGCGAAACCTTCGCGGTTATCTCTCGGGAACGCCGGAAGGCGTGGCGTCCTGGATACAACATTGCGCCTCGGCCGTGGTTCTCGGGGCACGTGAGGCGACGGCCGTCTGCGAGGCCATGTCACGCTGACGGAACGGTTGCCGGGTAACGGCGGCGCGGCGCTTTCGCCCGCCTGTTCCCGGCCCTTCCTGCCGGAACGCGAACCGATCACGGGCGGTGCCGGAAAGCGGAACACGTACGTCGCTGCACCGGTTCAGTTCGGTTAACCGTACGGCGCGGAATTCGTGCACCGTTACCGCTCCCTGGAGATCGGGATCCCGGCCGTACGGGGCGTCGCGGTACGGCCGGCCGGGGGAGAAACCACCACGGCCGGTGAATCCGAACGGTGCGACTTCCCGGGTTTTGCCACTTGACGCGACAAAGATGATTGGTGCTCATATAGTGGACATCCCGGTTGGTGGTGACCGCCGCCTTCCGTCATGATCAACGGTGCGGGCCCACGTCTCGCCCGGAGTCCGCGCCCGATGCGGTGTCCACCGAGCCGTCCGTGCAGGTCAGGGAGTGAGTCGTGAGCGAACCGGCAGGTCCGTGCCCCGGCACGCGCGGTCGCGCGGTGCCCGGACCGCGGCCGTCGACGCTGCCGTCGCCGGCTCATGCAGCGGTCTCCGGGGCCTGGCGTTCCGACCGGCTCGGTGTGCCCGGGAGCGGGAAGAGGGCCACGCGGTCCCCGATACGGCGTTTCGATATACCGGTGGAACGGGGGAGAGGTAAGCCCGTGCAATGGGGCGCGCGTCGGCATGGCGAACGGCGTCCCTGGCGCGGGACGCCGTCGCCGGTACGTCTGGCCGGGCTACCAAGCGTGCACCTCAATCCGTCTGAGTGGGACAAGCCCTGCTCGACGCGCCTCCCGCGGCTGGTCGCGCGTGGGTACCCGGTAGCCGTACCCGGACGCTCTGTCCGTACCACCTTTCTACGTCGGCCCGTGGTCCTTGGGAACCCCCTGGAGCAAGACCTTTACCGTCGGCCGGGCCGCCGGAGACGGAAAGGCGGTGAAAATACGGCACGCCGCTCGACGAAACGTCCGGGGATCGGGCAGCATACAAGTTGCGTCATGGCGTTCCTTGGTTGTGCCTCGACGACTTTGCAGGCGTCTTGCCATGTAGTGGTGAGGTGTTGAAAGCTTTCTTCTAACAACGGGACCGGCTCTACCCCCCCGGAGCCGGACCGTTCGGCGACCCCCGCTCTCCCCCCCGGCGGGGGTCGCCCCTTTTTCCACAGGTAAAGCACTATCCACAGAATCCGGTTCGGGAACTCCGGCCGTTTCCGCGGTGACGGATGGTGGACCTCCCACGCACCGGGAGGCACCGATGAACCGTCCCCTCGTCATCACCGACGATCAGGAGCTGCTCGACGACCTTCTCCGGATCGCGGCGGCCGCCGGAGTGGAACTCGACGTCGCGCACGCCGCCGCCCGCGCCCGGCCGTACTGGATGCCCGCGCCCCTCGTGGTGGTCGGCGCCGACCTCGCCGACGCGGTGGCCGCGCTCGGGCCGCCACGGCGATCGAACGTGCTGCTGGTGACGCGCGAACCGGAGAACCCGGACGTCTGGCGACGATGCGTCGCGGTCGGCGCCCAAGGGGTGCTCGAGCTGCCCGCCGCCGAACGGCACCTGGTGGACGCGTTCGCCGAGGCGGCCGAGCCCGCCGCGCGGAACGGACGGATCGTCTGCGTGGTGGGCGGCCGCGGCGGCGCCGGCGCGAGCGTGCTCGCCGCCTCTCTCGCGCTGTGCGCGTCCCGGGCCGGAGCGCGCACCCTGCTCGTCGACGCCGACCCGCTCGGCGGCGGCATCGACGTGCTGCTCGGCCAGGAGCGGGCGGAGGGAGCACGGTGGCCCGACGTGGTCGGCCGGGAGGGACGGGTGAGCTTCGCCGCCCTCCGCAGGGCCCTGCCCAGCCTGGGGCCGCTGACCGTGCTGTCCTGGCACCGCGGCGAGCCGGCGCCCATCCCGGCGGAGGCGATGCGCACCGTGCTCGACGCGGCGCGACGCGGCTGCGACCTGGTCGTGGTCGACCTTCCGCGCCACATCGATCCCGGCGGTGCCGAGGCGCTCGCCCGCGCCCGCACCACCCTGCTCGTCGTCCCCGCCGATTTGCGCGGCGTCCTCGCCTCCGGCCAGCTCCTGCTCGTGCTGCGCCGCCACACCCACGACATCCGGGCGGTGCTGCGCGGCCGCCCGCTCGATCCCGACGTCGCCGCCTCCTGCCTCGACCTACCGTGCGCGGGCCGCGTACCCGACCAACGCGGCCTCACCGCCGCCCTCGACCGCGGCGACGCCCCGCCCCTCTCCCCGCGCACGCCCCTCGGCGGCTTCTGCGCCGCCTTCCTCGACACGCTCCGCCGAGAGGAGGCCGCCGTATGACCGTGATGACCGATCCTGAGGCCGGACAGCGCGACCGGCGGGCCGACCGGCCGCCCTTGATCCCCGCCGAACTCGCCGAGGCGGTCCGGGTACGGCTGGCGCGTGCCGGAGCCGAGCCGACGGCCGCCCAGGTGGCCGCCGCCCTGCGGGCCGAACGGGCGGTGATCGGCGACGCCGAGGTGCTCGCCGTGACCCGGGCGCTGCACGCCGACCTGATCGGCGCCGGGCCGCTCGAGCCGCTGATCGCCGAGCCCGGCGTCACCGACATCCTGGTGAACGGCCCACGCGAGGTGTGGGCCGACGATGGATGCGGCCTGCGCCGCACCTCCATCACCTTCCCCGGCGACGACGACGTGAGGCGACTGGCCCAGCGGCTCGCCGCGACCGCCGGCCGCCGTCTCGACGACGCCAGCCCGTACGTGGACGCCCGGCTGCCCGGCGGCATCCGGCTGCACGCGGTGCTGCGGCCGATCGCGGTCGACGGCACCTGCATCTCCCTGCGCCTGCCGTCGCGCCGCGTCTTCACCTTGGACGAGCTCGTCCCCGGCCCGGGCGCACGCGTGCTCGCGGAGATCCTCGCGGCCCGGCTGGCCTTCCTCGTCACCGGCGGAACCGGCACCGGCAAGACCACGCTCCTGTCGAGCATGCTCTCCCTCGTCCACCCGGCGGAGCGTCTCGTCATTGTGGAGGACTCGGCGGAGCTGCGCCCCGTCCACCCCCACGTGGTGCGCCTAGAATGCCGCCCGCCCAACCTGGAGGGCAAGGGCGGTGTCGAACTGCACGACCTGGTCCGCCAGGCCCTGCGCATGCGCCCGGACCGCCTCGTGGTCGGCGAGGTGCGCGGAAGCGAGGTGGTGACC